>JAESFP010000051.1_pt1 | contig 268010 bp, 256 predicted proteins | sample 9266181 | NCBI WGS metagenome assembly JAESFP01 (sample SAMN14502547, study PRJNA617102) | algae metagenome | isolation source: Pegethrix bostrychoides GSE-TBD4-15B and co-occurring heterotrophs from... | place: USA: Grand Staircase-escalante National Monument, Utah | collected 2006-08-15
AACAGCGCCGCCTGGTCGACTCGACGATCACCCATCATGGCCATCTCTCCTGTCGTCAGGAGAGTGAATCAGGCCCGAGTCATCGCTTCAACCGGCCTTTTTCAACACAATCGGTTGGAAGCGGACCTTCATCCGCGATCTGCGAATGACCACTTCTCGCGCGGGTTCCAATGGCCGGTAGTGGCGCCAGGCGAACATCCTGCGGCGTGTCAGACATCTTGCCCGGAAGCGGACCGCCCGAACGGGCGGGCAGGGTGGTAGGCGAACCTTCAGTTACAGGCGCAGATTTGCCCTCAAGGGCGCTGGTTGCACGCCTGGGTTGGTCCACTTGCTCGGTCAATGTTATGCATGATGAGGGCCGCGGCATCGCCTGAAAGCCCGCGACTGGCGATGGGATCCTCGGCGTGACGCTGTCCGCCGCGGAACTCCGCATGGACGACGACGGCTATCCGCTCTCGCATGCACACAAGTTCATTCGACACCCAACCTCTTCCAAATCCATGAGAACACGTGCCTTACGCTAGGGCGTAGATGTTCGGGAGAGAATTCTTTGTCGACGAAGTCGAGCTTCGGTGCGGTTCTCCGCGCCTCCACGTGCCTCATGTCGGCGAGATGGATCCTGGCGGCTCCCTTAGTTCTCTCCCTGCCGCTGCTGCCCCATCCGGCTCATGCGGCCGGCGGAGCCGGCGGCGGCGGCACACCTCTCGGTGGTGGTGATAGCGCGACGGGTTCCGGTGCAATTGGCGGCGCCGGCTCGGGCCGGCAAGGGGGGGGCGGCGGCGGCGCGGGTGCGACCGGAGGCGTGGGCGGGAACAGCGCAGGCCTTGCTTTCGGCGGCTCGGGCGGTCTGTCGCCTGGTGCGAGCGGCGGCGCCGGCGGCTCGCCCAGCGTGGACGACACTGGCGGCGCCGGCGGCGGCGGCGGCGCGCATGGCTATGTCGGTTCGGCGCTTCCCAGTGCGGTCGTCACGGGTGGCGCGGGCGGCTTGGGCGGCGCCGGGGCGGCGGTCGGCGTGGAACGCAACGGCGGCGGCGGCGGCGCAGGCGGCTGGGGCGCGGTCGTCACGGGCGCGGCTTCCGGCACGCTGGGCGCCGCGGTCACGGGTGGCCGGGGCGGCGCCGGCGGCGCCGGCGGCAATGGCGGAGACGGTGGCACGGGCGGCACGGGCCTGTATTTCGCCACGGGCGGGACTGTCACGATCAGCGCCGCGGTCACGGGCGGCCAGGGCGGCGCCGGAGGCGTCGGCGACTTGACGACCGGCACGGCCGGCGCAGGCGGCGTGGGCATCGTCGGCTCAGGCCTGGACTTGACCTTGAACGCGGCGGTCACGGGCGGCCTGCCCGGCGCAGGCACGACGCGGGCCAACGCCATCACCTTCACGGGCGGCGCGAACCGCCTGACGCTTGGCGCGGGCGGGAGCGTGTCGGGCGCCATCGGCGTCACGGGCTCCCTCGAACTCGCCCAGGCGTCGGCCGCGACGCTGGGCAGCGCGATCACGGGCGCAGGCGCGCTCACCAAGACCGGCGGCGGGGTGCTGACCCTGTCGGGCGACAACAATTACGCCGGCACGACGACGATCAGCGGCGGCACGCTGCAGATCGGGAATGGCGGAACAACCGGCTCGCTCGGCAGCGGCAATGTCGTGAATAACAGCGTCCTCGCTTTCAACCTGTCCGCAGCAAGCGATATCGGGAACGCGATTTCCGGGACCGGCTCTGTGAATGTCACGGGGGTCGGCCGCATTAGATTCAACGGCGCCAATAGTTATACGGGCGGAACCGTCGTGACCAACGGGACCGTCGAGGTGGCTTCCGATGCGGGGCTGGGCGCCGCGTCCGGCGGTCTGACCCTCAGTGGGGGATCGCTCATCACGACGGGCAGTTTCGCTTCCACGCGGGCCGTCGCGCTGGGTTCCGGAGGCTCAAACAACATCAACGCGCAGGTCGGGACCACGCTGACCCTCGATGGCGTCATTTCTGGCGTAGGCTCCGTTTTTCTGAACGGTGGCGGCGCCGTCATACTCAGCGGAATCAACACCTACTCGGGCGAGACGGCCGTCAACGGCGGCACCCTCTCGATCGCCGCCGACAGCGCCTTGGGATCGACAGCCAGCGCCCTGTATTTGAATGGCGGCGGCCTGACCACGACGGCGAGTTTCTCGATGGCGCGCACGATCGCCTTGCAGTCCGACGCCGATGTCCGTCCCGCCGCAGGAACGACGCTGACCTTGGCAGGTCCGGTTACCTCCAGCAGCGGTTTGATCATGTCTGGCGCCGGCAAGTTGGTGCTGACCGGCGCCAACAGCTATGGCGCAACGACTATCAGCGCGGGGACGCTGCAGGTCGGCGGCGGCGGCACGACCGGGACCCTGGGCGCCGGCGCCGTGACCAACACCTCGGCCCTGGTCTTCGACCGTTCGAACACGATGACCGTCGCCAACGCGATCTCGGGCGCCGGCGCCGTCGAACAGGCGGGCTCGGGCACGACGATTCTGACCGGCGCCAACACCTATTCCGGCGTCGCGACGATCAGCGATGGCACGCTGCAGGTGGGCAATGGCGGCACGACCGGCAGCCTTGGCGCCGGCGCCGTGGTGAACAACAGCTCTCTGGTCTTCAACCGCTCGAATTCCATCACGGCCGCAAACATCATCTCAGGCGCCGGTTCGGTGGAGCAGGCGGGCTCGGGCACGCTGAGCCTGAGCGCCGCCAACACCTATTCGGGCGGCACGCGGGTCAGCGCCGGCAAGCTGCTGATCAACGGCGACCAGTCGGCCGCGACCGGCGCCTATGAGGTCGACGCCGCCGGCGCGCTGGGCGGTTCGGGGGTGGTCGGCGGCGACGTCACTGTCGCGGCGGGCGGGATCCTGGCGCCTGGCGGTACGAGCGCCGGAACCCTGACCATCAACGGCGACCTGACGCTGGCGGCGACCTCCAGGCTCAACTACCGGCTCGGCCAGGCCGACACGGTCGGCGGGGCGTTGAACGATCTGCTGATCGTCTACGGCGACCTGAATCTCGACGGCGTTCTTGACGTCACGACCTCGGCCGGCGGGACCTTTGGCCCGGGGATCTATCGGCTGATCGACTATACCGGGGCCCTGTCGGACGGCGGCCTGACGCTCGGAACCCTGCCGGGCGCCGCGACGAACACCATCCAGACGTCCGTCGCCAACCAGGTGAACCTGGTCAGCGGGGGGGCTCCTCCTGGCGGCGGCGGTGGGCCGATCACGCCCCCTGAACCGCCGGCGGTGTTCAACTTCTGGGACGGCGACGGCGGAGCCAGCGCTGACGGACTGATCGGCGGCGGCGACGGAACCTGGCGCGCTACGCCGGGCAACTGGACGACGGCCAGCGGCAAGGCAAATGACGCCTTTTCCGCCGGAACCTTTGCGGTCTTCGCGGCTCAGGCCGGAACCGTGACCGTTGACGGATCGGCCGGCCCGATTGCGGTCAGCGGCATGCAGTTCGCCAGCGACGGCTATCGCGTGCTGGGCGATGCGATCACCCTGCAAGCTGGCGAGAACATCATCCGGGTCGGTGATGGGACCGTCGCCGGTCAGACCTTTGTCGCGACCATCGCCGCCGAACTGACCGGCGCCGGACGGCTCGACAAGACCGACGCAGGAACCCTGATTTTGACCGGCGAAAGCAGCTATGCCGGCGGCACGCAGATTTCCGGCGGGACCCTGCAACTGGGCGACGGCGGAGCCTCGGGCTCCATCACCGGGAACGTCGTCAATGACGGCGTGCTGGCGTTTAACCGTTCGGACGACACAGGCTTCGCCGGAGCTATCTCCGGCAGCGGCCTGGTCCGGCAGAACGGGGCTGGGACCCTGACCCTCAGCGCCGACAGTTCGAACTTCGGCGGCCGCACGGAAGTCGCCGCCGGAACCCTGGCGGTCGATGGGGCGCTGGGTGGCGCGGTCGAGGTGTTCACCGGAGCGCGGCTGATCGGAACGGGCCAGGTGGGGGCGCTCGCCAGCCAGGCTGGCGGCGTCATCGCACCGGGCCGCAGCATTGGAACCCTGACCGTGGCTGGCGACTACGCCGGCGGCGGCACGCTGGAGATCGAAGCGGTGCTGGGCGACGACACTTCGGCCAGCGATAGGTTGGTGGTGCGCGGCGCAACCTCGGGCGCGACCGCGGTCAAGGTGATCAACCAGGGAGGCCTCGGCGCGGTCACCACGAACGGTATCCAGGTGGTGCAGGTGGATGGCGCCTCGAACGGCGTCTTCACCCTAGCCAATGGCGACTATCGGATCGGGGCCGAAAACGCCCTGATCGTCGGCGCCTACGCCTATGTCCTACGCCAGGACGGTGGGGCGGCCGCCGGCGATTGGCGACTGCGCTCCAACGTCACGGCCCTGCCGACCGAGCCCTTACGGCCGGCCGATCCCGATGCTCCTAGCCAGCCCGGCGCGTCGGTCGCGTCAGAGCAACCGCTGATCACGCTCTACCAACCGAGCGTCCCGGTGTACGAGGCCTACCCGCGCGCGCTGCAAGCCCTCAACGGCGTAGGGACGCTGCGCGAGCGCACCGGCCAGCGGAAGTGGTCCGGCGAGCAAGACGCCGGCGTTTGGGGCCGGCTCGACGGCGGTCACGCGAGGTTCGAGCCGAAAGCGTCAACCAGCCTGGCCAATGTCACGCTCGATAGCTGGAAGGTGCAGTTCGGCGTCGAGCAGGAGCTGAGCGTCGATCAGTTCGGCGGTCGCCTGGTCGGCGGGCTGACCGCCCACTATGGCGAGGCCAAGGCCGAGGTTTCCTCGCCATTCGGCCGTGGTGATATCAACACCAAGGGCTACGGGGGCGGCGCAACCCTGACCTGGTTCGGGACCGGCGGCGCCTATGTCGACGCCCAGGCTCAGGCCAGTTGGTTCGACAGCGACCTGGCCTCCGACGTGCTCGGCGAACGGGCCAACGGCGAAGGCGGGCAGGGCTATGCGCTCAGCCTGGAAGTTGGCCAAGCGCTGGCCGGCGGGGGTTCGCTGACCTTCATCCCGCAGGCGCAGCTGACCTACTCGCATACCGACTTCGACAGCTTCACCGACCGATCCGGCGGCCAGGTTTCATCAGGCAAAGGTGACAGCTTGCAGGGTCGCCTTGGCCTGGCGCTGGACCACGACTGGTCCGGGCAGGACGAAAACGGCCAGGCCCGCCAAGTCAAGCTCTACGGCCTGGCCAACCTGACCTACGAGTTCCTGGACGACAGCCGGGTAGCCGTGGCCGGAACCCCGATCTCCAGTCGCGATGAGCGGCTGTGGGGCGGCCTCGGCGTCGGCGGCAGTTATGGCTGGAACGAAGGTCGCTACGCCATCTACGGCGAAGCGTCCGCTGAGACCCCGCTGGCGAGCTTCGGCGACAGCTACGGCTTCAACGGCACGGCGGGCTTCCGTATGACCTTCTAGGCGACCGGTGGGTCCTGGCAAGCGGGGCAGTGCATTGGCCGAAGGCCCAATGGCTGATCACGAGCGGACCTTCGTAGGTTCACCTTTGGGTGGAGGCTGTGTGAAAACCGCGAAGCACCTTAGCCTCTGAGCAGGCTTTGGAGGCGGTGGATGACGCGCTTCATTGAGGGTGAAGACCGGCGCCAGGGTGCGCTGCTTCCGGAATACTTGGACGACTACGTCTCGGAGGAGAACCCGGTCCGGGTGATCGACGTGTTCGTCGACGAACTCGATTTGGCAGGTTTCGGGTTCGAGCGGGTGGTCGCCGCGGCGACCGGACGGCCAGGCTACCACCCGGCGTCCATGCTGAAACTCTACCTCTACGGCTATCTCAACCAGGTGGCGTCGAGCCGCCGGCTGGAGCGCGAGGCTCAGCGCAACACCGAGCTGATGTGGTTGCTCGGAAAGCTCGCGCCGGACTTCAAGACGATCGCCGATTTCCGACGGGACAACGGCGAGGCGATCCGCGCGACCTGCGCCGCGTTCGTGACGATCTGTCGGCAGGTCGGGCTGCTGAGCGGCGGCGTGGTGGCGGTAGACGGTAGCCGCTTCAAGGCGGTGAACACCCGCGACAAGAATTTCACCCCGGGCGCGGTGCGTCGCCGGCTCGAACAGGCCGAGGCCGGCATCGAGCGCTATCTGCAGGCGCTGGATACGGCTGATCGGCAAGAGGGCGAGGAAGCGACGTTCCGCGGCGATCGGATCCGGGCGCGGCTGGCGGCGCTGCGCCAGCAGGTCCGCGACCTGCAACAGATGGAAGTCGCACTCGCGACCGCACCCGACGGCCAGATCTCGCTAAGCGACCCTGACGCGCGCGCTATGGCTACGAACGGCAAGGGCACGGGGCTGGTCGGCTACAACGTCCAAGCCGTGGTCGATGCGGAGCATCACCTGGTGGTCGCCCACGAAGTGACCAACGAGGGCCACGATCGCTCGCAGCTCACGAACATGACGCGCCAAGCGAAGCACGCCATGGCTGCCGATGATCTCAAAGTGCTGGCTGACCGCGGCTACTTCTCAAGCGAGGAGATACTCGGCTGCGAGCAGGCCGGCGCGACGCCGTACGTGCCGCGGCCGCTGACCTCCGGCGCCAAGGCCGACGGCCGGTTCGGCAAGCAGGACTTCATCTACATCCGCGAACAGGACGCATACCGCTGTCCCGCCGGTGAAGTGCTCGCCCGGCGTATGACGACGGTCGAGAGGGACCTCACGCTCCACCGCTACTGGAACCTGTCCAGCTGTCGAAGCTGTGCGCTCAAAGCCCAGTGCACGCCTGCCAAGGAGCGGCGCGTCACCCGCTGGGAGCACGAAGATGTCCTCGAGGCGATGCAGCACCGGCTGGATCGTGAGCCGCATGCGATGCGCGTCCGCCGTCAGACCGTGGAGCACGTCTTCGGAACGCTAAAGGCCTGGATGGGCACCACCCACTTCAAGACCCGAAGGCTTCCTAACGTCGCCGCGGAAATGAGCCTCCAGGTGCTCGCCTACAATCTAAAGCGGACCATCGCCATCCTCGGCGTCCGCCCGATGATCGCGGCGATCCAGGGGTGAGCTGCGCTGCTCAGCTCGGCTCCGCCAAAAAGACCTGCGTCGACGTTTTCACACGGCCTCGGTGGTGAGCGGACCTACTCTCGCGGCAGCTTGTCCGCAATTGCCCGGAACTCTTCTGCCGAGAAGCCGGTCAAGGTCGGCATTTCCCAATCGAAGAAAGCGCTACTGGAGGTCGCCTGGAGGATTAAGAGGCGCAAGCCGTATAGTTCCGAAGCCGTAAGACCGGTATTGGGAGTCACCCCAAGAATGGCACTGCTTAGGCGTTCCACAACTCGATTGGGTGCGGCCGTGCAAACGACAATCTCTTCATCGGCCTCAAGCTGCTTGAGAGCATCGGCCACGGTTCGATCAAGCAATGGGTCGCTGGACATCGACCCAACCTCACCACAGTTCCCGCCCCGGTCAAGGTCCGCCATGGGTCGGATCCGGTTGAACCCGACGCTCCTGCTAGCAGACCTGCCGCGATCAAGGCTTGGGGCGAGCGGGCAAATCGGAAGGTCGGCCGGCTCCGCCGCCATGCTGTAAGCACGGGTCATAAGTCGCCCTTCGCGTGCCGTTTGCCACCGCCCGAAAGTTGCAGAAGTTCGACTTCGTCGTCTCGATGGGCAACTTCATCAGAACGAACTTAACAGCCCGATAGCCCCAGCTTACCTGCCCGCCCCATCGCTGTTGATGACCACGGCGCCACTCGACTGTAGGTCCTTCTGGGGTTGATCATGATTTCGAAATCGATACTGGCCCGCGCGGCCGCACTGTCACTCGTTCTCGCCGCGTCTTGCGTGGGCCCGGCGAACGCCGCCTCGGTCCTCATTAACAACGCGTCGTTTGAGCAGGATCGGCTCAGCGATGGCGGATACCAGCTTCTGAAGCCCCCGACCGGCTGGCATATTGGCGGAAACGCGGGTTGGCAGAACCCCACTGCCGCGCTGTTTTCGACGGTGCCGGACGGCGCGCAAACCGGCTTTGTGGGGGGCGGGGCTGGCCCGTCGCGAGGCGCGCTCTGGCAAACGCTCGGCGCCGGCGTGGCGGCGAACAGTATCTACACGCTCAGCGTTGATGTTGGCCGGCGCACTGACATCCCCCTCGACAAGTTCGTCGTCGAGCTCCTGTCGGGCCAAACCGTGCTGGCTTCCGGGACCTATACAGAAGCCGACATCGCGCCTGGCCAGTTCAGGAACCTGTCGCTTTCGTATGAATCCACCGAGGCGTTAGCCGCGCCCTTGATGATCCGCTTTCACGCCATCGGGACGTCGGCGGATTACAGGCAGGTCAATTTCGACAACGTCAAACTGGACTACGTCGCCAAGGCGGTCAGCGCAGTTCCCGAGCCAGCGACTTGGGCGATGATGATTGTCGGCTTCGGTACAGTCGGCTCGATGGTCCGCACCTCGCGCCGCCGGAACGCCTTCAGCGTCGCCTGATCAACGATCCGGCCCAGACGAATTTGGCCCGCTCCCTCAACTGGGTGTGGGCCTTTTTCTTCACTAGAGGGCCTTCGCTAGCGCCGATCGACGACCGCGGGCAGCTGCGCCTACAGCGCCGAAGCCGATGATTTGAGTGTTTGGCGCGAGCGGGCCGCGAAGTGGGCTCGGTTGTTTGTGAAAGTTTGCACTGGCGGCCCGGGAGGGTGTCCCCGAAGGTAGCGAAACCAACGGGTTGTGGTGTCTGACCCCCTACTTTGCGGCCATTGAAAACGTTAGCGAACTTCCGCTGGCGTCTAACCTTCGAACCCTCCGTCGCGGGGGTTGAAGTGGGCGTCTACGCAATCCAATGGGCATTCAACGCGTCGATCCAGAGTCCAGGCGCGAAGTTTCTGCTGGTCGCGTTGGCGGAACATGCACGCGGCCCTGAAGGTGAGGACTGGACTTGCTTCCCGTCCATAAAGCGGCTCGCGAGATGGACCGCTCAAGGCGAGCGGACGATCGAGCGTCATCTCAACTGGTTGATTGCCGACGGCTGGATCAGCCGCGAGCTACGACATCGCCGACGGCGCGGAGAGAGTGCGTATTTCTACACTCTGCATCGAGCGAAGGCCGGAAGTGACGATATCGATGGTGTAGCCATGAGTGACACGTCCGTAGCACCGGCCAGATTGGCGGGTGAGAGGCGCTCCACCGCCCGCCAAAATGAGGAAGTTCACCCGCCAATTTCAACGCGGTCACCCGCCAAATTGGCGTCCGCCTATATGGATGAACCTGGAATAGAACCGGTAAGTGAATCCAAACCGGACCTGGCGATGGATGCTGGTACGCAGTTTGAGGAATTTTGGGCGGCCTACCCGAACAAGGTCGAGGCGAGGGGCGCGCGGCGCCTTTTCGCGCACTTGGTTCGCAGCGGGGAGGTGACTGCCGGCGAGCTGATTGACGGGGCGAGAGTCTACGCAAGGGCTGTGGAAACCCGCTCCCAGACGTTCATTAAGAGCCCAACGAGTTGGTTGACCAAAGGGTGCTGGGCGGACGGTGCAGGGGCCCCGCAGGCGAGCGTGGCGCGCGCAATGGCTCCAACCGCCTTTGTCGGCCCCGGTGATGTCTGGGCGAAAGTAATGAACGCCAAGGGCGCGGCGTGGGCTGCCAGCTATCTCGCCCCTTGTGGGTGGATGGCTACGACGCGAACACTTCGTCCCCGTACCGTTGTCGCCGCCACGAAGCTGCGCGCGGAGATCGGCGACCTGCTTCGGCACCTTTCCGTGTCGGTATTGGAGCCCACGCTGGGTCAGGGAGGTGCCTATGCGCAGTGAAAACCGCGATGCCGTGGAGAAGCTCGCCTCGGCGGGGATTGGATTTTACGCGAGCGTTGCGACACCAGCCGGTGCGGAGACAGTCGCATTGAGTGCGAGGGAAGCGCTCGCCTACCTCGATGATCCGATCGGCCTAACTGCGAGCTTCTTCGGCCTGAGCGTGTCGGAGTACGAGCAATGGGTGGCGCTCGATGGCCGGGCGATCTGTGGAAAACTCACCGCAAAGGGCCGACGTTGCCGCAACCTTGTGAGTGGGCGTACGCAGTTGCCCGCGGAACTCTGGAAGGAGCGCCACGGCGAGCCGTGTGCGATCCATGGCGGTGAGCGTGCGGTCGAGGCGCGGTAGGTTGACGTCGCGGAATCGAGGGGCCCCGAAACCCTTGCTCCAGGCTAGGTGGTTTTTGTTCGCCGACCGTTGGGCGCACGATATGGTCGTCGCTTAACGGCCCCCTGATGACGGGCCTCGAAGAGGCCGCCTTTGTTCCAGACCGAAGCCCCGCCGCCCGCAAAGACGTCCTCAAGCGGTGCCACGGCCGCTCAGGATGGGTACGATTATCAGCTCGCCGTCTCCATCCTCGCCGCGCTGCAGCTCCTTCTGATCTCCAAGTCCGCAGCTCAGATTACATTGGAGCCGGCCAATGACGAGGATCTGGAGGCTGATTTAGAGCCTGACGTTCTGGGACGCGTAGAGCCTCACGCCGAGGTAGCGGAAGGCCATCGGCTCATTGTCCAGGTAAAGTATACGGATGGCGGCCCCTGGTCGGTCGAAGGCATCAGGGCCCTGCTCAACCATGGCAAGCGCCGAAAACCGGCCAAAGAGCATTTGGACGATCCGCGCGTCAGATTCCTCCTGATCACAAACGCCGACGTCGCGAACGTCGCGCGCGGCCTAAAGGTCGATGGTTTGGAGGAGTGGCCCGACCCGACCGAGTTTCCGGCCAGTCTACGCGATATTCTCACCAAGGCACCGGAAGGTCGTCTTGCGGTTTGGGGGCAAATGCAGCGCAGGCTCGTTGATAGCGATATCGACGACATTTTGCAGGGGTTGTTGCGGATCCCCGACGACAGAATGGTTCAATGTCGCGCAATGCTCCGAGACGAAGCGTCTCGGAGAATGCGCGGGACCTCGCCCGGCGCCTGGACGCGAGAGGATCTGCTGGCCTCGGTGCGCGCCTGCGGCGGCTTCCTGGCCAGCGCGGCCGAATTGGAGGATTTCGTGCCTCCCGCCAACTTCAGGATGATGGCCGACGCGTTGGCCACAACCGGAGCCGTCGTGATCACTGGGCCGTCGGGAACAGGCAAGACGACCACGGCGCTGGCGCTATGTGAGCTTGCGCGCAAACGGCAACGCGGGTTGTCGATCGTTCCGGTCGATCCGAGCGCGGGACCCGCGAGCGCCCGCACCCTAACCGATACTGGCTCGAAGCTATTCTATATCGAGGATCCGTGGGGCCAATACAGCTTGATCGATAGCGCCGAGAGCTGGACCACCCAGCTGCCTCGTCTTCTAAAGGACGCGCGGCCGGGCAAACAGTATGTGGTTACTTCGCGCACCGACATGCTCAGGGGCGCTCAGGCCGAGGGCGACCTGAAACGCTGGTCGATCGCCCTGGACGCTGAACAATATGAGGATGGCCAGCTCGCGCGGATTTACGACAAGCGGCTGAATGGCCTGCCAAGCCGGTTGCAATCGGATGCGCTCAGTTTCCGCAAGGACGTGCTGGAGGCGCTTCAGACTCCTCTGGAACTCAGCCTATTCTTCGACAACTTGGCTTTGGGTCCTAAAGTCAGCGAGCAGCCGCACGCCCTGCAAAGCCGTCTCCTGGCTCTGGCGCGGCGCGGAGCTGTCTCGGGGGAAGTCGTCCGCTATCTTCGTGCTAGCGGACAGGCCGGCCAAGCCGCGATCATCTGGGCGATCCTTGTGGCGCGCAACCAGTTCGATCGTGGCCAGTTCATGGTGCTGCAGCGTCACCTACGAACCCAAGGGCGCCCCGAGGCCGCTGACCTGATGAGGCTGGTGGACCGGCTGGTCGCCACTCGCCATCTGCGGCAGCCATCACGTACGGTCAGTTTCGCGCACCCCAGCGTACGTGAGGGGTTCGAAGGCTTCCTCAGACAGAATTGGGTCGACTGCGAGCCGGCGCTAGAGGCATTGATCGCTGCCCTCACACAGCTTGGCACGCCTCATCGGGACTGGGGCATGGAGACCGCCGCGCGCCTAATCCGGGTGGTCGAAGGGTTCATTCTCGCTTCGAAAAAAGGCGCGGAAATGCGCCAAACGGCCGATGACGATGATGTCGTCGATCCGGACGGGGAGGAGGCGACGGATATGATCGACGCGGCGTTTCAGGTCGATCACTCAAGTCGAAAGGCCGTTGACGCTTGGCTTGAAGAAGGGCTGCTGGATCCTCGGTCGGATTTCAAGGCGATCATCGAACTTGCATCCGATGTCGGTACGAAAGACAGCACGCCCGCGGAACTATCCCGATGGTTCATCACCGGCGTGCAGCGCGGCGCTCAATTCTTCATGGACAAGTGGACCCCGCCAAATTTTGACGACGGCTGGTATGAACGCGTAACGAACGATGGTCGCTCGCGTTCAATCGCCGATCGGTTCATTCGCGAGGTTATGCCGCGCGACCACGCCGGCTACGGCAGTAATTTTCCGGAACGCTTGGACCGCATAGCCAAGGACCTAACGCCTGCCTACCTAGCGGCGGCTCAGCGAATGGTCGGCTGGGGTTTTGATCGAAATGTCGACGCGGTGGCGACGGGTGCCGCGCGGGACCTAGCCGCCTACGAGGCCGTGGTCACCGCCGCGCTCGACGAAGTGGCCGCGTCGGAACGCAAACATCGACAAAGTCGTGCCGAGACCTGGCGCGCCATCGAGGATGGCGAATGTGACGCTGGCTATGAAGAAGGTTTCCAATCCCAGCACGAGGAAGATGGCTACTCGGACGGCGTCCTAGTAGCAGCCTACGTCGAAGCGCGGCGCCGCGCTGGCGAGTGGGCCCTTCTGGCCTCCCACATGCGTAGTGGAGAGCTGGCGTGGTACTGGGCCAGGAGCGTCCAGCTGACGGACAAGGCTGTCGGAATCGGTGAGTTGCGAGCCCTCATCAATGCGGCGCGGGCTGGCGGCGTCGAACACGAGGCTTGGGACGCCGTTCGGGCGCATTGGAATGAGGCTCTGGCGCAGCAGCTGGAAGCGCGGATTTTGGATCTTCCTTCGGAGACGAACCTGCGCAACGCCTTGGTGCGATGCGCGTTAGGTGCCGACGCGCGCATCCTGGAACGGTGTTTCGCGCGGCTGGATGGCATCCCGGCCGACTTTGTTCAACTGCTGACTGACGTTCACGGCGTGCGGAGGTTTTACCTCGCCGATGAAGCGGAAGGCGTCTTCAAGGCTTTGCTGTCATCGCTATCGCCAGCAGCTGTCGATATCTTCGAAGCGCTACCACGGGGCAAGAAGGCTGCTCGCAGCGTCGGTGATGAGGCTCGCCGTCTTCTGGAACACGCGTCCGTCCTGGTTGGCCAGGACGTGCTCTCGAACATCATGCCTGTCTTGCTTGTCACGGGCTGTATTCCAACGGCGGCGATCGAGCGTTGGCTCGATTTGGCGACCGATCGTGTCTTTGCGGCTGAGGCGGCGGGCGCGGCGGTCGCCATCGAGGACGAGAAGCTGGTCTGGCGCGCCTTGGGCCACTCTCGGGCAGACGCGCGTCAGGTTGCCCTCGCATACTTGGCGCTTCTGCATCATGATCCCCTGCCGGCACAACTTTTAAACCTCGCCGACGACCCAGGAAGCCGGGTACGTCGCGCGCTGGTCGCGTTGCTGGCGGCGCGCCCCCATCCCGATCACCTCGGCACGCTAAAACGATTGGTTGGCGATGAGTGGTCTGACGCCGAACTGCATCATGATGAGCCAGAATCAAACCCCATCGCGCGCGAAGCTATAGCCGCCTTGCATGGATATGGTCTTTTGGCCGAGGACATCGGCGATGCGCTCGTGGCTCTTGCCGAGCGGACCAAGGATGATCTTGCGCGGGCCCAAGCCCTTGCTTTGGCCGCCCGTCAGTGCGGTCCCCATGTGCGCGCGAGAATCTGGGGGCTGGCCTTGCGCGAGCCGGCGAGCTGGACCAGCGTCGATGCCATCGACGCGCTGGTGTTGTCGGACACAGTCGAGCCAGAAGTCCTTGCCCAGGTGACCTCGGACCTTCTCCTGCGCCTGGCACCGCCGCTCGCCGCGTCAGCGGTCGCGCTTTTGTCTGTTCATGGCAAGATCGTCGACGCTGAGAGCATTCTCGAAAAGCTCGGCTACTCCAATAGGCATCGCGCTTTGGTGCTTGTTGGCGTCACGGTGCTGCTGGACCGTGACCGGGCCGCGGCGGAACGGTTGATGAACCTTTTCGAACCTCATCACCCCATCCGCGCGCTGCTAACCCTCGGCGACGGCGAGAAGCTACCAAGCACCGTTCTGGACGATCTTGGCACGATCAGGTTGCGGAACGCGGTCCTAAAATGGCTGTCGGGGGAGATCAGTTCGGCGCGTTAGATTTGCCGAGATGCGTCCCGTGGCGTGTCGGCTGACAAATGCTTGGAGCTAGTGCTCTGCAATTAGGTCCGCCAACAGGATTGGGCGTGTTTGACCATCTCGAAGGTGCACAATTTGCTCAGGCTCAGACATGAACCAAGCGAACGTTCCCCACGCCAATTGAGCGATCGTCTTCTTAAGTCCAGCTGACTGCCGGTCGTGGTAGGCGGTGAGGAACACGATCTGCCGGCGATCGAAACCTGCGGCATCGGTGAGCGCAAAGATCGCTTCCCGCCTCCGGGGAGTGATCGCGCCATCGGTCGCGACAACTTCAATAAAGAGGATCAGCGGATTCTCCGGACCCAGGTCGGCGAGGATAAGGTCTGGTAGATTTTTATCAGCTTCGATCTTGAGGCCGATCGCATTGGCGATGACTTCGTCCCTGACGACGACCTTGTTGCCACTTTCGCTGAGCCAGAGCACGGCGGGAGTTTCGAGGAACCGTTTGGCGAAGACCTCAATCACTGCTTGCGAGATGATCGAGCTAGGGCCCGGGGCCAGGGGGCGTGTTTCCCCGTTCGGGAAAGTCACTAGGACGGCCGTGCTGCTCGCCGCGGCGCCAGCGCGCATAATTGAGACGCGAGCGAGCGCGCTTCTACTGAGGCGCCGAATTTGGAAGGCTTCAATTGTCTGCTCTAGCGCCAGGCCCGTCAGTGCGGGATCAAATAGTGCGGCGAAGTCGGTTCGCAGCGCATAGCGAGGTAGGCCAGATGTAGTGGGTAGATCTTCACGACGGGTGATCGCGCCTATGGCCACTAGACCATCGCGCAGCGTTTCGTCGCGAATTGGCTCTCGCGTATTATCTGCATACCAGCGTCGTCCTGGCACTTGACCGCCAAGCACCGTTTTTGCGTAAGCCGCGCGCTCAGCTTCATCGGTCACTTCGGATTGCTCTGCAGTCATCCGATAGACATGCACGGGCCCTAGATATCGGCCGGAATTCTCGACTGCACCGATGTACAGGCCGGCAAAAACGGTGCTCGCGGCCAACTCTCGGACGCAATAATTACGGTTCTGAGTCCCTTCCGGGAAGATCAGCGGCAAACGGTCCGCGATCAGTGTTCGGGAAGCGAAGGGCGGCAGAGCACTCATGCGCCTTCACCGTATAGGTGGCGGCATTCTGCCTCGATTTTCACTTTGTTCGCTCCAGACTTCACCAGCTGGCCGAGCACTTCCAGCGCTTCGGGCGCGGGGAGGGGCAGGGCCTCCAGTTCAAAGGCTGAGACGGCCACGCTGCCGCTTATGCAACGAAACACCTGGTCGACGACGTCGCTGTTGAATAGCGCGGCGAGTACCGCGGGCGTCACCTTTGGGGAGACTGTCGCCCTGATCATGTTGAGATGGTTTTCGACGACCACGCCGCCATGCGTTTTGACAAAGGTAGACGGAAGTTCCGCTGCGATGAGCCGGCGAGCTTGCTCCTTGGAGGTGGTTCGTTGAATCAGGACGCCCGGATCTTGAACCAAAAGCCATGCATCCCCGCTCTCAAGCTTGAAGTAGGGCTCGTGATTTCTCTTCTCCGCACGAAAGATGAACTGACCATCCGCCGTAACGCACTCGGCCCAAATGAGGGGGTGGGTCGCTTGTCCTCCGGGTTTCTGCCGAAGCTGCTTCTTGAAGCGGTTCCACACGAGAGGGCCGGTAGAAACGGCATATCCCAAGTCGGCAAGGCGGTTGGGCATGCTCTCGACGCGGGCGATTAGGGCGCTGTGCTTCGGCTCTCGTGGGGCCAGCCAGGGAGCCTTGGCGTCATCAGGTAGCCCGATCGTCCCGTTGCAGACGACTTGGGCTTCGCGCTCGTCGACGATCGTCAGATAGTGGACTTGGGCGCGAGTTTTCGGGGCATTGCGCTTGTACAGCGCCAGAAGCGTCTCCTGTAGGACATCCTCGAAGACGCCGCGGCGCGCTTGAACGAAGTCAATTGCAAGCGGGGGGGCGTCTGCGGCGAGGAGCGCACGTAGGGCGGAGTAGTAGTGGCCGCCAAGGAAGCTGGTTGGCGTGAGGTACGCAATGATGCCGTCAGGCTTTGCCCAGCGAAGTGCGATATCGGTGAACACGCCATACAGGTTTGCATGACCGTAGAGGCTTCGCGCGTAGCGCTGCCGTTGGTCGGCGGTAAGTGCGACGCGCCCATAGGGGGGATTGCCTATGATGAGGTCGTAGGTCTCCGAGGGGGCCTCTTCCAAAGTATCTGCGACGCGGACGAGTGTGGGGACAGGGCGACCGCATGCCATCGCCAGGTCGGCAAGCAGGATGTCGAGCATGGCTTGGGCGAGGCCGGCCGCATGCGGATCCAGTTCAAGACCGAGGAGGCGATTTCCAATCTGCGCTAGCGTTAGAGCCGGATCGCAATCGGCTAGCGCTTCGCGCATTCGCTGGGCAACCGGGAGGAGGAATGCGCCTCCGCCACTCGCGGGATCCAGGACGCGCGCGGTTGTCCAATCGACACCGGCCTCGGTGGCCAAATCCAGGAGCCGGTTGGCCAGCGCGGGAGGCGTATAGAACGCCCCCAAGGTTCCTCGGTGGTGGGCCGGGAGGAGGGCCGTGTAGAGCCCCGTCAGGTAGTAACACGCCTCCAGAATTGGAAGGCTATACGCTTGATGACCGATCGCTTCGGCCAGTTTGAGGGCAGAAGCGTCCAGCTTGCCGTGAGGAGTGGCGAACGGGCGACTCAACTTGAAACCTGGCGCCGCACGGGACGCAAAGCTCTCGACCATGCGGCGGGCGAAGATCGCCGCATGATCAGCGCGTCGGGCTTCCGGAACGGTTTGGGACCAAGCGCGAGCAAGGCTGCGTGCTCTCGCGAGTTCTAGGCGGACCGCTTCGAGGTCCGCGTCTGCCGTCGCTGCCTCGAGCGGCCGCACCGCCGGTAAGGTCGTGCGTCGAGTCCGCGCCACTCGTTCCCCCGCTTAGTGTCTGAATTCATCACGAACGTGACGTTCTCGGGCTGTTCCAGCGAAGTTGCAAGCGGCCGATGGGGTGGCTGCCCACTGCGACTTAGAGAGCTTTCGCTCACAGCCTGCTGGACTGATGTCGGGTGCTTGGTGCCAACTACCAGCATCCGGAAGAGTGAAATCAGGTGACCAGATTGCGCTCGATGGCGACCTTGAGGACGTCCATTTGGGGCCGTCGGTTTGCATCCGCCACTACGCTCAGAGCCCGCCTGAATGGCAGACGCTCCAATCAGGTATAGGGAGAAGCCAGAGCTTGGCACCGCGGTGAACGCCGCACCCCGCCGCACCCAGTACCGTACCATTTCGTCATGTTGTAGGACTGTGAGCGATCGAGGCCGACGAATTGCCAGAAATCTTCGCGAGTAGTTTCCTTGCTCCAGCGCGCCCTGTTCAACCAAAGCTTCCATCGGGCGGCCGTCATCTTATACGCTTTACGAATGCCCAACCGTAATTTGCGGTTTGAAAACACTGTCGCGGTCCAAGCGCGACCTTAAGAGGCGCGACCAAACATGACCCCGTCGATCTTCCTCTCGCTATCGTTTGTCGACGAGGAGTTTGTCAGCAGCGTCTATGACCGCCTGCCGCGGGGGTTCGCCCGCTACTTCCGCACCTCGTTCGATCGGGGGGAGGACCTGATTGCGGCCATGGAGAGAAACCTCGATGCCTCCGAGGTCTTCGTTTTGTTCGCGTCGCGGGCTGCCCTGAAGTCGTTCGCCGTAGCCTTCGAGATCGACGGCGCGAGACAGCGCGCGATTTTCGGCAAAGTGAAGCGCGTGCTGGTGTTTCCAATTGAGTCCGGGTTGACGTTCACTGACCTTCCCGGGTGGTTGCAGGGCTCATGGGTGCCAAATGCGGGTGAAGCGGCCTCCGATATCGCCCGTTACTTGACGACCTTGTTACTAGAGCCAGATCGAGGGCTTTCGGTGGCTGCTCCAGCTGTGGAAGGCCGCGGCGTCACTGTTGACGCGGCACGGCGGCTTGCCGCCGTCCATCTCCAGCGGCATCGAGCTAGTCCGCGTGTTTACATCTTCCCGGGGATTTCCGGCATCGGGCGGAGAACCTTCGCGGCTTACTACCTAAGGCAGGGCCTCGGAGCCGAGGCCGGCTTGCCCTTCGGTCCATCCATCCAACTTTCGGCCCAAGCCGAACTGATTGACCTCTATCGGGCCCTCCGCGTTGAGATCAATCCGGGCATCCCGACGCAGGTCCTCGCAGGGGAACAGGCAGCCTTTCTGGGGCTGAACCAAGAAGATCAGATCGGGGAGATAATGCGGATAATGTCGCATTTTTCTTCGTTGCGGCAGGCGGTGACCCTCGTCACCGCCGCGGGACTGTTTGAGGATGGCGCCACGCCAAAAGCATGGGTAGCGCCACTACTTAAAGCAGTTCCAGACGGCCAGATCCTAATTGTCGTCAGCAATCTTCAATTTCGGACCGAGTATGTTGATGATCTAGAGAACGCCGTTCAAATGCGCATTGGCGAACTGAGCAGCGATGACATTAGAACTCTAATGATCTTCACGGCCTCTTTGTTGGAGGTGGAAGATTTCAAGATATCCGACCGCTTGGTTGAAGCTATTGGTGGACACCCCGATGTCGCTAACGCGGCCGTTCGACTCGCCAAGCAACGGGGTACTGCGATCCTAGAGCGCGACCCGCGACAGCTATTCAATGTTCAGCGTTCGATAATCGGCGATTCCCTCCGGCCTGAAGCACTCAGTGGTCCTAGCCGGCTCATACTTGATGTGCTGGGTTGGCTCCCCGTCCTCGGCTCAGACTTACTCGAAAATATAATCGTTGGGGAGCTAAGTGTTCCGCAAGAGGAATTCAATTCAGCGATTGAAAGTCTTGTTTTGGGATGTCTCATTTACGCAAACGGTCCCCGGCTAGTCATCGCGAATTCTGTACGGCAACTCTATAGGCGATACAATGTTGCTCAAGACGAAACCGTCGCTGCAATGGCGAGGGTATTCCAGGCGGAGTGGAAGAAGGCCGAAGACCAAGGCTTCCGCGATGATCTGTTCTCGGCGTTTGTGTTTATGCATCTACTCGACGGGGTAACCCTTCCAAGGGGACTGCGCGACCTTCTCACCCCGAGCAATCTCTATGACGTCGTGCGAGAGGCCTACGCCCGCGGTAAAGAAACCGAGAGCGAGGCGACCATTCAGCAAGCGATCGAATGGGGAAAGCTCGCGTTCGAGATGAAGATGGGCGAGGGCCTTCGCGAGGAAATCCTGTCCACTGTCGCACGCGCTCAAATTCGCCTCGGGCACTACTCAGATGCCACCGCCACAATCGCCGACATGAAAGGGCACCACTACCGGCAGGTGACCTTCCTTGAAGGTCATTTGCTGAGGAAGCGGCGCAAGTTCGAGGATGCCATCCCGAAACTTCGCCTAGCCCTCGATAATAATCGAGGCAACCGGGCTGCCGTCCACGAACTCGCACTTTGCTATCGGAGGCTCCACAGGTCGCGCGAACTGGAAGCCCTGTTGCGAGAGAACTCCCGCATTCTCGACGATAGTGCGCAGTTCCTCGATTTTATGATTGGGTTGCGCATAGCCCGAAACGACTTGCAGTCCGTGCCCGCAGCGATCGAACGGCTGCGTCAACTCGACGATAACCCAAACCGTGCCGACCTTCGGCAGGCGCAACTGCTATCGAAGCAGGGAAACGACAAGGGCGCTTTCGATTACCTCAGCGACACGCTCGCTGGCGGTGGCCAAGGGTCAATGCGCTTGCGAAAGGCACGAGCAGTGCTCGCCACCCGAATTGGTCGATCCAACACGGCGCGTGATGATCTAGCGATCATTAAAGCTCACGACAAAGGTGAGGGCAAAGCGGTGAACATCGAAATGCAAATTCTTCTTGCGGAAGGACGTGCGCGCGACGCGTACGATCTAAATCGAGCTACGATCCCGCAGGAGCCTGGCGACTGGCTCGTGCGGGCCGCTATCTTTGAGGCTGTGGCAATCGACCCAGCGACAACGTTGCCCGATGGAATTGCGATGAAGCGGGAAGCTCTCGAAATTCGGGCCAAGTATTCTCAGGAGCCGGAGTACGGCTTTGATGATTAGGGTCTGCCCTTTCGTCGTTGGCCTTAGGCAAACAGTCTACTGAGTGCCTCAGTCAATTGCTTGCCGCCGCAGATGTAGCTAGGGTCACCCAGCGTGCGCGGCGTAGCCGCAGCTCTTTTCGTTTGTGGTGAACGCTGTAGGTTGCCCGGCTGCAATTGTCGGGGGCGACATGGACGAAGCAATTTCAAACACAATTGGCCTCCTGACGGCCCCGACCGAGCTTGTTCGGGATCAGCTGAGTTGGATCGCGGCTCTTCTGGGGGTGGCGCTCTCGGCGGTGACCTACGGGTGGCTGTATTTCATCCGTCGAACAGTCGAACGTCGACAACAGGAAATGGAGGAGTACGAGCGGAGCCTAGTTAAGTGGAGGGCGATGTCTCGCTCGCGAACCTTCCCGGCCGAGAGCATGGGTTTCCAGGTGGAGTTCGACCCACCCCGCAAGCCGGAAAAGCCACCGCCCGTGGCGGGTGCGGAGGAAGAGCTGCGGCGACGCATGTTCATCTCGATCTTGGTCGTGATGGTGCTTGGTGCGGCTGTGCTCCTTCCATTCGCGATCAGGTCGATTGGTGACCTGGTTCGCCCTCTCCCGCCTCTTGCGGCGCTGTTTCTCGGGGTGGTGGCAAGCATTTTCTTCTACTGGTGCCGCCTAAAGTACCGCGCGCCCTACGGAGCTGTTGAGTTCGCCGCAGGCACCTTGGCGATGTGGGTAATCGTCGCCCAACCCAAAGACCCCGAACAGCTGATGGCCCAAGTTGTCGGCTTCGCGGCTGCGGTCTACGTGAACGTCAGGGGCGTCGACAATTTCATGAAGGGTATGAAGGCCGCAGGCTGGACGAGGAAGAAGGGCTAGAGGACCAAGGTGCCAGATCGCGGTGGGCGGCTCGAGTAAAGGCCACGGAACGCCCGGCCTTCGAAGTATCGGATTGACGAGGCAAAGCATCGCCCGTAATTTCTGGACTGTGATCTGAACCGCTTCGGCTGGCTGGCCTGGTTGCGGAGACTGCGGACTTCTCGAAATAGGCTCCGTTGGAAGCGGGGCCTATTTCTTTTAGTGCTCGGAGTTAAGTCACCTGGCTTCCCAAGCGTTGTGGTTTCACTGAAAGTGTCACCCGAATGGAATGCGGCGCCGAACCGATCCGCGCACCCTCCCAACAGATCCCGTTAGTCGCCTGCTGCTGGTCGATGCGAGGGCTAAGCTCCCACTGAGGGATTAGGGGGCGTATAGACTAGGTCGGGATATGTTCGGTGATGTCAGTGTTAAACGCTGGGCGGCGTAAGGGGTTTGTGGTGCTCGAGCTTTTGCAGGCGACGAATAAGGCCCTTGCGGCGGAGATCTACGCTCTAGCTACGCGACCCTCGCGCGAGGGGGTCATGGTCGTGATTGCAATCGCCGCCGGGATGTTGCCGATGATCCTCGCGGCGGTGATCAGTGAGATCATCAAGGGCTAGCCCGCCCGCGCCTTATTTCCCTCCTGCCTGAGACCATCGACCGCCGTCACCACCTTTGCAGTGTGCAAAGGTCGGGGAGCCACGGGGTCGGCGGAGCGGGAAGTACTAAGCCCTAGATAGGGACTAGGGCCGGATATGTTTAGTGGTGGCATTGTATTACACTGGGCGGCGTAAGGGGTTTGCGATGCTCGAGCTTTTGCAGGCGACGAATAAGACCCTTGCGGCGGAGGTCTAAGCTCTAGCTAGGCGACCCGGGCGCGAGGGGGCGTGATTGCAATCGCCGCCGGTATGTTGCCGATGATCCTCGCGGCGGTGATCGGTGAGATCATCAAGGGCTAGCCGGCCCGCGCCTTGTTTCCCTCCTGCCTGAGACCCATCAACCGCCGTCACCACCTTTGCAGTGTGCAAAGGTCGGGGGTCACCAGGCCGGCGGAGCCGGAAGGAGTAAGCCCTAGATAGGGACTAGGGCCGGATATGTTTGGTGATGTCATTGTGTGTACAGCCGGCGCTGGCGAGGGTCTTCGGCCGACCTGAGGTCGCTACGGGTGGCCCGTACAATTCCCATTGTGCGAACTGCGGACACCCGTAGTATTTGCCCATGCGGACAGTCGCTGAAACCTCCGCCTCCGCCTCCGCCTCCGCCTCCGCCTCCGCCTCCGCCTCCGCCAATGCCAGGGGCGAAGGCATGACGACGGCGGAGATGATTGCGGCGGTCAACGCGATCGCGGCCGATCCCGAAGCGGGTGAAGTGATTGTCGGCTCAGGCGGCTGCCGGAATGTTCGCATCACCGGCGAGAGCAAATGTGAGTCCCGGGGGCTAACGGATCGTCACCGGTTACGGCGGCGGGCACATGCCGGTCTATCTGCTGGCCGTCCTCGCGAAGGGGTCGCGGGGGAATTTCTCGAAAGCGGAGGTTGCCGTCATGCCGACCCTCGCGAAGCGCCTGAAGGGCGCTCACCGACCTCCGGCAGTGTCCTAAGCCATGAAGGGTGCACAGATGACCAAGGCGAACTTCAAACGCATCGTAGCGGGCTTAGAAGGCGCCGTGGCGATCGCCGAAGGGCGTGCCGATCCCACCACCTATCGAATCCATGTCCCCAAGGCTGTTGACGTGCGGGCGATCAGGCGGCGCATGGGCCTCACCCAAGCCGCCTTCGCCGAGCGTTTCGGGTTCTCTCTGGGCACCTTGCGCGACTGGGAGCGAGGCCGGACCCAACCTGAACCGACAAGCCGTGGGCTCCTGACTGTGATCGCCAAAGAACCCGAGGCGGTTCTGCGCGCGCTAGGGGCTGCCTAGTGTGAAATTGTCGCGAGGTGATCAGTGACGTCTGGGCCTGGTGGAGCCCTCGGCCGGATTTGCTAGGTGCGGTAGTGGGGGGCGGCGCCAACTGTGCAGCGATGCCTCCTGCGCTGGACGTTCACGTCCCGTACAAACCGACGGCGCAGCTTTGCAGTGTGCAAAGGTCCTCAGCCGGGGTGAGCGGGTTTGCGACTGCATCGCGGCCTGCGTGACGTGGGGGCCAGGCGCGCCCGCAAGCGGGTGAAAGACGGGCCACGCGCGGAACCGTCCAAGCGACCCCAGGGCGAAGGGTGGGCATTGCGCCCTAGCGAACTCCGCAGTGTGTAAAGCGTCGTGGCGACGGGCGCCTAGCTCCTCATAGCGTAGAGGGCCGCCTGTCTCGCGGCCGTTTCAAAGCGCGAGGGGGGGAAGGTGTAGAAGCTCCGCATGCGTTACCCCAGCGCTCGGGCGTATTTGGTGTAAAGGGTTGACAAGGGTTGACGTATACTTGGGATTATCCGCGTCTACTGACGTCGGTTAGACTTAAGCCGGGGAAGAAAACTGCGAATATTTGCATATATTCTCAATTTGGCACGAAACGGGCTGATTTTTGTGTTTGAACGCCATTTTTGTTGTGAGAGTAATGTGCGCGGTATTCGAAATTTTGCGCTCTAGGTCACCACATGGAAAAGTTCCCCCTCTCCCCGCAAGCTACCAGCAGTAAAGTCGCGACCGCCGGGCTTGAGCATGAGTTGCCGCAACGCACTAAGGCAGATGCGCAAATCAAGAAGGCGCATGCGATCTCGCAGCGAGCGCTTGCGAACTTGCTCAAAGGAGCTCGAGCTGGCGGATTTGTACCCTACGAGATCGTGGTGGGAGCTACCGGAGAGGTTCGGCTAATGGCTGAACCCGCCACTTCCGGTCGAGGTAGCAAGCCGAACGACTTTGATCGCGAATTCGGATGAAGAAGCGGCCGCCCCACGTCAGCATGTATCGAGATCGTCACGGGAAGGTCCGTTGGCGGTTCCGGCGTCGTGGAATGGCCGAGGCTCAGACTGTGTTGCCGTTCGGGCGCGAGGACTGGTGGACGTGGTACTTCGCTGCGATGCAAGGCGAGAAGGCTCAGATCGGTTCTGAGCGCACCTCGCCAGGCACGTTCAACGCGTTGATCGTCGCCTACTACCTATCGTCGGACTGGAAGCTTCTCCGATCGGCTACGCAAAAGGCCTATCGTGGCGAGATCGAGCGTTTCCGAACCGATCACGGGGACAAGCGCGTCCGCGATCTGCAGGCGTCTCACATCGCGAAGATGATGGACCGGAAGGCTGACTTCCCCGCGGCTGCAAACAATCTGTTGAGAGTGCTGCGTGTGCTCATGGGTTTCGCCAAGTCGCGTGGATGGCGCGCCGACAACCCGGGCGAGGACGTGAAGAAGCTCACCTACCGAACGGAGGGCTTCCACAGTTGGACGGATGCGGAGATCGCACAATTCGAGGAACATTGGGCGATCGGGACGCGGGAGCGCCTGGCGTTCGATCTGCTGCTCTACACAGGTCAACGTAGCGGCGACGTGCGCATCATGGCCGCCGGCCAGGTGAAGGACGGCTTCATCAGCTTGAGGCAGCAGAAGACCGACGAGCCCCTCGAAATTCCGATCCACGACGCTCTGAAGGCGTCCTTGGCGGCGTTCAAGAGCGGGCAGTTGGTGCTGCTGTCGACCCAGCTCGGTCAGCCTTTCACCGCGAAGGGCTTTGGGAATTGGGTTTCAGACGCAGCGCGTAAGGCTGGGCTCCCGAAGGGGTGCAGCGCGCACGGGCTTCGCAAGGCTGCGGCCCGGCGCCTGGCTGAAGCTGGCTGCACGGCTCATCAGATCGCGGCGATTACCGGCCACCGATCCCTCAAGGAAGTCGAGCGCTACACGCGCGCGGCGGACCAGCGCATCAGCGCCGAGGCGGCCATGCGCAAAATTCAGAAAACAGACCCTGAACGAAAATCTGTCTAACCGGGTCGAGAAGTTAGACAAAATGCGGATTAAGTAATTGAAAAACATAGCAAAATTTGACGTTCTGGCGGCCCGGGAGGGACTCGAACCCCCGACCTTCGCTTTAGGAAAGCGCTGCTCTATCCTGCTGAGCTACCGGGCCGACCGGTGGGGGTGATAGCGCAATGCCATCCAGGTTGGAATGGCTGCGATCGGGGATAGTGGATGGCGTTCTTTCGTATTTTCCGCCTGCTGTATGTGCAGGTGCTGGTCGGTATCGCCTTGGGCATCGCCGTCGGCGCGATCTGGCCCGAGGTCGGGGTGGCGCTGAAGCCGCTCGGCGACGGCTTCATCAAGCTGATCAAGATGGCCATCGCGCCGGTGATCTTCTGCACCATCGTCTCCGGCATCGCCCGGATGAGCGACATCAAGGCGTTCGGCCGGCTGGGCGCCAAGACCTTGCTCTATTTCGAGGTCGTTTCGACCTTCGCCCTGGTGCTGGGCCTGGTGGTCGGCAATCTGGTCAAGCCGGGCGCGGGCTTCAATATCGACCCCGCCACCCTCGATCCGACCATCGCCGCCGGCTATGTCGAGAAGGCGGCGCATGGCGAGAGCCTGACGCAATATGTGCTCGGCCTGATCCCCGACGCGTTCTTCGGCGCGTTCGCCGAGGGCAACCTCTTGCAGGTGCTGGTCATCGCCATCCTCACCGGCTTCGCCTGCGCCCGCCTCGGCCCGTTCGGCGACAAGGTCGCCGGCGTACTGGAGGATGTTTCGAAGGTCTTCTTCTCGATCATCCAGATTGTCGTGAAGCTGGCCCCGATCGGGGCGTTCGGCGCCATGGGCTTCACCATCGGCAAGTACGGCCTGGCCGCGTTGCTGAAGCTGGGGGCGCTGGTCGCCACCTTCTACGCCACCTCGCTGCTGTTCGTGCTGATCGTGCTTGGCCTGATCGCCCTGGTCGCCGGCTTCTCGATCTTCAAGTTCCTGGCCTACATCCGCGAGGAGCTGCTGATCGTGCTCGGCACCTCGTCCTCGGAATCGGTGCTGCCGCAGATCATGGAGAAGATGCAGCGGCTGGGCGCGGGCAAGACCACTACCGGTCTGGTCATCCCCACCGGCTATTCGTTCAATCTGGACGGCACCAACATCTACATGACTTTGGCGACCCTGTTCCTCGCCCAGGCCACCAATATCGACCTGACCCTGACCCAGGAGCTGACCCTGCTGGGGGTGGCCATGCTGACCTCCAAGGGGGCGAGCGGCGTGACCGGGGCCGGGTTCATCACGCTCGCCGCCACCCTGGCGGTGGTGCCGGACATTCCGATCGCCTCGCTCGCCTTGCTGGTCGGGGTGGACCGGTTCATGAGCGAGTGTCGCGCCCTGACCAATCTGGTCGGCAACGGGGTGGCCACCATCGTCATCGCGCGGTGGGAGGGCGATCTCGACCGCGAGAAGTTGGCCTATGAACTGAACAAGGGGCCGGACGCGGTGACCCCGCCGGTCCGTCCATCAACCGCCGAGGCCGATTGAGCGCGCGGTCGCGCATGCGATCTATGGTAAACAACTACAGATTGACTTGCGTGACTTATCGCGTCTAGGGCAAGGTTTCGCGCAAGGGCTAGTATTTTGGTTCTGAAGGACCACGCCATGTTGGAGGCGGCCAATCGGGACAGTGTCGGCGCGGCGCGCTCGCGCGACCCCCTGATCACCCTGGTCGAACTGATCGAGGATCTCTCGTCCGCGCGTACGGTGGAACAGATCGCCGAGGTGGTTCGCTCGGCCGCGCGCCAAATCACCGGCGCTGACGGCGTCGCCTTTATCCTGCGCGACGGCGACGCCTGCCACTATCTGGACGAGGACGCGATCGGCCCGCTGTGGAAGGGGCGCCGCTTCCCGATGACTGCCTGCATCTCCGGATGGGCGATGCTGAACCGCGAAGTGGCGGTGATCCCGGACATCTATCAGGACGACCGGATTCCGCACGACGCCTACCGCCCGACCTTCGTGAAAAGTCTGGTGATGACTCCGGTTCGGCCGAACGACCCGATCGCGGCTATCGGCGCCTATTGGGCGCAGGCGCGCCGACCGACCGACGATGAGGTGCGCAAGCTTGAGATCATGGCGCGCGCCACCGCCACGGCGCTGGACAGCGCCCAGGTCTACGCCTCGCTCTCCGACGCCTTGGAGCGGCGGAAGTTCCTGCTGCGCGAGCTGGACCATCGTTGCAAGAACACCTTGGCCGCCGTCCAGTCGATCGCCGACCAGACGCTGCGGCGGGCGATTTCTCCCGGGCACTTCGTGGAGGCGTTCAACGGCCGGATCGGCGCGTTGGGCCGAGCCCACGAGCTGCTGACCCGGGGCGCCTGGGGGAATGCAAAGCTGTCAGAGGTGATCGGTCAGGCGTTGACGCCGTTCTGCGGGGCGCCGGGACTGACCATTGCGGTGTCCGGGCCGGACATCGCCCTGACTCCGGAGACGGCCGTAGCCATGCATCTGACGGTCCATGAGTTGGCGGTCAACGCCACCAAGTACGGCGCGCTGAGCGTCGCCGGCGGACGGCTCGATGTATCGTGGAGCGTGGATCACGCCGAGCGGGCGATCGATTTCCGATGGGTGGAGCGCGGCGGCCCGCCGGTGACCACGCCCGCCAGCCGCGGCTTTGGCTCGCGCCTGATCGAGCACGGCGTCGGCAAGGAGTTGGGCGGTCGCTCGGAAATGCTGTTCGATCCTGAGGGGCTACAGTTCCACATGCGTGCGCCGCTGTCGGGGCGGATTTCGTTGGCATGAGCTTGCTGCGGATCATCCTGGTCGAGGACGAGCCTCTCGTCGCGATGATGATGGAAGACATGCTGGCGGACCTCGGCTGCGAGATCGCCGCCTCGTTCGGAGCCTTGGGCGCGGCGCTGTCATGGCTGGCGGAGCAGCAGACGCCGCCGGATGGCGCGGTGCTGGACGTCAATCTGGGGGGCGGGGAGACGGTGTTCCCTCTGGCGGCGGCGCTGCACGAACGCGGGGTGCCCTTCGTCTTCGCTACCGGCTATGGCGCGTTGCCAAGTGACTGTTTTCCTGACGCTCCGTTAATCCATAAGCCTGTAGATCAGCGTCAGCTCTTGCCGGTGGTCCAGGCCTTCGCCACCGCCGCGTGAGGGCGTAGGCGGACGCGATTGATCCACAATCGCTGCCTAGCGGGACGCTGGATGCTGAAGGCCGGATCTCCCCTGATCGCGAGCGGCGTGGCGCGCCGCAGCCTGCTCGCCGGGATCGGGAGTCTCGTGGCTCTGCCGGCTCTGGCCGCGCCCCCCGGTATCGGGCCCGACGCCTGGGTCGCCTATGAGGCGCGCCTCAGGGCCCGGCTGGACGATGCTGGCGGGGGACGCTTCAACGCCCCGGTGGAACGTGAGCTTCTCGGCCTGACCAATGCCGCCAGGGCTTCCAGCGGCGCGTCGGCGTGCCGCTGGAGCGATGAGTTGGCTCTGACCGCCCGGGCTCACGCCGCGGACCTCGCCGATCGGGGTTATGTCGAGCATCTGGCGCCGGAGGGCTTTGATCCAAGCCACCGGATTGGCGTCCTGGCGCGGCGGATGCTTGGCTCAGCCAGCGAGAACATCGCCTATCGTCAGGCCGGGACCCCGGCGTCGGCGCAAGAGCTGATGGGGATATGGCGCAGGAGCGAGCGCCACTGGGTGAACCTGCTGGCGCCGACCCATGACCAGGTCGGCTTCGGTGTCGCCGTCCGCGGGGACCGCACCTACTGCGTCGGCCTTTACGCCCATCCCGACGGTGAATTGGCCGCGCCGCTCCCGTTCAAGGTCGATACGGTCGCAGCCCTGTCGCGGATCCTCGATCAAGGCTCCCCGCATATCGACAGCTTCTCCTTCGCCGATCCCTTGGACGAGGCCGCCAGGCTCGCGGTGCGTCAGGATGCGGTGGCCACGCGTCTGACGCCCGGCGTCTATCAGGTGCGGCCCTGGGTGCGGGTGGATGCACGCCGCTATCAGATCCTCTGGGGACCGATCTTCGTTCGGGTGTAGCCCAAACGAAAAACGCCCGACCTTGCGGCCAGGCGTCTTGAACTTGATCTCTGTCGAAACCCTTAGGCCGCGACGGCCTTGATCAGGCTCTTGTTGAGGATGCCGATGGCGGCGTCGCGGTCGATGCGCTCGATGGCGGCGACTTCACGGGCCATGCGGTCCAAGGCCGATTCATAGAGCTGGCGCTCCGAATAGGACTGTTCCGGTTGGTTTTCGGCGCGGTGCAGGTCGCGCACCACTTCGGCGATCGAGATCAGGTCGCCGGAGTTGATCTTGGCTTCATATTCCTGGGCGCGACGCGACCACATGGTGCGCTTCACGCGCGCGCGGCCCTTCAGCGTGGTCAGCGCCTGGCTGACGACATTGCCTTCGGCGAGCGAACGCAGGCCCGCGCCGCGAGCTTTCGCGGTCGGAACGCGAAGGGTCATCTTTTCATGATCGAAGGTAATGACGTAAACTTCGAGGGAATAGCCAGCGACTTCCTGGGTTTCGATCCCCTGTACCTGGCCCACGCCATGGGCCGGATAGACGACGTGGTCGCCGACGGAGAATTCCAGACCGCTCTTGCTCATTCGCTCAAGTCCTTTCAACGCGTCCGAACCCGTTAAGAGGCGTTAATCACTTTCCAACAGAGCAAAGGTCACCATCCGCAAAAACTGCGCGGCGGCTTACCCCTGTTGGAACGGAATTGACCTCTAGGACACCCTTCGCCTTGTGAAGGCGTACACTGGCCGGGGACGGCTCTTCTGCAGAAACGACGGGGCAAGCGTGCTCGCTATCACCACGTCAACGGTGACATTAGCATAAAAATCAGCCGAAAGAAAGGCTTGCCCCCGGAGTGACCTGGGAGCCCTAGGAGCCGCGACCGGGCTTCTCGCTGAAGTACTTCTCGAACTTGCCTTCTTCGCGCTCGAACTCTTCGCGATCAGCAGGCGGTTCGCCCTTCACCGTGATGTTCGGCCAGACCTTGGCGTAATCGGTGTTGATCTTCAACCACTTGGAGTCCGCGTCGTCCTCGGTGTCGGGCTTGATGGCGTCGACAGGGCACTCGGGTTCGCAGACGCCGCAATCGATGCACTCGTCTGGATTGATCACCAGGAAGTTCTCGCCTTCGTAGAAGCAGTCGACGGGACACACCTCCACGCAGTCCATGAACTTACATTTGATGCAGGGATCCATGACGATATAGGTCATCGCGGAATTAGGCTCCGGCCACTCTGATAGGGCGGCGGTTTTTCCGGCGCTGGCCTCGCAATGTCAATGCCGCCAGACCGCAGGATATCTTTAAGCCCCGATAGAGCGCCGCCTCAGGAGGCGGGTTGCAGCTTCACCACACGCTCGGTCGCCGCCTCCACCGCCTTCCTGGAGTAGCTCAGCGGCACATATTCGCCCTTCGCCCACTTCGGGAACAGATCGCGATAATGGGCGCTCCCGGGGCTTCCGGACTGGCCTGGCGTGTTGATCGCGAGGCTGTTGTCCCAGGCGCCGACGTCAAGAACCATGCGGAACGAGGCGCCGGCGATGACGCGGTAGTCATCCGCGCGCCAGGTGGCGGCGAGCGGGGAGAGCATGGTGCCCGCCATCGGCAGGCTCCCGCTCGACATCGCCTTGCGATCGGCGGCGGGCGCCAAGGCGGCCAGGGCGTGGTCGAAACGCGCCTGATGCAGTTTGCCCCAGGCCCAGGTCTTGGGATCGGGGCCAAGTTGCGCGGCGACCTCGTCATAGGCTGAGAGCAGGCTGGACGTCAGGATGCGGTCGCGGGCGGCGACGGGGTCGGCGCCAAGGCTGGCGTCGGGGTGCTCGAGCAGGAGCATGACGGCGGCCAGATCGCCATTGCCGACTGTGGCGCGGGCGGCTTGAGGAACGGCGTAGGCGACGGTCGCCTTGCCCAGGTGCTTGGCGGTCCAGACCTCATAGAGGGCCGCGCCGGCGCTGTCGCTGGCGGCCCTGTGGTCCCAATCGCGCAACAGCTTCAGCGCAGCGGCGAGCTTGCGGTCGGTGGTCTTGATCGGCGCGAGCAGGGCCAGCATTCGCCGCGAGGTGATGTTGTAGGGATCGGTTTGCAGCGCTGCCGCGTCGGCCAGGGTCAGTTTGTCGTTCGCCGCCAACACTTCGGCGATCCGCTGCATGCGCGCCGGGTTTGACCATTCGAAGCCGATCTTGCGCTCGGCATAGGGGAAGTCGGCGGGCAAGTTCATCTGGTTGGCCGAGGCGAACCAGCCGGAGGCCGGATTGTGCGCGCTCGGCAGTTCGTCGAGCTTCAGGAATCCTTTCCACTCATAGCGGCCATCGCCTGGAACCGGCAGCAGGCCATCCCAGTTCGGGCGCCTGGGAACCTTGCCGGCGGCGACCCAACCGATGTCGCCCTTGGTGTCGGCATAGACCTGGTTCTCGGACGGTGCGCCCCAATCGGTGAGCGCGCCCTTGAACCCGTCCCAGGTCTTGGCGGTCATGTAGCCCATCGAGCCGAAATAGGCCGAGGTCCCGGGTTCGGCCCAGACGCTGCGCACGGCGAAGGCGCGGCCTTTGGCGGGGTCGGCATAGACCACCGGCCCGTGATGGGTGAAGCGCAGCTCCACCTTGCGCGGTTGAGCCTCGCCCTTGACTTCGATGTCTTCGACCAGGCTGTCCATCTGCGCCCAGCCGCCGGCGTAGCGGTAGTTCAGGGGCGACTTGGGATCGGTCTCGTAGACATAGAGGTCCTCCTGGTCGGCCGGGAAGATCGTCAGGCCGAAGGCGACGGTCCCGTTGTGGCCTATCGAGACGCCGGGCAGCGCCGGTTCGCCCGCGCCGATCACCGAGAAGCCGGGGGCCTCCATGTGGACGATGTAGCGCAGCGAGGGCGCGCTGTGCTCGCGGTGCGGGTCGTTGGCCAGGATCGGGCGGCCGGTGGCGGTGCGGCTGGCGGCCACGGTCCAGTTGTTGGAGCCGATCGCGTCGGGTGGGATTTCCAGCATGGCGGTCTTGGCTGGCGGGCCAGTGAATTTCACCCCGCTGGTGGCGAGCTGGTAATCGGAGAGCACGTCGTCGGGGACGTCGCAGGGATCGAGCCCCTCGGGGATCTTGGTCTCCCAGGCCGGTTCGATGTGGCGATAGAGCTTCGCGGCCTCCAGGCCCGCCGCGCATGCGATCTTGGCGCGGCCCACCTCGTTCGGGACGTTGCGGGTCAGGCCGTGGCTGCGGATCCGCACCACGTCTTCCGGCTTCCAGAGGCTGGGTGTCGAGCCGGCCAGTTTGAATTCCGGCGGCAGGGGGCGCTTGCCGGCTCGGATCTCGGCCACATAGGCGTTCACGCCCGCGACGAAGGCTTCGGTGTTGTCCTTGGCGCCGGCGCCGTAGGCGGCCCATTCGCGGTCCATGTCGCCGCGATAGAGGAACAGTCTCGCGGCGCGGTCCTGGGCCACATAGGCCGGGCCGAAATCCTTGGCGAGCAGCCCCAGGCCGCGCTTGCGCCAAAGGTCGATCTGCCAGAGCCGGTCGCCGGCGACGTTGTAGCCTTGCAGGAAAAAGGCGTCGCGCACGTCGCCCGCATAGATGTGGGCGATGCCCCAACGGTCGACCCGGATCTCGGCCGGCTTTTGCAGGCCCTCGAGCGTCCGCGTCTCTTCGCGCGGGGCGGCCAGGGCCGAGGTGGAGACGAGGGCGGCGAGCAGGGCGGAGGCGACCGTTTTCATGGCCGCCAAGCTAGGCCGCTGAACGCCGACCGACAATCGTCCGCGGTCGGCCTATCTGGCCAGGTAGGCGGCCAAGCTGTTCAGCAGTTCCTTGGTGCCGTGCTCGCGGAACTCCGGCTTGTCGTGACCGTCGAAATAGGCCCCTTGCTCGGTATAGATCAGGCGCGTGCCCTCGCCGTCAGCCTTGAACTCCACCGTTGCGATCGAGACCGAGATCCGCGTCTGGTCCATGTCCATCGTGTAGCTGAACGCGATCCGGCGATCGGGGACGATCTCTTGGTAGACGCCGTCATAGGTGTAGACCGCTCCGCCGTCCGGGCCGCCCTTGTTCAACTCGCGCCCGCCGACCCGGAAGTCGAGCTGATAGCCGGGATCGGGCTTGGCCGGATTGCCGAACCATTGGGATTTATGCTCCGGCGAGGTCCAAGCGGCGAACACGCGGGCCGGCTTGGCGTCGTAGGTCCGATCAATGACGAAGGTGGCGTGGCTCACGGAGCGTTCGGTCATCGTCGTTTCCTGATGCGTCAATAAAGTGAGTGCTTAAGTATTTTGACGCGAGGTGTCAGTCAAGCAAATGCTTTAGCATCGACGAGGTTGCGCTAGGCGACCGAGGCTTTCAGGAGCGCGGCGCGCTCTTCCGGCGTCAGGTGGCGCCACTGGCCTTCGGGCAGATCGCCGAGCTGCAAGGGGCCCACGCGCACACGCATCAGATCGACGACTCGCAGCTCGACAGCTTCGGCCATCCGCCGGATCTGGCGGTTGCGGCCTTCTTTCAGGACGATGTTGAGCTTCTGATCGTGGATCTGGCGCACCTTGGCGGGGCGCAGCTTGCGGCCGTCGAGCTCCAGCCCGTTGCGCAGCAGGTCCAGCTTACGGGGTGTGATGACCCCGGTCAGCAGCACCATGTACTCTTTGTCGATGTTGGACTCCGGCCCGATCAGCGCCTTGGCCAGCACGCCGTCCTCGGACAGGACCAGAAGACCGCGCGAGTCGCGGTCCAGCCGACCCAGCGGCGCCAGATTGTTGGCGGGGCCGGGAACCGCGCCGCCTTGATCCCACTGGGCTTGGGCGGTCAGCAGGCTGGCTGCCTCGACCTGGTCGTCCTGCGGCAGTGAGGAGACGATCCCGATCGGCTTGTGGAACACCACGCTCAGCATGGTCTCCAAGATCGCCTGGGCGCTGTCGCTGAGGACCAGCGTCTGGCCGCTCTCGATCTTGCGGCCGGCGTCGTCGACCCGCTGGCCGTCGATGAAGACCAGGCCCTTGCCAATCAGCGCCTCGGCTTCGCGCCGCGAGCAGACGCCGCTCTGCGCCAGCCATTTGTTCACGCGCTGCGGTTCGGGTTCGTTGTAGGTGCGGGTCCAGGCCATGGCTCTGCATAGGGCGCGCGCCGACGCTCGCCAAGCACTTGCGGGCGGGCGACTATGATGATAGTTTAGTTTATGCTAAACAATAGTCAAAAGCTCGACCTCCTGTTCCAGGCCCTCGCCGATCCCGGCCGTCGCGGGATGGTCGAACGGCTGAGCCGAGGCCCTGCGTCTGTGAGCGAACTCGCCGCTCCGCTCGACATGACGCTTTCGGCTGTGGTCCAGCACCTCGCGGTGCTGGAAGCCAGCGGCATAGTCCGTTCGGAAAAGCAGGGCCGGGTTCGGACCTGCCGCATCGAGCCGGAGGCCCTCAGCCTGGTGGAGTTATGGGTCAACGAGCGGCGGACGAGTTGGGAGCGCAAGCTGGACCGGCTGGGCGAGTTCCTGGCCGCGACGCCGGACGACGAAGGGAGCAAGTCGTGACCACCAAGCGCAGCGTGACTCACGCGACCATTCACCTCGAGCGCACCTATGACGCCGTGCCGTCGCGGGTGTTCGAGGCGTTCGCCGACCCTGCCGCCAGCGACCGATGGTTCGTCAGCGCCGAAGGCTGGGAGCTGGCCGAATACCAGCACGACTTCCGTGAAGGCGGGCGGGAAACCGGCCGTTTCAGCCCGAAGAAGGGCGATCCCGTGATCTACAACAACACCCACTATCAGCAGATCGTGCCGAACCACCGGATCATCTACGCCTACACCATGGCCCAGGAGGAGACCCTGATCTCGGTCTCCCTGCTGACGCTGGAATTCAAGTCCGAGGGCGGCAAGACCCGGCTTGTGCTGACCGAGCAGGGGGCGTTCCTCGACGGCGCCGATCAGCCGGCGAACCGGGAGGCCGGGTGGGCCGAATTACTCGACAATCTCGGAAAAGAGATCCGCGGGGAGCTGGTGGGCCCAGCCTAGTTCAGCCGGCTTCGAGGGTGGAATAGAGCTCGCGCGCCTCGGCGGGCGGACCGCGGCGTTCGCCTAGGTTCTCGACGGCCACGGCGATCAGGCGCCCGCCCACTGCGAACACCAGCCTGTCGCCGACCTTCACGGGCCTGGCGCACTTGTCGATCCGGGTTTCCGATCCGCCGCGGGTGAGGCGCACCTTGCCCTCGTCCAGATATTTGGCGGCCAGCGACCGGGTCTTGAAGAACCGCGCGCGCCACATCCACACGTCCGCCCGGCAAGCCTCGTCGCTCATGCGCGCACGGCCTTGGCCTTGCGGCGGCGACGCGGGCGACGCGCGGCGGCGGCCGGCTGTTCCTTCAGGGCCGCCAGGGCGGCGAACGGCGAGTTCGGAGGTGGGGCGCTCACAGTCTGCGGCTTAGGCTTTTCGTTGCGGCGACGCCAGATCACGGGTTCGCCTTCCTTAGGCCTGGTCGTCGGCGCGAAGTTGAGGGCGCGCAAGATGTCGCGGGCTTCGCTCGCGGACCAGCCAAGTTCCTCGCGCGCCTGATCGGAGAGCTGGCCTTGCTTGGGCGCGGCGCGCAGCAGGGCGTCAAGACGCTCCAGCGCCTCGACCGGCACGGCGTATTGGCCGATCGCGCGCAGGCCAAAGGCAGCGAGCACCGGAGCGGTCGGGGGCGGGGCGGGGAGGCGGCTGACGCTGTCGGTTGGAGGGCGCCAATCGCGGCCGGCGAAACCTTGTGCCAAGGCCAGGGCCTGTGGCTTCAGCAAGGCCGGTAGATAGAGGCTGAAGGCGCCAAGCCGAACGCCCAACGCTTTCAGTCCGCGTCGCTCGACCTGGCTTAAGCTCTTGGCTTCGGTGCGAACCAGATCGCGGTCGAGTATCCCGCCGGCCTCGATCAGCCGGTAGGCGAGGCCGCGCGCCAGGCCCCTTACCTTGCCGCTGGAGAGCGCCGCTTCAAGCCGTCGCAGGACGTCCAATCGCCTGACGGCCTCGGCGGCGAGGAAGGCTTCCAGGCGCCGGGCGGCGCGTTCGCGAGCCGGGGCTGGACCAAGTTCGCCGTAGAGGCGGACCTTTGGTGAAAATGGCGTGCCGCCGGAGATCGCGCCGGCCGCCTCTCCGTGCCAATGCACGACGCCGTCGGGGGTAAAGGCAAAGGCGCTGTCAGGCTCGGCGGCCAGCTTGCCCAGCCGCTTGGAGATTTCCGGCCCGACCGCAGCGACCGCGGCCGCGCGCAGGGCTTTTTCTTCCAGCACCGAGGAGCCTTGAGCCGGCTCGAAGCTGACGCCCAGCAGCTTGCCGACATACTGGCCCTCGACCGTGACCGCGCCGTCGCTGGCCACGCCCGCCAGCATCTCGCTGCGCACGTTCAGCGCCCGCATCAGCGCGCTGGTGCGGCGGTCGACGAACCGGGCCATCAGCTTTTCATGCAGGGTGTCGGAGAGCCGATCCTCCAGCAGCCGGGTGCGCCCCTGCCAGCCGCCGGCGTCCGCCAGCCAGTCAGGCCGGTTGGCGACATAGGCCAGGGTGCGCACGCCGGCGAGGCGCGCGGCCAGGGTGTCGATCTCCCCGTCGGTGCGATCGAGATGGCGGTACTGGCCGGCGATCCAGTCCTCAGGAACCTTGCGGTTGCGGCTGGTCAGCCAGCCGAAGAATTCCCGGACCAGGCGGATGTGCTCCTCGCCCGAAGTCTTGCGAAAGTCCGGCGTCTGGCAGACGTCCCACAGCTTGATCAGCGCCTGTCGGTCGCGGATGCAGCGGTCGATGACCTCCGGCTCGCCGGACACCGCGCGCAACGTCTTTTCGTCCAGGGCCTCGGCCGAGAGCTTCAGCCCCTCGCGGGACGGCGGCGCGGCCAGCGAGCGCACCAGGTTCGGCAGCGAGGAGAAGTCGAGCTTGGCGTTGCGCCATTCCGCGGCGGCGATCGCGTCGAACCGGTGTTCCTCCACCGCCTCGATCAGGTCGGCGTCCATATCCTCGCACTCGCCGGTGACGCCGAAGGTCCCGTCGCGGGTGAAGCGTCCGGCGCGGCCGGCGATCTGGCCGACCTCCTGGGCGTGGAGGAAGCGCGTGCGCTTGCCGTCGAACTTGCGCAGGCCGGCGAAGGCCACATGGTCGACGTCCATGTTCAGCCCCATGCCGATGGCGTCGGTGGCGACCAGGAAATCGACCTCGCCCGACTGGTACAGCGCGACCTGGGCGTTGCGGGTGCGCGGGCTTAGCGATCCCATGACCACGGCGGCGCCGCCGCGCTGGCGGCGGATCAGTTCGGCGATGGCGTAGACCTGGTCGGCCGAGAAGGCGACGACGGCCGAACGGCGCGGCAGGCGGGTCAGCTTCTTGGGGCCGGAATAGGTGAGGCGGGAGAGCCGCTCGCGGGTGACGATCTCGGCGTCGGGCAGCAGCCGGCGGATCAGCGGCGCCATGGTCCCGGCGCCCATCAGCATGGTCTCGAACTTGCCGCGGGCATGCAGCAGCCGGTGGGTGAAGACGTGGCCGCGCTCAGGGTCGGCGCAGAGTTGGATCTCATCGACCGCCAGGAACTCGACCTCGCGGCTCAACGGCATGGCCTCGACCGTGCAGACGAAATACTGCGCGCGGGCCGGGACGATCTTTTCTTCGCCCGTGATCAGGGCGACGGACGACGGCCCGCGAAGCTTGACGATCCGGTCGTAGATTTCCCGCGCCAGCAGCCGCAGCGGCAGGCCGATCATGCCGCTCGCATGGCCCAGCATCCGCTCGACGGCGAGGTGGGTCTTGCCGGTATTGGTCGGGCCGAGCACCGCCACCAGTCTCGGCGGCCCCACACCCGAGGAACGAGCACTCATGCCAGAGAAAATGGGGCGGGAATCGTTCTGCGGCAAGCGGGGCTGAGGCGATGGCCCAAGCACGTTGCTTGCGGTTGGGCCGGGTCTCAATTTAAAGCTGTCTCGGGGGAGTCTTAAATGAACATACGTGTGCTGCTGTGCGGATTTCTGGCCCTGCTTTTGGCTGGATGCCAACTCCCTCAGCCTGACCCCCAAGCGCAGGCGGTGGAACGCGAAGCGTATCGGGCCATACAAACCGGCGACGACGCTGCGCTTCAGAAGATTGCCAACCCCGAACTAAAGACGCCGGAAGCTGACGCGGCGATGAAGCAGGTCCGGGCGATGATGCCGAAGGGCAAGCCGAGTTCTTCAAAACTCATTGGCTGGAACCTGCACACCCAAGTGGGGATCGGCTCGACTGCGATACTGCACTCGGAACACGACTATGGTGATCGGGTTGTGCTGGCTCAAACGCATCTAGCTAGGAAGGCGGAGGCCGACCCTTGGCTCGTCCAGGGATTTCACATGCAGGTCGCCACAACAGCGGAGTTGGCGCGCAACGACTTCTCATTGGTAGGCAAGAAGCCTCAGCAATACGCGTTTCTTCTGGCGGCCGTGATCTCGCCGATTCTGATGATCGCGGCGTTGGTGACGGTCGTGCGGCGAAAGGGACTTCGGCGGAAGTGGCTGTGGGGGCTTCTCGCGCTTCTCGGCCTTTTCAAACTTCAGATGAACTGGAGCGACGGCGCATTGAACGTCCAGTGGTTCACCGTGCAACTGCTAGGATTTGGCGTGCAATCAGGCCTGTCGCGTTTCGATCCCTGGTTTGTTTCGATGACCTTGCCGGTCGGCGCCTTGCTCATACTTCTTGGGGTTTGGGCCAAGCCGACCCGAGAGACCGAAAGCCTTACGAAGGTCGATGAGGCGCTTCCCCACGGATCCTAGCGATAGGCTTGCGGGCACCTGAACTCGGTGGGCGCAGGCTCTGGATTGGTTCGCGCCTATTCGTACTAGTCCAGGGTGCGGCGGTAGCGGGCCATGGCCAGGGCGGTGACGACGCAGACGAAGGCGACCAGGGCCAGCAGTTCGCGCCACATGTCCTCGACGCCCTGACCTTTCAGAAGCGCGCCGCGGACGACGCGCAGGAAGTGGGTGACGGGGACGATCTCGCCCAGCGCCTGTGCCCAGGCGGGCATGCCGCGGAACGGGAACATGAAGCCCGAGAGCAGGATCGAGGGCAGGATATAGAAGACGCTCATCTGCATGGCCTGCAGCTGGGTCTTGGCCACCGTCGACATCAGGAAGCCGAGCGCCAGCGAGCCGACGATGAACAGGCCCACGCCTAGCGACAGTCCGACCCAGCCGCCCTGCATCGGCACGTCGAACAGCAGGCGCGCCAGAACCAGGATGATCACCGTCTGGATCAGTCCGACCGCGACATAGGGCGCGAGCTTGCCGACCATCACCTCTATGGGTTCGACAGGTGTGGCGAGCAGGCTCTCCATGGTTCCCCGCTCAGCCTCGCGGGTGACCGACAGCGCCGTCATCATCACCAGGGTCATCGACAGGATGACGCCCAGCAGACCGGGCACAATGTTGTAGGCGGTGATGGCCTCTGGATTGTAGCGGCGGTGGACGACCACCTCGAACAGCGGCTCGGCGGCGCCGGGCCGGGCCAGGGCGCCCTTCAGGTCGGCGCCGAGCGCTTGGATCGGCAGGGCGGCCAAGGCCGCGACCGCCGCGCCGGTGGCCGACGGGTCCGTGGCGTCCACCTCGACCAGCATCTGCGCCTGGTCACCGCGCACGATGCGCCGTGTGAAGTCGCCGGGAATGGTGACCGCGAACTGCACCTCGCCGCGCCGGATCATGTCGTCCAGTTCGGCCGGCGTGCGGGCCTGGGCCATCAGGTCGAAATAGGCGCTGTTTCTGAGGGCCGAGGTGATGGAGCGGGCGAAGACGGTGTCTTCCTGCACCAACAGGGCGGTTGGCAGGTGGCGCGGTTCCGAATTGATTGCATAGCCAAACAGCAGCAGCTGCAAAACCGGAATGGCCAACATCATGGCGTAGGTCAGCCGGTCGCGGGTGAGCTGCTTGAACTCCTTGATCATCACCGCGAAGACGCGGGTCGCCGAGAAGCCGTTCATCGGAAGTTGTCCTGCGACGTCTCCATCAGCCGGATGAACACGTCTTCCAGGCTGGGCTCCACCTGCGCCCAGCGATAGGGCTCGCGCCGGTAGGGGGCGATGGCTGCTTCCAGCGCGGTGCGGTCGGTGCCCGAGACGTGCAGCGATTGGCCGAACGGCGCGGCCATGTCGACGCCCGGGAGTTTGCCGATCTCGCCCGATAGCCGGTCGATGCCGGGGCCTTCGCCATTGAAGGTGACGAGCTTGGTGTCGGCGATGACCTTTTCGGCCGTCCCTCGCGCGATCAGCCGGCCATAGCTGATGTAAGCGATCTCATGGCAGCGCTCGGCTTCGTCCATGTAGTGAGTGGAGACCAGCACGGTCAGGCCCTCGGCCGCGAGGGCGTGGATCTCGTCCCAGAAGGTGCGCCGCGCCTTTGGATCGACCCCGGCGGTGGGTTCGTCGAGCAGTAGCAAGCGAGGTTCATGCAGGGTGGCGGTGGCCAGGGCCAGCCGCTGCTTCCAGCCGCCCGAGAGCGAGCCGGCCAGTTGCGCCCGGCGTTCGACCAGGCCGAGACGCTCCAGCGCCTGATCGACCCGGTCCTTGCGCCGGTCCAGGCTGTGGACGCGGGCGGAGAATTGGAGGTTCTCCTCGATGGTCAGGTCCTCATAGAGCGAGAACTTCTGGGTCATGTAGCCGGCGCGCCGCTTTATGGCGTTCGCCTCAGTAATGATGTCGAGCCCCAGACACGTGCCCTCGCCGCTGTCAGGGGTCAGTAGACCACAGAGCATCCGCAGCGTGGTGGTCTTGCCCGAGCCATTGGGACCCAGGAAACCGCAGATCTTGCCTTCCTCGACCTGCAACGAGACGTCCTGGACGACGTGTTTGTCGCCAAAGCTCTTGTTCAGCCCGCGGACGTCGATGGCCAGGGTCACTGGGCCGGTCCGATCGGCTCGACATCCACCGGCTGGCCCGGGTTGAGCAGGACCGATGGCCTGGCCTCGACCAGATAGACCAGCCGGTCGCGGGCCTCGCGGCTATAGATCACCGGCGGTGTGAACTCTGGTCGGGGGCTGATGTAGGTCACCTTGGCCGTCATCCCAGCCTGGCATCCGTCGCAGCTGAACTTGACGACGGCGCCTGGCCGGTAGGCGCTGATCTGCCGCTCGGGCACGAAGAACCGCAGCTTGATCTTGTCGTCTGGCAGCAGCGCCACGACTGCCTGGTTTGCGCTCGCCCACTCGCCGTTCTGGAAGAAGACGTCCTCGACCCTGGCCGCCGCCGGTGCGACGGGCGTGCCGTCCGAAAGCCGCGCATTGGCTGCGACCAAGGCGGCGTTGGTCTGCTGGACGCGACTGTCGGCGGCGCGGATCTGGTCCTGGCGGGCGCCGAGGGCCGCGGCCTCGCGCTGGCGCTTGGCCGCCTTCACCTGAGCCTGGGCGGCGTCATAGGTCGACTGCGCGTCGTCGAGCCGCGCCTTGGCGTAGACGCCTTTCTCCACCAGCGGGCGGACCCTGCGCAGGTTGGCGGCGGCGTCCCGGGCGGTGGCCTCGGCGGCGGCGACATTGGCGTCGAAGATCGCCAGCTCGACCGGGCGCTGGCCTTGGCGCGCGTCGGCGGCCTGGGCCTTGGCTGCGCTCACCTCAGCCCCGGCCTGATCGCGTTGAGCTTCCAGTTGGACCGGATCGACGACGAAGAGGCGTTGGCCCGGTTTCACCTGATCGCCGCGCCGGACCAAAACCTCGTCGATCCGTCCGGCGATGGGGGTCGCCAGGTAGAGCGCCTCGCCCTCGACATAGCCGGTGAGAATCGGGCTTTGCGACAGGCGCGGCACGAACCAGAGCACGGCGACCGCCACCAGGGCGGTCAGCAGCAAGCCCACCACCAAAAGGCGTTGTGGCTTCATGACGCAGCTCCAGCTTGGCTGAGCACTCCGCGAAGCCACAGATCCACGTGCTGCTCGGCCAGGGACGGGATGTCGATGGGCTCGGCGCCGACGGGCGTGAAGGTCTCGCGCCAGATGACCCCGAGCAGCATCGGAGCGACCAGTGAGATCGCATAGTGGCGGGGATCGCCGGACCGCAGTTCGCCTCGGGCCTGGGCGGCGGCGATCGCGCCGGTCATGGCCGCCAGCGCCGGCTGGACCAGCTTGTCGTGCCAGGCCTGCGCCAACTCCGGAAAGTTTCGCGACTCCCCGATCACCATTTTCACGATCCCGCCCGCCGAGGTCGTGGCGATCACGTTGGGCAGCGCTTTCACCAAGCCGCGCAACAGATCGGCGAAATTGTCAGTCGGTGCGGCCAGGGCGGCGCGCACGAAATCCAGGTTGGGCGCCACCCCTTGCTCGACCACCGCCCGGAATATGTCCTGCTTGGTCGCGAAGTAGAGATAGATGGCGCCCTTGGAGACGCCCGCCCGGGCCGCGATGTCCTCCAGCCGCGCCGCCGCGAACCCTTTTTCCGCGAAAATCTCCAGGGCGGCGGCGATGATCTCGACGGGCCGATCGGCCTTGCGGCGCTGGAACTTCGGCAGGCGCGTCGTAGGCATCGCGAGCTCACCTAACTAACTGACCGGATGGTTATTAGTGTCTCCAAAACGCGCAACAAGCCGATAGGTTTCAAGGGAAAATGCGAAAATCTCTACGGCAAAGCTTCGTCGTTTCCCGGCCAAAAGCCCGCCACTAAACGGCCGTTTTGCCCGACGAAGCCTGAAACTGAACTGCATGGAAACCCTGCGACCGCGGGGCTGGAACGCAGATCCATTTGTTGAATTTTGACGACGGGAGAGGTCGCGAAAATGATTGGTACGAAAACTCGGGGAATCTTGTTGAGCGCGCTGGCCTTGGGGGCGCTCGGCCTCGGGGGCTGCGCCACCAAGAAATACGTCAACGAGCAAGTGGGGGTGGTCGACACCAGGGTCTCGGCCCACGAGACCAAGCTCGGCGAACTCGACCAGACCTCGCGCGAGGCCCTGGAGCGGGCCACTGCGGCGGGCAAGCTGGCCGAGGGCAAGTTCATGTACTCGGTCGTCATGTCCGACGACGCTCTGAAGTTCCCGATCGGCAAGGCGAGCCTGTCGCCCGAGGGCCAAGAGCGACTGACCGCCGTGGCTGAACGGCTGAAGGGCGAGAACAAGAACGTCTATGTCGAAATCCAGGGGCACACCGACGCCACCGGATCGCCGCTGGGCAATGAGCGCCTCGGCGCTGAACGGGCGGAATCGGTTCGCCGATTCCTGAACAAGCAGGGCGTGGCCCTGAACCGTATGGCGACCATCTCCTACGGCGAGGATGAGCCCGTCGCCGCCAACAACACCCGCGACGGCCGGATGGCCAATCGCCGCGTGGTGCTGGTGGTGCTTTCCTAAGCATTCGGGAATCAGAAGCCCCGCGGCAGCGCCGCGGGGCTTTTGTGCGCGTTCAGCGAACTGTGTTTTGAGGTTAATGGGCTGTGGAACACGGCCGAAACGAATCGAGACCGAATCAGCGACTCCGCTCGATTCAGTGTTTGTTCCCTACAATCTATTGTATCTCAAAGACTTCGGAGCACAATTCGGTTCCGGCGGCACAGGGCGCCTTCCGAGCTCTTTCTGACCTCAAGCTGGCATGAATAGCGCCGCCGCCTTGACGTCGGACCGGGCTTTCGACTATATCGCCCGCTCTCTCACGGGTCCTGCCCGTGGCACATCCATTTCTCGCGTAGGTCAGAAGCCATGTCGCGTCGTTGCGAACTCACCGGTGTCGGTCCCATGGTCGGCCACAACGTTAGCCACTCGAACATCAAGACCAAGCGCCGGTTCCTGCCGGCCCTCTCGCCCGCCACGCTCCAATCGGACGCGCTGGGCCAGAGCTTCCGCCTGCGCATCAGCAACGCGGCTCTGCGTACGCTCGACTTCCGCGGCGGCCTGGACGTGTTCCTGGTCGGCGCCCGCGACGAGCAACTCTCGCCGCGCGCCCTGAAGATCAAGCGCCAGCTGAAGGCCAAGCTCGCGACGCAAGCCGCCGCAGCCGCCTAAGCGCAGCTAAAGAACTTCGAAAAGGCCGGTGGAAACACCGGCCTTTTTCTTTGGCGCAAGCCTAGGCGAGCGTCTGCGCGAACAGCGCGGTCATCTCCCGCCAATGGCGCTCGGAAGCCTCGCGGTCATAGGCCGCCATGTCGGGCGGGGCGTAGCCGTGCTTGGCGCCCCGATAGATCACCACCTCGGCGTCGACCTTGGCGTCCTGCAGCGCCTTCCCAAGCCGTTCGGCCTGGGCTTCGTCGAAGCTGCGGTCTTCATCGGCGCCGGCCACCAGGACCTTGGCCGTGATTTTAGACGCCAGCAGGTGCGGACTGGTCTCGGAGTCAGTGGCGAGATTGCCGCCGTGGAACGAGGCGCTGGCCACGATTCGCTCCGGGAAGGTCCCGGCCGCGCGCAGCGCCATGCCGCCGCCCATGCAATAGCCCGTCACGCCGACCTTCTGGCCGTGCACCTCGGGCTGGGCCGACAGGAAATCGAGGAAGGCGGCGGTGTCCCGCATCGACTTTTCCGGATCGGTGGAGGCCATCAGCGGCCCGAACACCTCTCGGCGCTGGGCGTCGTCGCGGATGGATTTCAGGTCGATGGGCGCGTAGGGCCCGATCCGCCAGAACATGTCGGGCAGCAGGACGTAGTAGCCGTGCCCCGCCAGCCGCTCGGCCATCTCGAACAGGGCGGGCCGGATGGCCGGGGCGTCCATGTAGAAAATGACCGCCGGCCAGGGGCCGTCGCCGTCGTTCGGCTTGAAGACGAAGGCGCGGGCGTCGCCGTCTGGCGTGGGGATCTCGACCTGGGTCTGGCTCATCGGCGTCGTCCCTCTGATTCTTGGGTCTACTTGGCGGGCTTCCAGTCGAAGGCCAGGAGCAAGGTCCGCTGGGAGCTTTGGAAATTGTCGTCGGACAGCAGGTAGAATCGGACCGATCCGTCCTTGGCCGGGATCGCCGCCAGGCCTTCGTAGTTGTCCACGGTCAGCGGGCGAGCCATCTCCATGCGAGCGATCTCGCCGCCGGCGTCATGGATGACCAGGGTGTTGCGGCTGCCGCGCACCGGATCCCAGGCCCGCAGCAGCCAGGCCATGCGACCACCCGGCAGCGGACGGGCCGCGACGACCCCAAATTCGGCCGGCTTGGCGATGGTCGGGCCTTGGACACAGTCGCCCGACAGCTTGCAGGTCCAGGTCTCCCCAGAGTCCTCGCCGGCGGTGACATAGACGCCCGGGCCAGCGGCCGGTGTCGCGGTCAGCGCTTCCATGCCCCCGTTTTCCGGGAAGTTAGCCCCAGGGGAGGGGACGATGCGCGGCGCGCCGCCCTTGGCCGGATAGAGCAGGATGCGGTTGTTGCGCTCGAAGCTGACCAGCAGGTCGCCATTCGGCAACAGGGCCATGCCTTCGGCGTCGGCCTCTAGCTTGCCTTGCAGCGGCTTGCCGTCAGGCCCGGTCAGCACCGTCAGGGTGGCGTCGGCCAACCCGGTCGGCCGGCCGTTCGCATCGGAAATCAGGCGGGCGGACAGCAGGTCGCCCTCGTCGCTGATCGCGATCAGCTTCCCGTCGGCGGACATCTCCATGTCCGAGAGGCCGTGCAGCCGGGCGGTGTCCGGCGAGGTGAGAACCAGGCCGCCGACATAGTGGAAGTCGCCGAGCTGATTCTGCCCGAGGTCCTGAGCGTTCAGCGGTACGGGCGTCGCCGACACCGTGATCCGGGCGCCCGCCGCGACCGGGGTCGTCGGGGGCGATGCGTGGATGGGCGCGCAGGCGGCGAGCGCCAGCAGTCCGGCGGCTAGTCCAGCATGCGCCAGTCTCACGCCACCGCTCTCCGAACTTCCTTGAAGGTCGACCGCCGCGCCGGGCCTTGCGGACCCTGCGTGCTGGGCGGCGGGGCCAGGATGTTGGCGTTCTTGCGGGTGACCTTGCGGACATCCTCGTCGAACAGTTCGGCGAGCTGATCGACGATCACGCCGGCCAGTTGCTCCACATCGACGATGGTCACCGCGCGGCGATAGTAGCGGGTGACGTCGTGGCCGATGCCGATGGCGATCAACTGCACCGGGCTCTTGCCCTCGATCTCGGTGATCACGTCGCGCAGGTGGCGTTCCAGATAGTGGCCGGAGTTCACCGACAGGGTCGAATCATCGACCGGCGCGCCGTCGGAAATCACCATCAGGATGCGGCGGGCTTCCGGCCGACCGATCAGGCGCTGGTGGGCCCACATCAGGGCTTCGCCGTCGATGTTTTCCTTCAGCAGCCCTTCGCGCATCATCAGGCCGAGGTTGCGGCGCGCGCGGCGCCACGGGGCGTCGGCGGACTTGTAGATGATGTGGCGCAGGTCGTTCAGGCGGCCGGGCTGGGCCGGCTTGCCGGCCTTCAACCAATCCTCGCGAGACGAACCACCTTTCCAGGCCCGGGTGGTGAAGCCGAGAATCTCGGTCTTCACGCCGCAACGCTCCAGGGTGCGAGCCAGGATGTCGGCGCAGACCGCCGCCACCATGATCGGCCGGCCGCGCATCGAGCCCGAATTATCGATCAGGATGGTGACGACCGTGTCGCGGAACTCGGTGTCTTCTTCTTCCTTGAACGCCAGCGACGCGGTGGGGTCGGTGATCACCCGCGTGAGGCGCGCGACGTCGAGAATCCCTTCCTCCAGATCGAAGGTCCAGGAACGGTTCTGCTGGGCCATCAACTTGCGCTGCAGCTTGTTGGCGAGGCGCGAGACCACGCTTGAAAGGCTGGCGAGTTGCTGGTCGAGATAGGCGCGCAGCCGAGTCAGTTCTTCGGCGTCGCAAAGTTCTTCGGCCGCCACGATCTCGTCGTGGGCGGTGGTGAAGACGCGGTAGGTCGCCTGCTTGGCGTCGCCCTTTGGATCGGGCCTCGCGGGCTGTTCGCCCTCGCCCATTTTCGGCGGTTCTTCAGTGTCGTCGGCGTTGGGATCGTCCTGCGCCTCGGTCATCTGGCTGTCGGCGTCCTCGCTTTCGCGGTGGCTCGCCTCGTTCTCGTCCATCGAGGCCTGCTGCGGGGACTGGCCCTCGCCTTCGCCCTCGTCGCCGTCTTCTTGGCTTTCGGCTTCGCCGTCCTCGCTGTCGCCGTCCTCGTCGTCGGCTTGGTCGGGGGCGTCGGACAGGTCATCGCCCATCGACAGGTCGCGCAAGATCGTGCGCGCGATCTTGGCGAACAGCTTTTGGTCGTGGGCGGCGTCGGCCAACTTGTCGAGATCGGCGCCAGCCTTGCTCTCGACCTCGGCGCGGAACAGATCGACCAATGGCTGGGCCATGGCGGGGGGCGGCTCGCCGGTCAGCCGTTCGCGCGCCATCAGGGCGACGATGTCGGCCATGGGCGGATTGGCCAGGGCTTCAAGCTGGTTCAGCGGGCGCTTGGCCCAGGCATGTTCGTGAACGATGCGCAGGTTGTCCTTCACCCCGGCCAGGGCGTTGGCGCCGATCGCCTCGATGCGCGCCTGTTCCAAGGCGTCATAGACCGGCGCGCCGAGCGCCGAGGCCGGCCGGCTTCTGGCGTGGGCTGCGTTGTCGTGGTGGGCCAGGCGCAGGGCCATCTGGTCGGCCAGGCCGCGAATGCGCGCGGCGTCGGCCGGCGTCAGGTCGCGAGGCGGGTGCGGCAGCACCGCGCGATTGCCGGACAGCTGCGGACCTTCGCCCGAGTAGACGATCTCCAGATCGGGCTTTTCGGCCAACGATCGCGCGGCATGGGCCAGCGCGCGCTTGAAGGGCTCGATAGGGCTTTCAGGGTTCTTGGCCATGGCCAAATCTCATAGCGCGGGTGGGCGAAGAGAGGGAAGGGTGACTTGGCGTCCACGACGAAAGGAACGGCTGGTCGAACGCGGCGTTGCCACTTCAAGCTGTTTGAGGAGAGACGTGAAATGCTGAAATGGGCGCTCATTTTCGCCGTCGTGGCCCTGATCGCCGGGGCGCTGGGCTTTGGCGGCATCGCCGGCGCCGCCGCCGGCATCGCCAAGATACTGTTCTTTATCTTCCTGATCGGTTTCGTGATCTTCCTGGTCCTGGGGTTCATGGCCGGCAAGAAGATCACGGGCGGCTAACGCCGCCCGTCACCGGTGGCCGGGCCTACTTCTTGGCGAGGTAGGCCTTGCCCTGGCTGCCGGCCAGATCGACCAAATTGCCCATGGCGAGGTTCACGTCGATCAGGTGCAGGCCCCAATCGGGCGTGACCGCACCCGGCTTGATCGTGTCGATCCGGGCGTCGGCCGGGTCGGCGTTCACGTGGACGGCCAGATAGTTGAAGCCGTTCTCGTTGACGCAGGTGGCGCTGAGCAGGCCCGGCAGAGACACGAACGGCGTCGTCACGGTGACGCCCTTGGCCCAACCGTCGGCAGTATGCCCGTTGCCGGTCGCGGCCAGATAGCTGTGCAGCTCGCCCTTGCCGCCGGCCAGGTTGGCGGGGTTGGAGCAGGCGACCTCCATGGCCGGGTTCGCTTCGCGCGGGCGCCCGAAGCGGCTGTTGGCCGGCGGGGGCGCGTTATCAAGGAAGCTGGCATAGGCGATGGCGCAGCCGGTTTGGCTCGCCGACTTGCAAAGCGGGATCGACTTGAAGGTCCCGGTGTCTTTGCCCTTCTCAACCGGCAGGCCGGTTCCGAGCAGCATCGCCGAGATCAGCTTGTCCTGAACCGGCTTGCCGTCGATCTCACTGGCGATCAGCTGGGTCAGGACGCCTGAGCCCTGGCTGTGGCCGATCAGGATCACGCCACGGCCCTTGTTCTCGTGGGCGAGGTAGTGATTCCAGGCGTCGACGACGTCCTGGTAGCCGGTTTGCGGTCGGGGCGCGTTGGCTGGCTGGCCGCCGGGCAGCGGCGCGCCCGTCACCATGGCCCGCAGCGCGGTCAGGGTGAACTGGCGATACATGGGCGCGTAGACGCGGCACTTGGAAGCGAACCGCGACAGCTGCTGCTCGACGACGCGCTGCTCTTCGACGTTCGGCGTTATGTCGGACAGCACGCCCGGATCCATCGAGACGGTGGGATAGACGTAGAAGCAGTCGATCGGCGGCTTGGGATCGGCCTTCCAGGCCTCTTTCGTCGCCTGGCCGGCGGCGGTGATCACCGTGGCGGTGTTGTCGTTGGAGCAAGCGTCGGTGCGGCCCGGCCAGCACAGCCAGTTCTGAGTTTTCGAGTAGTCGTTATGGTCGGCGACGGGCGGCGTCTGCGCCGCGGCCGGAAGCGCCATCCCACCAAGCAAAAGCGTACCTGCGGCCAAGGCCGAGAGTATGTTCCTGGACATCTATCCCCCACTGAAATTCTATTGTTTGCAATGGAGGCAGGATCGCGCCGGAACGTTGCGTGGTCCAGCTTGAAATTACGGGGCGCGAATGGCGGCCGGGGCCTCCGCCAGTTCTTCACTGGCGCTCAGCGCCGCCTCGATGGCGGCGATCAGCTTGGCGCCTTCGATGGGTTTGGGAATGAAGCCGCTCATGCCGGCCGCGAGATACTCGGCGACTTGGTGGCTCATCACATTGGCCGAGAGGGCCAGGATCGGCGTCGTCGGCAGTCCGCGTTCGGCTTCCAGCCGCCGGATCGCGGCGGTGGCCTCGACCCCGTTCATCACCGGCATCTGCACGTCCATCAGCACGATCTCGAACCGGCCATGGGCGAAGGCCTCCACCGCCTCGCGGCCGTTGGCCACCAAGGTGAGGTCGACGCCGAACGGTTCGAGCAGCGCCGAGAGGATAAGCTGGTTGGTGGGATTGTCCTCGGCCGCCAGGATGCTGGGGACGGCATGGTTCTCAACCGGCCGCGCCGGGCTCGATGGCGTGACGCTTGGGGCGGGCCGGGCCGCCGCGCGCCATTCCAAAGGCAGGTCAAAGGTGAACGCCGAGCCCTCGTCCTCGATGCTTTCGACCCGGAGTGTTCCGCCCATCAGCGCCACCAGTTCGCGGCTGATGGCCAAGCCAAGGCCGGTGCCGCCGAACTTGCGCGTGGTCGAGGCGTCGACCTGGTTGAACTTCTGGAACAGCTCGCCTTGGCGCGCGACCGGGATGCCGATGCCGGTGTCCCGGACGCTCACCTGTATGCCGCCGGCGGTGCGCCGGGCGACCACGCTCACCTGGCCTTGGTGGGTGAACTTGACCGCGTTCGAAGCGAGGTTGGAGATCACCTGGCGCAAGCGCGCGCCATCGCCCCACCAGATGCCTTGGGCGTTCTCGTCGATCTCGATGCGGAAGACGACGTCCTTCTGGTCGGCGATACCGGCGAAGGCGTTGCAGGCTGTTTGCACGGCGATAGCGAGATCGAACTCGTGGTTGTCGATTTCCAGCTTGCCGGCTTCGATCTTCGAGATGTCGAGGATGTCGTTGAGAACGGTCAACAGGGCCTGGCCGGAATCGCGCACGACCTGCAGTCGGTCGCATTGGGCCGGGCTCAGGTCTTCGCGCGCCATGACCTGGGTCATGCCCAGGATCCCGTTTAGAGGCGTGCGGATCTCATGGCTCATATTGGCCAGGAACTGCGACTTGGCCACGCTCGCCGCCGCCGCCTGATCGCGGGCGCGGACGAGTTCGTCCATCGCGTGCTGCAGGCTCGCGTCGTTGGCGGCGAGCTCGCGGAAGATGACTCGGATGCGGGCGGCCATGGCCATGCCGGCCAACAGCAGCACCGCCACGACCAACGAGAACAGCGGGATCGCGTTGCGCAGGACGTCGACGCCGGGCTTCTTTGGCGTCCAAGCCATCTGGCCGACCGTGTCGCCGCTAACGCTGACGATCGGCAGGGTCGCCGGTTCGGCGGTTGTGCTCAGCGTCACGTGACTATCGGCGACGCGCATGTCGTTGTTGAGGTCGGCGAGGAAATCGCCGTCGATCCGGCGTGCGGAGATGACGAGGTAGCCAGGTCCCGGCCGCGGCTCGATCGCGTTGGTTTCGGGCACGACATTGGAGATGGCGACCACGTGGAGCGCCCCGTCGGCGAACACGACGCCGCTCTTGGTGATCAGCGCGCCGATGCCGCTACGGCGCAGGACGTCGTCCTGGCGAAGGGTCTCTTCCTTGCGCACGCCGGCCACCAGCGGGGCTGCGGCCGCGAGGAATTTGGCGCTGTCGTTCGGGGTGGTGCGCGCCTGATCGCGCCAAGCGTAGACGGGGCGATCCTGGCTATCGAGGACCAGGCTCAGCTCATGCCCCATGTACGCGGCGAAGTAGCTGCCGACATAGAGGTCAGCCCAGGCGGTGTCGAAATTGGGTGAGAGCTTGGCGTAGGCCTCATCCCAGATCGAGGCCGAGATAATGTGGCGGATGAGCTCGCGCTCGGCGCCGCGCAGGTAGTTGGAGATCAGCGCCCGTTCTTCGGCGACCTGGAGCTTATCGACGGCGCGGGCGGTATAGAACAGCAGGCCAAGACTGCCGGCCACGACGATGGCGACGATCAGCGCCGCCAGCGCAACAATGCGACGAACTGCGCCACGGTTGTGAGGTAGATCCGAACTCATCGCGGTACGCCCAACATGGACGACTGTTTTGCGATAACGCGACTAGCAAACCATGAAGATTGGCCGCGACATTTGCGTCGGGATCGCCCGGATGGACGATCCCGCGCGAATTCTACGCCACGCGAACGCGGGCGGTGCTTTCCGGCAGGTCTTGGCCGAAGGCGCGCTGGAAGAACTCGGCGACGGTGCCGCGCTCCAGCTCGTCGCACTTGTTCAGGAAGGTCATCCGGAAGGCGAGCGCGACGTCGCCGCCGAAAATCTCGGCGTTCTGGGCCCAGGTGATCACGGTCCGCGGGCTCATGACGGTGGAGATGTCACCGTTCATGAAGGCGTTGCGGGTCATGTCGGCGACGCGGACCATGGCCGCGATGGTGCGCTTGCCTTCGACCGTGTCGTAGTGCGGCGACTTGGCCAGGACGATCTCGGCTTCCACGTCGTGGGCCAGATAGTTCAGCGTCGTCACGATGGACCAGCGGTCCATCTGGCCTTGGTTGATCTGCTGGGTGCCGTGATAGAGGCCCGTCGTGTCGCCCAGACCGATGGTGTTGGTCGTGGAGAACAGGCGGAAGAACGGGTTGGGCCGGATCACGCGGTTTTGGTCGAGCAGGGTCAGCTTGCCCTGGGCTTCCAGAATGCGCTGGATCACGAACATCACGTCCGGACGGCCGGCGTCGTATTCGTCGAAGACCAGCGCGACGGGGCGCTGGATCGACCAGGGCAGGATGCCTTCGCGGAACTCGGTGACTTGCTTGCCGTCCTTCAGGACGATCGCGTCCTTGCCGACCAGGTCGATCCGGCTGACATGGCTGTCGAGGTTCACGCGGATCAGCGGCCAGTTCAGCCGCGCGGCGATCTGCTCGATGTGGGTCGACTTACCGGTGCCGTGATAGCCCTGGACCATCACGCGGCGATCGAACGCGAAGCCCGCGCAGATCGCTTTGGTGGTTTCCGGGTCGAACTTGTAGGCGAGATCGATGTCCGGCACGTGGGCGTCGCGCTCGCTGAAAGCGGGCACGGTCATGTCCACATCGACTCCGAACGTGTCGCGGACCGACACCTTCTTGTCCGGAACCAGAGCGATCAGCTTGTCGTCTTGGGTATTGGCGAAAGAAGTCATGGCGGGCTTCGATTACAGGGTTACGGACGCAATGCAAACGCCAGTTTGCATGCTCGGCGGGGGTGTTGCGAGGGCGCCGCGACGTCAGGGTGTTTCGGAGCCACGCCGTAGTTCTCGGGGACCTGCGCCCCACCACGCCTTAACTGCCCGAGAAAACGCACTTTCCTCTGAATAACCCAGGCGCAGCGCGAGTTCCGCGAGCGACAGGCGAGACTCGGTCAGCAGGATCATCGCCTCGCGCATCCGTGTCTCGTCGCGCAGGATCGAGAAGCTGACGCCTGCTTCGTTCAACCGGCGTTGCAGGCTGCGAACCGACAGGCCGAGTTCGGCCGCGGCGGCGGGCGCCGACGCCGTGCGAAAGCCGGTGCGGTGGATCACAGCCCGGACTTGCGCGCAGAGCGTTTCGCTGCGGCTTTGGTCACGCAGGAGTCCTTCGGCGTAGGCGGCGTTCAGTTCCAGCAGCCGGGGGTCGGCGCCGGGCACCGGGCGCTCGAGGTCGGCGGCGGCGAACACCAGGCCGGCGTTAGTTTCGAATGTCACCGGTAGCCGGAGAAACGCCTCATAGGTTTCGCGCGCAGCCGGGGCGCCGTTCATCAGGATCACGTGCTTTGGCCGCACGCCCGTCCCGTTCGCTGCGGGCCGGCTCGCACACATGGTGGCCAGGACGGATTCGACCTGCAGCCGGTGGATCTCGACAGGATCGCGTGTCGGCACATAGGTGAGCCGCAGCATCTCGCCCTCGCGCGCCGCCCGATAACCGCCGCTGTTGCTGACCAGCTGCTGGTAGCGCAGCAGCATGTCGAGGCCGTCGCCGATGGTCGCGCTGTGAGCCATCAGGATCGTGATCACGTTGCTGGCCTGGATCGGCAGGCCCGCGCCGACTTTTAGGCCCAGCAGCGGATCGGCGCTCAGTGAGGCGGCTCGGCGCCACAGCCTGCGGACCGAGGCGACATCGACGCGTGAGTCACGCGCAGCCGATCCGTCTTCGAAACCCCGCAATCCATGGGTCAGCGCTTGGCGATCCAGGCCTTGTCCGACCAGGCCGTCGAGGGCCGAGTTCACCCAGCCAGCCATGATCGTCGAGGCGTCGCGCATTCTGTGAATAGAGACCAGGCGTCAGCCGGAGCCAAGTCTTGTGGCGCGCAAAGTCAAATGTTCGGCGCGCGGGATCAAGCGCGGGGGACTAAGCTGGGCTCAAGGATCGAGCCCGACAGCTCGGCACATGGAGGAACGCATGGACCAGGCCCTCGCCGGCGCAAGCCGCATCGCCGTAGCCCCCCAAGCCACCGGCTTTGGCGCCGAGATCACCGGCCTTGATCTCTCGCAGCAGCTCAGCCCGGCGACACTGGCCGAGGTGAAATCGGCCTGGGCCGCGCACTCGGTGGTGGCGTTCCCGGATCAGCCGTTGTCGCTGGAAGCGTTGGAAGCCTTCACTCTGCAGATCGGGCCTTTCGGGGTCGACCCGTTCATCAAGCCGATGGCCGGCCATCCCAACGTGCTGGAACTTCGCCGCGAGCCGGACGAGAAGGCCAAGAACTTCGGGGCCGGTTGGCACTCGGACTGGAGCTTCCAGAGAGAGCCGCCGGCCGCAACCTTGCTGCGTTCGGAAGTGACGCCGCCGGTGGGCGGGGACACGCTCTTCGCCGATTGCACGCGGGCCTATGAGGCGCTGTCCGATGGCATGAAAGCGCTGCTCGCGCCGCTGAAGGCGGTGCATTCGGCGACCCGCGCCTATGGCACGCAGGGCGTCTTCGCCAAGGAAACCGAGGCGCGGACCATGGAGATCGTGGTGTCGGCGGAAGCCGACAAAAGCCTGACCCATCCGCTCGTGCGCACCCATCCGGTGACCGGCCGCAAGGCGCTGTTCGTTAGCCCGACCTACACCGTCGGAATCGAGGGGCTGACCTTCCAGGAAAGCCACGCGATCTTGGGCTTCCTCTATACGCACATGACCCAGGAGCAGTTCATCTATCGCCACAAGTGGCGCCAGGGGATGCTGTTGATGTGGGACAACCGCTGCACGGTGCACTTCGCCGACGGCGGCTATGACGGCCACCTTCGGGTCATGCACCGCACGACCGTGGCCGGCGACACGCCGGTCTAGGCGGCAGCCGCCAGCCTCGCCGCCAGGGTCCGTGTCCGGCGTGCGGCGGTCCAGATCGTCCCGAGCACAATGATGGCCAGGCCGATCGCTATGGCCTGACCCTGCCAGCCCCACAGCGGCTCGAAGGCCGCGACAGCGCAGGTGGCGGTCAGCGCCGCCATGCGGTGCGGCTTGGCCATCGGCCCGGAGAAGTCGGCGGGAAAGCCGAGGCCTCGCCCTAGTTCGCGGACATAGGCCGTCATCACCGCCAGCACCGCGGCCGCCCAACCGAGCGGCACGCCCAGCGCCAAGCCGGAAGCGCTGGCGCAATAGCCGGCGCCGACCAGGAACAGGGCGTCGGCGATGCGGTCGGGCAACTCGTTCCAGATCGGACCGGCGGGGCCGCCCTTGCCGTGCTCGACCGCGACCATCCCGTCGAGCAGGTTGCAGACCAGCCTGAGTTGGATGCAGACGCCGGCTGCGATCAGCAGCGCCCCACGCGTCAGGTCGGCGGCGCTTCCGGCCATGATGAACAGCACGCAGCCCAGGACAGCGAACAGCACGCTGCCCGCCGAAATGGCGTCCGGGCTGAGGCCGGCGCGGGCGAGGGCCGAGGCGAGGCCCTGGGCCCAGGAGGCTCCGCGGGTCTTCAGCGGCCGGCGGTTCTCCGGGGTGAGGTCGGTCATCGGGCGGCCTTGGTCTGACCGCGCGCGAGCGTGGCCGAATAGATGATGGCGTAGAGGGTCGAAACCGACCACGGCACGGCGATGGTGCGCAGGATTTCCGGCGTGCCGATCAGCTTGTGGACGCTCACCAGCAGGAGCAGCACCGCCCCGGCCGTGATGGCGGGCGGCAGCGCGTAGTTGAGGACGCCCGGAAACCGGCCGCTCATCGCCTCCAGCGCGCGCTTGAGCACCAGGGTGATCAAGCCCGAGAGCACGCCTTGCGACAATGCGGGAAGCCAGGCGGCGGCCAGGCCGTGGCCGCTGTTGGCGAACAGCGCCCAACCGCCCATGGCCACAAACGCGAAGCCGATATGGGCGACGCTCGACCCGGCGAAGGTCCGAAAACTCGAGCTCAAACTGTGCGCGCCGGAAGACCGGCTCCCTCTCGTTAAGAGCAGGACCCTTGCTGTCACACACGCTAAGGTCAAGGCGCGCGCGTGCGGGGAGTTCGGCCCGGCAGGCTCGGGGCGGTCGAGCGGGGAAATTTCGGCATGGATGCGATCACGGCCTTTTTCGTGGGACAGCCGCCCGCCGTGCTGTGGGGGCTGGGCGTAGTGCTTGGCGTTCTGACCCTGGCCGTCGCCGTGACCGCCGTCCTGCCGGCGCTGAAACCGGCTGGCGACTTCACCAACCTGCGCCAGCGGATCTCGTCCTGGTGGGTGATGATCGCCCTGTTGGCCGGGGCGTTGCTGATCGGTTGGCAGGCGGTGACCGCCTTGTTCCTGGTGATCTCGTTCATCGCCCTGCGGGAGTTCCTCTCGCTGGCGCCGGTGCGGCGGGAAGACCGCCTGATCGTGCTGGCCGCCTTCGTGGCGATGTTGATCAACTACCTCTTCATCGTCATCGACGACTACGGCCTCTACCGGGTGTTCATCCCGACCTATGTGTTCCTGATCATCCCCTTCCTGATGGCCTGCATTGGCCAGACGCGCGCCTTCCTGGCGACCACGGCGACCTTCCACTGGGCCATCGTCACCTGCGTCTACAACCTCGGCTACATCGCCTTCCTGATGCGGACCCCGGCGAGCGAGGCGCTGCCCGCGGGGGCCGCCGGCCTGGTGTTCTTCCTGCTGGTGGCGACCGAGGCCAACGACGTGGCCCAATACATCTGGGGCAAGCTGTTCGGGCGTAGGAAGATCGTGCCCAAGGTCAGCCCCAACAAGACCTGGGAAGGCTTCCTGGGCGGTTGGCTCACCACCGGTCTGCTGATCTGGTTCGTGGGGCCGGTGTTCACCCCGCTCAGCGGGATCGGACTGGCGGTCCTGGCGATCTTCCTGCCGGTGGCGGGCTTCGCCGGCGACGTGACCATGAGCGCCATCAAGCGCGACATCGGGGTCAAGGACACCAGCGCGCTCATTCCCGGCCACGGCGGCCTACTGGACCGGGCCGACAGCCTGACGTTCACGGCGCCGCTCTACTTCCACATCCTCGCCTACTTCGCCCTGGGGCACTTCTGATGCGTCTGTTCCGCCGCCTCGTCCTGGTGCTGATCGCCCGTCCGATCGCGCGCATCTTTACCGGCGCCGACATCGTCGGGCGCGAGCGGCTGCCGCTGAAGGGCCCGGCGATCCTAGTCGCCAATCACGCCAGCCACGTTGACACCATTCTGATGCTGACGCTCTACCCGTCGCGGGGCCTGGACCGGTTGCGACCGGCGGCGGCGGCGGACTATTTCTTGCGGGGCGGGCTGATCAGCTGGCTCTCCAACTCCATCATCGGGATCGTGCCGGTGGCGCGCGACAGGGCCGGCGCCGGCGTTGATGTCCTGGCTCCGGTCCGCGAGGCGCTGAGGGCCGGCGACATCATCCTGATCTTCCCGGAAGGCACGCGCGGGGACGGGGAGGCGATGTCCGACTTCAAGAGCGGCGTCGCCCGGCTGGCCGCGGACGTCCCGGAGGCGCCGGTTATTCCGGTCTGGCTGCAGGGGGCAGGCCGCGTGCTGCCGAAGGGCGGCGTCGTTCCTGTGCCGATGAACTGCACGGTGCTGGTCGGCGAGCCGCTGCATTGGCAGGGCGACAAGGCGGCGTTCATGACCGACCTGCGCCAGCGCATGGAGGAACTTCACGCCCAGGCTCCGCCCCAGCGCTGGGCCTAGGCCATCTTGGCTTTCTTCAGCGACTGATAGGCCTTGATCACGCGCTGCAGCTTGTGCTCGGCCGAACGGTCACCGCCGTTGGAATCCGGGTGGCAGCGCTTCACCAGCTCGATATAGCGGGCGCGGATGGTGGGGCCGTCGGCGTCCTCGTCCAGATCTAGGTCAGCCAAGGCGTTGCGTTCGATCTTGCCGATGCGACGGGCGTTGGCGGCTTCTGGGCTCGGCTTCGGACGTTGACCGCCGCCGAACAGGCTGAACGGGTCGCTATAGCCCTCGCCCTTGCCGAAGCCGTGCGCGGCGGCCGCGGCCTCGCGTGAAAACTTGCTGGCCTTGAACTGCCAGGTCGGGCGATCGCCGGCCGCGCTTTGGGCCTGGCGCTGACGCACCTCGCCTTCGCTCATGCCGGCGAAGAAGTTCCACTGCTTATTGTACTCCGCCGCGTGCGGTTGGCAGAACCAGTAGTGCTCGTTCAGCATGTCGCGGGATTTCGGCGCGCGCGCCGTCGCCGCAGCCCGGCACCCCGGGTTGTCGCAGGCCCGTTCACCGGGCTTGAGCGCATAGACGTCGTCCGACTGCGTGGCCTCCTCCGAGGAGGGGGGACGCACCCGGATATCGACGAACTTAGGCTTGTATTGAAACGCGCCGGCCATGGCCCAAGTATGAGGTTCCTGAGTTCGCTTTCAAGAATTGAACATGAAGCCGATGGGCGCCATATTTGAGACCATCCACGACAAGCTCACTGCGGCGTTCTCGCCCACCCGCCTGGAAGTCCAGGACGACTCCGACCGGCATGCCGGTCACGCGGGCGCGACACCAGGCGGAGAGAGCCATTTTAACGTATTGATTGAGGCTCAAGCCTTCGCCGGAACGTCGAAGGTGGTGCGCCAAAGACTGATTTACAAGGCACTTTCCGAGGAACTCGCCGGACCGGTTCATGCGCTTTCCATCAAGGCGCTGGCGCCCGGCGAAGTTAGCTAGGAAGCTAAAACACAGCGGATCAGACAGGTTCGGCACGCGTTCTACATTGGGCTGACCGATAAGTATGTGAGCGCTCACGCCTGGGGAGGCGAGATTTTGAAGACGACGATCACGGTGAATGGTCAAGCGCGGACGCTCGACGTCGATTCGCGCACAACATTGTTGGACGCCTTGCGCGAGCATCTCGGGCTGATCGGCTCGAAGAAGGGGTGCGACCACGGCCAGTGCGGCGCCTGCACCGTGCTGGTGAACGGGGCGCGGATCAATTCCTGTCTGTCGCTGCTGGCCATGCACGACGGCGATCAGGTGACGACCATCGAGGGGCTGGGCACCGCCGAGCACCTGCACCCGGTCCAACAGGCATTCTTGGAAAACGACGCCTTCCAATGCGGCTACTGCACGCCAGGTCAGATCTGTTCGGCGGTCGGCATGCTGCAGGAAGCCGCCGATGGTTGGCCGAGCCAGGTGATGGAAGACGTCGCCGCCCTGGTCGACCTGACCGAGGCCGAGATCCGCGAACGGATGAGCGGAAACATCTGCCGCTGCTCGGCCTATCCCCAGATCGTGGCGGCCATCCGCAGCGTGGCGGGAGAGGCCGCATGAGACCCTTTACCTACGAACGCGCGCCGGACGCCCTGTCGGCCGTCAAGGCGGTCGCCGAAAATCCGGGCGCCAAGTTCCTGGCCGGCGGAACCAACCTGCTCGACCTGATGAAGCTCGACATCGAACGTCCGACCCATCTGGTCGATGTCGGACGGCTGCCCTTCGCCGGCGTCGAGGAGGTCAATGGCGGCCTTCGGGTCGGCGGGGCCATGGTCAACAGCAAGCTCGCCGCCCATCCCCGGGTGCGAGAGCTGTATCCCGTGCTGGTGCGGGCCCTGGTCTCGGGCGCCTCGGGCCAGCTCCGCAACAAGGCGACGACGGCGGGTAATCTGCTGCAGCGAACCCGCTGCGCCTATTTCTACGACACCACCAAGCCCTGCAACAAACGCCAGCCCGGCTCCGGCTGCAGCGCGCTGGAGGGCGTGCACGGCGCTCATGACGCCATCTTCGGCGCCAGCAAGGCCTGCGTCGCGACCCACCCATCCGACATGGCCGTGGCGCTGACCGCGCTTGGCGCGAGCATCGAGACCCTGACGCCGACGGGCGCTTCGCGCACCTTGGCGGTCCAGGACCTGCATCGCCTGCCGGGCGACACACCGCAGGTGGAGACTGATCTCGCCCCAGGGGAATTGATCACCGCGGTGCTGATACCGCCGCCGCCAGAGGGGGGGCAGGTTTATCGCAAGGTTCGCGGCCGCGCCTCCTACGCCCATGGCATCGCCAGCGTGGCGGTCGCGGGCGGCCGGGTCGCCTTTGGGGCCGTGGCCCACAAGCCGTGGCGCGCGGCCCACATCGAGGACGCGCTGTCGGCGGGGGCCTCGCCCGCCGAGGCCGCCGAGGCCGAGCTGTCGAAGGCCGATCGCAACGACCACAACGCCCTGAAGATCACGCTGGTCGGCCGTCTGGCCGCCGCGGCGATTGAAGAGTCCAAGACCCGGAGGGTCGCATGAGCTCCGTCAAGGATTGGGCCGCGCCCAACCCCATCACCGAAAATCGCGGCGGCCTGATCGGCAAGGGCGTCGATCGTTATGAAGGGCGGCTGAAAGTCACCGGCTCGGCGCCCTACGCCTACGAGGTCGACGCGCCCTCGCGTCCGGCCATCGGCTATATGGCGACCGCCTCGATCGCCAAGGGCAGGATCACCCGCATCGACACCGCCGCCGCCGAAGCATCGCCCGGCGTTCTGCTGGTCTGGACCCACCTGAACGCGCCGGCCCAGGCTCCGCGCGGCACGCGGGCCAATCCGCGCAGCCAGCGGCCCTCGAACCCGGCGCTGGCCGGCGACCGTATCGAGAACTTCGGCCAGACCGTCGCCTTCGTCGTTGCAGACACCTTTGAAAACGCCCGGGCCGCGGCGAACCTGATCGAGATCGAATACGCTGCCGAACCTGGCGTGGTCGATTTCGTCGCCAGCTTCGACCAGGCCGACCAACCGCCCGGTGAAGAAGACGTCCACATCGGCGACTTCCCAGCCGCCTTCGCCGCTGCGCCGGTGACGGTCGACGAGATCTATGAGAGCCCGGTTCAGAACCACGTGCAGATGGAGCCCTGCGCCACCACCGCTTGGTGGGACGGTGACAAGGTCACGGTTCACACCTCGATCCAGATGGTGAAGGGCGGTCAGCACGCCTTGGCCGAAACGCTCGCCATCCCCTCCGATCACGTCCACCTGCTGACGCGCTACATCGGCGGTGGTTTCGGCGGGAAGGGGCAGGCCTATGACGACCTGATCCTCTCGGCGCTGGCGGCGCGCGCTTTGGGTCAGCCGGTGAAGCTCGCCTACACCCGCCAGCAGATGTTCCACGGCACCATCCACCGTCCCGCGGTCAGCATGCGGGTTCGGTTGGGCGCTCAGCCCGACGGGAGGCTGACGGCTTTCGCGGTCGAGGCGATCACCCACTGCGCCCGCAACGCGATCTTCACCGAGCACGCAGCCAATTTCTCGCGCAACCTCTACGCCGCCCCCAATCGCTTGACCGGGCACCGGCTGGTGAAGATGGACCTGCCGGGCGCCGGGCCTATGCGCGCGCCGGGCGAGGCGCCGGGCATGCTCAGCCTGGAATGTGCGATGGACGAGTTGGCCGAAAAGCTCGGCCTCGACCCCATCGAGCTGCGCATCCGCAACGAGCCGGACGTGGACCCGGAAACCGGCAAGCCGTTCTCGGTCCGCCAGTTGGTCCAGTGCATGCGCGACGGCGCCGCCCGTTTCGGGTGGGAGCGTCGCAATCCTCAACCCGGCCAGGTGCGCGACGGCCGTTGGCTGGTCGGTATGGGCATGGCTGCGGCCATTCGCGGCAACTTCCTGCTGCCGGCCAAGGCAGGCGTGCGCATCGACGCTGACGGGACCATCACCCTGCGCCAGGGGATGACCGACATCGGCACCGGCACCTATACGATCCTTGCACAGATCACCGCCGAGACCATGGGCGTGCCGATGGAGCAGGTGAAGGTCGAGATGGGGGATTCCGACTTCCCGCCGGCGCCCGGATCCGGCGGCCAGTTCGGCGCCGCCACCGCCGGATCGGCCGCGTACGAAGCCGGCATGAATCTTCGCAAGGCGCTGACCGAGCTAGCGGTCGGCGATCCCAACTCGCCGCTCTACGGCGGGCCGGCTGAGTATGTGACCTTCGAGAACGGCAACATCGCCATCGAGAACCGCAGCGAGACCCTGGCGGCCCTGGTCGCCCGCGCCGCCCCGGAGGGCGTCTATGTGGAGGGCTCGATCTCGCCCGCCGCCGATGCCCGAGACTATTCCCAGCACACCTACGGCGCCCACTTCGCCGAAGTCGGCGTGGACACGGTCACGGGTGAAGTCCGTATGCGGAAGATGTTCGGCGTGTTCGCCGCCGGCCGCATCCTCAACGCCAAGACCGCGCGCAGCCAGATTACCGGCGGCATGATCTGGGGCGTCGGAACAGCCCTGACCGAGAGCAACGTCGTGGACCCGCGCTACGGCTCGTTCATCAACCAGGACATGGCCGGCTATCTGGTGCCAGCCCATGCCGACATCGTCGACCTGGACGCCATCTTTCTGGATGAAGCCGACGACAAGGCCAATCCGATGGGCATCAAGGGCGTCGGCGAACTGGGCATCTGCGGGGCCGGCGCGGCGGTGGCCAACGCCATCTACAACGCCACCGGCGTGCGCCTGCGCGACTATCCGATGACGCCGGAAAAGGTGCTGGCCGGGATGCTGGCGGCGGGGCTCTAGCCGACCCGAAGGCGAAGTTCGCCCAGGATCCGGGCGAGGTCGCCTTCACGGAAAGGCTTTTGCAGGACCGGGGAGCCGCGATCGGCTTCCCGGAGGCCGGCGTCGCCATAGCCGGTGGCGAAGGCGAACGGCGCTCCCTTGGCGCGCAGCAGATCGGCCAGCGGGAAGATCGGCTGCCCGCCCAGGTTCACATCGAGAACCGCGCAGTCGAGTTCGGCGGTGTTGGCCAGTTCAATCGCTTCATCGAGCCGCGAGGCCGGACCGACGACGGTGCAGCCGAGGTCCTCCAGCATGTCCTCGATCAACATCGAGACCATCATTTCATCTTCCACGACGAGGACGCGGAGGCCGGCAAGGTCGGGTAGTCCCGTCATTCTGGAAGTCCAAATCCTACAAGGAAAACTGTCGTCCGGGCGGACAGGCGTAAGGGAGCATAGTGCAGTTTCTCGCGCGCAGCGAGTTATCTGGAGAACGTCGTTCGGGCAAACTCCCGTGAACACGGGCGCCTGATCCAGGAGAAACGATCGCTCGGCGGATGTCCGTCTGATTGTCGACTTTGCCTAGTCGTTGGTGATTTCTTGGCGCGGGGAAACGCGCAAGGCGGTGATCTGGTTGCGTTCGCGCTTCACGATCTGGAACCGATGGCCATGGAAGGTCCAGGTCTGGCCGACCTTGGGGATGGTCTGAGCCTCGTGGATCACCAGGCCGGCTACGGTCACCGCGTCATCGTCGGGCAGGTCCCAGTCCAACGCACGATTCAGGTCGCGGATGGCGACCCAGCCGTCGACCACGACCGATCCGTCGGTCTGTCGCCGCACGCCCTCCAAGGCCTTGTCGTGCTCGTCCTCGATCTCCCCGACGATTTCCTCGAGGATGTCCTCCAGGGTGATCAGGCCTTGCAGCGCGCCATATTCGTCCACCACCAGCGCGAAGTGGGCCTGGCGTTTCAGGAACGCGCCCAGTTGGTCTTTCAGGCTGGTGGTCTCGGGAATGAACCATGGCTCACGGGCGATGCCCGGAATGTCCAGCTTCTCCACCGCACCGCCGCAGGCCGCCAGCGAGGCGAGCAGGTCCTTGGCGTGCAGGATGCCGATGACGTTTTCCGGCTCGTCGCGATAGAGCGGCACCCGGCTGTGGCCAGTCTCCAGCATCTCGGCGACCAGCTCGCGGGCCGGCAGGTCAGCATCGAGCATCGAGATGGAGCGGCGATGGACCATCACCTGGGTGACGTCCATCTCCGACAGGTCCAGCACCCCGCCCAGCATGTGCCGTTCGCGGCTTTCCACCAGCCCCTCGGAGTGGTGGTACTCGACCGCGCCGCGGATCTCTTCATGAGCCGCCAGGACGTCGGTCTCCATCGACAGCTTGATGCCGAACGGGCGCAGAGTATGGCGCACCACCCACTGGGCGCCGTTGGCTAGCGGGCCAAAGATCCGCACGACCCAGTAGGTCGGGATCGACAAGGCGCGGGCCACGTCGTCGGCGCGTGCGATGGCCAAGGTCTTGGGCAGGATTTCGCTGAAGATCACGATCAGCACGGTCATCACGGCGGTCGCCAGCAGCGCGCCCACCGGACCGGGAAACACCGCCGATAGCGCCACCGTGGTCAGGGCCGAGGCCCCGATGTTGATGACGTTGTTCGACAGCAGGATGGCGCCGATCATCTTCTCCTGATCGGCCATCATCTTGTTGATGCGCTTGGCCGCCCGATCGCCTTCGCGTTCGAGCTGATGCATCCGGCCGCGGCTGGCGGCGGTCATCGAGGTTTCGGCCGCGGAGATCAGGCCCGAGAGACTCAAGAGGACGACCAACGCCGGCGCGAGGCCGGCGAGGACGGCGACGATCGTCACGGGAGCGCCCCTTCGGAGACCAGGAAGTCACGCACGGCTTGGGCGCTCACGTCCTTGGCGACAAAGGCGTCGCCGAGCGCACGGGCGAGGATGAAGGTCAGCTTGCCGCCCTCAGCCTTTTTGTCTTGGCCCATGTGGCGAACCAACTGGTCGGCTCCGAACTGGCCCGAGGAGACCTCCGTCAGGCGGGTAGGTAGGCCGACGGCGGCGATGGCGGCCTCGGCGCGCTGGGCGTCCTGGCTGTCGCAAAGGCCTTGGGCGGCCGAGAACCGGAAGGCGATGGCTGAGCCGGCCGCCACCGCCTCGCCGTGCAGCAGCGCTTCGCCATAGCCGGTCTCGGCTTCCAGGGCGTGGCCGAAGGTATGGCCGAGGTTCAGCAGGGCGCGTCGCCCGGCTTCCTTCTCGTCCTCGACGACGATCTCGGCTTTCATCTCGATGGAGCGTGCGACCGCATAGGCCAGAGCGTCCGGTTCGCGGGCCAGGACGGCCGGGCCGTTCGTCTCCAGCCACTCGAAGAAGGCGAAATCGCCCAGCAGGCCGTACTTGATGATCTCGGCGTAGCCCGCGCGCATCTCACGGTCGGGCAGGGTCGTCAGCACATCCAGATCGGCCAGGACCAGCCTGGGCTGGTGGAAGGCTCCGATCAGGTTCTTGCCGCGCGCCGTGTCGATGGCGGTCTTGCCGCCGACCGAGGAGTCGACCTGAGCCAGCAGGGTGGTCGGGATCTGGATGAAGTCGACGCCGCGCTTGTAGATGGCGGCCGCAAACCCTGCGAGGTCGCCGACCACGCCGCCGCCGAAGGCGATGATGATGTCGCCGCGGTCGAGTTCCAGTTCCAGCAGCTGGTCGGAAACATCGGCCAGGCCTTCCCAGCTTTTCGACGGCTCGCCCGGCGGAACGACAATGGCGCTTGAAGCGACGCCAGCGGCGCTCAGGGCGGCGGTCAGCCGCTCGCCGTGCAGCGCCCAGACTGTGGCGTCGCTGACGATCGCGGTTCGCATGTTCTTGAGGAACGGCGCGATCAGCGTTCCGGCCTGATCGAGCAGGGCCTTGCCGACCACGACATCATAGGCGCGCTCGGCCAGTCCGACGCGGACGGTGCGGCTCATGGATTTTGTCCCTGCAGATAAGTGGTCAGCGCCTGGATCACTTGGTCGACCGTCACATGGTGGGCGGTGTCGCCGGTCTCCACCATCACGTCGGCCTCGGCGTAGATCGGATAGCGGACGGCCGCCAGATCGGTCAGCACCTCCAGGGGGTCCTTGCCGGTGATCAGGGGGCGGTTGTCCTTGCGGCCGACCCGGCGGACGAGCACCTCGAGGTCGGCCTTTAGCCAGACCGAGATCGAACGCTCCTTGATCAGGGCGCGGGTCTCGGGCGTGATGAAGGCCCCGCCGCCGGTCGCCAGGACGTGGGGCGGATCTTCCAGCAGTCGGGTGATCACCCGGCGCTCTCCCTCGCGGAAGGCCGGTTCGCCAAGGCTGGCGAAGATCTCGGGAATGGAGCGCCCTGCGGCGGCTTCGATCTCGACGTCGGCGTCCTTGAAAGGCAGCTCGAGCGCGTTGGCGAGCCGGCGGCCGACGCTTGATTTTCCGACCCCCATCAAGCCGACGAGGGTGATGGTGCGGGCGCGTAGCGGTGTGTAACGGTCCATGAACGGCGAAGGTCTACACGAGCAAAGTCATTCGCGCCAATTTCGCGGATGGTGCAAGACGAGGGGATGATGGGCCGGGGACTTCTCAGTACGGCGCTTGGCGCCCTTGCTTTCGCGACCGCCGCTGGCGCTCAGCCGATCGAGGTGGCGACATTGAGCGCGCCCGATTTCTTTTCCAATGGCGCTCGCGACACCGGCCTTGGACCAGACCTCTGGGTCGGCTCGTCCGGGCAGACCGCCAGGGTCGTGATCCCGATGATCGCCGCCAAGCCGTTGTCGCCAGCGGCCCAGGCCCTGGCGCGGCGCGTATTGGCCACCGCCGCCAGCGGCCCTGACGGCGCAGGCCAGGATCCCGAGATGGCCGGCGCACGCATCAACGCCTTGATCGCCGTCGGCGCGGTCAAAGACGCCGGAGTCATCCTCTCGCGAACCGCCAACCTGGAACGCAGCCCGGTGCTGGCCCAGGCAGGCGCCGAGGCGGCGCTGCTCTCGGGCGCTGACGAGCGCGCCTGCGACATCGCCGAGAGCCTGATAACGGGGCGTGAGGACATCTACTGGCTGCGGCTCCGAGCCTATTGCCAGCTACGCGGCGGCCAGGCTGGCGCCGCGCAACTGACCTTCGATCTCGCCCAGGGCCAAGCCCGCGACGCGACCTTTGGTCGGCTTATGAGCGCCAAGCTGGCGGGGGGCGGGGATCCGGGCGCGGCCTCGGCGCGCAATGGCCTGGACTACGCCTTGTCGCGCAGCCTCGGGCTCGACCTGGCGGCGGCGCAGCCGTCGCCGGCCGTGGCTGCGGCCTTGCGTCCTGGCGAACCTGGTCCGGCGACGTGGACCATTGAGGGCTCCGATCCTGTGCGCACAGCGATGGCGGCCGTCGCGGCCGGCGATCTGGCGGGCGCGAAGGTCCAGCGTGGCGGCCTGACCGCCGATGGCATTGCGGCCAATGACCTGGCCTTGCTCGACGCGCTGATTGCGGCGGCATCCGGCAAGTCCGACGGCCCCACCCTGGATCGCCTCGTCGAGCGCGGATCGGTTTCCGACGCCAAGAGCCGGGGCAAGATGCAGAACGCCGCCATCATCCTGGCCGCTTTGGACGCCCCGATGACAGCCCATACGCGCGGTGAGTTCGCGAAGTTCACCGCCGCCGAGCCAGGCAAGGCGACCGTAGCCAAGGGGCTGGCGCTCGATCTCGCCGGCGCAGCCAAACTGCAGGGCGAGACCGCCATGCTGTCCCTTTCGATGTCGGCCGACGCCGGCGTGAGCGGACCCCCCGTCGGCGACCGAGCCCGTATTGTTCGCGCTCTGAAGGCGGCAGGCCTGGCGGACGACGCTCGGGCGTTCGCAGTCGAAGGCCTGTTGGCGCAACGATGAGCGGCTCGGGCTGGGTTGAAGCCTTTCTTGAGATGATGTCGGTCGAGCGCGCCTCGGCCAAGAACACCCTGACCGCCTATGGCAAGGACCTCGCCGACGCAGAGGCCTTTCTCTCCGCGCGGCGGAGCGGCCTGGCGGAGGCCGCAGCCGAGGATGTCGAGGCCTATTTCAACGCGCTGAGCGATCGGGGGCTGTCGCCGGCTACGGCCGCCCGTCGCCGCGCCGCCGTCCGCCAATTCTATCGGTTCGTCCTGGGCGAGGGTTGGCGAGCCGACGATCCTTCCCGCCGCGTCGAGGCGCCGAAGAAAGGCCGGCCGCTGCCGAAGGTGCTGAGCCGTGATGAGGTCGATCGCATCATCGCCGCCGCATCCGCGCGCGACGGCGCTCAAGGTCTAAGGCTCGGCTGCATGGTGGAGCTGGCCTACGCCTCGGGGCTGCGGATCTCCGAACTGACGGGCCTGCCGCTGTCGGTCCTGGCCAAGGATCCGGCCTATCTGATCGTCAAGGGAAAGGGCGGCAAGGAACGGCTCGCCCCGCTCAACGCCGCCGCTCGCGCGTCCGTGAAAGCCTATATCGAGGTTCGTAAGGGTTTCCTGCCCAAGGGCGACGCGGCCAATCCCTGGCTGTTCCCATCGCACGGCAAGTCGGGCCGTCTGACCCCGCGCCGTTTCGCTCAGCTCTTGGACGAGGCCGCCGCAGACGCGGGCATCGACCCGGCCAGGGTCAGTCCTCACGTCCTGCGCCACGCCTTCGCGACGCATCTGCTGGAAGGCGGGGCGGACCTGCGGGTGGTGCAGAAGCTGCTCGGTCACGCCGATATCTCGACGACCCAGATCTACACCCATGTCGCCGGAGAGCGGCTGCGCGAGGTGATCGAGACCAAACACCCGCTCGCCAAGAAGAGCTGATCGACCTGCCGGCCGCTGGTGCGCCGGGGCCAAGGACCGTGGATCACCGAGGGAAGTCGGCGCCCCGCACTTGTTAGCCGCAAGGTTCGCGCCTAATTTCCCCCCTCCGCAAACGGAACGCAGAGAAGATTCCTCGTATGGCCGCACACTATCTCGAGTTCGAGCGCCCAATCGCCGACCTCGAAGCGAAGATCGAGGAGTTGTCGAAGCTTTCCGAGACCACCGGCTCCGGCGCCCTGGACGCCGAGATCGAGGCTTTGCGGTCCCGCGCCCAGGAAGTTCGCCGCCAAGCCTATTCCAAGCTCGACGCGTGGCAGAAGACCCAGGTGGCGCGCCATCCTGAGCGTCCGCACTTCGTCGACTATGTGGGCGGCCTGATCGATGACTTTGTCGAGCTGCGCGGCGACCGCAGGTTCGCCGACGACCAGGCGATCATGGGCGGCCTCGGCCGGTTCCGCGGACAGCCGGTCGTGGTGATCGGCCACGAGCGGGGCCGTGACACCGTTTCCCGCGTGAAGCACAATTTCGGCTACGCCCGGCCCGAGGGATACCGCAAGGCGATCCGGCTGATGGAGCTCGCCGAGCGGTTCAACCTGCCGGTGATCAGCTTCGTGGATACGCCCGGCGCCTATCCCGGCATCGGTTCGGAAGAGCGCGGCGTGGCCGAGGCCATCGCGCGTTCGACGGAAACCTGCCTGATGCTCGGCGTGCCGATGGTGGCGGTGGTGACCGGTGAGGGCGGATCTGGCGGCGCTATCGCAATGGCCGCCGGCAACCGGGTGCTGATGCTGGAACACGCCATCTATTCGGTGATCACCCCCGAGGGCGCCAACTCGATCCTCTGGCGCGGCGCGCGCACGGCGGAAGAAGCGGCCAAGGCCATGAAGGTCGCGGCCCAGGACCTGCTGGGCGTCAAGATCGTCGACCGGATCATCCCCGAGCCGATCGGCGGCGCACATTCCGACAAGGACGCCACGGTCAAATCCGTCGGCGACGCCGTCGAACAGGAGCTGGAAGCTCTGAGCAAGCTCACCCCCGATCAACTGCGCAAGCAGCGCGCCGACCGCTTCTACGCCATCGGCCGCAGCGGACTGCAGTAGTCGTCCTGAATGGGGCCCCTCGTTAGCGCCAGTCGCGACTATGAGGGCCCTGACGATCTTCGTGCGATGCAAGGCCTCACCCAAAGACGATGGGGCCTGTCGAGCTATCACCACATCGGCGATCTGGCCTGGCAGCGTTTCCAGCATGTGGGGCGCGAGCCGGAATGGCGTACCCGCATCTGGCGCATCGGCGAGACGGTGGTGGCTTGGGCTTGGATCTACGAGCCAGGCTATCTCCATTTTCAGGTCGATCCGGCCCATGCATCCCTGTTTGACGTCGTCATCGATTGGTTCGAGGCGTCCGCCGATCAAGCCGTGCTTTCCGTCGGCGTGCTGCAGAACCAGCCGGACCTGATCGCCGCGCTAACGCGCCGCGGATTTGCGGTCGACAGCGACGAAAATCCATTTGATCTCAAGACCTCTCGCCCCCTGGCCGACTTGCCGCCGCTGGTCCTGCCCGAGGGATTTCGCGCGCTTTCGATGGCCGAGTTGGGTGATCCGGACGCACGCGCGCTGGCTCACCGCAACGCCTGGAGCCGGATTGCCGGGCGCGAGCACGAAGCCCCAGCTCGGTCGCGGGTGACAGGGGAGAGCTACCGTCAAGTCATGGCGGCTTGGCCCTATCGAGCCGACCTGGATTGGGTGATCGCCGGACCTGACAAGCAGTTGGTCGCCAATTGCTGCGCCTGGCTCGATCCGGCGAACAAGGTCGGCGAGCTTGAGCCGGTTGGCACGGATGCGGATTTCCGGCGCCAAGGCCTGGGCGCGGCGGTATGTGTCGCCGCCCTCCACGCCCTTCGCGAAGCCGGGGCTGAGTTGGCGATCGTCACCTGCCGCGGGGACGCGGCCTATCCAGCGCCGAGAGAACTCTATTTCGGCTTGGGTTTCGAACCCATCACGCGGTCATACGTCTATCGGCGTAAACGGCTTGCCTGACCCGGCGTCCGCGAGTTCATTGTCTTCCAAACAACCGTTTGGGAGGGCGTCATGGCCTTGAAGACCCGTTTCACCGAGCTCGTGGGCGTCGAACATCCGATCGTGCAGGGCGGCATGCAGTGGGTGGGCCGCGCCGAGCTAGTGGCCGCCGTGGCCAACGCCGGTGGACTGGGCTTCATCACCGCCCTGACCCAGCCGACGCCGGAAAAGCTGCGCGAGGAAATCGCCCGCTGCCGGACCCTGACCGACAAGCCGTTCGGCGTGAACCTGACGATCCTGCCGGCCATCACGCCGCCGCCCTATGCGGAATATCGCCAGGCGATCATCGATTCCGGCGTGAAGATCGTCGAGACCGCCGGCAACAAGCCCGCCGAGCACGTCGAGGAATTCAAGAAGCACGGCGTCATCGTCATCCATAAGTGCACCTCGGTCCGTCACGGCCTGTCGGCCGAGCGCATGGGCGTGGACGCCATCTCCATCGATGGTTTCGAGTGCGCCGGTCACCCGGGCGAGGACGACGTCCCCGGCCTGATCCTGATCCCGGCCGCCGCCGACAAGATCAAGATTCCGATGATCGCCTCGGGCGGCTTCGGCGATGCGCGCGGCCTGGTCGCGGCGCTGGCGCTGGGCGCCGAGGGCATCAACATGGGCACCCGCTTCATGGCGACCAAGGAAAGCCCGATCCACGAGGCCATCAAGCAGCAGATCGTCGGCAATGACGAACGCGCCACCGATCTGATCTTCCGCACCATGCACAACACCAGCCGTGTCGCTCGCAATGCGGTCAGCCAGCAGGTCGTGGCCTTGGAGCGTCAGGGCGCCAAGTTCGAGGACGTGCGCGAGTTGGTGGCCGGGGTTCGCGGTCGCAGCGTCTACGAGGTGGGCGACAATGACGCCGGCATTTGGTCGGCTGGTCAGATCCAGGGCCTGATCCACGATGTCCCGTCGTGCGAGGAGCTGATCCACCGCATCGTTCGTGAAGCCGAGGAGTTGATTCACGGCCGCCTGGCGCGCTTTGCGCCCACCAAGCAGGCCGTTCCGGCCTAGACCGCGCCTATCGGCATCAACCGCTGATTTCGATCAGCGGTTGATCTCGGCGAGCACACCGCCAAGCTCGTCGACCGCCTCGGGCGTCGTTGCCCATGAGCACATGAAGCGCACCGAGCCATCCAGGAACCGGTAGACGAACCAACCCGCCGCATGGAGGCGGGCGAGCGTCGGATCGTCCATCTCCACGAACACCGCATTGGCCTCCACCGGATGGCGCAGGGCGAAAGGCATGAGCCCCGCCAAGCGCTGGGCCATGGCGTTGGCGTGCGCCGCCCGCTCCGTGAAAGCGCCGCTCTCCAGCATGCCGATGAACGGCGCGGCGTAGAAGCGGCCCTTGGAGGGCAACTGGCCGGCCTGCTTCAGGCGGGCGTCGAACCGGCGGGCCAGCTTGCGATCGAAGATCACCACCGCTTCGGTCGGGGTCATGCCGGCCTTGGTGCCGCCGACCACCAGGATGTCCACGCCCAGCGGCTTGATCGTTTTCAAGTCGAAGCCGGCCGCCGCGGCGTTGGCCAGGCGCGCGCCGTCCAGGTGCACGCCCAGGCCCTTGGCCTTGGCCGGGGCGATCAGCTCGGCCAGGGCTTGCTGCGTATAGACCGTGCCGTACTCGGTGGCGTTGGTCAGCGACATCGCCGCCAACGGCTGGCGATGGGCGACGTCGGGCTCGGCCAGCGGAGCGGTGAGCGCCTCGGGATTCATGCGGCCGGAAGCGCCCGTCAGGCCGATCAGGCCGATGCCTTGTCCAAAGAAGCCGGGCGCGCCGGTCTCGTCCGTGCAGACGTGGGCATGCTCGTGCGCCAGGACGGCCTCGAACGGACGGCATAGGGCCGACAGTGCGATGGCGTTGGCGGCGGTGCCTGACGCGACGAACCGCACCTCTGCGTCGGCGTCCAACAGGCCACGCACCGCGTCGGCGGCCCGCGCGCTGACGGCGTCGGAACCATATCCGGGCGTGAACCCGGTATTGGCGGCGACCAGGGCCTCGATCGCTTCAGGAGCGGCCGGGGCAGTGTTGTCGGATGCGAAATCGTAGCGAGCCATGCCCTCCAGTTTCTAGAACGGGTTGGCGGCCCAGCGAAGCTTGGAATTTCGTGCTTTTTTCATCGGGGCGCCTCATGGTTTCCGTGGGGGTAACGTAATGCGAGGCGCCGACGCTGAGGACCTGACCGCGAGGCTTGCGAACGTGGCGCGGCTGACGCCGCACGCCATTGTTCTCTGCGACGCGGCGGGCCGGATCGACTGGGTCAACGATGGCTTCACCGCCATGACCGGTTTTGATCTGTCCGAGGCGGCCGGTCGTACGCCCGGCGCGTTGCTGCAGTGTCCTGAGACCGATCCAGCCACCATTGCGATGATGTCGGCCTGCGTCGCGGCCGGTGAGGGCTTTCGTGTAGAGGTCTTCAATTGCGCCAAGGATGGGCGCCGCTTTTGGCTGGATCTCGACGTCCGACCGACCTTTTCGGCGCACGGCGAACTGGATGGCTTCATGGCCATCCAAGCCGACATCACAGCGGCGCGGAACGACCGCAACCGCCTGACCTCCACCTCTGCGGCGCTGAAAGCGGCAGGACGGCTCGCGCGTCTGGGCGCATGGGAAGTCGATGTGCCCAATCAGGTGGTGCGATGGAGTCCAGAGCTGGCCGACCTGCTTGGCCGGCCGCACGTGGTGGAAGGCGCGTTCGACACTCTCAATGTCTATGCCCCTGAGGTGCAGGAGGCTGTGCTGGCCCATATCGGGCAAGCCATCAACACGGGCGAGCGGATCGACTTCGAGGCTCCCGCCATCACCGGGTCCGGCGAGCGGATCTGGCTGCGGGTCATGGGCGAGCCGCGCATGGTCGATGGCCTGTGCGTGGCGCTGCACGGCGCGAGCCAGGACGTCACCGCCCAGCGCGAGGCGGTGGCCGAACTTCAGGAATCCGAGCGCTTCGGCCGTGGGGTGATTGATGGCCTCGCCGCCCTGCTAACGGTCATCGACGAGACCGGCGCGATCATCGCGGCCAATTCGGCCTTTAAGGAGCTAGGGGCGCAGGTCGCGCAGACCGACGTCTACCCCATGGGCCGCAATCTGTTCGAGGTCTTCGAGCGCTTGCCGGGCGGACGCGGCAAGTCGTTAATCCGGGGTGTAAGGCGGGTGCTGGCGGGCGGCGCGGACACCTTCGCCTACGCCTACCAGTCGCGGAGCGGCGAGTGGTTTCGCCTGACCGCCGCCCGGTTCCAGGGCGAGGGGCCGGTCCGCTGCGTTGTGATCACCCAGTCGATCGAGGACCTGAAGCGCTCGGAGAAGCGCTTGAAGGCGCTGAACGCCTCGCTCAAGCGGGCCCGCGACGAGGCCAACGCCGCCAATGCCGCCAAGTCCGCCTTCCTGGCCACGATGAGTCACGAGATCCGCACCCCGCTGAATGGAGTGCTGGGCATGGCGCAGGCCATGGCGCGGGACGAACTGTCCGACCGTCAGCGCGAGCGGCTGACTGTGGTGCGCCAAGCCGGTGAGACCCTGCTGGCGCTCCTCAACGACCTGCTGGATCTTTCGCGGATCGAGGCCGGGCGTTTGGAACTGGAAGATAGCCTGATCGACATCGAGTCGCTGATGGCCGGCGTCCAGGCGACCTTCACGACCCTGGCCAGCGAGAAGGACGTTTCATTCGAACTGATGGTGTCGCCCAAGGCGCTGGGCCTGTGGCGGGGGGATCCGACCCGCGTGCGCCAGGTGGTCTACAACCTGGTTTCCAATGCGGTGAAGTTCACCGCGCGCGGCGAGGTCCGGGTGGCCGTTCGCCGCGAGGGCGGGGCTTTGGTCTTCGAGGTCGCAGACACCGGTCCCGGCATCGCCGAAGACCGCCTCGGGTCGCTGTTCCACAAGTTCGTCCAGGAGGACGCCTCAACCACCCGGCGCTATGGCGGCTCGGGCTTGGGCCTCGCCATCTGCCGGGAGTTGGCGACGCTGATGGGCGGCGACGTCGGCGTGGTGTCGGAGGTGGGGAAGGGATCGACCTTCACCGCCCGCCTGCCGCTGTCCCGCGCCGAGGGAGTGTCGCCCGCGAGCGTTTCGATGGAGATCGCGGCCCCGTCCGGAGATCTGCGCATCTTGGCGGCCGAGGACAATCCGATGAACCAGTTGGTTCTCAAGACCTTGCTGGCTCAGCTCGGTGTGGAGGTCCGCTGCGTCAATGACGGGCAAGCCGCCTGCGCCGCCGCCGCCGAGCAGGAATGGGACGTCATCTTGATGGATGTCCAGATGCCGGTGATGGACGGCCCCACCGCCGCGCGCTGGATCCGGGAGCGCGAGGAAACCGAGGGACTGCGGCGGACGCCGATCATCGCCTTGACGGCCAACGCCATGGCTCATCATGCGGCGGAATACGTCTCGGCTGGCATGGACGTTCTGGTCCCCAAGCCCCTGGAGCTCGAACGGCTGATCGGCGCGATCCAGTCGGTGATGGAGGAGGCGGCCTAGGAAACGCCCTACCGCTTCACGCCCCCGGGCGCAGGCCCTTGGCGAGGGTGTGGCCGAGCTGGCGGTTGATGACGCGGGCCATGCCCTTGGGCAGCTTGCCCGACAGTTCCAGGCTCACCGCGCCGTGGGTGGCGGCCCAGTACATGCGTCCGATCTCTTCCGGGTCGCCTTCCATCACGCCGGCCTCGACCAGGCCCTTGATGTAGGCCGATCGCATCGCGTTGGCGCGGGCGGCGGCGGCCACCAGTTCCGGATAGTCCTCTTCGTGGGGCTGGTTCAGGTCGAACATCAGCTTGTAGGTCTGCGGATGTTCGAAGGCGAAGTTCAGATAGGCCTCGCCCACGGCCGAACTCTTGGCCTTGGCGCTGCCCTGGGTGTTGGCGAGCGCGCCTTCCAGCGACTCGGCGAACCGGTTGAAGCCGTTGGTCCGCACGGCGGCCAGGATGTCTTCCTTGTCGGCGAAGTAGCGGTAGGGCGTCATCGGGCTGACCCCCAGTTCCGAGGCCAGTTGGCGCATGGTCACCGCGTCCGGCCCTTTCTCGGCGAACAGCTTTTCGGCGACGTCGCAAAGACGTTCGCGGAAGTCGGCGACATCGGACTCGGACAGGACGCGGGGCATTGGTAAACTCGGGGAAAGAAAGTGCTTGTCCTGAGGTAGCTCTTACGTAATAAATTTACAACGTAAAAGGTGAGGAAGCCATGACTGCCTGGGATGTGCTGATCAATCGGGGCGATTTGCGTCGTGCGGAGCTGCGCCATGCCGCCGAAAAGATCGATCTGGCGCAGGGCGAGGCTCTGCTGCAGGTGGAGCGCTTCGCCCTGACGGCCAACAACATCACCTACGGGGCGATGGGCGACAGCTTCGGCTACTGGAAGTTCTTCCCCGCGCCGGACGGCCTGGGCCGCATCCCGGTCTGGGGTTTCGCCCGGGTCGTTGAATCCAAGGCGCCCGACGCGCCGGTCGGACTGCGGATCTTCGGCTATTTGCCGATGTCGAGCCACTTCAAGGCGCAGCTGTCCAAGGGCCGCAACGGCCTGGTTGACGTCGCCCCTCACCGGTCCGAATTGCCGCCGACCTACAATGCCTATTCCGAGGCGCCGGAAGACGACCTGGACGACCACCGCGCTCTGCTGCGGCCCCTGTTCATGACCTCGTGGCTGCTGGACGATTTCCTGGCCGAGGACTCGACCGTCGGCTCGTTGGTGCTGTCGAGCGCCTCAAGTAAGACCGCCATGGGCCTGGCCTGGTTCGCGCGGCGACGCGGCCTGCAGGTGATCGGCCTGACCTCGCCGTCCAACGCGGCCAAACTGACCGAGCTCGGCCTCTATGATCAGGTCGTCACCTATGACGAGGCCCGCGGCCTGAACGCCAAGACGCCCGCGGTCTATGTCGATTTCGCTGGCGATCCGCAGGTGACCTCCGCTGTTCACACCGCGCTCGGCGAGGGGCTGTCGCGCAGCATCATCGTCGGCGGCACGCATTGGCAGGCCGACCGCGCGCCGGTCGAGCGCCCAGGTCCGACGCCGGTGCTGTTCTTCGCGCCCGACCAGATCCGCAAGCGGGCCGGGGAGTGGGGCTACGAAGAGCTGGAAGCCCGGTTCATGAGCGCCCTGCGCGCCTTCGTGGCCGACGCCTCCTGGCTGACCGTTCAACAGCATGTCGGGCCAGAGGCCTTGCTGGTCGCCTATCACGATGTCCTCGAAGGCCGTGCGCGGCCTGACGAAGGACACATCATCAGACCGGTCTGAAGCCGGCCTTCAAAGGGAGAAGCACCATGGACGGAGACGTTCGCATCAATCCGTACCTCGCAGGCAACTTCGCGCCCATCCGCAGCGAGGACGACTTCGACCTCGTCGTGAAGGGCGAGATCCCGAAGGAGTTGAAGGGCACGCTCTACCGTACCGGCCCCAACCCGCAGTTCGAGCCGCGCGGCGAGTACCACTGGTTCACCGGCGACGGCATGATCCACGCCTTCCATGTCGAGTACGGCAAGGTCAGCTACCGCAACCGTTATGTCCGCACCCCAAAGTGGGAGCTGGAGAACTCGGAAGGCCGCGCCCTGTTCGGCGGTTTCGGAAACCCGATGACCACCGACCCGATCGCCCAAGGCAAGGAGAGCGGGGTCGCCAACACCAATATCCTGTTCCACGCGGGCCGGCTGCTGGCGCTCGAAGAAGCTCACGCGCCGTTTGAAATGGCCGAGCGCACCCTGGAGTCGAAGGGCTACGCCACCGAATACAATGGCCGGGTCACCGCCCACCCGAAGATCGACCCGAAGACCGGCGAGATGGTGTGGTTCGGCTACGGCGTCGGCGACATGCCGCTGTCAGCGGGCATGAGCTATGGCGTCACCGACGCCAGCGGCAAGGTCGTCCGTCGCGATGACTTCCAGGCGCCGTTCTCCTCGATGGTTCACGACTTCCTGGTCACAGAGAACTACGCCCTGTTCCCGATCCTGCCCCTGACCGGCAGTCTGGATCGGGCGATGAAGGGCCTGCCAGCCTATGCATGGGAACCAGACAAGGGCAGCCATGTCGGGGTCATGCGCCGCGACGGCGATGTGTCCTCGATCCGCTGGTTCAACGCCCCGCCGTCCTATGTCTTCCACCCGATGAACGCCTGGGAGGAGGGCGGGAAGATCGTCGCCGACGTGTTCCGCTATGACACCGCGCCGCTGTTCCCTAACGCCGACGGTTCGCCTGGCCTGCGCAGCGCCGCGCGGATGGTGCGCTGGACCTTCGACCTCGATGGAAACAGCGACGCCATCAAGGAAGAGGCTATTGACGACCTGGACGGCGAATTCCCGCGCTTCGACGAGCGCTACGCCGGCCTCGCCCATCGTCATGGCTGGTACGCGGCCGACCCCAGCAACGCCAAGACCATCAAGCAGACCGCCATTGCTCACCTCGACCTGGTGACCGGCAAGCGTCAGGTCTACGAACTGACGGGCGGCGACATGACCTCCGAGCCGGTCTTCACCCCGCGCTCAGCCGATGCGGCCGAGGGCGATGGCTGGATCACCGCGGTGGTTTGGCGAGCCGCGGAGGACCGTAGCGACATGCTGGTCTTCGAGGCGCTCGACATCGCCAAGGGACCGATCGCGGTGGCCGAACTGCCGCGCCGCGTGCCGTTCGGCTTCCACGGCAACTGGGTGGCGGGCTAGACTTCTCCCCGCTCCGCTTATCGGAGCGAGTGGAGGGGCGCATGAAAGCCATCTGGTACGACCAAACGGGTCCGGCCCGCGAGGTCCTGCAATACGGCGATCTGCCGACCCCAGCGCCTGGCCAGGGCCAGGCGCTGGTTCGCATTAAGGCCTCGGGCGTTAATCCGTCCGATGTCGGGATGCGGGGCGGCCCAGCGCCGATGGCCTATCCGCGCATCACGCCCAACAGCGACGGAGCCGGAATTGTCGAGGCGGTAGGGCCAGGCGTCTCGTCATCTTGGGTGGGCAAGCGGGTCTGGTTCTACAACGGCCAGCGCAACGGTCGGGCGTTCGGCTCGGCGGCTGAGTACATCGAGCTCGACACCGACCTGCTGAGCGTCCTGCCCGACAGCGTGTCCTTTGCGCAGGGCGCGACGCTCGGCATTCCCTGCATGACCGCCCATCGCGCCCTGTTCCTGGCCGGCCCGGTCCAGGGTCGCACGGTGTTGGTGACCGGCGGGGCAGGCGCTGTCGGCCACTATGCGGTGCAGCTCGCCGCCTGGGCCGGGGCCACTGTGATCGCCACGGTCAGCTCGGAGGAGAAGGCCGAGCGGGCGCGCGCCGGCGGCGCACATCATGTCATCGACTATCGCCGCGAGGACGTCGCCGCCCGAGTGCGCGAGCTGACCGAGGGCCAAGGCGTGCATCATGTGGTCGAGGTCGACTTTGGCGGCAACATCGCCTCGACCCTGGCCAGCATCGCCATGAACGGTTCGCTCGCCTACTACGCCACCAAGGGTTCGCGCGAACCGGTCGTACCGGCCGGCGTGGCCATGGGGCTGAACCTGATGATCCACGGGGTCTATCTGCCGGTCTCGCCGCACGAGGCTCGCAAGCGCGCGCAGCAGGACATCACGCGCTGGATCGGCACCGGCGATCGCATCCTGTCGGTCGCGGGGCGCTTTCCATTGGCCGACTGCGCGGGCGCCCACGAACTGGTCGAGTCCGGCGGCAAGGTCGGCACGGCGGTGGTCGAGCCATGACCACGCCGCAGGACGCCATCCGCGCGCGGCGCAAGCTGACCAACAAGATCATCGCGGCCCATGACGCCGGGCGGCTCGCGCCGTTCTTCGACAGCCAAGTGAACTTGATCTCGGGCGAGGGCGGCTTGCTGATGGGGGCCCAGGCGGTGCTGGCGGCCTTCCAGGCCCAGTTCGCCGACCCCAGCTTCGTCACCTACGCCCGGACCACAGAAAGCGTCACCCTGGACGCCGATGGCGCTCGCGCCGCCGAGATCGGAAGCTGGGTCGCCACCTGGAAGGACGCCACGTCTTCAGGTCCCTATCTGGCGGTCTGGAAAAAGTCGGTCGGTCAGTGGGTGATCGAGAGCGAGACGTTCGTAACGCTGGCATGACCTTGGCGTGAGAGGCGCGGTTCGCGCCGCGCCTCTCACATCCAAAGCCGTCACCCTCGAGCTTTCCTCAAGGATCCAATCGTGGGCGCGATCGCGGACAAGACGACGTCGTCCCTTGATTGAACGGTCGACGCGAAGGCCGACCATGACGAACCTGGCAGGTGGGGCCGAGCTACCTACCGGGTCAAAAAGAACTCCACGGGCGTCGAGACTTCGATCCGCTCGCCGCGCACCGAATGCGGCGCGCCGGGGAACGGGTTGGAGCGGTCCAGCATGGCCATCGCCTCGGCGTCCAGGCTGGCGAAGCCGGAGCTGCCGACCACATCGCCGCGCAGCAGCCGCCCGTCGCGATCCACAGCGAAGTGGACATGCACCACGCCTTCCTCACGCCGCATGCGCGCGCGCTTCGGATAGGTCTTGTGCGCCTCCAGCCAGGCGCGCAGCCGCGAGGCGTAGTCCAGGCTGGCGCCGTTGGGCGCGTCGATATCCAGGCCCTCGCGCGTCCCGGCCCGCTGCGGCGGCGTGCTCGCACGCTGGGCGGTGGCGGCCGGCGCGGATGTCGAAGGGGCGGAGGCCGGCGCTGAATCAGGTGCGCTAGGCGCGGCCGCAGTCTGCGCCGGAGGGCGGGGAGCCTCGGGCGCTATCTGAGGCGAGCTTTGCGTCTGTGCAGTAGGCGCCGGCGCAGGCTCCCGAGGAGGGGAGGAAGGAGCCTGCGCCGACTGGCTCGGGGCGTGCGTCTCTCCGCCCCGAACTTGAACCAATTCCGCGATCACCACGGTTTCATCCCATACAGGCGGGGCGTCCGCGCCGGTCCGCATGACCAGCGCAATCAGCCCGACGTTGAAGGCGGTCGAGACCGCCGCCGCCGTCACGCGTGTACGGGAGAGCTTCACCCTAGAAGGTCCGGGCCAGGGTGAGCTTGAAGGTCCGGCCCTCGGCGTCGAGCGACGACAGGTGGCGACGGAATTGCTTGTCGAACAGGTTGTCGACCGCGGCCCGCACCTCCAGGCCCGACAACGCGCCTTCGTCCGGCATCCAGGTCAGGAACAGGTTGTGGACCCCGTAGCCGCCGGTCCGGCGCCCGCCGGGCCCTATGTCTTCCTGATCGGCGGCGAACTCACCGCGCCACCCGGCTTGCAGGTTCAGGTCGGTGAACCGGTAGCCGATCGTCACGTCCAGCTCGTCGGCCGGGATGGTGTTCAGCGGCAGGCCGGTGATGCGGTTCTCGCCCTCGATCACCGACAGACCGGCGCGAGCGAACAGATTGCGCGCGGCGTACTCGGCCTCGACCTCGACGCCTTCGAACCGCGACTCGCCGATGTTGACGAAGTACGGCGAGTTGGCGGTGCCGCGCGTGATCAGGTTGGAGACGTCGTTGCGGAAGGCGGTGACCTTGACCCGGACCGCGTCGCCCTGGGCGACCACGTCATCGAACGACAGGGTGAAGCCGCCTTCGAAGTTGTCCGATTCCTCAGGCTTCAGGTTCAGGCTGAAGTTCGAGGCGGTGGCGCTGGTGCGGCTGAAGACCTCGTCCAGCACCGGCATGCGTACGGTGCGGGCGACCGAACCGAACACCGAGAGATTGTCGTTGATCGAGTAGAGCACGGCGAGCTTCGGCGAGGCCGCGGTGTCCTCGACGGCCTGGGTCAGCGGCACGCCGGCGCCGGGCTTCAGCTTGGTCTTGTCGACCCGGACGCCGGGAATGATGGTCAGCTTGTCCGACCAGATCAGCTCGGCCTGGGCGTAGACCCCGTACTTGTCCATATCGCCTTCGGGGTGGGTCGCCGCCCCCGGATTGGTCACGCCAGCGGCGTTCACGCGCGGGTTGCGACGCTCCTGGGTGTAGGCCTGCACGCCGACGAACAGGAAGCCGGCCCAGTCGTCGCCCCAGTTGAAGCGCGAGGTGTTCTGGATGCGCGCCTGCCAGGTCTCGTAGGAGAACTCCGAATAGGTCAGGCCGGGAAGGAAGGTGGTTTCGCGCTGCTCGACCTTCGAGTTGGCGTAGGAGCCCTGGGCCTCGAGATTGAAGATCTTGCTGCCGTTAAAGTCGTTCTCGTAGCCGACGACGGCGGTGATGTCGTCGACCTTGCGGCGCACCGGGGTGGTGCCGAACGCCTCGGCTTGGTCGTACATCTGGGTGCTGTCCGACTGCCAGTTCTGGTACGAGGCCCAGATGCTGTGCTTCTTGTCGCCGCCGACATAGTAGCGGCCCTTCAGCAGGTAGGACGTGGACTTCACCCCGGACGGATCGACCTCGGTCCCGTCGCCGCTGGTGTAGTTGCCCGCGTCGCGCGCGGTATAGACGCCCAGCAGGTCGAGGTTCTCGGCCGGCTTGCCGGCGACGATGACCGAGCCGGCCAGTCCTTCGGAATTGCTCTCATAGCCGCCCTTCAGACGAACCGCGAAGCGGTCGTCGCCCTTCAGGAAGTCCGAGGCGTCCTTGGTGGTGAAGTTCACCACCCCGGCCAGCGCGCCCGCGCCGTAGAGGGTCGAGGAGGCCGGCCCGCGCAGCACTTCGACGCGCTTGTAGAGCTCAGGCTCGCTGAACAGCGCGCCCATCCGATACTGCTCGTAGAACTTCGTCACCCCGTCGATCTGGGTGAGGATGCGGCTGTCGGAATCGGCGATGCCGGTGCCCATGCCGCGGATGTTGAAGCCTTGGCCCAGCGCCGAGACGCCGCCGACCACGCTGACGCCGGGAATGGCCTCCAGCAGGTCGCCCATGGTCGTCGCCTGGGTCTGGTCGATGTCTTCCTGGTCGAGCGCGGTGACCGCCTGGGGCGTATTGATGGCGACCTTTTCGGCGCCCGCCGACACCACGATGCGGCCAAGCGACAACTGGGCGGCGGCGCTGTCAGGGCGTTTGGCTTGCGCCTCCTGAGACTGCGCGGTCCCCGCCGTCAGCAGGCAAGACGCCCCGGCCAGAAGCGCGGCCCGGCTCCACCACATCGAACGCCCCATAAAACTCTCCGTCTAGGTATGCAAATGCGAGTCAATCGCATAATGATCGCGCAACGCCCCCCTTGGGCGGTCGGCGACGCAGTCAATGCGCCATCGGAAACTCAATTGCAAGTGACTCGCAATTGCACTATCCGACTTTTAATTCGAGAACGATGAGACGGGGAAAACTATGGGGCGATTGAGCTTCGCGGCGCTTGCGGGCGCTGGACTATTGGCGGCTGCGCCGGGCGTGGCCTTGGCGCACATGCCATTCATGCTGCCCAACATGTTCGACCTGACCGACCGTGATCACGTCACGATCCAGGCGGGCTTCGCCGAGGATGCCTTCATCTCCGAAGTGGTGATGAAGTCCGACGCCTTCCACACTCAGGGCCCCGGCGGCGCGGTCGCGCCGATCAAGGACGTCACCTACCTGCGCGACCTGGCGGTGTTCGAGGCCCCGGTCCCTGCGAAGGGCACCTATCGCATCTCCTCGGGCGAGCGCTTTGGCCGCAAGGGCAAGATGTACAAGTCGGCCGCCGGCGAATGGGTGATCGGCGAAGGCGCCGAAAAGCCCGCCGGCGCCCAATTGGTCGACGTCCAGAGCATGACCCTGGCCGAGGTCTATGTGACCCGCGGCTCCCCGACCATGGACGCCCTGGCGCCGACCGGCAAAAGCCTGGAGCTTCGGCCCATCACCCATCCGAGCGAGATCTTCGCCGCCCAGCCGGCGACCTTCGAGCTGCTGTTCGAGGGCAAGCCGGTCGCCGGCGCCAATGTCGAAGTCTATCGCAGCGCCGGAAACTACGACGGCAAGAAGAAGATCGACGGCCAGATCAAGACCGATGCTTCAGGCCGCTTCTCTATCACCGCGCCTGACGCTGGGACCTATCTGGCGCTGATCCGCCACCGCACGGCCTCGCCGGCCGGCGCCGAGACCCCTTACCGCAGCTACAGCTACACCCTCACCTTCGAAGCGACTGAATAGGACAGCTCATGACCGCTTTGCGTCTTCCCCTCGCCCTAACCGCGGCCCTGCTGGCCATCGGCGCGGCCTCCGCTCACGCCGCTCCGCACGAGCATTCGGCCTTCATCACCGACTACGACATCGACAAGGACGGCAAGGTCACCGCCGCCGAGTTCAAGACCGTTCGCGATCAACGCTTCGCGGCGATGGACGCCAATAAGGATGGCTTCGTCGACGAGGCTGAATACGTCAGCGAGTACCAGGGCCGCCTGACCGCCCAGCTCGCGGCCTCGACCGAGCCGGCCGAGCGCAAGGCCGAGCAGGAGGTGCGCCAGATCCGCCAGGCCCACGTCCGTTTCGGCGTCCTCGATACCGACAAGGACAAGAAAATGTCGACCGACGAGTTCGCCGCCTCCGGCGTGCGGGCGTTCGCCGAGCAAGACGGCGATGGCGATGGTGTCGTCTCGGCCGGCGAGAAGAAGAAGGGCGAGTAGGAACGCCTGCAGGCGGCCCGGCGGGCCGCCTGTTTCCTAATGCATCAGCCGCTGCTTGACCCGGCGGGCGAGCTTGCGAAATTCGCTTTCGCGCACGGGCGCCGGCGCGACGTCGCCGGTCAGGTCGGGCAGGCCGCCCTTCCGGGACACCAACACCTCGATATACTCGGCCTGGATGCCGCGACCCGGATCGTCGATCGTGAAGATCGTCGTGGAGAGGCCGCTGACCGCGTCCCAATAGGCGGCGATGTCGTAGCCCCAGTCGATCGTGACCAGCGACCCGTTCGGGTCCATCGGATTGCCGTGGAAAGAAGGCTCGAGCAGATGCTCCACCGTCCCGTCGGCCTTGCGGCGCGCGCGGCGGACCGAGGGGCCTTCCTTGTTCACGATCGGCACGGTGCAGATGTGCAGGCCGCCCGGCTTCAAGGTCCGGCCGATCTCGCTGATCGCCAGGTCAGGAGCAAACACATGCTCCATGACGTCCTGGGTGATCACCAAGTCGAACTTGGCGTCGGCGAACGTCTGCCGTTCCAGGTCTTCCGAACGCCAGCCGCGCGGATGGACCGAGCCCCACGGGATGGACGGGTCGTACTGGCTGGCCAGATAGCCCGGCGCCTGGTCTTGCAGCCGGCGGCTGGCCGCGGTGCCAGGCGAGCTCTCATGGATCGACAGTTCGCGCCAGTTGGGGCGCAGCTGCGTCAGCACCGAGAACAGCGCGCGTTCGCGCGGCTGCGAGTTGCAGCTCAGGCACAGATAGTGATCGCGCAGCCAGGGATCCTTGGCCGCGAAGGTGCTGTCCTGCTCACAGACCGGGCAGAAGCCGTCGACCTTGAGGACGTAGCCGTCCTGGACGGCCGCCACCTAGATCAACGCCCCGTGGCAATGCTTGAACTTCTTGCCCGAGCCGCAAGGGCACGACTGATTGCGACCGGTCTGCTCCCAGCCGTCCGGCAGGGAGGTGATCGGCAGGGCCTCGCGCTGTTCGGCCGACAGACCGTCGGGCAGGGCCCCCATCTGGGCGACGTTCTCGCCGGTCAGCGGGTCCATGTGCACTTCGGTCAGGCCGGCCAGCGGAGCGACGGGTTCCGGCTCGGCGAACGCGAACTCCACCGTCATCAGCCAGCGGGTGACGTTCTGGCGCAGATCGACCAGCAGTTTCTCGAACAGTGAGAAGGCCTCGGTCTTGTACTCGTTCAGCGGGTCGCGCTGACCATAGCCGCGCAGGCCGATGACGTTGCGCAGGTGGTCGAGGTGCATTAGGTGCTCGCGCCACTGCAGATCGATCATCTGCAGCAGGAAGCTCTTCTCGATGTTGCGCATCTGATCGGGGCTGATCATCTGCTCGCGTTCGGTCGCGCGGGCGTCGGCGGCCTTTTGCAGGCGTTCCTGAATCTCTTCGTTGGCGATGCCGTCCTCGGCCGCCCACTCGGCGATCGGCAGCTCCATGCCCAGTAGCTCGGTGACCCGCTCTGTCAGGCCGGCGATGTCCCACTGTTCGGCATAGGCCTTGGGCGGCAGGTGACGATTGACCAGGTCCTCGATGGTGTCCTGGCGCATCTCGTTGATGACTTCGGACAGATCAGCGGAGGTCATGAACTCGGCGCGCTGCTCGAACACGGCCTTGCGCTGGTCGTTCACCACGTCGTCGTACTTGAGCAGGTTCTTACGGATCTCGTAGTTGCGCTGCTCGACGCGCTTCTGGGCTTTCTCGATGGCGGCGTTCAGCCACTTGTGGGTGATCGCTTCGCCTTCCTGGACGCCGAAGGTGCGCATGATCGAATCGAGGCGTTCGCCCGCGAAGATGCGCAGCAGGTCGTCTTCACAGGACAGGAAGAACTTCGAGTGGCCGGGGTCGCCCTGACGGCCGGTCCGGCCGCGGAGCTGGTTGTCGATCCGGCGGCTTTCGTGCCGCTCGGTGCCAAGCACGTAGAGGCCGCCCGCGGCGAGCGACGCTTCCTTCAAGGCCTTGGTGTCGGTCTCGATGCGGGTGCGTTCTTCGGCGGCGGCTTCGGGCGTGACCTCGATGCCCAGGCCCTTTTGCTCTTCGCGCCACTTCAACACGCGGATATCGATATTGCCGCCCAGCTGAATGTCGGTGCCGCGACCGGCCATGTTGGTGGCGATGGTGACGGCGCCGGGGATGCCGGCGTCGGCCACGATCATGGCTTCCTGCTCGTGATAGCGCGCGTTCAGCACGTTATGCGGGATGCCGGTGACGGTCTTGCCCTGGTGCTCGAACTTGTGGGTCTTCATCAGCTCGGAAAGCTGTTCCGACTTCTCGATGGAAACCGTGCCGACCAGGATCGGCTGACCGCGGACATAGCAGTCGGCGACCTGCTTCAGGATCGACTGGTTCTTCTCGGCGTTGGTCCGGTAGACCTCGTCGTCGTCGTCCTTCCGGGCGACCGGGCGGTTGGTGGGGATTTCGGCGACGTCCATCTTGTAGATGTCGCCAAATTCCTGCGCCTCGGTGGCCGCGGTGCCGGTCATGCCCGACAGCTTGGTGTAGAGGCGGAAATAGTTCTGGATGGTCACCGAGGCCAGGGTCTGGTTCTCGGGCTGGATCTGGGCGCCTTCCTTGGCCTCGATGGCCTGGTGCAGGCCTTCCGACAGGCGGCGGCCCTGCATCATCCGGCCGGTGAACTCGTCGATCAGGATCACTTCGCCCGCGCGGACGATGTAGTCCTTCTCACGGGTGTAGAGGACGTTGGCGCGCAGCGCCTGGTTCACGTGGTGGACGATGGAGACGTTGGCGGCGTCGTAGAGACCGGCCGAATCTTGTTCCAGATGCCCGCCGGTGGCCAGCATCTCCTCGACGACTTCCGATCCTTCTTCGGTCAGGATGACCTGACGCTGCTTCTCATCGTGGTCGAAGGTCTTGGGATCCTTGATCAGCTCTTTCACGACCAGGTCGATGGTCTTGTAGAGCTCGCTGCGGTCCTCGGTCGGACCCGAGATGATCAACGGCGTCCGGGCTTCGTCGATCAGGATGGAGTCGACCTCGTCGACGATCACGAAGTGGTGGCCGCGCTGGACCATCTCTTCGGGGTCATAGACCAGGTTGTCGCGCAGGTAGTCGAAACCGAACTCGTTGTTCGTTCCGTAGGTGATGTCGGCCTCGTAGGCGGCCTTGCGCTGGTTCTGCGACAGGCCGTGGACGATGGTGCCGGTGGTGAGGCCCAGGAACGCATAGACCTGGCCCATCCAGTCGCCGTGCAACTGAGCCAGGTAGTCGTTCACCGTGATGACGTGGACGCCCTTGCCGGACAGCGCGTTCAGGTAGGTCGGCGAGGTGGCGACCAGGGTCTTGCCTTCGCCGGTCCGCATTTCGGCGATACCGCCGCCGTGCAGGACCATGCCGCCCACCAGCTGGACGTCGAAATGTCGTTGGCCGAGCACACGCTTGGCGGCCTCGCGGACGACCGCGAAGGCTTCTTCCAACAGGTCCTCAAGTGTCTCGCCCTTGGCGAGCCGGTCCTTGAATTCCTGGGTCTTGGCGCGCAACTCGTCGTCGGACAGCGCCTGGATCTTTGGCTCGAACGCGTTGATTTTCGCGACCCGAGAGGCCATCGCCTTGACCTTGCGGTCGTTGGAAGAGCCGAAGAAGCGTTGGAAGATGCTCAAGGAAAACGTTCCGGATCTGCGGGATAGGACCGGCGGCGGCCTTGTCCAGCCCTTCGCCTGCCCGGAAATTCCGCTCTTTTAGGGGCGCGCGAGACTTAAGCAGCGGCCATGCCAGTGTCAACGCGGCTAGGGTGACGGGTGCGTGAGCCGCAGGCGAATTCCTCAAATGAAAAGGCCCTCCCGGTGAGGGGAGGGCCAGATCGTCTAGTATCTGATCGTCTTAGTAGATCTCGATCAGGCCGGCCGCGCCCATGCCGCCGCCGATGCACATGGTGACGACGCCCCACTTGGCGCCGCGACGCTTGCCTTCTTGCAGGATGTGGCCCGTCAGGCGGGCGCCGGTCATGCCGTAGGGGTGGCCGATGGCGATGGAGCCGCCATTGACGTTGTACTTTTCCGGATCGATGCCGAGTTGGTCACGCGAATAGAGGCACTGCGAAGCGAAAGCTTCGTTCAGTTCCCACAGGTCGATGTCCTGAACCTTCAGGCCATGGCGCTCCAGCAGGCGCGGCACGGCGAAGACCGGGCCGATGCCCATTTCGTCGGGGGCGCAACCGGCCACGGCCCAACCGCGGAAGGCGCCGAGCGGTTCGACGCCGGCCTTGGCGGCGGCCTTGGCTTCCATCAGCATGACGGCCGCGCCGCCGTCCGACAGCTGCGAGGCGTTGCCGGCGGTGATGAACTTGCCTTCACCGCGGACCGGCTGCAGCTTTTGCAGGCCTTCCAGGGTGGTGTCGGGACGGTTGCACTCGTCGCGATCGACCAGATAGTCGACGATGCTCTCTTCCTTGGTTTCCTTGTTAACGACCTTCATCTTGGTCGCCAGCGGGACGATTTCGTCCTTGAACTTGCCGGCTTGCTGCGCGGCGGCCATGCGGCGCTGCGATTCCAGGCTGTACTCGTCCTGGGCTTCACGGCTGACCTTGTAGCGCTCGGCCACGATGTCGGCGGTGTCGATCATCGGCATGAAGATGGCCGGGTATTGAGCGTACAGAGCCGGGTCGTTGTTCTCACGCGCGCCGCCGGCGCCGGGGAAGGACAGCGACTCGACGCCCGCGCCGATGGCGACGTCGGCGCCGTCGTTGCGGATGTAGTTGGCGGCCGTGGCGATGGTTTGCAGGCCCGAGGAGCAGAAGCGGTTGACGGTCACGCCCGAGGTCGTGATCGGCAGGCCGGCCAGCAGAGCGGCCTGACGGCCCAGGTTGCCGGCGCCGTGCGCCACGTTGCCCAGGATGACGTCTTCGACGGCGGCCTTGTCGACGCCCGAGCGTTCGACGGCGTGCTTGATCGCGTGAGCGGCCATGGTCACGGTCGGGGTCATGTTGAACCCGCCGCGGCCGGACTTGGCCATGCCCGTCCGGGCGTAGGAAACGATTACGGCTTCACGCGTCATGAATATGTTCTCCGTCAAAAATTAGGACCACCACGGTCACTATGAGATCCGCAGGGCTGTTTCGATCGGGCGCGACCTTTGCATCCCAGCGCTTAGTTGGCTAGGGACGGGCGAACGCTCGCGGGCCGTTTTTACATTCGAGGTACGTCCCTTATGACGCACTCAAGCTTCCGTCGTATCCCGCACGCCCTGGGCGTCTTCGTCGTCATGTTGAGCGCCAGCCTGATGCTGGTCGCTTGCGGCGACCGCGGCGGGGCCGAGGGCGCGCCGCAGGCCGGCGACACCGCCGTGGCGAAGGTCGATGGCAAGACCGTGTGGGCGTCTGACGTGAAACGCGAAGCGGTCGCCCAGGGCCTGATCGGCGAGGGTGAACCCCTTGATATTTCGTCGGATCTGTTCCGCCGCGTGCTCGACGAGGTGATCGACCAAAAGCTGCTGGCCGCCGAGGCCGTCGAGCGCAAGCTGGACAAGGATCCCGTCGCCCAGAAGCGGCTGGCCGCGGCTCGCGAACGCATCCTGGGCGACATGTTGGTGGAGAACGTGGTCTCCGGCGCGGTCAACGACAACGCCATCCGCGGGCTCTATCAAGAGCAGCTCAAGCTCGCCAAGCAGTCCGAGGAGATCAAGGCGCGGCAAATCCTGGTCGCCACCGAGGCCGAGGCCCAGGCCGTCGAAAAGCTGCTGGCCACCGGCGCGTCGTTCGAGGCGCTGGCCATGGAGCGTTCGATCGACGCGGCGACTCGGTTCAACGGGGGAGACCTTGGATACTTCACCACCGACGTCATGCCGGAGGCCTACGCCGCCAATCTGAAGACCGCCAAGGTCGGCGATATCATCGGCCCGTTCCAGACCGAGGGCGGGTGGGCGATTCTGAAGGTCGAGGATCGCCGGATGGAGCAGCCGATTACACTGGACGCCGCCCGTCCGCAGATCGTCCGTTTCTTGACCTATGATCAGGTTCGCGACCTGCTTGAGAAATTGCGAAGCAGGGCCAAGGTTCAGACGCTGATCGGCGCGCCGCAAGATGTGCCGGGCCAGCCGAAGGAACCCGCCGACGCTCCGCCCGCCGCCACGCCAGCCGCGCCCGCCCAAGCCGCGCCCCCCGCTCCAGCCAAAGCCGCCAAGCCATGACCCGCACGCCAGCTCCGAAGAAGACCGCGACGCCCAAGAAGTCCACGGCAGGCAAGGCCCTTGAGGTCGCCGCCAAGCCCGTGGAGGCGTTGGAACGCGCCCTGGACCCCCTGACGACCGCGATCAAACGCGCCACGACGAAGAAGGCCGAGCCCGCGCCCGCGGCCGCCCCGGCCAAGGCGGCCCTGCCGGTTTCGCCGCTGGCCGTGCCGTTCCCAGAGCTGCCGCCCATCGCCGGCGTCCAGCTCGCGACCGGCCGGGCCGGCTTCTACAAGACCGAGCGCGACGATCTGCTGGTCATGCGGTTTGCGCGCGGCACTTCGGCCGCCGGCGTGTTCACCCGGCACGGCATTGGGTCGGCGCCGGTCGACTGGTGCCGCAAGCATTTGGAAATGACCAAGGGCGCCGACGTCCGCGCTCTGGTGGTCAACGCTGGTTGCGCGAACTCGTTTACCGGCAAGCCGGGCGCGGACGCCGTGCGGCGCGTGGCCTCGGCGGTCGCCAAACGCTTCGATTGTCGCCAGCGCGACGTGATGGTGGCCTCGACCGGGGTCATCGGCGTGCTGCTTGACGACGCCAAGATCACCCACCGCCTGCCCGACGTGGACGCCAAGCTGACCGACGACGGCTGGGCCGGCGCGGCGCGGGCGATCATGACCACCGACACCTTCCCGAAGGGCGCCTATGCCGAGGCGATGATCGACGGCGAAAAGGTGCGGATCGCCGGGATCTGCAAGGGGTCGGGCATGATCGCGCCGGACATGGCGACCATGTTGGCCTTCGTCGCCACCGACGCGGCGATCTCGCCGACGGCCCTGCAGACGCTCGCCAGCCTCTACACGCGCACCACGTTCAACTGCGTCACGGTGGACGGCGACCGCTCGACCAACGACACCTTGCTGCTGTTCGCCACCGGCCAGTCCGGCGCGCCGAACATCAGCCGTGCGGGCGACAAACGCCTGGCCGACTTCCGCGAAAAGTTGGAGGCGGTGCTGCTGGACCTGGCCCTGCAACTCGTCCGTGACGGCGAGGGCGCCAGCAAGTTCGTGAAGATCAACGTGACCGGCGCCGAGACCCCCGCCTCAGCCCGCAAGATTGCGCGCACTATCGCCGAGAGCCCGCTGGTGAAGACCGCCTTCGCCGGCGAGGACGCCAACTGGGGCCGGATCGTCATGGCGGTTGGCCGCGCCGACGAGCCGATCGACCGCGATCGCGTGAAGGTGCAGTTCGGCCCGCTGGTCGCGGCTCAGGACGGGCTGATCTCGCCCACCTACGACGAGGCCAAGATGAGCGCCTACATGAAGAACCAGGAGCTTGAGGTTTCTGTCGACGTCGGCGTCGGGCGCGGGACGGCCAGCGTCTGGACCTGCGACCTGACCAAGCAATACGTCGCCATCAACGGCGACTACCGGTCGTAGTCCGGAATCAAAAATCCCCGGCCGCCTGAGCGCGCCGGGGATCGAGACTTTCGCGGAGCCATCTCTGGCGCCGCGCTATCACTCTGAAATTTAGTCCAGCGGGGTCCAGCGCTTGGCCGGAGCGGCTTGGCCGCCCTGGCTCTTGGCCTTCTCGCGCGCGGGGCCTTTGAACTGAGCCTGGCTGATCGGCGTGGTGGAAGCGCGGTCGCCGCCGGTGCGGGCGCCGTGCGGGTGACGGTCGCCGCCGCCCTGGCGTTGACCGCCGCCGCCGGCCGCCTTGCCGGCGCTCGGACGGTTGCGCTGTTGGCGCAGGCCGCCCGGCAGGTCGCTGCGGTTCTGCGGCTTGCGCTGACCGCGGTCGGCCTCGCGACGACCGGCTTCGGCGCGCTCGGCCGCCACTTCAGGCATGGCCTGGGTCATGACGTGCAGGGCGCGGTCGTTGCGGCGGTCGAAGGCCGGGATGGTCTGACGCGTCACCTTCTGGATGTCGCGCAGCAGGTTGCGTTCGTCGTCGGCGCAGAAGGCGACGGCCGAGCCGTTCGCGCCGGCGCGGGCCGTACGGCCAATCCGGTGGACATAGGCTTCCGGCACGTTCGGCAGTTCGTACTGGATGACGTGGCTGACCGCGTCGATATCGATGCCGCGGGCGGCGATGTCGGTGGCCACCAGGGCGCGGACTTCACCGGCCTTGAACGACGCCAGGGCCCGCTCGCGCTGGCCTTGGCTCTTGTCGCCGTGGATAGCGGCGGCTTCGACGCCGGCTGCTTCCAGCGACTTGGCCACGCGGTCGGCGCCGCGCTTGGTGCGGGTGAAGACGATGACGCGCTTGAAGTCGCGCTCGGCGAACATTTCGCAGAGCAGGGCGCGCTTGCGGGCGCCCTCGACATAGATGACTTGCTGCTTGATGCGCTCGACCGTGGTGGCCTGCGGCGTCACCGACACCTTGGTCGGGTTCGGGTTCAGCAGTTCGCCGGCCAGCTTCTCGATCTCGGTCGGCATGGTGGCCGAGAAGAACAGGTTCTGGCGGTCCTTCGGCAGGTACTTCACGATCCGGCGGATCGGCAGGATGAAGCCCATGTCCAGCATCTGGTCGGCTTCGTCGAGGACGAAGATCTCGACGCCTTGCAGGGTGATGGACTTCTCGCCGAGGTGGTCGATCAGGCGACCGGGAGTGGCCACCAGGATGTCGACGCCCGGGGCCATGGCGCGCATCTGGCCGCCATACTTCACGCCGCCGAACACCACGGCGACCGAAACGCCCATGTGCTTGCCGTAGCTCTTGAAGCTTTCAGCGATCTGGGTGGCGAGTTCGCGGGTCGGGGACAGCACCAGCACGCGGCAACCGCGACGGGGCGCCGGCTTACGGTCGGCGGCGAGGCGGTGCAGGATCGGCAGGGCGAAGGCGGCGGTCTTGCCGGTGCCGGTCTGGGCGATGCCCAGCAGGTCGCGGCCGCTCATCACGCCCGGAATGGCTTGCGCCTGGATCGGGGTGGGCGTGGTGTAGCCCTCGTCGGCCAGGGCCTTGAGCAATGATTTGTCGAGGCCGAGGTCAGTGAACTTGGTCAAAACGTATGTGTCTTTCACATATGCGCCGTGCCCGGCCGCTCGGCTGTGCCAAGGGTCGCGGGGGCGCGGGTCAGTTGTGGAAAGCCCCCGCGTGGCGGGGCGATCTATGCGATCTCTTCAAGCGCTCGACAGGCTGGGTTCGACTTGGAACCCATCACGCGACTGGAGCGCCGATATCGCCGCATTTGCTGCAGCGCAGCGTGGAAATGCAGGTTCGCGGTCGAAAAGTCAAGGAGAACTGGGATTTGCGGCTGATCGAGGCGTGCGGCCTGTTGCATTTTCGCCCTCGGCCCGCGAGGAAACGGCATGGCTGAAACCAAACCCATGCTGTTCGTCGCCGCCGCGGCCTTGATCGACACCGATGGCCGCGTGCTGATCTGCAAGCGGCCCCAGGGCAAACAACTCGCCGGCCTGTGGGAGTTTCCGGGCGGCAAGGTCGAGCCAGGCGAATCGCCCGAGCAGTGCCTGATCCGCGAACTCGACGAGGAGCTGGGAATCCAGGTGTCGCACGCCTGTCTCGCGCCCTTCGTGTTCGCCAGCCACGCCTATGAGACGTTCCACCTGATGATGCCGCTCTATCTGTGCCGGCGCTGGGATGGGTTCGTCACCGCCAAGGAGCATGACGCCATCGCCTGGGTGAAGCCGGCCCAGTTGACCGACTATCCGATGCCCCCGGCCGACGAGCCGTTGGTCGCCTGGCTGCGCGACCTGATCTGAAGGCGACTATGGGCGGGACGTGGGGGCCCGTGTGCGGCTAGCCTTCTCCCAGGCGGCGACGCGCCCGCCGCGAGGAAGATGGTCATGCCCCCGCCGAAACCCGCCGCACCGCTCTTCGGGCTCTATCGCGGCGTGGTGGTCGCGAATCTGGACCCCGAGGGGCGGGGCCGTCTGTCCGTCACCTGCCTCGAAGTGTCGATGGTCCCCAGCTGGGCCATGCCCTGCATGCCGTTGGCCGGCCCCGGCATGGGCGCGGTCTTCACGCCCCCGATCGGGGCGGAGGTCTGGCTGCAGTTCGAGGCGGGCGATCCGGACAAGCCGGTGTGGGTCGGCGGCTATTGGTCCAGCGCCGCCGAGGCGCCGCCAGTCGCCCGGGCCGTATCGCCGTCAGGGCCGCCCATCGTCTTGCAGAGCGTCCTTCAAAATCGCCTGGTGATCAGCGACCTGCCTGGCCCGGCGGGCGGGGTGATGCTGCAAAGCGCTTCGGGCGCGACTATCCAGGTCACTGACGCTGGCATCACCATCGACAACGGGCAAGGCGCCAGCATCGTGCTGCGCGGACCGGCGGTGACCATCAACGGCGGCGCGTTGGAGATCATCTGATGTCCAGCCCGCTCCTCGACGCCGCCGCGGCCGTGATGTGCGCTCACGGCGGCCGCGCCAAGCTGGCCGCGCCCACCACCCGGGTGCGCGTGAACGGCGCGCCGATCGCCACCCTGCCTGGATCCTGGACGGTCGCTGGCTGTCCCTTGCCGCCAGAGGGCGGCGGTCCCTGCCTTGTCGCCCAGTTCACCACCGCCGCCACCCGCGTCACCGCCGATGGTCAGCCGGTCCTGCTCTCCGATAGCCTCGCCGTCGCAACCCCGACGGCCGCGCCGTTGATCGTCACCGGGGCGCAGAACCGGGTGCGTGGGATCTGAAGCGGAAACGTCGCCGCCTTGACCCGCGCGGCGCCCACGCCTAATTTTCACGGGTCCCCAGCGCGACGCGAAAAGGAGGGTAGCCATGATTGTTCTCAGCCGCACCACCCTTCGCTGCGTCGCCGATATGGTATCCTGATACCTTAGGGTTTTTCCCTTCGGCGAACGCCTGACCAGGCCTTCGAACCGAAGGATGTCCAGCCTTGCTAGACACATACGGTTGGAGCGAGACGCTCCAACAGCAATTCGCCGACCATGCGGCTCGCGGCTTCGCGCCCGGCCGCGTCATCGTCCAACAACGCGGGCTCTACCGGCTCGCCACGCCGCACGGTGAGGTGTCCGCCGAGCTCTCGGGGAAGTTTCTCCATGAGGCCCTGATCGGCGACCACCCGGTCGCTGGAGATTGGGTCGCGTGCGCCGTACGTGCGCAGGAGGCGGCGGCGACCATCCATCACCTGCTGCCGCGTTCCAGCGTGTTCATCCGCCGGGCCTCCGGACCAGGCGGCGGGTCGCAGGTGGTGGCGGCCAACGTCGACCTCGTTCTTCTGGTCGCCTCGCTCAACCGCGACCTCAGCCTGCGCCGGTTGGAGCGCTATCTCGCGACAGCCTGGGAGAGCGGCGCCCAGCCGGTCATCGTGCTGACCAAGGCCGACACCTGCGCGGACGCCGATGGCCTGATCGCCGAGGTCGAGGCCATAGCCTTCGGGGTCCCTGTTCATGCCGTCTCGGCGGTGACGGGGCAGGGGGTGGCCGATGTGTCCGCCTTGCTGGCGCCGGGCAAGACCGCCGTGCTGCTCGGCTCTTCGGGTGTGGGCAAGTCGACTCTGGTCAACGCCCTGGCCGGCGCCGACCTGATGGCGACCGGCGGCGTGCGTGAGGATGACGCGCGCGGGCGTCACACCACCACGCATCGGGAACTGGTGGTGTTGCCGACCGGCGCGCTTGTCCTGGACACGCCGGGCATGCGGGAGCTTGGATTGTGGGACGCCGACGAGGGCGTGGCCGCCGCCTTTGCCGATATCGAGGCCCTTGGCTCGGCCTGCCGGTTTCGCGATTGCAGCCATCAGGGCGAGCCCGGCTGCGCCGTGCGTCGGGCTCTGGAGAGCGGCGAACTCGATCCGGGGCGATGGAAGAGCTACGGCAAGCTCCAGCGCGAACTGGCGCACCTGGACCGCCGCGACGACCCGCAGGCTCAGATCGAGAACCGCAAACTCTGGGCCCAGCGTCACAAGGCCTCGCGCCAGAGGCTCAAGCATCGCGATAGCGAAGCGTACTAGGCGACCGGGCTGAAACGAAAAGGCCCGCGGTGAGCTCGGATCACCGCGGGCCGTCTTCAGGAGCCGAAGCTAGACCTCGACTAATTCGCTTGCGACGTGCGCAGCGAACGCCTTTGAGTTGAGCCCGAGTCTGCGCGCGGCGCCAGTCCCATATTCGCGTTCTGCCAAGACGAAGTGACGCACCTGACGTGAGCTCGCGGCCCGCGAACCGATCTGGTCGCGACTTCGGCCAATTTCGTCGTCTTTCTTCCCCTCCTGGTCGCAGCCCGGACTATGGCGGGCGCCGCCAGGGCGATGCGATAACCTGCATCCCCAGATCGCCAGCGGCCGCTATGGTGCAGCCCAGGGCGGCGCCGTCACGTTCGGCAATCAGCGGAAAGGGGAGCCGATGCAAAGTAGCCGCCGCGCGCTTCTCGGACCCATCGGGGCGGTCGCCCGCATCTCGCTCATCCTCTGGACCTTCGGCTACATCCTGGTGGCCGTGCTGGCGGGAATGATGGGCCGAGGCTTCCTGATCCAGCTCCTGGTTCAGGTTCCGCTGTGGTGTGTCGCCATCGTTCTGGTCGCCGGCCTCTATGCGATCTGGCGGCGGCTCGACAGCCGCCCGCCCGCGATCCGGTGGCCCTTGATGGCCCTGGCCTGTCTGGCGGCGGGTGCGATTCAGAGCCTGGCCGATCTCAGCCTCTACGCCTGGCTCACCAGGGCGTTGTTCCCACAGTGGAAGAACTGGACGGAAATCGACATCTCGCGGGTCGCCTTCGTCTCGATCCTCTATTCGTGGACCTTCTGCCTCAACGCCACGCTGTTCTGGGCCCTGAACGCTGATGAGCAGGCCAAGGCGCAGACGCAGCGCGCCGCCGAGGCCGAGGCCGCGGCCCAGGAGGCCAAGATCGAGGCGCTCCGCTTCCAGCTCAATCCGCACTTCCTGTTCAACACCCTGAACGCGATCTCCAGCCTGGTGATCAAGAACAGGAACGCCGAGGCCGAGGTGATGACCACCAAGCTGGCCAGCTTCCTGCGCACCAGCTTCGACACCGATCCGAAGGCGCCGATCACGTTGGCGGACGAACTGGCGACCATCGAGGCCTATCTGGACATCGAGGGGGTCCGCTTTGGCGAGCGCCTCCAGGTCGAGGTCGATTGCGCGCCGGGGCTGCTGCGGGCGCAGGTGCCGAGCTTCATCCTCCAGCCGCTGGTCGAGAACGCCGTGAAGTATGCGGTCGCTCCTTCGCGATTGGGCGCGACGATCCGCATCGCCGTGCGCGAAGTCGGACCGGACCTGGAAATAGCGGTCGCCGATACAGGGCGCGGCGGCGCGGCGGCGCCCGCCAACGGCACCGGCGTCGGCCTAAGCAACACCTGCACACGATTGGCCGCCCTCTATGGCGCAGCCGGTCGTCTGGAGACCGTGGCCGACGTGGAAGGTTTCACCGCCACGCTTCGCATGCCGCTCAATCTCCCAACCCCAATTCCTGGAGCGGCGTAGAGCAATGCGTATCCTGCTGGTGGACGACGAACCCCTGGCCCTTGAGCGGCTCGAGACGCTGATGGCCGAGATCGCCGATGTGGAGGTGGTCGGCCAGGCGCGCGATGGCGACGAGGCCGCCGAGATGATCGAGGCCCTGCGTCCGGACCTGGCCCTGCTGGACATCCAGATGCCCAATCGGGACGGCATGTCGCTGGCGCGGGCTCTGAAGGATCAACCCGACACCGAGGTGGTGTTCGTCACCGCCTACGACCACTTCGCCGTGGCCGCCTTCGACGTCGACGCCATCGACTATCTCCTGAAGCCCGTCGAGCCTGCTCGGCTGCGGCTGGCCATTGATCGCGCCCGGCGTCGGCGCCTGGCGGGCGGGCGCGATGAGCCGGCCTTCGAAGTCGAGGAGCTGCCCCCCGCTGAGCCCTACAGCACCACCTTCTGGGTTCGCCGACCGCGCGGGCTGGTGCGGGTCGAGATCGACACCGTGGCGTGGATCGAGGCGGCCCGCGACTACGTGCTGCTGCATACCTTCAGCCGCTCGCACATGTACCGCAGCACGATGGACGCCTTGGCCCGCCGGCTGGATCCCGCCTTGATGCTGCGGGTCAGCCGCTCGGCCTTTGTGCGGCGCGAAGCGGTGGTGCGGGTCCACAGGCGTGGCCGGGGCGCGATAGCCCTCGAGCTTTCCGACGGCGCCGAAGTGGCGGTGGGGAACACCTACACCCATGCGGTCCGCCGCGAACTCGAGCTGCAGGTCCATGATGACGCCAACTGACGACTGGCTGGTCGACTTCCTGGCCACGGAACGGCTGCCAGCTTCCTATGCCGAGACGGTCGAGGCCGTCGCCTTGCCCTTGGCCGAGCAGATCGCGGCGAAATCCGCCGGTCCGCGCGGCGTCGTGGTCGGGGTTTGCGGCGCCCAGGCCAGCGGCAAGTCGACCCTGACGGTGGTGGTGAAGCGGCTGCTGGAGATGCGAGGCTTAAAGGTCGCGCTGTTCTCGCTCGACGACATCTACCTGACCCGCGCCGAGCGCCAGGCCTTGGCCGCCGAGGTCCATCCACTGCTCGCTACGCGCGGCGTTCCGGGCACCCACGATATCGCCTGGGGCGAAGTCTTGCTTGAGGACCTGCGCAAGCCTGGCCGGACCCTGTTGCCCGCCTTCGACAAGGCCAGCGACGACCGCAAGCCGGGCGTCCCGTTCGAAGGGCCGGCCGATGTGGTGCTGTTCGAAGGCTGGTGTGTCGGCGCCGCGCCGCAGGCGCCTGCGGCTCTGGTTCAGCCGATCAACGATCTGGAACGGGACTTCGACCCTGGCGGAGTCTGGCGGACCTACGCCAATACGGCCTTGGCGGGTCCCTACCGGGACCTGTTCTCGAAAATCGACATGCTGGTGCTGTTGCAAGCGCCCGGCTTCGACGTCGTGCTGGACTGGCGCGTTGAACAGGAACGCAAGCTACGCGAGCGGCTGGCTCGCGAGGGGGGCGATGAGTCGCGCGTGATGAGTGACGATCAGGTCGAGGCCTTTATCCGTCACTATGAGCGCCTGACGCGCTGGATCTTGGAAGAAATGCCGAGGCGGGCCGACATCGTGGTCCGCCTCGACAAGCAACGACGGGCGTCGCTTTAGGCGGCCGGCTCGGCGTTCAGCACCTGGGTCAGGCGTTGGCGCAGCGCGTTGTCCTTTTGGACGGCGGCGGACATCTGGTTGTACTTCTCGGGCGACAGGCCGCTGGCCTGGACGGCGGCGCCCATCTTGCCGATCATTTCCTTCTGCACGGTGGCCTTGGTCGGACCGTCCGCGCCGGCGAGCTTGGGGCTGTACTCGCTGTTGATCTTCTGGATTTCGGTCATCGCTGCGCCGAACGACTTCAGCTCGGCGTCGGTGAAACCGCCAGCGGCGGGAGCGGCGGCGGGGGCTTCAGCAACCGGGGCGGTCTGAGCTTGAGCCGAGGCGCCAAAGGTCACGGCGCCGAGCAGGCCGGCGGCCACAATAGCAATACGCATACGGAGGGTTTCCTAACCAAATTGGGGATCGAGCCCCACCAGCCTAACGCGGGCGTCTGGACGAAAATACGACCGGAATGCGCCGAACGCCGGTCTGCGACGATTGTGCGCAGCGGGCAGGCAGACCGCCCGCCGCTAGTCCTCTTCGCGCGGCAGCGGGTTCTCCACCACGCCCAGGGCGTCGGCCAGGCGCATCTTGGCCGAGCCGGGCTTCAGCGGCTTTTGCTGGCTCGGATCGGGCGCCCAGCCGGTCAGGGTCAGGATTTCGAAGGTCGCCGGGACCCGGCCGTCCGGCTCGGCGAATTTCTCGACATAGAGCTCGAAGGCGCGGGCCAGGACCTGGCGGGTCAGCTGGCGCGGGTGGCGTTCGGCCAGCACGCTGGTCTCGCCCATGGCCCGCAGGTCGGCCAGTAGCTTCAGCGGGTGGGCGTAGCGCACGGTCACCCGGTCGACGTCGGCCACCGGCAGGGCGAAGCCCGAGCGCTGCAACAGGCCGGCGGCGTCATAGGCGTCGGCGAAGGGAGAGACCCGCGGGCCCGCGCCACCGGTCAGCTCGGCCTCGGCCGCCAGCATCGACTGGCGCAGTTCGGTCAGGGTCGCCCCGCCCAGCATCGAGCCGATGAACAGGCCGTCGGGCTTCAGCGCGCGGCGGATCTGGATCAGCGCCCCGACCACGTCGTTGGTCCAGTGCAGCGACAGCGTCGAAACCACTAGGTCCAGGCTGCCGAAAGCGAAGGGCAGGCGCTCTTCGTCCGCCACCAGCCGCGGCCCGGTTCGGCTCGCCAGCATGGCGCTCGAAAGGTCGGCCTCGATCAGGTGGCCGACGCGCGGCTTGGCGTCGCTGAGCGCCAGCGCTTCGGCGAACGCCCCATTGCGCGCGCCAAGATCGACGGCGAGCGGGAAGTCGCGCATGATTGCTTCCAGGCGCACGACGGCGTCCTCGGCGGCGCGCCGCTTGAGGAAGTCGGCGTTGGCGTAGACGGCCGCGGCCCTGTTCAGGCGGGTGCGAAGCAGGTCGCGGTTGAAGAGGCGGGGCGGGGCGGACATTGGCGGCGGGACGCTTTTCGACTGGAAGCCTGTCAGATGGCGATGCGAGCTCCTGGTGGAAACCCGGGCCGCGCGCGAAGGCCGCGGTTCGTACCGCGCTCGACCTGCTTTTCCCACCCCAATCGCTGGACGACGGCCCCGCGCCGATGTCGACCGGGTTCAGCGCCCAGGCCTGGAGCCGCATTCCCTTTATCGACGGCCCGCTGTGCGACGGCTGCGGAACACCCTTCGAATACGATCTTGGCGAGGGCGTGCGCTGCGCCGATTGCATGGCCAAGCCGCGCGCCTTTTCGCGGGGCCGCGCCGCCTGCCTCTATGACGACGCCTCGCGCGGCGTGATCCTGCAGCTGAAGCACGCCGACCGCACCGACCTGGCTCCGATGCTGGCGCGTTGGATCAGCCGTTCGGCCCGCGACCTGCTCGAAGACGCCGACGCCGTCGCCCCGGTCCCCCTACATCGCGGACGTCTGCTGGGCCGGCGCTACAATCAGGCCGCCGAGATCGCCCGGCCGCTGAGCCGTCTGACGGGCGTTCCCTATCTGCCGGACGCCCTGGTTCGAGTGCGGGCTACGCAGACGCAGGGCGGCAAGTCGGGATCTGGCCGGCGACGCAACGTCGCCGCCGCCTTCGCCGTGCCGCCTGCTCGCGCCGCTCAAGTCGCCGGCAAGCGCATCCTGCTGATCGATGATGTCATGACCACCGGCGCCACCTTGGAGGGCTGCGCCAGGGCATTGCTGGCCGCCGGCGCGACGTGCGTTGATGTCGCAGTGGTTGCGAGGGTGAAAGAAGCCGCAAACCGCTCCATATAGATCCGAACCCTGTTTCCCGCGTTAGACGAGCCATGGCCCAAGTCACAATCTACACGAAGCCCTACTGCCCCTACTGCATCCGAGCGGTCTCGCTGCTCGAGAAGAAGGGCGTGGAATTCACCGAGATCGAAGCCGCCTTCGAGCCGGAAAAGCGCCAGGAGATGATCCAGCGTTCCAACGGCCGGGCGACCTTCCCGCAGATCTTCATCGGCGATCAGCACGTCGGCGGCTGCGATGACATGATGGCGTTGGAGTATGACGGCAAGCTGGACGCCCTGCTCGCGGCCTAGCCTTGAGCTTAGGTCCGGCGTGACCTACGGGTGAGCCTATGACCTTGCGCGTTGGACTGATCCAGACCCGGACGCCGGCTTCCCACGCCGCGGCGCTCGCCCATGTGGCGCCGCTGGTGCGCGAGGCCGCCGCCCAGGGCGCGACCTTCATCGCGACGCCCGAGGGGACCAACATCCTCCAGCGCGACAAGCAGGCCCTGCTGCCGCAGCTGACGCTGCTGGGCGACGATCCCGTCGTCCAGGGACTGCAGGCCTTGGCCGCCGAGTTGTCGGTGGCCATCCTGATCGGCTCGGCCCTGGTGAAGCGCGAAGACTGCAAGGCCGCCAATCGCGCCGCGCTGATCTCGCCGCTCGGCGACGTCGTCGCGACATACGACAAACTCCATATGTTCGATGTCGACCTGCCGACCGGCGAGAGCGCCCGCGAGAGCGCGACCTATGAGCCGGGCGACGAGGCGGTGGCGGTGCATGCCGGCGAGATGCGGCTGGGCCTGACCATCTGTTACGACGTTCGCTTCCCGGCCCTTTACCGCGCCCTGGCCCTCGCCGGCGCGCAGGTGATCGTGACCCCGGCCGCCTTCACCCGCCCCACCGGCGAGGCGCACTGGGAGATCCTGCTTCGCGCCCGCGCGATCGAGACCGGCAGCTTTGTGCTGGCGCCCGCCCAGGGCGGCTTCCACGAGGACGGCCGCGGCACCTACGGACGGACCCTCGCCATCGGCCCCTGGGGCGAGGTGCTGGGCAAGCTCGATCACGACGAGCCGGGCGTGCTGGTCGTCGATCTCGATCTGGCGGCCGTGGACAAGGCGCGGACCGCCATTCCCGCCCTCGCCAATGCGCGGGCCTTCGAGGCGCCTATATCTATCCTATGATCCGTTACGCGCTTGTTTGTGATGAGGCCCATGAGTTCGAGGGCTGGTTTGGTTCGTCGGGCGACTTCGATGACCAGTCCGCGCGCGGCCTGGTCGCTTGCCCGGTTTGCGACTCCAAGGCCGTGAGCAAGCAGATCATGGCCCCCTCGGTGGCCGGCACGAAAAAGACCACCGACCTGCCGCCGCAGATGCGCTCGATGGTGATGGAGGCCATGGGCCGGGTGCGCAAACACGTCGAGGATAACTTCGATTATGTGGGCGACACCTTCGCCGACGAGGCGCGGGCCATCCACGAAGGCCGTTCGGAAGATCGCGGCATCTATGGCGAAGCGACGCCCGCCGAGATCAAGTCGCTGACCGAGGACGGCGTGCCCATCGCCGCCATGCCGGCCGCTCCGCCGAAGAAGTCGGAAGTCAACTAGGCGCTGCTCGGCGCCGGCCAAGCCTCACCATTCCCGTTGCCGGTCATCCGTACGCCCCATAGGGTCGCTCCCATTATTGTGGAGCTGATGATGATCCGTTCGATTTCCGCCGCCGCATTGGCGGTCGCTGCGCTGGCTTCGCCGGCCGCCGCCCAAACCCCGCGCCCCGACCAGCTCGCTTTCCGCGACCTCTACAAGGAGCTGATCGAGATCAATACGACCCTGTCGGTGGGGAGTTGCACGGCGGCGTCCGAGGCGATGGCCTCGCGCCTCAAGGCTGCGGGTTTCTCCGACGCGGATCTGAAGATCATCGTGCCTGCCGACCGCCCCAAGGATGGCAACCTCGTCGCCACCCTCAAGGGTTCCGACCCCAAGGCCAAGCCGATCCTGCTGCTGGCCCATATCGATGTGGTCGAGGCCAATCGCGCCGACTGGGAGCGCGATCCCTTCAAGCTGATCGAGGAAGACGGCTACTTCTACGCGCGGGGCGCCAGCGACGACAAAGCCCAGGCGGCGGTCTGGACCGACAGCCTGATCCGTCTGAAGCAGGAGGGCTTCAAGCCCCGGCGCACCATTAAGATGGCGCTGACCTGCGGCGAAGAAACGCCCGACACCTTCAACGGCGTTCAGTACCTGATCCAAAACCATCGCGACCTGATGGACGCCGCCTTCGTGCTTAACGAGGGCGCGGGCGGGCGGCTCGATGCGAACGGCAATCGTATCTCGCTCGGCATCCAGGCCGGCGAGAAGGTCTATCAGGACTACACCCTGGAAGTGACGAACAAGGGCGGTCACTCCTCGGCGCCGGTGCGCGACAACGCCATCTATCATCTGTCGGCCGGGCTCTCGCGCCTGGGCGACTACGATTTCCCTGTGAAGCTGAACGACGCCGTCCGCGGCAACTTCGAGCGCATGGCCGTGATCGACGGCGGTGAAACCGGCAAGGCCCTGGCCGCTGTCGCCAAGAACCCGGCCGATGCTAGCGCCGTGGCGATCGTCGCCCAGGAGCCGGGCCGCAACTCGATGATGCGGACGACCTGCGTGGCGACCATGGTCAACGCCGGGCATGCGCCTAACGCCCTGCCGCAGCGCGCCCGGGCGAATGTGAATTGCCGCATCCTGCCGGGCGAGGGCGTCGAGGAAACCCGACTGGCCCTGGTCAAGGTGCTGGGCGACGAGGCCATCAAGGTGACGACTGTGGGCGAGCCGAGCCCGGTCTCGCCCCCGCCGACGCTGGGCAAGTCGATCACCGATCCGGTCGAGAAGGTCGCCGCCAAGCTGTGGCCGGGCGTGCCGCTGGTGCCGGTCATGGCGACCGGCGCCACCGACGGCCGCTTCCTGAACGCGGTTGGCATCCCGACCTATGGCCTGACCGGCTTCTTCAGCGAGGCGACCGGCAACGGCGCCCATGGCCTGAACGAAAAGATCCGGGTCCGCTCGCTCTATGAAGGCCGTGACTTCCTCTACGAGGTGGTCAAGATTTACGCGAACCAGAAGTAGGCGCCCCAAGCCGTCGCTATCCCCCGGTCGCTGAAGACGATCCGGGGGACGAGCGGGGATGGAGATTTGCAGCATGGCGAAGCTCGTCTTCGGAATGAACCAGTCCCTGGACGGTTACGTCGACCATATGGCGTTCGGCGTCGGCCCTGCACTGTTTCGCCACTGGACCGAACACGTGGGCGACCTGGCCGGTAGTGTGTACGGCCGCCGCATGTACGAGATCATGCGCTATTGGGACCAAGACGATCCTGAGTGGGACGCCGCGCGTCGCGACTTCGCAGCGGCGTGGCGGCGTCAGCCTAAATGGGTCGCTTCACGCACCTTGAAGTCGGTCGGCCCCAACGCCGTACTTATCGACCGTGACCTTGGGACGGTGATCTGTGAGCTGAAGGCTCAACTTGTCGGGGAGATCGCGGTTTCCGGGCCAGACCTGGCGCAAAGTCTGACCGATCTTGGTCTGATCGATGAGTATCGACTCTACTTCCACCCCGTCGTGCTCGGCCACGGGACGCCCTTCTTTGCAGGGCCCCGGCCGCCGCTCCGCCTGGTCGCGAGCGATCACATGGATGAGGACACGATCAGGTTGACCTACGTTCCGGCCTGATCCCGCAACGCGCGGAACTAGAACGTCTTTCGCACCCCCAAAGACATCACATAGCCCTGGCCCTGAACCTCGCCGCGCAGCCGCGTGGTGGTGGCGGCCGCCGTGCCCTCATAGAAGGTGGTGTCGTGCAGGACGTCGCTGTCGGCGAAGCTGATGTAGGTGAGCGCGGCGTCGAGCTTGAGGCTGTCCGTCAGCTGGGCCGTGGCCCCGGCGCTGTAGAGCCAGCGGTCGCCGTCCGGAACCCGCGCGGTACGCGCCTCGTCGGGCGTCGGGGTCGGGTCGTACTGCACGCCGGTCCGCAGGGTCAGCCGGTCATTGACCGCATAGTCGAGGCCCACTCCGCCGGACGTGGTGTCTTCGTACCCCTGGAACAGCGTCTCGCCGCCGCCGTCCTCGAACGTCACATCGATGGCCTTGAATTCGCCCCAGCCGATCCGCTGGACCTGGGCGTTGAGGGCGAGCTTGTCGGTCGCCTGCCAGCGCGCGCCCAGGGTGGCGATCCAGGGGGTGTTGAAGGCGGCGGAACCTTTGAGATCGCGATTGGCCGGCGCCAGCGGCCCGAGCAGTCCGCCCACGAAGACGCGGCCGTTCAAGTCATGCTCCATCTTGGAGCGATAGCTGGCGCCCAGCGTCACAACGCCCAGGTGCGCTTGGGCGCCCGCTGACCAGCCGAAGTCCCAGCCGTCGCCGCTGAGCTGCGAGATCCCGTCGGGGAGCAGCGGCGAGAGGTTCGGATAGGCGGTCTGCAGCTTGGCCTCGGTGTACTGGGCGCTGACGCCGACTCCGAGGTCCAGCCAATCGGTGACCTGCATCGCGCCGGTCACCTGGATGTCGGCCGTGGTCAGGCGCGAGGTCAGGGCGTCGTACCTGGCCCAGGCGTTCCGCCGATACTCGGTGGTGAAGTTGAAGGGCGCGGCGACCGACAGCCCCAGGGCGAAACGATCGCCAATAGGCGTGGCGATCGCGAAGTTCGGAGCCACGCCGTCCTGGATAGGATTGAAAGCGCGGGGCTCTCCCTGCACGGGAATGGTCAATCCGCCCGGATAGGTGATGGTCGAGCCTTGGTTCTCAACCGTGGCGTCGACGAATACGGCGTGGGCGCCGCCATAGACCTCACGGGGCGAGCGGGCAATGGCGGCGGGGTTCCACCACAACGACGCCACGCCCTGGTCGGCGACCTCGCCGGAATAGGCGCGGCCGGCGCCGCGAACCGATTGCTCCTGCAGATAGTAGCCCGCCGCCTGGGCCTGGGAGGCCGCTAGGCCGGCAAGCACGGTCGTCGCCGCAAGGATCTTCAGTCGGGTCATGGCGCTGGTCTTTCCGGGAAGATGAGCTGCGCCGCCCGCCGGACGGCTAGGCGCAGAACACCGAACGGGTCGATTTCGTTGCAGGCCGCCGGTCTGTAGCTTGCCAACCCGTTGCCTCTGGGCCACAAGGAAATAAATTGGCAGGGAGCATGCCATGACTGTTTCGAGCGCCACCGCGAAGATCGGCCGGACCCTGGCGGACTCCGTCCCTTACTGGCCTGAGCGCGTGAAGCCGCCCAAGGGATCGCCCAACGTCCTGGTGGTGTTGTTCGACGATGTCGGCTTCTCCGACTTCGGTTGCTACGGCTCGCCGATCAAGACGCCGACCATCGATGCGTTGGCGGGCGAGGGGCTCCGCTACACAGGCTTCCACACCACGGCCATGTGCTCGACCACGCGCGCCGCCCTGCTGACCGGACGCAATCACCACTCGGTCGGCATGGGCTGCCTGGCCAATTTCGACTCCGGCTTCCCCGGCTATCGCGGCAAGATCGCCCATGAGGCTGGGATTTTGCCCGAGATGCTTCGCGCCCAGGGGTATGGCACCTACATGGTCGGCAAGTGGCACGCGACGCCGCTCAGCCAGGTCGGCGCCAGCGGACCCTTCGACGGCTGGCCGCTGGGGCGGGGCTTCAACCGCTACTACGGCTTCATGGACGCCGAGACCGACCACTATTCGCCCGAGCTGGTTCGCGACAACACGCCCATCGACGCGCCTGGACATTTCCCGGACGGCTATCACCTGACCGCAGACCTGGTGGACGAGAGCATTCGGTTCGTCGCCGACCACATCGCAGATGCGCCCGATCAGCCCTGGCTGCTGTGGCTGGCTCTGGGCGCTTGCCACGCGCCGCACCAGGCGCCGAAAGAGATCATCGAGAGCTACGACGCCGTCTTCGCGGACGGCTGGGACGTCGAGCGCGAGCGCCGGCTGGAGCGCCAGAAGGCGCTCGGCATCGTGCCGCCGGAAACCCAGATGCCGCCCCGCAACGACGGGGTGAAGCCCTGGGCCGATCACAGCCCGGACGAGCAGCGGGTGTTCACCCGGCTGCAGAGCGCCTTCGCCGGCATGCTCGACCACGCCGACCGTCAGTTGGCCCGGCTGGTCACGTTCCTCGAGGAAGCCGGCGTCAAGGACGACACCCTGATCCTGGTGCTCTCGGACAATGGCGCCAGCCAGGAAGGCGGCCCCCTCGGCTTCGTCAACGCCATGGGCCCGTACAACATGAAGTTCGAGCCGATGCCGGAGAAGCTCGCCAATATCGAGAACATCGGCGGGCCTGACAGCCACTCGAACTTCCCACATGGCTGGGCCATGGCGTCGAACACCCCGCTGCGCCGCTACAAGCAGAACACCCACGGCGGCGGCATCCGCGATCCGTTGGTGATTTCCTGGAAGAACGGCATCGCCGCGCGCGGCGAGACGCGCGATCAGTTCGCCCACGCCAGCGACTTCACGCCCACCTTGCTCGACATGCTGGGCCTGACCTCTCCGCAGGTCATCGCAGGCGTGCCGCAGATGCCGATCGAAGGCGTCAGCTTCGCCGCCTCGATCACCGACCCCGCCGCGCCCTCCAAGGCCAGTCCGCAATATTTCGAGATGTTCGGCCATCGCGGCCTTTGGAAGGATGGCTGGAAGGCCGTGGCCTTCCATCCGCCCGGCGCGCCGTTCGACGCCGACCGGTGGGAGCTCTACCACCTCGATGCTGACTTCTCGGAAACGCAGGATCTGGCCGAACAGGAGCCCGAGCGCCTGAAGGCCCTGGTCGACGAATGGTGGGCCCAGGCCGAGCGTTGCAACGTCCTGCCGCTGGATGACCGCTTCGGCCCGCGCTTCGCCGAAAACGCCCAGCGTCAGCAGGGCCATCGCAAGATCTTCGTGTTCCACAAGGGCATGGGCCACCTGCCGGGCGACTGCGCGCCCGATGTCCGCTCCCGCTCTTACTTCATCGAGGCCGACGTCAATCTGGCCGCAGGTGACGAGGGCGTGCTGATCGCTCACGGGGACGCCACCAGCGGCTACAGCCTGTTCGTCCGCGACGGCCGGTTGCACCACACCCTGAACGTCGGCGGCCTGCGCACCACGGTCAGCTCGGACCAGCAGATCGCGCCGGGCCGCCGCAAGCTCGGCGTGCGCGTGATCCAGGATGACGGCCGCCACTTCACCCTGACCATCGACGGTCAGCCGGCGGGCAAGCTCTCGACCCATCTCGGCTTCATGACCCTGATTTCCTGGTCGGGGCTCGATATCGGCCGCGACCGGGGCAGCGCGGTCGGCGACTACGCCCACCCGTTCACCTTCACCGGCGCCCTGCGGACAGTGACCGTCACCATGGACGCCGACCAGGAGCTCGACGGCGGCGCCGTGGGCGAAGCCGAGATGGCGCGGCAGTAACCGCCGTTCCAACTAGGGGTTGATCGAACTCTCGTATCTCGCCACTGTCCCAGATCTCCGGGGGGAGCGTTGGGACCATGTCAGTTCGATTGCTTGTCGCCGCCGTTTGTCTTGCGCTTACGGCCTTTCCTGCGTTCGCCGCGCCGCTCGAACTCTACGGGCGTCTGCCCAACATCGAGGACGTCGCGATCTCGCCGGATGGCGGGATGGTCGCGCTGATCTACACCAATGGCGAGGATCGCCAGATCGTCCTGCGCAACCAGGCCGACGGCAAGCTCAGCGTCCTCGGGGTCGGTGCGGCCAAGGTGCGGGACCTGAAATGGGCGGACAGTGAAAACCTGCTGATCACCACCTCGACGACCGCCTTGGTCATGGGCCTGACCGGCCCGGCGCGGGAGTATTTCCAGGCCTTCCACTACAATGTGCCCGGGCAGAAGATGAAGCTGCTGCTCCGCGACGCCGAGCGGGCGCTCAACACGATCCAAGGCCCACCGGTGATCCGTCAGGTTGATGGTCAGCCGACCGTGTTCCTGGAAGGCGTGAGGTTCGTCAGCAACCGGGGCCGGACCGCGCTGTTCCAGGTCAATCTGAAGACCTCGCGCTCGCGATTGGTTCACGAGGGCTTCGAGAACACCCGCGACTGGGTGGTCGGCCCGGATGGCGAGCCGCTGGCCGAGAGCGAGTACGACGCCGAGAAGGCGCGCTGGACGTTGAAGGTCAGGGGTCCGACCGGCTGGCGCACCGTGCGTGTCGTGGAGGCGGCCAACGAGCGGCCGGTGCTGCTGGGGCTGGGTCGCGACGGCAAGTCGGTGCTGGTGGCCGACAGCGACGAGGACCAGGCGGTGATGCGCGAGATCGCGCCGGCGGACGGCGTGTGGGGCGAACCCTTCGACAGGCTGGAGAATGGCCAGCCGATCTTCGATCCGAAGACCCACGCCCTGATTGGCTTCCGAGCTCTGGTCGGGGATGAGGGACGTCATGTGTTCTTCGATCCACAGTCGGCCAAGGCCTGGTCGAAGATTGAGAAGGCCTATCCAGGCGAACGGGTGACGCTGGTCTCCTGGTCGGATGATCGCTCGAAGGTCGTCGCGCTGATCGACTCCCCGACTGAGGGGCCGGCCTATGCCCTCGTGGACTTCGCGACCCACAAGGGGGTCTGGCTCGGCGCCAGGTATGAGAATCTCAAGCTGGAGGATGTCTCCCCGGTTCGTCCCGTCAGCTTCAAGGCGGGCGACGGCCTGCCGCTGACCGGCTACCTGACCCTGCCGAACGGCCGGGCGCCCAAGAACCTGCCGCTCATCGTCCATCCGCATGGCGGCCCAGCCTCTCGCGACACCCCAGGCTTCGACTGGTGGGCGCAGGCGATGGCCTCGCGGGGCTATGCGGTGCTGCAGGTCAATTATCGTGGCTCGGCTGGCTTCAGTTGGAAGTTCCTCCAGGCGGGCTTTGGCCAATGGGGCCGCAAGATGCAGACCGACCTCTCTGACGGCGTGCGCTACCTGGCCGCCGATGGGACGATCGATCCCAAGCGGGTCTGCATCGTCGGGGCGAGCTATGGCGGATACGCCGCCCTGGCGGGCGCGACCTTGGATCCGGGCGTCTATCGCTGCGCCGCCTCGGTCGCGGGCCTTTCCGATATGCGCCGCTTCGTCAGTTGGTCGAAGATGCGCTCAGGCGTGGAGGCCCAGCGCTACTGGTCGCGGTTCATGGGCGCGCAGAGCCCGTCCGACCCGGTGCTGCAACAGATCTCGCCGGCCCTGAACGTCGACAAGGTCACCATCCCGATCCTGCTGATCCACGGCAAGGACGACACTGTCGTGCCCTTGGAGCAGAGCCGGGTGATGGAAAGCGCGCTGAAGAAGGCCGGCAAGCCCGTCGAGATGGTGGTGATGGAGGGCGAGGACCACTGGCTTTCGCGCGGCGACACGCGGCTGCAGATGCTGAACTCTGTCGTCGCCTTCGTGGAACGGCACAACCCCCCGAACTAGGCCGGTCCGAGGGTTTTCAACCGGAACTCTCCGGTGCTGGCCGGATTGTCTTGTGTGGCGACAAAGCAACACTACATCCCTGGAGGAGGGTGTCGTGCTTGTATGAGGCGACGCCCCAAATCCGCCTATCCAGGGGAAGCCATGAACATTGATCTCTACTCCGACCGCGCCAAACAGGCGATCCAGTCGGCCCAGAGCCTCGCGCTCGCCCGCAGTCACCAGCAGCTCGGTCCCGAGCATCTGCTGAAGGTGCTGCTTGAAGAAAAGGACGGCCTGTCCCGCGCCCTGATCCAGAGCGCTGGTGGACGGCCCGATGACGCCGATAAGGCCGCCGACACCTTGCTGGGCAAACGGCCCAAGGTCGAGGGCGGCTCCGGCCAGCTGTATATGGCGCCGGAAACCGCGCGCATCTTCGCCGAGGCCGAGGCCGGGGCGAAGGCCGCGGGCGACGCCTTCGTCACCACCGAACGCCTGCTGATCGCCATCGCCAAGGAAGGCGGCGAGGCCGGCAAGGCGCTCAAGGACGCCGGCGCCAACGCGGCGGCGCTGGAAGAAGCCGCCAAGGCCATGCGCAAGGGCAAGACCGCTGACAGCGCTTCGGCCGAGGAAGGCTATGACGCGTTGAAGCGCTACGCCCGCGACCTGACCCAGGTCGCCCGGGACGGCAAGCTCGACCCGGTGATCGGCCGCGACGAGGAAATCCGCCGCACCATCCAGGTGCTGTCGCGCCGGACCAAGAATAACCCGGTGCTGATCGGCGAGCCAGGCGTCGGCAAGACCGCCATCGTCGAGGGCCTAGCCCTGCGTATCGTCAATGGCGATGTACCGGAAAGCCTGAAGGACAAGCAGCTCCACGCGCTCGACATGGGCGCGCTGATCGCCGGTGCGAAGTATCGCGGCGAGTTCGAGGAACGCCTGAAAGCGGTCCTGAACGAGGTCACCCAGGCCGAAGGCTCGATCATCCTGTTCATCGACGAGATGCACACCCTGGTCGGCGCCGGGAAGACCGACGGGGCGATGGACGCCTCCAACCTGCTCAAGCCTGCCTTGGCGCGGGGCGAACTGCACTGCGTCGGCGCCACCACGCTGGAAGAGTACCGCAAGCACGTCGAAAAGGACGCGGCCCTGGCCCGTCGCTTCCAGCCGGTGTTCGTGTCCGAGCCGACGGTCGAGGACACGATCTCGATCCTGCGCGGGCTGAAGGAGAAGTACGAGGTCCACCACGGGGTTCGCATCTCCGACAGCGCCATCGTGGCCGCCGCCACCCTGTCGAACCGCTACATCGCCGACCGCTTCCTGCCCGACAAGGCCATCGACCTCATCGACGAGGCCGGCAGCCGCGTGCGGATGGCCGTCGACTCCAAGCCCGAGGAACTGGACGAGATCGACCGCCGCATCGTGCAGCTGAAGATCGAGCGCGAGGCCTTGGCCAAGGAGACCGACGCGGCCTCCCAGTCCCGGCTGGAAAAGCTGGAAGAGGAACTCGACGACCTCGAGGGCCAGTCGACCGAGATGACCGCCCGCTGGCGTTCGGAGAAGGAAAAGGTCGGACAGGCCGCACAGGCACGTGAGGCCCTGGACCGTCTGCGCGCCGAACTGGTCACGGCTCAGCGTCGCGGCGATCTGCAGCGTGCCTCGGAGATCGCCTATGGCGAGATCCCGCAGCTCGAGCGGCGCCTGGCCGAAGAAGAAGCCGCCGCGGCCGAGAACCCGGTCAGTCCCGAGGTCGTCGACGCCGAGCAGATCGCCGGCGTGGTCAGCCGCTGGACCGGCATTCCGGTCGACAAGATGCTGGAAGGCGAGCGCGAGAAGCTGCTGGCCATGGAGGACGCCCTGCGCAAGCGGGTGGTCGGCCAGGAAGAAGCCTTGGTCGCCGTGTCCGACGCCGTGCGCCGCGCGCGTGCGGGCCTGCAGGACCCCAACCGTCCGATCGGATCGTTCCTGTTCCTTGGTCCCACCGGGGTCGGGAAGACCGAGCTGACCAAGGCCCTGGCAGGCTTCATGTTCGACGACGAGAGCGCCATCACGCGCATGGACATGAGCGAGTACATGGAAAAGCACTCGGTCAGCCGCATGATCGGCGCGCCTCCCGGCTATGTCGGCTACGACGAGGGCGGGGCGCTGACCGAGGCGGTCCGTCGCCGGCCCTATCAGGTTGTGCTGTTCGACGAGGTCGAGAAGGCTCACCCCGACGTCTTCAATGTGCTGCTGCAGGTGCTGGACGACGGGCGTCTGACCGATGGTCAGGGGCGCACGGTCGACTTCCGCAACACCATCCTGATCATGACCTCGAACCTGGGGTCTGAGTTCCTCGCCAGCCAGGGCGAGGGGGATGATGTCGAGGACGCGCGGCCGATGGTGATGGACGTCGTCCGCCGCCACTTCCGGCCGGAGTTCCTGAACCGGATCGACGAGATCATCCTCTTCAAGCGGCTTGGCCGCGCGGAGATGGACAACATCGTCGATATCCAGCTGCAGCGCGTCGAGAAGCTGCTGGCCGATCGGCGCATGTCGATCGTGCTGGACTCGGCCGCCCGTCACTGGATGGCGGACAAGGGCTACGACCCGGTCTATGGCGCGCGTCCCTTGAAGCGCGTGATCCAGAAGGAGCTGGTCGACCCCATCGCCCGCAAGCTGCTCGCGGGCGACCTGGAGGACGGTTCGGTCATCCAGGTCGGCGCCTCTGCCGACGGTCTGGAGATCGGCCGGGCCAAGGTCCATTAAACGACAAACGCCCCGGGGATGACCCGGGGCGTTTTTCTTTCCACCTCGCTCGTCGTCCTACGGCCGACCGGAGGATGACGAGTTGGACTGGCCTACAGATCCACGCTCACCGCGCGGCCGTTGCGGATTTCCACACGGCGCATGACGGCGATGTCTGGGCCCGTGCCGGGCGCGACCGGCTTGGCGACGGTGATCACGTACCAGGCGCCGTTGGCGAGGCCCGAGAAGCTGAAGCGGCTGTTGGCGTCGCAGACCGTGCGCTTGACGAAGGCCGAGTAGTCGCCGCTGGGCGCGTTCGGCGTGCGGGCGCGCACCTCGTCGGCCGGCAGGGCCGAACGGTCGGGCGACTTGTAGAGGATGGTCATTCGCCGCCGCGTCCACGGCGTCTCCGGCGTCAGCACGACGCCCGCGCCTTCGCAGCTATAGCGGGTCTGGCCCGACTTGAAGACCAGCCGGCCGTCCACGCGACCCTGGCCCGGAACGGCCGACCAGGAGAAATCGCCGGCGCGGAACGTATTGGCCGAGGGCGGCCCGTCGGCGCCGGGCGGCGGAGGGGGCGGGGGACCCAGGGTCGGCGCGCAAGCGGCGACCAGAAGCAGGGCGGCGGAGGCTGAGAGCAGGGGGATGCGTGACATGTCGCGCGCACCTTATGCGTCTGATCGCACCGACGCCAAGAGGTTGGTTGAACGTGTTCGATCGCGCTGGGCGCTCAGTCGTCGCCGCGAACCTTGCCGCGCATGGACTTCACCCCACCTCGATGGACCTTGGCCTCGACACGCCGTTTCTTCGCGGCCAGGGTCGGCCGGGTCTTCTTTCGGGGTGGAGGCGGGGGTTCGGCGGCCTGCCGAATCAGGCCGAGCAGCCGCTCCAGCGCCTCGGCCCGGTTCCGCTCCTGGGTCCGATGGGTCATGGCCACCAGCACCAGTACGCCGTCCTGGGTGATCTTTCGGCCCGCCAGCTTCATCAGCCGGATAGCCACGTCGTTGGGCAGCGAGGGCGAGCGTCGGACATCGAACCGCAGCTCCACGGCGGTGGAGACCTTGTTGACGTTCTGGCCGCCCGGACCGGCCGAACGGATGAACCGCTCGGTCAGTTCGTCCTCGGAGAGGCTGATGGTGGGGGTGACTTCGATCACCGGCTTTTCCGATATCCTGGTTTGATCTAGGCTCTGCTCATGCGCGCCGTGATCGCCCTTATGCACGTGACCATTCGAACCGCCCAGGCCGGGTTGGTGGAAGACGTCGCGCGCTAGGAGCATTTCAGCGCTCGCATTCGACACCAGCCCCGCCGGCGACGGACGGGGCTTTTTCTTTGGCTCCGTTCTCCGGCCTTCCGAGAGACCATGATGAGCCAAGACGAAATACTGATCCGCGCGTCCGAGCCTGAGGACATCCCAGACCTGACTGAGGCCCTGAACCAGCCGCGCGCCGTCTGGGGGACGATGCAGGTGCCGTTCACCAGCGTCGCGACGCGGCGCGAGCGTTTCAAGACCGCGCCCACGACGCATCTGGTCGCGGTGATAGACGGCAAGGTCATCGGCAGTCTGGGCCTCGGCCGCTTGGAGGGGCGTCGCAATCATGTCGGGACGTTTGGAATGGCGGTCCACGACGCCTATGCCGGCCGGGGCGCGGGCACGGCGCTGATCGCGGCGGCGGTGGAGCAGGCCGACCGCTGGCTGAACATACGGCGCCTTGAGCTTACTGTGTGGACCGACAACACCCGCGCCATCGCGCTCTATGAACGTTTCGGCTTCGAGCGCGAGGGGTTGATGCGCGACTACGCCTGGCGGGACGGGGCGTATGCCGACGCCATCTCAATGGCGCGGATCAGGAGGTAGCGGGCGCTGAACAGGCCGCGCAACGGCCGCGGGCTTCCAGGGTGATGGTCGAAACCTGGTAGCCCGCCTTGGCGGCGGCGGCGAGCTGGGCCGTGAAGTCGGGCTCGAACTCCTCGGCCGCCCCGCAGCAGTCGCAGATCAAGAATGCGGCGCGGTGGCTCTGGCCGTCGATGCGGCAAGGCACGTAGGCGTTCAGGCTTTCGATCCGGTGCGCAAATCCCAGGCGTTCCAGGAATTCCAGCGCCCGATAGACGGTCGGGGGCTTGGCCGGCTCGCCGTGCGCGCCGAAGGCTGCGATCAGGTCGTAGGCCTTCTGGGGGGAATCGGATTCCAGCAGCAGTTCGAGGACGCGGCGGCGAGGGGCGGTCAACCGTTCCTGGGTCGCCGCGCAACGTTCCTCGGCCATGCCAAGCGCATGGTTCAGCGCCGAGCCCTTGAGGCCCGGATGCACGCCGTCTGGATGATGACACTCGGCTCCCATGTCCCTTGGCTACCTGCCTCTTGACCTCTCGGCAAGCAAAGGGCGCTTGACGAGTGGTTATGTTATCTCATAACAGATCATGTTATTTCGTAACAGCGGGGGGCGATTTCAAGTCCTGCGCCTGTGTTCTGCTTCGAGGCGTCCTCCGAATGAGCAAGTTTCACCTTCTCGCCGCCAGCGGTATTGCGGCCCTGATCGGCACTCCGGCCTGGGCTGACGCGGCGAAGGAAGTCTCGGAGGTCGTGGTCACCGCCGCGCCCTATGTGGTCTCGATGGACTCCTCGACGACCAGTGTGGAGGTCTTGCGCCGCGATGACCTGGACACCGCCCCGGCCGCCGGTTTGGGCGATGTTTTGTCGGGTTTGCCTGGCGTGCGTTCGACCTTCTTTGGTCCTGGCGCCAGCCGCCCGGTGATCCGTGGCCTGGCCGGTCCTCGGGTGATGGTGCTGACCAATGGCGTTGGGATGATCGACGCCTCGGCGCTCTCGCCGGACCACCAGGTCGCAACCGACCCGCAGGAAGCCGAGCGTATCGAAGTTCTGCGCGGCCCGTCGGCCTTGGCCTATGGCGGTTCGGCCATCGGCGGGGTGGTCAACATCATCGACGACCGAATCTCCGACAAGGTGGTTCAGGGCTTCCATGGCCGCATGCTCGCCGCGACCTCTACGGTCGATGACGGCACGACCGCATCTGCGGCCTTCAAGGCCGGTGTCGGCAATTGGGTGTTCAGCCTGGACGGCCTGCGTCGGGAGAGCTCCAACTATGACATTCCGGTCCCGGCTGAATCGCGCCGGGCCATGGAGGCCGAGGGCGAGGCCTATCCTGGTCCCAACGCCTCGACCGTCGAGAACACGGCGGTCGACCTCTACGCCTATGGCGGCGGCGTCTCATATGTCGGCGAAAAGGGCTTCCTCGGCGTGGCGGTCAAGCGGACCGACAGCACCTATGGCGTGCCCGGCCATTCGCACGCGGCCCACGGCGACGATGAGCACGACCATGACCACGATCATGATCACGACCACGAGGAAGAAGAAGGCGGGGTGGTCATCGACCTGAAGCAAACCCGCTACGATCTGCGCGGGGGTCTGGATCTCGACCTCGGGATCTTCAACCAGTTGAAGGTGTCGGCTGGCTACGCCGACTACGAACACGCCGAGCTTGAGAACGGCGTCGTCGGCACCCGCTTCCTGTCGGACGGCTGGGAAGCGCGCGCCGAACTGGTCCAGGTCGAGCGGGACGGCTGGCAGGGCGCGGTGGGTTTCCAGGCCCTGTCCCGGAACCTCGACGCGGTGGGCGACGAGGCCTATGTGCCCTCCACCGAAACCAAGGAGTACGGGGTCTTCACCCTGCAGCGCCTGGATCGCGACACCTGGGGCGTCGAGGGCGGGCTGCGGGTGGATCACCGCGAACTGAAGACGCCCGACATGTCGCGTGACTTCACCAATGTCTCGGCCAGCATCGGGGCCTTCCTGCGTCCGGCCGACGGCTGGTTCCTCGGCTTGAGCGGTTCGCGCACCAGTCGCGCGCCGACCGAGGCCGAGTTGTTCGCCAACGGCGCCCACGCCGCCACGCGCGGCTTCGAGGTCGGCGATCCGAACCTCGACTCCGAGGTGTCCTACTCGCTGGACGCCACGATTCACTACGGCGCCGGCCCCTGGGAGGCCGACCTCCACGCCTTCGCTGTGAAGTACGACGGCTTTATCGACCTGCGCGCCACCGGCGCGGAGGATCCGGTCAGCGGCTTTGCGGTCTACGACTACCTGCAGACCGACGCCGAGTTCTATGGCGCGGAGGCCGAGGTCTCCTATCGCCTGTGGCAGGACGGCGACCGCAGCTTCTCGCTGGAAGGCGCGGCCGACTATGTGCACGGCGAAACCGACCTGGGCGTCCCGGCGCGTATCCCGCCGTGGTCGGTGACCGGGCGGGCCGTGTTCAATGGCGGCTGGTGGACCGGCAAGCTGGAACTGCGGCAGGTGGGCGAGCAGGATCGGGTGGCCGATTTCGAGCTGCCGACCGACAGCTACCGGATGCTCAACGCCTCACTCAGCGCCACGCCGTTTGACGACAAGAACCTGAAGCTCTTCGCTGAGGCGCGGAACATCAACGACGCCGAGGCGCGGGAACACGCCTCGTTCCTGAAGGACTTGGCGCCGCTGCCGGGCCGCAGTTTCCGGATCGGGGCCGGCTACAAGTTCTAAACCCTCGGGGGGCGGTGGTTCACCGCCCCTTCGCCTGCGTCGAGACGCTAGATCAGCGCCACCGGCACGACGATCAGCAGCAGGTAGACGATCGCCCGGACGAAGGCCCAGATCGCGGTTCCAAACGCCGCCGGCAGGCCTATCCCAAGGTGCTGCCGGAACCACCGCGCCTGCACCGTCAGCAGCCAGGCGGTGCAGATCCCGAGTACGGCGAGGCCCGCCTGGCCGTACCAGCCGCCCCGCTGCAGACCGATCGCGCCCAGCGAGGCGGCGAGGGCGAAGGGCGCGGCTAGATAGCACTGGGAATAGAAGGGCTGGCGCAGGCTCGCCCGAGCGACGGGCACGCCTTGCTTGCGCAACAAAGTCAGGGCCGCGACCAGCGGGATCAGGCTGAATATCAGGCAGCGGAACAGCAGCAGGTTCTGCTGGGATGAGAAGAGTGCATGACTGAGCTGCGAAGCCTCTGGAGGTCTAGGCACGTGGGCCGCCCAGCCGAGGGCGTTCGCCAACAAGAGCGTGATCAGCAGCAGCATTGGCGGACTGAGCGAGTCATCGAAGCGGGCTTCCTCCGGTTCGAGCTCTTCGGACGCCGCATAGGCCATCATCGAGCCTGGACGCCAGACGATGCGCAGCAGGGTGACGGGATAGAAGTAGAGCCACGTCGCGACCTCGAAGATGAACTCTTCGAAGCTTCTCAGGATTTTCAGCAGATCCACGCAGTACGTCCTCACCCAGCGTGGCCCAAGATGCAGCAGCCAGCCGTGGGTCGTACATGCTAAACATGCGCCGCGTGGGGGAGAGGCGTCGTTGAGCGAAGTAAAGGCGTCGATCCGATCCGCGACGTCGGCCCGCGACATCCCCTTCTACAACGGTGAACCCGTCTGGATTTCCCTACGGGGTTGGCTGATCGTCCTGGCCATGGCGGCGGCCGGCTTTGCTGCGCTCGTGGCCGCGCCGACCCTAGCGCCCGGGCGTCTTGGCGGCTGGATCGGGGTCATGCTCTTCGTGGCGGCGCCGCTGGTGGGCCTTCGAGCGGCGGCGGGCAAACATTGGACGGCGTTATTTTCTCGTCCAACCGCGAGGGACATCTGGATCGGCTTGGCCTTCGCGCCCTGTACGCTCCTGATTTCGGCGATTGTCGCGCTCGGCGTGATGCGCGTGCAACTAACCGCGGCCAATCCCATCGCCGCGACCCTTCTGCAACTTCACGGGGCCGACCTGGCCCTCTTTATCGCCGCCACCGCCCCGCAGCTGCTAGGCGAGGAACTGATCACGATCATTCCGTTCATCGCCGTGCTGACCTTTCTCAGCGTGCGGTGCGGGCTCTCGCGCAAGGTCGCCATCCTGGGCGCGTGGATCGGGTCGGCGGTCCTATTTGGGCTCCTGCACCTGCCGACCTACCAATGGAACCTGGGTCAGGTGCTGCTGATCATCGGCACGGCCCGCCTGGTCCTGACCGTGCCGTATCTGATCACCAAGAACATCTGGTCCTCGACAATCGCCCACGTCGCCAACGACTGGCTCATCTTCGCGGTGGTTCTGGTCGCTGGGGCCGCCGGGCTGAAAGTGAGCTAGCCCGCCACGGGCTGGGCCGTCGGGAAACTCCACTGGCCCGATCGCACTTCGGCGCGCGGGCGATAGAGCCGCACGAGGTAGTTCCAATCAGGCGGGATAGGCAGGCAGTTCGGCGTTTGATCGTCGCAGCCACCAAACTGGACCGTGATCGAGCCATCAGCGCCCTTCTGGGCCGTGATGCTGTTGATCGTATAGGCGTTGCGGCCGTTGGGCTCGAAGTAGCCGGCGGCGTTGTAGACGCTGATCGACCAGAAGCCGTCGACCGGGACATCCTTGACCGTGAGCCGATAGACCGTCTTGCCGTCGTTCTGTTCCGGCGCGTCGCCGATGTACATCGCCTCGGAGTCGGGATTGCCGCCCCAACCCGCCGCCGCTCCCACCAGGCGGCGGAGCGGATCGACCTCCTCGCGGGATCCGAACGCATGCTCAAAGCTCGATAGACCCGAGGCCAGCACCTTCAGTGCGTCCCGGGTCCGCGTCAGGCTCGGCTGGTCCCAGGCGGGCAGGTCGGCCACGCCGACGCCGGCCTGGGCGACGGAGACCGCGTCCTGCAGCCGGCGGACTTCCGCGAGGTCGGCCTCGTCGGCGGGATCCACCAGCGTCCGGATGAGTGCGGCGACATACCGGGTGCCGATGTCCGCCTTGGTCAGCACGCGTTGGGCCGGCGCATGCTCGACGCCGTGCGTGTAGTGATCCTGGTCGATGATCTGCAGCGCCATGTAGCGTGCGCCGGCCTCGGGCAGGGTGATCGTCACATCGCCGGCGTCGAGATCGAAAAGCGCCTGGCTGTAGAGGGTGTCGCGATTGAGCCGGACGATGTCCTGCTTATCAATCGACGCCGGTTCCCGGACATGGACGAACTTCCCGAGCGCTCCGTTCTTCGCAAAGCCGGCCAGGTAGTTGTCGGTTTCGGCGCGAACGAAATTGTCGGCGTTGACGATCAGGGACATCGGCGGACCTTCTTGATGCTGGGGAGGCCATCACAGGGCTGATGAACCAGCGCATCAATGGGCAAAAACCCTAGCCGTGAGCCAAGGAGGCGCGGGGCCCAGGCACAAAAAATCCCTCCCGGGCGGGGAGGGATTGATTGTCGTCCAGCGGCCGATGGTCGGCCGGAAAGCCTAGGCTTCCTCGGTCTCGTTCGGCGGGCTGCCTTCGCCGCCCTCGAAGCTGCGCGGGGCGCGGCGACGACGGGTCTTGGGCTTTTCTTCGCCCTCGACGGCAGGAGCAACCTCGGCCTTAGGAGCACGCGGCGCGCGCGGAGCCTTCAGGAAGGCCGGCGCATGGCTCTCGCCGCCATCTTCGTCACGCAGGACCGGGGAGGCGCGTTCTTCGCTGGGGACCAGCGGCGAGGCCTTCGGTTCGACCACCGCCAGCGGATCGCGCTCGGGGCGCTCCTCGCGGTCGCGGCGGCTTTCGTAGCGTTCGCCACGCGGACGATCTTCACGCTCGGCCCGCGGGCGGTCGTCGCGTTGGCGGTCTTCACGGGGACGGTCCTCGCGCGGACGTTCGTCGCGGGGGCGATCATCCCGAGGACGTTCGTCGCGAGGGCGCTCGTCGCGAGGGCGGTCGTCACGCTGGCGATCTTCACGGGGACGATCTTCACGGGGACGATCGTCACGGGCGTCGCGCTGACCTTGCTGGCCGCCCTGTTGACCGTCACGCGGGCGCTCGTCGCGGTCGCGCCAACGGTCGCGGCTGCGGCCTTCGAAGCGGTCGTTCCGGTCATTGCGGTCGTTACGATCATTGCGGGGACGGTCATCGCGCTGCCCGCCGCCCTGACGGTCTTCACGTGGCCGTTCGTCGCGGGGACGATCGTCACGCCAACGCTCGGCGCGCGGCTGTTGGCCCTCACCCTCGTTGTTGTTGCTGTCGGCGTTATAAGCCTCGCCAGACGCTTCGGCCTCGGCGACGGCCGCCGCCTGGGCGCCGCTCTCGTCCTCGAAGTCGATCTCGAAGCCGCTGAGGTTCTCGCGGCCGATGATCTCGGCGGCGGGCTTGGTCGGCTGCATGGCGCGCACGACGCGGAAATAGTGCTCGGCGTGCTGCAGGTAACCCTCGGCGAGCACCCGGTCGCCGGCCGACGACGCGTCGCGGGCCAGCTGTTGGTACTTCTCGAAAACGTGCTGGGCGTTGCCGCGCACCTTAACGCCATCGGGACCGTTCGAATCGAACGACCGGTTCGCGTTTTGCTGCTGCGGCTTGCCGCCACCGCCGCCGCCACGATTGCGGCCGCGCTGGCGCTTCATACCCTTGAAATCTCTCATTCTTTATGTCCGCCGCCGCTTCGGTCTCGCCGGTAAGCGCGCGGTCTATCCTCTCGCCTTGGTCGGGCAAATCGCCCGTCAGTCCATGTTGAAGACGTAAGTGTTCCCCGTCGTCCGCCCTGACCTTGAGGCGCGAGACACGCTAGGCCTGCGCGCCTTCCGGGCCGGCTGGCCATCCCGTTTTACAGGGCGGCCTTAACCTCTAGCACCGGCGAATTGGGTGGAGACAGGATCAAGACTTAGCGATTCAGGAGCCGGTTTCCAAGGGGTTTTTCACGCCGACCACAACGCGGTCATTGGTCGACAAGTCCTTGATGGTCCAGACGTCGCCGGCGCCGACCTCGTTGAACAAGGCCTCGACCGCGTCCTTCTGGTCATAGCCGATCTCCACGGCGAAGAGCCCGCCCGGCTTCAGCACGCGCAGGATCTCCGGGGCCAGGTGGCGATAGGCGTCCAGGCCGTCGGCGCCGCCGTCCAGCGCCACGCGCGGTTCGTGGTCCTTCACCTCGGGCTCGAGGGTCTCGATGACCTCGCTGGCGATGTAGGGCGGATTGGAGACCACCACGTCGAAGCTCGCATCGGCGAGGCCCTCGGTCCAGTCGCCGCGGGCGAAAGCGATCTGGTTGGCCAGCCCCAGGTTGGCGGCGTTCTCGCGGGCCACGGCCAGGGCGTCGTCGGAGATGTCGGTCGCCAGCCCCTTGGCCTGCGGCCGCTCGGCCAGGATCGACAGCACGATGGCGCCGGAGCCGACGCCCAGGTCCAGGATCTGGAAGGCCGCGGCTTCGTCGGGAAACTTCTTCAGCACGTAGTCGACGATCACCTCGGTGTCCGGGCGCGGGGTCAGCACGTCGGGCGTGACCGACAGCATGATCTTCCAGAAGCCCTTGCGGCCAAGGATATGGCTGACCGGCTGGCGGCGCTCGCGGCGGGCCAGATAGTCGGCCAGGCGCTCTTCCTGCTCGGGCGTCAGGGCGCGATAGGGATCGGTGACGATATCGGCGCGCGTCGCCTCGGCGGCCGCCTCCACCAGCAGACGCGCGTCGATCACCGGCCCGGCGAGGCCAGCGGTCTCAAGCCGGGTCTTGGCGGATTGCCAAGCTTGCAACAGGGTCAGGCTCATTGAACAGGCTCCATCGTCGGCTGCGTGCAGGCGTCGCCAACGGCGATCTGCCCGCCATCGGTGACATGGACGTAGATGCCCAGGTTCATGTGGCCGTAGTTGTCGAACAGGGCCTTGACGACATCCATGTCGCGCTCGGCGGTCACCGGATCGACGTGGGTCGCCGCGCAGCGGACGATCGGCTTGTACACCTTGGCGCGGGCGAAGCCGACCATCAGCTCCCGCCCGGCCCACTCGTTCTCGACCCAGGCGGGCCAGCCCTCGACCAACACATTGCCGCGGAAACGCAGCGGATCGACCGGTCGGCCCATCTTGGCCTCCAGATCGCGGACGCTGGCCAGGTTGACGATCGAGACGTGCCCCAGCGGGTGGTCCATGAACCGGTGGCCGTCCGCGGAAATCACCTGCAGCGGCCCGCTGGCCTCCTCGCCGAGCAGCGCGGCTAGCCAAGCCGCGAAGGCCGCGCGGCCAGGATCTTGCGACAGCGATCCGGAAAAGTCGGGTTGGCCGGGCGCCGTCGCGGTCAGGGTCGCGCTGGCCTCGTCATAGGCCGTGCGGGCCTTGGCGACCTCCGGGATCGCGGCCAAGACCGTGAATTTCTGCTTGGGAATGAAGCCCGGCGCGGCGGGATCGAAGCCCGAGGGGCCGTTCTCCACCGCGTACAAACGGTCGCAGGGGAAGGGGCCGCCGGCCGTCAGTTCGGCATGGCTCAGCCGCTCGGGAGTGAAGCCCTTCACGGGGTGGCGGTAGAGCGCTGCGATGTGACCGGTCATGGGCCCTGGTACCTGCAAGTCTAGCGGCGGGACAAGCAGCATATGATTTGACCGCCCGTGCGGCGAGCCCTTGCGTCCAGGCGGCCGTCGCGATTGGATCGCGTTCGGAACGCGCGCCTCTTTTGAGTGTTCTTGCAGCTCTGGCGTGGGGTCCGAAGCGTGAAGCGGCCATCAGTTTCGGTACAATCGGTCGCTTCCCTGCTCGGCCGCGCCGCGCCCTGGGTCGGGTTGGCCGTGGTCACCACCCTATGGCGCCGCAGCGTCAAGGCCGCGCCGCGATCCGACCTCGATCTTGAGCCCCAGGCCACGCCGGAGGTCTTCGAAGCCGCCGAGCCGGGGCGCGGGCGTCTGGCCGGATCGCCCTACCACATCCCGTTGCGCGGTTGGCGCGACATCCTGTGGCGCACCTACAAGGAGATCGAGCGTGACCGTCTGCCGGCCGTGGCGGGCGGGGTCACCTTCTACAGCCTGCTGGCCCTGTTCCCGGCGATCGGGGTGTTCGTCGCGCTCTACGGCATCTTCGCCGACTTCGACGCCATGCACGCCCAGATGTATGAGTTGTCGAAGGTCTTCCCCAGCGAGGTGGTGAACATCGTCGGCGACCAGATGGTGTTGCTGGCCAGTCGCCCGCAGGCGACGCTATCCGTCGCGTTCCTGATCAGCCTGTTGTTGTCGCTATGGTCGGCCAACGCCGGCATGAAGGCGCTCTTCGACGGCTTGAACATCGCCTATGGCGAGCGGGAGAAGCGCAATTTCATCAAGCGCACGGCCCTAACCTACGGCTTCACCTTCGCCGCCCTGGTCTTCCTGGTGGTGATGACCGCGATCCTGGTGGCCGCGCCGGTGGCGCTGGCTCGGATCGGCCTCTACGAAGTCGCGGTCGTGTGGTCTCCGCTGCGATGGATAATCTTGCTGACCATGGCGGCGGGCGCCTTCTCGATCATCTACCGGTTCGCGCCCTGCCGGGCCCCGCCGCGCTGGCGGTGGGTGACGATCGGTGGGGTGTTCGCCGCCTGCCTGTGGCTAGGCGGGTCGTTGGTCTTCTCCTGGTACATCAACAACATCGCTCACTTCGACGTCACCTATGGCGCGCTGGGAGCGGTGATCGGTTTTATGATGTGGATCTGGTTTTCGGTGATGGTCGTACTGCTCGGCGCGGAGCTGAACGCCGAGATCGAACATCAGACCGCGCGCGATTCAACCACCGGCCCAGAGCTGCCGCTGGGCGCGCGCGGGGCGGTCATGGCCGACAATGTCGGCCGCGCCTTTCATGTGAACATCGGCAAGCTCAAGGACCAGGCGATCGATGATGGCCGCCGCCAAGTCCAGCGGGTCCGCGGCATACTGCGCCGCTAGTTGAACTCGTCTTCCAGCGCCGCCAGGCGAGCGGCCTGATCCTCGGCGATCAGCGGATTGATCACGTCGTCCAGGGCCTCGCCCTCGATCACCTTGGCAAGGTTGTAGAGCGTCAGGTTGATGCGGTGATCGGTGACCCGGCCTTGCGGGAAGTTGTAGGTGCGGATGCGCTCGGAGCGGTCGCCGGAGCCGACCTGGCTCTTGCGGGCGTCGGCGCGGGCGGTGTCGAGCGCCTCGCGTTGCTGGTCATAGAGCCGGGCCTGCAGCACCTTCAGGGCGCGGGCGCGGTTCTGGTGCTGCGACTTTTCCGACGAAGTCACCACGATCCCGGTCGGAAGGTGGGTGATGCGGACGGCGGAGTCGGTCTTGTTGACGTGCTGGCCGCCGGCCCCGGATGAGCGGTAGGTGTCGATGCGCAGATCCGCATCTCGGATTTCGATCTCGACGTTTTCGACTTCGGGCAGCACGGCCACGGTCGCGGCCGAGGTATGGATGCGACCGCCGGCCTCTGTCTCGGGCACGCGTTGGACGCGGTGGACCCCGCTCTCGAATTTCAACCGGCCGAACACGCCGTCGCCGGTGATCGAGGCGATGATTTCCTTGTAGCCGCCGACCTCGCCTTCGGAGATCGAGTCGATCTCCACACGCCAGCCATGGTTCTGGGCGTAGCGCTGGTACATGCGGAACAGGTCGCCGGCGAACAGGGCCGCCTCGTCGCCGCCGGTGCCGGCGCGGACTTCCAGGATCGCCGAGGCGTTCTCGTCGCGATCCTTCGGCGCGAGCAGCAGGGCGACTTCATGCTCCAGCCCGGGCAGCCGCTCGTTCAGCGCCTGGAGCTCGTCCTGGGCCAGGGACGCCATTTCCGGATCGCCGGCCTTGGCCATCTCTTCGAGCTCGGGCAGCTCTTCACGGGCCCGGGCGACGGCCAGGACCGCATCGGCCACCGGCTTGAGCTCGGCGTGCTCCTTGGACAACCGCACGATCTCGGCGCCCTCGGTGGCCGCGCCCATGCGCGCCTCGATCTCGCGGAAGCGGTCGAGGACCTGATCCAATCTGGCCTGGGGAAGACGCAAGCGGGTATCCAGTCACGGGTGAATGTGGGGACGCTTCTCTAGCGGTCTGGAGCGCCAATGCCAAACGCCCAACGAAAAGGGCCCCCTCCACGAGGAGGGGGCCCTTCCTGCACCGCTTGCGCGGAAACGTCTTAGGCGCGCACGCCCGAGAGCGGGGCGTTGCCGAAGGCGCCCAGCTTGACGTTGCCGGTCAGAGCGTCGCCGGCCACGGTGGCCGTGAACTCCAAGGTCATCGGCATCGGTTGGCTGATCGAGCTCGACCAGGTCAGGGTGTCGCCGTCGACCTTGCCTTCGATGGTCTGCTCGCCCATCCGGCCGGACGTCGTGCCGGTGAAGGTGTCGCCGTTCGTCTTGATCGAGGCCTCGACTTCTTGAGCGCCCATCGGCGATTGAATCGTGATCTTCCAGTTGCCGTCAGCGGACATGGTGTTTCTCCCTGGTTTTGGACCCGCACCTAACCAAGGCTGCGAACGCGACGCAAGAGGTGACGGGGGAGTCATCTTTGACAAAGTGCGAATTTGAAATCGAGCCGGGTCCGGCGCCGAGCAGCAGAGCTGGCCGTGGCTCGGCAGGGTGGCCGCCTCCCACAGAAGGCCGCTAGTAGAGCAGGTCGATCGAGGTGGTGATCGTGGCTCCGTCCTGGCCGCCGACATAGTACCCGAACACGCTGTTCACGGCCGAGTTGTTGACGTCGATGACCATGCCGTTGACCCGTACGTTGCGCGTGTCGAACGGGTACCAGTTCACTCCGATCAGGTATTCTGAAGCGTCGCCGAACTCGCCGTAGATATGCGAGGTCCCGGCATAGAGCTGCAGGGTCTGCGGAAGAATGTCGTAAGAGCCCTGAACGTAGAAGCCGTTGTCTTCCACCTCGGCCAGCGGCAGCACGCCGTCGGCGTCGAAGCTGCTCAGGCGGCGATAGTAAAACTCGGTGTGCAGCGCCCAGCCCTTGTACTTAAGGCCAGCGTTCAAGGCCCATAGGTCGAAGTCCGCTTCGTCGATGGTCACGCCGGGCGCCAGGGCGCCGGTTTCGAAAAGCAGGGTCGAGTCCGACAGCCGGATCTGGGTGTTGTCCGGGCTGGATATGTCGGCCTGGTTAAACCGATCCTCGCGGCTGTGGACGTAGTGGGCCCCGAACCGCGTGGCGAGCCGCTGATGTTGCTCGAAGTCGCCCATTCCCCCTCGCGGGCCGAACTCGCCAGTCGTCGGCATCCACCAGAGGCCCAGCCCCCAGGCGTTGTTACGGGTCAGCTTGACGGCGTTGATGCCGAGCTGACTCAGGTTGTCGCCGAGCATCGCCATGTAGTGCAGGCGCGGAACAATCTCGCCTGTCGCCCAAACACCGCTGGTCATGCCCGGGCGGAAGAACTCGTCCGCCATCACCCGGTCGGGGGCGTACCAGTATGGGTGTGAGCCCATCATGGTGTAGCTGCCGGGCAATCGGTTGATCCCGACGCCGAGTTCGACGGCCTCGTTGAAGTGGTAGGTCAGGGCGCCGGCGATCGCCACCTGATTGGTCGAATTCACCGACCAGAGGATGGTCTGGTAACGGAACTTCGGATCGTAGACCCAGCCGCTCACCCACATCATCATCCGCTGCAGCTGGATGTCGTCGCGCGGGTCGATCGGGCGTTCACGGCCCAGATGATCGGTGAAGCTAAGGTCGTCGCTGGGTAGCTGGTTGATGTATCGGCCCAGAATGTAGGCGCATCCCAAGCTCGCCGTGGGGCGTATCGGCGAGCTTGAAACCTCGTCCCGGCGAGAAGGCGGCATAGTTCTCGTGCGCCTGAGAATAGGCGTACGGGTCGCCGGCCTCGGTTGGATGGAGGATTGGTCCGAAGTCGGGGGGTGGCGCTGGAGCATCCGCGGCGGCTGGGTCGTCCACGGGACGTCCGCGCGGACTGGAATCGGACAGGATATCGACGCGTCGGCGAAGCTCAGCGTTCTCCGCTCTCATTTGGGCGTTCTCCGCGCGGATCGCCGCCAGCTCGCGGTGAATTTCCGCCAGGGGATCGGCTTGCTGAGCCCAGGCCGCCCCGGCGAGGCTCAAGGCCAGCGCCGCGCCGTACAGCGCCGCGATCATTGGCCGTGCTCTTTGCGGCGCCATCGCCGGGCTCCGTCACCAGAATGCTGGAGGCTGGCAGCGAACCCTCCACGCCGGAACGGGTGAAAACCCTAAGAAGGCCCACCGCGAATTCCCAAGCGCTTCAGCTCTTCCCCCTGAACTGACCGGCGCCGGCGTTGGGTTCTGACGCGAGCTATGGGCTTACGGGACCGAAGGCCTGCCGTCTGTTGAGCGGGGAGCTAGGCGTCCTCGCCGAGCGCGAAGCCGGCGGCTCGCAAGGCGCTGACCAGACCCACGATCCGGTCATAGGCCTCGTTGGCGCCGCTCATCATCTCGGCCGAGGTGAAGACCGCGCCGGGCACCACCAGGCCGCCGGAGATCCGTTCGACCAGGCCGTCGCCGATGAACATCTCCACGTAGCGATCGAGCATGTCGCGGGGGATGCCTAGCGAGAGTTGCAACTGATCGTCGGTGATCGGCTTGCTGGTGCTGTCGGGGCCGATGTCCCGCAGGCCGGAATAGCGCTCGTCACCGATCAGGTGCTCGCCGTTGGCGCTCCATATGCTGGTGAAGACCAGCAGGGCGAACAGGTCCCCCTCATGCAGCTTGGCCAGGGATCGCAGCGCCTTCAGGATTTCCAGCGTGGTGACGCGCAGCACCGCGCGACGATTGTCGACGGCCTGGCTAGACAGAAGACTCACAAATACTCCTGGATCCTGGAATGGCTTAGGCGTCGCCGAAGCTGAAACCAGCGTTCCGCATCGCGGCCACCATGCCCACCACCCGCGCGTAGAGGTCGTTCGCGCCGCTGACCATTCCAGGTTGTGTGAAGACCGCCGACGGCACAACCAGCCCGCCCGGCGTGCGTTCGACAATGCCGTTTCCAACCATCTTCTCGATGTAGGACGTCAGGATGTGATCGGGCATCGGCACGGTTCGGCGCAGTTCATCGATGGAGACAGGTCGCCGCTGGGTGTCCGGCGGAATGCTTTTCAACGGGGCGTAACGGTCGTCGCCGATCAGATGCTGGCTGTTCAGCACCCAGATCGCGGTGAAGACCAGATATTCGATAACGTCGTCGCCATGGACGGGGGCCATGGCGGTGGAGATGCGCACCATTTCATGGGCGACGATACGCACGATAGCCCGGCGATTGTCAGCCGGAGCAGGACTTACGGTGGTCACGACAAACACCTCGGAAATACAACCGGGGCCTAGTTAGCGCGCCTAACCGTAACAGTTGGTGAAATCGAATTCGTGCGACGCGGGAATTATTCCGCGGCTTGGAGCGTTTCGGCTTGGGCCTTCGCCAGCTCGGCGGCCTTGGCTTCAACCAGCTCGACGATGTGGTCGACCATCTGGCCGTTGTCCATCTTGTGGTCGGGCTTGCCGGCCAGATAGACCATGCCCGCCCCCTTGCCGCCGCCGGTGAAGCCGACGTCGGTCATCAGGGCCTCGCCCGGACCGTTCACCACGCAGCCGATGATCGACAGGCTCATAGGCTGAGAAATGTGCGCCAGCCGCTGCTCCAGGATTTCCACCGTCTGGATGACGTTGAAGCCCTGCCGCGCGCAGGATGGGCAGGCGATGATGTTCACGCCGCGATGGCGCAGGCCCAGCGACTTCAGGATGTCGAAGCCGACCTTGATCTCCTCGACCGGATCGGCCGCCAGGCTGACCCGGATGGTGTCGCCGATCCCGGCCCACAGCAGCGAGCCCATACCGATCGCCGACTTCACCGTGCCGTTGCGCAGGGCTCCGGCCTCGGTGACCCCGACGTGCAGCGGGCAATCAATGGCCTCGGCCAGTTGCTGATAGGCCGCGACGGTCATGAAGACGTCCGAGGCCTTCACGCTGATCTTGAACTCGTGGAAGTCGTTGTCCTGCAGAATACGGGCGTGATCGAGCGCGCTCTCGACCATGGCGGCGGGGCAGGGCTCGCCGTACTTCTCCAGCAGATGCGGCTCCAGGCTGCCGGCGTTGACGCCGATCCGCATCGAGCAGCCATGGTCGCGCGCGGCCTGGATCACTTCACGCACCCGATCAGGGCGTCCGATATTGCCTGGATTGATGCGCAGGCACGCCGCGCCGGCCTTGGCCGCCTCGATGCCGCGCTTGTAGTGGAAATGGATATCCGCCACGAGCGGGACCTTGGACTCCCGGGCGATGGTCTTGAACGCCGCGGTCGAGTCCTCGTCGGGGCACGACACCCGCACGATGTCGGCGCCGGCCTCTTCCAGCTGACGAATCTGGTCGATGGTCGCCGCGGCGTCGGCCGTCAGCGTATTGGTCATCGACTGCACCGTGATCGGGGCGTCGCCGCCGACCTCTACATTGCCGACGCGGATCTTACGCGAGACGCGCCGGTCGATGGCGCGCCAGGGACGGACGTGGGTGTGATCTTGCACGGTCATGGCATTGGAAAATAGGGCCTCGCGCCGCAAAACGCGAGGCCGGCGTGAGGATCAGCTGATGTCTTTGCCCGGCTCCAGCCCGCAATCGAGCAGGGACTGCCAGACGGCCTCTGCATTCTCGGCGAACTTGAACAGATTGAGGTCCTCGGGCGCGACCATGCCCTCGGCGACCATGGCGTCGAAATTGATCACCGAGCGCCAATAGGTCTCGTCGAACAGCACCACCGGGATCGGCGGCGACTTGCCTGTCTGGCGCAGGGTGAGGATCTCAAACAGTTCGTCCAGGGTGCCGAACCCGCCCGGGAACACCACCAGGGCGTTGGCGCGCATCGCCAGATGCATCTTGCGCATCCCGAAGTAGTGGAAGCGGAAGGTCAGCTCCGGCGTCGAATAGGGGTTGGGGAACTGCTCGTGCGGCAGGGTGATGTTGAACCCGATGGACGGAGCCCCGACGTCGGCGGCGCCGCGATTGGCCGCCTCCATGATGCCGGGACCGCCGCCGGTGGCGATGACGTTGTCGCGCGGTTTGCCGCTGGAGAGGATCGCCCCGCCGCGTTCCGACGCGATGCGCCCGAATTCCCGGGCGGCGGCGTACCAACCGGGATGATTGCCCTCGCCGTTTTCGCCGACCCGGGCGCTGCCGAACACCACGATGGTCGAGCGCACGCCCCAGGCTCGAAGCGCTTCGTCGGCCTTGGCGAACTCAAGCAGGAAGCGGACGCCGCGCATCGAGTCGCCGAGCAGGAAGTCCTCGTCCAGCGACGCCAGGCGGTAGGAGGGGGAAGCCACCTGGGCGGCGTTGGCCATCTCCCGATCGATTCCGTCTTCGCCTGCACTCATGATTCTACTCTCTCAACTGACTTGGCCTCCAGCTTCGCCGCCCGGCCGGGGCAATACAACCGCGCCCCCGGCTCGCTCTTGGCGGCGGCGCGGCGAGATGTTCCTCAAAGCTCGCTCTTGAAGAAACGCACGACCTCCCGGTTGAAGATCTCGTGGAAGGCGGCGCGGTCGAAGCCGGGCGTCGGCGCGCAGATTTCCGGGGCCGCGGCGGCCAGGCGTTCCCCGCAAGGCGCCAGGAAGTCGAAGTGCCGCGCGCCGTCGACGACGTGGTACTCGGGCGGCTTGGGAAGCGCCTCGCGCACCGCCTCTGCGTAGAACGGGCTGGGCAGGATCTGGTCCTGGCCGGCGCGCCACAGCTGGACCGGCTGGCGCACCTTGGCCAGCCCCTCGCCCTCGAAGGTGAAGCCCAGAGCCGGCGCCGCTGCGACCACCGCCTTGATCCGGGGATCGTGAACCCAGCCGGACGGAAGGCTCATCGGCCCGGCCCCCGCGACCAGGCGGCAGTCGTAGAAGCCCGGATGATCGCGGCAGTGCTGGGTCATTCGCGACAGGTCCGGCTCGCCGCCGGCGGTCGTCAAGACCGTGAAGCCGCCGGAGGAGAAGCCGAAGGCCCCGACGCGATCGGGATCCAGGGCGGAGTGGCCCTCCCAGTCCTTCAGCATGTAGTCGATCAGAACGTGCAGCTGGCGCGGGCGTTCGGCGATGTCGGCGGCCCGGCTATGATCGCGCCAGTTGTCGCTGGTGTGCGTCAGGCTGGCGACGACGAATCCGGCCTGCGCCAGGGCGCGGGCGGTGTCCTCATGTCCGCGAAAGTCGCCGCCCGCGCCATGGGACATGACGATCAGGCGGCGGCTTTGGTCGGGCGAGCCGCCGGCTGGACGCCAGACGCCGACCTCGATCGGGGCGCCGGCGCCGTCAGGCGTCGAGAGCTTTTGAAACACCACGTCCGGGGCGGTCGGTGCGGCGGCGAGAGCGATGGCGAAGGTCAGGGCGGCGATCATGGGCGGGCTCCGAATGGAAAGGTCAGCCAGCGTCGTGCGACGGCGGCGTAGGCTGGGCCAGCGGTGTTTCGCGAATGGGCGAACGGGCGCGCGGCGCGGCGAACGGAGATGCGGCGCAGCGGTCTCGCCGTTAGGATGGCGGCATGGCTTCGGATGCATGGCTTGGGAAATGGCGCACGTCGCTGGCGACCGGATTTGTCCTGTCGACCGCGCTGGGCGTCGTTCTGGGCGTGATCGGTCCGTTCGGCAGCTATCGGGGCGGCGGCCTCGGGATCCGGGTGCTCTACTGGACAGTCAGCCTGTGGGCCGGTTGGCTGGTGTTTGGTCTGGCTGTTCCCGTCCTGGCGCGCGCGGCGGTTCGGCGCCGCTGGCCGCTATGGGCCTGGGTCCCGGCCACAGTGGCGGTCCTGGCGATTCCTGCGGCGTTGGTCGGGCGCATGCTGGCCGTGGCGGTCTGGCCCTCCGCCGGCCGTATCGACCTGCTGGAATGGTACGGCCAGTTCCTGGTGGTCAGCGCCTTGGCCAACGGACTGGTCCTGTGGCGCGTCATGGCCACGCGGCCCACTGTGGCGACACCCGACTCCGCTGATCCACGCGATCGCCTGCCGCCGAACCTGGGTCGCGAGGTCCTGTGCCTGCGGATGGAGGACCACTATGTGCGGGTCCACACGCCGCGCGGTTCGGCCCTGGTGCTCATGTCGCTGGGACAGGCCATGGCCGGCATGGATGACGTTGAGGGCCTGCAGACCCACCGGTCGTGGTGGGTCGCCCGAGGTGCGGTCGAAGGCCTTGTCGAGGACGGCCGCAATCTTCGCCTTCGGCTCGTCGGTGGGCTGGAGGCTCCGGTTTCCCGCGCCCGGATCGGCGCCTTGCGCGCCCAGGGTTGGTTGACGGCGGCCTAGTCGGCGACCGCCAACTGGGCCTTGGCCGGCTCCCGCTGCGCGCTGCTTGCCAGATAGGCGACGAGGGCGGTGCGCAGGTCCTGCAAAATGGCCTCGAACTTGGCGTCGTCGGGCTCCAGCAGGGTGAAGCGGAAGCCTTCGAGGTCGGAGTTGAAGCCGGTCGACAGCGGCACCACGCAGATCCCGGTGGCGCCGAGCAGATGATAGACGAACCGGGCGTCGAGAGCCTCGCCCAGGTGCGGGGCGATGATGGCCTCGATCTCCGGCGCCATAGTCAGGCTTTGGCCTGGCGTCAGCGCGCCGGCCCGGAACACCGCGGTCATGTAGAACGCGCCGCGGGCCGGATGAATGATCAGCTCAGGCACGCTGCCCAGCACCTCAACCGAACGTCGGGCGCGCTTGTCGTAAGCGGAGACCCGGGTCTCGAGATAGGGGTAGTAGCGCGCGTCGCCCATGACCCGCGGCAGCACCTTCTGCGGCAAGGTGGTGGCGCAGACCTCCAGCATCTTGGCTTCCAGCAGCGACTTGGCGAAGCGGTCGAAGCTCTGGTCCTGGTCGCGGTTGTAGATCTCGATCCAGCCGCAGCGGGCGCCGGGCCAAGGGAATTCCTTGGAGATGCCGCGCATGGCGATGGCCGGCACCTTGCCGATGACCGAGGCCAGCTTGCGCATGCCGCTGTCGGCGTAGGCGAGGTTCGAATAAATCTCGTCGGAGATCACGAACAGACCGTGGCGCGCGGCGATGTCGACGATCGCCGCCAGGGTTTCCTCCGGGTAGACGAAGCCCGTCGGATTGTCCGGATTGATGATGATGATCGCGGCGATGTCGGGGTTGCCGATCACCTTGGCCTCAAGATCGGCCAGGTCGGGCTTCCAGCCGTTCTCGGGATCCAGGCGATAGGTGATGTGCGGCGCGCCGGCGTGCGCGGCCTCGGCGGAGGAATGGGTCGGATAGGCCGGATTGGGCCCGATGACCCGGGCCTTGGGGTGCAGCGCGCCATAGATGGTCGAGATCGCGTCGCCCAGCCCGTTGAAGAACAGGATGTCGTCGGCGGTGATCTGGATGCCGCCCTCGAGATTACGCTCGTTGGCGATGTAGTTACGCGCCTCTTCCAGGCCCTTGGTCGGCGAATAGGCGAAGCTCAAGTCCTCGCCCGCCGCCTGGATCACCATCTGCTTGATCCAGTCGGGCACGCGCTCGCCCTTGGCGACCGGGTCGCCAATGTTTTCCCAGCGGATCGCCGCGCCGGCCGCCTCGGTGGCGCGCGCCACTTCCACGATCTGGCGAATTTCGTAGCGTAGGTTGTCCGCGCCGGGGTGGACGATTTGCGTGCGCAAGAACTCGGTACCTTCAATCTGCGGGGCGCGCCTGCGCGCCGCGGCCTTCGCTGATCAATCGCCAGCGGTTCCTAGTCAATGGCGCGAGGCGTCTGGAGGGCGAAAAAGATCCTGGTCAGGACAGTCGGTCGCGGAAGTCGCGGTAGTCGAACTCCCGGATCACCCTGAGGGCGTCGGTCTCGCTGTTCCACAGCGCGATCGCTGGCAGAGGTACGCCGTTGAAGGTGTTGGTCTTGACCATCGAGTAGTGCGCCTGGTCCAGGAAAGCGATGCGTGTCCCCGGGACGGGCGGCTCGGCGAAAACGTAATCGCCGATGATATCGCCGGCCAGGCAGGATGGCCCGCCAAGCCGGATCGCCACGCCGTCCTCGCGCTCGTTCAGCATCGCCGGCCGGTAGGGCGCCTCGATGACGTCGGGCATGTGGCAGGTCGCCGAGATGTCGGTCACCGCGACCGGCATCGAATTGTCGAAGGTGTCGAGCACCTCGCCGACCAGGATGCCGGCGTCGAGCGCGATAGCCTCTCCAGGTTCCAGATAGACCTCGACCGCGTGGCGTTCCCCGAGCTGGCGAAGGAAGGCGATGAGGTCTTCGCGTTGGTAGTCGGCGCGGGTGACGTGATGCCCGCCGCCCAGGTTGAGCCACTTCAGCTGCGCCAACGCTCCTTCGAGCTTGGCCTCCACCGCCTCCCAGACCCGGCGCAGCGGTTCGAAGTCCTGCTCGCACAGGGCGTGGATGTGCAGGCCGTCGACGCCTTCGAGATGTTCGGGGCGAAGCTGGGAGACCGGGAAGCCGAGCCGCGACCCGCGCTGGCAGGGGTCGTATTTCTCGACCTCGGACTCGCTGTGCTCGGGGTTGAGACGCAAGCCGATCTCGAACACCTCGCCCTGGGCGCGGGCCGCCTCGATCTCGTCCTTGAACCGCGCCATCTGGGCAGGCGAGTTGAAGATCACCGTGTCCGACAGACGCAGGATCTCCGGCATGTCCTCGCGCTTGTAGGCGGGCGAGTAGGTGGTCAGCTCGCCCTGATAGTGTTCGCGCGCCAGCCGCGCCTCCCACAGCCCGGACGCGCAGACCCCGTCGAGATACTCGCCCACGAGGTCGGCGAGCGACCACATCGAGAACGCCTTCAGCGCCAGCAGCACCTTGGCGCCGCCTCGGTCGCCGACGTCCTTCAAGACGGCCAGGTTACGCCGCACCGCCGCCTCGTCGACGACGAAGCAGGGGGAGGGCACGCGGCTCAGGTCGAAACGTGCAAATGCGCCGGGCCCGGCCGCCTTTGTTTCCATGTGTCTCAGATCAATCAGAATGCGAGGGGAGAGGGCAGTTCCTTGACCTGCCAGGGCAGCCCATGCCGGTTCAGCATGTCCATGAACGGATCGGGATCGAGCTGCTCCATGTTGAAGACGCCCTCTCCCTTCCACTGGCCGGTCAGCATCAGCGCCGCGCCGATCATGGCGGGGACGCCGGTGGTGTAGCTCACCGCCTGGCTTCCGGTTTCCGCATAGGCGGTCTCGTGGTCGCAGACATTGTTGACGTAGAACGTCTTCTGCTGGCCGTCCTTCTCGCCGGTGGCGATGGTGCCGATATTGGTCTTGCCTCGCGTGGTCGGGCCGAGCGACGACGGCTCGGGCAGCAGCGCCTTCAGGAACTGCAGCGGGATGATCTCGCGACCCTCGAACATCACCGGATCGATCCGGGTCATGCCGACATTCTGGAGCACGTCCAGGTGCTTGAGGTAGGCGTCGCCGAACGTCATCCAGAAGCGGATGCGCTTGATCTCCGGGTAGAACTTGGCGAGGGACTCCAGTTCCTCATGGTACATCAGGTACATGTTGCGCGGCCCGACCTGATCGAAGTCGAACGTCTGCTTGTGGGCCAGGGCCGGCCCTTCGACCCACTGCCCGTTCTCCCAGTGCCGCGACGGCGCGGTCACTTCGCGGATGTTGATCTCGGGATTGAAGTTGGTGGCGAACGGATGGCCGTGGTCGCCGCCGTTGCAGTCCAGGATGTCGAGCGTGTCGATCCTGTCCAGCAGGTGCTTGTGGGTATAGCTGGTGAACACCGAGGTGACGCCCGGGTCGAAACCGCAGCCGAGCAGGGCCATCAGGCCGGCATCCTTGAAGCGGTCCTGATAAGCCCACTGCCAGCTGTATTCGAACTTGGCCTCGTCCCGCGGCTCGTAGTTGGCGGTGTCGAGATAGTTCACGCCCGCCTCGAGGCAGGCGTCCATGATCGCCAAGTCCTGGTAGGGCAGGGCCAGGTTGACCACCAGCGCCGGCTGCACGGCCCGGATCAACGCCACGGTCGCGCTAACATCGTCAGCGTCGAGCTCGGCTGTCCCGATGGTCACGCCGGTTCTTTGTTTGACGGAAGCTGCCACGGCTTCGCATTTGTGTATCCGGCGACTCGCCAGTGTGATGTGCGAGAAGACTTCCTTGCACATCGCCATCTTGTGGACGGCGACCGAACCGACGCCGCCGGCGCCGATAACAAGCACCTTACTCATCTGTGACATTCCTAACGCTGAACAAGCTTTCGCATGACCGCCGAGACGCGGCGGTCGCGGAATATCACGATGACGGCCGCTTCGCGAACCACCCTTGTTACCTATAGGGAATGTCCGTTGCGCGACGAACTGATGCATCTTCGGCGCGCGGCGGCTCAGTCAGGGCTTGAATCGGCGTTCCCGCAGGCTCGCCGAACCCCTCCGGGGCCCTCTCCCGGCGAGGTGGCTAAGGTCGGCTGCTGGGCGGGCGAGCCGCTCGCGACGCGTTGCGGGCTTCGGTTCGGCTAACCGCTTTGCACGCTCCAGCGCCTTCCAGAGGTCAGTACCGAGCGTGGTGTTCCGCCGGGGTCGTCTTGCGGCGGCGCAGGGTGGCGCCGACGATGCCGAATCCGGCGATCATCATGGCCCAGGCCGCAGGTTCCGGCACCGCGCTGGTGACGGGATTGTAGGTCAAGGTGATCGTCCCGCTCTGCCAACGTCCATCGACGCCGTTGCGGATGTCGTCGTATTCATCGCTGAATTCGATGCGCAGCAGGCCATCGGCGCCCGTGTACAAATTGAACGTCGGGGCGGCGAGGAGGTCCCGCGCGCCGGTATACGTCCCAGAGCCCGGGCCGGCGGCATAGGCTGGACGCACGCCCAGGCGCGAGCCGCCTGCCGAGTCCGACAGCGAGAACATCAGGTCCTGCTGGTAGCTGTAGCCGACGGCCGCGACGGAGACGTTGTAGGCCAGGGCGGTCACCTGCGAGAACGCTCCGATATCGAAGAGCATGACCGTGTTGTTGTTCGGGTTCGTGGGGCCGCATTTGTTTTGGGCGGCGCTACAGCGCACGCCGTAAGACAGCGCGCCGGTGACATCGACGATGAGCGTGGCCGCGTGTGCGGCGCCAGAAGCCAAGGCGGCTGTCGCCATCGCCGCTGCGGCGAGCGCGGCCCGTGCAGAGTTACGCATTTCGAATTTCCCCCGTCCAGATAGGCGTGTGTCGCAGAGCCCTGGTGATGAAGGGGTGCGGCGCGGAAGGCAGGGCGATCTCGATAATATTCGCCAAGCAATATTGAGATGTAGCTTTGCGACTAAATCGAAATGGCCATCGCCATTAATTAACCGACGGCTATCACGTGGCCTCTCGGGGGAGAATTGCTCGGCGTCTCAACATGGCGCTCGATCTCTCTGATCTGTCTCATCCAACCGAAAATAGTCGGCAGGGCCGGGCCATTTGATCCGAAATGGAGAGCTCCTCCTGAAGGAGCGGCGCGGGGACTAGGGCCGGGCGCGATCGTGGGGGCGTACGCCGGGGCCGTCGCTGGCGAACACGCTCCGATATCGCAGGGCGTGGCGATGCTCTTGTTCGTGCTCTTGGGGTGACGTTTGTTCTTCGTGGGGACCGAGCGCAAGCCGTACGAAAGCGGCCGTCGCCATCGTCGTCGCCGCGAGCGCGGCCTGTGCGAAATTACGCATTTTCCCCGTCCAAACAGCATGTTGCGCAGAGCCCTGCTAACGCTGGGGGCTGCGGCCACGACAGGGGCGTGTTCGGCAATATTCGCCAAGCAACATTGCAATGAAGCGATGCGAGTGACGCGGAACAACCATCTCCCCGACTAACGGGACGCCTATCATGCGCCGTGAGCGCGGAGAATTCCGGGGTGTCTCAGCGGAACATTGGAATCCGGTGATCTGTCTCATTCCGCGGAAAATAGTCGGCCAACCCGAGTAGCTGAGCCATTCGCCCTGGACGGATAGGGAGATGGATGCGTCGCCAGCTGAGCAAACCCGTACGCTGACAGTGATCTGATGGCCGCTTTTGATCTGCTGCGGATCGGTATCGCATGCGTATCCTGTAGAGGCGTAGCAAGCTGGGAATGTCCGGTGGCGACTATTAGCGGCCTCATTTTGGACGTCGGCGGTGTGCTCATCGAGACGCCTGCCAGAGATCACCGCCGTGACTGGGAGCGCGCGCGCGGCCTCATGCCGGGCGAGCTCGACGACATCTATCTGGACGCCATCGGCCCAGGTTGGGAGGGCGGCAGGAGTGAAGAGGAAATCGCTGCGCGGCTCTGTGCGTCGTGTCGGATCGACCTGTCCGCATTGCCAGATCTGTTGGAGGCGCTTCACGCGGACGAACGCGTCTCTCCTGCGTGGGCGAGGCTACTCGATGAAGTCGTCGGATCGCTTAGTCTGGCGCTTCTAACCAACGCGGGCCCAGACACCCGCCATACGTTGATCCCGCGCCATGGACTCGATCGCTGGTTTCGGTTGGTCGTGATCTCGGCCGAAGAAGAAATCTCCAAGCCGGACCCCGCTATCTACCTGCGGACTTGCGAGCGACTTGGCCTTCCTCCTTCCGACTGCCTGTTCGTCGATGACCGGCAGACGAATGTCGAAGGAGCGCGTGCAGCGGGTCTGCGCGCGATCCGCTTCGTCTCTGGAGCGCAGACCATCCCACAGGTGCGGTCTTGCCTCGGCGTCAGTAACTTCGCGGTCCGTTAGGTCGACGCCCCGCCCCCTCAGAGACCCTTGCAGCCCACGGAGCAGGCAGCAAAAACCTGGCGACGCGAACGGTATCCCGCGCCCCGCGTCACAATTTGGCGGAGTTCGGGGCTGCAACTGCAGCTAGCCGCCGGTCAACTTCGATGGTGTGGCGGTGGGGGAGGGCAGGAGGCCTTTGGATTGGCCGTCGACGAACACCTGAAAGGCCGTCGCGTCGGTGGTGTCGATGGTCAGGCCGGCCAAGTTAGGCACCCGATAGGCTTCGCCAGCCGCGAGCTGGCGGGCGAAGTAAACGACGCCGCCCGCGCCGCGCACGATCAGCGAAGCGCCCTTCAGCGCCTGCACCGTCACGGTCGAGGTTCCCGGTTGGGCGCCGTAGACCGTTCCCTTGGGCGCGAAGGTTGGCGGCAGGGGGCGGGCCGGAAGCGCAGGCTCCTCGACCGTCGGGTTGGCGGAGGCGGCCTTGCGCGCGGCGATCACCGCGTCGGACGAGCCGCCGGCGGCGAAGGCCGCAGCCAGGCCGGGCGTCTCGTAGGGGATCGGGGTGGTCGACTCGACCGGGGCGGGCAGCGGCGCCCCCAGCGATACTGGCCCGGCGGCGGCGCCGAGCTTGGCGCCGGCCATCGCTGATTCCGGAGCGCGGTGCGGCGGCGGGGCGTCCTGGCTCATCGCGCGCTGGGCGACGTTCCAGAGGATGATGGCGGCCAGTACTAGCAGGCCGGCGCCGACGATCAACGTCAGGCGCGGGTCCTTGGTCTCGCTCACCCCGATGGGCGCGCGCAGGGCGTTGTCGGTGAGCGGCTCTTCGCGGCGGAAACGGTCGACGGCCGCTTCGCCATCCAGGCCCAGGGCGTTGGCGTAGGCGCGAACGTAGCCGACGGTGAACGGGCGCGAGGGCAGCTCGTCCAGTCGCATGTCCTCGATCGCCGCCAGGTAGCTGCGGCGGATTCGCGTGGAGTCAGCGAGATCTTGCAGGTTCAGACCGCGGAATTCGCGGGCGGCTTTCAGAGCCGCGCCAACATCGGGGCCAGTGTCCAAGGTAGGCGTCAAAGACTCGTGACGGTTCGCCTCGCGATCACCGTCCATCTGTAAATGCAGACCTGTAACCCCGCCAGTATCGAGCGGCATGGCTACCTAGCGCCCCGTGCTAGAGTTACGATTTTAAGGCGAAGTTACGCGCCGTCGACGTTACTGTCTAAATCCTAATATTGCGTTGTGGGTATCACCCTAGGCATTGAGATTCAATGCGCTATTCAGACGCGGACCGGTGTTCGCTAACTTTCGCGTCGCGAATTCTAGATGGCCAAATACAATTTTCGCGCGAGCGTCTCGATCTCGTTGCGAATAGTACCCGCCGACCCGCGGATCAGGGTTTGCACGCCGCGTCGTGCGGCCTCCCGATCGCAGGACAGCACCATCTGCTTGACCGGCCCGATGCCGGCCGGCGGCATGGACAGCCGGTCGAAGCCCAGCGCCACCAGCACGAAGGCCTCAAGGGGGCGGCCGGCCATCTCGCCGCACACTGAAACGGGCGTGCCGGTTTCCTCGCAGGCTTTCTGGATCGTTTGCAGGGCCCGCAGGGCGGGCGGCGACAGGAAGTCGTAGCGGTCGGCCACGCGCGGGTTTCCGCGGTCGGCGGCGAACAGGTACTGCATCAGGTCGTTGGTGCCGACGCTGACGAAATCGGTCATCGGCAGCAGGGCGTCCAGGTGCCAGATCAGCGAGGGCGCCTCGATCATGGCGCCGACGTCCAGGCGCGAGGGGGCCGGGCGGCCGCGGCGTTGGGCCCAGGCGACCTCGTGGTCGACCAGGGCGCGGGCCGCGCGGAACTCGTCCACGCTGGCGACCAACGGGAACATGATGCGCAACGGCCGGCCGCGCGCCGCCGCGATCAGGGCGCGCAATTGCAGGCGCAGCAGGGCCGGGCGATCCAGCCCCATACGGATGGCGCGCCAGCCCAGGGCCGGGTTCTCTTCGCGCTCGGCCTCCATGTAGGGCAGCACCTTGTCGCCGCCGAGGTCGAGGGTGCGGAAGGTGACGGCGCGGTCGCCGGCGGCGTCCATCACCCGGCCATAGAGCGCCGCCTGCGCGTTGAAGCGCGGCATCTCCTCGGCGACCATGAACTGGAATTCGGTGCGGAACAGGCCGATGCCCTCGGCGCCGGTCTCCTCCAGGATGTCCAGATCGACGTCGAGGCCCGCGTTCATCAGCAGGGTGATCTTGGAGCCGTCGCGGGTGAAGGCCGGGGTGTCGCGCAGCTTGGCGAACTCAGCGCGGCGTTGCAGGCGGACTTCCAGTCGCGCCTGCAGGGCCTTCACCACGTCGGGGCGCGGGCGCAGATAGGCCTCGCCGGTTTCGGCGTCGACGATGACGGGGTCGCCTTCCGACACCCGGTCGCGCAGGCCGGGCAGCCGTCCAACGCAGGGGATGTCGAGGGCGCGGGCGACGATGGCGGCGTGGCTGGCCGAGGAGCCTTCCTCGAGCAGCAGGCCGCGCAGCTTGGTGCGGTCGTATTCCAGCAGGTCGGCCGGGCCGAGGTTGCGGGCGATCAGGATGGCGTCCTGCGGCAACTCGCGCGGCGCGTGGCCATCGCCCGACAGGTGGCGCAGCAGCCGGTCGGCGAGGTCCTCAAAGTCGTGCAGGCGTTCGCGCAGGTAGGGGTCGCGGGCTTGGCCCAGCCGCGCGCGGTGCTCCGACCGCACCCGCTCGACCGCCGCCTCGGCCGTGAGGCCGTTGCGCACGGCGTCTTCCAGCGAGCGGTTCCAACCCCGGTCGTGGGCGAACATCCGGTAGGTTTCGAGCACCTCGTAGGACGCCTCGACCAGGCCGTGCTGGCCTTCCAGCATGGTGTCGATCTGGGCCTGAAGTCCGGCGATCGCGGTCTTCAGTTTCTCTTCCTCGGCGACGACGTCCTCGGCCAGCAGTTGCGAGGGGGCCACCGGCGGTTCGTGCAGGACCGCGACGCCGAGCGCCAAGCCGTCGGCGAACTTCGAGCCGATCAGCCGCTCGGGGCGGTGGGGGGCGATCTCGACGCCCTTCAGTTCGCCTTCCAGCTCGCTGCCGGCGACCATCTCGGCCAGCACCATCGCGACGATCTGCAGGTCCTCGACCTCGTCGTCGGTATAGCCGCGCTCGGTTCGGTTCTGGACGACCAGCACGCCGATGGCGCGCCCGCCGCGCAGCAACGGAACACCCATGAAGGCGTGGAACGGGTCTTCGCCGGTTTCAGGGCGATAGGAGAAGGCCGGGTGGTTGGGCGCGTCCGACAGGTTCAGCGGCCGGCCCAGGCGCATGATCTCGCCGACCAGGCCTTCGCCCGGCTTCATGCGGGTCACGTGGACGGCGCCGGGATCCAGGCCCTCGGTGGCGAACAGCTCCATGTCGCCGCGCTCACGTCGCATATAGAGGGAGCAGACCTCCGCCACCATCGAGCGCGCGATGATCCGCACGACGGTGTCCAGGCGTGTCTGCGCGGGCCCGCCCGAAGCAAGCGCCTCGCGAATCTGCCGAAGCAGGCTGCGTTGTCCTCGAATAGCGACGCTGGGCATGGCCATCAGTTGGCTGTTCTCCCTGTCCTTTTTCGCCTCCTAGCAGCTTTGGACGTCGGAACGGAGACGAAAAGCCCACCCCGCGATTTTGTGAGCTTCACTGCGTGGCGTCCGCTGGCGCTGGGAAGGATCGCCTTTTCGGCGCTGCTTAATTTTCAGGCATGTCCCCGACTGCAGCCGCAGGGTTCGAGGCCTCAGGCGTGACCAGATAGGCGCAGCGCCGGGCGTCGGTGAGGATGTACTCGACCCTGGTCACGCTGGCGGGGGCGAGCATGGTTCGGAACAGCGACAGTTCGGAGCGGCAGAAGCCCTGGCAGGCCGCGGCGGCGGCGCAGATCGGGCAGTGGTTCTCGATCAGCAGGTACGTGCCGTCGTGATTGGAACTCCACTCTGCCATATAGCCCTCGGCGGCGCGCACCTGGGCCAGGCGCTCGAGTCGCTGTTCGAGCGTGGTCGCGCTGGCCAGCGCTTGACGATAGCCGATCTCGGTCGCCTCTTCGCGACGCTTGATCAGCCGGTCCAGACCCTCGTCGCCGAACTCGGCGCGGACGGCGGCGATAAGGTCGACCGTCATCTGGGCGTGGGTGTCGGGAAAACGCGCGTGCCCCTTTTTGCTCAGCGACCAGGAGCGGCGCGGCCGTCCGACCCCCATCCGTTCGGTGACATGCTCGACCAATCCCTCTTCGGCGAGTTTTTCCATTTGCAGGCGAGCGGCCTGGCGGGTGACACCGAGGGCTTCGGCCACTCCCTTGGTCTGGAATGGGCCTTTGCTCTTCAGGAGCAGGAGGATCTGGTCTGATGTGCTGTGCATTTGACAAAGGAATGATTGCAAAATCGACGGGCAGGGTCTAGCTCGAAATATGTAAAGCGGGAGTTTGTCAAATGGTGGCCACGGCGAAGGCGGACGGAAGTTGGGGCGATGTCATGGCCGATGGCCGGTTGCCCCGGTTCATCCTGATCTGCCTCGGCGTCTGGATCAGCGCCGCGGACTCCCTGGTGACCGCCACCATCATGCCCAGCGTCGGCGCGGACCTGGGCGGCTACGCCTATTTCGGCTGGGCGACAGCCGGGTTCCTGCTGGGCTCGGTGGTGGCCGGCGCCAGTTCAGGTCTGCTCGCCCTACGCTTTGGCCTGCGCCGCGCGACCGCCGCCGCGGCCTTGCTCTATGCCGTGGGCTGCGCGCTCAGCGCCGCCGGCCCGGACATCTGGAGCTTCCTGATCGGCCGGCTATTGCAGGGCATGGGCGGCGGTTGGGTGGTGGGCTTCTGTTCGGTCGCCATCGGCCTGCTGTTCCCCGACCGCCTGCTGCCGCGGGTCTATGCCGCCATCACCGCCGTCTGGGGCGTGGCCAGCTTGCTCGGCCCGATGATCGGCGGGATCTTCGCTGACCTAGGCGCCTGGCGTTGGGTGTTCTGGCTGTTTGCGATTCAGGCTCTCGGCGTGGCCTGGGCGGCCATGGTCATGCTGCCGCGCGGCGATCAGAACGAGGCCGACAGCCGAGTGGCCTGGCCTCAGCTCGCGCTGATTGCGGCCGGCGTTTCGGCCATCGGCCTGGCCGATATGGCCCATGACTTCTCCCGCTCGAGCATGCTGATCGCGCTGGGGATCGGCTTGTTGGCCGTGATGGTGTGGGTGGACGGCCGTTCCAGCGTGCGGTTGCTGCCGAAGGGCTCGGGCAGTCTGAAGACCATAGCCGGGGCCGGCTTTGCGACCATGTTCCTGCTGACCACGGCGTCGATGGGCTTCTCCATCTATGGTCCGGCGATCCTGCAGACCCTGGCTGGGTTCTCGGCCCTGGCGGCCGGCTACGTGATCGCCGGCGAGGCGGCCGCCTGGACGGTGCTAGGCCTGATTGTCGCCCACCTGACCGGGGCGTGGCCGGTGCGGATGATCCGGCTGGGCGCGGTGGTGGCGACCTTGGGGGTTCTGTTGAGCGCGCTGGTTTTCCCCTCTGGTTCGGTGTGGGGCGTGATCGTCGCCGGGCTGTTCCTGGGCGGCGGCTTTGGCCTCTCCTGGGCCTTCATGAGCCAGCGCATCCTGGCGGCTCTGCCGTTGGAGGAGCGAGCTATTGGGGCGGCGGCCATGACCACGGTCAGGTTGACCGGCGCGGCCGTCGGGGCGGCGGCGGCCGGGGCGGTCGCGAACCTTGTCGGTTTCTCGGAAGGACTGTCGGAGGCGACCGCCAAGGCCGCGGGCCTCTGGGTCTTCGTCTCGATCCTGCCTGTCGCGATGCTGGGCGTCTGGACCGCCTGGCGGCTGACTGCGCGGCCGGCCTAGGCCGAAAGAGCGCCGGTCATGATCCGCGACAGACCCTCGGTAGCTTCACCCCGAGACAGGCGGCCCGCCGCCGCCGCCTGGGACAAGGTGTCCGCCGCGCCGATCACGCCGAGCAACACCGCGCGGGCCTCGGGGCCCGACAGGTCGACGAACCGCGACAAGGCCTGACCGTAGAGCTCGACATATCCGTCACGCAGGGTCTGGCGGAACTCGTCCATCTCCTCTGTCGCCGATAGCGCCGCGGCGACGGCGCCGAATTCCGGACCGGACGACAGTACGCAATCGACATAGGCCGCGCTGAGGATCGCAACAGCGCCGTCGAGCGTCGTGGCGTTGGCCTCCAGGGCGAGCTTCGCGGCCTGCACTTGGCGATCGTCATAGTGGCGGAAAAGCGCGATCAGCAATCCGGCCCGCGTGCCGAAGTGTTCATAGGCGATGGGTTTTGTGACCCCGGCCTGCTCGGCCAGATAGGCCAGGGTCAGGGCGTCAGTGCCGTGCGATCGCACGATGGCCGAGGCGGTCTCGAGCAACTGCAGCCGCCGCTGCTCCTTTGGCATCCGCTTGGCCGACACGACCATCCCTCTGACCATAATCCCCGCGTATCAGCGCGCTTGACCGACCGACGGCTCTGCGTATGTTACGAATAGTAACTTACGGTTCGTAATATAGCGATGGTTCTAGCGGAGGGGCTCATGACAGCCAAGTCGATTCAAATCTCTCAGCCGACCTCAGATCAGGCGGCGCGCTTCGCCCCGCTTATCGCGGAGTTGATCCTGGCCACGGGTCCGGTCAGCTACAGGTATCAATTTGGTGACCAAAGCCTGTTGGAGCGCATGGTCGCCGCGTCCTGGGGCGAGCCGGACACGCTGTTCGCGGCCTCGGCGACCACCCTGGCCACGGATGGCGACGAACTGGTGGGGATGGAACTGGGCTTTGCGGGGCCGAACTTCTACGCCTTCAAGAACAACCTGGTTGGCCTCGCCCGCGATTTGATCACCCAGGGCGTGGTGACGTTCGCCGAACTCAAGGGCCTGGCCGACCGTGCCGAGCAGGCGAGCTATTTGAACGCCCACGTGCCTGACGACGTCTATTACCTGCATGCGCTGTCCACGCCTGAGCGGCATCGCGGCAAGGGCGCAGGCCGTCAGTTGCTGCACGCGGCGATCGGGCGAGCCAGAGGCGAGGGCTATCGCGAACTCCAACTGGACGTCCTGGCCGACAATCCTGCGGTCGGCTTCTACCAGGCCAACGGCCTGCGTATCCTGTCGGAGACCCGCTCGCCGGAGCTGTCGCGAGAGCACGGCTTTCCAAGCGAATACCGCATGGCGGTGACGCTGTGAGCCCGCGCGTCCTGATCGCCGGCGGCTATGGCGTCGTGGGCGGATTGGTCGCCCGGCATCTCCGTGCGGCGGGCCACGATGTCGAGTTGATCCTGGCCGGGCGGAATCCGGCGGCCGGCGAGGCCTTGGCCAAGGAACTGGGTGCCACGACCGCCCACCTGGACGTCGCCAATCCGAGCCATGACCTTGCAGACATCGGCGCGGTGGATGTCGTCGTCGCCGCCCTTCAGGATCCCTATGAGGCGCTGCTGCTCGGCGCCTTGAGATCGGGGGCGGCGCATATCGGCGTCACCCGCACCGCCGACACCATGTCGCCCGTCGCTGTTGCGGCCAGCGCCTTCGCCTCTCGTCCCGTACTCATGCTCGGCCATTGGCAGGCCGGCGTGCTCACCCTGGCGGCGCAGGTTGCGGCGGCGGAGTTCAGGCGGGTCGACCGGATCGAGCTTGCGGCGCTCTACGACTATGCCGATCCCATCGGTCCCATGACCGCCGGCGACAGCACCGGCTTTGTCGGCCGAGCCCTGACCCGCAGCGACGGGCTTTGGCTTTCGGTGGATGCCGCAGTGAACGCTCGGCAGGTGAAGCGGCGTGGCCAGTCGGCCTTCGACGCCATGCCCATGGGAGTCCTGGACGTTCCCAGCCTGGCTATCGCGACTGGCGCCCCCAATGTCCGCTTCGATCTGGGGACGGGGGAATCTCGAGGAACTCACGCCGGCGGCCCGGCTTCGCACGAGCTCTTCATCGACATTTCCGGGCAGGTCGCGGGCGGGGCGGTGGAGACCCGCCGGACCGTCGTCTCCGACCCGCGGGGCCAGGCGCACCTGACGGCCTTGGGCGTCATGATCGGCGTGGAGCGCGTTCTGGGTCTTGATGGGGGGCCGCCAGCGAGCGCGGGCCTGAAGTTCCCGGAGAGCTTCATCGACGCCGGCCGGGCGATGGGCCGTCTGAAGGCTTTCGGCGTGTCGATCACCTCGGAGGAGATCTAGGGCCTGATCGGCGAGGACATCCCGCCACCCTGGCTAAGTCAGGGTGGCGGCCTAGTTCCTAAAGTTGGTCGAGGCCAAAGCCGGCGTGCAGGGCGCGCACGGCCAGTTCGGTGTAGGCCGCGTCGATCAGCACGCTGATCTTGATCTCGCTGGTCGAGATGACCTGGATGTTCACGCCCTTGTCGGCGAGCGACTGGAACATCGTCTTGGCCACGCCGGTGTGGCTGCGCATGCCGACGCCGATGACCGAGACCTTGGCGACTTCCTCGTTCACCTGGACGTCTTCGAAGCCGATCTTCTTCTGGTTGGCGCGGACGATCTCGACCGCACGGGCCGCGTCACGCTTGCCGACGGTGAACTCCATGTTGGCCGTGGCTGCCGTGCGCGCATGGCTCTGGACGATCATGTCCACGTTCACATTGGCGTCGGCCAGGGCGCCGAAGAGCTCCGACGACACGCCCGGACTGTCGGGCAGGCCGAAAAGGCTGATCTTTGCTTCGTCGCGGCTATAGGCGACGCCGCTCACGATCCGCTTTTCCATGATCTCTTCCTCGTCGCACACGATGGTGCCTTGGCCGGGCGCTTCGCCGGGCTCAACAAAACTGGACAGCACGCGCACCGGGACGTTCTGGGCCATGGCCAGTTCGACCGAGCGGGTCTGAAGAACCTTGGCGCCGAGCGACGCCATTTCAAGCATCTCCTCGTAGGAGATCTTGTTGAGTTTGCGGGCCTTGCTCTCGATGCGGGGGTCGGTGGTGTAGACCCCGTCAACGTCGGTATAGATGTCGCAGCGGATCGCCTTCACGGCGGCGGCGATGGCCACCGCGCTGGTGTCGGAGCCCCCGCGGCCAAGCGTGGCGATGCGGCCGTCGCGGGTTACGCCCTGGAAGCCTGCGATCACCGCGACTTCACCGGCGTCCAAGGCCGCCGACAGCTTCTCGGACGGAACATCGTCGATACGGGCGCGGCCGTGAGCGTCGTCGGCGATGATCGGAACCTGCCAACCCAGCCATGACTTCGCAGGCAGGCCCATGTTGCGCAGGGTCATCGCCAGCAGGCCGGCCGTCACCTGTTCGCCCGAGGCGACCACGGCGTCGTATTCGTCATCCGAAGGCGCAAGGCCAGGCGCGGCGGGGCCGGCGCCGTCGGTCCAGGCGACCAGCTCATTGGTCTTGCCGGCCATGGCCGAGACCACGACGCAAACCTGGTGTCCAGCCGCGACTTCCGCGGCCACGAGCCGGCCAACGCGCCGGATACGCTCTAGGTCGGCCACCGAAGTGCCGCCGAATTTCATCACTAGCCGAGACAGCGCAAGAGCTCCGCTTGAGAGGGAAGGCTGCGCCTAATAGCGGCGCGAGCCGTGGGGGGCAATGTCTGCCTTTCCGCAGCGCAAAAACATCGGGTTCGCGCAAGATGGCGCCCGTGGCGATGGAGCGCGTCGCATAGGGGCTGGCGCTATTTCATCAGTGGGAGGAAAAGGGGCCATGTCCGCCGCCGCATCCTCCATCGACCCTGAAGAGGTCGAACGCTTTTCCCGCATCGCCGCCGAATGGTGGGACCCCAAGGGCAAGTTCGCCCCGTTGCACAAGTTCAACCCGACTCGCCTGGCCTTCATCCGCGAGCAGGCTCAGGTGCGGTTTGGCCGCGACGCCAAGTCGCTTCGCCCGTTCGAGGGCTTGCGGCTGTTGGACATCGGATGTGGGGGCGGCCTGCTGTGCGAGCCGATGACCCGGCTGGGCTTCCAGGTCACGGGCGTCGACGCCTCGGAGCGCAACATCGGCACCGCCAGCACCCATGCGGCCGAGCAGGGGCTGTCCATCGACTACCGCGCCTCGACGGCTGAGGACCTGTTGGCGGCTGGCGAGCAGCCATTCGACGTGATCCTCAACATGGAGGTGATCGAGCATGTGGCTGATCCGGGCGAGTACCTGCGCAGCTGCGCGCGGCTGATGGCGCCAGGCGGTCTGATGATCGTGGCGACGCTGAACCGCACGCTCAAGGCTTTCGCCCTGGCCAAGGTCGGTGCGGAGTATGTGCTGCGTTGGGTGCCGGCCGGCACCCATGACTGGACCAAGTTCCTCAAGCCAGAGGAGCTTCGCAGCTTCCTCGCCGCCGAACCGGTCGCCATGCAGGGGCCGTTCGGCGTCGCCTATGATCCGTTGTCGAGGCGCTGGTCGAGGTCGCCCGACTGCGACATCAACTACATGATGACGGTTACCCGCGACGCGGCGTAAAGAGGCGGCCTACAGGGTGGTAACCATGCCTTCGATACGCGTGTTGGGTCACGCTTTCCGTGCCTGGCGTCGCAATAAGAGGTGGGCCAAGCACGAGCCCGAGACCCCTTATCTCGCCGACCTGCTCGCCGGTTCACCGATCTGCTTGCACGTTGGCGCAAGCGACGGCCGCCATGCCTATGTCGTCACTCAGGTTGCGCCTCGCGCGAAAATTCACGCCTTCGAGCCCTCGGCCTTCACCTTCGAAGTCCTGAAGGTCTGCCTTGCCTGGCACGGTATCGCCGGTCAGGTGAAGCTCATCCACGCCGCGGTCTCGGACCAGACGGGCGAGCTGTTGCTGGTGACGCCGAAGAAGACCTCGGGCCGCATGGGGCGGGCCTTCGCCTATGTGGCCAGCGAGGCGCCGACAGGCCAGGTGAGGCCAGACCTGGAAGACAGCGGCGTCGAGATCCAGCCGACGCCGGTCGTCACCCTCGACGGGTACTGCGACAGCGTCGGCCTGACGCGGGTCGACTTCATACGTATGGATATCGAGGGCGGGGAGCAGAAGGCGCTGAAGGGCGCCGAGCGTCTGATTGATCGCGACCGGCCCCACGTGCAGATCGAGATCCACCCGGTGATGCTGGAAAGTCGCTTTGGCGGCACCGCCGAGGGCGTGCTCGATTTCTTCCTGTCGCGCGGCTACCGGATGTTCGCGTTGAACGCAGATCGCCTGGAAGAGCGCTCGACCATCGACAACGACCTTCCCTGGAAGGACTACTTCTTCGTCCACCCCAGCCGCTCGCCGGAACTCCCTGACGGCGTCTTCAAGGCCCGGATGGCGGCCTAGCCAGAGTCGGCCCTGGCGCCCGAACGGGCCCCGTCCTACCCTCATCTGAACAATGATAAGGGAGGAGCCCGCGATGCTGGCCCTGATGATGGACCGGGCGCTGAACCTGCCCTCGATTTTGGAATATGCGGCGACCTATCACGGCGACCGAGAGGTTGTGACGCGCACGGTCGAGGGCCCGATTCACCGCTATGGCTACAAGGACGCCCTGGCGCGGGCCAAGCAGATGGCCAACGCGTTGATCGACCTCGGCGTGAAGCCCGGCGACCGGGTCGCGACGCTCGCCTGGAGCACCCATCGCCACTTCGAGCTCTACTATGCGGTCTCGGGCATCGGGGCGATCCTGCACACGATCAATCCGCGTCTGCATCCCGACCAGATCGCCTGGGTGGCCAACCACGCCGAGGACAGCGTGCTGATGTTCGACATCAGCTTTGGCGAACTGGTCGCTGAGCTGGCGCCCAAGCTGGCGACCGTGAAGACCTACGTCGCCATGACCGACCGCGCGCACTTGCCGCCGGAGGCGCCGGCGGGCACGCTGGTCTATGAGGAACTGATTGCGGGGCACTCGCCGGAATTCATCTGGCCGGAGCTGGATGAGCGTCAGGCCTCGGGGCTTTGCTACACTTCGGGCACGACCGGTAATCCGAAGGGCGTGCTTTATGGTCACCGCTCGACGGTGCTGCACGCGATGGCGCTGGTCCAGCCTGACGCCTTCGACCTGTCGGCCCGTGACACCGTGCTGCCCTGCGCCCAGATGTATCACGCCAACGCCTGGTGCACGCCCTACGCCGCGCCGTTGGTCGGCGCCAAGCTGGTGCTGCCCGGCCGGCAGCTGGACGGCCCGTCCATCTGCGAGCTGGCGGTGGCCGAGCAGGCCAGTTTCCTGCTGGGGGTTCCGACGATCTGGGTCGGGGTGCTCGATCATCTGGACCAGACCGGTCAGAGGCTGACCTCGGTGCGCAATGTCGCCATTGGCGGCTCGGCGCCGACGGCGGCCCTGATGCGCCGGGTGGAGGACCAGCTGGGCGCCACGGTTCGGCAGATCTGGGGGATGACCGAGACTAGCCCGATGGGGGTCATCAATACCGCCCTGCCAACTCACGCCGGCGAGGATGTGGACGCGGCCTATGCTCGCAAGTTGAAGCAAGGGCGGGGGCTTTGGGGCGTCGAGATGCGGATCATGGGTGACGACGGGACCATCCAACCGCGGGACGGCGCGAGCGTCGGCGCCCTGCAGGTGCGCGGGCCGTGGGTGTCCTCGGCCTATTTCAAGAACGAGGGCGCGCAGGTCTTTCTAGAAGACGGCTGGTTCGACACCGGCGATATCGCCACCATCGATCCCGAGGGCTATCTGCGCCTGACCGATCGGGCCAAGGACGTCATCAAATCAGGCGGGGAGTGGATATCGACTCTCGATCTGGAGGACGCGGTGTCTTCTCATCCAGCCGTCGCCATGGCCGCCGCCATCGGCGTGCCGCATCCGAAGTGGGACGAGCGGCCGCTGCTGCTGGTCGTCCTGCGGCCCGGCCACACCGCCGAACCTGAGGCCCTGAAGGCGCACGTGGCCGAGCGGGTGGCCAAGTGGTGGACGCCTGACGAGGTCCGGATCGTCGCCGAGCTGCCCATCGGCCCAACCGGCAAGGTGCTCAAGCGGGAGCTGCGTGACCGAATAGCGACTTCGGCCTGAAACAGGCGGACCGGTGCGAACCGGGCTTGCTCTGCCGCGTTCATTCACCACGTCAGGATTCCGAAGTGGAGCTTGAACCTTGCCGCATAGAAGACCCAAGGGCGTACTGTCCATGGGATGGGCGTGTCTCGCATCGGCCGCGACCGGTCGAACCGAGCATGTCGCCACCTCAGACGACTATCCCGACAGCGTCGTCCGCCGCGTTTACTTTGAAGCCGGCGGCGGGCTGGGCTGGAAGCTTTCCGCGATAACGACGCCGCGAAGCAAGGCTGCGCCTTGGAAGATCGTGGTGGTGACCGGCGCACCGTCTTGGGCGGAATATTGGGCGCCGGCCTTGGCGGCCCTCCCGCAGGACCGTGAGATGATCGTGGTCGACCGTCCTGGCTATGCCGGGTCCGAGCCGATCGAGTATGTCGGCGATATCGCCGTACAGGCGCGTGCGCTCGCACCGTTGCTGGAGGCCAAGCCCGGCCAGAAGGTGCTGCTGGTCGGTCAGTCCTATGGCGCGGCGATCGCCTCGCTGATGGCGGCCAACAACCCGCGCAAGGTGGCGGGTCTGGTGCTTCTGTCCGGATACTTCGGTGAGTCCGGCCCGACGGCGCGCTGGCTCCTCGATATGGGATCCAGGCTCTTGAAGGTCATTCCACGTGATCTGCGCCATGCCGTGATCGAGGTCTCCAACCAGCCAGGGCAACTGGCGACCTTCCGCGCCGCCTTGGCGAAGTTGAAGGCGCCGGTGCATGTCATCCATGGCGACAAGGACGACTTCGCGCCGATCGAGATCGCCGAGCGCCTGGTCGGGGAAACGCGGACGCGCCGCCCCATGCGGTTCGAACGGGTGACGGGCGCCAACCATTTTCTGAATGACGGTCCTGTCGAGCCTCTGCTGGCGGCGCTGGAGGCGTGCATTCCAGCCCAGCGTCCGTTCCTCCGCTTCAAACTGCCGTCGCTGCCCAACCTGAGCTGGCTAAAGCCCAAGGGCCCGCATAGCGCCGCGCCCGCCTAGAGCAGGCTTGGCCGCGATCACGATTGGCCGTCGCGGTGGAACCTCACCAATCCGTGAGTGGTTCTGTCGGCGGCTGGGCGGGTGAAGGACGGAGACGATCAAGATGATCATGAAGCTTCTTCTGGCCACAGCCGCCGCCGCTACACTCGCCCTGCCGGCCACGGCGCAGGAGCTGGGTGCGGCAGGCAATCCGGCGACCGAACCAGGCGGTTCCATGTACGGACCTTCGACCTCGACGGCGGCTGCGAAGGCCGCCAGGACCGGCGTCGCGGCTGACACCGCGGCCCGTGTGAGCGAAACCGATCTCGCCATCGGCGGCACGGTTAAGGATTCGGCCGGCATGGACATCGGCAAGATCTCCAAGATCGGGAAGTCGGGCGGCCAGACGATTGTGACCCTGTCGGCCAACGGCAAGACGGCCGAGGTGCCGGCCTCCAGTCTCATGAAGTCAGGCGGCGCTCTGGTCTCATCGGAGAGCAAGGCTCAGGTCTGGTCGCCAAAATAGGCGGCGCTTCACCCTGTCGATGCAACGGCCTGCGCGGCGATGCGCGGGCCGTTGTTTTTTGACGCTGCTAGGCCGAACCCGAAAAACCCCCTTGGCCCGCGCCACCTGAACAGTGATAAGCTTCGACGACGAAAGCCGCGGACATACCGCGACTTCGATAAATCCGCCCCGAGTGGGCGCTGTTTGGGGAGTTCGCAATATGAAGGCAGCCGTCCTGCGCCAAGTGGGCACGCCGCTTCAGATCGAAGACGTGCAGATCAACAAGCCCGGCCCGCATGAGGTGCTGATCCGCACCAAGGCCGCCGGCCTCTGCCATTCCGACCTGCATTTCATCGAAGGCTCCTATCCGCACCCGCTCCCGGCGGTGCTGGGTCACGAAAGCGCGGGCGTCGTCGAAGCTATCGGCTCCGAGGTCCGCACGGTGAAGGTGGGCGACCACGTCATCACCTGTCTCTCGGCCTATTGCGGCCATTGCGAATCCTGCCTGACCGGCCACCTGTCGCTCTGCGTGTCGCCCGACACCAAGCGCGACGCCAAGGATGAGCCGCGCCTGATGCAGAACGGCGCCGGTCTGCCGCAATTCCTGAACCTGTCGTCCTTCGCCGAACAGATGCTGATCCACGAGCATGCCTGCGTCGCGATCCGCAAGGACATGCCGCTCGACCGCGCCGCCCTGATCGGCTGCTCGGTGATGACCGGCGTTGGCGCGGCGATCCACACCTCGAGCGTGCGTCCTGGCGAGACCGTGGCGGTCATCGGCTGCGGCGGCGTCGGCCTGGCGGCGATCAACGGTGCGGCGATCGCCGGCGCCGGCCGTATCATCGCCATCGACATGGTCGCCTCGAAGGGCAACCTGGCCCACCAGTTCGGCGCTACCGACTTCATCGACGCCTCCCAGACCGACGCGGTCAAGGAAGTGATCGAGATGACCAAGGGCGGCGTGCATCACTCGTTCGAAGCCATCGGCCTGGCCAAGACCGCCGAGCAGGCGTTCGGCATGCTGCGCCGTGGCGGCACCGCCAACGTGATCGGCATGATCCCGATCGGTCAGATGATCAGCCTGCCGGGCTTCGCCCTGCTGGGTGAAAAGCGCATCCAAGGTTCGATGATGGGCTCCAACCGCTTCCCGGTCGACATGCCGCGTCTCGTCGACATGTACATGAACGGCACGTTGAAGCTCGACGAGATGATCTCGCAGCGTATCCGCCTTGATCAGGTTAACGAAGGCTTCGCCGAGATGAAGAAGGGCGAATTGGCCCGTTCGGTTATCGTCTTCGACTGATTGCATCACTGCAAACTCAGCATAGGCCCTTCCATCCGGGAGGGCCTATTTTGTGCGTGGAAGCTTAGAGCGCCCACGATATAGATTAACCAAATAAAAATCTGAGTAACCGGGAAACCGGAAGCTTCCTGGCGGGTTTGGCTCTGCGGTGTGGGGCGTTCTTGCGGGGAGCGATTGATGTCGCGCGACGAGAACGAGGAGGTTCGGCTGATCGCCGCCCTCTGGCTGGAACGGTTTGGAGAGCCGCCGGCGATGCTGACCGATGCGGATTTGATGTGGCGCGTGCTGCGCAGCATGTCCGAAGGACCATGTCCCGAGCCGACGCCTGCGGCCGGCAGGTTCAACTATTTGTAAGGCGCTCGCCGTGAGGGCGTGAGGCGCGGGTCCCAAGGTTGCTCCCAGGCGGATTTCACCGCCGTCATGGAGTAAGTCCAATGAAGCTAGCCCTTATCGCCGCCGGAACTCTGGCGGCCTCCGCGCTGGTCGCTGGCGGCGCCTTCGCCCAGGCGCCATCGACCGCGTCGACCGCTCCGGCCGCGGCCCACAGCGCCGCGACGACAAGCCATGCGGCCAAGAAGAAGCACCATCATCATCACAACAAGGCGACGGCCGCCCCCGCCGCGGCGACCACCAAATAGCTAGCCCGCCGCGGGCTATCGGAGAACGATCATGTCCAGCAGGTTGTCGCTAATCGCAGCCTTGGCGCTGGCGGCCGGCATCCTTGGGCCCGGCGCCGCCTCGGCCGCGTCCTGTCGCGACGCTCAGGGGCACTTCGCCAAGTGCCCCGCCGCGGCTCCCGCCAAGGAGCGGTGTCATGACGCCAAGGGCAAGTTTGTGAAGTGCAGCGCCAGCAAGAGCGCCCCCGCCGCGTCGACCACGTCCGTCAAGAAGTAGGAGGATTTGTCAGCCTGGCGTGGTCCCCCCGCGCCAGGCACAGCTCTATTGAACGAAGAAGCCCAGCAGCGCTGGGCGCAGATAGTCTTCCATCAGCCCCTCGGTTGACCCCGGATTGTTGCGGGGGTCGAGCGGCAGGGAGGCGTTGAACACCACCATGACAGCGTGGGCCGCGAGCAGCGGATCGACTGGGCGAATCGAGCCGTCGGCGATCCCATCGGAGATCATGCCCGCGAACGAGTGGGTGATCTGGTGGAAGCGCGACAGCATCTGTCGGCGCATCGCCAGCGGCACCGCCGCCAAAGCGTGATGGCGCAGCATGCGGCCGCTTTCGCCCGAGGCCTGGTGCATGCCGAGCGAGGCTGTCGTCAGCCATAGGCGCGCCCAGCCGGGTTCGATTTCCGCCGTACCGCGTTTGGCTTGGTCGATGATGTCGAACGAGCGGGTAAAGCAGGCGACCGCCAGCTCATCCTTGTCGGCGTTGTGGTGATAGAACGAGCCCTTGGTGACCTTCAGCTCGGCTGAAATCTTGTCGACCGAAGCGCCGCGATACCCCTCGCGATTGATCAGCTTGGTAGCGGCGACCAGGAAGCGGTCGCGCGTCACCTCGTCATTCAGCGCGTCCGGCGTGCCCAGGGGCAGAAGCGGAAGGTCGGGCCAAGCCTGGTCCTTGGCGGCCAGGCCTCCGGTCATGACGTCCGCGACTCGGGCGGCCACGCGCGTGTAGTCGTCGGGTTCGTAGGAGCCGATCCAGGTGTCGGACCAGGTAAGCTGGTTGACCACCAGGCGTGCCAGGGCCTGCCGGCGCGGCGGCGTCATCCACGGCATGTCCGGGGATTTGAAGAGCCGGGCGATGCGGACATATAGCGCGTTGAACGTCTCGATCAGCGCTTTCGACTGGTCGCCTTCGACCAAATAGATCTCGCTGAACGGCGCGAGCGGAATCTCTTCCTCGATGGCGATCCGGCGCCGGGCCTCGAAATAGGCGGCGACGAAGATCCGCAGCCGATCAGGCGGGGATGGCTCGACCTCGGCCTGGGTCAACATCTCGCCAAACCGACGCATGGTGTCATGCAGAACGGCGGCGGCGAGGTCTTCCTTGCGCTTGAAGTAGTAGGTCAGGCTGACGGGATGCAGGTCCATCCGCTTGGCGACGGCCGCCAAGGTGAAGCCGCTCATCCCCTGGGCGGCGAAGACCTTGATCGCGGCGGCCATGATCGCATCGCGCTTGGCGGCGTAGCGTGCGCGGGGCTTTGGATGGACGGCAGCGGTCAAATCGACTCTCCGCGCGAAGCAGGCTCAGACCAAACACTAGTCCGCATGCTTCGCGGTTGGAAGCTAGCGGCGGATAGCCGTCGTCTTGGCGTCCGCAGGAGACGCCTCGGCCAGTTGGCGGGCTTCGGCCTGATCGGTCTGACCGCTGATCATGCGATCAATGCGAGCTTTCTGAGCGCGGAAGGCCGTTAGCTCGCCGCCGGCCAGGACGGTGCCTTGCGGAACCTTGGCGCCGACCGGATTGACCCGCTTGCCGTGCTGCCAGATTTCGTAGTGCAGGTGGGGTCCGGTCGAGGCGCCGGTGGAGCCGACATAGGCGATCACCTGGCCTTGGCTGATCCGCTGGCCGGCGCGGACGCCCTTGCCGAAGCGCGAAAGGTGCGCGTAACCGGTCTCGAAACCGCCAGCGTGGCGAATGCGGACCCAATTGCCGTAGCCGCCCCAGCGGCGGGCCTCGACGACGACGCCATCGCCGGCCGCGAACACAGGCGTGCCTGAACCCGCGCCAAAATCGATGCCTTGGTGCATGCGGTTGAAGCCGAGGATCGGGTGGCGGCGCATGCCGAAGCGGCTGGTCATCCGAGCGTTGTCGACCGGGGTGCGCAGCAGGAAGCCTTTGATGTTCTTGCCGGTCTCGTCGAAGTACTGGACGTCGCCATTGGTCCGCTCGAAGCGGTAGAACTGGATGCCCTTGATCGAGGCGTATTCGAGGTCCCCGGTCGCGATGGTCTTGCCGCTTTCGGTGATCTTGCGGTCGAAGACCATGGTGAACTCGTCGCCCGGCTTCAGGTCGCGGTCGAAGTCCACCTTGTGGGAGAACAGCTTGACCATGCTGCCGACCATCGAGGCGTTCGCGCCCAGGCGAGCGGCGCTCTCGTGCAGCGAACCGGAAATCTCGCCGCGAGCGACGGTCTGTTCGTCGCGGATCTTCTCTTCCATCTCACGTAGCCGCATCGCGCCGTCGAAGGTGCGCGACAGGGTGATGGAGTTGGCCGGACCGGTGCGCATCGACAGGCCGATCAACCGGGCCGGGCCACGCTCGCCGCGCGGCTGGGCGATCGCGGCGTCAAACGCCATGCCGGCCTTGATGTGGACCGTGTCCATCGCCGCGGCCAGGGTTTCGACCGCCTTGCGGGCTTCGTCGCGGGTCACGCCGGCGCGTTGGACGGCCGATTCAAGCGTCTCGCCCGGCCGAACCTTGAGCGGGACGTTCTCGGGCCGGGTGAAGCCCGGCTGGGCCTCGGCCTGAGCAAAGGCGGTGTGTTGGAGCGCCGCGATGGCGGCGGGATCGAGGGCCGGTTTGACGGGCGTGGCGGGGGCGCCGGTCGTTACTTTCCAGCCGATGGCCAGGGCGGCGACACCGGCTACGCCGAGCAGCAGGCCGGGCGTAAGCCGAAGTGTCGGGCGTCGTGGATCAAACTCTTGCATCGTGCCCCCGTACTCGCGATGCCCATGGTCAAGCTTCGGCAAGCTCATCCATGATCTAAGCGCATCGAAAACTGGTTAACTGCCCCAGCCCAGCAACGAATTGGCGGGCATGACTCTCAAGCGGTTTGGTTAATGGAAGGTAAGTCTTTTCTGTGACACCGGTCGGGGGTCGCTCGCGACGTGATGTGCCGGCGCGAAGACTCGAACGGTGTCGCTTTAAAGCAGACCAAGCACCAGTTCGGCAGGACGGCACAGCGCCGCACCCTTAGGAGTGGACACGATAGGGCGATTCACCAGGATTGGGTCCATGATCATCGCCGCGATGATCGCCTCATCCGAGGTGGACGGATCGGTCAGGCCGAGCTCGACCGCCTTGGTCCCGCGTTCGCGCAGAATGTCGCGCGCGCTCACGCCCATCTTCTGCGTCAGGGCTTCGAGTTGTTCGCGAGTCCAGCCGCTTTTCACGTACTCCACGACCTGCGGCTCGAGGCCCTTTTCGCGCAGCAGGGCCAGGGTGTTCCGCGACGTCCCGCAGGCCGGGTTGTGATAGATCACGATATCGGCGGTCGGGCTGGAGGCCTGGTCGGTCATGGGTCTTCTCCACGGCGGAGGGGTGTCTGGGGGATAGTGCGCCGTGGCGGCGCGCGGCGCGGCACGATAGCGGAGGGGGACGCAAGCGCCTACCGCCGCGCCGTGAAAACCGCGAGCGCAGAGCGAGGTGCTCGCGGCTCAGCTCTGGCGCCTACCAGGTCAGTCGCTGGCTTCCGCCCACGATGGTGGCGTCGGACGCGTCAAAGCCCATGACATCGGCCGGACGTGACGGCAGGGGCGTGGCGCCTGCGGGCCAGCCGTCTGTAACGGCGATATAGCCGACCTCGAGCGCGCCGGGCCCCGGCGCCTTGAAACTCAATTCGAGGCCCTGAGGGGCGGCCTCCCAATTGATCCGCGTCTCGGCGCCCGGCGCGGCCAGAGCCTTGACCGGCCGGCCGTTCAGGGTCGCCTCGCTGAGCTTGACGCTGGGTCTCAAGACCAAGGCGAGCGTGCGCGCGCCGGGCGGCGGGGTGACCAGCAGGCGCTGCGAGCCATCGGTCTGGGACGTTAGCGAAAGGGTTGGCGCGGGCGTGGTCACGGGCGTGGCTCGCGCCGCCCAGACCTTGCCCCTCCTGCCGGCGGGCAGGGTGATTTGCGTGATCGTGCCGCCATCGGCGGTCAGCATCTGGCGGGTCCAGTCGGGGATATCGGGGGTCATGCTGATCCGCGAGGCGCGGTTTTCGCCAGGCTCTACGAAGTAGGCGGCATGAGTCGCCCGCGGGTAGCGTTCGTTCCAGGGCGGATCGAGGCGAACCACGGCGACCAGGACAAAGCCCAGCATGATCAACGCCACGGCGGTGACGCGGACCCCCTTCTCGTTCTCGCCGGTGTGGGCGAGCGGCCATAGCAGCAGCGCCGACAGCCAGACGATGACCGCCAGCAACTCCGGAAGGTCCAAGCCGAGGAAGACGCCGTGCCCGAAGCTGAGCAACCAGCTGACGCCGATGGCTCCGAGGACGGCGAGCAAACCGAGGAGCAGCAAACTCCGCTTGGAGCCCATGCCGGTGATCGCCGCGCCCAGGCCGGCGAGCACTAGCGGCCAAGCGGCGAGGAAGGCGGTCGGCGGCGCCAGGATTTGCAGCGCCAGCGCGGCCAGCGCGCCGGTCGCCAGCACACCGGCCCAGGATCCGGCGGCGGTGGCGGGACGGCCAAAGCTGACCGTGGCCAGGATCGTTCCGGCCAGGCCGAGGCCCAATCCAATAGGGTCCCAGCCGCCGAAGGCCGAGCAGGCGACGCCGGAGCCAAATACGATCAGGCCCGTCGCCAGTCTCGTTCGGCCGCGACCCGCCGCCGAAGCGGCGATGGCCAGGGCCCCGATGGCCAGCAGGATCAAGGCGATTTCCCAGCGGGTCACCTGGGCCAGCAGGTAACGCTGTTCAAGAAAGCCGAAGTCGGCCCCGGTCGCTCGGCGGGCCAGTCGGAACAGGACCGCCGACAGGGCGATCAGGTAGAGCGCGGCGCCCACCCCCTGGATCACGTCGAGCCACGGCAGGAGACCGCGGCTGCGCGCCCGCCAGGCGCCGATGGCGATGAGCAGGCCCGCCAGAGCCAGGATCGCCCAGCCGGCGGCTGGCGGATAGGCGAGCATGTGGCCGGCGAAGGTGTTGGCGTAGACCAAGCTCGGCGCCTTGGCGGGCAGGGCGTCTGCGAAGGCGGCCTCCCGCGTGGCGGCCAGGGTCTCCTGTCCGATGTGCTGCAAGGAGCCCTTGTCGAGGTTCGCCGGGGTCGAGGTCGGCGAGTGGTAGTCGAACTGGCGGCCGATGAAGGCGTAGTTCAGCCCTGGTACGCCCGCCGCCTTGGAGACGGTGAAGTCGGTGTCGTTGGGCATCTTCTCGTACATGAAGACGGTCAGGGACGAGGCGGTCGGCGAGATCGCCGTCCTGCGGAAAAGGTCAATCGTCTGGCCGTTGTCCGCGCCCGTCTGGAACATCTGGGCCCGCCCTCCACCTCCGCGCGCCTCCATGTTCAGCAAGAAGCCGATCCGCCTCGCCAGCGGGTGCTGCTCGAAGAAGGCGGTGGCGCCGAACAAGCCGCTCTCCTCACCATCGGTGAGCAGGATGACTACGTCGCGGGCTGGTTGACCCTGGGCCTTCAGGGCGCGCGCGATCTCCAGGGCGGCGGCGACGCCGGCGGCGTCGTCGGCCGCGCCGGGCGAACCGGGCACGCTGTCATAGTGGGCCATGACCGCGACGGCTGGCGCCGTGCGGTCGCGGCCGGGCAGGACGCCGATGATGTTCTCGACCCGCCCGCCGGCGATGGCGATGTTTTCGCCCCGCTGGCGTTCGAACAGGGCGTCGGCGCGCTGAACCTGGGGCTCCAGGCCAAGAGCGGTCATGCGCCGGATCAGGTGATCGCGGACGGCGGCGTTTTGCGGCGACCCCATCGGGTGCGGCGCCTTGGCGATGATCTCGATGTCTGGAAGGGCGCGTGCTGCGGAGAAGCTGGTGGCCGGGGCGTTGGCTGGCGCGGGGCGCGGCGGCCGCTCAGCGCTCCAGGCCAGCGCGAAGGCCGCGATCAGGCAAAGCGCCAACGCGATGGATCGTCCCAAGGTGTCGCCTCCCCAGCAGACTGTTGGGCGCGAGCCTAACCTGGAACGCGGGCAAAAAGAAAACGCCCGCCGGAAGGAGCGGCGGGCGTTTCGTATTCGATCGGAAGTGTGGTGCGCCTAGGCGGCGACGGCGGCTTCCTGCGGGTCGCGCAGCACATAGCCACGGCCCCAGACGGTTTCGATGTGGTGCTTGCCGTCGGCGGCCGCAGCCAGCTTCTTGCGCAGCTTGCAGATGAAGACGTCGATGATCTTCAGTTCGGGCTCGTCCATCCCGCCGTAGAGGTGGTTCAGGAACATTTCCTTGGTGAGCGTGGTGCCCTTGCGGAGCGAGAGCAGCTCCAGCATCTGGTATTCCTTGCCCGTCAGGTGGACGCGGGCGTTGTTCACTTCGACGGTCTTGGCGTCGAGGTTCACGGTGATGTCGCCGGTCTTGATGACCGATTGCGCGTGGCCCTTGGAGCGGCGGACCACGGCGTGGATCCGAGCGACCAGTTCGTCCTTGTGGAACGGCTTGGTCATGTAGTCGTCGCCGCCGGCGCCGAAGGTCTTCACCTTGGTGTCGATTTCGGCCGAGCCGGACAGGATCATGATGGGCGTATTAATCTTCGCGACCCGCAGGGTGCGCAGAACGTCCATGCCGCTCATGTCGGGCAGATTCAGGTCGAGCAGGATCAGGTCGTAGTCGTAGATCTTGCCCAGATCGACGCCCTCTTCGCCGAGGTCCGTCGTGTAGACGTTAAACCCTTCGGACTTGAGCATCAGCTCGATGCTCTGCGCCGTAGCGCTATCGTCCTCAATCAATAGTACGCGCATCAGTTCCTCCTCGAACGGTAGCGCTTAAGCCCCCGAATTTCAGGCAAGTCGCCTCGGCACTCGCGGTTAACTTGCCAGCGAGTTAATTTAAGATCGGTTAATGGTGAAGTGCCTCTCAGCGAATCGTTAACTCGGTTTGGGAATCGCCCACAAGCTTCGCTCTGTCTGTGTGAGTCGCTGGGCTGTTGAATCTTTTGTGATTGGACGGGCGGTGCGAACAGCCCTTGCGGCCAAGCTTTGGCCTCAAGGGGAACGGTAAGGTGGGAAGGTCGTTTCGACCTGCGAACCTAGAAGCCGTCAGGAAACCCATGGCCGTGAAACTGAAGCCCCTCGCCGACCAGGTCATCGTCATTACCGGGGCCTCGTCCGGCATCGGGCTGGCGACTGCGCGCAAGGCCGCCCAGGCCGGCGCCGCCGTCGTGCTCGCTTCGCGTAACGACGATGTGCTTCGCGCGGTCTGCAAGGAGATTAACGACGCCGGCGGCCGGGCTCATCCGGTGAGCGGCGATGTCGGCAGTCCAGAAGACGTGGAGAAGATCGCCCGTGCGGCGATCGCGCGGTTCGAGCGCTTCGACACCTGGATCAATGACGCAGGCGTGGGGCTCTACGGCGAACTGATGGAGACCCCGGCCGCCGATCACGAGCGGCTCTTCCGCACCAACTACTTTGGCGTGGTGAACGGCTCCTTGGAGGCCGTGAAGCATTTCCGTAAACGCGGCGGGCCGGGCGCGATCATCAATCTCGGCTCGGTGCTGTCGGATGTCGCCACGCCGATGATGGGCGCCTATTCGGCGTCGAAGCACGCAGTGAAGGGCTTCACCGATGCGCTGCGGATCGAGTTGGCGCGCGAGAAGGCGGCGGTGTCGGTTACTCTGATCAAACCCTCCAGCATCTCCACGCCGTTCGCCGACCACGCGCGCAACCTGATGGACAAGGCCGCCACCGTGCCGCCGCCTCACTACGCGCCTGAGGTTGTCGCCGATGCGATCCTCTATGCAGCGCAGCATCCGACGCGCGACCTTGAGGTCGGCGCCGGCGGGCGGCCCTTCGCCATCGCTTCAGCCGCCGCCCCTGGCCTGTCCGACAAGTTGCTGGGGGCGGTGATGCCGCCGCTCAGCCGCCGACGTGGAGCCAAGCCGCTCAGCGATAATCTCTATGAGGCCGGCGTCGATGGGCAGACCGAGGGCGCGCATCTGCGCGGCCGTCGGTTCAGCCTCTATACGGAAGCGCAAAAGCACCCGGGCCTGACCTTTAGTCTGGGCGCCTTGGCGGTGACGGCCTTGGCGGCGTTCCTGGCGCGTGACGCGATCGGACGGAACGCACGGCCGATTATCGTGCGCGCCGTCAGGCCTATGTTGGTGCGGGGCGCAGTCCGGCATCCGGTGGCGACCGCCACACTGGTGGCCAAGCACCCTCGCGAGGCCGCGCGCTTGGCCTCGGCGCTTCGCTGAAAGTGTTAAGAATCTTCACTGTGGGTTAACGGCGTCGGGAGGATTCTCGCCAGGGTCGAATCTGACCCCGGGAGCTTCAACCGTTGCGTAGCCTTGTCGCCGCTGTCGAGCGGATCGATCCCTTGATCGTTTCCGGCCGTGTTGCGGCCGTGAACGGCTTGTTGATCGAGGCCCGCGGCGGCCTGACGCGGTTGGCCGTCGGCGCTCGGGCGGAAATCGAGCGCCGCGCCGACAAGCCGCTGGCCGCTGAGGTCGTGGGCTTCCGCGAAACCCGCGCCTTGCTGATGCCTTTCGGACCGGTTGAGGGCGTCGCGCCGGGCGCCGAGATCCGTATCGAGCCGCAGGGTTCGGCCGTGCGCCCTACGGCCGCTTGGCTGGGCCGCATCATCGACGCCTTTGGCGAGCCGATCGACGGCAAAGGGCCGCTGCCCCAGGGCTTGGTGCCCTATCCCTTGCGCGCCCCGCCGCCCGCCGCCCATGCCCGCGGCCGGGTGGGCGAGCGCCTCGACGTCGGCGTGCGCTCGATGAACGTCTTCACCACCTGCTGCCGTGGCCAGCGGCTCGGCGTCTTCGCCGGCTCAGGGGTCGGCAAGTCGGTGCTGCTGTCGATGCTAGCCAAGGAAGCCGACTGCAACGCCGTGGTCGTCGGCCTGATCGGCGAGCGGGGCCGCGAGGTTCGCGAGTTCATCGAGGAGACCCTGGGCGAGGAGGGGCTGAAGCGCGCCGTGGTGGTGGTCGCCACCTCCGACGAGCCGGCCCTGAAGCGCCGCCAGGCCGCCTACATGACCCTGGCCATCGCCGAGTTCCTGCGCGACCAGGACATGGAGGTGCTGTGCATGATGGACAGCGTCACGCGCTTCGCCATGGCGCAGCGGGAGATCGGCCTGGCCGCCGGCGAGCCGCCGACCACCAAGGGCTATACGCCGACCGTCTTCACCGAGCTGCCGAAGCTGCTGGAACGTGCCGGACCGGGGCCGATCCGACCCGATGGCACCACGGCCGGGCCGATCACCGGGATCTTCACGGTGCTGGTGGACGGCGACGATCACAATGAACCGATCGCCGACGCGGTGCGCGGGATCTTGGACGGCCACATCGTCATGGAGCGCGCCATCGCCGAGCGCGGCCGCTTCCCGGCGATCAATGTGTTGAAGTCGATCAGCCGGACCATGCCGGGCTGCCATCTGCCGCACGAGCGGGAGATCGTGAAACTGGCCCGCCAGTCGCTGTCGGCCTACGCCAACATGGAAGAACTGATCCGCATCGGCGCCTACCGCGCCGGCGCCGATCCAACCGTCGATCGCGCCATCGAGCTCAATCCCGCGCTCGAGGCCTTCCTCGCCCAGGACAAGGACGAGGCGACAAGTCTGGAGGCGAGCTTCGACAGTCTCGCTCAAATCCTTATGGGTGACGCCGCATGAGCTGGGCTCAGTCCCTGATCAAACTCTCGACCTATGAGGTCGAGGTTCTGCAGAAACGTCTGGGCGAGATCGCCGACCGACGTATGCATGCCGAGATGAAGCTGGTGATGCTGGAGGCTGAAGCCCAGGCCGAGGCCGACCGTGCGCGGCACGACGCCGAGCATGGCTGGTATCAGCTGGGGTTCCTGGAAGGTCTGCGGACGCGCCGGACGATGATCCAGGCCGACATCGCCCGCATTCAGGCCGAAGAGGCTGGTGCGCGCGACGCCCTGGCGCTCGCCTTCGAAGAGCAGAAGAAATACGAGCAGGTCGCTGAGGGCATCCGCTTGGCGCGCGCCAAGGAGACGGCTCGCCAGGAAACCGCCGCCTTGGACGAACTTGGCCTGCGAAAGGCCGCGCGCGGCTAGTTCAGCGGCGCGCCGTTGGGCGCGGAGGTGCGTGGCGCAGGCGCCTGGGCCTGATCGGCGTCGGCGGCTTGACGCAGAGCGTGCAGGTCATCGCTCAGGCGGAACAGCGCGACATAGAGTTCGCAGAACGAACGCCAGAGCAGCACCAGACCTGCGACCACCAGCAAGCCGGCCACCAGGACCGGAATCGCCAGGATCACGCCGATCCAGCTCTCTTCACGCAGGGCCACGCCGACGGCGGCGCCCACGGTGCCGAACGCGATCAACGCGATGACGCCTAGACCGGCCCAATAGATCAGATGGATGACCTGGTTGGTCATCAGCCGCTCGAAGGTCAGCAGATCCCAGAAGATCGTGCCCCCCGGGCCGCGCCGGGTCTTGGAAGCAGGTGGCCGCATTCGAAATCCAACGCCTAGCGGCCAACAGTGACCGCGCCAGGGTCAAACCGCTATCAGCCGGCACGCCGGGCTGCAACGTCCCTGACGCTACGGCCTGGCGCCGAGCTTGCCGATGGCCCCGCCGATCAGGCCCGCGACGGCCGACCCGATCGTCCCGAAAACCAGGACGCCGGCCGGCACATCCCGCAGCATTACGGAGACGCCAATTCCCAAGAGGGCGCAGGCCCCGCCGACGATCAGGCCGCCGATCATGCTGCGGCTCCAGCCCCCGGTCGCCGCCTTGGCGTAGAGCCATCCCGCCGCCAGCGAGATCAGCAAGCCGCCGACGGCGAAAACATTGTTCTTGATGAAAGGCACGTAGTGGCCGGCGATCACCATGGCCAATTGGGCGACCAATCCGAATCCCACGGCGCCTCGGATCGCTCGGGTGTTCACGGCTTTTTCCCCGCGGGTTTGGCCGGCCAATGCAGCCGAGCTGGCCAGCTTGCGCCCAGTTCCACGGCGCCAGCAATCGAATGATCTGGCCGAAGCGCCTGACATTTCCCGCAAAATGCGTGTTAGCCTCCTTCCCATGGGAGATGACACGACGACGCTGGACATCACCGACTGGAGATTGGAGCCGATTTCCGGCGCCGATCGCGACGTGGTGGAGGTGATCCGCCTACCGCCCGAACAGGAAGAGTTCGCCGGCAGCCTGGACGAGGTCTTCGGTCGGCTGAACGAAAGCGACGCGGTCGGATTGGAGCAGGGCTTCGCGGTCCTTGAGCCCTCAGGCGAGATCGTCGGCTTCTTCGTGTTACGCGAGGGCCTGCGCCGCCCGCCCTGGGCTCCTCCAGGCACGGTCAGCCTGCATAGTTTCCGAGTTCGTCCCGGCCTTCAGGGCAAGGGCGTCGGGCGCCGCTGCATCGCGTTGCTCGAAGAGTGGTTCGCCCGTGAGCGCCCCGTGCAGCCTCAGTTGATGCTGGCGGTCAACGCCCGCAATGCTCCGGCGATCGTCGCCTATCAGAAGATCGGTTTCATCGACACCGGCGGCCGTCACGAAGAGGGGCACGGGCCGCAGTTCATCTTCGCCAAGCCGATGGGCTAGCTCGCCGCCCGGCCTAGATCGAACCCACCGTCTTCAGCCGCGCCTTCGGGTGGATTTCGTTCTGGCTCAGCACCGGGGTCTGGCCACGGAAGCGTTCGATGATCGAGCGCACATACGGGCGGATCTGCGGGCTGGTCAGCAGCACGGCGCTTTCGCCAGCCAGGGCCGCCCGCTCGAAGCTGTCACGCACCAGGCGGATGAAGTCCTGCAGTCGCGAGGGCGCCAGGGCGAGTTGCTTTTCATCGCCCGACCCGATCAGGGCGTCGGCGAAGGCGTTCTCCCATTCGGCCGACATCGTGATGATCGGCAGCGACCCGTCGTCGCCGCGATAGGCGAACGAAAGCTGGCGCGCCAAGCGGCCGCGAACCTGTTCGACCAGCAGGGTGATCGACTGGGTGTGGGGCGCCGCCTCGCCGATCCCTTCCAGGATCGCCGGCAGGTCGCGGATCGACACGCGTTCGCGCAGCAGCGCCTGCAGCACGCGCTGGACGGTGGTGGCCGAGACGACGCTCGGGATCAGGTCCTCGACCAGCTTCTTCTGTTCGGTCGGCAGTTCCTTCAGCAGCTTCTGCACCTCGGCGTAGGAGAGCAGGTCCGGCATGTTCTCCTTCAGGATCTCGGTCAGGTGCGTGGTCAGCACCGTGGCGGGATCGACGATGGTGTAGCCGCGGAACGTGGCCTCTTCGCGCAGGGACTCATCGATCCAGGTGGCGGGCAGGCCGAAGGCCGGCTCACGCATGTGCTCGCCGGGAATGTCCACCTGACCGCCGGAGGGATCCATCGCCATCAGCGATCCGAGCCGGACCTCGCCGCCGCCGCCTTCCATTTCCTTGATGCGGATCATGTAGCCCTGGGAGGGCAAGCGCATGTTGTCGAGGATACGCACGGCCGGCATGACGAAGCCGAAGTCGGCGGCCAGGGTGCGGCGCAGCGCCTTGATCTGGTCGGTCAGGCGGCGGCCTTCGAGGTCGTTGATCAGCGGCAGCAAGCCGTAGCCGAGCTCGATCTTGATCTCGTCGATAGCCAACGACTGGCTGATCGGCTCTTCCTGTTCCTGCACCGGCGCATTGGCCGGCACGATATCGATGGGCGGCGGCTTGGCCGCATCCTGGGCGCGCTTCCAGGCCAGGAAGCCTGCGCCGGCCGCCAGGGCTGCGAACGGAATGATCGGCATGCCGGGGATCAAGGCCAGCATGCCGGCCGAGGCCGAGACCATGCCCAGCGCGATCGGGTTCATGGCGAGCTGGGCGACCAGCGCCTTGTCCGCCGAACCGTCGACGCCGGCTTTCGACACCAGGAAACCCGCAGCGATCGAAATGATCAGGGCCGGGATCTGGCTGACCAGACCGTCGCCGATGGTCATCAGCGTATAGGTGGCCGCGGCTTGGCCGAGCGGGACCTTGTGCTGCACCACCCCGATTAGGATGCCGCCGATAATGTTGATGGCGACGATGATCAGGCCGGCGACGGCGTCGCCGCGCACGAATTTCGAGGCGCCGTCCATGGCCCCGAAGAAGGTGCTTTCCTGCTCCAGCTCCTTACGGCGGCGCTTGGCTTCCTCTTCCTCGATCAGGCCCGCCGACAGGTCGGCGTCGATGGCCATCTGCTTGCCGGGCATCGAATCCAGGGTGAAGCGGGCGGCGACTTCGGCGATCCGGCCCGAACCCTTGGTGATGACGACGAAGTTCACGATCACCAGGATGGCGAACACGATCACCCCGATGACGAAGTTGCCGCCCATCATCAGGTTGCCGAAGCCCTCGATGATTTTACCCGCGCCGTGCGCGCCTTCGTGCCCGTGACCGAGGATCAGCCGGGTGGAGGCGATGTTCAGGCCCAGGCGGAACAGGGTCGTGACGAGGAGGACGGTGGGGAACGCGGTGAATTCCAGCGGCCGCTTGATCAGCAGCGAGGTCATCAGGATCAGCACCGACGACGTGATCGAGATCGACAGCAGCAGATCCAGCATAAACGGCGGGATCGGCAGGATCAGCAGTAGGACGACGCCGATGACGCCCATCGCCAGCGCCACTTCGCCCTTCATCAACCACCCGAGCATGTCGCGCGGGCTGGGGCGGTCCGATGATGAGAGTGTCGAGTCCGACATCTTCGGTCTCCGCCTCTACCCCTTCAGGGGGAGAGGTTGGGGTGAGGGGCGCCCGCGTTCGGCGAGCACGGCGCGAACCGCCGCTTCGTGATCGTTTTGGATGAGTCGAGCTGCGTCGTCGCCCCCTCAACCAACCCCTCCACAGGGGAGGGAATGTGCTTCTAGGCCGCGCTGGCCCCCATCTGTGGGGCTGGCACCGAAACGCCGGCCTCGTTGTATTCCTTCAGCTTGTTGCGAAGCGTCCGGATCGAGATGCCCAGGATGTTGGCCGCGTGGGTGCGGTTGCCCAGGCAGTGCGACAGGGTGTCGAGGATCAGCTGCTGTTCCATGTCGGCCACGGTCTGGCCGACAAAGGCCCGCGTGACGGCCTCGGCGGCGCCGGCCGCGTTCTGAGCGGTGCGCACGGCGGGGTCCGGGGCGGCGAGGGGCTGGCCGTCCGGCAGACGGATGGCGCTTTCCTCGATCTCGGGACCGATGGCCAACAGCACCGCGCGGTGCATGGCGTTTTCAAGCTCGCGGACGTTGCCCGGCCAGCGGTGGGCGGCCAGGCGGCGCTTGGCTTCGGCCGAGAGCGGGCGCTCCAGCGTGCCGTTCGCCTTCGCGTACTTCCGCACGAAGTGTTCGGCCAGGGCGACGACGTCGCCCGGACGCTCGCGCAGCGGGGGGAGGCGAAGGTTCACGACGTTGAGACGGTAGAGCAGGTCCTCGCGGAACGTCCCGTCCTTCACGGCCTGGGCGAGGTCGCGGTTGGAGGTGGCGAGGATGCGGATGTCGACCTTCACCGGCTTGGAGCCGCCGACCCGGTCGATTTCCCGCTCTTGGATGGCGCGCAGCAGCTTGGCCTGCAGGCGCGCGTCCATTTCCGAGATTTCGTCGAGCAGCAGGGTGCCGCCGTTGGCCTCCTCGAACTTGCCGATCCGCCGGGCGACGGCGCCGGTGAAGGCGCCCTTCTCGTGGCCGAACAGCTCGCTTTCCAGCAGGTTCTCGGGGATGGCGGCGCAGTTGACGGAGATGAAGGCCTGCTTGGCGCGGCGCGACTTCTGGTGAACGTACCGGGCGATGACTTCCTTACCCGAACCGCTTTCGCCGGTGATCAGGATTGAGGCCTCGGACGGGGCGACCTGGTCGGCCAGGGCGATCACCGCCTGCATGCCGGTGTCGCGCACCACCATCGGCTTGTTGTCGTCGGAGACGGCGGCCAGGACGGCGGCGATCATCTCGGCGTCCGGCGGCAGGGGAATGAATTCCTTGGCGCCCGCGCGGATGGCGTCGCCCGCCTTCTGGGCGTCGGGATCGACGCCGCACGCGACGACCGGCACCCGGATGCGTTCGTTCTCGTTCGCCGCGATCAGGGCGGCGATGTCGAGATCGTAGTCGACCAGCAGCAGGTCGGCGCCTTGGCCGGCTCGCAGGGCGTGGGTGGCCGCCTCGATGGTCTCGACGTGGCTCACCTTGGCGCCCGCCGTCATCGCCATCTTCACGGCGTTGGACAGCTGTCCATTCAGTTTTCCGACGACCAAAAGCCGCATTGTACTATCTCCTCAGACGCCTGGGGCCTTAGCCCTGGGAGTCGCCGTCCTTGATGATTTCCGTCATGGTCACGCCCAGGCGTTCGTCCACGATGACGACCTCGCCCCGGGCGACCAGGCGGTTGTTGACGTAGATGTCGATGGCCTCGCCGACCTTGCGATCCAGATCCAGGACGCTGCCGGATTGAAGCTGAAGCAGCTGGGCCACTGACATGGTGGCGCGTCCGAGTACGGCGGAGATCGAGACCGGAACATCGAAGACCGGCGCCAGGTCGGTGGCGGTCTTGTCTTCCATCTCCATCCCCAGATCCATCATCGGGGAGTCGGAGGGGGCGAACTCATCGAGTCGAAGGTCGTTGGACATCAGCTGTCGCTTCCGGGGATGAGGGGTTCGGCGTGCAGACCTTCGGCGGCCAGGGCTGCATGGAGGGCGGCGGTCACGCGGGCTGCGGAGGCGGCAGGGTCGAAGGCCGCCGCGCCGTCGCCAAAGTCGAGGGTGAAGGCGCCAGGGCCCATGACCGGCGAGGGGCGGACCTGGATCGCGCCGGCGAAGCCAATGGCCTGGGCTGTATGTTCCAGCGCGGCCTGGATGCCCTCGGCCAATTCCGGCGGGGCGTTCACCACCAGCCGCGGCGAGGCTTCGATCTCGCGGGCCAGGTTTTCCAGGGCGGCCAGGATCGGCGCCTGAGGGAACTGGGCCAAGGCCGCGTCGGCGATGGCTCGCGCGCAGGCGAGGGCCAGCTCGGCTGATCCAACCCGATGTTCATGGGCGACCCCTGCCAGCTTGGGCATGGCCGCGCCGGCCGCTGCGGCGATCTGGGACAGGGCCTGGGCCTGAAGCGCGCTCATCGAGGCGAGGGCCTGTTGCTCGCCCTGCGAGAAGGCCTCCGAGCGCAGCACCTCGACCTCGTCGATCGTGTAGACGCGCTTGGGTCGGCTGGCGGCGTAGGCGATGTCGCCGGCGTTGTCGAACACCGTGTCGAAGCTGAATTTCGGGTGCGGCGTACTGGTCATCAGTAGATCAACTCATCGTCGCCGCCGGCCCCGGCCAGCATGATCTCGCCCTTGGCGGCGAGGTCCTTTGCGACCTGGACCATGGTCATCTGGGCCTGGTCGACATCGCGCAGCCGGACTGGGCCCATGCCCTCCATGTCCTCGCGCATGATCTTCGCGGCCCGTTCGGACATGTTGGAGAAGAACATCTCGCGCAGGCTGTCCGAGGCGCCCTTGAGCGCCAGGGCCAGCTGGTCCTTCTCGACGCCGCGCAGCAGGGTCTGGACCCCGCCGGGGTCGAGCTTGGACAGGTCTTCGAAGACGAACATCAGGGCGCGGATACGTTCGGCGCTCTCGCGGTTGCGCTCTTCGAGCGCGGCGATGAAGCGCGCCTCGGTCTGGCGGTCGAAGGCGTTGAAGATGTCGGCCATCATCTCGTGGCTGTCGCGCTTGGAGGTGCGCGCCAGGTTCGACATGAACTCGGTCCGCAGGGTTTGCTCGATCTTGTCGAGGATCTCGCGCTGGACCGGCTCCATCCGCAGCATCCGGGTCACGCATTCCAGCGCGAAGTCCTCGGGCAGGGCGGCCAGCACCCGGGCCGCGTGCTCGGACTTCACCTTGGACAGCACCACGGCGACGGTCTGCGGGTATTCGTTCTTCAGGTAGTTGGCGAGGACCGCCTCGTTCACGTTGCCGAGCTTGTCCCACATGGTTCGACCCGCCGGACCGCGGATCTCCTCCATCAGGGTGTCGACCTTCTCTGGCGGCAGGAAGGCCTGCAGCAGGCGCTGGGTTTGTTCGAACGAACCCATGATGGCGCCGGCGCCGGACATCCCGGAAATGAAGTCGACCAGCAGTTGCTCGACGACGGACGACGAGACGGTGCCGAGGCCAGCCATGGCCTGGGAGATCTCCTTGATCTCCTCTTCGTCCAGCTGTTCCCAGATAGTGCCGTGCTCTTCGCCAAGCGCGAGGAGCACGACTGCGGCCCGCTCGGGACCGCTGAGCTTAGCGGGGTCGGTAATGGCCTTCATACGCGGGTTCATGTGGTCTCATGCAACCAGGTGCGCAGGAGGGAGACCGACTCCTCCGGATGGTTCTCGACGAACTCGGCGACGCGCTTCACCGACGAAGCCTTCACCTGGCCTTCGATGCGGGCGATGTCGATCCGCTGCTCCAGCTCGTTCGCCGGGCCCGGCAGGGCCAGCGGCTGACCGGTGGCCGGATCGACCGTGACCTGCAGCGGCTGGCCGTCGGCGGTGACGAGGCGGGTCCCGCCGACGCCCGAGGCGAGGGCCGGCAGATTGCGGTTGGGTGGCGGCTTCAGCAGCGGGCGGACGATGAACAGTATCATCAGGATCGCGACGATGGCGATGATACCCAGCTCCACCGCGCGCATGATGTCGTTCTTGTCGAAGCCCATCAGCGGGTTTGTGGTTTCGACGCCGCCGGCCGCCTCGGTGGCGGGGAAGCGGACATTGACGACGGTCACCTGGTCGCCCCGATCGGCGTTGTAGCCGACGGCGGTGCGGACCAGCTGCTCGATCCGCTGCATCTCCTGGGCCGAACGCGGCGTGTAGGCCCCCGGCTTGCCGTCGGCGCCTGGCGCGGTGATGCCGTCGATGGCGACGGCGACCGACAGGCGCTTCATGTCGCCCGGCTCCTGGATCTCGGTGCGGGTGGTTTTGGAGATCTCGTAGTTGGTGGTCGACTCGGTCCGGCCGCTGGCCGACTGGTTCAAGGTCTCGCCGTTGGCGCCGACGCCGCCCGGGATATTGGCGCTGGCCGTCACCGCGCCATTGGCGTCGGGCTGGTTTTCCCGGCTGTTCTCTTCGTTGACCGATTCCGAGCGAACGACCTGGCCATCCGGATCGAAGGTTTCTTGCTGCACGGTGATGCGGGCCAGGTTCAGATCGGCCGTGACGTTGACGCGAGCCTTGCCGGCGCCGACCACGCCCTCGACCAGGTTCTTCACGGTCTTGGCGATGCGTTGCTCGACCTCGCTGCGGCGACCGTCGGCGGCTTGGCCGCCAAAGCCATCTTCGCCGGTCGACAGGGTCTTGGCGTGCTGGTCGACGACCGTGACGCGGCCGGGCTTCAAGTTCGGAACGGCGCTGGAGACCAGGTTCTGGATCGCTTGGACTTGGTCGGGAGAGGGTGCACGGCCGCCGACCCCGATGGTCACGGCGGCGGACGGTTGCTCGGCCTGCTCTTCGAACAGCTGGCGCTTGGGCAGCACCAGATGCACACGGGCCGAGGTCAGTCCGTCGAGGCCGCGAATGGTGCGCGACAGTTCGCCTTCCAGGGCGCGCTGGCGGTTCAGTTGCTGGACGAAGTCGGTTTGGCCAAGGGCGTTGGCTTCGTCGAAAATCTCATAGCCGACCGAACCCGAGGTCGGCAGGCCCTTGCTGGACAATAGCAGGCGGGTGGAAGCGACTTTGTCGCGGCCGACCATGATGGTCGATCCATCGCCCTTGACCTCGTACTTGACCCCGGCCTGGTCGAGGGCGGCGGTGATCGAGCCGGCTTCCTTCATGTCCAGGTTCGAATAGAGGAGCGCCTTGGGCTCTCCTAAATTCATGGTCAGGGCGAACAACGCCGCGGCTACGCCGGCCCCAATCCCGAGAAATGCCGCCAGCCGTCCGATACCGAACTTCTGCAGGGCGGCGACGAAGCTATTCAACGCGGACGTCCTTCCCGGGGATATGCGGAAGAGACGCCTACTCGCCTGCCGCTAGGCAGGATTTACCCAGTGCTTGGTAAACGACGCGTTTAAGTTTTGCCGCCTTAACGCCTCAATTCGCGAATGAATTTCCAGCCCATTTCGCGTGAAGCTTAGCCATTCCAGGGGGTTAGCGCGCCCCAGAGCCCCAGGAGCACCGAAAAGCTCGTGTAGACCAAAACCGTAAAAGTAAATGAGGCCTTCCGCAGGGCGCTCCACGAATCAACTCGGCGCCCGCCGCGCCAGATCGCGGGCAGCATGATCAAGCTGAGCAGGGTGAGGCCCGCGGCGACCAGGACGCAGGCCGAGGCGATGATCAGGGCGGCGCTCGGCCAACCGTACATCACGTTCGCCACGTCGCTCGTGCCGGCGGCCCAAAGCCCGAAGAGCGCCAGCGCGGCGAGCCAAAGCACGGCTTGGCTGGTCTGGATCAGGCTGGCTTGCCGCTGGACCGAGGTTTCGCGGAACTCACGCCGATTGCGCAGGAACAGGCCGGCGATGGTCGTGATTGCGGCGGCCCCGCTGAGCAGCGCGAGCAGCGCCAGGGTCGTCGAGCGCTTCCAGAAGCCGGACCGCTCGAAGGACTGCTCGCCGAGCGGCGTCTGGAATGCGTAGGCGCGGCCGTTCGCCATCGAGAAGGCGAGATGATCGGCGCCGGTCGTTGAGATGAAGCGGCCCTCCGAGAGATCGCCTTCGGGTACGAAGGTGCGAACCTTGCCGCCGGAAGCGACGGCGAGGCGGCCTTCCGGCGTGACCTTAACTTCGACGCCGCCGATCAGCAGGCCGACCATGCCCTCGAGCCCGCGATAGGCGCGGCGGTTGCCGACATAGTAGCCGGCGAAGTCGCTGGCCCGGTCGCGTAGCGCCGGTGATCCGGCGCGTGGGAAGGGCTGGGGCGGGGCGTAGAACTGCTGCACCACCTGGGCCGCGAAATCGCGGGCGAGATCCCCGCCCGTCTCGGTGTTGGTGCTGATGAAGACGCCGAGATTGAGGTCCGGGGCGACGATCATGTTGGACAGGAACGAGAGCGTGCCCCCGGCATGACCAAAGCCCTTGTGGCCGCCGGGCAGGTTGTACTCGATGAAGCCATGCCGCCAGCCGTTGATCCCGGCCGGCGTTTTGCGGATCGGAGTGTTGAACGCCTGGGCGGCGCGCGGGCCGTAGACGACGGCCCCGTCGAGGGTTCCGGCATTGAGCAGGAGTTGCATGTAGCGCGCCATGTCGGCGGCGGTGGACGAGGCGGAGCCGGCCGGCGCGACCTGACTGATGAACTCGAAGGGGCGTTCTGCGAAGCCGGTCGGCGTCCAGCGGTAGCCGGCGGAGATATTGTCAGCAAGCCGCTGGGGGATTGGGGCCGGCAGCCCAGCCTTGACCGGGTGAGGCTCGCGGAAGCTGGTGTTGTTCATGCCGATCGGCAGGAAGATGCTTTCCTCGATCAGGCGTTCGAAGGGTTTGCCCGAGACGTAGGAAACGGCCTGGCCGGCGAGGGCCGCGCCGTAGTTGGAATAGGCCGAGGCCTCGCCCGGGGCCCGGACCCGGCGGGGCCGCTCCTGGCGCAGATATTCGGCCATCGGCCGCACGCGGTCGAAGTTTTTCTCGAACAGATGCCCCAGCGCGCGGTCTTCGAAACCGGGGGAGTGGTCCATCAGGTTGATGACCCGCACGGGCGTGCGGAAGCCCTGGTCGCGAACTTGGATACGCTCGGGGAGATAGAGGTTGATCGGCGCGTCCTGGCGGATGCGGCCCGCCTCGATCTCCTTCATCAGGGCGATCCAGGTGAAGGTCTTGGAGATCGAGCCGATGCGAAACAGGGTCTTGTCCGGATCGACCTTGCGGGCGGGTGAAAGATTGGCGAAGCCGTAGCCTTTCTTCAGCACCACCTGGCCGTTCTGCACGACCGATACGGTGACGCCGGCGATGTGTTCGCGAGCCATGGCCTCGCGAACGACGCCGTCCACGAAGGCTTCAAGCTCGGCTGGAGGCAGGGCTTCGCCAACCGCCAGCCGCGCGCCGCTCGGGGTGGCGGGCAGCGCCGGGACGGGTGACGACAGGGGCGCCGCCTGGGCGGCCGCTGCTGTGGGGGCGGCGCTGGCGGTCGCCTTCGGACGAGGCGCAGCCGGGCGCTGGAGGCTGGTATAGGGCACAGGCCCGTTCGGATTGGCGGCCGGCGCCGGCGCGCTCGGCGCCAGGGGTGCTGGCGCGCTCTCCTGGGCCATGCTGGATGTAGCCGAGACAGCCAGGATCGCAGCGAAGACAGCCTTGAAGATCAATTGCATGGACGAATACCCGCTGGCCCCATTGTCCAGTGAATCCTCTTGTAGGGCGCCTCGCGCGCACCACGCTAGAGTGCTTTGACGCAGGTGATGGCCGCGGTTCAATCGCGTCGCGGCGGCCCCGTAGCGAAGGCGTAGAAGGGCAGCACGGGGCGCAGTTCCCCACCGATCCAGATCTGTGGTTCAGAGGGGGGCTTCATGCCCTCGGCGACCTCGCGCTGGGCGACGCAGGCCTTCACGGCGGAGGCGAGCGTGATGAAGTCGTGTGTCGCCTTGCTCGACTTCAGGACGCAGTCGTCGAAGAACGGATAGATGTTGTCCTCTCCGCAGCCGAACGATGTGCGATCGCGGCGTGCGGCGGTCAGGATCATGCGGTTCTTGCTGGCCAGCGGCGGCACGAACACCCCCGAGAAGCAGGCCGACATGATCACCACGGTCGGACGCGGGCCGCAGGTGGCGTCCAGGATCCGGTTCAGCAGCATGGGCGTGAGGATCTTGTCATCGACCACGACGCCGTCCGGCGCGCCATGCGAAGTGAAGTAGACGAGGCAACCGGCCTTCGCCTTGCCCGAGAGGTCGTTCAAGGTTTCGTAGATGGCGCGGGGATCGGCCTTAAGCGGCTGATCCTTGTACCGGTCGGGTCTGACCGAGAACTGCCGCATATTGGCGGGTGAGAAGCCGATCCGCTGAAGCTCCTTGGAGACATCACGGCGGGCGTTGTCGAAGACTTCGGTCGGACCGCCGCGGCTGCCGTGGAAGTCTCCGGCGATGACCACGGCGGCCCAGTCGCTGAACGGATGGCTTTCGGCCGGAGGGGCGGCGAACGCCAAGCCGGCCCAGCCCAGGGCTAGGGCGAAAAGTGCGCTGGCGAGGCCGGCGCGCCCTCCCATCCTAGCTTTTGTAACGCTGGAATGGGGTTGGCACCGCGGTTCCCGTCGCCTTGGCCAGCAGGCGCCCGTCGGCGTCGTAGAGCTCACCCTCGGTGAAGGCGATGGTGCGGCCCCATTTGGCGACGCGGCCTATCCCCTTCAGCTTTCCCGGCGCGCCGGGGCGGAAAAAGGTGGTCTTCATCTCGGCCGTCGGTGCGACGTGGGTCATACCCGAGGCGACCATGCAGGCCACCGACATCGCCTCGTCCAGCATGGCGCAGAGATAGCCGCCCTGGATCTGCTTCATCGGGTTGAGCAATAGCTCGGCCTTCGCGTCGAACTCGACCTCGACCGACTTCTCGGCCTGGCTGACCGCGACGATGCGGAAGCCCAGCGTCTGGGAGCCGGTGGGTTGGTTCTTGGAACGCTGGAAGCGGGCGAGGATGGCCTCGTCCGTCAGGACTTCCGGTTCCGGGGCGGCGACGTCGGTCATTTCAGGCGCGCTCACTTCTTCCGGAAGGTGTCGAGTGAGACGACGTTCGGCGCGTCGGGATCGGTCTCAGCAGGCGGCTCGGCGGGCTCGTCCTGGGCGACGGGCAGGGTCGTCGTGTTGGACGTCGCCGACTCGAACTGCAGCAGGAACTGGACGCTGGGATCATAGAACCGGGTGACCGCGGCGTAGGGCACCGAGAGCCGCTTGGGCTGTCCGCCGAACTTCAACGTGATCGAGAAGAAGGTCTCGCCCGGCGCCAGGTCCCAGTACTGGTGCTGCAGGACGATGGTCATTTCATCGGGGTACTTGCCCAGCAGATCGTTGGGGCCGGACACGCCCGGCGCCTCGGTCTTGAAGGTGATGTAGAAGTGGTGCGCGCCCGGCAGGCCTTCCGGCGCGGCGGCGCGCTTCAGCGCGGCCTTCACCACGCCGCGCAAAGCCTCTTGGGCCATGGCTTCGTAGTGCATTTGGTCTTGGGCCGGCGGATCCTGGGCCATCGAAACTCCGAGGGAACAACTTTGGGCGGAGGGTAGCGTTTCGGCGTCCGGGCGCAAGGCGGCTAGCGTGTCAGATGAGGCTCAATCGCCGAGAATTGTAAGGAAAAGTGGAGGGGTTCTGTTGCAAGGCCCCCTCCGAGCCCCGCCTAACGCTGCTAAGACGCTAGGAGTTTATGTCGAAATCAGTCGGGTCGCTTACGCGGCCAAACGGACTTCTTCAGCGAAGTTATCGTTCGCATTTAGTTTAAAGCCCGAAACGGTGGGCCAAGCCGAGAGAAAGCAACACCTTTAGACGTCTGTCGATGCTGATCGGCCCCATGCTTACCGGCGATAACGACCGGGGAAGATTGGTGGAGCCGCCGGGAATCGCACCCGGGTCCAGTCCGCTTATTACGTGCGCGTTTATCCCTATAGTCGGGCCGAAACCCGACATGACTAGTATAGGGGCGGGGCGATCGTTTTTGAAGGGCCTCAGATAATTGAGGGCGATCTCCCCGCCGCGGGACCTCGCTAGCGCACCACCAGCACGGGCAGGGGGCTGCGGGTCACGACTTCAGATGTCTGGCTGCCCAGCAGCAGGCGGCCAAGCCCACGTCGGCCATGCGACGCCATGACGATCAGGTCGCAGCCCTGGGCCTTGGCGGTCTCCAGGATCGCCTCGGCCGGCTGCGCATTGCGGATGTGAATGGTCTCGACGGCGACGCCGTGTTGCTCGGCGGCCTGCTTGGCTCCGGCGAAGACGCGGCTGGCGAACTCGTCCTGGACCTTGTCGTAGTCCGCCATCTCGATGGGAACCCACCCGGCGCCGACGCCCGCGCCCGCGCTCGCATAGACCGGGAAGGATTCTGTGACGGTGATGACCGAGACCTTGGCGCCGATTTCCTTCGCCAGGGAGAGCCCATGGTCGAGGCCCTTCTGGGCGACTTCGGAGCCATCGGTCGAGATGAGGATGTGCTTATACATTTTGTCTCCCTAGGTGCGCCTATGCATCGCGCTGATAACCAAAAAGGACGTCACGTATTCATGCGGAGCAATGCGCAAAATCAAATCCGCACGAGCCAAGCCGCTCCAGTGATGAGGCGCCTGGCGGCCTCAGCTTAGCAGTCGATCTGCGGTCTACGCGAGCGCGCTATCTCATATCTCAACCATGAGTTAGCCTCGAATCAGATTGGAGGGTCTGTCATGCAGAAGTTTGTCGCTGAGTTTATCGGTACGCTTACGCTCGTCCTCTTCGGTTGCGGCGCCGCCGTACTGGGCGGAGACAATGTCGGCCAGCTTGGCATCGCCCTGGCTTTCGGCTTTGCGATCGTCGCCATGGCCTACGGCATCGGCTCGATCTCGGGCTGTCACGTAAATCCCGCAGTCAGTCTTGGAGCTTTCATCGCGGGGCGCATGAGCGCGCCCGAAATGCTCGTTTACTGGGCCGCGCAGTTCAGCGGGGCGCTGGTTGGGGCAGGCATCCTCGCCGCCATTGCCGGTATGGCGGGCGGACTGGGCCAGAACGGCTGGGGTCCCGGCTATCTGGGCGAGTTCTCGATGCAGGCCGCGCTGATCTTCGAGGTCGTGATGACGGCGATCTTCGTGATCGTCATCCTAGGGTCGACGTCGTCCGAGGCTCCGGCAGGCTTTGCGGGCCTGGCCATCGGCATCACCCTGGCCGTTATCCACATCGTTGGCATTCAGGTCACTGGGGTTTCGGTGAACCCGGCGCGTAGCTTTGGACCGGCGGTGCTGGTCGGCGGCCAGGCGCTCTCGCAGCTCTGGCTGTTCTTCGTCGCCCCGGCCATCGGCGCGGTGATCGCCGGCGCCATCTATCGCTTCCGCGTCCTGCGCTAAGGCGCAGGGGCGGCGGCCTCTTCGACCGCCGGCGGCTGAAACGTCGGCGGTTGCGGACGCGAGCGGGGGGCGGGCTTCAGTTGCCCGCCCTCAGCGACCAGTTGGCGGTATGCGGCGCGCGCGGTTTCGAAGCTGGCGCCGGTCGGATAGATCACATCGAAGCGGGGCTCATGTCCCAATGCCGCGCTGAGCGCGGCCTCCAGCACATCGGCGGCTTGGCCGACCTCGGCGCTGTCGCAGGCGCGCCGGACCGAACGGGACTTGCCCGGAACCACCAAGGTCAGATCATAGGATGTGCCATCGACGCAGAGCGCGTCGGCGGCGTCCAAGCCCTCGGCGACCCTGACCTCGCGTGGGGCGTCCCACAGCGGATCGTCGCGAAGGGCCAGGAACTTTGCGGCCGAGCCGGCGGGCAACTCGGCGTCGAACCCCACGCGCCGCGCGATGCCGGGCTCGCAGCACCCCAGACCGGCGCGCGCCTGGACGAAGGTCTTGCCGTCACGCCGGACGATTACGCGGATCAAGCTCTGGCGCGCTGAGGTGGAGGGGCGGATCGCGACCTCCAGGACCATCTCCCCGCCGCGCAAAATCTGGTTCTGCAGCGGGGGTAACGCCCACAGGCGGTAGAGCAGCGGATCGTAGCCGTTGTCGATGGTGATGGCGGGCTCGCCGCGGCCTGGTCGCCGCCCAGCCAGAGGATCGGCGGCTTCCGGCGGTGCGGGCCATTTGTCGTCCCACCAGCTCTTGGGATCTGGCGGCGGCCACGGCCAGGCGTCTTCCGCGGTGGCCGAGGCCGCGGGCGATGAAGGTTGAGCCAGGGCCGGAGCGGCGAGGCTGAGCAGACTCAAGATGGTCGCAGCGAAGCGGACCAATCTCGGTCCTCCCTACATGGCGTCGACGCCCCTGGTGATGGAAAGCACGCCCGTGCGCGAGAGTTCCACTAGGCCGAGCGGCCGCATCAGGTCGACGAACTTGTCGATCTTGGTCGAAGCGCCGGTCATCTCGAACACGAAGCTCTCGATGGTGGTGTCGACCACCTTGGCCCGGAAGATATCGGCGATGCGAAGGGCTTCTACGCGGTCGGCGCCGGTCCCCTTCACCTTTACGAGCGCCAGTTCGCGCTCCAGGCCGTTGGGGTCGCGGGTGATGTCCTGCACGTGGCGGGTGGCGACCATCTTCTCGAGCTGAGCTTCGATCTGCTCCAGCACGTGCGGCGCGCCGCGCGTGACGATGGTGACGCGGCTGGTATGGGCCCGCCGATCGGTTTCGGCGACGGTCAGGCTTTCGATGTTGTAGCCGCGCGCGGCGAACAGCCCGACCAGCCGGTGCAGCACGCCTGGTTCGTTGTCGACCAGGATCGCGAAGGTGGCGAGGTTCTCGACCTCTTCGGTGTGGCTGAGATCATAGACAGAGGCGGGCTGGGCGTCGGACATGCGGGCTCTCTAAACGTCGGTCGCCGAGGACGTCTCACATGCGCGCGCAGGGGGCAAGCCGCGACTGGCGCGACGCTGACGCGCCCACTTGCGCAGAACGCTGTTTGGTGACCGAAATCGGCCGCCGGGTCGCGCGGCCCGGTCCCAACCCGGAGCTGACAGTCATGAGCACGCAAGACATCGCCAACGACCTTGTCGCCCTCTGCAAGGCGGGCAAGTTCGATGAGGCGGGTGAAAAATACTGGGCCGACGACGTGCTGAGCGTCGAGGCGATGCCCGGAGATATGGCGCAGATGCGCGGCAAGGAGGCCGCCCGCGGCAAGGGCGAATGGTGGGCCAACGCCCACGAAATCCACTCGTCCGAGGTGGAGGGGCCTTACGTGAACGGCGACCAGTTCGCGGTGCGCTTCAAGATGGACCTGACTCAGAAGGCCAGCGGCGAACGCATCAAAATGGACGAGGTCGGGCTCTACACGGTCAAGAACGGCAAGATAGCCGAGGAGCGGTTCTTCTACGGCGAATAGGGCCTGGTCGTTGGCCGGCGCGAGCGGCGCCGGCCAATCAGGATCAGACCAGTCGCTTGCCGGCGTCGTCGATGATCGAACCCAGGTCCCGAGTCTCCTCGGCCATGATCATCTCGTTGTGAGCCTTGCCGGACGGGATCATCGGGAAGCAGTTTTCTTCCTTGGTGACCCGGCAATCGAACAGCACCGGTTTGCGCACGTCGATCATCTCGCGGATCTTGTCGTCCAGTTCGTCCGGGGTCTCAGCGCGCAGGCCGACGCCGCCGAAGGCCTCCGCCATCTTCACGAAGTCCGGCAGGCTGGACGAATAGGAGTGGCTGTAGCGCTCGCCGTGGAGCAGCTGCTGCCACTGACGGACCATGCCCATCCATTCGTTGTTCAAGATGAAGATCTTGATCGGCAGGTCGTACTGAATGGCGGTCGAGATTTCCTGCATGGTCATCTGGACCGAGGCGTCGCCGGCGATGTCGATGACCAGGGCGTCGGGGTGGGCCATCTGCACGCCGACCGCGGCCGGCAGGCCATAGCCCATGGTACCCAGGCCGCCGGAGGTCATCCAGTGGTTGGGTTGGTCGAAGTGATAGTACTGGGCCGCCCACATCTGGTGCTGGCCGACCTCGGTCGTGATGAAGGTCTCGCGGTGCTTGGTCAGCTCGTACAGCCGTTCGATGGCGTACTGCGGCTTGATCAGCTTGGTGTCCGGCCGATAGCGGAAGGACTGGCGGGCGCGCCAGGCTTCGATCTGCCGCCACCAGTCGTCCATGGCCGCCTTGTCGGTGGCCAGGTTCCGCTGCTTCCAGACCGCGATCATGTCTTCCAGCACGCTGCCGGCGTCGCCGACGATGCCGATGTCGGCGCGGACGTTCTTGCTGATCGACGAGGCGTCGATGTCGATGTGGATCTTTTTCGAGCCCGGCGCGAAGGCGTCCAGGCGGCCGGTCACTCGGTCGTCGAACCGCGCCCCGACCGCGATCATGACGTCGCAATCGTGCATGGCGTTGTTGGCTTCGAAGCTGCCATGCATGCCCAGCATGCCCAGCCACGCCGGATCGGACGCCGGGAAGGCGCCCAGGCCCATCAGGGTGGAGGTGACCGGAGCCCCGGTCAGTTTGGCGAATTCGCGCAGCAGTTCAGAGGCGCGCGGGCCCGCGTTGATGACGCCGCCGCCGGTGTAGAGGATCGGCCGGCGCGCGCCGGCGATCATCGCCACGGCTTCGGCGATCTTGGCGGAGTCGCCCTTGGTGCGCGGGTTGTAGTTGTGGGCGTGAACGACTTCCTTCGGGCCCTGATAAGCGCCCTTGGAGAATTGCACGTCCTTCGGAATGTCGATGACCACAGGGCCGGGGCGGCCTGACGTGGCGATGTGGAACGCCTCGTGGATGATCCGCGGCAGGTCGGCGACGTCCTTGACCAGGTAGTTATGCTTGGTGATCGGCCGGGTGATGCCGATGGTGTCGCACTCCTGGAAGGCGTCGGTGCCGATCAGGTGCGTGGCGACCTGGCCGGTGAAGACGATCATCGGGATCGAGTCCATCAGAGCATCGACAATGCCGGTGATGGCGTTGGTCGCGCCGGGACCCGAGGTCACCAGGACGACGCCCGGCTTGCCGGTCGAGCGGGCGTAACCTTCGGCGGCGTGGGTCGCGCCCTGTTCGTGGCGGACCAGCACGTGCTGCAGCCGCGCTTCTTCGAACAAGGCGTCATAGATCGGCAGGACCGCGCCGCCCGGATAGCCGAAGAGCACTTCGACGCCCTGGTCGATGAGGGCGCGGACCACGATCTCGGCGCCGGTCAGGGTTTCGGTCGTGGCGGGGGCTTCGATAGTCTGGTGGGCGGTCATTTCGGCGGCCTTGGTTTTCGGCAATAAAAAAGGCCCTCAATGGGGCCTGTGGCAAGCGACCTTTAACGGGCTGACGACGATGTCAGTCCGCGAGAGGTCGCCCAGAGAGTACAAGAAGCTCACGCACGAGCGTTCTCCAAATGAAGTCAGCAACGCTCATGACATGCCCCGATCAGCCCGTCAAGGCAGGGCTCAGAGCAAGAAACTGCCTCCACTGGCTTTCGTGATCCACCGCTTCGATCCGGGGCCAGTCCGCCATCTGCCCTCGCAGCCAGGTCGACTGTCGCTTGGCGTAGCGGCGGGTCTCGCGTTGAGCGGCCTCCAATGCCTCGGCGAGGCTGGCTTCGCCCCGTAGACAGGCGGCCAGTTCGCGATAGCCGACGGCCTTCATGGCCGGCAAGTCGGGGTCGAGCTTCCGCGCCGCCAGGGCGGCGACTTCGTCCAGGGCCCCTTGATCAATCATGGTCGTGAGCCGGGCGTCGCAGCGGTCGTAGAGGGCCTGGCGTGGCGGCTCTAGCGCAAGCGCGCTCCAGGATCCCGGCTCCAAGGCCGGATCGGTGCGCGCCTGCCAGTCGCTGAGCGAGGTTCCGGTGGCGGCGTAGACTTCCCAGGCGCGCGACAGCCGCTGACGATCGGCGGGCGAGATCCGGGCTTCGGCGGCGGGGTCGACCTGCGCCAACCGGTCGCGGAAGGCCGCTTCGCCCAGGGCGTCGAAATCGGCGGCCGATGCGCGACGGACCTCGGCGGGCGTTTGGGGGACATCTGCCAGGCCGTGGGTGAGGGCGCGGAAGTAGAGGCCGGTGCCGCCGACCACCACGGCCGAACGGCCGCGCGTCGCGATCTCGCCCAGAACTGACGTGGCGGCTCGCTGCCAGCGTCCAACCGACCAGCCGTCGGCGGCGTCGACCGTTCCGAACAGATGGTGCGGAGCCAGGGCCTCTTCCTGGGCGGATGGGCGTGCGGTCAGCAGGCGCAGGTCGGCATAGAGCTGGAGGGCGTCGCCGTTGACGATCTCGGCGCCGATTTCCTGGGCCAACCGTAGAGCCAGCGCCGACTTGCCGCTTGCCGTCGGCCCGGCGATCAGCCAGATGCGGGGCTTCATGCAGATCGCCCTTACCCTTGTCGGTCCCGATTCAGACGCGGCTCTACAGGCCGTCGCCCTTGTAACGCCAGCGCTCGCAGGCGCGCATGCTCGCGTCAAGGAGCCCCGTATCCTTGGCGACGGCGCCGTGGACCTGCTGGTCGAGGCCGACGCCGTTGGTCCAGTCCGCGCCGCCGCCGAAGCCAGTCTTGCGCACCTGTCCGTCGACATCTGCGCCCAGCCCTGGAACGGGCGGCGCAAACGGCTGCTGATCGCCGACATGGATTCCACCATCATCGGCTGCGAATGCATCGACGAGCTCGCTGATTTCGCCGGCGTGAAGGAACAGGTCTCGGCGATCACCGAACGCGCCATGCAGGGCGAGTTGGATTTCGAAGCCGCCCTGCGCGAGCGCGTGGCGATGCTCAAGGGGTTGCCGCTCAGCGCGTTGCAGCAGGCCTACGACGAACGTGTCCGGCTCAATCCGGGCGCCCGGACGCTGGTGCGGACCATGGCCATGCACGGCGCGCGCTGCGCCCTGGTTTCAGGCGGCTTCACCTTCTTCACCAGCCGGGTGGCGCAGGCTGCCGGCTTCCACCTCGACCGCGCCAACATCCTGCACGACGATGGTCAGGCCCTGACCGGCACGGTCGGCGAGCCGATCCTGGGCCGAGAAGCCAAGCTCGCCTCGTTGAAGGACCTGTCTCAGGCCGAGGGGATCGAACTGTCGGAAACCCTGGCCGTGGGCGACGGCGCCAATGACCTGGGCATGATCGAGGCGGCGGGGCTAGGCGTCGCCTACCGGGCGAAGCCGATTGTCGCGGCCCAGGCCGACGCCAAGGTGGACCACGCTTCGCTCACGGCGCTGCTCTACTTCCAAGGTTATCGCGCCGACGAGTTCGTAACCGACTGAAGCGGGGTTTGATTTCCCGTCCGGGGCCAAGCTCGGTAGAGACCGGGCCATGACTTTGCCCCGCACGCCTCTTGCCGTCGTCTTCGATATGGACGGACTGCTCTGCGACACCGAAGTCGTCTATCGCGACGCCATGATCGCGGTGGCGGCCGAGAATGGCCACGACATGCCGTTGTCGTTGTTCAAAAGCATGATCGGCCTGCCGGGCCCCTCCAGCGACCGCAAGGTTCTGGACCACTTCGGGGACGATTTCCCGATCGAGTCCTTCAACACGCGCGTTCGCGACCATGTCGATGCGGCTTGTGCAATCGGGGTGGCGCTGAAGGCGGGCGTCATCGAACTGTTGGACCATTTGGACGAGCTCGGTTTGCCCAGGGCCATCGCCACCTCGTCAAGCCACCGGTCGGTGGAGGCCCATTTGGGCCATAGCGGCATCATTCCGCGCTTCAACACCGTGGTGGCGCGAGGCGACTATGTGCTGGGCAAGCCCAATCCCGACCCGTTCCTGACGGCCGCCGCCCGGCTAGGGATCGCGCCGGAGCTCTGCCTGGCGCTCGAGGACAGTCACAATGGCGTGCGTGCCGCATCCTCGGCCGGGATGATGACCATCATGGTTCCGGACCTGCTCGATCCGACACCGGAGATGCACGACCTCTGCGTCCGCATCGCCCGTGACCTGCATGAGGTCGAGGCCTTGGTCAGGGCCTCGCGTTAGCCGCCGCGCGATTGGTGTTGGGCGGGTTTTTGAACCGCTCGACCACGTCTTTCACGACATTGGACGGAATCGCGAAGGCCAGGCCCGCACCCGGCTCGCCGCGGGATTCCCGCGCGCTGGCCATGCCGATCACCTGACCGGCCGCGTTCAGCAGCGGCCCGCCCGAGCCGCCCGCGGTCAGCGGCGCGTCGGTCTGGATGTAGGCCGTGACCGGTCCGCTGAGCGCGCCGTTGGCGAAGCGGTTTTCGCCTGCCGGCCCGATCTGCCGATTGATCGCCGAAACGATCCCGGAGGTCGCTGTGCCGACCAAGCCGTATGGCGCGCCCATCAGCACGACCGGCTGCCCGGCCTTCACCTGATTGCTGTCGGCCAGGGTGAGGGGGCTCAGTGACTTGCCGGGGGTGGTGCTGAACACCGCCACGTCGGCGACCTCGTCGGACCCGATCAGCTCGGCGCGCGCCACGCTGCCGTCGGAGAAGACCACGCTGACCACCGGCATGCCGCCAGTAACGTGGGCGGCGGTGACGATCAGTCCCTCGGAGGAGACGACGAAGCCTGAGCCCATGGGCATGGCCTCGCCGCGCGGCCCGCCTGAGACTGTGATCATGACGGTCGCGCGCTGGCCTCGGTCGACGGCTCCAATGAAGCCCTCGCCCCCGCGGGGAGCGTGCGGCGTGTCATTCGCGCCGCGTGTGAGACCCCAGCCAAGCAGCAGCAGGATGACCAGAGCGACGATGCCGGCCGCGGCGTGCAGAAGTTGTTGGGTGCGCAAGACGGACTCCGGGCGAAAAGCTTCAGGCCCAAAAGCGGCCAAAGCCCAGCTTGGTTCCACCGAGAGGGTGCGGCGTTAGAGCGCGATCCAGTAGTGCAAGGCGGTTTCACCTGGCCGCCAGATATGCGGGACTGAGGCGGTGTGTTCGCCGCCGTTCTTTTCGATCACCTTGATCGAGGCCGGGTTCAGCGCGTTGACGGTCAGCAGCACGCGGCGCAGGGGCAGGTTTGCGCGAATATAGTCCAGCCCCTCGGCCAGCATGGCGCTCGCATGGCCGTGACCACGGGCGCTGGGCCGAACCACGTACCCGACGTGCCCGCCGACCTTTTCGAGGTTTTCGTTGAGGTGGTGCCGGATGTGGAACGAACCGAGGAATTCCTCGCCTTCCACGTACCAGAGGACCGTCGAGGGAACCGCCGCCCCTTGGCCGCCGTCCGGAAGGGTCACAGTCGTCGGCGGGTTGCGCTGGCTCTCGATGAAAGCCTCCGGATCGGCCGCGATCTCGGCGATCGATTCCGGAGTTTCAGCCCGCAGCGTATCGCGGGAATACCCCTCGCGCAGGGCCTCCAGGAACGAAGGCATCTGCGCGAGGTCTGGTCGTAGCAGCCTTGGCATGCGGCTTAGCGGGCGTTCGGGCCGCCGTCGAAGTACTTGAAGAACTCGCTGTCGGGCGAGAGCACCATGGTGGTGTCGCCGCGGCCGAGCGAGGCCTCATAGGCCTGCATGGAGCGGTAGAACGAGGCGAAGGCCGGATCGCGTCCGAAGCTCTGAGCGAACAACCGGGTGCGTTGGGCGTCGCCCTCGCCTCGGGTGGTCTCGGCTTCCTGGTGCGCGGTCGCGAGCGTGATCGCGACTTCGCGGTCGGCGCCAGCGATGATCTCCCGCTTGCGCTGTTCGCCCTCGGCCCGGGTCTCGGCCGCCTGTTGCTGACGTGAGGTCTGCATCCGGCGATAGACCGCCGCCTGGTTGGCGGCCGGCAGATCGGCGCGTTTGATGCGCAGGTCGATGATCTCGATGCCCAGCTTGGACGAGTCGGCGCGAGCGGCGACGTCGGCGCGGGTCTTGGCCATCAGCTCACCGCGACGACCGGAGATGATGTCGTTGGAAGTCGCCGAGCCCAGCACCTGACGGAGCGAGGAGTTCACCAGCCGCTCGATCCGGTCGGACGCGGTCCGCTCGTCGCGAAGGGTGCGGTAATACTGCAGCGGATTGGAGATCCGGTAGCGGACGAAGGCGTCCACCACCAGGCGCTGCTGGTCAGCGGCGATGACTTCTTCCTGTTCGGCTTCCAGCGCCAGGTTGCGCTTGTCGAACATCACGACGTTTTCGATGAAGGGCGCCTTGATCTTCAGGCCCGGGTCCGGATCGCCAGGGGCGTTGACGACGCGCACAGGCTCGCCGAGGCGCACGATCACGGCTTGAGTGCGCTGGTCGACGATGAAGAAGGTCTGCGAAAGAACGATCAGCAGGCCGACGACGATGACGGCGATGACGGTGAGATTGCGGTTCATCGGGCGGCTCCCGTGCTGGGAGTCGGCGCGGCGCCGGTCTCGGGTTGCGGCTCAACGCGCACCGCGGGCGGTGCGGCGGTGCGTGGGCGGAAGACGTCTGGCGGCAGAATGATCGGGGCGCTGGCGCCCTTGCCGTCGATGACCACCTTGTTCGAGTTCTGGAGCACGCGTTGCATGGTCTCGATGTAGAGCCGCTCCTTGGTCACGCCAGGGGCCTTGCGGTACTCGTTGTAGATCTGGTCGAAGCGCGACACGTCGCCGGTGGCTTCGCGCACGGACTGCTCGCGATAGCCGCGGGCGGATTCGATCAGCTTGGCCGCGTCACCCTTGGCTTCGTTGATCACCCGGTTGCGATAGGTGTTGGCTTCGTTGGCGGCGCTCTCGGCGTCCTGCTGAGCGTTGGTCACGTCGCGGAAGGCGGCGACGACCTCGGTCGGCGGGTTGGCGGTGCGAATCTGCACTTCGACGACCGTCACACCGGCGTTCCAGGAATCCAGGGTCCGCTGCATGGTCTCGGCCGCCTGGGCCTGAACCTGGCCGCGGCCGCGGGTCAGGACGTCCTGCAGCGGCGTACGTCCGACGACTTCGCGCATGGCGCTTTCAGCGACGGCCTTCACCGCCGAGTCCTGGTCGCGAACGTTGAAGACGAAGTTGCGGGCGTTGGCCACGCGCCAGGTCACGCTGAAGTCCAGATCGACGATGTTCTCGTCGCCCGTGAGCATCAGGCTTTCGGCCGGCACGTCGTTGGTGGCGGTGCCGCCAATGTCGATACGGTTCAGGCTCGTGACCGGCACCTTCTCGACGCGCTCAAGCGGCATCGGCAGGTGGTAGCGGATGCCGGGCCCTTCGGATCGCGAATAGGCGCCGAAGGTCGTGACCACGGCTTGTTCGTTGGGTTGGACAATGTAGATGCCCGACAGCGCCCAAAGACCGAAGCCGACGCCAGCGACCGCGGCGATCGCGCCGGGACGGATGCCGTCGCCGCCGGGGCCGCCGAAGAAGTCGCGCACCTGCTGCTGCAGGCGTTCGAACGCCGCGTTCAGTTCAGGACCTTCTGGCCGCCGCGGTCCACGCGGACCATTGCCGCCGCCACCGCCTGTAGGGCGGCGGGGTGGGGGCTTTTTATCGCCATTCCCATCGTTCGGGGGCGGAGCGCCCCAAGGACCGGGGTTCGCGTTGTCATTCCAAGGCATGGTCGCGTCGTCTTGCTTTCGTCTCGGCGCGGCCGCGTCGTGAGGCCCGTGGCTGGGCTTGTAAACCGGCGCTGTGAGCCGGATATGTTACTCAACGTCGGTTAAAGCAAGGCAAAGGGCCCAATGGATTCGACAATCCCCGATCGAAACGCCGTTCTTGCGGCCCTTGACGGGGTCTTGGATCCGAAGTCGGGCAAGGGGCTGGTGGCCGCCGGCCTGGTCCGTGGACTGACCATCGGCCCCGGACGGGCCGGCTTCATGCTGGAGGTCCCCGCCTCCGAAACCGGGCTCTATGGCCCGGTCCATGCCGAGGCGCAGGCGGCGCTGGCGGCGGTGCCGGGGGTGAGCAAGGCCCAGGTGGTGCTGACCGCCGAGCATGACGCGCCGCCGCCGCCCGCCGAGGGCGTCACCCGTGTCCGCAAGGGCGCACGCGTCAGCGAGGATCCCAAGGCCGCGCCGGCTCCGTCGCCCGAGGCGACGCGCCCGGCCCATGTGCGCCGCGTGATCGCGGTGGCCAGCGGCAAGGGCGGGGTCGGCAAGTCCACGGTGTCGGTGAACCTGGCGACGGCGTTCGCCGAGCTCGGCCTCAAGGTCGGCGTGCTCGACGCCGACGTCTACGGGCCGTCGGCGCCTCGCATGCTGGGGATCGACGGTGAGCCGGCCTTCGAGAACGGCAAGCTGCAGCCGCTGCAGGCCTGGGGCCTGAAGGTCATGTCGATTGGTTTCCTGGTCGATGAAGGCGCGCCGATGATCTGGCGTGGTCCCATGGCGTCATCGGCCGTTCGGCAGATGATGAACGACGTGGCCTGGGGTTCGGAAGCCGAGCCGTTGGACGTGTTGGTCGTCGATCTGCCGCCCGGCACCGGCGACATTCAGCTGACCCTGATCCAGAAAATGAAGATCGATGGCGTGGTGATCGTTTCCACGCCTCAGGAGATCGCCCTGATCGACGCCCGTCGTGCGGTGTCGATGTTCCAGAAGACCGGGACCCCGATCCTCGGCGTGATCGAAAATATGGCCTTCTTCACCGATCCGGCCACTGGCGCGCCGATCCCGATCTTCGGCACCGGCGGCGCCAAGGCTGAGGCCTCGCGCCTGGGCGTGCCGCTGCTGGCCGAGGTGCCGTTGGAGATGGCTTTGCGTGAGGCCTGCGACAACGGCCGCCCGGTGGTCGCCACGACGCCGGACAGCGCCGCGGCCCAGGCTTTCATCGCCGCGGCCCAGGCTTTGATGATCTGAAAACCTGCTCCTCCCCCGCGCCGCGGGGGAGGAGGCTGATCTTCCTATCGCGGAAGGCCGACGCCGCTGACCGAGTCCAGCAGGGCGGCCTGGGCGGCTAGCGCGTCGCGTTCGTCGAGTTGGCGGCGCACGTCGGCGTGGCGGGTGGCGTCCAGCTTCCAGCCGATGAAGGCCGCGCCGCCGAAGAACACGAAGATGATCGGGGCGAAGACGTAGCAGAGTTCCAGGCCCCGAATGGCTTCGGGGGTGTTCACCGCGCCCTCGGCGGCGTTGTAGCCGACGATGTCGAGCACCCAGAAGCTGATGCCGACCGTGATGGCGGTGCCGATCTTCTGGGTGGTGGTGACTAGGGCGTAGAGCAGGCCCACGCGTTCCTTGCCGGTTTCAAGCCGGACCTCGTCGGCGACGTCGGCGACCATGGCCCGGACGATCAGGATGAAGGCCGAGGAGACGAAGCCGACCGACATCATGCCGGGGATGGCCAGCGACATGGTGGCCGGCGGGATGATCATCAGCGCCGACTGGGTGAAGGCGTAGGCCACGGCCGCGGTGATGATGGCGCGGTGCTTGCCGATTTTCTGCGCCAACCAGCCCCAGAACATCGAGCCGAGCAGGCCCGCGGCGATGAAGAAGACCAGCAGCACGCCGGTCTGTTGGGTCGAGTAGCCCCGGGCGTCGTGGAAGAAGAACAGATAGAGCGCCGCCGTGGTGCCCGGGCCGAGCGCCATGAACAAGTCAGCGAAGATCAGGCGCGCCATTTCCGGACGGCGGACCAGATCCCAGTAGTCGGCCAGAGTCGCGCGTTCCTTATCCGCCTCGGGGTTGATGCGCTCGGGGGTGACGAACGAACACAGGGCGACCGTGATGGGCAGCAGGATGATGCAGAACCAGCCCATAGCGTGGACGCCGTTCGCGCCGGTGCCCTTGGGACCGAGCGCCAGCGGCAGCAGCAGGATCAGCACCGCACCGACGACGCCGACCGCCTGGATGACGCCGTAGACGCGCGAGCGGTCATGATAGTCGGTGGCCAGCGAGGCGGCCCAAGCCGCTTGGGCCAGGGTCAGGATCGAGATGCCGACATAGAGCACCAGGAGCCAGCCGATCAGGTAGCCCTCGGTGATCCCGGGCTTGGCCATGAACAGCATGTAGGACGCGGCCATGACGATCGGCGCGCCCAGCACCAGCCAGGGCCGGTAGCGGCCGAATCGCGACTGGGTGCGGTCCATGGCCATCCCCAGCGCCGGGTCTAAGGCCATGTCGAGCAGCCGCACGATGGTGAAGGCGCTGCCGACCGCGACGAGCGACAGACCCAGCTGCGCGGCGAAGAAACGGGGGAGATAAACTGCCATCACCAGCCCGATGGCGGCGATGGGAAGCGCGGTCGACGCAAAGGACATGACCACGGGCAGTGACAGCCGTTGGCTGCTGGTGGCGGTATTCGCCATGAATGCCTCAAATGTCTGGTCCCGGGAGAAATGTTCCGGGCGGCTTAGAAAATGACGGCCCGGGACGAGGTCCCGGGCCGGTATCAATCTTGGGTACTATCTGCTTGCTTGGGGCGGGACCGCAATGGCCGGTTCGCCGGAAACCGCCTCAATAATCGGTTCCTCGTCGTACAGGGCGTCGCGCTCATCCAACTGGCGGCGGATTTCGGCATGCCGCTCGGCGCCCAGCTTGTAGCCGATGAAGCAGGCCCCCCCGATCATCACGAAGACCACCGGGCCGATCATGTAGGCGAGCTCGAGGTTGTGGATCGCTTCGGGCGTGTTCACCACGCCGTCCTTGGCGACATAGCCGACCTTGTCCAACACGAAGAAGGTCAGGCCGATCGAGAAGGCGCCGGCGATCTTGCTGGTCATGGTGGTGACCGCATAGAGCAGCCCGCTGCGTTCGCGGCCTTGCTCCAAACGGACCTCGTCGGCCACGTCGGCGGTCATCGCGCGGGTGAGCACGGTGAAGCCGGCGGCCAGGAACCCGGCCATGAACATCGGGATGACCCCGATCAGCATGTTCCCTTTGGGAATCGCCATCAGGGAGATCAGCACAAGCGAGTAGCCGGTGGTCGCCACCATCACCGCGCGGTGCTTGCTGATCTTGGTGGCCAGACGGCCCATCAGCGGCGCGCCGGCGAAGCCAGCCAAGATGTAAACGGCGAGCAGGATGCTCGCCTGTCCGGTCGTGAAGCCTCGGGAGTCGGTGAAGAAGAAGAGGTAGAGCGCGCTCATCCAGCCCGGGCCGAGCGCCAGGCAGAGGTCGGCCAGCAGGATGCGGGCCATGCTCGGGCGGGCGACCAGCGACCAGTAGTCCTTCAGACGGAACTGGTGCCCGACGACTTCCGGCGCGATGCGTTCCGGCGTGCGCCAAACCACCAGGGCGACGGCGATCGGGGTGAGGAAGAGAATGAACCAGCCCATGGTCTCCACGTTGGCGGAGTCGGGCAGGCCGCGGCTTTCAGCGAAGATCGGGATGGCCAGGACCATCGCCGCGCCGGCCACGCCGACAGCGGTCATGATGCCGAAGATACGCGAGCGGTCATTGTATGACGGCGCAAGCGTCGCGGCCCAGGCGGCGTGCGATAGGGCCAGGATCGAGGTGCCGAGGTACATGATCAGCAGCCAGACGATCAGATAGGTCCTGCCGACCCCCTCGGCCGGCATGAACAGCCAGTACATCGAGGCCATCAGGAACGGCGCGCCGACTACGGTCCACACGCGATACCGACCCCAGCGGGTCCGGGTCTTGTCCATCACCCAGCCCAGCAGGCCGTCGACGGGAATATCGATCATGCGAACGATGAAGAACGCCGCGCCGACGACGGCAAGGTCGACGCCCAGGTGGCTGGCGTAGTGGCGAGGCAGGTAGACGGCGACCGCGATGATGACAGCCTGCAACGGCAGGCTTGTGGCGGCGAAGGCGAATGCGGTGGATAGGGGCAGGGCTCGGTCGCGCGCAGCCGGCGGGGCCTGGGTCAAGGTTTCGATTCTCCCATGATGATCCGGGCCTCTGAGCGGGTCCGGTGTCGATCTCAGGTTACGCGCGATAACCTAGGCGGCGGCAAGTGAATTCGTTGAAACAAAAACGGGGCGGCCGCTCCATCGAGGAACGACCGCCCGCAAACCTTGCACCTTTTGGGTGTGGGTCTTAGCCGCCTTGCAGCTTGCGGAAGAATTTGCCGCTTTGTTCGCCGCCGTTGACGTAGGCTTGCTGGCCTTCCGGATCGGAAATCTTGGACCAGTTGTCGCGGACTTCCTCGACCGACAGGCCGCCCTCGCCGAGGTAGACGCCCTCGGTTTCGTAGATGCGCGACAGAGCGAAGGCGCCGGCGCCGGCGGTCAGGATCGCGCCGGTCGGGGCTTCTTCGGAGGCCAGGTAGACGACGCCGGGGGTCACATATTCCGGCTTCAGTTTTTCCAGCACGGCCGGAGGCATCAGGTTCTCGGTCATCCGAGTCGCGGCCACCGGGCTGATGGCGTTGATGTGGATGTTGTTCTTCTGGCCCTCGAGCTTGATGGTGTTCATGAAGCCGATGATGCCGAGCTTGGCCGCGCCGTAGTTCGACTGGCCGAAGTTGCCGTACATGCCCGACGACGAGGTCGTCACGACGATGCGGCCGTAGTTCTGCTCGCGCATGATTTCCCAAACGGCCTTCACGGGTTTCACGGTGCCCATGAGGTGGACGTTCACGACCAGCTCGAAGTCGGCCAGCTCCATCTTGGAGAAGGACTTGTCGCGCAGGATGCCGGCGTTGGCGATCAGGATGTCGATGCGACCCCAGGTGTCCATCGCCTGCTTGACCATCAGGGCCACGCCAGCGTCGTCGGTGACCGACGAGCCGTTGGAGATGGCTTCGCCGCCAGCGGCCTTGATCTCGGCCACGACCGCGTCAGCGGCGGAGGAGGAGCCGCCCGAACCGTCAACCGAACCGCCGAGGTCATTGACCACGACCTTGGCGCCGCGACGGGCCAACTCAAGGGCGTGCTGACGGCCGAGGCCGCCGCCCGCGCCGGTGACGATCGCGACTTTGCCGTCGAAGCGGATGTCCGCCATGGAATTCTCCCAGGGATTAAAATTCGCCGCGGTTTGTGCGGCCCGGGAGGCAGGAGGTCAACAGCGTCTTTTTCTAGCGCCGCAACGAGCCGGCGAGGGCATCCCTATCGCGCCGCCAGGGTCTGCACCCCGTCCCGCATGAACTTCACCAGCACGCGCTGGCCAATCAGGAAGGGCGCGGTGTCGGCGCTGACCACCACCTCGACCACGCGGTCATCGGCCCGCTCGGTGGGGTCGTCCGACTGCAGCTTGCGGGCGCCGAAGACCGCGGCGCGGCGGATGACCGTGCCGTTGTAGATCTTGGTGGGGTCGGATTCCGGAGCGATCTGCACCACCTGGCCAATGGCCACGTGCGGCAGCGAGCTTTCGGCGATTTCCGCGCGGACGATGCGCGGCGCGACCGGCTCCAGGTCGAACATGTTGGAGACGTTAAGTGTCGAGGCGCCTGCGCCCGGGTTGGCGTAGCGCCGCGCGATGCGTCCGTCCGACGGCGCGCGGATCACGGTCAGTTCGAGGTTGTATCGCGCCTCTTCCAAGGCCGCCTGGGCGGTGGCCACGGCGGCGCGCTGGGCCTGCAGATTGGCTTGGGCTTCCCGGATCTTGTCGGTGGCCTGGTCGAGCTTCTGGGCGGCGACGAAGTTGGTGGAGACCAACGATTGCAGGCGCTGGTGTTCGCGCTCGGCGGTGGAAAGCTGCACCTGGAGCAGGGCCATCTGGGCCTTCGCCTGATCGACGGCGGCGGAGGCGCGGGCGGCCGAGAGTTTCGGCTCGTCATCCTCCTGGCGGGCGAGCACCTGACCCTTCACGACCTTTTCGCCTTCCTGGACATAGACGTCACGGACGATGCCGGCGCGGCGCGCGGCCACCTGGATCATGCCGCCTTCGACGTCGGCCTTGCCGTTGGCGACAGCGACGAACGGGCTCTTGGGCGCAGCGGCGGCCGCGGCGCGAGCTTCGGCGGCCTTCTTTGCCTTGGCTTGGCCGGCCATGGCGAAAGCTCCGCCACCGATCACCGAGAGGGCTGCGACGACGGTGATCTTGATGCGATGCGACTGAATAAACTTGAACATGGTCTAGGCCCTGATGAGCTCGTGTTGTCGGTCGCCGGCCGGAGCGTCCGCGGCGCGCGTGCGCCGATCGTCCAGGATGCGGCCGTCTTCGATATGGATGACGCGGTCGGCATAGGCTTCGAGCCGAGGATCGTGGGTGACGCAGATCACCGCCGCCCCATGTTCCTTGGCCGCCCGCTGGAGAAGCTGGATGACGATCTGGCCGTTCTCGCCGTCGAGCGCGCTGGTCGGTTCGTCGGCGAACAGCAGGCGCGGCTCCTTGGCCAGGGCGCGGGCGATCGCCACCCGTTGCTTCTCGCCCCCGGACAGTTCGGCCGGGCGTTGGCTGAGCCGCGCGCCCAGCCCGACCTCGGTGAGGGCGACGGCGGCGCGGTCCTTGGCTTCGGCCGGACTGAACCCCTTGTACTTCAGGATTGTGGTCACCTGTTGCAGGGCGGTCAGGGCCCCGAACAGGTTGAAGCCCTGGAAGATGAAGCCGCAGTTATCGAGCCGGAACTTGTCGATCTTGCCGGGACGCTGGCTCCAGAGGTCCTGGCCCAGTGCGGTGACTTGGCCCTCATCAGGTTTCAACAGGCCCGAGAGCGAGGCGATCAGGGTCGACTTGCCCGAGCCGGAGGGGCCCATGACCATGGTCATCTCGCCATGGCGGCAGTCGAAATCGACCGACTTCAACACCTCGATTTGGGTCCGGCCGGTCTTGAAACGCTTGACCAGTCCGGTTCCCTGCAGGGCGATGGGGTTGATGACGTGGCTGTTCATCGCAGCAGGTCCGCCGGTTGGCTTTTCTTCAGGATGCCCAGGGCCATCAGGCCCGAGGCGAGGGAGATCGCCATCAGCAGCACGCCCACCGCCGCCATCCAGGTGACCGGGAAGCCCATGGGCAGGCCGCTGCTGTTGGCGAGCAGCGAGACGAGGAAGGTGAAGAGGGCGGTCGCGCCGAGGCCGACGACTCCGACCCAGAACGACAGCTCCAGAACGATCAGGCGTAACGAGCCCATCGAGACGCCGAGCGCTCGCAGCGACGCGAACTCCTTGATGTTCGCGAGGATCGCGCCGCGCAGGGTCTGGGACGTGATGCCGACCCCGATCAGGAAGCCGAGGAACACCGAGAAACCGAGGAAGACGCCAATGATCTGTTCCTTCATCAGCGCGCTCTCATTGGCCTTGGCCAGTTCGGGACGGGTCCAGGCGCGATAGGCGCCCTTGGCGTCGGCGTTGAGCTGATCGCGGACGGCTTCGGCTTGGCGGGAATCGCGCAGCCGCACCATCAGGGGGCCGGTCTTCTCGCCCTTCTCCGCCATGCCCAGCCGGCGGAGCGTATCGCGCGACACCACGATCGAGGGTTGGTTGATGTCGGGGTAACCGTCCAGCAGGGCGCGGATGCGCACGGTCTTGCCGTTCACCGTGGCGGTGTCGCCCAGCTTTACGCCCAGGCGGTTCTGGGCCGAGCGGTCGATGACGATGGCGTTCGGCTCCATCAGGGCGAGGCGCACCGCCTCCGGATAGTCGACCGGCAAGGTCAGGGCGCCTAGCTGGGTGTCGACCATATTGACCTGCACCCAGGTCGTGACCTGCTTCTGGCCGCCCTGGGGTTGATTGGTCCAGCGGCCGCCGCCGCCATCGAAGCTCGCCACCTCGACGACGTTCGGATTGAGATAGAGCTGCGGACCGATCCGCCGAGGCAGGCTCGATGGGCCTGAATTTATGAGGCTTTCCGACTTCGCCGGCATGATCATCAGGTCGGCGCGCGACCGGTCGATCGTGGCGGTCGCCGCCTGGATCATGCCCGTGAACATGCCCACCTGGGCCAGGATCAGCAGCCCTGAAAAGGCGAGCGCGATCACCGCGGCCAGATAGCGGCGCCATTCGTAGATCAGGGTCGCTAGGGCCAATGACATGGGCGTCTCCTCAACCGAAGCATGTGATGCACGTGGACGCTGTAGCCTAGTTAAATCGAGGTAAGACGATGGGGTCGGTTCTAGTCACGCTGGCGGGCAAACGTTACGGAGTTACATCCAGCGAGCCCCAACGAGCGCTCGCGCACATCAGGTTGCTGACGAATGATTGAATTGAAGTTCGGCGCGGGCCTTGGCCTGGCCGCCGCGTTCGCGCTTTCCGCAGGGCCCGCCTTCGCTGATGAAGGCATGTGGACCTACGACAACTTTCCCACCGCCAAGGTCAACGCCGCGTACGGACTGAAGCTCGACCAGCCTTGGCTGGACCGGGTGCAGGCCGCCTCGGTGCGACTGACCACCGGGTGCTCGGCCTCGCTGGTGTCGAAATCGGGCCTCGTCCTGACGAACCATCACTGCGTGGTGGAGTGCGTCCAGGACCTCTCCTCTGCGAAGACCGACTTCGTGAAGGAGGGCTTCGCGGCCGCCACGCGCGAGGAGGAGAAGAAGTGCCCGGGGATGCAGGCCGAAATCCTGACCTCGATCACCGACCTGACCAAGGACATCCAGGGCGCGACGGCGGGTAAGACCGGCCAGGACTTCATCCGGGCGCGGGACGCGGCGATGGCCGCGGCCGAACAGGCCGCCTGCGCCGGCGATCCGCAACTGCGCTGCCAGGTGGTCAGCCTCTATCGCGGCGGCCAGTTCAAGCTCTACAAGTATCGCAAGTACGCCGATGTCCGGCTGGTCTTCGCGCCCGAGTTCGCCACGGCGTTCTTCGGCGGCGACCCGGACAATTTCAACTTCCCGCGCTTCAATCTCGATGTCGGCTTCCTGCGCCTCTATGACGACGGCAAGCCGGTCTCCACGCCCCAACACCTGACCTGGGTTTCGCGCGCGCCGAAGGAAGGCGAGGCGACGTTCGTCTCCGGCAACCCTGGCTCGACGAACCGCCTGATGACCATGTCTCAGCTCGAGACCTTGCGCGACCTGACCATTCCGGTCGGCCAATTGCAGCGTTCGGAGATGCGCGGACGTCTGACCCGCTTCTCCGAGGAATCGGCCGAGCACAAGCGCGTCGCCACCGATCCGCTGTTCGGGATCGAGAACTCGTTCAAGGTCTTCTACGGCCAGCAGTCAGCCCTCAACGACAAGGCCTTCATGGACGCCAAGCGCTCGCAGGAAGCCGAGCTGAAGGCCAAGATCGCCGCCGACCCGAAGCTGGCCGCCGAAATCGGCGATCCGTGGGCCGAGATCGCGAAGGCCCAGACCGCCTACGCCAACAACTATCTGCGCTATCGCCAGATCGAGGGCGGCGCGACCTATTCGAACCTCTATCACTATGCCGAGATGCTGGTGCGCGCCGCCCAGGAGCGGACCAAGCCGAGCGCTGAGCGGCTGCCGGAATACGCCGAGGCCCGCCTGCCGCTGCTTGAGAAGCAACTGCTGGACGTCAAGCCGATCGACGCCGAGCTGGAGGAAATCTCGCTAGGTTTCTGGCTGTCCAAGACCCGCGAGTATCTGACCACCGACGATGCGGCGGTGAAGGCGGTGCTCGGCAAGGAAAGCCCCGAGGCGCTGGCCAAGCGCACGGTCGCCGATTCCAAGCTGGCTGATCCTGCCGCCCGCAAGGCGCTGTGGGACGGCGGCCTGGCCGCCATCCAGGCGTCCGATGACCCGATGATCCAGCTCTTCCTGCGTAACGATCCAGCCGCTCGCGCGGTGCGCAAGACTTGGGACGCCGAGGTCGCCGGCCCCACCGACCGCGCCGCCGAACGCGTGGCCCGGGCCAAGTTCGCGGCCTATGGCGACGCGGTCTATCCCGACGCCACCTTCACTCCGCGCCTCTCCTACGGAAAGGTCGCCGGCTGGACCTATCGCGGGACCACCGTGCCGGCGACGACCAACTTCGCCGGCCTTTACGAGCGGGCGACCGGCGCCGAGCCCTATCAACTCGCGCCCCGCTGGATCGCGGCCAAGGGCAAGGTGAACCCGGACACGGTCTACAACTTCGTCACCACCAACGACATCATCGGGGGCAATTCCGGCTCGCCGGTGGTCAACGCCAAGGGCGAGGTCCTGGGCGCGGCCTTCGACGGCAACATCCACTCGTTGGGCGGCGCGTTCGGCTATGACGGCTCGATCAACCGCACCGTGGTTGTGGCCACCTCGGCGGCGACTGAGGCGCTGTCCAAGGTCTATGGCCAGACCGCGTTGGTGAAGGAGCTGACGGGGAAATAGCAAAGCCGTTCGTCATCCCTGGCCGAAGCGAAGCGGACGGCCGGGGATTGATAGGTGCGATAGCCTCGGGGTGTCTGGGCCTCGGAGGCCATGACGAACTGGGAGGAGGCTGGCTGCGCTTGCGCCCCGAACTGGGCGCGCCATATTCGACGCCATGTCCAGCCTCCGCATGCCCCAGGGCTCTCGGTCGCCGTTCCAGACCGGCGCCAGCGTCCTCGATTTCGAGATCCAACAAGAACGCAGCGCGGCGCTCGGCGCGGCAGGCCAGCGTATCGAAAAGGCGCTCTCCGCCCTGCGCGCGTTCGACGCCTCAGGCGGTGATCCTGCTAGCCGGCCCGCTATCTTGAAAGAGGCCGCGACGGCCGTCTGGTACTACTTCATCCAGCGCGAAGCGTGCGGTATCCGCGACCAGCGGCCGGCGATCGAGCACTACGCGATCCCGCGTGAGGTGCTGATGCGGCTGGGGGCGAGCTAGGCCTTCATCTTGCGCGCCAAGTCCTGTAGCGTGGTCCGCAGTTCAATGATTTGGTCGAGCGGCAGGTGAAGCTGGCAGGCCAGGGCCGCCGGTACTTCCGCCGCCTTTGAACGGAGCGCGTCGCCCTCTGGCGTGAGGGCGATCTGGACGCGCCGCTCATCCTCCGCGTCGCGGGTGCGCGTGACAAACCCCGCCGTCTCCAGCCGCTTCAACAACGGGGTCAGGGTGCCCGAATCGAGTTCCAGCGCCTGGCCCAAGGCCTTCACCGTGCGCGGCGCCTGTTCCCACAACGCCAGCATGACCAGGTACTGCGGATAGGTCAGGCCCAGCGGCTCCAGCAGCGGGCGATAGGCCCGGGTCACCAGCCCGCTGGCCGCATAGAGGGCGAAGCAGAGCTGGTTATCGAGGCGCAGGAGATCACCGGCCGTCTGGGCGGCCGGCGTCTCGGTCTTGGCTTTGGTCTTCGTGGTCATCCTGCCTGTACGGATATCGCAACATCGACGTTGCCGCGAATGGCGTTCGAATAGGGGCAGACTTGGTGCGCGGCGGCGACCAGGGCCTCGGCGGCGGCTTGATCGAGGCCTTGCGTCTCGACATCCAACGCCACGCCCAACTTGAAGCCGCCTTCGGCGCGGGGATGCAGCTCGACAGTCGCGGTGACGGCCGCCCCGGTCAGCGGGATCTTCTGTTGGCCGGCGATGTAACGCGCGGCGTTTTCGAAACAGGCCGCATAGCCGGCTGCGAACAACTGCTCTGGATTGGTGCCGCCACCCTTGCCGCCCATTTCGCGGGGAAGGGCCAGATCCAGGCTCAGCAGGCCGTCCTGGGATTCAACGTGGCCGGCGCGGCCGCCGACGGCGCGGGCTTGAGTGGCGTAAAGAGCGGTCATTCGATTTTCTCCAATTCAATTGTGTGCAATCTAAATATGCCGATGTCGCGCGACGTCAAGTGGCGATGTAACAAGCGCGGCGCTGCGTCGGCTTGCGTGGCCTAGGGCCTCCGTAGTCAATAGCGGCAAAGCTGCCCGAATCCCGGGCGGCGGGGGCTTTCGATGTTTCGACCTGAAAACGCTCAGAGCCTCGCCGGCCTGGCCTTTGTGCTTGCCGTCTGCTGGGTGCTCTCTGAGAACAGGCGGGCGTTTCCGTGGCGTCTGGCGCTGGGTTCCATCGCGGTCCAGGTCGGGCTGATCCTGCTGTTGTTCGGGTTGCCGGGCGCCCAAGGCGTGATCGAAGCGCTGAACGCCGGCGTCGACGGCCTGGCGGCTGCGACCGCCACCGGCACTCAGTTCGTGTTCGGTTACATGGGCGGCGGCGCCCAGCCCTATGCTGTGACCGACGCCGGGGCCCTGTTCGTATTCGCCTTCCAGGTGCTGCCGCTGATCCTTGTGATCTCCGCCCTGTCGGCCCTGCTGTGGCACTGGGGCATCCTGAAATGGATCACGCGCGGTTTCGGGCTGCTGTTTCAGAAGACCATGGGCCTGGGCGGCGCTTCGGCCTTGGCCGTGGCGGTGAACATCTTCCTGGGCATGATCGAGAGCCCGATCGTCATCCGCGCCTATCTCGACAAGCTCACCCGGTCCGAGCTGTTCTTGATGATCGTGGTCGGCCTGGCCACCGTCGCCGGCTCGACCATGGTCGCCTACGCTACCATCTTGAAGGCGGTGCTGCCCAATGCGGCGGCCCACGTCCTGGTGGCCTCGATCATTTCGGCGCCCGCGGGCATTCTGCTGGCGCGCATCATGGTGCCGGAGAAGGAAGGTCAGGGCGGCTTCTACGCCGACTATGGCTCGCTGCTGAAATACGACTCGTCCATCGACGCCATCAGCAAGGGCACGATGGACGGCCTGACGGTGGTGCTGAACATCTCCGCCATCCTGATCGTGTTCGTGGCTTTCGTGGCGATCGGCAACGGCCTGTTGTCGGTGTTCCCGCCGGTATACGGCGAAGCCCTGACCATAGAGCGCATCCTCGGCGTGATCTTCGCTCCGCTGGCCTGGGCCATGGGCATCCACTGGGACGAGGCGCTGAAGGCCGGTTACCTGCTCGGCGTGAAGTTGATGCTGACCGAGTTCATCGCCTTCATTCAATTGGGCGCAGTGCCGGCCGGCGAGATGACCGAGCGCACGCGGATGATTCTCACCTACGCCCTATGCGGCTTCGCTAACGTTGGGTCAGTCGGGATAACGGTGTCGGGTATGGGCGTGCTGATGCCCGCGCGACGCAACGAGATCATCGGTATGGTGTGGAAGGCGCTGATCGCCGGCTTCCTGGCCACCTGCATGACCGGAGCGTTGGTCGGCGCGATGCCGCACGAACTGTTCGGACTATAAGGAATAGACGGCCGCAAGAGCCGTCGGGAGGAAGGCATGAAGCTCTACGACACGCCCCTGGCGCCTAATCCGCGCCGCGTGCGCTGGTTCATGGCCGAGAAGGGGATCGAGGACATCGAGATCGTGTCCCTGAACCTGATCGAGGGCACCCACAAGCAGCCGGAATACTTGGCCAAGGCGGGCCTGCCCAACGTTCCGGCTCTGGAAATGGACGACGGGACCACCGTCACGGAGTCCATCGCCATCTGCCGCTATCTGGAGGCGCTTTATCCGGAGCCCAATCTCTTCGGCCGAACGCCGGAGGAAACCGCGGTGATCGAGATGTGGATGCGGCGGGCCGAGATGATGGTCGCCACCCCGTTCATGATGGGCGTGCGCCACAGTCACCCGGCGTTGGCCGCGCTGGAAACCCAGAACCCGGAGATCGCCGAGTACAACAAGGCCCAGGGGCTGCGGGCGCTCAAGGTGCTCGACCGCCGTCTGGCCGAGGCCGAATGGCTGGCCACTGATCGCCTGACCATCGCCGACATCGTCGGATTCATCGGCATCGACTTCACCCGCATGATCAAGCTGACGATCCCCGATGATCTGCAGAACGTGCATCGCTGGGCCGAGGCGATGCGGGCGCGTCCGGCGGCCAAGGCCGCCATGCGGCCCTGACACGATCAGGGCCCGCCAGCCTCCCGCGTTAGAACTGAGCCAGACGGACTAAGGTGCACCTCCTATGATTTCGTCCCTAGTGTCAGCGCTGGCCGGTCTTGCGCTTCTTGCTTCGGCGACCTCTAGCGGCGGGACGGCTGACACCGTCTATCTGCATGGCGTGGTGATCACGGTCGACGACGCCCAGCCCAAGGCGCAGGCGGTGGCGGTGAAAGACGGCAAGATCCTCGCCGTTGGCTCCGACGCCCAGGTCTCGGCCTTGAAGGGGCCGGCGACCCGCGTGGTCGACTTGGCCGGCAAGACCATGGTTCCCGGATTCGTCGACGGGCACAGCCACATCGCCGACATGGTGCTGGGCTGGAATTTGACCGATCTGTCGCCGCCGCCGGTCGGCACGGTACGTGACATCGCCGGTTTGCAGGCGGCCATGCGCGGCGCCCTGGCCCGCGCCGCGCCGGGTGACGAGATGCTGCTGGGATCGGGCTATGACGACTCGTTGCTGACCGAGCGGCGTCATCCGACCGGCGCCGAACTGGACGCGGTGTCAGCCAGTCGGCCGATCTGCGTCGGCCATGTGTCGGGCCACCTGGCGGTTTGCAACGGCGCCGCGCTCAAGCGGCTGGGCTTCGTCAAGGGCGCACCCAATCCGCCCGGCGGGGTGATTGCGCGCGATGCATCCGGCGAGCCCACGGGGCTGCTCGAGGAACAGGCGATCTTCGCCGTGTTCGCGGCCCTGCCGCCTATGACGCCGGAGGCGGCGGCCAAGAGTTTTGACGAAATCCAGACTTATTACGCCAGCCTTGGCTACACCACCGCCCAGGACGGCCAGACCGCCAGCCCCGCCACACTGGCGATGCTGTTGAAGGCCCAGGCCGAGAAGCGGTTGAAGATCGACGTCGCCGCCTATCCGAAATGGACCCTGGCCGAGAAGATGGTCGCCAGTGGCGGCGTCAAGATCGGCGGGCCCTATGTGAATGGTCTGAAGTTCGCCGGCGTAAAGATCACCGAGGACGGCTCGCCCCAGGGCAAAACCGCCTATCTCGAGCAGCCGTACTTCCATGCCCCGCACGGCGCGGCCGCCGACTATCGCGGCTATCCGATCATGCCGCAGGCCGAGCTGGACGCCTGGTACGACAAGTTCGCTGGCCTCGGCTGGCAGGTGCAGATCCACTGCAATGGCGACGCCTGCATCGACATGCTGCTCAAGGCGGTCGAGAAGGCCGAGGCGACCCACCCAGGCTTTGCGGCGACACGGCCGGTGGTGATCCACTCGCAGGTGATGCGACCCGACCAATTAAGCGCCTATAGGCGCCTGGGCGTCTTCCCGTCGTTCTTCGCCGAGCACACCTTCTATTGGGGGGACTGGCATCGTGACGAGACGCTGGGACCGGCGCGCGCCGCCTTCATTAGCCCGACCGCGGCGGCCCTGAAGGAGGGGCTGCACTTCAGCCTGCACACCGACGCCCCGGTTGTGCCGCCGGCGCCGATGCACGCCCTTTGGAGCGCGGTGAACCGCACCACCCGCAGCGGCGCAGTCCTGGGCCCGGACCAGCAGATCGCGCCGATGGACGCTCTGCGCGCCCTGACGATCTGGCCGGCCTGGCAGCACTTCGACGAGGCGAGTCGGGGGTCGATCACTGTCGGCAAGAAGGCCGACCTTGTGGTGTTGGGGGCCGATCCGTTGAGCGTTGATCCGGCGACCATCAAGGACATCCCCGTCCTCGCCACGATCAAGGACGGCCAGCTGGTCTATGAGGCCGGCAAGACCGTCGTGGCGCGCAAGGCCTTCGCTCAGCCCTAGGCGCCCTTGATCAGCTCCAGCGAACGGATGCGGGTTTCCAGGGTGGGCCCGACCGCCATGACGAACAACTCGTCCGCGCCGGTGGAGCGGGCCTTCTCGTCGAGGCGGGCCTTGACGCTGGCGGGGTCGCCGACGATGGCCCGGGCCATGACCCCAGCCATTCTGGGGTCTCCGGCGCGTTCGGCCAGATATTCCTGGGCTTCCGGGATCGAGCGGAAACGGCGGCGTTCCCCGTCGAGGGTGGCGAGGTTGCCCGCCCGCATCGGGGCGGCCAGCCGCTCGGCTTCCTCGGCGGTTTCCGCGGCCAGCGCGATGGTCGCTACGCCCGCCCAGGGCTTGTCGCGAAACACTGATGGTTCGAACGCCTGGCGATAGGCCGCGACCGAAGGGCCGCCTTCGGTGCGGGCGATGAATTCGGCGAACACCATGCCGACGCCGGCCGCGCCCGCGAACTGGGCGCTTTCAGGCGACGAGCACAGCATGAAGAGGTCGGGGTGCGACGGACCCGAGGGATTGGCGTGGATGTCGTGGGCCGGATGGGCGGCGGTGATCGGCTCGGTCCCCGAGGCGTCGAGCAGCCAGGCGTTCAGCAGGGAGAAATAGTGCGGAAATGCGTCGGACATCGCCGAACGCAGGGCCGAGCCGGTGCGGCCGTCAGTGCCAAGCGCGCGGCCGACGCCGAGATCGATGCGCCCAGGCGCCAGGGCCTCCAGCTCCATGAACACCTCCGCCACTTTCAGCGGCGAGTAGTTCACCAGCATCACCCCGCCCGAGCCAAGCCGGATGGTCTTGGTGACCTGGGTCAGGGCTGCGATGAGGATCTCCGGTGCGGGGGAGGAGAGCGTGCCGATGTTGTGGTGCTCGGCCACCCAGAACCGGTGATAGCCCAGGCGCTCGGCCGCCTTGGCGACCTCGATGGTGTCGCGCACGCCTTGCGCCTGCGTGCCGTCGCCGCTGACCGGCGACAGGTCGAGGGCCGAGAGGATGTAGCTCATGCGTGATTTCTCAAACTCGCCCAGCGTTCGCGGGGAATGGCCATCTTGTAGTGGTCGTCGGCGAAGCCGACGTCCTCGAATCCTTCGCGGGAATAGACGCCGCGAGCGCGCGGATTGGCTTCACGGACATTGAGGTCGAGCTGTGTCGCGGCGGTGGTGTCGAACACCCAGTCCATGACCTCGCGCAACAGCCGGGTCCCGGTTCCGCGCTCAACGGTCTCGATCGCAATCCGTCGGAGCAGGATCTGCGGCTGATCGAACTGTTGAAGGATCACAAAGCCTGTCAGGCCGCCCGGCTTGCGGAAGCCAAGGTAGTGGGCGGCCGGCGAGATGAACTCCGCGCGGTGTTCCTCAAGCGTGAACCGGCCGATGAAGGCGTCATAGCCTGGCAGACGCTCAATGCGCATGACCTCGGCGAGGTCCTCCTCCGACAGTGAGACGAGGTCCGCCATGGCCGCTCCTAGGTCTTCCGGAGTTCCCGCCAGATCTTGCGTGCGCCGAAGGCCGTCACCAGGCCTGCGAACAGGCAGAGCACGATCTCCATCGAGAGGTCGAAGATCTGGGTCGAGGCGGTCATGCCGCGCGTGCGGCTCATGATCAGGAACAGGATGATGTCCATGGCCATGAACAGGAAGATCGGTCCCGCCAGCAGCACCATCGCCGCGCCGGGAGCGATCTGCTTCAGGCTCTCGGATGTCAGCTTCTTGCGGGTCATGCCGCGTCCCTCGGGCGGGTCTTCTTGATGACGGCGGAGAAGTTCATCACCGGCTCGTCGCCCGTGGTGATCAGGCCGCGGACGAAGACCATGCTGCGGCCGGCCTTGACGACCTCGCCGCGGCATTCGACCAGCGAGCCCTGCGGCACGGCGCCGACGAACTCGCCGTTGAAGGTGGCGGTGACGCTGCGGCTGTCTTGCAGAACGTCACGGGCGATCACGAACAGGCAGTAGTCGGCGAAGGTCATGATCGCCCCACCGTGCATGAAGCCGCCGCCGTTCATGTGGTGCTTCTCGGCGCGCATCGCGCAGACCGGGCGGCCGTTGTCTTCGATCTTGAAATAGAACGGTCCGGCGTGGTCCTCGAACGGGTCGTTGCCGTAGAGCGTCCAGCCAGCCCACTCGCCGTCCTCGACGACCTGATGCTTCCAACCGCCGACCGTCTGTTCCTCGCCGCCGTCCATTCCGTCTCCCCTGACCCCGGTAAGGGTTTGCTCGCCGCGCGCTCAAACACTAGTTTGCCGGCCTATTCACCAAGCGACCTAGGCGGCAGGGAAACACTATGCAAGGCCGGACTGTGTATCTGTGCGGAGGACTCCGCAGCCCCATCGGCCGCTATGCCGGCGCGCTTTCCAAGGTGCGGGCCGACGATCTGGCCGCTCATCCGCTGAAAGCCCTGATGGCCGCCTATCCCAAGCTGGACTGGGAACGGGTCGATGAGGTGATCTACGGTTGCGTGAACCAGGCCGGCGAGGACAACCGCAACGTGGCGCGCATGGCGCTGCTGCTGGCGGGTATGCCGTCGAGTGTTCCGGGCATCACCGTGAACCGCCTGTGCGCCTCGGGCCTGGACGCGGTGATCGCCGGCGCGCGGGCCATCGCCTCGGGCGAGGCCGACCTGATTGTGGCCGGCGGCGTGGAGAGCATGAGCCGTTCGCCCTTCGTCATGGCCAAGCCTGACACCGCCTTCTCGCGTAGCCCGGAAATCTACGACACCACCATCGGCTGGCGGTTCGTGAACCCGGCCTTGAAGAAGGCCTATGGTGTCGACGCCATGCCCGAGACCGCCGAGAACGTCGCCACCGACTACCAGATCAGCCGCGAAGACCAGGACGCCTTCGCTCAGCGCAGCCAGGCCCGCGTTGGCGCGGCCCGCGCCAAGGGCTTCTTCGAGGGCGAGATCGCGCCCCTGACCATCAAGGACCGCAAGGGCGACATCGTCGTTTCCCAGGACGAGCACCCGCGCCCGGACACCACGCTGGAAGCCCTGCAGGGCCTCAAGCCCATCGTTCGCGAGGACGGCACGGTGACGGCCGGCAACGCCTCGGGCGTCAATGACGGGGCGGCGGCCCTGCTGCTGGCCTCGGCCGAAATGGTCCAGAAGCTCGGCCTCGAGCCGCTTGCCCGCATCGACGGCGGCGCGGCTGGCGGCGTGGCGCCCCGCGTCATGGGCGTGGGCCCGGTCCCGGCGGTCGAAAAGCTGACAGCGCGCCTGGGCATCACGGCGCGCGACTTTGACGTCATCGAACTGAACGAGGCTTTCGCCGCTCAGGCCCTGGCCTGCACCCGCGCCTGGGGCTTGGCCGACGACGCCTCTCACGTGAACGCCCACGGCGGCGCCATCGCCATCGGCCATCCGCTGGGCGCCTCGGGGGCGCGGCTCGCGCTCACCGCGGCCCGGACCCTCTATCAAACAGGTGGCGAGCGGGCCCTGGCGACCATGTGCGTCGGCGTCGGGCAAGGCTCGGCGCTCGCTCTCGCCAAGGCCTGACGTGCGCCTGGTCGCGCTCGCGGCGGCGGTTGGAGCCCTGGCCTCGGCGGTCCACGCCGAGACGCCGGAGGTGACGGCGCCCAAGCCGCCGGCCAATCTGATCGCGGCCTTGGAGGCGGCGGGGTTGGATCCTCGCACCAAGGTCGAGAACGGCTCGGTCCAGGTCGTGCTGGGCCAACGGGCGGTCTTCCACCTGGACGCCGAGGGCAAGCCGGTCCTCAACGACGTCGAGGCCGGCCGCGTCGATCTGGCCACCGCCAATGGTGCGGGCGAGACCTATAAGGGGCCCGGCGTCGGCAAGCTCGCCTTCGCCCTGGATTCCTCGCCCGAGAAGCGGCAGTCGATCATGAAGGTCTGGAACGGCCTGAGCAGGCCCGTCGCCTACGAGGCCGAGATCACCGCCCTGCGTCGTGGCCAGTTGATGAAGCGCATGGCCACCATCTGCACAGTCCCGGCCGGGGGCGCGACCCATGAGGTCTGGCCCGATCCGATCGTCAGCGTCACTCTGTCGAAATTCGCCGAAACCCCGGCCGATAAATTCATCTGCCAATAGCCGAGACACCGAACCATGGCCCTCGACCTCGAAACCCGCGAGCAACTGATCGACACCGTCCGCCGGTTCGTCACCGAACGCCTGCGTCCGCTGGAGGCCCAGGTCTCCGAGGATGACGCGATCCCCGGCGAGGTGATCGAGGAAATGAAGGGGCTCGGGCTCTTTGGCCTGTCCATCCCCGAGGAATACGGCGGGCTCGATCTGTCGATGGAAGACGAGTGCCTGGTCGGCGTCGAGCTTGGCCGCACCAGCCCGGCGTTCCGCTCGGCCTTCGGCACCAATGTCGGCATCGGCAGCCAGGGCCTGGTGATGTTCGGGACAGAGGCGCAAAAGGCCAAGTACCTGCCGGGTATCGCCTCGGGCGAGATCATCACCTCGTTCGCCCTTACCGAGCCGGAAGCCGGGTCCGACAGCGCCAACGTCCAGACCCGCGCCATCCGCGACGGCGATTTCTACGTCCTGAACGGGACCAAGCGTTTCATCACCAACGCCAACAAGGCCGACCTGTTCACGGTCATGGCGCGTTCCGATCCCAGCAAGCCGGGCGGCGGCGGGGTCAGCGCCTTCCTGGTCGAGCGGAACCTGCCGGGCCTGTCGGTTGGCAAGCCCGAGAAGAAGATGGGCCAGCAGGGCGCGCATATCTGCGACGTGATCTTCGACAATGTCCGCGTGCCGGTCGAGAACCGCCTGGGCAATGAGGGCGAAGGCTTCAAGGTCGCGATGCAGGTGCTTGATCGGGGCCGCCTGCACATCTCGGCGGTCTGCATCGGGGTGGCCGAGCGGCTGCTGGCCGACTGCGTGGCCTACGCCTCCGAGCGCAAGCAGTTCGGCCAGGCGATCTCCGGCTTCCAGCTCATCCAGGGCATGATCGCCGACAGCAAGACCGAGGCGCTGGTGGCCAAGGCCATGACCATGGAAACCGCCCGGTCGCGCGACGCCGGCAAGAGCGTGACCATGGAGGCCGCCGCCGCCAAGTACTTCGCGTCCGAGATGGTCGGCCGCGTCGCCGACCGTGCGGTGCAGATCTTCGGCGGCGCCGGCTACGTCGCCGACCACGGCATCGAGCGGTTCTATCGAGACGTACGCATCTTCCGGATCTATGAGGGCACGAGTCAGATTCAGCAGGTGGTCATCGCCCGCGAAACCATGAAACGAGGCGGCTGATGAGCGTCGATATGGAAGCCGTGATCCTCGAGGTCCTGGGAAAGCTCCCAGCCGGGAAATCGGCTTCGTCCGAGGAAGTGGCGCGCGCCGCCGACAATGAAAACTGGCGGCGGCTGACTGGTCACGTGCGCTCGACCGCGCGCGGCCTCGCCCGCCAGGGCAAGATCGTCATCACCCGTCACGGCAAGCCCGCCGACCCGGAGAAGTTCAAGGGCGTCTATCGCCTGCGGATGCCGATGGAAGGCGACAATGTCGCACCGTCGCCGGACGTGGCGGGCTAGGGCGCAGTCCCTATATCGGCGATATGAGCCTAGAGGCTGTTCTCGCCGATATCGCCGCCTGCCGAGCCTGTGCGCCGGAATTGCCGCATGAGCCTCGGCCGGTGGTGCGGGTCTCGTCGCAGACCCGGCTGCTGATCTGCGGTCAGGCTCCCGGTCGGCGCGTGCACGAGAGCGGCCTTCCGTTCACCGATCCTTCCGGCGATCGCCTGCGCGGCTGGATGGGCCTCGACTACGAGACATTCTATGGCCGCGCCGAGATCGGGGTGGCGGCGATGGCTTTCTGCTTTCCCGGGACCAACCCCAAGGGCGGCGACTTCCCGCCGCCGCCGCGCTGCGCTCAGCTTTGGCGACCGCAATTGCTAGCGCAGTTGCCGCGGGTCGAACTGACCCTGCTGGTCGGCGGCTACGCCCAGGAGTGGGCGCTGGGCGAGCGCATGCAGGCCAACATGACCGAGACTGTGCGGGCTTGGCGCGACTATGCTCCGGCGATATTGCCCATGCCGCATCCTTCGTGGCGCAATACCGGCTGGTTGAAGCGAAACCCGTGGTTCGAGGACGAGGTGACGCCCTATCTTCGCCAAAGGGTCTTGGAGATACTGCGACCGTGAGACGCCTCGCCGCCATTTCCGCCGCCATGATGCTCAGCGCCTGTACGCCGCTGATGGTGCAGCAAGCCGGAGCGCCGCCGATGGGCTTCCAGGGACCACGACTGGAAAACGACGTCTTTGTTTCCTTCGACGGCGCGCGGCTCGGTCTCACCCGCTGGGAGGCCGAGGGCGAGCCACAGGCGGTGGTTGTCGCGTTGCACGGCATGAACGACTACGCCAACGCCTTCCATCTGGCCGCGCCCTATTGGGCCAAGCACGGCGTCACCACCTACGCCTTCGATCAGCGCGGGTTTGGACGCTCGCCCAATCGCGGCATCTGGGGCGGCGATGACCTGATGATCGAGGACCTGCGCACCATCACCGCTGTCGTTCACAATCAGCATCCGGGCGTACCGCTGATCGTCGCGGGCGAGAGCATGGGCGGGGCGGTGGCTATCGAGGCCTTCGCATCCGATCGTCCGCCCGTGGGCGACAGGTTGATCTTGATGTCGCCCGCCGTTTGGGGGTGGTCGAACCAACCGCTGCCCTACAAGACCATGCTGTGGCTGGCCGCGCGGTTTACAGCCGGCAAGGTCTATGAGCCGCCTCGCTGGCTGACCAGTCGCGTGCAGCCGACCGACAATCACGACGAACTTCGCGCCATGGGGCGCGACCCGCTGATGGTCTGGGGCGCGCGGTCCGACACGCTCTATGGGTTGGTGGCGATGATGGAACGGGCTTGGCAGGCCGCGGGGGCGGTCAAGGTCCCGATCCTCTACATCTACGGCGCCCACGACGAGATCATCCCCAAGGAGCCGGCCTTCGAGGCGGCCGCCAAGCTCAAGCCGACCGATCGTTCGGCCTACTACGCCAAGGGCTGGCATCTGATGACCCGAGACCATCAGGGGCCGGTTGTCTGGGAGGATCTGTTGTCCTTCATTCGCGATCCCCAGGCGCCGCTGCCGTCCGGGGCCCCGACGATCCCTGGCTCGCCGACCCAGCCCAACGCCCCGGTCGAGGCCGAAGGATCGCGCAAGGTTCAGGCAGGCTTGTGAAGGGCCGGGCAGGGGCGTAGGGATTTCGGCAATCTCTTCCAATATCTCGGCGCGAGTGCGGCATGACCTTGTTCGATTCCCCCGCTTTCGAAGGACATGAAGGCGTTCATTCGTTCTTCGACGAGAAAACCGGCCTCAAGACGATCATCGCGGTCCACTCCACCGCGCGAGGTCCCGCAGCGGGCGGCTGTCGCATGTGGCCCTATGCTAGCGCCGATGCGGCGCTGGAGGACGCCCTGCGGCTCTCGCGCGCCATGTCCTACAAGAACGCCATGGCCGACCTGGAGCATGGCGGCGGCAAGGCCGTGATCATCGGCGATAGCCGGACCATGAAGACGCCAGCCCTATTCGAAGCCTTCGGCCGCGCCGTCGACACCTTGGGCGGCAGCTACTGGACGGCCGAGGATGTCGGCGTCTCGCCAGCCGACCTGACGTTCGCCCGCAAGCAGACCCGTTTCGTCGCTGGTCTGGAGGGGCACGCTGCGGCGTCCGGTGATCCCAGCCCGGTCACGGCCGAAGGGGTGTTTCGGGGCGTGAGGTTGGCGGTCAGGCGAGCCCTGAAGCGCGACCTCGACGGCGTCACCGTCGCCATCCAGGGCGTGGGCCATGTCGGGGCCTATCTGGCCGAGAAGCTGCATGCGGCCGGGGCCAAGCTGATCATCACCGACGTCAACGAGACGGCCTTGACCGAGATCGCCGCTCGCACCGGCGCCCAGATCGTGGCCCCGGGCGCGATCTTTGATGTCGAGGCGGACGTGTTCGCGCCGTGCGCGATGGGCGGGGCGATCAACGCCACCACCCTGCCGAGGCTGAAGGCCAAGGTGATCGCGGGCGGCGCCAACAACCAGCTGGCCGATCCGGAGATCGGCCGTCAGGTCTTCGAGCGCGGCGTGCTCTACGCCCCGGACTACGTCATCAATGGCGGCGGCATCATCAATGTCGCGGGCGAGATCCGCGCCTTGGAACAGGGCGCGGCCTTTGACCCTGCCTGGGTCGCGGCCAAGCTCGACCGCCTGACCCTGACCTTGGAAGAGGTGCTCGACCGCGCCGTGACCGAAGCCCGGCCGACCCACGAGGTCGCCAACGAAATGGCCAAGGCCCGGATCGACCAGGCTGTCGCTCAGCGACTGGCGGCCTAACTCCCCTGCGTCATCCCCAGGACCAGCCTGCGGCGGACCGGAGGATGACGAGCGCTGTGGCCTAAGCCGCCTTTTCGGCCTTCCACTTGCGCGGGTGCTGCGAGCGGAAGCCTACGGCCAGGCGGTTCCAGACGTTGATGGCGCCGATCAGCATGGTCAGCTTCACCGCCTCGGCCTCGTCGAACTCTTCGCGCATCACCGCGTAGTCGGCGTCAGGCGCGCGGGTCTGGGCGATCAGCGTTAGCGACTCCGTCCAGGTCAGGGCCGCCTTCTCGCGCGGAGTGAACAGCGAGGATTCCCACCAGGCGGCCAGCAGGTGCAGGCGTTCCTCGCTCTCGCCGGCCGCGCGGGCGTCCTGGGTATGCATGTGCAGGCAGAAGGCGCAGCCGTTGATCTGCGAGGCGCGGGTCTTCACCAGTTCGATCAGGCTGTGTTCCAGGCCCGAGGAAGCCACCGCAGTCTCGAACGCGGTCATGGCCGCGATCATTTCAGGGGCGGCGGCGAAAGGGTTCAGGCGGGCTGACATGGGGGAGGTCCTTCTTGCTGTGTCGCCGTCGTGGGCGTTCGACAATAGGACGAGGCAGCCTGCTCCAGTGTGACACGCGAGGCTAGAGGAACCTCGGGAGGACGTAGATCGCCATAAGGACCAAGGCGATGACCACCAGGATGAGGCCGGCATGCTTGCGCCCGCCCAGCATCGAGCCGCCAGTCTTGGCTTGGCGCGCGGCCTTCGCCTGGGCGGCCTTCGCGGCGGCTTCCTTGGCCTGGAGGGCCTTGCGGCGCTCGTTCAGGTCGACGACCTGGGGCTTTTCTTCGCGCTTCATGCCCATCGATCTAACACGCCCTCGCGATCAGGCCACCCACAGGGTGCGTTGACAGGCGCCGGCCTGCGAGCCAACACCGGATTCAACGATAAGAACGGGAGGAAGTCCAATGGGCGCCTACATGCAGGCCGCGCTGGAAGCGGTGAATTTCATCGGTGGGCAGCAGCTGGAGGGCCGAACCAAGTGGCGCCGCGCCGACGATGCGCCCGGCTCCGACTACGGCCTCTATCACGGCTCGTCCGGCATCATCCTGCTGCTGTTGGAGCTACACGCGGCCACCGGATCGGCGCAGGCTCTGGAGCAGGCGATCGCGGCGGGCGAGGAAGTCGCCGCCCATCTGGCGCGGGTCGACCACCTTTCTGTCAGCGCTTCAAACGGTTGGCCGGGCTATGCCTTCGCGATGAGCGAACTGGCGCGTGTCAGCGGCCGCGAGGACTTCCGCGCCTTGGCCGGAACCTGCCTGCAGCGCCTGCGCGACCAGGCCCAGCCGCTTGGCGCCGGCATCGGCTGGATCGAGCCTGCGCCGTTCTCGGAAATCACCGGCTTCACCGGCGAGCGCGAGATCTATGACCAGTCGGTCGGCGCCGCCGGCGCGGGCCTGGTCATGCTCTACGGTGATCGAAACGACCTGCATCCTGACGCGCTCGACTGGGCCGTGGCGGTTGGCGAGCGGCTGCTGGAGGTCGCGGAGACCGATCCGGACGGCCTGCGTTGGCGGCTGATGTCGGACATGCCGTTCGCCTTTACCGCTCCCAACTTCGCCCATGGCGGCGCGGGCGTCGCCTACTTCCTGGTCGAGCTCTACAAGGCCACTGGCGACGAGCGGTTCCTGGCGGCGGCCAAGGAGGGCGCGCGCTATGTGCTCAGCCGGGCCAGCTCGGTCGGCGACGGGCGGCTGGTCTGCCACACCGAAGAGGCCCGCACCCCGATCTTCTACCTTGGCGCTTGCCACGGGCCAGCGGGCACGGGGCGGCTGTTCCTCGAACTCTACAAGATCACTGGCGAGACGCAGTGGCTGGAGGAGGCCAAGGCCCTGACGCGCGGGCTGCTGAGCCTGGGCGCGCCGGAAACGCGTTCCAAGGGCCTCTGGAACAATCACGGCCAATGCTGCGGCGACGCGGGCGTGGGCGAGTATGCGCTGCTGATGGCGCGGCGCACGGGCGATGAGGCCTATCTCGACCTCGCCCGTCGCTGCGCGGCGGTGATCGTGGCCAACAGCGTCGTGGACGGCGATCGCCGCCGCTGGGTCCAGGCCGAGCATCGCGACCGTCCCGAGTTCCTGCAGGCCCAGACCGGCTACATGCAGGGCGCGGCCGGCATCGCCAGCTTCCTGATCCATCTGGACACCGCCTTGGCGGGCCAGCCGGTGAAGATCGCGCTCCCCGACTGGCCGCAAGACGCCGGCTAGAGCGTCATTGGCGCTCTAGCCTTTTGCATTCCGCTAGGAGTGCCGGGCGGTTCTCGGTTCCTTGACCATGGTGATCAGCACGATCAGCGCGGCGATCAGGAAGGCGATCGAGATCGAGAACATCGGGCCGTAGCCGAGGGTCGAGGAAATCACGCCCCCCAGCAGCGGTCCGATGGAGCCCATGATGCCCTCGGCGGTGGCCGAGAAGGCGATGCGCATCGGCATCTCGTCGCGGTCGCCGAACTCCAGGATCATGGTGCCGGCGCTCATCATGTAGCCCGACTGCGCCGCGCCGAGGCCTGAGAAGGCCAGGAAGATCGGCAGGAAGTCGTGTGCGCCCATCAGCAGGACGGTCGAGCCGACCCACAGCAGCAGCGAGATCAGCATGATCAGCCGGAAGCCGGTCTTGTCGCCAAGATAGCCCCAGACCAGGTTCGAGATGGTGTCGGCCCCCAGGAACGCCAGCGAGAGCAGGCCGAGGTTCTTGCCGTTCAGCTCGATCGTGGACGAGGCGAACAGGACGTAGAACGGCACCGCCATCCGCGCTGTGATCGCCAGCATCTGCACGATCATGAAGTAGAGGAAGCCCTTCTCGGCCAGCAGGGCCGGGAAGTCCTTGAACCGGTCGACCAGGCGCGAGCGGGCCCGCACTGTCGGCGGTTCCGGCTCGATCATCAGCAAGCGCAACGCCGTCAGACCCAGGCTCGTCAGGGCGAAGGCGAAGATGAACGTCGTCGAATAGCCGTTCCCGAACAGGTTCGCGTCGATGAAGTAACGCCCGGCGAGATAGGCGAGGCCGGCGGCGATCAGACCTCCGGTGGCGTTGCGCCAGGCTTGCAATCGCCCGCGCCGGCTGATCGGGATCACCTTGGCCAGCAGCATGGAGAACACCACGCGCTGGGTGCCCATGAACAGGCCGAACAGGAACATGAAGCCGATAATGGCGACCACGCGACTCTGGCCCGACAGGAACCAGCCGGCCAGGGCCATGCCTATGATCTGCATCCGGGCCAGGCCGCCCATCCACAGCGCGGCGGGCATCACCTTGGTGCGGTGCTCGATCTGGTTGGCGCCGACGATGGGGCTGAGCACGCCCCCGAGTTGCTGAAGCGCTAGGCCCAGGCCGACGACGGTGTTCGAGCCCGACAACATATGCAGATAGGCGGGCAGGAAGGTCGGGGCGTTGATCAGCCGGAAGCCGGTCATGCCCAGCATGCCGTGCAGATAGTGGCCGATATAGTTACGCTTCAGATTGGCCCAGACGAACTTTTCGTAGGCGGCTTCTTTTTCCGCCAGGGTCGGCTCTGACGCGCCGATAGCTTCAGGCGCAGCCGCAGCCACGCCCTCCTCCTCAAATTTTGTTTCCAACAGCGTTCCGTCCGCGCGCGGATCGCAAAGGGTCGCGCGGGCGACTCCCTAATTATGACGGCTTAATTTAATGCCGACCGTCGTAGCAGAGTCTGGTGACGCGGGGGAAGTGGCCCGGCGCCTCGCCTCAACCTTTCTCAGGTGCGTGTCTTCAGCGCCGCCAGTACGGCGTCGGGACGGATCGGCAGGTGCCGCAGTCGCGCGCCGCTGGCGTGGAAGATCGCATTGCCGATGGCGGGGCCGACCACGGTGGTCGCCGGCTCGCCCAGCCCGACCGGGGCTTCGGTGCTTTCGATGAACTCGATCTCGATATCCGGCACGTCGGCCATTCGCAGCGGGGTGTAGGAGTCGAGATTGGTGTCCTGCACCTGGCCGTCCGCGAACTGCGTGCCCTCGAACAGCGCCAAGCTCATCCCCCACAGCGCCGCGCCCTCCATCTGAGCCAGCGCGCCGTCCGGCGAGACGATGGTGCCGGCGTCGACCACCAGGGTCAGCTTCTCGACCTTCACCGCGCCAGTGGCCGGGTCGACATTGACCCTGGCCGCGCAGGCGACCCAGGTCGGCATGTCGCGTTCCTGGCCAAAGGTGGTCGCCAAACCAAGGCCGGTGTTCTTGGGCAGGGCCTGTCCCCAGCCGACCTTCTTGCCCAGCCGCGCCAGCACGGCGGCCTGACGCTTAGCGCCGCCGACCGCATTGGGCGCGGAGCCGGCGTTGCGGCCGGCCCCATCGAGCATGGCCAGACGGAAGGCCAGCGGATCCTTGCCGGCGGCGAGGGCCGCCTCGTCCATGAAGCTCTCGACCGCCCAGTTGGTCCAGCCGGGCCCGACGGAGCGTAGCCAGCCCGGGCGGAAGGCGATGTTGGCGAGGTCGTTCGGCACCGCACGCACTCGCTGCGCCCCGACGCTGTACCAGTGGTTCGCGCCGCTGATTGCGAAGGGATCGTAGGCGACGTCGTTCGCGCCCTTGGGCATGAAGAACGGCGCCATCACCTGGGTCGGCCAGCCGGCCGCGGCGGCGTGATCCATGGCGGTGACCTTGCCGCCCTCGCCAAACGCCATCTTCACCACCTGGACCGAGGGCGAGCGGAACGAGTCGAACAGGGTGTCGTCGGCGCGAGTGCAGACCATTTTCACCGGCTTGCCGATCGCCTTCGCCGCCAGCGCGACGGGCACGGCGTAGTCGCCGTTCAGCCGCCGGCCGAAGCCGCCGCCCAGCATGTAGGACTTCAGGACGATCTTGTCCTCCGGCCGGCCCAGGGCCTTGGAAAGCCAGGGCAGCACCAGCGATTGCCACTGATTGCCCGTATGGATCTCCATCACCCCGTCCTTCTCGAAGGCCAGGGCGTTGACCGGCTCCATCTGGAAGTGCAGGGCGCTGGCGGTGGTGTAGGTGCGTTCCAGCTTGGACTTCGCGGCGGCGAACGCAGCGTCGACGCCGGGATCCTCGACCACCAGAGCGCCCGCCTTAGAATCGGCGATCAACTCGGCCGAGCGCTTCTGAAGGTCGGCTTCGGAGGTTTTGGCGGTTGCGCCCGAGGTCCAGTTCACCTTGACCAGATCGCAGGCGTTGTTGGCGGCGACGAAGCTGTCGGCGAACACCATCACCCAGCCGGGCACGGTGTTCGACGGATCCTCCAGCGCCAGGCTGCTGATGTAGCCGGGCACCGCCTTGGCGGCGGAATCGTCGATGGAGGCGACCTTGGACTGGTTGCGGGTCGGCGGGATTTTGGGCCGGGCGAAGACCATCCCCGGGACCTTGGCGTCGAGCCCATAGAGCGCCGTGCCGTTGACCTTGGCTGGGATGTCGAGCTGGGGTGACGCCTTGCCGATCAGGCGGCGTTCCGACGCCGGTTTGATCGGCAGCTTGCCGAGTTCGTCGGCGGTGAAGGTCCGGCCCATGTTCCCGCGGGCGACGATGTCGCCATAGGAGATCGACTTGCCGCCGCCGCTGACCACGCCGCTGCGAGCGGTGCAGGCCGTTGGATCGACGCCCAGCAGCTTGGCGCCTTCCTCGATCAGGGTGATGCGCCCCGCCGCGCCAGCCTGGCTCATCAGCGGATAGCTTTGCCAGACCGACCAACTGCCGCCGGTGACCATCAGGCCCCATTTGGCGGCGGAATCGACGTGGTCGATCTTCACCTTCGACCAGTCAGCCTCAAGCTCGTCGGCGACGATGCGGGCGATCGCGGTGCCTACGTGCTGGCCCATCTCGGCGCGGATGACGTTGACGGTCACCGTGCCGTCGCGGCCGATCCGGTACCAGATGGTCGGCTCGAACCCCTCGGCGGCCTCGGCGCCGACCGGAGCGGCCAGACCCATCATCGCGCCGGCGGCGGCCACGGTGATCATGAAGCCGCGGCGGGTGGTCGCCGTGGGCGGCGGGATCGGGATGGCGTTCATGCCCTGCTCCCTTGCGATCCGGCGGCGAGCTTGATCGCCTGCTTGATCCGGACATAGGCCATGCAACGGCACAGATTGCCGTTCATGGCGTCATTGATCTGCGCGTCCGAAGGATTGGGCGTGGTCTTCAGCAGGGCGGCGGCCTGCATGATCTGGCCCGATTGGCAGTATCCGCACTGCGGGGCCTGGGCTTTGATCCAGGCCACCTGCAACGGGTGCGCGCCTTGCGGATCGAGGCCCTCGATGGTGGTGACCTTGGCGCCCGCGGCTGCGTTCACCGGCGTTACGCAGGACCGCACCGCCTCGCCGTTCAGATGCACGGTGCAGGCGCCGCAAGCGCCAATGCCGCAGCCGAACTTGGAGCCGGTCAGCCCGATCTCGTCGCGGATCGCCCAGAGCAGGGGAGAGTCGTCGGGAGCCTTGATCGTGACCTTGCGGCCGTTGATCTCGAACGTCGTCGTCATACGGCTCAAGCCTCCAGACGGTTCAACTCTCCAGTGGGAGCGGACGCCAACCTTGGCCACCGTGCAACCTCTTTTTCGCAAGGCGCACGCCAAGAGGAAAAACCTGCGGCGAGCTGTAGGATCGGCCCCGCCAACATCGTCCTTGCTTCGAACCCCTGTGATTGGAGATCGCCATGACGACGACGCAAACACCGCCTGCCAACGACCGGGAACTGGTGCTGACCCGCATCATCGACGTACCGCGCGAGAAGCTCTATCGCGCCTGGACCGACGCCGAAGTGCTGAAGCAATGGTTCGCGCCGAGGCCGTTCACCACTCCGGTCGCGGAGCTCGACGTGCGCGCCGGCGGGGCCAACCGCATCGTGATGCGCGACGCCGAGGGCAACGACTATCCGAACGCCGGGGTCTATCTGGAGGTCGTGCCGAACGAGAAGATCGTCGTCACCGACGCCTTCACCGAGGCGTGGGCGCCCTCCGAAAAGCCTTTCATGACCGCCATCATCACCTTCGAGGACCTTGGCGACGGTCGCACCAAGTACGTCGCCCGCGCCCGGCACTGGAGCGTGGCGGACCGCGAAACCCATGAGCAGATGGGCTTCATGGAAGGGTGGGGTATCTGCGCCGATCAATTGGCCGAGGTCGCCGCCAAGCTCTGAGGCGAGGCTAGGCCCACAGCTCCGGCTCGGCGGTCATCGTCGCCACCAACTCCATCACCTGGGCCAAGGGAATGCAGCGGCCGAGACGTTCGGCTTCGTGGGTGGCGACATAGATGCCGATCCACTGCAGCAGGGTTCGGTCGCCGCGCTCGGCGCGCAGGGCGACCGGGCCGCCGGAGCAGCCGGCCCCTCCGATCCCGTCGACATGGAAGGTGAATGGATTGAGCCGGTAGTCGGTGGCTAGGGTGAAGCCTCGGGCGATCGGCGCGCTGCGAAGGATCGCCGCCCCGCCGGGAAAACCGTAGATCAGGCCGGCCGATCCGGCGGTCAGGGGGAGGCCCTGAGTCACCACGTCGTAGTCGCCGAATCTGCCCGCCATATTGATCGCCTGCGGATGGGACGGCAGGCGCACCGGCACCCCGGCCACATCGATAGAGGCGTTGTGCGGGTCCTGGTGCCAGCGGAACCGGGGCGTCGTTCCCTCATACAGCGGCACGCTGAAGCCCAGCGCCTCGCAGTCGAGGTCGTGGCCGTAGGTCTCGGGCCAGGTCGCCTCGGCGCCGCGGTTCTTGAAATAGAAGGTGTTGGGCCGCAGCAGGCAGTGCAGGGCGGTCAGCACGATGTAGCGGTCCTCCGCCACATGGTAGAGGAAGCCGGAGAACACCTGGTGCGGCTCGCCGCTCTTGAGGCGGGTGACGAGCCGGGGCGTGGCGAGCGCGAACGGGTCGAGAAGGTCCATCAAGGTCACGCTACGACCCGGTGCGACCTGGCGTCGAGCGCTGATCTGCGGCGTATCGCAGGGGACGTCGCGCGGCCACGCAGATAGAACCTGCCCCGCGAGTCGCTTGGACCCGCTGGAGCAGTCATGACCCTTTCGATGTATCAGGCCTCGGTCCCCGTCTTCATCCAGGGCCTCACGGGCCTTGGCGGGGTGATCGACAAGGCAGCGGCCCATGCCGCGGAACGCAAGATCGACCCTGCGGCCCTGCTGCAGGCGCGGCTCTATCCGGACATGTTCCCGTTCGCCCGCCAGGTTCAGATCGCCACCGACTTCGCCAAGGGCGGGGCGGCTCGTCTGGCCGGCGTGGAGTTCCCCGCCTACGAGGACAGCGAAACCAGCTTCGAGGAGTTGAAGGCCCGGGTCGACAAGACCATCGCCTTCCTGCGCACCCTCGACGCCGCTCAGATCGACGGCTCGGAAGAGCGTGACATCAGCCTCGTCCGCCGCGGCGAGACCAGTATTGTGAAGGGGCAGGCCTATCTGCTCGAGCAGGCGATGCCGAACTTCTACTTCCACATCACCACGGCCTACGCGATCCAGCGCCACAATGGCGTCGAGGTCGGGAAGCGCTTGTTCCTCGGCGCGGTCTAGATATCGGCGGCGTCGAGGGGGCCTTTCCCTCGACGCCATGCTCGACGAAAGGCTGGACGGAACATAATAAGAACATTAGCTTGAGGCATGGCAAGCCTGGACCTCAAGGAGAAGCTCGCGATCCTCTCGGACGCGGCGAAATACGACGCCTCCTGCGCATCGTCGGGCACGACCAAGCGGGACTCGGTGGGCGGTAAGGGCGTCGGCTCGACCGAGGGGATGGGCATCTGCCACGCCTATGCGCCTGACGGCCGCTGCATCAGCCTTCTGAAGATCCTGCTGACCAACTTCTGCGTTTATGACTGCGTCTATTGCGTGAACCGCGTGACCTCGAACACGCGCCGCGCCCGTTTCACGGTCAAGGAGGTCGTGGACCTCACCCTCGGCTTCTACAAGCGGAACTATATCGAGGGGTTGTTCCTCTCCTCGGGGATCATCCGCAACGCCGACTACACCATGGAAGAGATGGTGCGCGTGGCCAAGTCGCTGCGGCTGGACCACGATTTTCGCGGCTACATCCACCTGAAGGTCATCCCTGAGGCCTCGCCGGCGCTGGTCAACCAGGCCGCGCTCTATGCCGACCGGGTGTCGATCAATATCGAGCTGCCGCGCGATGACAGCCTGGCCGACCTCGCGCCGGAAAAGGACGCCAAGGGCATTCGCAAGGCCATGGGTTCGGTGCGTCTGGGGATCGAGGAAACCACCGACAAGGCGATCAAGGCCAAACCGCCGAAGTTCGCGCCTGCAGGCCAGTCAACCCAGATGATTGTCGGCGCCGACGCCGCCAGCGACGGTGAAATCCTATCCCGCAGCGCCGGGCTCTACGGCGCCTATGGCATGCGGCGGGTCTACTATTCCGCCTATAGCCCGATCCCGGACACCACGTCGCGCCTGCCTCCCGTCCGACCGCCGTTGATGCGTGAACACAGGCTCTATCAGGCCGATTGGCTGATGCGGTTCTACGGTTTCGAGGCGCCGGAAATCGCTGGTGGCGATGAGAACCTGGACCTGGAGATTGATCCTAAGCTGGCGTGGGCGCTGAAGAACCGCGCGCGATTTCCGGTGGACCTGAACCTGGCGGATCGCGAGCCGATGCTGCGGGTGCCGGGCCTGGGCGTCAAAAGCGTCGATCGGATGATCGAGGTCCGCCGTTACAAGCGCCTGACCCTTGAGGACGTCAAACGCCTGACCCGCGGGCTCGACAAGGTCAGACCCTTCATCATCACCGACGACTGGCGTCCCGGATCGCTCACCGATCGCGACGATCTGCGGACCCGCATCGCGCCACAACAGTTGAGTTTGTTCTGATGCAGGTGGTGCGCCTCGCCTCGGAGACCGATTTCGATGGCTGGCGGCGGGCCGCGCGGCGCTTGCGTGGGGCGGCCGTTGCACCTGGCGATGCGCTCTGGACGGTCGACGGCGGTGGCGACCTGTTTGGTGAGACGGAGGAGCTTGCCGAAACGGCGGGCTTCACCGTTCCGCGGGAGTTCGTGGAGGTCGCCGAGCAGGTGGTTCTGCATAGTTCCGGCGAGCGTTTTGCCCTGCTGTACCAACTGCTGTGGCGGCTCGCGAGCGAGCCGAACCTGATGCACATCGCCTCGGACCCGCAAGTGGCCCGCGCACGCGACATGGCCGGCGCGGTCTCCAAGGCGGTCCACAAGATGAAGGCCTTCGTCCGCTTCCGGGAGGTCGAGGGCGCGGATGAGGAAACCTATGTGGCATGGTTCGAACCGGCCCATCACGTGGTCGAGGTGGCGGCGCCGTTCTTTGTCCGCCGGTACGCCAACATGAACTGGTCCATCCTGACGCCGGACCGCTGCGCCCACTGGGACCAGGTGCAATTGACGTTCACCCCCGGGGCGGACCCGGCCGACGCTCCAAGCCAAGACGCTTTGGAGGATTACTGGCGGACCTACTACGCCTCTACCTTCAACCCCGCCCGTCTCAAGGTCGCCGCCATGCAGAGGGAGATGCCCAAACGCTATTGGCGGAACCTGCCGGAAGCGGGGCTCATTCCCGATCTGATTCAAGCCGCGGAGGGACGTACCTCGGCCATGGTCAGGCAAACGCCGTCCGAACCCAACCGCCGGGTGGTCCGTCAGGCCCAGCGTCTGTCGCGGGATGCGTCGTTCGAAGAGGGGGCCCCGGCCACTCTGGAAGAAGTCGTCGCCGGCGTCGACTTCTGCCGCCGCTGTGATCTGTGGCGTGATGCGACTCAGGGCGTCGCCGGAGAGGGACCAGCCAAGGCCCGGTTGATGATCGTGGGCGAACAGCCCGGCGACCAGGAGGACCTGGCCGGTCGACCTTTCGTTGGTCCGGCAGGCAAGGTCCTGGACCAAGCTCTGGAGGAGGCTGGCGTGCCGCGCGCCGAACTCTATGTCACCAACGCGGTGAAGCACTTCCGGCATGAGCTGCGCGGCAAGCGCCGTATCCACCAGACGCCCAGGACGTCGGAGGTGACGGCGTGCCGATGGTGGCTGGACGCCGAGCGCCGGATTGTTCGGCCGCGGGTGATCGTCGCCCTTGGGGCCACCGCGGCTCTGGCGGTTTGCGGCAAGCCCACCCAGGTTGGCCAAGTGCGGGGGCAGGCCTTCCAGCTGGCAGACCAGGCGCAGGGCGTCGTCACCTATCACCCGTCGTTTCTATTGCGGGTTCCTGACGCGCAGGAGAAGGCCAGGGCCTATGCGGCCTTTGTCGAGGACTTGAAATTCGCTTGGAGTCTCGCCGCCTAGCGCGGGGCCGAAGGTCAGGCTTGGAAGCCAGCCTCGGCGAAATCGAGCATACGCTTGAGCAGGGCGTCGACATCGCCTTCCCGGGTCGCGCCGTCCGACAGCACATGCAGGCGGTCGAACTCGGCGAAGCGGTTGTTGTGAACCATGCCCAGGCAGAAGTGCAGCCGCCAATAGACCGTCTCGCGCGGCAGGTCCGGGCAGGCGGCGATCAGGGCGTCGGAGAACCGGGCCAGGTGGCTGACGTCGTTGGTCAGGGCCTCGCGCATTTCGGCGGTGCCTTCGCTGCGCGAGCGAATGATGAACTGGACCGAGATCCGCCGGTCGTTGTCAGGCGAGGCCCATTTCAGCGGCGGAGCGAACAAGGCCTCGAGGATTTCGCGCACCGGCGGCTTGCCGGCGTTACGGTCGTTGGCCTCGTGCAGCATCCGGGCGCGTTCGCGGTTCAGCTCCGCCGTGCGCCGACGGAAGATTTCGAACAGCAGGGCGTCCTTGGACCCGAAGTGATAGTTCACCGACGCGAGGTTCACGCCCGCGTCGGCGGTGATGTCGCGCACCGAGACGTTCTGGAAGCCGTGTAGCGCGAACAGGCGCTCAGCCGCGCAGAAGACCGCCGCCTTGGTGGCGGCCTCGTGGGCCTCTCCGGTATCGTCGACCTTGGCGGTGTCCACTGGCGAATCTCTCAAATGTCACATCAGCTTAGCAGGTGTGACACAAACCGCGATGCGGCGCGCTAGCGCGACAGTTCCCGCATCGCCTTGTCCAGACCCTCGATGGTGAGGGGGAACATCCGGTCGCCGACAAGCTGCTTCATGACCTCGATCGAAGGCGTGTAGTCCCAATGCCGTTCAGCGGTGGGGTTCAGCCAGATCATGTTTTCGTAGATGCCCGCGACGCGATCCATCCAGATTGCGCCGGCCTCTTCGTTCCAGTGCTCCACCGAACCGCCCGGATAGGTGATTTCGTAGGGGCTCATCGTGGCGTCGCCGACGAAGATCACTTTGTAGTCGCTGGAATATTTGTGGAGGATGTCCCAGGTGTTCAGCTTCTCGGCGTGACGGCGCCGATTGTCCTTCCACACGTTCTCATAGAGGCAGTTGTGGAAGTAGTAGAACTCCATGTTCTTGAACTCGCTCCGCGCAGCGGAGAAGAGTTCCTCACAAATCTTGATGTGGCTGTCCATCGAGCCGCCGATGTCGAAGAAGATCAGGACGCTGATCTTGTTCCGGCGTTCCGGACGCAGATGAATGTCGAGATAGCCCTTCTCCGCGGTGCCGCGGATGGTGCCGTTCATATCCAGTTCTTCGGCGGCGCCTTCGCGGACCCATTTACGCAACCGGCGCAAGGCGACCTTGATGTTGCGGGTGCCGAGTTCGACGCTGTCGTCGAGGTTCTTGTATTCGCGCTTGTCCCAGACCTTCACGGCCTTGCCGTGGCGACCCTTGTCCTGGCCGATGCGGATGCCTTCAGGATGATAGCCGTTGGCGCCGAACGGTGAGCTGCCGTCGCCCTTCTGGCCGTTCTGGCCCTTGCCTTCACCATCGCCGTCGCCTTCTTCGCGCTGCTTGCGCATCTGCTCGGCGAGAGCTTCCATCAGCTTTTCGAAGCCGCCCATGGCCTCGATCTGGGCCTTTTCCTCGTCGGTGAGGAACTGGTCGGAAATCCGCTTCAACCATTCGGCGGGGATATCGGCCGTGCCCACGCCCTGAGTCTTTTCCAGGCCCTTGAAGACTTGGCTGAAAACCTGGTCGAATTTGTCGAGGTTCTTCTCGTCCTTCACCAGCGCCGAGCGGGCCAGATAGTAGAAGTCTTCCACGTTCCGATCGATGACGACCTTATCGAGCGCCTCCATCAGCATGAGGTACTCTTTCAGCGACACCGGGACCTTGGCTTCGCGCAGCTCGGTGAAAAAGCGCATGAACATGGGCAGGCTTCCCAAATAGGGGGACGAACAGGTGTTTGACTTCAGAAGATGAAGCCGCCGACCGCCGTTGTCCAGCACGCCTTGCGGCCCGCAGGCATTCGCCGCATGCCGCCCGGCGACTAGTGCGCGTGCCGCCGCTTCCAGTTGACGACGTGGGCGCCGGCCAGCAGCAGGCTGCCGGACACGGTCAGCGCGGTCTCGTGAGCATGGAACGGCCAGATTCCGAGGCCCATCAGGGATAGGCCGCCGAGCGCCAGCGCGATCACCGCCGGCCGTTGGCCGCGCCGCCATAGGGCCATCGCCGACAGCGGCGCGGCCATCACGATCACCGCGACATGAACCCACTCGGCCTCCGCCCAGGCCGCCAGGAGGGGGGAGAAGGCGGCGACCAGGGGGAGGGCCAGGCAGTGAGCCAGGCAGAGGCCCGACAGGCTGATGGCTGAGGCGTCGAGAAGGGACGTGGAAGCGGTCTTCAAAAGTCCCTCGCTCGGCTAGCCGTCATCGTCGCGGCCAGTCGTATGTAATATTATAACGTATCGCGTCAACCGGGCCGTCAGGATTTTTCGCTGTCCAGGGTCGCCATCTGGGGAGCCGGGTAGCGGTCGCCTGCCGCCGCGCCCTTGGGCGCCGCCGCCTCGATGGCCGCCAGGTCGGCAGGTGTGAGTTCCAGGGTCAATGCGCCCAGGGCTTCGTCCAGGCGATCGCGGCGACGGGCCCCGATCAGCGGGATGATGTCGTCGCCCTGCGCCAGCACCCAGGCGATGGCGATTTGGGCGACGGTGGCGCCTTTGGCCTGCGCGACGCTGCGCAGCGCTTCGACCAGGGTCAGGTTGTGATCGAGGTTTTCGCCCTGGAACCGGGGGCTCATGCTGCGGAAATCGCCCGCCGTCGATTGTCCCTTCGTCCAGTGGCCGCTGATCAGGCCGCGGGCCAGCACGCCATAGGCGGTGATCCCCACGCCCAGTTCGCGGCAGGTCGCCAGGATCCCGTCCTCGATCCCGCGGGAGATCAGCGAGTACTCGATCTGCAGGTCGACGATCGGGTGCACGGCGACCGCGCGGCGAATGGTGTCGGCGCCGACCTCCGACAGGCCGATGTGGCGGACATAGCCGGCGTTCACCAAGTCAGCGATGGCGCCCACCGTATCCTCAATGGGGACCGCGGGATCGAGGCGGGCAGGGCGATAGACGTCGATATAGTCGACCCCCAGCCGCTTCAGGCTGTAGGCGGCCGCGGCCTTCAGGGCCTTGGGGCTCGCGTCGTAGCCGAGCCACATTCCGTCCGGTCCGCGTTGCGCGCCGAACTTGACGCTGATGAGGAGATCTTCCCGCCGGCGGCCCTTGAGGCCCTCGGCGATCAGCATCTCGTTGTGCCCCATCCCATAGAAGTCGCCGGTGTCGAGCAGGGTGATCCCGGCGTCCATGGCCGCCGCCATCGTGGCGAGGCTCTCCTGGCGATCAGAGGGACCGTACATGTCGGACATGCCCATGCAGCCAAGGCCGAGGGCGGAGGTGGCGGGGCCGGCGGCGCCCAGTTTGCGAATGTTCATCGGGTGATCCTTCACGAAGCTGAGGAGAAGGTGGCGCCGTGTTGGCTGTGCGATAATCTGCATAGTTCAGAACAAACTGTTCGGAATTTCGCACAATGAATCTGGCTGATCTGGACGCCTTCTCCGCTGTCGCCCGTCACCGCAGCTTTCGCCGGGCGGCGGCCGAGCGAGGTGTCGCGCCGTCCAGCATGTCGAAGAGCGTCCGGGACCTCGAGGCGCGGCTTGGCGTGCGGCTGCTGAACAGGACAACCCGCAGCGTCGCGCCGACTGCGGCGGGGCAGCGCCTGCTGGACCGGTTGTCGCCGGCCCTTTCGGAGATCGCCGCAGCTGTCGACCAAGTCGCCGATGAACCCGGGGAGCCGGCGGGAACTGTCCGTATCAATGCACCGGAGCCGGCGGTCGAACTGATCCTGGCGCCGCTGGTGGCTGAGTTCCTGGCCGCGTATCCAAAGGTGAGGCTGGAGATCGTCGGTGAGGCGGCCTTTGTCGACATCGTCAAGGCCGGCTTCGACGCCGGGGTGCGATGGGACGAGAGCTTGGCTCAGGACATGATCGCCGTCTCGCTCGGGGCGCCGCAACGCTATGCGCTGGTCGCGGCCCCGCGGGTGGTCGCCAAGTACGGGGCGCCGGCCGCGCCCCGTGACCTGCTGGGCAAGCCATGCGTGCGCATACGTTTCCCGAGCGGCGTCATGCCGGCCTGGGAGTTCGAGCGGGACGGAGCGACGACCAAGATCGAGCCCGAGGCGCGGCTGGTGACCACCAGCATGTCGTTGGTGGTGCGGGCGGCGCTCGACGGGGTGGGGTTCTGCTCAGCCTTTGAGGGGATGGTGCGCGAGCACATCGAGGCCGGTCGGCTGGTAAGCGTCATGGAGGACTGGTTGCCGCCGTTCCCCGCGCCGTTCCTCTACTATCCCAACCGGGACGTACCGAGCGCGCTGCGGGCGTTCATCGATTTCGTGAAGCGACGCGCGGTCTAGGCCGGCAGGGCCTTCAACTTGCGCCAGACCGTCATGCGCGAGACGCCTAGGCGCCTGGCGATCTCGACCGGGCCGACGCCGGCGGCCTGCAGCGCGCGGATGTCCTCGGTTGGCGCGCCCTTACGCCGGCGACCGCTGCACGCGGGCTCGACCGACGCTACGGCTTCGAGCGCCGCGCGCAGGGCGCGGCCGCCTTCGCCTTGGCTGCCGATCTCGGACTCGGCCACGAACAACGTCGCGCCTCGCGCCTCGAGCCGGTCAATGACCTCCAGGAGGTCGCGGCTCGAAACGGCGAGATGGTTCAGGCGGGTGACCACGAGCTGATCGCCTTCGCCGATGAAGTCCAGAATTGAAGTCAGCACGGCCGAGCCATCCGCCATCGGCCCGACGGGCTCTTCAGCCCGGACCACATGACATCCGATGGTTTTCAGTACTGCCGTGTCTTCCGCCGAACGCTCGTCACGCAGGCGCACATACCCAATTTTCAACATCCCACCCGTCGCCATCAGCTACTGCGATGATTGGGGGGAACCTGACAAAACGTAACGTCAGCGTCAAAGTCTGGGTTGTTAAATCGCAGCAATATTTCTCTAATTCCTATTAGCTATTCAACAAATTCTGCAAGCCGCGGCGCCGGATTCACGCAATGGTGGAATTTGTTTGCGCAACACGTCTTAGAATGAACTCTCGGTCGACCGTCGAGCCGACCTTGAAGCCGTATTCTCCAACCTTGGCGAAGCCGTGCCGGGCATAGAATCGTTGGGCCCCGAAGTTCTCGGACCAGACACCGATCCAGAGATCGCGCGGGCCGTCTCGCTCCAGCCAAGCCATGATCTCGGCAAATAACCGACGACCGACGCCGCCGTTCTGCGAGGACTTCAGCAAGTAGAACCGCTTGAGTTCACCGCAGGCGGGCGTGACCTCGGCGTGAGGCAGGCTGCACGGCCCAGCCAAGGCGTAGCCGACCACCTGGCCTTGAGCTTCGACCAGCCAGATCGCCTTTTTTGGATCGGCTAGATCGGCCTTCGTCTGCTCAAGGCCATAGGCTTCCGCCAGGAACCCGGCGAGGTCCTCGGGCGGATACAGATGGGCGAAGGTCTCGCTGAAGGTTTGAGCGCCGATTTCGGCGACGACCTGCGCGTCTGAGACGTCGGCGCGGCGGATCACAGGTTCCTGCATTCGGCTTAGGGCCTCGGTGGGTTAGGGTGAGATTCTATGGATATCGCCCTCTACACCCATCCCGACATGCTGGACCATCGTCCGGGCGAGGGCCATCACGAGCGACCAGCGCGGCTGACCGCGGTTCTGGACGCCTTGGCTGACAGCGACTTGCGGTTGGCTCCGCGTGACGCGCCCCTGGTGACCGGTGCGGATTTGGAACTGGCGCACCGAGGGAGCTACGTCGAAGGGATATTCGCGGCGTCGCCCAGCGCTGGAACCCTTCGATTGGACGACGACACCTATATGTCGCCTGGCAGCCTCATCGCCGCGCGCCGCGCCGCCGGGGCGGTGGTGCAGGCGGTGCGAGATGTCGCGGCGGGCCAGACGCAGCGTGCGTTTTGCGCCGTGCGGCCTCCCGGGCACCATGCCGAGCCGGCCTTACCCATGGGGTTCTGCATTTTCTCCAATGTCGCCATCGCCGCCCGCGCCGCGCAGGAGGCGGGCCTGCAACGCGTGGCCGTGGTCGATTTCGACGTTCATCATGGAAATGGCACCCAGGCTGTGTTCGCTGGGCGCGAGGACCTGTTCTTCGCCTCGGTCCAGCAGTGGCCGATGTGGCCGGGCACCGGTCATCCGTCCGAACCGGTCCCCGCCAATATCCGGAACGCCGTTGTGCCGCCGGGAGCGTCGCGAGAAGCATGGCGTAAGGAGTTCGACGGCTTGATGTCGCATGTCGATGCCTTCGCTCCCGACTTGATCATCGTTTCGGCAGGCTTCGACGCCCATGCGCGCGATCCGATCGGTGATTCCAGCCAAAGCTTGGAGGCCGAGGATTTCGCCTGGGCGACACGCGCGATCATGAGTGTTGCGCACGCTCATAGCAGCGGCCGGGTTGTTTCCTCGCTCGAGGGCGGTTACGACCTGGAAGCTCTAGGCCGTTCTGCACTCGCGCACGTTCAGGCTCTCTCGCAGGGGTGAAGGGCGAGTCCGGGTTGCTCGAATCTGGGCCTTCGAATGATATGGCCGACGCTTTGACCGCCGACCTTCCAAAAACCGTGGCCACCCGTCCGGGTTCGATTCTCCTGGCGCGCCATGGCGAGCCGGACATCGCGCGCGACGTGATGCTGAACGCGCGTGGCTACGAGGACTATTGGGGGCGCTACGAGGAACTGGGCATCCGGCCAGGCCAGACGCCGCCGCGAGAGTTGCTGGAGCAAGCGGCCAAGGCCGACGTCATCATTTCGTCGGTGCGCAAGCGTTCCATCGAGAGCACGCAGGCCCTGGTTGGCGGGCGCGAATTCGCCCGCAATCCGATGTTTGTCGAGGCGCCGCTGCCGGCGCCCGGTTTCCCGGGCTTTTTGAAGATGTCGCCCAAGGTGTGGGGCTTCACGGCACGCTTCTGGTGGTGGTTCTTCAATCACCACGCCGGCCAGGAGACTCGTGCGCAGGCCGAGGCCCGCGCCGATCAGGCCGCCGACCTGATCATCGAATTGGCCGAGCAGGGCCAGGACGTCGTGGTGCTGGCACACGGCTTCTTCAACTTCATGGTCGGCCGATCGCTGCGCAAGCGCGGTTGGCGACTGACGGCGAACCAGGGTTGGAAGTACTGGTCCACCCGCCGCTTCGAGCACTCCTGACGCCTCGGGCGTTGCGGCTGCCGATACTCGTCTCTAACGTGCTCGCTTCTAAAGGATTTTTTCAAATGGCCGACGTCGCCGACATTGATGCGCTGTCCTTCGAACAGGCTCTTGCCGAGCTGGAACGCATCGTCGGCCAACTGGAGTCCGGCCAGGCGCCGTTGGAGCAATCCATCGAACTCTATGAACGTGGAGCCTTGCTGAAGGCCCATTGCGAGAAACGCCTGGAGGCCGCGCGCCTGCGGGTCGAGAAGATCGTGGTGGGCGCCGGCGGCCAAGTGGGCGTCGAGCCGGCCGAGTTCAACTGAGATGGCGCTCGCCCAGCGTGTCGCCGAAGCCGCCGACCTGGTGACGGTGGCGCTTGATGAGTTGCTGCATCGGGCCGAAGGACCAGAAGCACGCCTGACCGAAGCCATGCGCTATGCAGCGCTGGGGCCGGGCAAGCGGCTGCGGCCGTTCTTCGCCATCGAGACCGGCAGGATGTTCGATCTGGATGACCGCGCGGTGCTGCGTGCGGCCTGCGCGCTGGAGTGCATCCAGGCTTACAGCCTGGTTCACGACGATCTGCCCTGCATGGACGATGACGACATGCGGCGGGGGCGGCCGACCGTGCACAAGGCCTATGACGAGGCCACCGCCGTGCTGGTCGGCGACGCCCTGCAAACCGTGGCTTTCGAGATCCTGGCTCATCCCGACACCCACAAGGACGGCAATGTGCGCGCCGAGATGGTGCTGCGCCTGGCCCTGGCGTCCGGCGCCCGCGGGATGTGCGGCGGCCAGATGATCGACATGCTGGGCGTGCGCGACGATCTGGGCGCGGTGGCGCGGATGCAGCGCCTGAAGACCGGCGCCCTGATCGCCGTTTCCTTCGAACTGCCGCTGATCATGGCCCACGCCGGCGACGCCGAGCGCCACGCCCTGATGGCCTTCGCCCAGGATATCGGCCTTGCCTATCAGATCGTCGACGACCTGCTGGACGCCGAGGGCGACAGCACGATGTTGGGCAAGAAAGCCGGCAAGGACGCCGACAAGGGCAAGGCCAACTACGTGACCCTGCTGGGGGCTGAGGCCGCGCGAGAGCGCCTTAGTCTTCTGGCCGAGCAGACCAAAGCGCACCTCGACCCGTTCGGTCCAAGGGCCGAATTCCTGCGGGCGAGCGTGGATTTCGTGCTAGATCGCCGAAACTAAATTCAAAGCAGCAACATTCGTTAGACATGCCGCCAGTCACGCCTCTGCTCGACAAGGTCTCGTATCCCCGGGACATGCGCGGGTTCAATTCAGCTGAACTTCGGCAGCTCGCTGACGAAGTACGCGCCGAGATGATCGACGCCGTCTCGCAGACCGGCGGTCACTTTGGCGCGGGTCTCGGCGTGGTCGAACTGACCGTGGCGCTGCACCATGTTTATGAGACGCCTGAGGACATCCTGATCTGGGATGTCGGTCACCAGGCCTATCCGCACAAGATCCTGACTGGCCGGCGCGACCGTATCCGCACCCTGCGTCAGGGCGGCGGCCTCTCGGGCTTCACCAAGCGCAGCGAGAGCGAATACGACCCGTTCGGTGCGGCCCATGCCGCGACCTCGATTTCGGCCGCCCTCGGCTTCGCCGCCGCCCGCGACGCGCACGGCAAGCACAACAGCGTGGTCGCGGTGATCGGCGACGGCTCGATGAGCGCCGGCATGGCCTATGAGGCCATGAACAACGCCTGCGAGACGACTGGCCAACTCACCGTCATCCTCAACGACAACGACATGTCGATCGCCCCGCCGGTCGGCGGGATGAGCGCCTATCTGGCCCGTGTGGTGTCGGGCGGCGGCTACCAGTCGCTGCGCAATCTCGGCAAGTCAGTGGCCAAGGTGCTGCCCAAGCCGTTGCAGGAAGCCGCACGCAAGGCCGAAGAATATGCCCGCGGCATGGTCACCGGCGGCACGCTCTTCGAGGAGCTGGGCTTCTACTATGTCGGCCCGATCGACGGCCACGACCTCGACGCCCTGGTGCCGATCCTAAAAAATGTCCGCGAGATCAAGGACAAGCCGGTCCTGGTCCACGTGGTGACGCAAAAGGGCAAGGGCTACGCCCCCGCCGAAAGCGCCGCCGACAAATTGCATGCGGTCGCCAAGTTCGACGTCGTCACCGGCCAGCAGGCCAAGAGCCAGCCGGCCGCGCCGCAGTACACCAAGGTCTTCGCGCAGGAACTGATCAAGCAGGCCGAGCGCGACGACAAGATTGTCGCCGTGACCGCGGCCATGCCGTCCGGCACCGGCCTGGACCTGTTCGCCCAGCGTTTCCCGCAACGTACCTTTGACGTCGGCATCGCCGAGCAGCATGCAGTGACGTTCGCCGCCGGCCTCGCCGCCGACGGCATGAAGCCGTTCTGCGCGATCTATTCGACGTTCCTGCAGCGCGGTTACGACCAGGTCGTCCACGACGTGGCGATCCAGGGCTTGCCCGTCCGCTTTGCGATGGACCGCGCCGGTCTGGTCGGCGCCGACGGCGCGACCCACGCCGGCTCCTTCGATATCGGCTTCATGGGGGCTCTGCCCGGCATGGTGCTGATGGCTGCCGCCGACGAGGCGGATCTGGCGCGCATGGTCGCCACCGCGGTCGCCATCGACGACCGCCCCTCAGCGTTCCGCTATCCACGCGGCGAGGGCGTTGGCGTCGCGATCCCGGAGAACGCCGAGCCCCTGGAGATCGGCAAGGGCCGCATCGTCCGCGAGGGCACGGCGGTGGCCATCCTGTCGTTCGGCACCCGCTTGGCCGAGTGCCTGAAGGCGGCCGACCTGCTAGCGGCGCGGGGCCTGTCGGCCACGGTCGCCGACGCGCGTTTCGCCAAGCCGCTCGACATCGATTTGTTGCTGCAGTTGGCCCGCAATCATGAGGCGCTGATCACGGTGGAAGAGGGCGCCATGGGCGGCTTCGGCGCGTTTGTGCTCCAGGCCCTGGCCCAGCACGGCGCGCTCGACCGCGGCCTGAAGGTCCGCACCCTGAACCTGCCGGACATCTTCCAGGATCACGACAAGCCCGAGATCATGTACGCCGACGCCGGTCTCGACGCCGAAGGCATCGTGCATGGCGCCTTGTCGGCCCTGGGCGTCGACAACCACTCGATGGCCGGCCGACGCGCCTAAGGGCGCGGTTTGGCTGGGGCTATTTGCAGGCCCCAAAGAACTTCCGGACCATCGACTTCGGCGCTGGCGGGGGCTGAACCGTCTCGCCGGCGGCTTGCAAAGTGACAAGCCCGGTCTTGCGAAACGCTGTCGTCAAAGGCGCGGCAGTGGAGAATTCGGCGATAGCCAAAGAGCCGCCGGTCGCCTCGTCGACATGGACCTGGCCGCGCAGGGTCGCGCTGGCGCCTTCCGAAGTCAGGGCGACGCTCATCGGCCAGGGGCCTCGCACGCCGGATTTGTCGACCCAGCCGCCGCCCGCATCCATCTTTACCCCGATCTCGCGCGCCAACTGGGCGAAGACCTTCACTTGGCCTGAGCCGCGCACGCAGGCGAAGGCGATGGGCTGGGCGTCTGTGTCGGGGATCGAATAGCGCAGCGCCGCGTCACCGTCCTTCGGCGTCTCGACCGACCAGACAAGGGTTTCTTGGGCGGCGGCCTGGGTGGCGAAAAGGGCGAGGGCGGCGGCGACGGCGAACTTCATGCCGTCAAGCTAGCATCACCTTTCCGGCGGCTCTAGGCGGCCCGGCACTCGGCGAAGAAGTCGGCGACCGTGGCGCGTTCGGCCTGGCGCACCGGCATGCGCGCGGCGCGGCCGTTCTCCACTACGGCGATGTCGCCGGTGCGGGCGAAGCTTTGCAGGGCTGGATCAGTAGCCGGCGCGATGGCTTCGACCCATGACGAGCCCTCAGTCATGGCGGGGGCCGATGCGCCCGGCAGGCGGCTGGAATGGCCCTTGGAGGAGATCTCGATGGCTTCGACGCCCACAGTGTCCGGCGCGGTCAGCGACACTAGAACCTGACCCGACTTGGGCTGGCAGGTCATCATCAGCAAGACGTTGTCGCTGTCGGGCTGGCCATAGGCGAGCTTTGCGCCCTCACCTTCGGCGTGGTGCAGCGACCAGCCGAGATCCACCGCGCCATAGCCCCCGTGGGTGCAGGCGGTCAGTAGGCAAGAAAGTCCCAGTCCGATGATCGCGCGACGACGCATGACGACGCTCCTTCCGAATGGAGAACCCCCGCGCGCGCCAAATGATCCAACTTCGCCGTTAGAACGGTTGGAAGCGCTCCACCAGCGACTGGCCGGCGGGGGTCTTTTGGACGCGGCTGATATCGCCCCGGCCGCCATAGCTGATGCGGGCTTCGGCGATCTGGGTGTGCCTGATGGTGTTGGCCGAAGAGATGTCTTCCGGACGCACGATGCCGGCCACCGTCAGTTGACGCAGTTCGGCGTTGGTGCGGACTTCCTGGGTGCCTTGGATCACCATGTTGCCGTTCGGCAGGACGTTGGTGACGACCGCGGCGATGGTCAGCGAGATCCTCTCCGAGCGCGTCACTGCGCCCGAGCCCTGGTTGCTCGATTGCGAGTTGGTGTTGATCGCGTTCGAGGGGTCGTAAGCGCCGGGGAAGAAGCGACCGAGGCTGGTTTCCAGGCCGAAGAAGTTGTCGACGCCCGCGCTCATGCCGGCCGTGCGGCTGCTGTTCGAGGCGTTCGAGGTCTGGGCGCTATCGTTGATGTCGATCTGGACGGTGAGGATGTCGCCGACGCGATTGGCGCGCTGATCGATGAAGAAGGCGCGGGCGCCGGTGCGCCACAGCGAGTTGGCCGACGCAGCCTGGGGCATCGGTTCGCGCGCCGACACGAAGGTCGGCTGGTCGCGGGCGACCAGGGTGGCGGGGTAGCCGACCGGCGCTAGCGTGGGGCCCACCACCGCCTCGGTGACGGTGGAGCAGGCGGCCAGCGGGGCCAGGGCGAGAAGTGCGAGGATCGAAAGACGCATGGGACTGGCTCTCTAACGAAGCGCGAGCTGGGTGCGGCGCGCGGCGCGGAATTGTTCGGCGGCGGGGCCGACCACCGCCTCGCCGGGGCCGCTGGCGACGGCCTGGATGATCTTCTTGGAGGTGGTGTTCTGGACGCTGACCGTCTCGCCCAGGCCCGCGGCGGCCATCGCCTTGCCCTGGAGCGACAGCGAGATCCCGCCGTCCTGATAGTTCACGACGATCAGTTCGCCGGCCTTGATAACCTGCGGGGCCGAGACGTCGCGAGCCGAGACCGCGGCGCCGGCGCGAAGCGGGCGACGGGCGGCCAGGCCGATGACGACATCGGCGTCGCCGGGCGCGTCGTTCGGCGCGACGGCAGCCTTGCCCCAGACCAGGTCCTGCGGCTGGACGATTTCACCGGCCGACAAACTCCGGGCGTAGGTGAGGACTTCGACATTGCCGCGCGAGGCGACTGCGCCACCGCCACCACCACCATCGGCGCCGGAGCGCACGACGATGCGACGCAACCCCTCAGCGTTCGGCCAGTCGAGGCCGGCGCGGCGGGCCAGGGACTGCACCGCTGCGGCGTCGAGCACTGTGGAGGCGCCCGGCTTGGCGGCGACGACGACCTTGCCGGCGGCCCCTGCGCCATCGAACAGGTCCGACAGGGTGACGATCCCGTCGGCGTCGAGCGTCTGGGCCTTCAGCGTCACGGCTTGCCCGGCCAGGGCGGGGCCGGCGAGGAGGAAGGCGGCGGCGGCGATCAGGAGGCGTTTCATGACTAGGACCGGATGTTGCTGGCGGTGCGCAGCATTTCGTCGGCCGAGGTGATCACCTTCGAGTTCATCTCGTAGGCGCGCTGCGCGACGATCAGGGCGGTGATCTCGGTCACGGCATCAACGTTTGAGGCTTCCGTATAGCCTTGATTGATGCCGCCAATTCCTTCGGTGCCCGGCGTGCCGACGGTCGGCGCGCCCGAGGCGGCGCTTTCCAGCAGCAGGTTGTCGCCGATGGCGTCCAGGCCGCCCTCGTTGATGAAGGTGGCCAGTTCAATGTTGCCGATCACTTCCGGGGTGGTCTGGCCGGAGCGAACCGCCTGGACCTGCCCGCTCTTGGAGATCGAGATGTCCGTGGCGTCTTCGGGAATGGTGATGGCCGGTTGGACCAGATAGCCGTCTTCGGTCACCAGCTGGCCCTGGTCGTTGGGCGAGAAGTTGCCGGCCCGGGTGTAGGCGGTCTCGCCGCCCGGCATCAGCACCTGGAAGTAGCCCCGGCCCGAGATCGCCATGTCGAGCTTGTTGCCCGTGGAGTTCATCGTGCCTTGCTGGGTGATGCGGTAGACCGAACCGGCCTTCACCCCGCCGCCGACCTGGACGCCGGTGGGGACCACGGTCCCTTGGTCGGAAGACTGCGCGCCCGCCCGTTCGATGGTCTGGTAGAGCAGGTCCTGGAACTCGGCGCGCTGCTTCTTGAAGCCAACAGTGTTCATGTTGGCGATGTTGTTCGAGATAACCTCGACGTTCAGCTGTTGGGCGGCCATGCCGGTCGCCGCGGTGCGAAGCGCTTGCATCGACTAGACTTTCCTTAGTTCAGCTTGCCCATCCGCTCGATCGAGCGGCGGGACAGTTCGGCGTTGGCGTCCATCATCTTGGCCATGGACTCATAGGCGCGGGTGACCTGGATCATCCGGGTGATCTCGGAGATCGGCTTGACGTTGGAGCCTTCCAGCATGCCCTGGTGCATGACGACGTCGGGGGCCGCGACGGGCTGTTCGTTCGAGGTGTTGCGATAGCGGTTGTCGCCGACCTTCTCGAGGACGGTGAGATTGTCGAAGCGCGCGACGCCGACCTTGCCCAGAATCTCCTCGCCCTGGCTGACCGTGCCGTCCTGGGCGATGCTCACGGCGCCGTCCTTGGGATCGATCACGATCGGACCGCCGCCTTCGTCCAGCACCGGCAGGCCGTCCTGAGTGGTGATGCGGCCGGTGTCGTCCATCCGGAAGCGGCCGTCGCGGGTGTACTGCTCGCCGTCCGGCGCGCCGACCTTGAAGAAGCCGTTGCCGTCTAGGCCCAGATCGAAGGTCGCGCCGGTCGAACGCAGCCCGCCCTGGCCGAAGTCGCGGCCGACGCTGCGGTCGATCACGAACTTCACCGGACGTGGCGCGCCGGCGGTGTGGGCCGGGGCCATCGGCTCGGTTTCGACCATCAGGCTCTCGACCTTGAACCCGGTGGTGTCGGCGTTGGCGATGTTGTTGGCCACGATGTCGAGTTCGCGGCGCAGAGTCATCTGACGCGAGAGTCCGACGTAGAGGGCGTTGTCCATGGCTAGGCTTAACCTGCGGCGAATTTGTCGCTGTCAGGGAAGCAAGGTTCGGGCCAACCTAAAAAGTGAATAAAAACAAGAAGAAATAAAGTTAACGGCGGCCGGTCGGCGAAAATTGCCCGGCACGGAAATCGCCCGCGTTAACACCTGTTAAAAACTGATCCTTAACCATGCGCAGGCGATGAGACGGGTATAGATTCTAAGGAGCGCGCGCGCGTGGCCAAGGACAAGGTCAAGGAAGCCCCTGCGGGCGAACCCGCCGAGGGCGAGGAAGGCGAAGGCGCGCCCGCCAAAAAGAAGTTCACGCCGAAGATGATGATCATCGCCGGCGTGGCTGCGGTGCTGGTCCTGGGCGGCGGCGGAACCGCCGGCTTCCTGATGCTGAAGCCGAAGCCCGACGAGGCGCACGCCGGCAAGAAGCCGGACAAGAAAAAAGAGAAAGAAAAGAAGGGCGACAAGGAAGGCGCCAAGACGCTGGGCGAGGTTCGTGAAGGACCCGACGGCATCCTGTTCTACACCATGCCGAACGTGGTCGTGAACATGCAGACCGCCGACGGCCGCGCCACCTTCTTGAAGCTGAAGCTGACCCTGGAAGTCCCCGATCAAGCGACGGTGGATCTTCTTGAGCCGAACATGCCTAGGCTGCAGGACATGTTCCAGACCTTCCTGCGCGAATTGCGGCCCGAAGACCTGCAAGGCAGCCAGGGCTCGTACCAGCTCCGGATGGAGATCCAGCGCCGGGTCAATCTGGTGATCGCGCCCTCGAAGGTGAACGCCGTGCTCATCGAGGAGATGCTGATCAACTAGGTCCCCCAAGGACCTGGCCAGCGTGCATCGCATGGAAGACGAACCTCAAATCATCGGTGGAATGCAGGGCGCGATGAACCCTGACGACCCATCGACCTGGGACAACGCCGGGGCCAGCGATGGCCTGGGCGGCGGCGCCGAGCGGATCCTCAATCAGGACGAGATCGACAGCCTGCTGGGCTTTGACCTCTCGGACGAAGAGGCCGCTGAGCGTTCGGGTATCCGGGCGATCATCAACTCCGCGCTCGTGTCCTACGAACGCCTTCCGATGCTGGAGATCGTTTTCGACCGCTTGGTGCGGTTGATGACCACCAGCCTGCGGAACTTCACCTCCGACAACGTCGAGGTCAGCCTCGACAACATCTCCTCGATCCGGTTCGGCGACTATCTGAACTCGATCCCGCTGCCGGCCATCCTCTCGGTCTTCAAGGCCGAGGAGCTTGAGAACTACGGCCTGCTGACGGTCGACTCCAATCTGATCTACTCGATCGTCGACGTGCTGCTGGGCGGGCGTCGCGGCACTGCGGCCATGCGCATCGAGGGGCGGCCCTACACCACCATCGAACGCGTGCTGGTCCAGCGGATGGTCGAGGTGGTGCTGGCCGACGCCCGCGCGGCCTTCGAGCCGTTGACGCCGGTGACCTTCACGCTCGACCGCCTTGAGACCAATCCCCGCTTCGCCGCCATCGCGCGGCCGGCTAATGCCGCGATCCTGGTGAAGCTGCGGATCGACATGGAAGACCGGGGCGGGCGCATCGAACTGCTGCTGCCCTACGCGACCCTCGAACCGATCCGGAAGATGCTGCTGCAGCAGTTCATGGGCGAGAAGTTCGGTCGCGACAACATCTGGGAAGGCCACTTGGCGACCGAACTCTGGACCACCCAGATGGAGGTCCGCGCCGTCCTGGACGAGCAGCAGATGAGCCTGCGCGAAGTGCTCGACTTCAAGGTCGGCGACACCATCATGCTGAACGCCACGCCCGACAGCCAGGTCGAGCTGCGCGCCGGATCGATCCCGCTCACCCGCGGCCGCATGGGCCGCCGCAATCACCACATCGCCGTGCGCGTCGACGGTCCGCTGTCGCCGCACGCGAAGAAGGCGATCTCGAGGGTCAAATGAGCATCGTCGCCATCGGCATGAACCTGATGTTGGCCGGTTTGCTGGTCGTGGCCCTGCTGATGGGCTACCGGCTCAACGCCCGGCTCAAGGCGCTGCGCGAGAGCCACGAGGGCTTCGCCAAGGCGGTCGCCGATCTGGACGCCGCGGCCGCCCGCGCCGAACAGGGTCTGGCCGATCTGCGCGCCGCGACCGACGAGGCGCACGACGCCCTGGCCGACCGCATCGAGAAGGCCCGCGCCCTCACCGCCAAGCTCGACCGTCAAATTCAGTCTGCGCCGCAAGCCTCCACGCAAGCCCCAAGGGCTCGTCGCGAGGAGCCGGCCGAGGACGATGACGTCGAGCGCGTCACCCATCGCCTGGGCGCGCTGTTGTCGGGCGCGCGCGATCCTCGCCCGGAGCGCACGCCGCCGCGCGCCTCGCGTGAAGCGCCGCCGGCCCGTCCTGCAGTCAATTTCGACGACGATCTTTTCGAACAACCCGCTGAGCGCCAGACGCCGCGCGCCGGAACCCGCCGATGAAGAACATGCCTCGCATCCTACCCCTGGTCGGCGTCGCCATCGTCGGCGTCATGGGGATCAATGCGCTGGCCGGCGCACAGTCGCTGCCGGACATGGTGTCGGGCGCGCGCGCCTTCGCCGAGGAAGCCGCCAACAGCGTCAAGCCGGGCGCAAAGCCTGAGGAAAAGGCCGCGACCGGCGCGGCCAAGGACGCCGTGGCCACCGCCGTCCTGCCGCCGGCCGCAAAGCCCGCCGCGGTCTGCGCGCCGACGGCCGCCGAACTGGCCAAGGAAGCCGGGCTCTCGCCCGCCGAACTCCAGGTCTTGCAAAGCCTCGGTGCGCGTCGCGGCCAGCTCGACAAGCGCGAGCAGGATATGGATGTCCAACTCGCCCTGATGGCCGCCGCCGAAGCCAAACTGGATGCCAAGATCAAGGCGCTGACCGGCATGAAGGGCGACATCGCCAAGCTGATGGTCGACGCCGACGCCAAGGAGCAGGCCGAGATCGACCGGCTGGTGAAGGTGTTCGAAGGCATGAAGCCCAAGGACGCCGCGCCGCGCATGGTCTTGCTGGACGACTCGGTGCGCCTACCGATCGCCGCCAAGATGAAGGAACGGGCGCTGTCGCCGATCATCGCGGCCATGCCGCCGATGGAGGCCAAGAAGCTGACCGAGGCGCTGGCCGGCAGGTTTGCGGACGTCAAGCGCGTGGCGGCCGCGGCCAACGCCGCCGTGGCGACGCCCGCCGCGCCGGCTCAAGCCGCCGCCAAGCCCCCTGCGCCCAAGGCCTGATAGCTCGTGAGCCTTCGCCAAACTCTCCGGTCCAGCGTGGCGGCGATCACCATCGCCAGCCTCGCCGCGCCCGCAGGGATGGCGGCTCCCGCGGCGACCGCCGCGGCTGGGGGAGGGCTGGAGGTCCGTGTCGCCCAGGCCCGCGACTTTTCCCGCATCGAGTTCAAGGGCGCTCGCGCCGTCGCCCGGCGCGATGGCCAGACCCTTGTCCTGAAGTTCAACCGGGACGCCAATCCGGACATTTCCCGTCTGCGGGTCTCGCCGCCCAAATGGCTGAAGACCACCGAGGCCCGGCGCGCGGCCGGCGGCCTGGAGCTGGTGCTGACCCTCACCGACACCGCAGACGCCAAGGTCGGGGTCGCGGACGGGGTCACCTACGTCAACCTGTTCGAGCGCCCGCCTGCGCCGCCGAAGCCTGCGCCGGCGGCTGTCGCCGAGGCGCCCGAGGCCGCTCCCGCGCCGCCGCGACCCAACCCGGTCCCGGCCGGCGGCGTCGTGCGGATGGAGACCAAGATCGGGGCCGGTCAGGTGCAACTGACCTTCCCCTGGGCCAATCCCAACGGTGCGGCGGTGTTCCGGCGGGGCGGGGCGGTCTGGGTGGTGTTCGACGCACCGGCCGCCATCGACGTCTCAAAGGCGCCGCGCGGCCTGCGCCAGATGAGCGGGCTCAGCGCGGTTCGCGGCGACGACTACACCGCCGTGCGCATTGAATCGCCACCCGGCACGCCGTTCTTCGCCTCGAGCCAAGGCGCGGTCTGGACCGTGACGCTCGGTCCAGGAGCGCAAGTCGCCCAGCCCGGCCAGATCAAGGTGGTCCGCGACCAGGCGGGCGGTCCCGCTGCGCTGCGGGCGGCTGTCGCCGGCACGACCCGGGTCGTGAAGGTCGCTGACCCGGTGGTCGGGGACACCCTGTCGGTGGTGACCGCGCTCGGTCCATCGAAGGGTTTGCCGTCGCGCCGCGAGTTCGTGCAGATGGCCCTGCTGCCATCGGCTCAAGGCCTGGCTGTTGAGTCCTACATCGAGGATCTCGGTGTGCGGCATGCCGGCGATCTGGTGCAGTTCGGCCGTCCAGCCGGCTTGATGCTGTCGCCGGCCTCCGCCGCCGCCGAGCGGATCGAGGCCAATCTCGGCGCGCCCCAGGCCGCGACCATGCCGGGCCTGATCGACTACGAGAATTGGCCCAAGACCGGGTCGGGCGGGTTCCTGTCGCGCTACAACGCCCTGCTGGCCGCCTCCAATGAGGAAGCCGCGCTTGGTCGCGACGCGCCGGTCGGCGCCCGAATGGCGCTGGCCCGCTTCCTGGTCGGGTCGGAACTGTCGTTCGAGGCGATCGGCGTCCTGAATGAAGCGGGACGGCGCAATCCGGCCATCATGGAAGATCCCGAGTTCCGGGCCCTGCGCGGGATCGCGCGGGTCATGGCTCGCCGGTACAAGGAGGCCCAGGCCGACTTCTCCGTCGCCATCCTGTCCGACAATCCGGCCGCGGCCCTGTGGCGCTCCTACATCGCCGCGCAACTTGCCCAGTGGCCGGAGGCTCGCAACCAGTTTGGGGCCGGCGCCGAGGCGTTCAACCAGTTCTCGCCGGTATGGAAAGCGCGTTTCGCCCGTTCCGACGCCCAGGCCGCCTTGGCGCTGGGCGACGTCAATGGAGCCGACGCCCGCATCAAGCTGGCCTTGCTGGACAAGACAGACCCGCTGGAAGAACTCGCCACCCGTATGGTCCAGGCTCAGGTGGTGGAAGCGCAAGGTTTCAAGGACAGAGCCTTGCGGATCTACGCCGCCGTCGCCGGAGCGCCGACCGAGGGGCTTTCGGCCCCGGCGACCTTGCACGCGACGAAGATCAGGCTTGAGACCGGCAAGATCACCCCGGTCCAGGCGGCCAATACGTTCGCGGGTCTGCGCTATCGCTGGCGCGGCGACTCTACCGAGCTGGAGACCATCCGCGCGCTGGGCCACCTCTATCTCAGCCAGGGCCGATATCGCGAGGCGCTGGAAGCCCTGCGTTCCGCCGGGCGCAGCCTGCCTGACCTGCCTGAAGCTGTGCAGCTCCAAGCCGATCTGGGAGCCGCGTTCCGTGCGCTGTTCCTGGACGGGGCCGCCGATGGGTTGGAGCCGGTGCAGGCGCTGGCCATGTTCTACGACTTCCAGGAGCTGACGCCGCTGGGCGCCGATGGCGACCTGATGGTCCGCAAGCTTGTTCGCCGGTTGGTCGATGTCGACCTGCTCGACCAGGCGGCGGGCCTCCTGAAGTACCAGGCCGAAAACCGCCTTGATGGGGTGCCGCGCGCCCAGGTCGCCACCGACCTGGCGGTGATTTATCTGATGGATCGCAAGCCCGAACAGGCCTTGCAGGCGATCAACAGCTCGCGCACGACGATCTTGCCGACCGCCTTGAACTCCGAGCGCCGCCTGGTCGAAGGCCGGGCGCTGATGGGGCTGGGTCGCTACGACCATGCGCTGGAGGTCATCGAGCGCGACGCAAGCCGCGAGGGCCAGGATCTGCGCGCCGAGGTTTTCTGGAAGCAGAAGAATTGGGACGCCTCGGCTGGTCTCTTCGAAAAGAGCCTGGGCGATCGCTGGAAAGCGGGCGGTCCTCTTTCGGCGGAGGATGAGGGCAAGCTGCTCCGTACGGGCGTCGCCTATAGCCTCTCAGGTAATGATGCGGCCCTGGCCCGTCTCCAGCAGCGCTATGGCGGCTTCTATGAGCAGGCTCGCAATCCCGAAGCGCTGCGTGTTGCGCTATCGGGCGTCCAATCGGGCCAACTCAGCGTCGCCGATTTCGGCCGTGTCACGGCAGACAACGAAGCCTTCGCTGGCTGGGTCGACAAGATGAAGGCGCGGTTCCGCGAGAAGCCAGCGCCGGTGGGCGCGGCCAAGGCTCCGGCGGCGGCTCCGGCCAAACAGGCCGCGGCGACCACGGCGGCCAAGGGCTAAGGCTCGCCGCCCTAGAGAGTTCTCATGCGTCCTTGTCTGTCCTCTATATCGTTCAGCGCGGCCCTGGCGGGACTGGCGCTGGCGACGTCCGCCCAAGCCCAGTCACCGACCGAACGCCGCGACTTCTGCCCCGATAGGCCGGGCAGGGGCTCGCCGTCCTGCATCGTCGATGTCGGGGTCGTTCAGGCTGAGGTGGGCATCTTCGACGCCAGCTTCCAGCGCGCAGGCCCTGGCTCGACCGACACCTACGCCGTCAGCGACATTCAGCTTCGTTTCGGCCTGACGCCGATGATGGAGGGGCAGATCCTATGGACGCCCTACACTCAGATACGCTCGCGTGCTGACGGTCACACTGATCGAACTGAAGGCGTTGGCGATGTCACCTTCGCCCTGCGCCGCTCGTTGAAAAACCCCGATGGGTCTGGGCTCTCGGTTGCGCTCCAGCCGTTCGTGTCGGCGCCAACCGGCAAGTCGGGAATTGGCGCGGGCGGCTGGCAGGGCGGGCTGGTCGCGCCGGTGTCGATCCCGCTTGGCGGCGACCTGTCCTTGGGCCTGGCGCCGGAGCTCGACCTGCTCGCCGACAGCGACGGCCATGGAACTCACTGGGGATGGGCTGGCGCGGCGGGGCTGAGCAAACCCTTCGGCGCCGTGACCTTGGGTTTGGAGCTATGGGCGGCGGTCGATGACGACCCGGTCGACCGCGTCACCAAGGCTTCGATCGATCTGACGGTGGCGTGGGCGCCGCCCGGTCATGACGACCTGCAGTTCGACGCCGGCGTCTATGGCGGCCTGACCGAGGAAACGCCTGATCTGGCGGTCGGTATCGGCCTGTCGCGGCGGTTCTAGCCGCCGCCGGCGCCGCGCTGGAAGCTCTCAACCAGCGACCCCGCCACCAGTCGCCAGCCGTCCACCAGGACGAAGAAGATCAGCTTGAACGGCAGGGACACCACCACCGGCGGCAGCATCATCATGCCCATGCTCATCAGCACGCTGGCCACGACGAGGTCGATGACCAGGAACGGGATGAACAGCAGGAAGCCGATCTCGAAGGCGCGCTTCAGCTCTGAGATCATGAAGGCCGGCGTGACCACGTGCAGGGGCGTGTCCTGGATCGTCGCGGGCTTCTCGATTTTCGAAAGCCGGATGAACAGGGCCAGGTCGTCTTGGTCGACCTGGCTGAGCATGAAGGTCTTCACCGGAGCGCCGGCGGCGTCGAACGCCTGGGGAAGTTCGATCTGCTGGTCCATCAGCGGCCGGATGCCGTCCTCATAGGATTTCTGCAGTGTCGGGCCCATCACGATGGCGGTCAGGAACAGGGCCAGGCTGATCAGCACGGCGTTGGGCGGGCTCTGCTGAAGGCCAAGCGCTGTCCGCAGCAGGCCCAGCACCACGACGATTCGCACGAACGACGTCGTCATGATCACGATGGACGGCGCCAGCGACAGCACGGTCAGCAGGCCGACCATCTGGACGACGCGCTCAGATAGCCCCGCGCCGGTGCCAAGGTCGATGTTCAGCGCCTGGGCCGCGGCCACCGCCGGGAAGACGAGGCTGATCAGTGTCGCCAACGCCGAAAGCCCGGCCGCGCGGCGCCAGTCGGCCGCGTCGAGATGGGTGAGGGCGGAAAAGAACTTGCGCATCAGGCGGCCGTCTTGGGTTTGCGGGCGGGCTTGGCGGCGGTGGGCAGAAGTTGTCCCTCGCCCAGCAGCAGCAGGCGTTCTTCGCCATCGAGCGAGACCACGACGAGGCGCCGCGAGGGGTCGAGCACCAGCGTCTCGACGATCGCCAGCCGGCGTTCCTTGCGAGTCGGGGTGAAGCGGGCCAGGGCGTCGGGGCCGAACCGCCGCAAGGCGACAGCCGCAAGTCCGACAAGCCCCAGGGTCAGCGCCAGGGCGAAGAAGGCGCGAAGGAAATCGGCGAATGCCATGGGGTGTTCGAACAGGGCCAGGGGGCGTGAAATCGCCGGTGATCCTGGGTTTGCCCTGTAGGGTATTAAGGCGCGGTTAACCCTATTTATTCACCATATTCCCTTATGAACCTCGCCGAGATTCCGTTGTTTTCGATGTTGAAGGGCCGGTTCGGGCACCTTGGCGAGCGCCAGCGGCTGATCTCGCAGAACGTCGCCAACTCCGACACGCCCGGCTACACCCCCACCGACGTCCAGGCCTTCAGCTTCCAGGCCCAGATGAAGACGCAGATGACGCCAGTGGCCACCCAGGCGGTGACCCAGCCAGGGCACATGGCCCCGGCTGCGCGTCACAACACCGCGTTCCGGACGGTCCAGGCCAAGGACTCCGAGACCACGCTCGACGGGAACTCGGTCGTGCTCGAGGAAGAGATGATGAAGATGGCCGAGGCGCGGATGAACTACGACGCCGCCATCAGCTTCTACCAGAAGTCGCTGGGCATGCTGCGCATGGCCAGCCGTGCGCCCGGTCGCGGTTAGGATCTCCTAGATGGCCGACATCAAACCCATGAGCGGAGCCACCCAGGCGATCGCCGCCACCGCCCTTCGCGCCCAGCAGGCGCGGATGCGGGTGATCGCCGAGAACATGGCCAACGCCAATTCGGTGTCGCGCGATGCGGGCGGCGATCCCTATCGCCGGCAGGTCCCGGTGTTCACCCCGATCCGCACCGACGGCGGTCAGGGCGTTCGGGTCGCCAGGGTCGAGCCGGACCGCAAGGACTTCCGCAACGTCTACGACCCCGGCCATCCCTCGGCCGATGCGGCGGGCTATGTGAAGCTGCCGAACGTCGACACCCTGGTCGAGGCGCTCGACATGAAGGAGGCCCAGCGGGCCTACGAAGCCAACCTGAACGTCATCGAGACGGCGCGCGCGATGGAAATGCGCACCCTCGACATCCTCAAGAAGTAGGGGCTGAGCCATGATGACCGCGCTCGCCGCCGCCAAGGCTTACGCCGCCACCCAGAACACCGCGGTCATCAAGCCGTCCGCCGGCCAGGACGCCGCGGGGCTCGACTTCGGCTCGATGGTGAAGTCGGCGCTCAACGACGTGATGCACAACACCCAGGCCGCCGAGAGCAAGATTACGGCGCAGGTGCAGGGCAAGGCCGAACTGATCGACGTGGTCACCGCCATCTCGGCGGCCGAGGCCAGCCTGGAGACCGTGATGGCCGTCCGCGACCAGGTGATCAACGCCTACCAAGAAATCATGCGGATGCCGATCTAGGGGCTCTGGTCCTCCCCCCGCGGGGGGAGCATCTTCCGAATTCACGTGTTACGCCTGGGCTATGACCCAACCGGCGATTGAACTCATCGGCATTGAAAAGCGATACGCAGGGCACGAGGCCTTGGCTGGCGTGTCGGTGGATATTCCCGCCGGTCAGTTCGTGGCTCTGGTCGGAGCGTCCGGCTCGGGCAAGACGACGCTTCTGAAGACGATCAATCGTCTAATCGTCCCGGATGCTGGTCAGGTTCGGGTCGCCGGCGAGGATACGGGCGGTGTCCCCGCGCACCAGTTGCGCCGCCGCATTGGGTACGTGTTTCAGGAAATCGGCCTCTTTCCGCACCTGAGCATCGCCGAGAACATCGCCATCACCACCAAGCTGCTCGGATGGGAACGTGCGCGGATGACCGGTCGCGTCGACGAACTGCTCGATCTGGTGGCTCTGCCGCGAGAGGTTGCGGCGCGTGCGCCGTCGGAGCTGTCCGGCGGTCAGCGCCAGCGGGTCGGCGTGGCCCGCGCGCTCGCCGCCGAGCCGAAGATCATGCTGATGGACGAACCGTTCGGCGCGCTCGATCCCTTGACCCGCGACGCGCTGGGAACCGACTATCGCGCCTTGCACGAGAAGCTGGGCCTGACGACGGTGATGGTCACGCACGACATGACCGAGGCGGTGTTGCTCGCCGACCGGATCGTGGTGCTGGAGGCCGGTCTCATCGTCGCCGACGGTCGGCCCGGTGAACTGCTCGCCTCGACCGACAATCCCGAAGTCCGCGCTTTGCTGGAGGCCCCCCGCCGCCAGGCCGAACGACTACGCCAACGACTGGAGGCCGCCTCGTGAGCGGCCGCGTCGCCCAGGCCTGGGGCCTGCTGCCCGAATATCTGGCCTGGCACGTTCTTCTCAGCGCCAGCGCCTTAGCCCTCGGCCTACTGATCAGCTTGCCGCTGGCCGTGGCCGCCAGTCGCAGCGCGCGGCTCCGCTGGCCGGTCCTGGCCTTTGCGGGCCTGATCCAAACAATTCCAAGCCTGGCCCTGCTGGCCCTGTTCTATCCCTTGCTGCTGGCGCTTTCGGTTCTGAGCCAGACGGTCTTCGGCCAGGGGTTCTCGGCCCTGGGCTTTTTGCCCTCGCTGCTCGCCCTGACCCTCTACTCGATGCTGCCGATCCTGCGAACCGGGACCGCCGGCATTCTCGGCGTCGATCCGGCCGTCCGCGAGGCGGCCGATGGCGTCGGCATGACGCCGCGCCAACGCCTGTTCCAGGTCGAATTGCCTCTGGCCATGCCGGTGATCATGGCCGGCGTTCGCACTGCGGCGGTCTGGACCATCGGCGCCGCCACGCTCTCGACGCCTGTCGGGCAGACCAGTCTCGGCAACTACATCTTCGCTGGGCTGCAGACCGAGAACTGGGTTTTCGTCCTGTTCGGTTGCGCGGCCTCGGCGGCGCTGGCCATGAGCGTCGACCAACTGCTGGGCCTGATCGAGACCGGCGCGGCGCGCCGCAAACGCGGCTTGATGATCACCGGCGCGGCGTTGCTGGTCGTCGGTGTGCTGGCCGCCCTGACACCGCTCGCCGCATTGGGCAAGCCGTCGAGCTATGTGGTCGGGGCCAAGAACTTCTCCGAACAGTACATCCTGGCCGAGGTGATGGCCGAGCGCCTGGAGCGCTCGGGCGCCCATGTGTCGCGCAAGGAAGACCTAGGATCGGCGGTCGCCTACCGGGCCTTGGCGGCGGGCGAGTTGGACGTCTATGTCGACTATTCGGGCACCCTCTGGACCAACGTCCTGAAGCGCGAGGATAATCCCGGCAGGGCTCAGGTTCTGGCCGAACTCACCACCGAACTGAAGAAGCGCGACGGGGTCGTGGTGCTGGGCTCGCTGGGGTTCGAGAACGCCTACGCCTTCGCCATGCGGGCCGACCGGGCCAAGGCGCTGGGGATTGTCAGCCTCGCCGATCTAGCTCGCCAGGCGCCGCGCCTGACTCTTGGCTCGGACCTGGAGTTCCTGTCGCGGCCGGAGTGGAAGGCGGTCGACGCCGCCTACGACTTCAACTTCAAGAAGGAGCGTTCCTTCCAGCCGACCTTCATGTATCGCGCGCTTTCGGGCGGCGAAGCCGACGTGATCTCGGCCTTCTCCTCCGATGGTCGGATCTCGGCCGACAAGCTGGTGACGCTGACCGATCCCAAGGGCGCGCTGCCGCCCTATGACGCGGTGATCCTGATTTCGCCCAAGCGTGCGGGAGACGAGCGGCTTCTTGCAGCCCTGAAGCCGCTGGTCGGCTCGATCTCGGTGGAAGCGATGCGCGCGGCCAACTACGCCGTCGACCGGGACCAGGGCAAGGTGAGCCCGGCCGAGGCCGCGAGCGCGCTGCATCCGTAAACGTAAGGTAGTCGTTCGTTAACCATAACTAGGCAAATTCCGCCTAGCTTGATTTCCCGGCTCCACGCGTACCCAAGAGGCCAAAGATGAACGGCGCCGAGGTTCTCGACATCGGTCGCGACGCCATCTGGCTCACCATCCAGCTTTCGGCGCCGGTGCTGATCGTCGGGCTGGTGGTCGGGGTGGGGATCGGCTTGTTGCAGGCCCTGACCCAGATCCAGGAAGCCACCCTGGTCTACGCGCCCAAGATCGTGGCCATTTTCCTTTCGCTGCTGCTGTTCCTGCCGATGATGGGCGCTCTGATGAGCGGCTTCATGCGCGAGATAGCCGCCCGCATCGCAGCGATGTAGCGGCCGTTCGGCCGGTTCATGGAAAGCTTTGCAGCCGCATCCCAGGTCTATGCAGGAGGCCTGATCTTCGCCCGCGTCGCGGCGATCGTCATGCTGTTGCCCGGCATCGGCGACACCAGCGTGCCGCCGCGGGTCCGGCTGGCCTTCGCCTTCCTGATGGCGCTGATGCTGATGCCGGTGGTCGCCCGCGGAATGCCTGTTCCAGCCGACGTGTCTGGCGTCGCCGGCGCGGTGATCAAGGAACTGATGATCGGTCTGATGATCGGCGGGATCCTGAAGATCTTCCTGTCGTCGCTGAGCACCACCGGCGAGATCATCTCCATCCAGACCACGCTTGCCTTCGCCCAGACCGCAGCGCCGGGCCAGGCCTCGCCTTCGACCACGCTCGGCACCTTCCTGGGGCTCATCGGCGTCACGCTGATCATGGCGACCGACTTGCACCACATGTTCCTGACCGCGATCGTCAGGTCCTACGCCATCTTCCCGTTCGGGCGCGAAATCCCGATCGCCGACAGCGCCCAACTGGCGGTGCAGACCGTCGCCGGCTCGTTCAAGCTCGGCCTGCAGCTCGCCGCTCCAGTGGTGGTCTTCTCGCTGGTCTTCAACATCGCCGCCGGCCTGGTCGGGCGGGTGATGCCGCAGTTCCAGGTGTTCTTCGTCGCCACGCCGCTGATTGTGCTGCTCGGGCTGTCGGTGTTCGCCCTCAGCCTTGGGACCATCGGAATGGTCTGGCTCAACCGCTATCGCGAGCTCACCTCGCTGTTCCTAGGCTAGAGCAATGGCCGACGAACAGGACGCAGCATCCAAAACAGAAGACGCGACACCCACCAAGCTTCAGAAAGCTCGGGAGAAGGGGGATGTCGCCAAGACCCCGGACCTCGCCACCCTGGCCTCGTTCTCCGGCGCCGCGGCGGTCATCGCCATCGCCGGCGGTTGGATGTCGCAGAACCTGGCCATCGCGCTGCTGCCGTTCATCGCCCATCCGGAGAGCATGAGCCTGGAGGGGCACGGGGCCATCGAGGTCGCCCGTGTCGCCGCCCGCGCCGCAGCCCCGCTGCTGATCACCGTCCTGGTCGTCGCGGCCGTGCTGGGGGCCGGCGGAAACCTCATCCAGACCGGGTTCATGTACAGCCCGGACAAGGTCAAGCCGGACTGGAAGAAGGTCTCGCCGATGGCGGGGCTGAAGCGCCTGGTCGGGCTCGACAGCCTGATGCAGTTCGTGAAGTCGGTGGCCAAGATCGTCATGGTCGGCTGGGTCGGCTGGGTGGTGATGAAGCCCTACCTCCACCCGCTGCGAGAGCTGGCGGCGATGGATCCGGCGGCGATGTTGCCGCTGCTGTCGGAGATCCTTCGCAAGCTGGTCTTCGCCACCGCCGCCCTGATGTTGGTGATCGCCGGGCTCGACTGGTTCTGGCAACGCCAGCGCTTCCTGAAGCGCATGCGGATGACCAAGGAAGAGCAAAAGGAAGAATACAAGAACTCGGAAGGCGACCCCCACTTCAAGGCCAAGCGTCGCCAGATCGCCATCCAGCGCTCGCGCAGCCGGATGATGGCGGCGGTTCCGAACGCGACCATGGTAGTGATGAACCCGACCCACTTCGCGGTCGCGCTGAAGTACGAAGCCGGGGAAACGGCGGCCCCGCAATGCGTCGCCAAGGGCATGGACGCCATCGCCTTGAAGATCCGCGCCCTCGCCGAGGAGCATGGCGTGCCGATCATCGAGGACCCGCCGTTGGCCCGGGCGCTCTACGCCGCCGTCGAACTCGACGAGTTCATTCCGCCCGCCCACTACGAAGCCGTGGCCAAGCTGATCGGCTTCATCATGAGCAACAGCGCCCGCGTGGTCGCAAATGCCCGTGGTCGCTGAGAAATCGTGAGAAGATTGCGTGACTGATTCGCCGGAGGCCATCGCCTCTCCGTCTGGCATCAACCGAGGCCTCCCTATGGCCAAGTCGTCGAACTCTGTGGGCGCTCGCCGCCGTTTCGACCTGCTGACGGTGTTCGCGGCCCTGTGCTTCGTCGCCGCCGTGGGCTTTGCGGCCGTGCCCGCGATTCATGCAGGGCCTTCGACGCGCGCCGGCTTGATGCTGCTGATCGGCCTGGCCGGCGTGGCTTGCCTGGGGCTGTTCGCTGTCCGCAATTCGGCTGCGCCGGCGCCCGCCGCCGAGCCAGGCGCCGACAAGCTCATCGACGCGCTGTCGGAGCCGGCCGCGATCGCCGCGGCCGACGGCCGTATCCACGCCGCCAACGCCTCTTGGCGGACGGTGCTGGGCGGGGCCTCGCGCCTGCCGAAGGGCGGTCCGTCGGCGGCCAGCCTGTTCTCGGCGCTGACCGCTGCGCGTCGCGGGGAAACCGCTCAGGCCTCGATCCGCAACAACGGTTCGGAACATTCTGCCACCGTCGCCCCGCTGGGCGAGCGTCGCTTCCTGGTTCGTCTGGCCGAACCTGCGCCCCTGGCCCTGCCGCGCGCCGCGGCCGAGGTGCTGGACGCCTTCAACACAGCCAAGCCCCCGCCGCCCAAGGTGCTGGATGCGTTCGCCGCCGCCTCGCCGTTCGGCGCGGCGTTGCTGGATGGCGAAGATCCCTTCGCCGCGACCATCGTCGAGGCCAATCCGACGTTGTCGGCGGTGGCTGGGGGCGGCGCGGCGGGGACCGTGTTCGGCGACCTGATCGACGCGGCGTCCCGCGCCGATGCGACCCAGAAGCTGGCCGATGGCCACGTCGGCGCCTTGGAGGTCCGGCTCGCCTTCGACCAAGCCAAGGTGGCGCACCTGTACCTGTCAAAGACCGATGGGCGCTGGGTCGCCTATCTGGTCGACGTGTCCGAGCAGAAGCAGATCGAACTGCAGCTCTCGCAGAGCCAGAAGATGCAGGCCATCGGCCAACTGGCCGGCGGCGTCGCCCACGACTTCAACAACCTGCTGACCGCGATCTTCATGCAGCTCGATGTGCTGGCTCAGCGCCACCCGGTCGGCGATCCGTCGTATGAGGGGCTGAACGAGATCCGTTCGACCTCGGCGCGCGCCGCCGATCTGGTTCGCAAGTTGCTGGCCTTCTCGCGCAAGCAGACCGTCCAGCGCGAGACGCTCGACCTCGGTGAGCTGATCAGCGAATCCGAGGTGCTGCTGCGCCGCGTGCTTTACGAGGACGTGAAGCTCGAAACCGAATACGGCCGGAACCTGCCGCATGTCCGCGCCGACCGCAGCCAGATCGAGACGGCGGTGATGAACCTTGCCGTCAACGCCCGCGACGCCGTGCGCGCCCACGGCGGCGGCGTTGTCCGCATCCGTCTTGCGCGCCTGACCCAGGAAGAGGCCGTGGCCCACGGCTATCCGGCCGCCCAGGGCGACCAGGCGCTGATCGAGGTGTCCGACGACGGCCCTGGCATTCCGCCCGACGTCATCGACAAGATCTTCGACCCCTTCTTCACCACCAAGCCGGTGGGCGAGGGCACGGGGCTGGGCCTCGCGACCGTCTATGGGATCGTCAAGCAGTCGGACGGCTGGATAAGCGTGGCCTCGAAGGCCGGCGAAGGGGCGGCGTTCCGCATCTTCCTCCCCGTCCACGTGCCCAGCGCCTCGGCTCCGGCCCTGGTGCCGGTGGTCAAGGCGCCGCCGAAGGCGCGCGACCTCTCGGGCGCCGGCCGCATCCTGTTCGTCGAGGACGAGGACGCCGTGCGAGGCGTGGCAGCCAAGCTGCTGCGGGCTCGCGGCTATGAGGTGATCGAGGCCGCTTCCGGCGAGGAAGCCTTGGAGCTGGCCGAGGAATATGCCGGCAAGATCGACCTGATGATCTCCGACGTGGTCATGCCCGGCATGCAGGGGCCCGACCTGTTGAAGCACGCCCGGGTGTATCTGGCTGGCGCGCCAGTGATGTTCATCTCCGGCTATGCCGAGGCGGAGTTCTCGAACCTGCTGGAAGGCGAGGAAAACGTCTCCTTCCTGCCCAAGCCCATCGACATCAAGACCCTGGCCGAGCGCGTGAAGCAGGAACTCCAGAAGGCCGCCTGACGTATTCACCGATTGGCTTTGGGCCGCCGAGGAGTGCTAAGCGACCGTATGCAGGGATTTGAAACCGAGCTGGTCGAGCGTCTGCGTCAGACCGCGACGACCGACGAGAACATTCTCCACAAGTTCATGAACGCCGCCGGCGACTTGGCCGTGAACCTGGTCGTCGCGGTCGTCATCGTGACCGTCACCTGGTGGGCCGCGGGCTGGGCCTCGCGGCTCGTGCGGCGCCTGATCGCCCGCGTCCATGGAGGTGGGCCGCCGGACGTGACCCTGCAGAGCTTCGCAGGTTCGATGGCGCGTTACTTCGTCATCGTGGTCGGCTTTGTCGCTGTGTTGCAGCAGCTTGGCGTGCAGACCACGTCGATCCTGGCGGTGCTGGGCGCCGCCTCGCTGGCGGTCGGTCTGGCCCTGCAGGGCACGCTGAGCAACGTGGCCGCCGGCGTCATGCTGCTGCTGTTCCGCCCTTACCGCGTCGGCGACACGGTCGAGATCGGCGGGCGCACGGGAACGGTGAAGATGCTCGACCTGTTCGTCACCGAACTGGCGACGCCCGACAACCTCAAGGTCGTGCTGCCGAACGGCAAGGTGTTCGGCGATGTCATCGTCAACACCAGCTATCACAGCCGCCGCCGGGTCGACGCCGTCTTCCGGGTCGACACCAAGCGCGACATCCCGGCGTTGCTGACCGGCCTGAAAGCACGCGCCGAGGCCAATCCCTTGGTGCTCAAGGACCCCGCGCCATCGGTTGAAGTGACCGGCGTATCGGAGGCCTTTGTCGAGGGCGCGGTTCGGGCGTGGGTCGAAGCCGGTGACTTCGGCGTGGTGAAGGGGGACCTCCTGCTCGCCGCCCGGTTGCTCGCCGACGGTGCGGATGAGGCGCTCCCTCCCTTGCCAAAGGCGCATGTGAAGGGGCCTCCGGCGCCGCGGAAGAAGCGCCCTTCCATCCGTGATCGCCTGAAGCCGCCTAACGAGTAGCGAGCACCGCCCGCGCGGCCGCGACGCCGCTGGCGAAGGCGCCTTGCAGGAGATAGCCGCCGGTCGGGGCCTCCCAATCCAGCATCTCGCCCACGGCGTAGACGCCCGGGACTGCGCGCAGCATCAGACCCTCGTCGACGCTGGGCAGGGCCACGCCGCCGGCGGTGGAGATCGCCCGGTCGATGGGGCGCACCGCCTTGAGCGTGATCGGCGTCGACTTGATCGCGCGGGCCAGGGCGCCGGCGTCCTTGGGCAGCTCGACGCCGTGGCCCTCACGCAGCAGATTGATCTCGGCCGGCGTCAGGCTGGCGGTCTTGCGAAGGAGATTTGTCGTCGACTGCCCGCTGACCACCTTGTGCAGGCGGTCGGCCAGTTTGGGCCGGCTGACATCGGGGCGCAGGTCCACGTCGAGGACCGCAGAGCCATCGCGAGCGATCGCCGCGCGCAGGTCGGCTGACAGCGCATAGATCGCGCCGCCCTCGATCCCATAGTCGGCGATCATCGCCTCGCCCCGGACCGCGCGGTCACCGAAGCTGAGCGCGATGTTCTTCAGCGGATGACCGGCGAAACGCGTGCGGAACACCTCGCTCCAGGCGACGTCGAAGCCGCTGTTGGCAGGCTGGAACGGCGCAAGTTCGACGCCGCGTCCCGCCAGGGCCTGAGTCCAGGCGCCGTTGGAACCTAGCCGGGGCCAGCTCGCGCCGCCCAGCGCCAGGATGGTCGCGTCCGGCCGGGCGGCTTCGACGCCGCCGTCCTCCAGTTGAAAGACGAGGTCGCCCGCCTCGTTCCATCCCTGCCAGTCGCGCCGGGTGCGGAACTCCACGCCCTGGGCGGTCAGCCTGGCCAACCAGGCGCGCAGCAGGGGAGAGGCTTTCAGGGCGCGGGGGAAGATCCGGCCGCTGGACCCCATGAAGGTTTCCTGACCCAGACCCTCGGCCCACGCGATCAGGTCGGCGGGCGTGAAGGCCTCCAGCAGCGGGCGGAGCTGCTGCGCCTGCGCGCCATAGCGGGTGACGAAGGTCTCGAAGTTTTCGGAGTGGGTCAGGTTCAGGCCGCCGCGACCGGCCATCAGGAACTTGCGGCCGAGCGTCGGCATCCGGTCGTAGACGGTGACGGCGACGCCGGCGGCGCTCAGCACTTCAGCGGCCATCAGGCCAGCCGGGCCGCCGCCGATCACGGCGACATTTTCAATTCGTTGGGTCATGGCGGCAGGTCACGCGCCTATTTGGCCATGAATGTCCAGCGATTAGGGCGCGAAGCTTGATCTGGCCTTCACGCCCCAATGTCCGTTTTCGCAGGTGATCACATAGATGGAGTCGAAGCCGCCGATCACCGAGCCGTCCTTGCGGTAGCGGGTGAAGCGGGTGTCGAGGTGGACCTTGTCGGCGCCCGCATGGATCACCTCCCGGCGCTCCCAGGCCGAGTGGTCCCAGTCCGACAGCGGGCCGCGCTCGAACATCTGCGGCTGGTGATAGCCGGGCTCGATCACAGCCAGGGTGTTGGAAGCCAGGCGGATGCTGGGAAAGTTGAAGGTCGCCTCGAAGGCCGGCAGGTCGCGGGCGTTGAAGGCGGTCATGAACGCGTCGGTGACGGCCAGGGCCGCGGCGATCTCGGTCTCGTAAGCAGGCATCTGAACTCCCCTTTGGGCCAGCTTGCCATGCTCTGTGCAGGTAAAAACAGCGGATTCCACCCTGCGGCCCTTCCGCACCAGTTAATGAATTCCTTGCTGCAAGGCTTGCCGTAACGTCTTGCTTGGCCTCTAAGGCGCGCCCGCGCGTTCTTTGTGTGTGGCGCGAACCGACAGGACGACAATGGCCTTCCCCGACATCCACCCCGCCTTGGCGCGCGCGCTCGCGAGCCAGGGCTACGCCGAACCCACCCCCGTTCAAGCCGCGGTGCTGGCTGAAGAGGCCGCCGGCCGCGACCTGCTGGTCTCGGCCCAGACCGGCTCTGGCAAGACCGTCGCCTTCGGTCTGGCCGCCGGCCCGACCCTGCTGGGCGAGGAGGCCCGCTTCGGCAAGCCGGGCGCCCCGCTGGCCCTGGTGATCGCCCCGACCCGCGAACTGGCCATCCAGGTCAGCCGCGAGCTGACCTGGCTCTACGCCGGCTCCGGCGCAAAGGTGGAAACCTGCGTCGGCGGCATGGACCCGCGCCGCGAGAAGTTCGCGCTTCAGGACGGCGTCCATATCCTGGTCGGGACGCCCGGCCGCCTGAAGGACCACCTTGAGCGCGGCAATCTCGACCTGGGCGCCCTGCGCGTCCTCGTCCTCGACGAGGCCGACGAGATGCTCGACATGGGCTTCCGTGAAGATCTCGAGGAGATCCTCGACTCCTCGCCGGTCGATCGCCGCACCCTGCTGTTCTCGGCGACCATCGCCAAGGACATCGCGGCCCTCGCCAAGCGCTATCAGAAGAACGCCCTGCGTATCGACACCGTGCGTCGCGACGAACCGCACGGCGACATCGAATACCGCGCTATCCGCGTGGCCCCGAACGAGGTCGAGCTGGCCGTCGTCAACGTGCTGCGCTTCTATGAATCCCCTGGCGCCCTAGTGTTCTGCAACACCCGAGAAGGCGTGCGCCACATGCATGCGGCGCTGCGCGAGCGCGGCTTCGCGGTCGTCGGCCTGTCCGGCGAACTCGGCCAGCGTGAACGCTCCGAAGCGCTGCAAGCCCTGCGCGACGGTCACGCCCGTGTCTGCGTCGCCACCGACGTCGCCGCCCGCGGCCTGGACCTGCCGGACCTCGGTCTCGTGATCCACGCCGACATTCCGATCAACAAGCCGGGCCTGCTGCACCGTTCGGGCCGGACGGGTCGTGCGGGCAAGAAGGGCATCTCGGTTCTGCTGGTGTCCTACACCCGGCGCCGCAAGGCCGAACAACTGCTGGCCTCCGCCGGTATCGAGGCCATTTGGCAAGGGCCGCCGACCGCGGACGAAATCCGCGCCAAGGATCAGGTCCGCCTGCTGGAAGACCCGATCCTCACCGCGCCGATGGCCGAGGAAGACCTGGCGCTCGCCAAGCTGGTGCTCGAAAACCGCAGCGCTGAAGAGGTGGCTGCGGCCCTGATCCGTCTGCACCGTCAGCGCCTTCCCTCGCCCGAAGAGCTTTATGACGACGCGCGGATGCGCGACTCCCAGAACCGTGACCGCGACCGCCCGGTGCGTGGCGGCGACCGTTACGATCCCGCCGATCGCGACGGCGGCCCGGTCGGCCGTCCGCCGCGCCTCGCGCCGGAAGACGTCTCATGGTTCCGCATCAGCGTCGGCCGCGACAAGAACGCCGACCCGAAGTGGCTGATCCCGATGATCTGCCGCCTGGGCCATGTCACCAAGAAGGACATTGGCTCGATCAAGATCTTCGATCGTGAGACGAAGTTCGAGATCTCCAAGGAAGCCGAACCGAAGTTCGCCGCTGCGGTGAAGGCGACCGTCGCCGACGAGATCAAGATCGAACCCTCGTCGCCTCCGGGCGGCCCGACCTCGCCGCCGCGTGGCGGGGCGAACCGCAAGGGTCCGCCGAGCGGCGACCGCCCGTTCCGCAAGGGGCCTCCGGGCGAAGGCAAGCCGGCCTTCCGCAAGGGCCCGCCCGGCGAAGACCGTCCTCCGTTCCGCAAAGGCCCGCCGCGCGATGGCGCCAAGCCGGCTTTCAAAGGCCCGCCGGGCGCGCCTGGTCCCAAGGCCGGAAAGCCGCCTTGGAAGAAAAAGGGCAACGACGAGCGCCGCTAGGCGTCTTCGTCCGGTCACAAATTCATAGCTAGGATCGCTGCGGGTTCCGCGGCGATCCTGCGTTGTGATTCGCGCCAGCGTTCGGAGCCTCGAGGTCTGCACCCAGGGGACATGGCGACGTGACACGCCAGACGACCGAGGTTGAGACGCGAGACCGCAAAGTCCTGCGGGCCGTTGCGCGTTGGACGCCCGCACTCCTGTTGATCGCCGCAACGGCCTGGCTCTACGCCAGCGGCATGGCGACGGACATCTCGCTCGACAATCTGCAAGCCCACGAGATCGCGTTGCGCGCGGAAGTGGCGACCCACCCACTGCTGGCCTTGGCGGTGTTCACCGCGCTCTACGCCGTGGCGACGGCGGCCTTCGTGCCGGTCGGCCTGGTCATGATGCTGGCGGGCGGCTTTCTGTTCGGCCCGCTGATCGGCACGTTCGCAACCGTTGTCGGATCGACAGCCGGAGCGATCATGGCCTATCTCGCTGCCCGGTTCGCGGCCGGCGACTATATCCGTGACCGCCTGACCACCGGACGGCTGCGAAACCTGGTCGAAGGTTTCGAGCGGGCGCCTTTCGGCTATCTCCTGACCCTTCGGCTGCTGCCGCTCAGTCCGTTCGGCTTGGTGAACGTCGCCGCCGGTTGCGCCCGCGCGCCGTTCCGCGCCTATGTAGCGGCGACAGCGGTCGGGGCCATCCCATATTCGTTGATCTACAGCTATCTGGGCGATGGCCTGGGCGAGGCGTTTCTGACCAGCCGCACCCCGACCGCCGCGATCCTGTTGACGCCTGACATCGCCTGGCCGCTGGCCGCGCTGGCGGGGATTTCCTTGCTGACGGCGCGCTTCATCCGGCGCGAGCGTCCCGGTGGTATCGCCTAGAGCTCTCGACTTCCGCTACGGCGCGGCGGCATGATCCCGATCGTCAAGGGAAGGGAACATCATGCCGATCAATCGCCAATGGGTGCTGCGTCATCGTCCGACCGGCGCGATCGGGCCAGACGACCTGGAATTGATCGAGAGCGTCACGCCTGAGCTCCAGGACGGCGAGGTGCTGGTTCGAAACATCTACCTGTCCCTCGATCCCACTAACCGCATCTGGATGAGCGACCAGGACCAGTACCTGCCGCCGGTGCAGATCGGCGAGGTCATGCGCGGCGGGGTGATCGGCGTGGTCGAGCAATCGCGCTCGGCCAGCCTGCCGGTGGGCGCCATCGTCAATCCCGGGCTTGGCGGCTGGCAGGACTACACCGTGGCGCCGGAGACCATGGCCCGCCGCACGCCGCACATTCCGGGCGTGCCGTTGACCGCCTACATGAGCGTGCTCGGCGCGACAGGGCTCACCGCCTATTTCGGCCTGATGGATATCGGCAAGCCGCAGCCGGGCGAGACGGTCGTCGTCTCAGCCGCCGCCGGGGCTGTCGGCTCCATCGTCGGCCAGATCGCCAAGCTGAAGGGGTGCCGTGTCATCGGGATCGCCGGCGGCCAAGAGAAATGCCGCTGGATCACTCACGATCTCGGGTTCGACGGGGCCATCGACTACAAGTCCGAGGACGTCGGCGAGGCGCTTGGGCGGCTCGCGCCTAACGGCGTCGACATCAATTTCGAGAACGTCGGCGGCAAGGTCATGGACGCCGTCATCGGCCACATGAACAACCACAGCCGCATGCCGCTGTGCGGGATGATCTCGACCTACAATACCGAGGGGCCGGTGCCGGGGCCGTCCGACTTCGCCCGCGTCCTGATGCATCGCATCCAGATCCAAGGCTTCATCGTCATCGACTATCTGCCGCGCGCGGCCGAGGCGATGTCGGAACTGGCGCCGTGGGTCGCCTCCGGCCAAATCAAGTGGAAGGCCCACGTCGAGGATGGCTTGGAGAACGCCGTGACGGCTCTGGATCGGCTGTTTACCGGCGATCACGACGGCAAGTTGCTGGTCCGCGTGTCCGCCGAGCCCTAGGTCCATTCACCACGTCAAGAACGGGGCCGCCTCCCGGCGCGTTATAGCGCCATGGCCAAGTCCTTCCCCTCCCGCGCCCGCCCCATGTTCAGCGGGTGGCATCTGCTCACTTTGCGCGGACACCCGATCGCCGGCCGCAGGTATCGCGGCCTGCTCTGGTGGCGGTCGGTTCGGAAGATCGAGGAGGGAAGGGCGGGCCATCGGTTCGAGGTGACGGTCTAGTGTAGCGAAGCCTGCGCGGCCTCAAGGCAAACGTGATGCCTGATCGCCCGCCGTCGTGCTATCGGCCCCCACTCACCATGGAGGGCATCATGCGGGCGCTTTGCATCGCTTCGGCGCTATTGGCGCTGGCGACACCGGTCTTTGCGCAGGACAAGGACGGAGAGGATCATCCGCTGCTGCCGCGATACGCCGGGGCCGCCATCGTCGGCTACCGGGCGTCGTCGCTGGACGAGATCGTGGCGCCGACCGGCCCGATCGCGAACGAGGCCGCCACGACCAATCGGCAGGTGATCGAAGGGCGCGTCACCCACATCGACTATCGGGTGAAGCCGGCGACCGCCCCGCTCCAGATCGAGCGCTACTATGAAGGCGTATTGCAGGGCCTGGGCTTTACGCCGGTTTACTCCTGCGTGGGGCAAGCCTGCGGACGTGACATGGGCAGCCTGATCCTGAACTCCGGCAAGGTTGCTCCCTCCGGCTTCGCCGACGGCCTGTTCAACGACAAGGTTCGCGTTGTCGTATCTCGGCGCGGCGAGACATGGGTTCTGCTGCATGTCGCCGAGGGGCCGGATCGATCCCAGATTTATCAAGCCGTCATCGAGGGCGCGGGCGTTTCCGCCAACTGATCGCAGCTTTGCCGAGTAGCTCGCCAGCGGCTGCGCCGCTGGGCGCGGTCCTTGCCCATGAAGAACCACGCCCGCGGCGATGTCGGTTAGCGGGCGGGTTGATCGGCTTTGAGTTGGGCGATCAGCGCCGCCGCCTCGGCGGGTGGACGCTGCTCGATGCGCAGATAGTCGCGACCGTCGATGGTCCGCGAGACTAGGCCGAACGCGTAGAGCTCGCGCCGCAGGAGGGCGGGATCGCCGAAGTCATGCAGGGTGCGCAGCAGGTCGCTGATCCCTCGCTCGGTGAAGCTCTGTCTGGCCGGGAGCCTGGACCAAAGCGCCCAAAGCGCCAGCACTTGGTCGCCGCGTTTCGCCGGCCAGCGCATCAGTCGGCCGTCGGGGGCGAAGCAGCGGCGCGCCCGCTCGGTGGCGCGCAGGTCGGGCGGCGGCTCGGCCGCCGCGACGGCCAGCTTCTGCGCGCTCGCCGTCTGCGCCCGAAGCTGTTGGAAGTTCCGGCAGCCGACCGACCGGGCCAGCATATTCAGCAGTTCGACATGGCCGGGCACAGCGTCGTGGTTGGCGAGCTGGGTGCGCAATGAACGCGCCAGGCTGGAGACGTCGGAGGTTTGAAAGGGTATCGCGGTTCTAGACATGATCTCTCCCTGCGTGCCGAGGGACGAACGGTGATCGCCTTTCCGAGCTGGCACGGGAAAGAGGTGTCAGTCGACGAAGTCTGAGCAGGTTTAGCTTGCCCTCGCGGGCGGCGATGCCTCGGTGAACTGCGGACCGGGAAAACGTCGATAGGCCGGAGCCGGCAGAGCGTCAAGCCTGCCGGCGGCCGGCTCTAGGCGCTCACGCCTAGAGCCGCCAAGGCGCGTTCGCGCGAGGCCTTGTAGTCGACCTTGCCGTTGGGCGCGCGACCGATGCTCTCCACGACTACCAGTTCGCGCGGCGCCTTGTAGGCCGCGAGCCTCGTCTTCACGTGGCCGGACATCTCGTCCAGCGTCGGTGCGGTCACTGATGGATCGGGTTCCACCACGGCACAGATACGCTCGCCGAACCTGGCGTCTGGAATGCCCACCACTACGGCGTCGCGGACCGCCGGATGCGTCTTCAGGGCCTCTTCGACCTCCTCGGGGAAGACCTTCTCGCCGCCGGTGTTGATGCACTGGCTGCCTCGGCCCAGCAGTTTCAGGGTGCCGTCCAGATTGACCTCGGCCCAGTCGCCCGGAACGCTCCAGCGCTGGCCGTCCATGGTGCGGAAGGTCTTGGCGCTCTTTTCTGGGTCCTTGTAGTAGCCGGTCGGCAGGAAGCCGCAGACCGCCACCAGGCCGCGCTCGCCCGAGCCCGGTTCGACCCGGCGGCCGTCTTCGGTGAACACTGAGCAGTTGGGGCCGAGCATGAAGGCCGCGGTCGCCGCTTCGGCGCCGGGCGCGGAGGCCGAGGCGCCCAGGCCGACGGCCTCGGAAGAGCCAAAGCTGTCCATGATCATCGCATTGCGGGCGTAGGACAGCAGGCCGCGCTTGTTTTCCTGACTCCACATCGAACCGGACGAGCTCATCGCCTTGACGTGGGAGAGGTCCCAGCGGTCGGGATTGGCCTCCAGCGCCTCCAGCATCGGGGTCGAGAAGGCCAGGCCCACGATGACGATGTTGTCGGCGTGCAGACGCACCGCCTCGTCCCACAGCTCCATGGCGTTGAACTGGCGCGAGGGCAGGGACGCGACCGCGCCGCCGATGTTCAAGGTGATGAAGGCCGAGAATTGGCCAGTGCCGTGCATCAACGGGCAGCAGACCAGGGTGGTCGGCTGCTCATAGGTCGAGAGCCGGTCGCCGACATCCTCCACCTGCTCCAGCGGCGGCAGGCCCATCATCGCGTGGCCGCCGGCGCCGATCACGTTGAACAGGTCGTCCTGTCGCCACATCACCCCCTTGGGCATGCCGGTGGTGCCGCCTGTGTAGAGCAGCATCAGGTCGTCGGGCGTTCGGCCCCAGGGCGCCTTGAACGGGTGCGGCGCCTGCGCCGCCACGACGGTGTCGTAGTCGTCGGCCCAGGCCGGCGTGGGATGGCCCGGCTCGGCGACGGAGATCCAGCGCTTTACCTGCGGCAGCTTGGCGCGCAGCGGCTCTAGCGTGTCGGCGAAGCCGGCGTGGAACACCACCGCCTGGGCGTCGGCGTTGTCGAACAGATAGGTCAGCTCCTCGCCGCCATATCGGTAGTTAGTGTTGATCGGGGCCATGCCGGCCTTGAAGGCGGCGTAGTAGGTCTCGAGGTATTCGGGGCCGTTGTAGAGATAGGCCGCGACCTTGGCGTCTGAGGTCAGCCCGCTGGCGACCAGGTGCGCGGCCAGGGCGTCGGCGTGGGCGTCGAACTCGCCCCAGGTGACGACGCGGTCCGCCTGGATGAGGGCTGGTTTGTCGGGCTGCCGGGCGGCGATCGCCTCCCAGACGTCAGCGAATGTCCACGCGCTCACGGTCTCTCTCCCACATGCTTTTCTTCTTATGGGGGGAAGTGGGGGGCAGCAGCGGCAGGGTGTCAACTCTGACGCGGGGGCAGGCGGCCCCGGGCGGGGCGCGCCGCCTAGGCCAGCGGGATTTCGAAGCTGCGCTTGATCGTTTCCATGGGGACGTCGGTCTTCACACTTTGGACGCTGGGAATTCGGGTCAGGTGATCGGCCTGGAAGCGCCAGTAGCTGTTGAGATCGGCGGTGACGATCCGCAGCAGGGCGTCGCATTCGCCGGTGACGAGGTAGCACTCCACCACTTCCGGAAACCTCCTCACGGCGGCTGCGAACTGCTCGGTGACCTCGGCGTCCTGGGTCTTGAACCAGATGCGTGCGAACACCGTCAGCGGAACGCCGACCTTGGCGCCATCGACCACGGCGACATAGCGCTCGATCACGCCGGCCTCTTCCAGCAGGCGCACGCGCCGCAGGCAGGGGGAGGGCGAAAGGCCGACCTCCTTTGCCAGTTCGATGTTCTGGAGACGGCCGTTGCGTTGAAGGGCGCTGAGGATTCGCCGGTCGATGGCGTCGAGCTTCGTTGGCATCAGATTTCTTACCTACCGCCAATCATGGAATCTAGAGCCAATATAGGCGAAAATCTTGGCGCCTTCGCAACCCGATTTTTCGAGGCCTGGCTTAGTGTTGTGGGCATGAACACTCAGCGCTCCGCAAAGAAAGTCGTCCTGGCCTATTCGGGCGGTCTGGACACGTCGATCATCCTGAAGTGGCTTCAGACGGAGTACGGGGCCGAGGTGGTGACCTTCACCGCCGACCTGGGGCAGGGCGAGGAGATCGAGCCGGCGCGGGCCAAGGCGCTGGCGGCCGGGGTGAAGCCGGAGAACATCTTCATCGAGGACGTGCGCGAGGAGTTCGTGCGCGACTTTGTGTTCCCGATGTTCCGCGCCAACACCGTCTATGAGGGCCAGTACCTGCTCGGCACCTCGATCGCCCGGCCGCTGATCGCCAAGAAGCAGATCGAGATCGCCCGCGCCACCGGCGCCGACGCGGTCAGCCACGGCGCCACCGGCAAGGGCAACGACCAGGTCCGCTTCGAGCTCGGCTACTACGCCCTGGAGCCCGATATCCACGTGATCGCCCCCTGGCGCGAGTGGGACTTCAAGTCCCGCGAGGCGCTGCTGGACTTCGCCGAGAAGCACCAGATCCAGATCACCAAGGACAAGCGCGGCGAGGCCCCGTTCAGCGTCGACGCCAACCTGCTGCACTCCTCGTCAGAAGGTAAGGTGCTGGAGGATCCGGCGGTGGAGGCGCCCGAGTTCGTCCACATGCGCACCATCGCGCCCGAGGACGCTCCCGATCAGCCGACCATCTTCACCCTCGACTTCGAGAAGGGCGACCCGGTCGCCGTCGACGGCGTGAAGATGAGCCCGGCCACCCTGCTGACCAAGCTGAACCAGCTGGGCCACGACAACGGCGTCGGCCGCCTGGACCTGGTCGAGAACCGTTTCGTCGGCATGAAGTCGCGCGGCGTCTACGAGACCCCCGGCGGCACCATCCTGCTGGCCGCCCACCGCGGCATCGAATCCATCACCCTGGATCGCGGCTCGATGCACCTGAAGGACGAGCTGATGCCGAAGTACGCATCGCTGGTCTACAACGGCTTCTGGTTCGCCCCCGAGCGCGAGATGCTGCAGGCCGCCATCGACCACAGCCAGGCCAT
>JAESFP010000052.1_pt1 | contig 264053 bp, 219 predicted proteins | sample 9266181 | NCBI WGS metagenome assembly JAESFP01 (sample SAMN14502547, study PRJNA617102) | algae metagenome | isolation source: Pegethrix bostrychoides GSE-TBD4-15B and co-occurring heterotrophs from... | place: USA: Grand Staircase-escalante National Monument, Utah | collected 2006-08-15
CGGGTGCATCTGTCAGGGACGAAGGTTCGGGAGATGCTGCGCCGGGGAGAGCTGCCGCCGCCAGAGTTTTCGCGGCCAGAGGTGGCAGCAGAGCTGGCCAGAGCAGCTCAAATCTCCCTCCAGGCTTAGGTAGGCCGCGCTTAGAATATAGGCATGACACTTCAGCGACGCGCCTTTCTACAGCGAGCCAGTCTGCTTGCCGCACTCGGACTCAGTGAGGCAGGATTTGGGTTGCTGAGTCAGCGCTATCAGCAGGCGTTGGCTCAGCCCATGCGTCGCAAGCTGGCGCTGCTGATCGGCATTAACCAATATCCTGAATCGGTCTGTGACTATACGCTCAGAAACCCTGCGTCCAAAGGCTCCGCCCTGAATGGCTGTCTCACCGATGTCGAGCTGCAATACGAGTTGCTGCTGAGCCGATTTGCCTTCGCGTCTGCCGACATCCGGGTTCTGACCAATCAGGCAGCCACCCGTGAGGCGATCGAAACAGCTTTCCTAGAGCATCTCGTCGAGCAGGCGGCTCCCGGTGACCTAGTGCTGTTTCACTTCAGCGGCTTGGGCAGCCAAGTGCAGATCGATGGTGCGACTTGGCAAAATAGCCTGGTGCCGATCGATGGCCTGCTGCCGACTGCCGAGCGTCCCGTGGTGCAGGATTTCATGCAGGAGACGCTAGCCTTGCTGCTGCACCGCCTGCCAACCAGTCAGGTGATCACGATTATTGATGCTGGCTACAGCCGTTTGGGGCGGAGCACAGAGGGCAATCTGCGGATTCGCTCACGGCCAAACGCACCCGTTGGGGCTATCGCTGCTGTGGAGCTGGCCTTTCAGGCGAGTCTGCGTCGTCCTGTTTCAAGCTTCTCAAAGCAACCCCAGCCGCTGCCAGGACTGCTGCTGCAAGCTGGAACTGATCGACAGCTGGTGGCCGAGGCTCAGTGGAGCGGCTTTAGCGCCGGACTGTTCACCTATGCGCTGACGCAGCAGCTCTGGGGAGATGCCCCCTTGCTGGTCAGCTTTACGCAGGCGGCAGCGCTGGTGCAGCGAAGTACGGGTGCCAAACAGCAGCCAGTTGCCAGCGGAGAACTGCCAGCGCTGGGGCTAGCTATCCCTGCCGCTGCAGGCGTGATCCAGCATATTGAGCCGGATGGCAGGCTCGATCTCTGGCTGGCCGGACTACCCGCCGCCGTGCTAGAAAACCAGACCAGCTCACTGTTTGCGGCTGAATTGACGACTGAGCCAGAACCCGTGCTGATCCAGATCCGCAGCCGCGACGGGCTAGCCGTAAAAGCTCGCAGCCTCTCGCCTGTCGTTTTGCGCCCCGGTCAGCCCCTGCGCGAAGTTTTGCGAATCTTGCCCCGCGACATTCGCTTGACGGTAGCGCTTGATCCGGATCTAGAGCGGATTGAGCGGGTGGATGCGACCAGCGCCTTTGCCGCAATTCCTCGAATTACGGCGGTCGCGATGGGTGAGCAAGCCACCGATCTGCTGTTTGGCAAGCCAAAATTTCCGCTGCTGGCTGGGCAGAACAGCCAGCCAGCCAGCCAGCCAGACTCAGCCCCGGGCTTGACGGTTCAAAAGACAGTTCAAAAGACGGTTCAAGATACGCCTCAAGCGCCGCCGCTCTCAAAGGGTGGCTATGGGCTGTTTTATGCTGACTACAGCACGATTCCCAGCACGCTTAACCCGACAGCAGAGGCGGTAAAAACTGCGGTGGCTCGCCTGAAGCCGCAGCTGAAGACACGCTTGGCCACGAAGCTATTGCAAATTACCCAAAACAGCAGCGCCTCACTCAAGGTTAAGGCCAAGCTCAATCTCGTCTCGCCTGAAACCAAGTCTGTGCTTGAGCAGGGCACTAGGCTGGCAATGCCCTCGGCGCTGAAGGAGCCGCGATCCGCTCCGATTCTGCCGGCGGGGGGGCAAGTTCAGTATGCTCTAGAAAATAGTGGTGATCGCCCAGTCTATTTCCTGCTGATTGGGCTCAACGCCAACGGCAATCCTGTGCTGCTCTACCCGGCCAATCCGATTATTGCAGCAGGTGCAGCAACAGCCGTACCGGCGGTCAACGGCGCGAAAACTGGCGGTGGCTGGCTGCTGCAAACCGCAACGGGCTTGGCCGAAACCCACGTCATTTTCAGCACTGCCCCCTTCACCCAAACCTCACAGCTCTTAGCTGAACTGCCTCAGTTTGAACTCGATCAGGTGCTGGCATTGCCAAATCCGCTGGCGGTGGTCGAAGCCGTTTTGCAGGATTTACATCAGGCTAGCGCTGAGTTTGCGGCGAAGTTGCCCGTCGAGATTCCGGCAGATAGCTACGCGCTGGATGTTAACGCCTGGGCAAGCTTTAGCTTTGTCTATCAGGTAGTGCTCAAGCAGGTTGTGCTAGAGTCGCCCGTTGGCTAGAGCTGGCTGCGGCGCTTGATCTGAAGATAGCGCTCCACGAGCTGATCGCTGAGCTGGTCGGCAGAGGCATCCAAAATCAGCACGCCCTTTTGCTTCAGGGTTTCCAGGGCAATCTGTCGCTGGCTGAGCAGATCCAGCGCGACGGCTTGCTGATAGCCCGCTTCAGCTAAGCCAGATTGAGACAAGCCAAATTGAGACGAGCCAGGTTGCGCCCCCTGCGCCTGCCGTTCGATCTGCGGATCGCGCAGCGCTACACAAAATGGCAGATAGCGCGGCGTGAGCCGAGTCATGGCCGAGAGCAGCTCTGCTGAAGCCGTCTTGTCGATTACGTCGGTAATCAGCACCACTAGCGCCCGCCGAGCCTGCTGCTGCGTAATGGCCGTCACTGCCCCAAGATAGTCTGGCTCTTGCAGGCTGGGCTGGAGCGGGGTGAGGCGATCGATAATTTTCGAGAGCTGATCTTGGCCGCGCTCTGGCGGTATCCAGGTATGCAGCAGCCGATCAAACAGGCCGACTCCCACCCGGTCCCCCCGATTTAGCCCCGCCAGCGCCAGCGCCAGCACCGCATTCATCCCCCAGTCAAACCGAGCCAGCCCCTGCACCTGAGCCGTCATCAGCCTGCCGCTGTCCAACAGCAAAATCAGGGTTTGCTCGCGCTCAGGTTCGAGGACTCGCAGCAGTAATCGGCTGCGGCGCGAGGTGGCCTTCCAGTCAATCAGGCGGCTGTCGTCGCCAATGCTGTATTCCCGCAGCTCGGCAAATTCAGTCCCCATGCCGAGCCGCTGCGCCCGCTTCAGGCTGCCCGTATTTTGCAGCGCTAGCCGGATCGACAGCGCTTTCAGGCCAACCAGATCTGGGTAAACCGCCGCCGCCTGAGCCTGTGGTACTGACCAGCTGCGCCATGCCAGCCCCCAGACTCCCAGCTGTCGCAGCCGTATCGCGCCAAAGTTATAGTCGCCGCGCTGACTGGGCAAGACCTGGTAAGACAGCGTTTGGGAAGCATTAGCCGGTAGCTTTAGCTCAAGCTGCTGTGGCAGCGCGCTAAACGCCTGCGGAAATTCGTCTTGAACTTGTAGCAGCGCCACCTTGCCAGATTGATTGACTAGCTTCAGCTCAACTGGATTGCCCCGCCCAATCGAGAGTCGTTCTAGCGCCGAACGCTGGATGGCGATTTGACTCGGCTTGACTCGCCAGCTATCCAGCAGCATCAGCAGCAAAACTGCCCCGTCCCAGGCCAGCATGATCGGCAAAGCGTGAGACTGCTGAAGCGTTACCTGGCTGAAAACCGCTGTGCCCAGGCCGAGCAGCAGCAGTCCATAGACTCGACCCGTTGGAGCCATGTGCGTCGCAAATATGAGGTAGCAGAAGTACTTTACAAGCCCATAAGCTTAGTCTACAAACCGGAAATGATTTTGAAGGAGCAGAGTTGTGCAGCCACCAGATTTGCCAAGCTCGCTAGGTAGAGCTGGTAGCCAGTCCCTGATGCAGCAGCTCAGCGGTCGCCTGCTTGTCTAGCGGATGAGAGAACAAGAATCCCTGTCCTAGCTCGCATTTCAGCAGCTTCAGCTGAGCCATCTGGCGATCGGTTTCCACGCCCTCTGCCACCACGTTCATGCCCAGATTCCAGGCCAAGGCAATCACAGTACGGGTAATTTCCAGCTTCTCCAGGTCGCTGTCGGCACTGTTAATAAATGAGCGGTCGATCTTGAGCGTGTCAATCGGGAAGCGGTGCAGATAGCTGAGCGACGAATAGCCCGTGCCGAAGTCATCCATCGCCAGCTGTACGCCAATCGCCTTGAGCTGCTGCATCATCTGGGCGGCGGCATCCGCATTGGTCATAATCACGCTTTCGGTGATTTCTAGCTTCAGCCGCTGCGGTTCCAGCCCGGTTTCCTGCAAAATCGCGGCGATTCGGCTCACCAGATCCGGCTGAGCAAACTGCTTGCCCGACAGGTTGACGCTCATGGTCAGACTGCTGTCAAAGTCAAATTCGCTCTGCCACTGCTGCATTTGGGCGGCAGCTTCGCGTAGTACCCACCAGCCAATGGAGATAATTAGCCCGGTTTCTTCGGCCACCGGAATAAAGTCTGCGGGCAGCAACAGGCCGCGCGTCGGATGCTGCCAGCGCAATAACGCCTCAAATCCGGTCAGCCGCTGGCTGTTGAGCGCCAAAATCGGCTGATAGAACAGCAGCAGCTCCTGACGCTCAATGGCTCGCCGCAAGTCGGCCTCCAAATGTAGCAGTGTCATCGCCTGCTGGTGCATATTGGGCGTAAACACCGTGTAGCGTCCGCGCCCGTTAGCCTTGGAGCGATACATTGCCGTATCTGCATCGCGCAGCAGCTCTTCTTTATTGCGGTAGCGCTCGGTATCCAGCACTAGCCCAATGCTGGCGTTGACAAATATTTCCTGTCCAGCGAGCACAAACGAGTCGCGCAGTTCGGTGCTGATCCGTTCCACCAGCGTGATGGCATCGTCCGGCTCCTGGATATCTTCCAGCAAAATCGCAAACTCATCGCCGCCCAGCCGCGCACAGGTATCGCTGGAGCGCAGACAGCGCCGCAGTCGTTCAGCGGTGGCCACCAGTAATTGATCGCCCACCAGATGTCCTAGGCTGTCGTTGATCACTTTGAAGCGATCGAGATCGAGAAACAAGACCGCAAACGAAGCCTGCTGCCGCCGATTGGTGCGCGCAATTGCCCGATCCAGTCGGTCGGTGAACAGCGCCCGATTTGCCAGTCCGGTCAGCTCGTCGTGTAGAGCAATATGCAAGAGCTGATCTTCGGCCAGCTTGCGGGCAGTCACGTCGGTTTGAGAGCCTGCAATTCGGTAAAGATTTCCGGCTGGGTCGCGCACGGCCAAGCCCCGGCTCAGCATCCAGCAGTAGCTGCCGTCTTTTTGGCGCAGCCGAAACTCGCTCTCAAAGTGCGCCGTCAGCCCCTCGCGGTGGTGGCGGATCTCCATCTGCACCCGCTCGTAGTCGTCAGGGTGAATCCGGTCAAACCACTCGTGCGGACTGCTGCCGATTTCGGCTTCGCTGTAGCCCAGCATCGTTTTCCAGCGGTGAGAAAAATAGACCTCATTGCTGCGGAGGTTCCAGTCCCAGAGGCCATCGTTGGCACCGCTAGCCGCCAGCGCATAGCGCTCCTCGCTCTCCCGCAGGGCGGCTTCAACCCGCTGCCGTTCGACAATTTCGGTTTCGAGCGCTTGCTTTGCAATCTCGGCTGTCTCGGCACGGACGATGGCAGCTTTGGCCTGCGTCATCACGGTTTCCAGCCGATGTCGATCGATGGCGGTTGAGGTGAGGCTGGCGACTGCTTTCAAAAAAGCTAGATCATCGCTCAAAAACGATCGCTGCGTCCGGCTATGCACACTGAGAATGCCAAATGGCCGATCAAGATGAGCAATCAAGACGCTGATACTACTGATTACGCCCTGCTGTTGCAGCAGATCGAGCTGGGCAAAGCGGTGCTCGGTCGAGAGGTTATCAATCACCACGGGCTGACTAGTTCGCAGCATATAGTCGGGCGGGGAGTCAACGGTAACTGGTGTAATCTGCCCCGTGATCGCCGACTCCCCACCCGCTCCGGCGCGCAGCTTCAGGCCATTCAGCTCAGGCAGCAGCTCTAAGATTTCCACCTGATCGACTTTCAGCGTCCGCACCACCAGCCCAGCCACCTTGTCGAGCAGTTCGCTCAGGTCAATTTCGGCCAGCGCCTGCTGCGCCAGTTCGTTCAGGGCTTCCTGCTGCTGGGCGCGGTGCTCTAGAGCCGCCAGCATCCGGTTGAACTCTCGCGTCACATGCAGAATTTCGTCGCGGCTAGAGATTTCGCTGAGGGTCTCCGGCGGTTCAGGCAGTCGTATGTGGGTATCGCCTGCTGCTACCCGCAAAGACGCATGGCTGAGCCGCTTAATCCGCCGCAGCACGCCCCAGTAGAGCACCAGCATCAAGGCAGCACTCTGCGCCGAAATGCCAAACGCCGAGGTGATTAAGGTAGATCGCGTCGCGGCATTGATCGTCCGGTCGCGATCCTGCAACGAGCTGTAGATCGACAGGCTCGCGACGGGTTTGCCATCAATCACCAGCGGCACAGTCGTCTCCAGCTCTGCTGACATCTCGTTCAGCACTTGGCGAGGCTGGCCCGTCAGCAGTGGCGAAACATCTGCGGGTTCTACTGCATAGTCAGGCGGAACTACAGCTTCAGAAGCTGCCCAGAGCAGCGGCTGTTGGTCAACAATTCGATAGATATAAATCTTGGTAATCGCAGCATCTTGCTGCTCCAGCTGCCGCAAAAATTGGCTGGTAGCCGGACGGTCTGTGCGATCTGTCAAATCTAACTGCTGGCTGGCGTTAAATTTGGACTGCACCAAGTTGGCCACTTGCAGCGCTTGGGCTTTGTAGCATTGATCAATTTGCTGACGAATCATCGTAATGCTGTTGAAGCTGAGCGCGGTTGCCGTCAAGACCGCAATTGCAGAGAGCGGCATCCCGATTTTGTCAACGATCGGCAATCGCTCGATCCAGCGCAGTGGTTTTCTCAGCACAACCCATCTCAGCACAGCCAATCTGCTCATGTCCAGAACCCCTATCAAACTTCAGCTTGGCTTCGATCAAATCGGCTCAAGCCATCGCGATTCTAGGGTTCCCCAAATCAGCTCAGCCAATGAGCGCCAAGCACTAAGGGAGCGTTTTGGGAGCGTTGAGCAACCACAGCTTTTCCAACATTTGAACCTGACGGCGCAGCTTGGCGATGCGGTGCTTGCGGTGCGCCGTGACGCTGAGACAGAGCACAATCGGCAGCAGCAGCAGGCAGCAGCCCATTGCAGTGTTGAAGCTAGACGGGTTTGGGCTAGGGGAGGCAGGCTGGGCAGGCTGGGCAGCCTGGGATGTATGAGAGAAGCTTCGCATCATGATTATCAGGGTTCAACTTTAAAGCTAGGAACAGAACTGAGGAACAGCGGACTTGCTGCCAATCCAGCTCAGCAGCACCTATTTTCAAGAATGGCCAGCCTAGATAAATTCAAACGCGAATCTCATGAAGAAAGGTTAAAAGTATTTAAAGCTACAGAAAATATAAATTAATCGTGGGTGCGAGATTTTGATTTCTTGGTAGAAATTTCTGTTCTGGTTCTTGAACCATGCGCTATACATAATGAACAGAAAAAATGAACAGAGAAATTAGGGCTTCTCAACAGAGCTCCAATTACCTCACAATCTTTATCTACACTCCATCTGAATCTATGAAACGCGCTCTAACTCTGGCAATTTGGCTTGTCCCTTCTTTGGCTCTGCTTATTCCAACGGCAGCAGGTGCTGATCCACTGCTGAACTGCATTAACGCGGCGATAATTCAGCTGGACGGTGTGCCGCGCTCTGATATTACGGCCAGCTTGGACGAATCCCAGAGCGGCAGTCAACTGGTCAACTGGCAGGCGAGAAACGGCAGCTCTGGGTTCTGTCAGATGGGTGAAACAGGCGAAGTGGCACAGGTCAGGGTCGAAGTGGCCGTGGAGCAGCCACATTCGGTCAGAGCCTTAACGCCTGCGGTGAGTGGCGCAGCGGCAGGCAGTCCCGTCTGGGTTTCGACCACCGCTGGTGCTGTCAATCTACGGAGCGCTCCGGGCGGCGAGATTGTCGGCAGTGCGGCCAATGGTTCAGAGCTGACTGTCACGGGAAAAACCGACGGCGAATGGGTCGAGGTGACAGGTGGCAAATGGGTGTCGCAGTATTTGCTGATCACCTTCAACCCAGCGCTCATTTCGGCATCCAGTTCAGCAGGTTCAACCGACGCTGCGGCCAGCCCCACTCCATCTGTCAGCGCTCGCTCTGCTCAGGTCATCACAGAGGGCGGCGGCATCAACGTGCGGCGCAGTCCCGGCGGCGAGGTGCTCTACGGGCTGGCGGACGGCGTAACGGTAACGCTGACGGGCAATCGCGAGGGCGGCTGGGCTGAACTCCAAGACGGCGGCTGGGTATCTGAGGATTACCTGCAATAAGCGGCTGCGGTGAGTGGCTGCAATAAGCGGTTGCGGTGAGTGGCTGCTCACGAAAAGATTGCGAACTGTAACTTAAATCCGCTAACTCTTTATCAAATTGTGTCGGTTATCAGGCTGAACCTACATCGGGCTTGAGTTTTCTGGTAGAAATACTAATGTAAAGTTTTGCAATGCAGCGTCTTGGCCGCACCGATGATTCAGGGAGTTGAATCTATAGAACCCTGTCTCACTCTGCCTGATGCTGTTTGGAGCGACCGCTCTTAGATTGCGCTTCAGATTCGCAAAGCAAGCCTGACCGATCTTGAGAAGGAGTTTAACCGCATGTTCACACACGTCAAGCCCACGATTCGGCATATCGTGCCTGAAAACCTTCAGAAACGAGCGCTAATCAAGGTGGTCTATGTCGTGCTAGAGCCGCAGTACCAGAGTTCGCTCTCGGCGGCGGTTCGTTCGATTAACCAAAACAATCCTGATATTGCGATTGAGATCAGCGGCTATCTGTTAGAAGAACTCCGCAGCCCTGAAAACTATGAGGCGCTCCAGCAGGATGTGGCCGAGGCGAATGTCTTTATTGCCTCGCTGATTTTTATTGAAGAGCTAGCCGAAAAAGTGGTGGCCGCCGTCGAGCCGCACCGCGATCATCTCGACGTGGCGGTGGTGTTCCCCTCCATGCCTCAGGTGATGCGGCTGAACAAAATGGGTAGCTTTTCGATGGCGCAGCTGGGTCAGTCCAAGAGTGCGATTGCCCAGTTTATGCGGAAGCGCAAGGAAAAGTCTGGCGCTTCCTTTCAAGACGGGATGCTGAAGCTGCTGCAAACTCTGCCCAAAGTGCTGAAGTATCTGCCGATGGACAAGGCGCAGGATGCCCGCAACTTCATGCTCAGCTTTCAGTACTGGCTGGGTGGATCTGCGGACAATCTGGAAAACTTCCTGCTGATGCTGGTCGATAAATACGTGAGGCCGGGAACCAGCAAAAGCCTTTACCGCGATCCGGTCACCTATCCCGATCTGGGTATCTGGCATCCGCTCGCCCCCCAGATGTTTGAGGACTTGAAGGAATACCTCAACTGGTTTGACTCGCGGCAGGATATAGCTGATGAAGTTAAAGATCCTTTAGCTCCCTGCGTGGGATTGGTGCTGCAACGGACGCACTTGGTCACAGGCGATGACGCGCATTACGTGGCGATGGTGCAGGAGCTGGAGAGCATGGGTGCGAAGGTGGTGCCCGTATTTGCCAGCGGCCTAGACTTCTCAAAACCCGTGGACGCATTCTTCTACAATCCACTCACCCAGAAGACGCTGGTGGACGTAGTGATTTCGCTAACCGGATTTGCGCTCGTCGGCGGTCCGGCGCGGCAGGATCACCCCAAGGCCATCGACGCGCTGAAGCGGCTGAACCGCCCCTACATGGTGGCGCTGCCGCTGGTGTTCCAAACCACCGAAGAATGGCAGGACAGCGATCTGGGGTTGCACCCGATTCAGGTAGCGCTGCAAATTGCCATCCCCGAACTCGACGGCGCGATTGAGCCGATTATTCTCTCCGGGCGTGATGGCAACACCGGACGGGCAATTGCCCTGCAAGATCGCGTCGAGGCGATTGCCCAGCGAGCCATGAAATGGGCCAACCTGCGCCGCAAGCCGAAGCTAGACAAAAAGCTGGCGATTACGGTGTTTAGCTTCCCACCCGACAAGGGCAATGTCGGCACCGCTGCCTATCTAGACGTGTTTGGCTCGATTTTTGAAGTCGTGAAGGCGATGCAGCAGAATGGCTACGACGTGCAGGACTTGCCCGAATCTGCCGAGGCGCTGATGGAGGCCGTGATCCACGACGCGCAGGCGCAGTACAGCAGCCCCGAACTCAACGTCGCCTATCGGATGTCGGTGCCAGAATACGAAACGCTCACCCCTTATCACCATCGCCTAGAGGAATCTTGGGGAGCGGCTCCCGGCCATCTCAACAGTGACGGCCAAAACCTGCTGGTCTACGGCAAGCATTTTGGCAATTTGTTTATTGGCGTGCAGCCCACCTTTGGCTACGAGGGCGACCCGATGCGGTTGCTGTTCTCGCGTTCGGCCAGCCCGCACCACGGCTTTGCCGCCTACTACACCTATCTGGAGCATGTCTGGCAGGCAGATGCGGTGCTACATTTCGGCACGCATGGCTCGCTGGAGTTTATGCCCGGAAAGCAGATGGGAATGTCGGACGACTGCTATCCGGACAGCTTAATTGGCAGCATCCCCAACCTCTACTACTACGCCGCCAACAACCCTTCTGAGGCCACCATTGCCAAGCGCCGCAGCTACGCCGAAACGATCAGCTATCTCACCCCGCCTGCCGAGAATGCGGGACTTTACAAGGGCTTGAAAGAACTGAGCGAGCTGATCGCCTCCTACCAAACCTTGAAGGCGGGCGGGCGAGCCGTGCCGATTGTCAACGCGATCATTGACAAATGCCGCTTGGTGAATCTGGACAAAGATATTGCCCTGCCGGACGGCGACGATGCCTCGACTTTGGCGGCTGAAGAGCGCGATACTCTGGTGGGCAAGGTCTATATCAAGCTGATGGAAATCGAGTCGCGGCTGCTACCCTGCGGCCTGCATGTGGTGGGCAAACCCCCGACGGCGGCGGAGGCGATTGCGACACTGGTGAACATTGCCGGTATCGACCGCCCGGAAGACGAGATCCAAAGCCTGCAACGCATTATTGCCAGCAGCTTAGGCCGCGACATTGACGATATTTACAAGCAGAGTGACCGGGGCAACCTGGCCGACGTGCAGCTGCTCTACGACATCAATCAAGCCTGCCGGACTGCGGTGGCTGCCATGGTGCAGGAGCAAATCGACGCCGACGGGCGGGTGTCCAAAGTCACCAAGCTTAATTTCTTCAACCTTGGCAAAAAGGCTCCCTGGATCGAGGCGCTGCATGAAGCGGGTTATCCACAGGTCAACCCAGAGCTGCTGAAGCCGCTGTTTGAATATCTGGAGTTTTGCCTGAGGCAAGTCACTGCCGACAACGAGCTGGGGGCTTTGCTGAGAGCGCTCGAAGGCGAATATATTCTCCCCGGCCCCGGCGGCGACCCGATCCGCAACCCGGACGTGCTGCCGACGGGCAAAAATATCCACGCCCTCGATCCCCAGTCAATTCCAACTACAGCAGCGGTGCAGGGCGCGCAGATTGTGGTGGATCGCTTACTCGCCCGCGAACATGCCGAAAACGGCGGCAGCTACCCCGAAACGATCTCCTTCGTGCTCTGGGGCACGGACAACATCAAAACCTATGGCGAGTCGCTGGCGCAGGTGATGCTGCTGGTGGGCGTGCGTCCGGTGGCGGACGCGCTGGGGCGGGTCAACAAGCTGGAGATGATTTCACTCGCAGAGCTAGGCCGGCCTCGCGTCGATGTCGTGGTCAACTGCTCTGGCGTGTTCCGCGATCTGTTCATCAACCAGATGAACCTGCTGGATCGGGCGATCAAAATGGCGGCAGAGGCTGACGAGCCTGTGGAGATGAACTTTGTGCGGAAGCACGCGATCCAGCAGGCCGACGAGCTGGGGATCAACCTGCGCCAAGCTGCCACCCGCGTTTTCTCGAATGCTTCCGGCTCCTATGCGGCCAACGTCAACTTGGCAGTGGAAAATAGCACCTGGGAAAACGAGTCGGAGTTGCAGGAGATGTATCTGGCGCGCAAGTCGTTTGCCTTTAACTCCGACAATCCCGGCATGATGGATCAGTCGCAGGGCATTTTTGAGTCGGCGCTGAAAACGGTGGATGTCACCTTCCAAAACCTCGACTCCTCGGAAATCTCGCTCACGGATGTCTCGCACTACTTCGACTCTGACCCAACCAACGTCGTCTCGAAGCTCAGAGGTGATGGCCGCAAGCCGAATGCTTACGTGGCCGACACCACCACCGCCAACGCCCAAGTCCGGACGCTTACCGAAACCGTACGGCTCGATGCTCGCACCAAGCTGCTCAATCCCAAATGGTACGAAGGGATGCTCTCCCACGGCTACGAAGGCGTGCGCGAACTCTCGAAGCGCTTGGTGAACACCACGGGTTGGTCGGCCACCGCAGGCGCAGTCGATAACTGGATCTATGAGGACACCAACAGCACCTTCATCCAGGACAAGGAGATGCGGGATCGCCTGCTCAACCTCAACCCGCATTCGTTCCGCAAGATCGTCAGCACCCTGCTGGAAGTGAACGGGCGCGGCTACTGGGAAACCAGCGAGGCAAACCTGGATCTGCTGCGGCAGCTTTACCAGGAGGTCGAAGATCGGATCGAGGGCATCGAATAGCGCTTGGTTGAATTCAAACAGCTTAATTAAGCCAACCACAGCCAGGAGCTTGCCTTCTGGCTGTTTTGTGATTTAGACCTGCTGCTAATTCAGGATTTAGTGGAATTCTAGATCTAGTCTCGCTGCAGTTCTGATCCTCATTTTGACTTTATGCAAATTCATGCTCCCGCTAGCAGCTCGCAGTTCCTGCAAAATCTGATCAACGCCATCGCCGATCCGCTGCTAGTTAAAGATCGCCAGCATCGCTGGGTGCTGTTCAATGACGCATTCTGCCAGTTTGTGGAGCGCCAGCCAGCCGAACTGCTGCACCGCACCGACGCAGATTTTTTGCCAGCCGAGCAGGTCGAGGAATTCTGGCAAAAAGACGAGCAGGTCTTTATCACAGGCATTACTGCCGAAACCGAAGAGCTGTTTCAGGATAGGGCCGGCCATACCTACGAGGTTTCAGTGAAAAAATCGCTGCTGCAAGCCGAGTCCGGCGAGCTGTTTTTGGTCTGCATTACGCGAGATGTGCGGCACTACAAGCAGATTGAGCGCGAGTCGCAGCAGCTTTTGCAGCTGGTGATGGACAATATTCCACAGCTAATTTTTTGGAAAGATCGCCACTCGGTCTACCAAGGCTGCAACCAGAACGGAGCCAGAGTGGTCGGGCTGGATTCACCTGAAGCAATTGTAGGCATGACAGACTACGACATGCCCTGGACAACTGAACAGGCTAACTGGTATCGCGAATGTGATCAGCGCGTCATGGCAACCGGCATCCCCGATCTGCATATTATCGAACCGCAGCGGCAGGCCAATAACAAGCAGGCTTGGCTAGATACCAACAAAATCCCACTGCACGACGAGCAGGGTAACGCCATCGGCATTCTGGTGACGATTGAAGATATCACCGAGCGCAAAGCCGCCGAGGAAGCCCTGATTGCCAGCGAAACCCGCTTCCGCAGCATTGTCGAAAATGCTAACGATACGATTGTGATGCTCACTCCCCAAGGCGAAATGAGCTACACTAGCCCGCGCTGGCTAGATATGTTTGGCTATACACCCCAAGAAACGCTGTATCAGCACTTTGATCGATTCATTCACCCGCAAGATCTGCCTTTTTGTCTAGGAATTTTTAGCCAAATTGCTACCGGAGCCGCCGATGCGATCACGCTAGAATATCGCGCCATTCATCGAGACGGCTCCTGCCGCTGGCATACCACCAACCTGTCCTCAATTAAAGATGCAGCGGGTCAAGTGCAGCACTGCATCGCCATTGTCCGGGACGTGACCGACCGCCGACAGGCCGAAGATGCCCTGCACCGCAAAGAGCAGTTTCTACGCAGCATCTATCACGGCGTTGAGCATCCGATTTTTGTCGTGAATGTTTTGGGCGAAACATTTTGCTACGTGGACTGGAACCGAGCTGCCGAGCAGGCTTCAGGAATTGCCGCCGAGCAAATTATTGGCAAAACACCTGACCAAATCTACGGCGCTGGAGTCGGGCAGATTGAGCAGCAACGGCTGATGGAATGTTTCACGACCCACCAACCGCTGACCTACGAAGAATGGCAGATGCAGGACGGCGAAATGACTTGGTGGCAAACCACGCTCAACCCGCTCCGCAATGAGCAGGACGAAATTTACCAAATTGTCGGCACTACTTTCAATATCACTGAGCGCAAGCTGGCCGAAGCCCAACTCCAGCAGCAGGCCAATGATCTTCAGCTGGCGATGCAGGAATTGCAGCATACTCAAATGCAGATGATTCAAAGCGAAAAAATGTCGAGTCTGGGACAGTTGGTAGCGGGTGTGGCGCATGAAATCAACAACCCAGTCAACTTCATCTCTGGCAATCTGTCGCACGCCAACGGTTACACACAAGATCTGCTGGAGCTGGTACAGCTTTACGCAACGCACTATCCAGAGCCAGTTGCTGAGATTGCCGCCGCAATCCAGGCGATTGAGTTGGACTTTTTAGTTGAAGATCTGCCGAAGCTACTCAGCTCTATGTGGATTGGTGCCGAGCGCATCCAGACAATTGTCGCCTCACTCCGCAACTTCTCACGGATGGATGAAGCCGAGATGAAGGCTGTTTCTGTCCATGAGGGCATCGACAGCACGCTGATGATTTTGCAGAGTCGGCTAAAGGCCAAAGGCAGCCAGCCGCCGATTCAGGTGATCAAGCAATATGGTGAGCTGCCCCTCGTCGAGTGCTATGCCGGACAGCTTAACCAGGTGTTCATGAATATTTTGACCAACGCGATTGACGCGCTAGAAGAGCAAGTTGAGCAAAACGCCGAGTTCTCGCCCCAAATCACGATTTGCACCGAGCAGCAAGCCGATCAGATCTGCGTTCAGATCGCAGACAATGGCGCAGGCATGAGCGAAGCCGTGCGGCAGCGACTCTTTGATCCATTTTTCACCACCAAGCCCGTCGGCAAGGGCACGGGCATGGGGCTATCGATTAGCTACCAAATTATCACCGAAAAGCATGGGGGCAGTCTGCGCTGCGCTTCAGCGCCCGGTCAGGGCACGGTGTTCTCGGTGATCGTGCCGATTGAGCAAGCGGCCTGCTTGAGCTAGCGGTCTGCAAAATTAGCTAAAAATCAGCCGAATCATTAGTCTGGAAGCCTGAGACTCAGCCATCTCGCTTATCTGCTCTAGGCTAAGCGTTGGGTAGGCTAGAACCAGACAAACCAAACTTCGTCACGTTGGATGCAGGGCTATGGATAATTTCTACATTGATTTCTATCACAGCTGGCTGATTGAGGTGGAGCGGCTTGAGCAGGGCTTCTCGACCACCTGCTATTCACCCTGCCGCAAGCGCGTCTTTATTCAGGGGCTCTACGCTTCCGAGACCGATGCCTTTCTAGCAGGCAAGCACCAAATTAACTATCAGATTGCCTGCGCGGCGCTTACGGCAGCCCTGCGTGAACTTTACGAAGCCGAGCGAATCAACTTCTCAGACTGGCGGGCGCTCAGCCATTCACTGCATTAGCTGGCTGAGCGCCCGATTGCGCCCGATTGCAACACAGTCTTACTGCAACATAGTCCTACTGCAACACGGTCTTGGAGACAATCCGCGTCTGCTTGCGATCTGATTCTGACAGCTCTTCGCCATCTTGCAGGCGGGTCGCGTTTTCTTGCAGCACGGTAGCTGCGTTGTAGTCGCCCATTTGCAATGCCGTCTTAGCCGCCGATTGCAGCATGGTGGCTGCGCCAGCGACATCCCCTTGCCCCAGTTTGGTTTCGGCAATTTGAGTCTGGCGATATTTGGCCAGCGCCAGCACATGCTGCTGCACCTGTGGATTAATGGCAGGCTGGTAGAGATTTGCTGACTGGGCGTAGGCGGTCAGCGCTTCTGAGAGCAGGTTAATCTGGCCGCTGACCGGGTCGTCATAGCGCACTTGTACTCTGGCGATGGGCTGTTCACCTTCTGGGAGTTGACTGATATAGAGGTTGGCCAGCACGACACGCGGTTCGGCCATCAGGTCGCCTAGCCGCACAATGAACTGCTGATTGGGCTGCTGGTTAGTCTGTGGATCAGGCTCATCTAGCAGCGGCAGCTCAATAGTTTCCGGCACGACTTGGGCGATGGGCTTCAGCTCGGCTAGTCGCACCTGCGGCATCAGCGAAATCGATAGATGGGCATTGGTGAGACCCACCGACTGAGCGCGGCTAAACAGGCGATTGAACTCGCTGACGGCAGCTTCTGGCTTTTGAATGTAGGAGAGCGAGCCGCCTGCGGCATCGGCAATCTGCTCCAGCACGTCTTGGTTCCAGTGATTGCCAAAGCCCAGCGTGCTCAGCGTCAGGTTATAGCTCGCGGCCAGCTTGGCCAGCTTCAGACAGCGCTCGTTGTCACCATGTTCGTTTTCGCCGTCGGTGAGCAGAAACGCCTGCGAGATCGTATCTTTTTTAGCCTTCGCTAGCTCCTCGATGCCCAGCCGCATCCCTTCATCAATGGCCGTGCCGCCACTAGCTTTCAGCCGATCGATTTCTAGTTTGATTTCCGCCGGATTCTCGATCACCTGATTGGGCACCAGCACTTTGGCTCTGTGGTCAAAGACGACAATCGAGAGCCGATCCCCTGCCGAGAGATTGTCCACAATCGAATGAGCCGCCTGCTTCACTGTCTCTAGCGGACGGCCACTCATGGAGCCGCTGTGATCCAAGATGAGACAAAGGTTAAGCGGCGCGGTTTTGGCGTTCGGCTCGGTAATGGCTGAGAGCGAAATGGCGAGCTGTCGCTGGCTCAGGCTTTGGGCTGCGTCAAGATTGACATCGTTCAGGGCGGTTTCTAGACCAACTTTCATAAGAGTTCAAAATCAAAGGCTAGATTAAACATCAGCTAGGCGCGGCCACTTCCTGATCCAGACAGATTCGGATATCCCTACTTCTACCAGACTTCAACGAGAACTGGCTCAAAAGCGGTGAATGATCTACCAAACCGCCGAAATTTGCGGCTTTGAAGCGGCTCAACGCTGAGGTTTGACTCAGATTTGACTCAGCTCCTCAGAGCCTAGCAAAAGTGCAGGGGCTATGCCTTTTCCTTTAGTATGGAGGAACGCTGCCATCTAGGCACAGCGACGTTTAGATAACGTTGATTAGACGACGTTGGTTAACCGTTGCAAGAAGTACGCCAGGAAATTACGCCAGGGAAATTAAAGCGATGCAAAGTGCTTATTACGGAGATGCATCTTATCGGACACCGCCCCCCGATCTACCGTCGCTGCTGCTGAAGGAGCGGATTGTCTATCTGGGACTGCCTTTAGTTTCCTCGGACGACTACAAGCGGCAGATGGGGCTAGACGTGACGAAGCTGATCATCGCCCAGCTGCTCTATTTGCAGTCTGAGGACTCCGAGAAGCCAATTTTCTTCTATATCAACTCGACTGGCACCTCCTGGTACACTGGGGACGCAATTGGCTACGAGACCGAAGCCTTCGCAATCTGCGACACGATGGGCTACATCAAGCCACCCGTTCACACGATCTGTCTAGGGCAGGCGATGGGCACGGCGGCGATGATTCTCTCATCTGGTAGCAAGGGCTTTCGAGCCAGTCTACCGCACGCCACCATTGTCCTCAACCAGCCGCGCACCGGCGCACAGGGACAGGCTACTGATATTCAGATTCGTGCCAAAGAAGTGCTGGCCAACAAGTCTGCGACGATGGATATTCTGTCGCGCAACACCGGACAGCCCGCCGAGAAGATCGCCAAAGATACCGACCGGATGCTCTACCTGACACCCGCCGAAGCCAAAGAGTATGGGCTGATCGATCGGGTGTTGGAGAGTGCTAAAGAGCTGCCCAAGCCGATCCCGGTGTTGACGTGATCTGCATCTGATCCGCATCTGCACCCTTTTGCAATCTGCACTCTACGAGATCTTATGGACGAAATTCTCTCTGTTCCTTATATTCCACGCGGGGCACAGCAAGGCCAGTGGATCGACATTTACACTCGGCTGAATCAGGAGCGGATTTTGTTTCTGAATCAGGCAGTTACCGATGGCATTGCGAACTCGGTCGTGTCGGCGTTGCTCTATCTCGATTCTGAGGATCAGACCAAGCCAATTTATCTCTATATCAACTCGCTGGGCGATCCGGTGGAGGCTGGTATGGCCTCGCTAGCAGCGGGCATGGTTTCGATCAATGCCGGACTAGCAATCTATGACACGATGCAGCATGTCAAGTCCGAGATTGTCACTATCTGCCTGGGGCAGGCGGTGGGCATGGCAGCGGTGCTGCTGTCGGCGGGTGCGAAGGGCAAACGCGCTAGCCTGCCACATTCCTCGATTGTGTTGAGTCATCCGCGCAATGGCACAAGAGGTCAGGCCAGCGATATTCAGATCAATGCCAAAGAGGTGCTCTCGAAGCAGGCGCTGGTGCTGGAGATTTTAGCTGAGACAACTGGAAAGCCTGCTGCCACAGTCAAACAAGATATGGAGCGCACGTTTTATCTAAATCCCCAGCAGGCGCTAGACTACGGCCTGATTGATCGAGTGCTGCAAAGCCCGAAGCTCGCTAGCCTCACCAGTTTGCCAGCGCTCGTCTGAGCTTGTTTGTGATCACGCTGTTTTTATCGCTCTTTCATCCAGTTTCGACATCTAGGAGTAAAACCTATGCCTATTGGGATTCCCAAAGTTCCGTATCGGATGCCCGGCAGCTCGTATGAGCAGTGGATCAATATCTACGATCGGCTGTTCCGCGAGCGGATTATTTTCATGGCCGAGGAAGTAGACGATTCGATGGCGAATGCAATTGTCGCCTACATGCTCTACCTCGACTCAGACGACCAGACCAAGCCAATCTACCTCTATATCAACTCGCCGGGTGGGTCGGTGACGGCAGGGATGGCGATCTACGACACGATGCAGCATATCAAGTCAGAAGTTGTCACCATCTGCGTTGGCTTAGCGGCTTCGATGGGGGCGTTTCTGCTGACTGCTGGCTCGAAAGGCAAGCGACTCGCCCTGCCGCACTCGCGGATTATGATCCACCAGCCTTTGGGCGGTGTGGGGCGCAGGCAGGCCACCGATATCGAAATCGAGGCCAAGCAGATTCTGCGGGTACGGCGTGAGCTCAATGAGCTGATGGCGCTGCATACGGGCAAAACAATTGAGCAGATTGAGCGCGATACCGACCGCGACTACTTTCTGTCGGCGCAGGAAGCGATGGAATATGGCTTGATCGATCGCGTCATCGCTGATACCAGTCAGCATAATTAGTGATATTGCACGATATCACAGGTGCGATCATAGGCTATTTCCAACGGATTGCTTTCAATTTAGCTGAGCAAATGGCAGAATTCATGATAGGTCTGCCTTTTTGATTAGAGTTTGCGATGGAGCTTGCCGATTACTATCGACTGCTAGGACTTAGAACCGGCGCTTCCTATGAGGATATCAAAGCGTCCTACCGTCGTCTGGCTCGGCGCTACCATCCGGATGCAAACCCCACCAATCAGCAGCAGGCGCAAGATCGGTTCATTCAGCTCACTGAAGCTTATAAAGCACTTTCCAGTCTCCAGTCGCCCGTAGCGCCTGACGCTACCCCTCCTGCTAGCGTCAGGCGCAGTCCAGAGGCCAAACCTCCAGAGACCCAAGCTTCACAGACCCAAGCTTCACAGACCAGACCAACCGCTAAGCCGCCGATTAAAGTAACGGTCACCAAGACGAGCAGTCAGCGCCAGTCTGCCAGTCAGTCGCCGCAGGTGCAGTTCCAAAATCTGTCGCTGGCCGACCAGAAGCTCAAGAGCCAGTCTTACCAGCAGCTCCAGCAACTCTTGAAGCAGCAGCGCTTTCCACGTGCGGTTGCCCTCACCGAAGGACTGGCTCAGCGCCTGCCTCACGACGCTGAAGTGCGCCAGTGGCAGGCAATTACCTATCAGCGGTTTGGGCGCTATCTGATTGGCAACCGTCAGTCTGAGAAGGCCAGGGTATATCTAAAAAAAGCGCTGCGGATCGATCCACATAACAAATCGCTCTGGTACGAAGTGGAACGAGATTTCCGCCGGATTGAGCAGATCGAGATTTACTGAATTTGATTAACTGAATCCTGCTGGAACATAAGTTCACAAGCGCATAAAAAACTCCCCAGCTTGCGGCCAGGGAGTGTAAATCAGGGTGCATCTACCGTTCACTTAATCGAGCAAAACTTGACTAATCAGGAGGTTTAGCCGGGTTTTGAGCAGGCTTTATCAGGGCTTCAGCAAACTGTGAACTTACGCCGTACTTACACCGTACTTACGCCTTACAAAATTCAGCTCTGCGTTCAGTCCGTCCTCTGCCACTGGAGTATCTTTACCGCTGGAGTACGTAGCCTGAGTTGCTAGGTTTGTAGGTGCCCAGCTTAGAGCCGTTAGAGTTGTACAGCTCGACGGGAACCTGAGTGGCTTCGCTCATATCTGCCAGCGACCGCAGCAGCCCGTTCACCTGATCTACAGCAGCAGGCGGAAATCCTGGGCTGGGTGAAGCGTTAGAAATGAGCTGGGTGACCGTCTGATCGTAGAGTGAGGTGAACTGCACCCGAATCGCCTGGGGCGAGAGCGTGTAGGTACAGATTTTGGGCGATCCGGCGCAAACCTGGTCGAAGCCGGACTTAGCTAGCTGAATGGCTCCAGAACGCTGCGAGTTCTCCTGCGCCTGCTGCAATGTCTTGGCGTAGGTGCTCAGGAGCGGCTGCACTTGGCTGTAGTAAGCCGACTGGTTGGGAATTTGCTGAGCGGCGCTGAGGGCATTGCGCCACTGGGCGGCGGCTTCAGTCCACTGATTTTGCTGCTCTAACGCTCGCGCCTGCTCGGCTGCATTCAGCGCCTCGGCGTAGGCTCCGGCGGCGGTTTGTTCTTGGGCGCGCTGGATATTGGCCTGCGCGAATTTGGGCTGGTAGAGCGATAGAAGCTGCTGAGCCTCGGCATGAGCGACTGTCCCAGATGGGATCTGCTCTAGCTGACGAATGGCCACCGTCCAGTTGGCGGCGGTTTCCTGCCAGTTTTCAATCGACTGGGCGGCTTCGGCCTGAGACTGCGCCAGCTCTCCCACCTTACGAGCTGCCGCAACCCGCTCTTGTGCCTGCTGCTCTGCGGCAACTCGCTGGTTAATGCCGCTCAAGTTGGCGCGATATTCTTGCAGCTTGCGCTGAACTAGCGCATAGAGTGGATTGTCAGCTGGAATCTGCTCTAGTCCGTTAATCACCTCGCGCCAGCCCCACTGGATTTCGCGCCAGACGGGCAGCGGATGCGGCGGGTTTTGGCTACGCTGGGCAATCTGATTGGCTTTGTCTAGGGCTTCGACGACCTGCTTGAGCGCCACGGACTGGTCTTCGTAGGTGGCCAGCAGTCTTTGTGCCTTGGAATAGTGGCTTGACCAGACTGGAATTATGCCTAGCAGATAGTTGGCTTCGCTGAGCTGCTTATAGGCTCCCACGACATCGAGCGCCGAATCGGTAGTGCGGGCAGTCTGAATCGCCGCTAGACTGAGCTGCTGCGCCTGCTGAATCTGCTCGCAGCGACCCATCACGCAGGGGCGAGTCAGCATATACAGTCCAATGGCCAGGACAAACATGCCCAGCGCCCCACTCAGGGCGAGATTGGGAGTGCTTTGCTGACGAGCAGCAGGCTCTACGGCTTCGGCTCCTTCAGGGGTTTCTTGGGGGGGGGCAGCTTCAGCTACCGGAGTCAGGGCTACCGGAGTCGGGGCTGCTGGCGCTGGGACTGTTGGAATTGCAAACGCTAATTCTGTAGAGTCGGTTTCTGCTTCTACCTCTGCTTCCGCCAACAGCAGTTCTTCTGCCTCCGCTGACTCTGTGGTATTTAGACCCTCTGCTTGCAGGTCGATGCTGTCAAGTTCTAGGCTATCGTCAGGCAAGACCGCTGACTCGCTGAGCACCGCTCTGGCAAACGAGTCTTCTGCTAACGACTCTGCGGTATCGAGCATATCGGTTTCACTGTCTAGCTCCAGACTGTCTAGCTCCAGACTGTCTAGCTCAAACTGATCGAGTTCGATATCGTACTCGTCGCCGTCATGACTATACTCGGCAGCCTGATCTAGCGGAGCAAGTGATAATAACTGATCAACAGTATCGGTATCGTCGCCATATTCTGAAGCTAGTAGTTCAGAGTCAGAGTCAGGCTCAAGGGCACTGAAGGGATTGGCTTCTACGGTTAATTCAGATGCTGAAATTTCGTCGGAGAGTCTTTCCTGATAAATAATCCCTTCATGAATCACCTCCTTAGGGATTACTGCTTCATGATCTTCATGAACAGACTCGTAGAGGTCGTCTTCTATCGCATCAGCAGTATCAAGGCTGTCTTGATCGATGCTGTCAAGCTCTAAACTGTCAAGCTCTAAACTGTCAAACTCTAAGCTGTCAAATTCAATGCCCTCCAGCATGTCATCGTCAAACTCAGCGCCATCTAGCTGGACAGTTGAGTTGGGCAACGCTGCTGAAGCTGCTGCAATGAGTTCGCTGACTAGCTCTGGATTGAGCGGTTCGGATTCGGGTTCAGCTACGAATGGTAGAGCAGTTGGCTCGACCAGCTCAACTGGCTTAACTTCGGATACCTGAAAATCACTCAGCTCGCGTATCAGCAGATCGGGTTCTGTTGCATCGATCTCAGCCTCTGCAAGCTGATGAATTAACAGATCGATGTCAAAATTCTCAGACGCATTCTCAGGTAAGTTGTCAAACTGCTGCACGACTGGCTGTTCGGCAACCGCTGGCTCAATTACGGCTGGTTCCATCGACTCAGCGGACAACTCAGGCTGCGCTTCTAGGCTGGGCGAGTTAATTGGGGCAGTGGCTAATTCATCCTCAAAACCAGCTGCAACTAGCTCACCTATCTCAACCAGTTCTGGCGCAGCTAAGTCACCGGGCTGCGCTACTGAAGACTGCGCTGCCGTAACCTCTGCGATTTCTGCAACTTCTAATTGCAATGATGGCTTAATCTCTTCGCCTGCTTCGATTTCAAGCAAGGCGGTACTCTGCTCAAGCAATTCAGTTGGATTGTCGTTAGGCTCAATCTCAGGCTCAATCTCAGCCTCCAACCCCCAAGGATCAGCAATCGTGAAGTCGGGTGCTGCTTCAGGTTCCGCCGATGGCTCGATTGCTTCGGTATGCTCAGGCTGCGGTTCTGGTAAGGCCGTAGGTAACGCAGGCTCAATAGCTGACTCGATAACCAACTCGACAAGTGGTTCGACAAGTGGTTCGACAAGTGGCTCAGCAACAGGCTCAATAATTGGCGCAGCCACGGGTTCGACCGTCGACTCGACAACGGGCTGACTCGGCGCTGTAGCTAGTCTTGATCTAGAGGCTGGTTTAGGCAGATCTAAGCGAAATTTGCGCGATGCGTAGGGCTGCTGATAGCCTGCGATTCGTAAAAACATCTGTACCGGCAGCTTTTCTGGAGCTGCGGCTTCGGCGCTCAGCATCTCTGGAACCAGCTCTCGAATCGCCGTTTCTAACTCTTCAAAGGTCTGCTCCAGATCTGGTTCCAAATGCAGCAAATGCTCGGCCAGCACTAAGAGCGTCTGATCCTTAACTGCACAGCGAAACTGAAGCGTATGCCGCTCCAAGCGCCCTAGCAGCGCCTGCTGGAGCGTTTGCCCAATCGCGGTCTCTGGCTGCGGAGCAGGATTTCTAAACCTCATGCGCTCTATTCCGATTCGAGAAACACTGTTTGACCATACGGCAGAAATGCAGGGTGATCCGCTAGACTTCAAGTCTAGCAGCGGCGAAACTCCAAAAAGTTCACAAAATTTTGGCTGTACAGTTCTAGTTTTAGCCTTAAATTCGGCCTCAAATTGGCCTTGCTTCATGATTTCAGTCTGGATTTCAGTCTGGCCGCTTGCAATTTGCCTATACCACTCGGCTAGAATGGAGGAGGTTCTACTGCGGCGTTGGTGACTGCCAATAGCGTTTTATGATCTATGCCTTCTGAATAAGGGAACCTAAATTATCCTGGCGGCAGTAGACCGGGCTTGTACCCGGAAACTTTAAGCCAGCGACTATGGTGCCCACCTGGACTTGTTCCAGGTCAAAAACTGAGGTAAGACGGCGTTGCGGTGAACCATCATCATTTAGATTACGATTGTTCAATTCCTGGGTCTGAGCAGGGCAATTAGCCTAAGCGGGGCCAGGAGTTTTGATAGATTTAGGTCAGGCTGGTCGCTAGCGCGGTCGGCCTGATTTTAGGTTCAACGAGATTTTGGATCGGGATCGCGCGGAGCTGAACGCGCCTGCACCCAAGTCCGTGAGGCAGCTTTACAACTCGCAGTAAATTTATTACAATAAAAACGTAGTCGTTATGAGTTTGTTTAATATGGCAACAGATATGACAGCAGATATGGCAACTCCAGCAGTCGAGAATCTGGTGATCATTGGCTCCGGGCCTGCGGGCTACACTGCCGCAATCTATGCAGCCAGAGCGAATCTCAAGCCCTTCATGTTTGAAGGCTACCAGGTCGGCGGCTTGCCGGGCGGGCAGCTCATGACCACTACAGAAGTTGAGAATTTTCCGGGCTTCCCCGACGGCATTATGGGGCCAGAGCTGATGGATCGGATGAAGGCGCAGGCACTGCGCTGGGGAGCTGAACTCGTCACCGAAGACGTGATTTCTGTAGATTTTAGCCAGCGTCCGTTTGTGATTCGCTCTGAAGAGACAGAGCTGCGCGCGCATAGCGTGATTATCGCAACCGGAGCCACCGCCCAGCGGCTAGGACTGCCCAGCGAGTCGCTGTTTTGGAGCCAGGGAATTTCAGCCTGCGCGATTTGCGATGGCGCAACGCCCGTCTTCCGCAACGCCGAAATTGTCGTGATTGGCGGCGGCGACTCAGCCGCAGAAGAGGCGGTTTATCTGACCAAATATGGCAGTCACGTCCATCTGCTCGTCCGCAGCGACAGAATGCGCGCCAGCAAAGCCATGCAGGATCGGGTGCTGAAGAACCCTAAAATCACCGTGCATTGGAACACCGAAGCAGTCGATGTCTACGGCACAGGCTGGATGGAAGGGATCAAAGTTCGCAATCGGCAGACGCAAGAAGAGAGCAATATTGCGGCCAGAGGGCTGTTTTACGCGATTGGCCACCGCCCCAACACTAGCCTGTTCAAAGGCCAAATAGAGCTGGATGAGGTGGGCTATGTTGTGACTCAGCACGGCGTTCAGACCAGCGTAGAGGGCGTTTTTGCCGCAGGCGATGTGCAGGATCACGAGTATCGGCAGGGAATTACGGCGGCTGGAACGGGCTGTATGGCAGCGCTCTTGGCCGAGCGCTGGCTGACGACCAACGATCTAGTGCAGGAGTTCCACCAAACGGCGGCTTCTGAGCAATCGGCAGCCCAGCCTGAAGTAAAATCCGAGGCTAAAACCGAGGCCGAAGCTGAAGCCGAGTTCGACCTTGCCCAGACGCGGCATCAGGGTAGCTTTGCTCTGCGGAAGCTTTACCACGACAGCGATCGGCTGATTATGGTGAAGTATGCCTCACCCACCTGCGGCCCTTGCCATACGCTGAAGCCAATTCTGAGCAAGATCGTTGATGAATTCGACGGGCGCGTACATTACGTTGAAATTGACATTGAGCAAGATCCGGCCATTGCTGAGTCGGCAGGTGTTGTCGGCACTCCCACCGTGCAGTTCTTCCGCGACAAGGCGCTGGTGGGTGAATTAAAAGGCGTGAAGCCCAAGAGCCAATACCGCGAAACGATTGCGGGCTATTTGATGGCAAAGGTATGATCCAGGCTTGATTAAGCCTAGTGCCCGACAGGATTAGCATTTACTGTTAATTTGACGGGCACAGGCTCGGCAGGGCTCAAATGTTCTATAAATAAGGCGGCACTGCGTAGGGTTCAAAGTAGGTCTCAAAGCCTTAAATCCAGAGATTGCCGTCTCTAGCTGAGAGACAAGCCTTGCGGCTACCTATCGCAATGTCGCCTGTTCAAAAGTCTGGAGCCAAAGTACTGACTTATAAACTGACTTAATAAGTACTGGCTCATCTCTGCCTAGGATTCCTATGCACCAGCACCAGCGAGTCCTAGGCTATCTAGCGTTTGACCACCAGCAATACCGTCTACAAGTAGCCCCTGATCCACCTGATAGGCAATCACAGCTTCTTTCGTCTCATAGCCATAGAGACCATCAACGCTGACGGGATAGCCTAGATCCGCGAGAGTTTGCTGGAGCAATGCCACAATCTCTCCCGATGCTCCGAGCTTCAGCAGGTTGGCGTCAGTAACCGGGTGATAGGAGATGCCCTGATAGTCACCGCCGCTCGATCCACTCGATCCGCTATCACAGTAGCAGTCGTATGAACTGCTAGAGCTATAGTACGTCGGCTGGTAGGACTGATAGGAATAGTAGACAGGGCGGCTGTAGCAAGAGCTGTAGCAACCCGAATAGCTGATCGGACGATAGATTGGGCGATGGATCGGGCGGTAGGTTGGGCGGCAGCAGCCATAGCCATAGGCCATTGCTGGAGCAGCACTGAGTAGACCACCCGCCAACGCAGTGGCAGAAACGCCGATTGCAGCAGCAACTGCTTTGCCAGAGACCTTAATATTTGCAAAGGACTTTCCTTCTGAACTCAGCTCAAAGTCTTCATAGCCTTGAGCTACTTCGGTGTAAGCAACTGTCTCCATATGAACCTGTCCTAGATGTACGAAAGAGATTAACTTGATCTGCCCTAGTAGATGGGCAGAAGCCGCTGTTTTGAAGTTAAACAATCGGCATCGAAATTATTTTTACATTGACGCAGAAAAATTGATAGTCTTCAAACGTAATCCAGGCAAGGATTTGCAGTATTTTGAGTGGATATCTAGCAGTCCTGTCTGAGAGAAGACTCTAGATATGTAGATCAATGAGCAATTCTCTTAATGCAGACGCTAACTGTAGAAATTAAAAAATTAATAGAATTTGCTTTTTCTTTTTCCGGCAAATTATCTGGCTGAGGCTCAATTGCCAACAAGCTCACCTAGCTAAAGCGGCGCTCATCCTCAGCTAGTCAGCTAAACGTATCGCCTCTTGAGCGCGCTGGCAATTTCGCCGCCGTTTCGCCGCAGTCCTTCAAAGAAAAAATATACCTCGCCCTGAATGCCGTTTTTGCGGTTGTAGTCGATGGCGCGTTGCAGCTGAGTCGCACCATTTTCAGTGCTGCCTGCTTGAATCACGATGCCGGGAAAGATTCGGTCAAGCTGCTTGGGGTACTGCTGCACCAGCCTGTCGATTTCGCGGGCATAGCTGGAAAAGTTGGCGCGGTAAATTTGCGGATGCAGCGTATCGACGAGTCCTTGCGCCATCCAGCCCTGCACATCTTGCAGATAATGATCAAGCGCCCAGGGCGAGACGTTGGGCGCCATAGACAGCAGCAGGTGAGGGTTGACGGCCTGCACAGCCTGTCGCAGTCTGCCCAGAAAATTGGTGAGCTTGGCAGCGCGAAAGTTGCGCCACTGAATCCAGTCTGGGTGAGTGGGCGGCTGATTAGGCAGCATCAGCGGGAATCGCACGGAGAGCCGGGGGGGAGCCTGAGCGTACTGAGCCGTAAACTGCGCGATGGTCGCAGCGTCATAGCCGCCGTTGAAAGGTGTGGCGGGCAATCGGTCATCGCCCTGTACACCCGCCACTCCGTAGTTCTGGACAACTTCCCGCATCAAGGCAATCAAAAAATCCTGCACCTCCGGGTCAAAGGCATTCATCCAGGCTAGCGGATGGCCACTGCGATTCACCAGCAGCTTGCCGTCTTGATCGCGTCCGCCCCAGTGCGGTTTGGTGCTGATGATATGGCCACCGCTGAGATCGGCGGAGCAGGCAAAGCCATATTCAAACCAGGGAACGACGCTGAGGCCGACCGCACTCGCCTCCTCTACAATCTCTTGGAGCGGGTCGCGGCTGCCATAGAGTGGGTCAATGCCGAAGTCAGCTCCAAACTGCCGCTGCATCTCGGCGCTTTTGTACAGCGTCCAGCCCTTGTTCCAGACGACAGGATAGAGTGTGTTGAAGCCGCTGTCGGCCAAGAGGTGCATGGCGCGTTTGATCCGCTCCCGCGACTGCAAAACTTTGCTAGCCACGTTGGTGAGCCAAACGCCCCGAACTGGCGTCTCATCACGTTTCATGCCATCCTATACCATTGCACTAGCAGCGCTGGCTAGCATCGCTACTTCAGGTTAACCACCCGTGCAACTAGCGCCAGCACGTCAGTCCGGCTCAGCTTCTCTCTGCCGTCGGCCAGCGCTTCGAGCGTGCCATGCGCCAGGGTGAGCGGAATCCGACAGAAAGTGAGGGCGGGGCCGTCAGGGAGTGCCTGCGTATAGGCATCGGCCAGCGTCAGGTTGCGGCGGGCATAGGCCGTCATTTGGGCGACATCCCAGCCAGTCGGAAAGAAAGTCACGCCGCGCTGCCGATCATCTGAGTGGTTGCGAAGAATATTGACGGCCTGTAGCCCCCGCCCAAAGCCGATGGCCTCAGTGCGGTTGGTCGTCGTGCCATCATGCCAAGCCCAGAGATCGGAGAGCAGCAATCCCACGGCTCCGGCCACGCCGAAGGTATAGCGATCGAGATCGGCCTCGCTCTGCACCTGCCAGTTAACCTCGGCCCAGCTAGCCATCCGGTCGGCCATGGCGGCGGTGGCATCCCAAATCCGAGGCGCAATGCTCTCTGGAGCCAGGATTGCCCATTCCCGTACTCTCAAGGTGACTTCGGGCAAGATGGTATGCGTCGAGCCAAATCCGGTGGCAAAGGCATCGAGATCAAAGCCATTGACGGCAGATTGTAGCGTCTGGCTGATTGAGCGCAGGAGTTGGGCTTTGGTCAGGTTGTCAAGCTCAGGGTGATCTTCGATTTCGTCAATGGCTCGCATACAGAGATAGGCAGAGGCCACGGCTTCTTGCAGTCCTGACGGCAGCTGACGAATCGGAATATAGAACGTTCGGCTGGTCTCTTTGAGAATTTCTAGGGCATCTCGACGCAGATCCATCTGGCACTCCTTAATGTAATCCTCACAACGGCAGCTGATAGCCTATGACTCTTGCGAAATCACATCGGCCTCAGCTTACGTGCCAAGATACCCTCTTGTTCTTAGCCTGTCCATAGCCCAGCCAGATGATTTGGCTAGCCGCAAGCTTTGACCTGATTTTGACAGGTTTCTTCTCATCTGATGCTGATAGTGCCAGACTGGTATTGTAAACAGGGAATATTCCCCAAATTACCGCCAAACTGCCCTCAGTTATCATGAAGCCCAAATTCATCGTCCAAGCTGTTTTGTTTACCGCGATTTCGGGTCTGGGATGGTTGCTGCCGCTGGCTCAAGTGCGAGCTGATGAGGCAGAAACAGAAGTCATTCCATCCACAGGGCAGGTGATTCCTTTTGCCTGCTACAACCGAGCTGGTGACATCATCTATACAACTATCACCCCGCAGAACACGGTGGGCTGGGATCTGGGCTGTCGTGAGGTGCAGTACGAAAGCGACGATCCAGATGCGGCTCCGCTTGCCTATTTTCAGTGCTTTAATGTCAACGGCAACACGGCCTTTTTGACCGTTGATGAGCAGATCGCCAAAGAATCAGATCTGTACTGCCGCCAGATTGGGACGCGGCTCAGCAATCCAATTCCGGTGCGACCGGTATTTTACGAATGCTATACAGCAGCAGGCAACTTGGCCTTCACGACCAGCTACCCGCAGGATACCTTTGGCTGGAAGCCGGGATGCCGCGAGCTGCAATACCAGGATGAAGTTGTAGCCCAGCAGCTCATTTCACCCCGCAGCAGCTACGAGTGCCTAGACACCAGCGGCTATGTGTCGTTCGTGACCTATGATCCGCAGGTGGCGAGGCAGTGGCGGATTGGCTGCCGCGAGGTCAAGCTCTAGGGCTGTTCAACCGGAATTAACCTAGCAAAGCCTACCTGCGCTTGCCCGCGAGACAGCACGTAGGCTTTGCTAAAAGTAAAGGGCGATTGCGATCTGTGACGATCGAATCACCCTCAGCTGATTGCAGACTAGGATTCAAATCATTGAATCGAAGCTCGCTCCAGAGTAGGCAAACTGTCTTAGCGATCTGGTAGTCAAAGGCACAAAAAAACGGGACTGGTGAATTTACTGCATGGTAGGATGCTGGTTTTGCATGTTGAACTGGCTGATCCAGCGCAGGTGACCCGATCTGTAGCAACTGCGGCTTGACCTGCCACGAACCCCCGAAAAAAACTAATAGCTACCAGCAGTTTTTCTTGTCGTCCGCTAGACCATAGGAAAAACCAGGCAGCGATATACTATTCGTGGAGAGTAACAAACCGGTCGGCGAGAAACATGAGCGCAGGAATCGACTTACAGACTAGCTTTATCGAACTTCTTCAGGGCTATGGACTGACTCCCGGCTTAGCCAAAGTCGTCTGGATGCCGCTGCCAATGGTGCTGATTGTCGGCGCAGTCACAGTGCTGGCGCTGGTTTCCACCTGGTTAGAGCGCAAGGTTTCTGCGGCAGCTCAGCAGCGGATTGGGCCAGAATATATGGGGCCGTTTGGTCTGCTGGTGCCGGTCGCTGACGTACTCAAGCTCCTGTTCAAAGAAGACATTATGCCTGCCAAGACTGATCCCTGGCTGTTTAGCTTGGCGCCGCTCTTGGTCTTCATTCCGATTTTTCTGTCGTTCTTGATTGTGCCATTTGGCCAAAATTTGCTGATCTCAGACTTAAATATCGGCATTTTCCTCTGGATCTCGCTCTCCAGCATTGCCCCGATTGGCCTGCTGATGGCGGGCTATTCCTCTAATAACAAATATTCGCTGCTGGGCGGACTGCGGGCGGCGGCACAGTCGATTAGCTACGAGCTGCCGCTGGCGCTGGCGGTGCTGGCCGTGGTGATGATGTCCAACTCGCTTAGCACCATTGATATTGTCAACCAGCAGTCGGGCTACGGCATTTTGAGCTGGAACGTCTGGCGGCAGCCGGTGGGCTTCGTGATTTTCTGGATCGCAGCGCTGGCTGAATGCGAGCGGATGCCGTTTGACCTGCCGGAAGCTGAAGAAGAGTTGGTGGCGGGCTACCAGACTGAATATAGTGCCGTCAAGTTCATGCTGTTTTACGCTGGATCTTACGCCAATCTGGTGCTCTCAGCGCTGATGGTGGCGGTGCTCTATCTGGGCGGCTGGGGCTTCCCGATTTCAGTCAGTGCCATTGCCGACTGGATTGGGGTCAGCGAAACCACGCCTTGGCTTCAGGTGATTACGGCGAGCTTGGGCATCGTGATGATGCTGTTTAAGGCCTATCTGCTGCTGTTTATCGCCATTCTGCTGCGCTGGACGGTGCCCCGTGTCCGCATTGACCAGCTGCTTGACCTGGGCTGGAAGTTTTTGCTGCCCGTCTCGCTGGCCAACCTGCTGCTGACTGCTGGCCTGAAGCTGGCTTTCCCGGTAGCTTTCGGCGGCTAATTTACTTCCCCTTACTCACTCTTCAAACCCTTGCCAACACCATGCTGAAATTTCTCAAGCAAGTCACCGACTATACCCAAGAAGCGGTTCAGGCCGCTAAGTACATTGGGCAGGGCTTGGCGGTAACGTTTGATCACATGGGTCGCCGCCCCACCACCGTCCAGTATCCCTACGAAAAGCTAATCCCCTCAGAGCGGTTTCGGGGACGGATTCACTTCGAGTTTGACAAGTGCATCGCCTGCGAGGTCTGCGTCCGCGTCTGCCCGATCAACCTACCCGTGGTGGACTGGGAGTTCAACAAAGAAACCAAGAAGAAAAAGCTGAATCACTACAGCATCGACTTCGGGGTCTGCATCTTCTGCGGCAACTGCGTCGAATATTGCCCCACCAACTGCCTCTCGATGACCGAGGAATATGAGCTAGCCACCTATGATCGGCATGAGCTGAACTACGACAACGTGGCGCTGGGTCGCCTGCCCTACAGCGTCAACAACGCTGATCCGATGGTGCAGCCGCTGCGCGAATTTGCCTATCTGCCCAAGGGGCGCTTTGATCCGCATGACCTGCCTGCCGGATCGCGTCGCGCAGGCAAGCTGCCAGAAGAGCTGCTAGAAGAGACAGCAGACCAATAAATCAGGTGCGGCAGCTTAAGCACAGTTAGTCGAATAGGCAGCTAACTAGCCAAGTTAATCAAATAGGCAAGCAGTTTTTGTGGGGAGAATCACGACGTGAATTTAGCAGAAGGCGTTCAGTTCGTTTCGTTTTTGGTGCTGTCGGCGATGATGATTGGCGCGGCGCTAGGCGTGGTGTTGCTGGCCAATATCGTCTACTCAGCATTTTTGCTGGCGCTGGTGTTTATCAGCATGTCGGGGATGTATATTTTGCTTAATGCGGGCTTTGTGGCCGCCGCTCAAATCCTGGTCTATGTCGGCGCAGTCAACGTGCTGATTCTGTTTGGGATCATGCTGGTGAACAAGCGCCAAGACTTTGTTGCGATCAAAAACGCCTGGGTTGGCAGGGCAGCTACGGCTGCGGTCTGTATTGGCCTGTTCGCGCTGCTCTCGACAATGGTACTGGCAACCCCTTGGGCGATTTCCGATCTGAGGCCGATTGGCGACGGGGCGATTGTGGCAATTGGCAAGCATTTCTTCACGGACTATCTGCTGCCGTTTGAGCTGGCTTCCGTGCTGCTGCTGATGGCGATGATTGGCGCAATTGTGATTGCTCGGCGCGACTTTCTGCCTGACGATCTGCCTGGAGACAGCCCAGAGCCGCCTGTGCTGACGCTCCCAGAGCGCCCGCGCGAGGCGATCACCGCCCAGAAATAGAGTTTGCTTTTGCCCAGCTGTTTGCCATATCTGCCCAATCATCTCAACTATCTGAACCACAATCATGCAGCTACAGTACTTTTTGCTTCTGGCCGCCGCCCTGTTTTGTATTGGCATCTATGGCCTTGTCACCAGCCGTAACGCCATTCGGGTGCTGATGTCGATTGAGCTACTGCTCAACTCGGTCAACCTCAACATGATGGCTTTTTCCAACTACCTCGACCCGCAGCAGATTCGCGGCCAGGTGTTTGCCGTGTTTGTAATCACGATTGCGGCGGCTGAGGCGGCGGTTGGCTTGGCGATTGTCCTATCGATCTATCGCAATCGGGGCACGGTCGATATGGAGCAGTTCAACATGCTGAAATGGTAGGCTTGAGGCTGGCCATGCAGTCAGGCTGGCGATGCAAAACCTGTGAACTTAAACCAAGTCATCATCAGCTACAAGGCCGGAGATGCGTTTAGCCAGCGGCGAGCTGAGCAGTGCGCTAGTCAGCTAGAGAAGCGTGGCTGTCGAGTTTGGATGGGACCTAGCGGCCCAAAAGACAATCCCTATCCGGTGTTTCTAGCCTCAGTGCAGCCACCGATTGATCTGGCAATTGTGCTGGGCGGTGACGGTACGGCGCTGGCAGCCGCTCGGCATCTGGCTCCTGACGGCATCCGGATTCTGGCGGTGAATATTGGCGGGCATCTGGGCTTTTTAACGGAATCCGCCGATTTATTTCAGGACACAGAGCAGGTCTGGGACAGACTGCTGAGCGATCGCTACGCTGTGCAGCGCCGGATTATGCTGCGCGCCATGACTTTTGAGGGCAACCGCACCAACCTGGAGCCAATGAGCGACTGCTACTTTGCGCTCAACGAAATGTGCGTTAAACCCGCTTCTGCCGACCGGATGATCACCTCATTTCTCGAAATCGAAATTGATGGCGAAGTGGTGGATCAGTATCAGGGCGATGGGCTGCTGGTCGCTACTCCCACCGGCTCGACCTGCTACACGCTGGCGGCGGGCGGCCCGATTATTCATCCCGGCCTGGATGCGCTGGTGCTGACCCCAATTTGCCCGCTCAGCCTGTCCAGCCGTCCGATTGTGCTGCCTGCGGGTTCGGTTGTGAGCATCTGGCCGCTGGCGGATCGCGAACTGAACACGAAGCTCTGGATGGACGGGGTGCTGGCGACCGCCATCTGGCCGGGACAGCGTGTCGATATTCGGATGGCCGATCGTCCGGCAGAGTTTATTTTGCTACGCGAAAACCATTCCTACTATCAGACGCTGCGCGAGAAGCTGCAATGGGCCGGAGCGCTGGTGCGGCACAGCAGTCATCCTCACAATTAAACGCATAGAGCGATAGAGGACGTTACAGAATAGTCAAAAATTGTGTAGTTCTGGTGAAAATGCTGAAGCTTCGCGCTAGGTGGTTTTACGGAATGTATGATAAAGATGTTGTCAGATTCATAGAATCCATGAATAGTTCTGCTGGAAAGGGCTTGAAAGCAAATCCCTTTGTGACAGTGCGCGATCCGCAGACAGGCCAGTGGCAGGTCTATCGGCCAGACGACCGTTCCAGTTCCCTCAATGCCAACTCCAGCCAGTCCAGTCAATCTGCTAATGGTCAATCTGCTAATGAGCGATAGACTGCCATTCTCTGTTCCAACCCCTTCTCCTCAACCGACCTAAGTCTTGCACATCAGCCCTCTGGCGAATCTCGGCTGTATCTACCTGCAACCTCTACCTGCAAAATTGCTCTATAGAGTTTCCTGAATCGCAATCTCCTGAATTTCCTGAGTCATATCGCCAACCCGCTCGCGACCTTCACTTCAGCGATAGGTTAGGGCGCAGGCTGGGTTGAGTCACTTCAAGCGATCGCAAGTTTTAACCGACTATTGATTGAGATCAATTAACTGATTGAGATCAATTAACGCCAAAAAAGAGCGCTTAGGTTGCCAAGCGCTCTATCGTCACAAAGCTGCAATCACAAAGCTGCAATTTCCAGCGTCAGTTACGCTTAAAGGATTCCAGCCAGCCGCGCAGCAGATCGTCTGCCACGCCGCGACCGCCCAAACCAAACGAGATGCCAATCGCCACGGCAATCGCGCCCAGCAGCAGCCCAAAGGCCAGATTGACGATGTTGGAAGCCACGCCCATCCGATCTAGCGCCATCGCCACCGAGAAGGCAATGATCGCAATCCGCGCCGCCTGACCCAGCAGGCGCGTTTGGCGACCGCCAGAGCGGCTGATCAAAGTGAAGGCCAGATTTGCTAGGTACAGGCCAATCCCCAGCACAATCAGGCCACCCAAAATATTGGCAGAAGAGGCCAGAATCGCCCGGACGATATCGGTCAGTACAGCAAAGTCCAGCTTTTCAACGGCAGCCACCGCACCTGTCAGCATGATCGCCACCAGCACCACCAACCCAGCAATTTCAGAGGGAGTCTGTCTGGGCAGCGAACTCTGGCTGGGCGGAATCACCGTTGACTGACCCAGCGGGGATTGACCCAGCGGTTCAGGCGGCGGCTCGGCAATGGGACGTACAGCTGGTGGAGTTGAGAACCCCAGCCAGTCAAAGACGTTATTGAAGCCAACGCTGGTCAGAGTCTGCGCCACCAGATCGGCCACAAATCGGCCAATTACATAGGACACGCCCAGAATCAGCGCTGCCGTAAAGATTTTGGGTAACGCCGCCAAAATCTGCCCCAGCATCGCCACGGCTGGCGCTGAAATCGCCTCAATCTGCAGCGCGTTCAAGGCCGCAATCACTGTCGGCAACAGAATCAGCACGTAGACAACCGTGCCTAGCAGCGCCGAAAGCGACAGCCCGCCCGTAGCGGCAGATTGCGTCAGACCCATCTGCGCTCCAACGCGATCCGTGCCGACTGCCGCTAAAAAGTTGGTGACGATCGTCCGGACGACTTTGGCCACAAACCAGCCGACTACCCCAATCAAAATGGCGTTGAGGATGCGAGGCAGCGCCGAAAGAATCTCGTCGAGCAGATTTTGCACCGGAGCCAGCGGCCCTTGCAGATCCAGCACGCCCAAAATCAGCGGCAGGAAAAACAGCAGCACAAACCAGTAGAGGGCGTTGCCGAAAGTTTCGTTCAGCGATAGGGTTTCGCGCGGCGGCGCAGCCATTGGGTCGCCAAACTCAGAGCTGCGGGAAGCAGGCTGATCCGGCCCCGCCAGTCGGTTGATTTTGTCGTCTAGGTTAAACTGGCTCAGGCCGCGCGTCACGATTGTCTTGGCCACGGTTGCCACCACCCAAGCCACGCCTGCTAGGACTGCGGCTCCGGCAATTTTGGGCAGGTAGTCAAAAATCTGCTGCAAGAAAGAATTGAGCGGTGCCGAAACGGTGGAGAGCTGGAGCGCGTTCAAAAACGCCACGATCACGAAGGCCATGATTAGCCAGAACACAGCCGTGCCGACCCATTTTTCGATCGGGATCGCGTTATCGGCTCCTTGGCGACCTGAAACCCAGCCTGCTAGACGATTGTCAAATTCAGTACGCTTCAGCAACCCCTGAATTGCGGCAGAGATGATAGTCGCCACCAACCAGCCAATGATCAAAATGGCTAGAGCGCCCAGCAAATTGGGCAAGTAAGACCCGACGCGAGAAATAAACTGTCCGGTGGAATTGACGGTTGCTTCGACGGGATTGGCCTGAGCTAGCCAGGGGTTGACTAACCCACCCATCCAGAGGGCGGAGACACACCAAATGTAGTTCATGGGCTTCTTCGAGAGAACATTACAGGTACGGGCTTGAAAGATAAACGAGAGGAGTTTGGTAGTAAAAGCAGTAAAAAAGTAAGCTACTTTTAGGAAACTGCGGAGTTTGCCACAGCACCAAAGTCGAAAATTATGGCAAGCCAACACCAAGTCTGTTTTCTATACATTAAACCTGATTTTCTCTGATAAATACATTATTTCTGAGTGTTGACTTGAGTGTTGACTACAGTTGGCCAGCCTGACTACCAGAGGGCTGCTAGAGTACAGAAGCCTAGAAGTTATTTCCATCAATGCCCAAGCAGGTTTTTGAGCAGTCGATTCAAATTAATGCCAGCGCCGTAGCGGTCGAACAATGTTTCACCGATCTGATTTTGATGCACCGCTGGCTGAATCCGGCGCTGCGCTGTGAGCCAATTGGCGACTGGAACACCGCGATTGGCAGCAAAAGTCGGTTTGTGATTCAAATCCCGCTGATGCAGCCGCAGCTGATGAGCACTGTGGTTGAGCGTCAGCCCGGACTGGTGGTTTGGGAGTTCCGGGGCTTTTTTCAAGGCCGCGACCGCTGGGAATGCCAGCCAACTGAGCAAGGCACAACGCTGCTCAACCGTTTCGAGTTCAGCATCCCTAACCGGATTGTTCAATATGGCTTCAACCGCTTTGCCCTCGACTGGACGCGGCAGGACATGCAGGCACAGCTACGCCGCCTGAAGCGGGTGGCCGAAGAGGTCTATCAGGGGAGCAGCTAATTTTGAGCTTGCGCCCCCTGCTGTCGTAACAGCGCTTCAGCCCAGTCTGCATCGGCTGGCGCAAGGGGCGGCCTGAGAGGCTGACTGTAGTCGATTGCTAGATGGTATCGACCTCGGCGGTAAACCTGATTCAGAATCGGCTGCAACTCCAGCGGTAGTTCTGGCTCACGGGGGCTGAGCGGCACCCAAACTTGCGGGATCGGTTGTCGCAAATCAAAACCATAGAGCTGGGCGCGGGGGCGATCAGGACTGCGGCTGACCAGAATTCGATAGTCAGATGCACCTGCACCTTGCATGGGTAAAGACCGTCCGCCTCTGAGCAGATCAACCTCTACCAGATGTGTCAGGCTCAGCAGAACTTGATTGCGCTTGCGTTCATATGCCTGTCTGCCCTCTCCAGAGCGCTTGTTTTTGGGTGACAGAATCTCAATCGCTGTGATCACAGCGCCCGTTGCGACCTCTCGAATTTCCAGGTAGCGCTCCTGCACCGTTTCAACCATCGGCAACAGTACAGTCGTCGGTTCGGCGGTGGCAACGGCTGTAGCTGGCTCTGTAGCTGTAGCCTGCGCCAGAATCGCCACGTCTGGTAAGCCAACCAGCAGGCTTTCATCCGGATCTAGATCGGTCTCTAGATAGGTGCGTTTCTCAATCGCCACCCAGTACTGCTCGTTGAGCTGTTCACTCAGCTGATCAGCAATTGCCACAATCAGGCGGCTATGTACCTCTGGCCACAGCTCAGCAGTTTCGAGATAGGGATCAACGCCAGGAAAGGGAGATGGCATGAGACTGCTCCAAAAATTGCGCTGGCGAATCTTCAGGCCGGAACTACAATCTGCTCGTTGCCCGACAACCCAAAGGCCGTATGGATCACGCAGAGCGCCTCAACACCTTGATCTTCGGCCACCAAACAGCTCACCTTAATTTCTGAAGTGGCGATCATTTGAATGTTGATTTTGGCCTCGGCTAGCGCGCGAAACATCTGCGCCGCCACGCCGGGACGACCTACCATGCCTGTACCGACAATGCTGACTTTGGCAATCGAGCGATCGACTGCAATTTCGCCAAAGCTGAAACTCGCAGCCTGCAAAATCGTCAGTGCTGCGTCCACATCCCCTGCCGCCACCGTAAAGGCAATGTCGCGGGTGGCCACGCTATCAATCAAGCGGCAGCGCTGCGACTGGATAATCATATCGACGCTGATGTTCTGCTCAGCTAGCAGGCTAAACAGCCGCGCTGCCATGCCGGGTTGGTCAGGCACATGCCGGATTGCGAGCTGAGCTTGCTTCAGGTCGAGTGCCGCACCGCGCACCGGAGGTAAATCAGCAGCGCGCACTCGCCGCCGCGATTTGGCCGCTCTGCCCGCCACGCCAAAGGCTTCAGAGAGCGCTGCCACCGCCCGCTCGCAGTCCGCTTCGGCAATTGCACAGCTTACCTGCACTTCTGAGGTGGAAATCATTTCGATATTCACTTTTGCTGCCGCCAGCGTCGAGAACATCTGCGCCGCCACCCCCGGTCGGCCAATCATCCCCGCCCCGACAATGCTGACTTTCGCCATACGCCGCTCAATCATGACCTCCGCCTCGCCCATCAGCGGAGCTGCGGAGTTGCGGAGCGCTGGCGCAATCGCCGCCGCCACTGCCTCCGCCCGACTCAGCGAATTCTGCGTCACCGTGAAGGCAATGTCGTTACTGTTGCCCTCATGGATCGACTGAATAATCAGATCCACATCCAGATCTTGACTGGCAATCTCGCCAAATAGCCGCGCCGCGATGCCGGGACGATCCGGAACCCGCAGCAGCGCCACCTTCGCCTGATCGGTGTCAAACTCCACCGCATCGACAGGATGGGCAATTTCCAAGCCCTGCAACGAGCGCGGCTGCGGCACAGGTGAAATTACTCTCGTCCCCGGCTGATCCGACCAGCTAGAGCGCACCACCAGCATCACGCCATAGTTGCGGGCAATTTCGACTGCGCGCGGATGCAGCACCTTTGCGCCCAGGCTAGCCAACTCCAGCATCTCGTCAGCGGTGATCTCGTCCATCAGCTGCGCGTCGGGAACCAGACGTGGATCGGTCGTGAGAATGCCGGGAACATCTGTGTAAATCTCGCAGAAGTCCGCTCCCAGAGCCGCCGCCAGCGCCACCGCCGAAGTGTCTGAGCCGCCCCGCCCCAATGTGGTGATCTCCAAATCAGACTGGCTGCTGATCCCCTGGAATCCCGCCACGACCACAACACGACTGTCAGCCAAATGGCGCTGCATCCGCTCGGTGGCAATATCAAGAATGCGTGCCCTTGTATGCTCGGCCTCTGTCACGATCCCCACCTGCGCCCCAGTCAGCGAGATCGCGGCTTGCCCCAGCTCTTGTAGCGCCATGCTGAGCAGCGCAATCGACACCTGTTCGCCCGTCGAGAGCAGCATATCCAGCTCGCGGCGGCTGGGCTGAGCCGAAATTTCATGCGCCAGCTTCACCAGCCCGTCGGTGGTTTTGCCCATCGCCGAAACCACCACCACCACGCCGTGACCCGCCTTAGCCGTCTGCACCACCCGCTGAGCTACCGCCTGAATCCGCTCCACCGAACCTACCGACGTGCCGCCATATTTTTGAACAATCAGTGCCATGCCTGCTGCCTAGCCATCCCGCTTGAGCGCTCTTCTGATCTACTAAAGTTAGCAGAATTACCGGGAATTCGGGCAGCCGAATCGCAGATTGCCGCTGTTCACTTCACGATACTTAACGGCAATTTGGTGCTAATTTAACATTGCTCCCGTTGCCTGATGATCCGACCTGTGAGCATAATGCTTCCAGAGGTTTTGCCTCGCCCTAGGAGCGTCGGGTGGGGCAGAGCCTCGCACTATTTAGATCACGATAGATTACGGACAAACCCCGTATCAAGGCATACAGTCACTCGGCACGTCCAGCCAGGTTTTGCGCTGAGCCGACTGCTGCGTTAAATCCATGAGCATCTGGCTATAGATGCCCTCTCGCAGCGAAGGAGTTAGCATCTCTCGCCGCTCGATGCTCTCCACCCAGCGATCCACCACCCGCACAAACGGAGCCAGCCGTCCGTCGGAATAGGTTTTGGCAAAAGCCAAGCGCTCTGGAATCTCCAGTTCGCTCAGCGGTGCGCCCTGCCGACTACCCCAGAGCTTGAACCCATGCACGTAGTCGCTTTGATTGTCGCTGCCTAACACCAGCGTCCCCTGATCGCCGTAGATCTCCAGCCAATGTCCGCGCCCTTGATAGGTCACGGCGCTGAGGCTAGCCTGCACCGGAGTCCCGTCTGCCAGCTCCAGCATCAGTAGGCAAGTATCATCTGCATCCACGGGCTTGGCTTCCCCAGTCGTTGGATCAGGTCGAGTCGCAATCGCGGTACTGAGCTGCCCTGAAAGCTGCCGCACTGCGCCAAACAGCCAGCTCACATAGTCAAATAAATGCGAGCCAATTGCCCCCAGCGCTCCGCCGCCCTGGTCTTTGCGGGCATACCAGTTCCAGGCGCGATTTGCATCTGCCCGACCCGAAACCAGCCAGTCAATTTTGATCAGCCGCTTCTGCCCTACGTAGCCCTCGGCCAGCAGTTCGGCTAGCCGTTGCCAAGCGGGCACAAACCGAAACTCAAAGTCGAGCGTCACGATGGCCTGCTGGGCTTGGGCTAGCTCGTACAGCTCCAGCGCTTCCCGCACGGTCAGCGTTGTCGGCTTCTCGAGCAGCACATGCTTGCCAGCCTTCAGCGCAGTTTTAGCCATTTCGTAATGCAGAAATGGCGGGGTCGAGATACTCACGGCTTCTACAGTCGGCAGCGCCACAATTTCTTCCAGGCTGTCGCTAGCCTGCGGAATCTGATGCTGTTGAGCAATGGCAGTCGCTTTGGCCAGATCGCGATGATAGACAGCTACAACTGCGGTGCGCGGATGAATTTGCAGCCCCGGCAGATGGATCTTCTGTCCAAAGCCCGTCCCCACCAACGCCACACCAATCTGTGTCTTGTCCATACGCCACCTGAAGCTCAGCAAGCTGATCTTATGCGATTCTGCACCTAGCTTCACCAGAGTTTTACAAGGATTGGCTATGTTGCTTTATTCAGGGCATGTTACTGATTGTGAAAGTACCAATCGTAAAAGTTTCAATCGTACGGGGAGCCTGCATGTTGCTGAAAATCGAAGCTGACAAAATCATCCTGCTGGTGATCTTAGTGGGTCTGGTATTCCTGGTCGGGCACGCCCAGTCGCGGTTTGATATCTGCCGCAGAATCGGCCAGAAAAACATTGGCTGCGTGCTGAAGTTCGAGTAGATTAGTTCGACTAGATCAGATCGAATGCAGCTTAGAATTTCAGTATCGCGCTTGAGCCGCCCCTATGTCTGCCGTCACCTTCCGCCTCACGCCCTTTGATCTGACTGACGAAGCCTTCTATTCAGCTTTGTCAGCACAATCCTGATGTTAAATTTGAGCGCACAGCCAGCGGAGAACTAGTCGTTATGCCACCGACAGGCGGAGCAGGCGGAAAGCGGGAAGCTGATTTGATTTACGAAGTAGTAGGCTGGAATCGCAGAGCGAATCTGGGGGTTGTGTCCAGCTCGTCGGCTGGCTTCAAGTTGCCCAACGGCGCAGATCGTTCGCCCGACGCAGCCTGGGTGTCTCAAGACCGCTGGGATAGCCTCACGCCTCAGCAGCAGCGCCGCTTCCCGCCGCTTGCGCCCGATTTTGTGATCGAGTTGCGCTCCGAAACTGACGCGATAGAAAGCCTGCGCGCCAAAATGCAGGAGTATCTGGAAAACGGTGTGCGGCTGGGCTGGCTGATCAATCCGCAAGATCGGCAGGTCGAGATTTGCCGCTTGGGTGAGCCAGTTGAGCTGCTAGCCGCCCCTGCCAGCCTGTCGAGAGAGGCCGTTTTGCCAGGGTTTGTGCTGGAGCTGAGCCGTATCTTTTGAGCAAAGGCAGCTACTTAAAGCTGAAAGCTGCCACCGCCAGACAGCCCCAGCCCAGCAGAAAGGCGGCTCCGCCCAACGGGGCTAATGCTCCCAGCCACTTAACGCCCGAAAAGCTGAGCGCATAGAGGCTGCCCGAAAAAATCAGCACGCCCGCGATGAATCCAAACCCTGCGGCATTCAGCCAGACCTGAGCAGCCTCGGTACGGCTCAGCAACAGCGCCACGGCCAGCAGCGCCAGCGCGTGATACATCTGATAGCGAGCCGCCGTTTCAAAAATTTCTAGTGCGCGTTCAGGCAGCGTTGCTTTGAGCGCATGGGTGGCAAATGCGCCTGCCGCTACAGCTAGCCCGCCTAGCAGCGCTGCCGTCAGCAGAAAGACCCGGATCATAATCTGGCGCTCTCCGCAGTTGTCCCCGCAGCCGCCCTCGAAATTGCTAGATCGGCAGACTCTAGCTCAAAATAATAGGTGATGTTGCCAACCTCGCTCACGTCATAGTCTGCGTTAAATTCTAGAGCGCGCTTGTCCAGATATGCTTTGGCTAGCTTGCCATCCAAACCGCTAGCAATCGAAAACTGAATCACGTTAATATAGCCCCGGTTCTTTTTCAAGAGCTGAAAAAAGCTGTCTTGCAGCGACATTTGCTGCTGCTGCTGCGCCTGCCGCCGCTCAAAATAGATCAGCCAGCCGCCCAGTCCCAGCAGCGGCGGCCCGACAAACAGCAGCGAGGCTCTTAGCTCCTCTCTATCTTGAGCAGGCGTAGCCGGATGCTGCAATTTGCTGACCGCGACGGAGCTAATCAGCAAGCCTAGCACCAAGACTGCCGCATTGCGGAACTCTGCTTTCCTGCCGACTAATTTCATATGCCTAGCTGCCGAAACATTGTCGGTTATTCTAGCGAGATTATCGGGTCGCTTCCAGCAGCCGCGAAAAATAGAACCGAGTTTTGGTCATGGCGTTGCGCTGCACCTGCCAGCCGTTGGCCTCTAGCGCTTTCACAATCTGGCTTTCGCGGTGTAGATAGGCGCGGGTGGCTTTGCTGGGGCCTGGGAAGAAGTCGCCAATTTTCTTGAGCAAGCTATAGGCCAGCGTTTTGGGGGCAAAGCTGAGAATCAGCCGCGACTCAGCCAGACTGCTCAAATGCGTGATCATCTCCATTGCCTTGTCCTGCGGGTAGTGGATCATCACATCCAGGCAGACAACCGTGTGGTAGCTACCGCTGAGCGCCTCTAAGTCCTGCACGGCAAAGCTAGGATTGCGGCTCTGACCCAGCTCAGCCTGCGCCCGGACTTGCGCTTCGCCGACCATTTTTTCGGAAATGTCGCTGGCGAACACCTGCGCTCCCATCGCGGCAAGCGGAATGCTGAGACTGCCCACGCCGCAGCCTGCATCGCAGAAGCTCAGTCCTGCGAGCTGCTCGTCTGTCTTCAGCCAGCCCAGCACCGTATCGACCGTTTGCTGATGCCCGACTCGGATATCGAGCTGCACTTTGTTGACCTCACCATCGCCGTAGATCCGCCGCCAGCGGTCAAATCCCGTCGCGTTAAAATATTCGCGCACGACTGTTTTCTCATCAGTCTGATTCTCTATTGCCGTCATAGTCTTTCGTTGAAATCTCAAAACTTTTAGCCCTCAGCGATCCTAGTATGATTCGCTGCGGTTTGGCGCAGGACTTTGACCTGATTTGACGCAGCCTGACTCAGCAGGTAATAAAACTCAGAGAAATCACGATTCAGCGCTAGAAACCGGATCTAGCAATTTGCTTAGAGTCTGTTCAAGACTGGTAAATACTGAGCGTTTTGCAACGCTCTACGGAGAATTCAATCCGTACAAAATGGCGTTATTGTCGGTTCTATAAAGCATTTCTCTCGGCTATTTGCAGCATGAGATTCAGCGCGCATGATGGAGAAGACAGATGCAGAGACCACGCAATCTCGATTTATCTGTCTTGAACCTATGTCCTGAAGCTATTTTCCTCGACCTATCATCCTCTGCGCCTAGACCCATGAACAAAACTTTTCTAACTAGCCTGTTTGCGGCAACGGTAACTGTGGCAGCTGTTGTGGCTCAAGCGCTACCTGCGGCAGCGTTCTCCTGGAATAATGCCTGGACTCAGTCCAAAATTTACAGCAAGTCTGAAACTGGCTTTGACGATACGCCCTACCAGCAGTATGTGCAGGCTGAACAACTCGCACTACCCAATAGCGGTCTGTTTCAGCTTGATCCCAGCAAGCTAAAGCTGAAATATGCTCATGATGTTTCAGTCTTTTTCATCAACGAAGGCGCAGGCTATCGCAACCAGTTGGCCTATGAAGCGACAGGTGCAACTCAAGGTTCTGGCCTGATCTTCAACGATGTGTCCTCTAACGAATCGATCGGCAACTGGGGTGGCAATACGCTGAAGCTAGGCGATGGCGTGAAGCTAGGCAGCTTTGCGGGTGGAACGCAGCTCGACTTTTGGCTGCGGGCAGATGGCCTGAATCGCGGCGACGGAGCCAACATCTTTGGCACAGAGACCGCCGTCAATACTGACAGACTGCAACATGCCGTGGCCTATGCCTTTGATAAGTACCTGATGATTGGCTTTGAAGATCTGTATGGCGATCTGTGGGCATCGGGACAAGATGCGGCGACTGGTCGCTGGAACGAAAATTCTGACCGCGACTTTAACGACGTGGTGTTTATGGTTGACATCGGTGAAGCCAACGTCAAGAGCTTGACCAGCGTGCCTGAGCCTGCAACTACGGCAGCGCTGCTGGGTCTGGGGGCTGTCAGTCTGCTGAAGCTGCGGCAGCGCGGCAGCACTGCTGGTTAGTCTGGCTAGTCTAAGAAATTAGGATTAGCCTTCGGGTTTAGATTCCCGGCAGCTATCAGCGCAGCCTCGTCCTGAGCGTAGCCAGGGGAGGCTGCGCTAGTCTGGATTTAGTGCCCAACCTCACCAATCTAGCCCGCCCGCCATGATTCGCGACTATCATCCCGCAGATACAGCCGCGCTGGTCACCCTGTTTCGTAGCGCCGTGCTTCAGACGGCTGCTAGTCACTACAGCCCTGAGCAGGTGGTAGTCTGGTCGAGTCTTGTGGAGAACTTGGCACAATTTCAGTATCGCCTCAGCTTGGGCGTGACGCGGGTTGCTGTAGTGCAGCAGCAGTTAGCCGCCTTTGGGCAGCTCTATCCCAACGACCACATTGAATTTCTCTACACCGACAGTCGCTTTGCGCGTCAGGGCTACGCCACCTTGATCTATCAACAGCTTGAGGCTGAGGCCATCGCTCAGGGTGCCAGCAAACTCCGGACTGAAGCCAGCCATATCGCTCAGCATTTCTTCCTGAAAATGGGGTTTGAACTACTGGAGCTAGAAATTGTTGAGCGAGCAGGACTGTCGTTTGAGCGGTTCAAAATGCAGAAGCGGCTGACCTAGCTATCCTGCCCAGAAGTTAAACGAAAACAGAGCGCTGAACATGGCCAGCAGCAAAATACTAATCAGAGACCAAACTCGATCAAAGAGGGGAGAGTCACCCCAGTGACTCAAAACTAGGAACACTGACGGTACAGCCAGCAAGTATCTAGAAAAACTCCAGGCCGTACCGCAGGTGATCGAAACTAAGATCATCAGCAGACCGTAGATAGAGATGCCGGGATATCGCCTCAGCGTTAGTAAACAAGAGAAAATACCTAAAGCAATTGCTGAAAGCTCAATGGCATAGTAGACGGCAGCCGCAGCATTATCGCCAGACAGCGACAGAAATCCAGCGTTCCAAACCGAGGCCGCAGCGCGTAAGTTAAACAGACCACAGTTAAAGAACTGCTGCTGTACAGCTTGAAACGCCTTCCCCCAAAACGAGAATCGCCAGACTAGGTGAACAAAGACGGGAAGCAACAGAGCGACCGCCTGAAGCATCAGCTGTTGAGACAGCTCTCTCTGCCGCCGCACCGCGCCAATCCAGGCCCAGCCCAGCGGAATGATCAGCAGAATGCCAACTGCTCGCGTTAGGGTGGCTACTGTTGCCAGCAGCACTGCCCAGCCCCAATGCCGACGTAGCAATGCCAAACAGCCAAATGACAGCCCCACGTACAGCCCTTCGGTATAGACCTGCGCTAGGAAGAAGCCCGTTGGAAAACTCAGTAGGTAGGCTACTGCCCGAAATGCCTGTGCCTGCCCCTGATTTTGCTCGACCCAGCTAGCCAGCGCCAAGATGCCAGCCAAAGTTCCCAGTGCCGAAATGACTAATCCCGCCAGCGTCGCCGTCGCGATCGGTGTGAACCCCAGGATGCCCAGCGGATAGCTCAGCAGCCGCATCAGGTAAGGGTAGACCGGGTAGAAAGCGTAGTTGAGCGCTAAGGGTTTACTGGAGAGCAGCCCAGGCTGAGGCAAACGGCGAGCCTCTGGATCATCGTAGCCATACAGCGCCAGCGACAGGTAAAACTCGGAGTCCCAGGCCACCTGTGCGTTCATGAATGGGTCTGACAGGATGGGGCGCTGAGCGTTGCCTGTGCTGGCTGCTGTCCAGAATAGTGCTGAGTCGGGTCGCTGCACCTGATAGCGGGCAGTGACGGCAGCCTGATAGCCCCAGAGGACGAGCAGCCAGACCAGCCAGAGTCCGACAATCTGGCGCGCGAAGCGATTTATGGCTGAATTTGTAGGCGGCAAGTTTCTTGTCTCAAAACAGCGCAACTAGAACAGCGCCATCAGGCTGAATCGGCAGATGGATTGCCCCGGCTAGCTTCAGCATCGTTTTTAGCGTCAGCTTTGGCATCGGCAAGTCGGTCACTGGTGAACTGGCTGGGAATGTCTTCGGGTAGGAGTGTTGTCAGCACCTCGTCGGTGAAGTCCGAGAGAACGGCGAGTCGGTTGGCTTGACGCTCAATACTCTTTTCAAACAGATTTCGCACAATTCGAGCGTTGCCAAAGGTGCGGTCGCGGTTGTTATAAAGGCTGGTAAATACCTCTTTGAGCCGATATCGAGTGGCATCGGTGAGCTTAAAATGACTCTTAGCGCAAAATTTCTCAAAGATGGCCAGCAGCTCCTCTGGCTCGTAGTCATTAAAATAAAAGTAGCGATTGAATCGAGATTTTAGGCCAGGGTTCGATTCAATAAACTCTGACATCTCATCAGTATATCCAGCTACGATCACGACTAGCCGATCGCGATAGTCTTCCATGCGCTTCAGCAAGATGTCAATCGCTTCCTGGCCAAAATCACGACCCGCATCGCTAGGCACTAGCGCATAGGCTTCGTCAATGAACAGCACGCCGTCTAAGGCTGAAGTCACCAGCTCATCCACTCGCTTAGCCGTTTGGCCAATATAGCCCGCCACCATGCCAGCTCGATCGGTTTCGATTAGGTGACCTTTCTGGAGGAAACCCAGCCCTTGAAAGATGCGGCTAATCAAACGTGCAATTGTGGTTTTACCTGTGCCTGGTGGCCCGCAAAATACGGAATGCAGCGAGACTGAAGTGGTAGCCAACCCCCGATCCTGACGAATCTTTTGCACCTTCAGAAAGTTGGCCAGTGTCTTAATTTCTGCTTTAATATTGTCCATTCCCACGAGATCATTCAGCTCAGCCATCGCCTGCTCCAAAATCTGGGCTAGCTCTTCTGCGGTCTTATCGAGCGCAGCAACAGGTTCGGTAGGGGCTGGACTCGGAGCTATGGGAGCCGGAGTAGATGGACTCACAGGCGCGACGTTCGTCGATTCAGTTGGCAGGGCAATCGGCGCAACCTGAGCCAGACCGTCCTGATAGCGGCTAATTTTTGGGTAGTGATGCAGCAGTTGCCAAACTTGAGAGAGTGCTTCCATCTCCTGCATCGTAATAGCTCCATCTGACTTAACAACCGACTGTGCAAATTTGTAGATGGCGTTCACAGATGGGTTCAGGTAGCTGGAAGATTTCTCTTGATCATACTGGTTCAGCACTGCTGGGAGCCAAAGCTGCTCAAGCTGGCTGGCATCTCCTTGCTGCCCTTTTGTGATATCCAGCAAGATCTGGAGCGATATTTTCTGATACTTCAGCCGATCTGCATCCGAAAAGTCCCAGGCGTTGAAGGCGGCATTTAGCATTGCGCTGTCCTGCTTGATCAGGGCGTAGAGGCTAAGGTAGGCCAACAGCTCATTGGCTGAAATCTCGCCGTTGCTGCGTCCGCAAATTCTGACGATCTTGGCCAAGTCAGTCAAAATCAAATCGCCAAACTTTGGCTCGACCGCCAGCAGTGGCTTGAGCGTCTGATAGAGCCTCTCGGCTTCTTGACGCACCATTCTCGCATTGACAAGCTGCGTAAAATTCACAAGGCTGACTCCTAGAGCATGGGTCGCGAGCATCAGTCGCAATTGGAGTTTAGCAAGATTTTAATCACCCCGCCCAAGAATCCGATATCCAGGAATTGGGTCTAGACAGTTTGCCAGAGCTGTCGCCAATTCTCAGTTTGTAGGCCAGGAACTCGATTAAATTCTCGTTGATTTGCTGTAATCATCAGAAGGCTGTGTTGCAGTGCAGTAGCCGCAATCAGGACATCGTAAGCACCAATTGGCTGTCCTTGAGATTTGAGGGCAGCACGAATTTGAGCCGCTTGCTCTGCTTCTACAATGCTGAGAGGGAGAATCGTTACAGAAGATAGAAAGCTAGAGATCACTGGTTCAACTTTCTGAGCACGTTGCAAATTGAGTGCCAATCCATAGCGTAATTCCATAACCGTAATTGCTGAAACGGCAATATCAACAGGTGGAGTTTGCTTGAGTCTGACTTGGGTGCCAGCTTCACCCTTAACGAAGTCGCTGATAACGCAAGTGTCGAGTAGATATCGCATCAGAATAGCTCTGGATCAGGGGGTGGAAGGAGTTCGTCACGGGAGGACTCGAACGGAAGGAAATCAGGGGTTCCTTCATAGGACAAGATAATCTCCGACCACTGGGAGATGGGACTAGGTAGCGTTTGAATCGTCCGGCGTAAGGCTTGTAGAATCAGTGTCTGAAGCGGAACATTAGATTGTGCTGCTTGACGCATCAAGTCTTGTTCAAGATCTGGCGGTAGGTTGATTGTAATTTGCACAGTATATTTTCCTCGCGTTTAACTACTTACTCTTCGGCATAGGTTGCTGCTCAACTGTAGGAGGAAAAATATGGTCGAACCACTGCTTAAACTCTTCGTTAAATACGCCGCTTACAGTCATTGATAGTGGTATGGCAATTACTGCCACGAAAATCCCAATCACAGTGAGCCAGTTTCCCCAATTAATTCCTTGCTTGGCATCGGAACCAGGAATAATCACTTGGCTATTAGTTACTCCACTTGTACCAATAGGGGCATTAATGGGTGAATTTGGCGAATTTGAAACGGTGATATTATTTTCGATTTTTGGTTCATCTTCCATTTTCTTTGTTCTCTGATCTACTACATCAATTTGATTGGACAAGTCTAAGTTTGAAGGTTCTCGGCTAATCACAAGCTGAAGAAACTCTTCTGGTGTCAAAGGTTGCCAACTTTTACGCCGCAGATTCGCTTGAGCATCAATCAACGCTTTTCCAAGCCAAGTAATATCTGGCAGTTTTTGAATGAGACGTTGAATTTCAGCACATGCTAGGGGTGTTCCTCGTTCCTTTAACTGTGACAAAATACTGTCTCTCAGCCTTGAGATACCGTCCCTAGCTGTCACAGAATAAGCCATCACCTCATTGCTATGATCAAGATCTTCTTCATAAGGATATTGATGCACTAGCCAGACATATAAGTCAGCCAACTGCGCTTCTGTCAGATTTAGTTGAATTCCGTGCGAATAACGTTGAGCAGCTAATTCGAGAACTTCACGTCCAAATGATGAATCTTGCTGAATCAATGACCAAATAAACGACCAACTAGATGGATCTGAATTCTCAACTAGCACTCTAGAAGCAATCAGAACCTTCTCACGTTCATCCTCAGCTGATGGCAATGGAAAAGAAATTAGGGACTTCGCAAAATCTTTAGCTTCAGTTAATCCTTGGTTTAGAAGCTCTTCGAGTAGCTGCCCGACACATTTTGGTTTCAGTGCATAATCTTTAGACTTTTCTAACAGAGCCAACTTCAAGCGCTCATCCCAACACTTCTCAAAGCGATTAACTACAGATATATAGTCAGACTCCTGGTTCTCTTTATCAATGAGCGTTATCAGTATATTAATGGATGCTTGAGGAGCATTCAGATAAGCGCATTTGACTATTTCTAGATAAGAGTCTTCGTATTGATTACTACGAGGGACAGCAATAATAACAGGTGCCCATTTTTTCCATATTTCAGATGAGAGGGTGTCTAAGAAATCCTTGCTTTCTTTCACAAGTAGCTGTAAAGCTCTACAACCCGCTAGTGCTGGTCGATCGAAAGTATTTGTCCCTATCCATTCATAATCTATCTCATTCTGCTTCTGAATATAACTTTTAGCACCTTCAATAATTCTCTTTTGAGTAGCCTCTTCTGCCTCTTGCCATCCAGGAAGCTGAGTTAGATCTAATTCAAACTCACTGCCATAGTGTGTACTATCAGGCTTGAGAGTCATTTCTATATTAAGCTGCCACCAAGCAGATAAATCTCCAGATTCTAATTTCTCTAAAAGTCGGAGGACTCGTTCCTTGGGGAGTGGATCTAGCAAAGGAGAATTTTGCCTGCGTTCTCGCATTTCTTGCATTCTAAGGTGATCAGCTCTCAGATTGTCAGCTTGAGTTGAACCCAGCTCGATTGGTACAAAGTAAGATGCAAAAACTTCCTGTAGAATATCATTAGTTTGAGTAACTAAAACAATTGCATCTATTTGCTGTGCATCTTGATAGTTAAAGCTCCGTTGGAGAAGTTGAGACCAAATCCTTTCTGCCCTCTCATGATTGAAATTTTTGAGTTTTTCAAGCATCCAAAAAACATCTTCTGAAATTATAATATTTTCGATTAGGGGGCTTAAAAGAAAATATGGATCTTCTTTTGTTTCTGAAATAATTAAAACTGCTTGCTCGATTAGTGTATGTCGTTTTTTGCTATCTTTCAAAAGCGATGATTCAAATTGTTGTTGTAGCTTGCCATCATCAGTAATGATTCTCTGATGCGCTTTCCACTGTACTAAGGCCGTCTTAGTAAAACTTTCTGCTACTCCAGGAAGGTCAAGATTTTCCCATACCTTCAAGAGAATGGCATTCCCAAGCTTTTCAAAGGGATGTCCAAAACACCTAATACCTTGATTTCCAAGCCAGTTAAGGACAACTACTAAATCATCTAGCTGAAGTCTTGGTACTAACTCAATGTCGATAAATATCTGGTACGATCCAAGGAAATTTCTCTTTTTTGGTCGGGTAAGAACACTGAATAACTCCTCTGCTGTGAGAGACTCTGACCAGAGCGCCCGTAATGCGTAACCTTTTAGCCGATCGTCCTCATCTTCTTGTAGTTGTTCAATGGCTAAGGGCTTAAGCTTTAATCTTATATCTGCATCACCAATTGAACAAATAGCCTTAGCTGCGCTCGCTCTCAAGTAAATTGATTGTGATGAGTCAAGCGAAAGATTTGCTAGTTCTTCCTGAAGCCCAGAGACTTCGCAAACTTCGGCAATGTCAATCGCTCTATTTCTTGCGTCAATCTGTTTGGTAGAATCCTGAATATATGGACGTAATTGAGCAGCTAAACCTGGATGCTTCAACTTTCCATAATTTCGGTATTGGTTTCCTTCATGGTCATACAACTCTTCCTGTTCATATTGCATCAATAAGCTGGTTACGATCGCTTCTCGAAGATTAGATTCTGTAGAAATATCACTGCGTAATAACACATCTGGATCAGTCTTTATGATATCTTGAAGCACATCCATCCTCATGCTAGCTAGCCATGCAGCAGTTTCATGAAGCTGAGGAATAAGCTTATGCTCTGAATCTTCAGACGAAAATAGTAATGTTCTTAATGTAGCAAGCGGTATTTCATGTTGTGTTAAATACCAGGCTGCTAAAAACTCAGCATAAGTCTGGTGTGCCCACCCCATTTGGTGCAACCCACGAGACGAGAACAAACCGGTGTCTAAAATTTCCTCAATGACTGCTCTGGTAATCTCAAATTCTCTTCCGCTAGCAGTTTCATAACCGTGACACATTTTTTGAAGAGGTACATCGTCAGCAGGTATCTCCCCTTGATTAACTCCAGCCCATACAGCAAAGCGGTTGGAAAGGATTGTGATAGCCGCAATTCGAGCAGCAACAATTAGACGTTGATCAATATCAAGATTACCTCTTCGGTTTGAACCCCGACGGCTTTCATTATTTTCCTCACAGAGAAGCTTGCACCCCTGAAGGTAGAGTTCATTCTGATTAGGAGGGAATTGGCCACCGTGACGGCGGTAAATATTCAGCAGAAATCCCAGAGTGACTGGCTTTATCGCTAGCGATACAATATTTTTCTGCCCAACTTCCCTTAGAAAATCATCAGGAGAAAATCCCTCAGCTTCTGCGGCTACGATAACGTCAACAAGCCGAAGCGGAGCTAGCTCGTATACTCCTAAAGAACTTTCACCCCAAATTTCCTTCAACCCTTCTTCAAGAACTGGTGGCCATACAGCCGTTCGACAAGCAATACGTAAACATAGACGGTGAATCACATCCCGGTGACGTTTAAATTCATCAACTAAGAGTGTTGCTAAGGTATCTACTCGTAGCAAGCATTCATCGAAACTATCCAGGAAAATATATAATTTGTGGGTGCCTGTCTGCCACGCTTTAAATTCTGAGCTGTCGAATAGGCTGCGAACTAATCTGTCCTCACTCCCATACGAGCGAAGATCTATGAAAAGCGCTCGATCACCTTGTTCTTGAATTTTATTAACAATTTCACTTCGCTCTACCTCTAGAGCTTGGGTTTTGCCAATTCCCGGTTCACCTAAAAGCGCTAAGCATGATAGGTGAGAGATGGTCTCAAAAGTTACTAAATCTGGGTTATATGCCTTGCCCCATTCTCCATCTGGATCGCACAGGTAGCCTCGATCAGCTAGGTTAATGCTGCCTGTGCGAGGACACCAAAATCGTTTCCAGCCATATACTTGCTTCGCCATGTTGAACCGCAATGAGGGCAAAACTCTTTTTCAAGGATAGCCTCATTCAAAAGTCTTTGTGTCTTGTCCTCTAGCTCAAGTAATAGCTTGACCGAATTGATCTTATCGGATTTTGAATTTCAACAAATGGCCCTTCAAGTTGTAGAGCCAACTGGTATCTTGAACAGACCAAAAATCCACTGGTTAACCAGTCTCTGCCCGTCTAGCCAGAGTTGGCACAACTTAGCTAGGAATGTGGAAATTGGAGGTGAAGTAACCAGCTAGAATTGCATTCAACGCAGCTAGACAGGCCCAAGGTTTTCGGCAAGCATATAGACTTGCCACTTGCTGTATTTTCCTTCATTTTGACAAACTGCTCGCCAAAAGCCTAATTCCCTGCAATGCCCTCAGCTCTGGCAGCATGTTGAACGGCAGCGGATACAGTTGGAGCAACACGTTCATCAAATACTGAGGGAATGATATATTCTTTGTGCAAATCAGCAGGCTTAATCAACGAAGCAATCGCCTCAGCTGCCTCCAGAAACATGCCAATGCTCATCGTTTTAGCCCGACAGTCTAACGCGCCTCGGAAGATGCCAGGGAAGGCCAGCACATTGTTGATTTGGTTCGGATAATCGCTGCGTCCGGTCGCCATCACCGCCACATCTTCAGAGACTAGTTCTGGCTGGATCTCTGGAATCGGGTTAGCCATTGCAAAGACAATCGGATCAGCTGCCATTGACTTGACCATTCCGGGCGTGACCACTCCCGGCGCACTCACGCCCATGAACACATCCGCGCCCACCATCGCATCTGCCAGCGAACCCGACTGCACCACCGCAAACTCGCGCTTCTGGTCGTTCAGGTCACTGCGGCTGCTAGACAAAATGCCGCGTGAGTCGCACATCACAATCTGCTCAACGCCCGCCTTGCGAAACAGCCGCGCCATCGAAACGCCCGCTGCCCCCGCGCCGTTGATCACCAGCTTGATCTGCTCTTTGGATTTCTTCACCAGCTTTAGCGCGTTCATCAGCGCCGCCAGTGAGACAATCGCCGTGCCGTGCTGGTCGTCGTGAAAAATCGGGATATCTAGCTCCTGCTGAAGTCTTGCCTCAATTTCAAAGCAACGCGGGGCGCTAATATCTTCCAAGTTGATTCCGCCAAACACAGGCGAGATATTTTTGACGGTGGCAATAATTTCGTCAGTCTCCTGCGTCGCCAGACAGATCGGGAAAGCGTCAATCCCGGCAAACTCCTTGAACAGCATCGCCTTGCCTTCCATCACCGGCAGCGCGCCCATCGGCCCTAGATTGCCCAGCCCCAGTACTGCGCTGCCGTCAGTGACAATCGCCACCATGTTGCTTTTAACCGTCAGCTCATACACCTGCTCCGGGTCGTTGGCAATCGCCGTGCAGATCCGCCCGACTCCTGGCGTATAGGCCATCGCCAGCTGATCCTGGCTCTTTAATGGCAGCTTGCTCTGGACGCTGATTTTGCCGCCCCGGTGCAGGCTAAAGGTGCGATCATAGACGTTGATCACCTGGATTTGATCCAGCGCTCGCACGGCAGTCACAATTGCATCGGCATGGTCAGCGCTCGAAGCGTTGATCGTAATGTCGCGGGTCATCTGCTTGCGCGTCTGCTCAATAACATCAATCTGGCCAAAGCTGCCTCCGGCTGCCCCAATCGCCTGCGTCACTGCTGCCAGCATCCCCGCCTGATTGGGCAACTGAATCCGCAGTGTCAGGCTAAAACTGGGGTTGGGGGTGAGATTGACCATATTAATTTGCTGCCTTGCTTTGACTGAATCGTTAGACGGGTAACGCAATTGTAGCGATGAGCCTTGCCTAGTATAAAAGAGGCTCTGCTCACTGGCTGTGTTGAGACGCACATTTGTAAGACGCACATTTGTAAAAGGCGTAAAAACAAAAAGCGTAAAATCCGTAGTTAGCGGTGAGAGCAGCAGGGGTAAGGTAGTGAAAGCAGGTCTCTCACGTTTGCGCCATGCCCAGCCTCTATGCCGAAATTGAAATTAGCGCTCCCAAATCGGTGGTCTGGCGGACGCTGCTCGACAAAGCCCACTGGCTGCGCTGGAATACTTTCTTGTTTGACCGCAATCCGCAGCTAACCTTTACCCAGGGGCAGACTGTACAGCTCTCGCTCAAACGCCTGCGCGAAGAAACCGAAACCGAATTTGATCCCAAAATTCTGCTACTCCAGCCCGAAACCTGCCTGCGCTGGGGCTATCGCGCTCCGGGCTTCAAAAGCGAGCATCTGTTTGAACTGCAAGAAGTGGGGCGCAACCGCACGCAGTATCTGCACCGCGAAAGCCTGTCGGGTCTGATGTCGCCCTTCTTCCTGTCGTTTCTGCGTCAGGACGAACAGCAGGGGATGCAGCGGATGGCGCGGGAGCTGAAATATTATCTAGAGAGATAAAAGCCTGAGTTCCGACTAATTTGTCTAGCTTCAGCCACAGCTTCAGTCACAGCTTCAGCTAGACCGGCAGGCTGCTAGTGACAATGAACGGCAAGTCTACAGTGATGGAGCATGAGCAAATTCGCCAGCACCCCTTACCTCGATCCCACGAGTCTGCCCTCGATTCACCTTATTGCTAAGATTTTTGAGCTAACTCAGCTATAAAATGCCCTTAAGCATTTATACTTAGGGTAGGGAGAATTGGCTTCAGGGATTTTTTGTTTCAAACGAAATTTAGGCTCTGCTGAAGCTGCTGCCGAATTGCCTCGAAATCAATCGATACAATTCGCGGGAACGCGCAAAGTATCTTAAGATCATCTTTAGAATTTGTCTCACGCTGACTACACCAATTAGGAGGAAATCTCTATGGCACTTGTGCCCATGCGGCTACTGCTGGATCACGCCGCCGAAAACGGATACGGCATTCCGGCCTTCAACGTCAACAACATGGAGCAGATCCAGTCCATCATGCAGGCTGCTCACGAAACCGACAGCCCCGTGATTTTGCAGGCTTCGCGCGGCGCTCGCAAGTATGCTGGCGAGAATTTCCTCCGTCACCTAATTTTGGCTGCGGTGGAAACCTACCCCCATATTCCCATCGTCATGCACCAGGATCACGGCAACGAGCCTGCCACCTGCTACTCGGCGATCAAAAACGGCTTCACCAGCGTCATGATGGACGGCTCGCTGGAAGCCGATGCCAAGACCCCGGCTAGCTACGAGTATAATGTCGCCGTCACCAGCGAAGTTGTGAAGGTGGCGCATGCGATCGGCGCTTCGGTGGAAGGCGAGTTGGGCTGCCTCGGTTCTCTGGAGACCGGCAAGGGCGAAGCAGAGGACGGCCACGGCTTTGAGGGTGAGCTGGATCACTCGCAGCTCTTGACCGACCCCGATGAGGCCGTTGACTTCGTGGAGCGCAGCCAGGTGGACGCACTGGCGGTAGCGATTGGCACCAGCCACGGAGCCTACAAGTTTACCCGCAAGCCAACGGGTGAAATTCTGGCGATCAGCCGAATCGAAGAAATCCACAGCCGCCTGCCCAACACGCACCTGGTGATGCATGGCTCCTCTTCGGTTCCCGAAGACCTGCTGGCACTGATCAACCAGTACGGCGGCGCGATTCCCGAAACCTACGGCGTGCCCGTAGAAGAAATTCAGAAGGGGATCAAGAGCGGCGTGCGGAAGATCAATATCGACACCGACTGCCGCTTGGCGATTACGGCTGCCGTGCGCGAAGCTCTGGCCAAAGACCTGAAGGAATTTGACCCGCGTTCCTTCCTCAAGCCGTCGATCAAGTACATGCAGAAGGTCTGCGCTGACCGCTACAGCCAGTTTGGTACTGCCGGTAACGCCAGCAAGATCAAGCAGGTGGGCGTGGAAGTCTACGCAGCCAAGTATGTCAAGGGCGAGCTGACTCAGGTGGCGAAGAAAGCGGTTGGAGTCTAGATTAGGCCTCAGCTTAAATTTGGTTTAGATAGAAATCGGGTGGCTTGCCACTCGATTTTTTTGCCAGTTTTTACTAAGATGCTGCATGAAGCCAGTATTTCTAGGCATAAACACTTTTAGCGACGCAGGCTGAGGATCTCTGGCAGTAGATAGAGCCAGAGTACCGTGATCGGCAGAACAATTGGCAGTAAAATAGCGGCTGAGGATACGTAAAGCTGAAGACTAAGGAGAATATAAAAAATCGTGCCTATTGCCCAATAGAGCATAGCTCTTGAGCGAGCTGAACTTGCCGACGAACTGTACTGATAGGATTGCGTCGCTCGTTGGGCAGTCAACGCGAGTTTGCCAATCACCGCAGCCAGCAAAACCATCAGCAGACTGGGCACAGGAATCACGAAGCGCTGATGCAGAAAATGGTGGAACAGATAGCCAAGATGTTCGCCACCCGTCATTTGTCGATAGTGGTTTTCGGGCTGACGGCCATACCAATGCTGCATCGCTTTAGGCGGCGTAAAGTTTTCCAGATAGCCAATGCCGTTATCGGTTTGGGCAATGCCTGCTTCTGGGTAGCCGCCCGCAGTAATAATTGCGCTTCGGGGTAGATCTGCCAAATCACTGGTAGGCTCTAACAGCTCCCAAGCCGGAATTTCGCGGTAGATCTGCTCGGGTGGAATCGAAAAATCGGTGATGGCATGGAACCACATTGGGTAAAGTGAAAGCCTGCCCATGAGCGCATCCAGCAATTCGCTGAGCGGTAGGCGGTACTGCGGCAGCGCGCCTGCGGTGGACTGATGGCGATGCAGCCAGCTTAGCCAGTAGGAAAACGGCAGGTCGAGGCTGCTGTCAAAATTAGACTGGATCGGCATGTGAAAGTTATCGCCCACAGCCCGGATTGCCGGAGCTTCGATATTGCCCTGAGTAATCTCTGATAGGCTCTGCATCCAGATATTGCTATTAGGATTGAGAATTTTGGCAAATACAAACTGACCGCCATTTTTCACTGCTTGCTGAATAATTTTAGATAAATATAGCGTGTGCTCAGCGCCACGCGGATCGGGATCATCCATTACGTAGTCAATCCCAATCACTTTAACGCTCTGATTGGTCAATGTTGACACTAACTTTCCAATATACTGCTGCGATATTGGAAACGCTGAGCCGCCTATTATTTGCTCGCCCTGCTTGTCTTTCTGAATCGAAGCGTCATCAATTCGGACGAGCGCTAGATCGCTGGCCAAATTTAGCCCCTGATTTGTGAGCTGATCTGTGAGCTGCCGATACCAGGCTTGAACTAGCTCTCGCTGATCCAGCAGCCCAATTTGCATCCAGGGTAATATACTCAGAAAAATACAGAGCAGCAGTGCTATAGCTTCCTGGGGTTTGGGTAATAGCCAGTTAATGCCCTGTCGCCAGTTTGGTAGGCTGAGCAGAAATGAAGCCGTGCCGGGACGCTGAAACAGTGAAGGGACAAGATAGGCTGAGGGATACTCTAATTTGTCCAGCGAAGCGACAGCCTCTCGCATTGCCCTATGAGCTGTTTTATACTCTTTGAGGCCGCTGGCAAACTGCACCAAAAACGCCTGCGCCACTCTGCTGTGAATTCGCTCGCGCATCACAATCACTTCGTTCAAGCCCAAGTCAATCAAGGCGGCAGCAATTTGTAGGCCGCTGCAAGAGTTGAAGATGGCTAGCTGTAGCCCCTGATTCTTGGCAGTCGTCAAGGAGGGCTTGAGATCCTCAATTGTGATGTACTCATTGGGTGCAATCGCCACCATGCCGCTAGTTGCTTTTGTCTCATCGCTGTGGCCTGCAAAAAACAGCATATCCCAACCTCTAGGGTCGGTGATGGCCGCTAAAATACTCTGCCGCAGGTCGCGGGTGGGCTGGGGGACGGAGTCGCTGCCCCAGCCGATCATCTGCACCGACACCAGCGGCTCCAGTGATTTGAGGATCTGCTTTTCCTGACTCAGATCCAAGCCGAGATCATCACAGAAGATAGCCAAAATCCGGACGCGCTTCCAGCGAGCGCGCTGCGGCATGCGGCTGCTGCGAATCCGGCTAGGGGTGCGAACTAGGCGAATTTTGTCGAGCACTGCCTGATCGTCTGAAATCTGCCAGTTTTCCCAGGGAAGCCGCACCAGGTCATCGGGTTCGCAGGTCAAAAACACGTTGAGTCCTAGCTTTGAGCCGCGAGCCGCATTGGTCAGCTCTTGGCGAATATCTCTGAGCGCACCCTCAGCCAGCCAATCGCGGAAGGCTTGTAGCAGAGCTGTTTCAGCTTCTTTGAGCTGGGTTTTCCAGTCAATTTTGGGATCAATGCTGCCGCTCTTAGCCACATAGGCACGCAGGGCTTGAGCAGATGTCTGAATGGGTGTTTGAATGGGTGTTTGAATGGGTGTTTGAATGGGTGTTTGAATGGGTGTTTGAATGGGTGTTTGAATGGGTGTTGGAATCGGGTCTTGAACAGGCAGCCAGGTCTGATAAAAGTTGAGATAGAGCTGCTGCCAGTTTTGATAGAGCCGATCGAGCTGAGCTGGATAGGAATGGCGCGCACTGGTGGACTGTGACTCGCCCCAGGCTAGCTCAAACTGGCAAATAGTCTCGAATCGAGTGACTTTGAGCCGAAATTCAGCGAGCATCATGGTTATTCGCTGGGTTGTTTGCTGGGGGCAAAGCCAAACGGGGTCAGCGTCAGCGCAGCACCAGTCGGTGCAGTCACCGTGACTCGAAACTGCTCGTCTGGGGCACCCACAAGCCAATTGTAAAGGTAAGGCTGATCACTCAGCCGCTGTTCGCTCAGCAGTTCCTGATTGGCTTCTACCTTAAGCGTCAGGCCAACGGGTAAAGCGCCAGACTGTGCGCCCAAGATCAGCAGTAGCGACCATTGATCGGGGGCAGGCTCCCAGGTCAGCACGTAGAGCTTGAGGCGAACTTCTTCTAGCTCCAAGTCGCGTTCGGCAGCTCTGGCGCTAGTGGGAATGGCGATGCCCTGAGTCCCCTGCAACTCGCGCAGCACAGCATTGAGCAGGTCAGCTCCACCCATCATCGCACCGCTGAGGTTGAGTGCCGCAGGCGGCAGCAGATGCCAGGAGAGCGATTCGGCCACCTCATCTAGCCTGCCTTGCAGCCAAAGCCGCAGGTTAATCAGATTGGGAGGAGCCAAGCTGACTTTAGGTGGCTGAACGGGTGGCTGAACGGGTGGCTGAACGGGTCGCTGAGCAGATTGCTGAATTGGGGCGGCGCTGAGCTGAGCGCGCAGTTGCAGCAATAGCCCTGCTGGATCCGCAAATGCCTGAATGGGCAGGAAGCTCAAATCAGCGGCTTGCGGCAGGGCGAACTGAGCTTCGAGCTGGGCAAGGTTAAATTTCGCCTGCGGCAGATAGCCCTGTATCCGCACTTCTGAGAGTTCTTCGAGGACTTCGACGAGCAGATAGAAATCAGGCCGATCTGCCGCATCTAGTTTGGGAACGCCCACCAGCGGATCGGCCAGACAGTCGGTGATCAAGAGATGCAGCCGCGACCGAGCAATTTGAATCTGGCTGACGGCTTGACTCAGACCAGTTTGATTCAACTCAGGAGCCGCGCCACGCAAGTCCTCAGCCTGCAAAAAATCACTCTCTATCTTAATCTCAGGCGACCGCTTAGCCAGCCATTCTTGCAGTCCCAGCAGCGCCAGACTGTTGAGATAGGTTTGCCACTGCTCAACCTCGGTGCTGGCCTGATGAGCCAGCTCAATCGCCTGCGTCACCTGGGCAGTCGTTAGGGTAATGCTGCCTGAGGTCAGGACATGTGCGCTCAAGGTGTCGTCTTGCATAAAACTCATCATGTCAATATACTCCGTGAATTTTGAGAAATAAAGCTTGAGAACTTAGAAAATGTGAATTTAGCGCCTATTTGTAGCGCCTGGAATTTAGCGCTAGCTAAGCGATGGCCTGACTGAGCGATTGATTGAGCGATTGACAGATGCAGAGGGCAATCTGTCCGGTCGAGCCAGTCCGATTTGGGCTGTAGACTTCGGCGCGATAGTCATCCAGCAGGCGGTCAATCAAGGCGCTGAGGGAACAGAAGCAGGGTAAATCGGCTGAGATGCGGCGGATTTGCGCGCGCCATTCGTCTGGTTCAGCCCGGTCGCCCGAACGCTTGGCCGCCTCGGTAGCTTCAGCGTTCGCCAGCCGACTCATAAAGGTGGTTCGCTCCTGCTCTAGCTGCTCTAGCTGCTCAGGCTCAAAAATCTCCTGCAACAGCTGAGGCAGCTCCGCACCGATCCGCAGCAGCCAGCGTTGATGCAGATCGGCCTGGAGTTCGGGTAGCTCCAGCAGGCGACTCACCTGATATTGCTGAGTTAGCCCTACCTGCGGCGCAATCTGGCTCATCGACTGCCCCTGACCGTGAAACAGCTGCATGGCTCGCAGATAGGCTTGGTGCTTGGGTGGCTGAGCGGTTCGGCCTCGGCGCTGCAAATAGACCACCCGCTCCGCCAGCAGCCGATCGACCGTTTGCTGTAAGCAGGCTTGAGCTACCTGCCGATAGGCGCTCAAAAACTGCTCCTGAGTTTGCTCCGACTCAGCAGACTGCACCGCTCCTTGCTCAATTTTCTGCTCTGCCTGCCGCCCAATTGACTCTAGATCCAGCGACAGCGGCTTGGCCTTTAGCTGCCGTAAATGCTGAGCCAGCTGCCGCAGATTTTTGAGCAGCTGCAGCGAATCGCTGGCCGGCAACTCAGCCAGCATCCGCTGCAGCTGCTCAGCCGTTGGCTCACCGCATCGCGAGCCGCCCAGCCGCTGCGCCAGTCGGTCGCCCCGGTAAACGCGCTGAAAACTCTCCAGCAGCTGGCAGTACTGCTCTAGTTCAGCGGGCATCAGCATTCTGGCCAACAGCCGCCTCAGTCGCTCTGGGGTCGCCTGTAGCAAGAGGCTCCAATCGGTGGCAATGTAAGTGCCGTAGTCTTCTAGCAAAACGTGATTGAGCGCTTTATCCTGCCAGACCAGGCGTTTTGTCCAGGTGCTGAGGTTGCTTTGCTGCGGGTCAAACTGCCGCAAAATTCGCAGCGTTAGCGGCTGGTAGCTGCCCAATTCCGCCATCGGATCCGGATCATCTAACAGGTGAGGATAGAGATCGGCGCGCTTAAAGCCTGCCCGGATGCCAAACTGCTGCTCTAGCTCTAGGCAAGCCCGCTGAATTTGGTGGCAGACAAAGCAGCGCAGACAGGCCAGCGCCAGCCGCATCGTCACCGGATCACCTGCCTGCTTTAGCTGCACCAGCTGCCGCTGCAGATCTCGATCTGCCAGCTCCAGCAGTCCCGGAGTCTCCAGCAGAAATAGTCGCGCCGCGCTCAGCTCGCGGATTTGCAGCCGATCAGATTGCTCCAGTCTCGGGTACGTCCAGTAGCGGTGGGCAGCCTCAATGGCCCGTCCCGGTCTATGCACAGAGCCTCCTCCGGTTCGTTGATCTAGCTCACAGTTTATCGGCATTCTTTGACTCACTCTCTGACTCATCTCTCGCCATCTTGAAGTAGCGACTGGCTCCGCGAACCTATGCAGATTGCTGTCAAATTGCTTGCAGATTCAGGCCAGACTACTTGCAGATAGGTGCAAATAGGCGCAAATCAGGAGTCTAGCGCAGAAGAAAAAACCCCAGCCAAGCGCATGACTGGAGCTTTGATCCCGTTTTACTGCCAGCAATCTATCAGACCAAGCTGAGATTTTGCTGAGCCTGAGCGACCAGAAAATCTCGGTTTTTTCAGGTTAATCGCTGTCAATCGTGCAGGAGCATGTCACCATAAATAGAGGTTAAAGACCGATTAATCGCTGTGGCAAGTAGGAGAGCGTTTTGGTTACTACAACTCTTAAGACAACCCGATCAGAAGAAATTTTCGCGGCAGCCCAGAAGCTGATGCCGGGGGGAGTCAATTCTCCGGTGCGCGCCTTTAAGTCCGTTGAGGGACAGCCGATTGTGTTCGACCGGGTGAAGGGAGCCTACATCTGGGATGTGGACGGCAATCAGTATATTGACTATATCGGCACTTGGGGACCAGCCATTTGCGGACATGCCCATCCTGAAGTTTTGGCGGCGCTCAGAGATGCGCTGGAAAAGGGCACGAGCTTTGGTGCGCCCTGCTATTTGGAAAACCTGCTGGCCGAAATGGTGATTGATGCCGTGCCCAGCGTCGAAATGGTGCGCTTCGTCAACTCTGGTACCGAAGCCTGCATGGCCGTGCTGCGCTTGATGCGCGCCTTCACTGGCCGGGACAAGGTGATCAAATTTGAAGGCTGCTATCACGGTCACGCAGATATGTTTTTGGTCAAGGCTGGCTCTGGGGTCGCCACGCTGGGCTTGCCCGACTCTCCCGGCGTACCCAAGTCTACGACCGCCAACACCCTGAACGCGCCCTACAACGATCTGGAGGCTGTGAAGCGGCTGTTTGCTGAAAATCCCGGCGAGATCTGCGGGGTGATTCTGGAGCCTGTGGTGGGCAATGCGGGCTTTATTGCGCCAGATGCGGGCTTTTTAGAAGGGCTGCGGCTCATCACCCAAGAGGCCGGGGCGCTGCTGGTGTTTGACGAAGTGATGACGGGCTTCCGGATCGCCTATGGCGGCGCACAGGCGAAGTTTGGGGTCACGCCAGATCTGACCACGATGGGCAAGGTGATTGGCGGTGGTCTGCCCGTCGGAGCCTATGGCGGACGGCGCGAGATTATGCAAATGGTGGCTCCGGCTGGCCCGATGTATCAAGCCGGAACGCTGTCTGGCAACCCGCTGGCGATGACTGCCGGGATCAAAACTCTGGAGCTATTGCAGCGACCCGGCACCTACGAACAGCTCGACCGGATTACCAAGAAGCTGGCTGACGGGATGCTGCAAGTGGCGCAGGAAACCGGACATGCGGCTTGCGGCGGGCAGATTAGCGGTATGTTTGGCTTCTTTTTCACGGCGGGTCCGGTGCAGAACTACGACGATGCCAAAACTGCCGATACCGCCAAGTTTGGTCGGTTCCACCGGGGGATGCTGGAGCAGGGTGTCTATCTGGCTCCGTCGCAGTTTGAGGCGGGCTTCACTTCGCTGGCACATACCGATGAGGACGTGGAGCGGACGCTGGCAGCAGCTCGCAGGGTGATGGCGGAGCTGTAGGCTGTTCTCACTCCATCGAGCTACCTGATCACGCTACCCGATCACGCTAACGCCGAGGAGCCAAAGTCGGGCGGGATATCCTGCCAGCGGCCATTGCCCACCGCCCGAATCGCTTCCTGGAGCGAAACCTGGCCTGTGTAGAGCGCCCGACCCACAATTGCGCCCGTCACGCCCGCTGGCTCTAGGCTGAGTAAATTCAGCAAATCGGTCACCGAGCTAACGCCGCCTGAGGCAATCACAGGAATCTGCACGGCCTCAGCCAGCTCTCGCAGCGCCTCTCGGTTGGGGCCTTGCAGCGTACCGTCGCGGTAAATATCGGTGTAGATCACTGCTGCTGCGCCCAGTGCTGCCATCTGCTGCGCCAGCGGAATTGCCTCGACTTCCGAGGTCTCGATCCAGCCGCGTGTTGCTACTTTGCCCGCGCGCGCATCAATCCCAATTATGATTTGCCCCGGAAACTCGCGGCAGAGCTGCTCGACCAAGGTAGGCTGCTCCACGGCCACCGTGCCCAAGATCACCTGATCCACACCCAGCGCCAGCAAATCAGCCACGCTGTTTCGATCGCGCAGCCCGCCGCCTACCTGAATCGGCAGATTGATCGCCTGCCGAATTGCCGTGATTGCTGCTTGGTTCATCGGCTGCCCCGCCTTCGCGCCATCTAGATCGACCAGATGCAGCCGCGTTGCGCCCTGTGCTGCCCACTGCTGCGCCACAGCTACCGGATTTTCGTCGAAAACTTCTGACTGGGCATAGTCTCCCTGATAGAGCCGCACACATCGGCCTGCCAACAGGTCAATTGCTGGAATGACATCCATCTATTCGTTCCTTAAATCTCGAAATCACGGTTTGCTGAAGCTGCATTCTATTCCAGCATTCTAAAATCAATCCGCAGCGCTTGGGCGATTTGCCAATTCGTCGCCTAAGCTCAAAGAAAGCCTGCTTAACTTCGCTTAATCACTTCGTTCAATCAGCGTCACCCGCCACTATACCCGCCACTATGCAAACTGTTTCTAACCCGCAATCTAGCCCGCAGGCAGATCTGGCCTCTGAATCCAAAACATACATGCTTGATGTATCGGGGATGAAATGCGCGGGCTGTTCGCAGGCCGTTGAGCGCCAGCTTCTGCAACAGGGCGCTACGGCAGCGGCAGTGAATCTGGTTACGGCAACCGCGATGGTGCAGTGCCCGCCTGCTGCCGATCCAGAGCAGTTTGCCAGCCGCCTCACCGAAATTGGCTTTCCGACAGCGCTGCGCGGATCTGAGTCTTCTACCGGAGCACCCTCCTCACTCACGCCTGCGGTACAACAACAGCGCGAAGCCCAGCGGCGCATCCGCCAGGTGGTGATTGCGGCCAGCCTGCTGCTGTTTTCCACAGTGGGACATTTAGATCAGGCGGGCTGGATTGCTGTACCTGGACTCAGCAATATCTGGCTGCACTGGGGACTGGCCACGCTGGCACTGCTGATTCCGGGGCGCTCTATTTTGGTTAGCGGCTGGCGCGGTCTGCGGCACAACATGCCCAATATGGACAGTCTAGTGGGGCTAGGGGCGCTCACGGCCTACGGTACGAGTCTGGTAGCGCTGCTGCTTCCAAACCTGGGCTGGGAGTGCTTTTTCGATGAGCCAGTCATGCTGATTGGCTTTATTCTGCTGGGGCGAGCCTTGGAGCAGCAGGCTAGAAGCCGTGCCACTCAGTCTTTTCAAGCTTTGATTGCGCTTCAGCCCAGCATGGCGCGATTGGTGAGTTCGGCTGAGGTTGACGCTGAGATTCGCGCTGAAACTGGAACTACTGCTGGAACTACCGTAGAGATTCCAGCAGCCGAGATTCCGGCAGCCGAGATTCCGGCAGCTCAGGTGCGGGTAGGCGAGTGGCTGCAAGTTTTACCTGGCGAGAAGATCCCGGTCGATGGCCAGCTGGTGGCCGGACAGACGACCGTGGATGAGGCCATGCTGACGGGCGAGGCGATGCCGATCCTGAAGCAGATTGGCGATCCGGTGACGGGCGGCAGCCTCAATCTCTCTGGCAAGGCGATTATTCAGGCCACCCGCACTGGGCAGGAGACGACGCTGGCGCAGATTATCCAGCTGGTAGAAACAGCTCAGACCCGCAAAGCCCCCATTCAAGGGCTAGCCGACCGGATCGCAGGCTACTTTACCTACGGCGTGATGACGCTGGCGCTGCTTACGTTTCTGTTCTGGTACTGGATTGGCTTGCCGCTCTGGTCAGAGACGATTTTTGCTCACCTGCCGGACGGGGCGCTGGGTAACCATATGGGGATGGGGCATATGGCAGCAGCAATGGCTACACCTGAAGCTTCGCCGCTGCTGCTGAGCCTGAAGCTGGCGATTGCGGTGCTGGTCATTGCCTGTCCTTGCGCGCTGGGGCTAGCTACGCCCACGGCTATTTTGGTGGGTTCCAGCCTGGGTGCAGAGCGGGGGCTGTTGATTCGCGGTGGGGACGTGCTGGAAAAGGTGCATGAGCTGGATCTGGTGGCGTTTGACAAAACCGGCACGCTCACCGTGGGTCAGCCCAGCCTCACCGACTGCATTTCGCTGGATTCTGCCTATTCAGAGGCGGAGCTGCTGCAAATTGCGGCCACCGTCGAAAGCGGCACTCAGCACCCGCTCGCCCGCGCGATTCAGCAGGCGGCAGCAGGGACAGCGCTGCTTTCAGCGCAGGAGTTTCACACTGAGCCAGGGCTGGGGATTGCGGCGGTTGTAGCGGGTAAGCCAGTCGTGATCGGGACGCGAGTCTGGCTGGAGCAGTCGATGCTGGTTTCTGATGCAGCGGTGGTGCAGGCACAGAGGCTTGCTGAAGCAGGCAAAACGCCGATCTATCTAGGCATTGCCGGAAAACTGGCGGGCTTGATTGCGGTGCAAGATCAGGTTCGCCCAGAGGCTAAGGCCACCGTTGAGCAGCTGCGGCAGATGGGGCTAGAGCTGCGGATGCTGACGGGCGACCAGCCAGGGGTCGCGGCGGCAGTGGCGACGGCAGTGGGGTTGAGCGCCACCGAGGTCATAGCCGAGCTGCGCCCCGACCAAAAGGTTGCCGCAATCCGGGAACTCCAAACCATTGGCTATCAGGTGGCGATGATCGGAGACGGCATTAATGACGCTCCGGCGCTGGCACAGGCTGAAATTGGCATTGCCCTGACTTCCGGCACAGCAGTTGCCATCGAGTCTGCTGAGATTATCTTGATGCGCGATCAGCTTAGCGACCTAGTAGCGGCGATTCGGCTCAGTCAGGCTACCTTCAACAAAATCCGCCAAAATCTGTTCTGGGCTTTTATCTACAACGCGCTGGGGCTACCGCTGGCAGCCGGAGCGCTGCTGCCGCTAGGAATTCTGCTCAGCCCTGCGGCAGCCGGAGCGCTAATGGCGTTCAGCTCGCTGAGCGTGGTCAGCAACTCGCTCTTGCTGCGACGGATCCGGCTCTAGTTCAGTAGCAGCAACCTACCAGAGAGCAGGAATCGGGTCAGACGAGTTGCGCTGTGGCGCGACAGGCGCAGGCTCGGCAGCAGGCTCAGCAGTAGGACGGCGAATTGGCGGCGGGAACATCGGAGCGGCCTCAATGGCATCTTCGACAATCACCAGCGGCGTGGTCAGAACTGAACCCGTGTAGGGGTTGGGCAGATCAGGCGAGCGCAGCACCGGATCGCTGGCCACCTGCTGGTCTAGCAATTCGCGATAGAGCTGGTTAACTGCACGGCCATCGCGTGAAATATCCTGCTCTGGGTAGGCGGGAATCCCAAGAATCAGCGAAAAGCTTTTCCAAATCTGGCGGTTGTCGAAATAGTTACCGCGTCGGCTGTAGTAGGCGCGGTTCATGGCACGCGGCACGGTGGGCAGAGGTTGAGCGTTGGCGGGATCAATTTCTGACCCGTCGTAATATTGGGCAATTGTCGTTGGCTCGCTGGCGGAAGCCTGACTCTGAGCCGACGCAGTCTGAGCGGTTGCTGGACTGCCGCCTGTTGCGCCCAGCATGATCGCCATGCCAAACGTGCTTAAACCAATGCCTACAATGCCTAAACTGAGCTTGCTGGCCATTTGTTGACTCCTCGCGTCGCCTGAGTTGCGATGATTGTGAATATTCTCTCGTCAAATTAATCATAGAGTCTCTGTTCAAAAAAGACAAAGCAATCGTTCATTTAATTTGGAAATTAATTTGCTCTAGGCTGGTGCTCTAGGCTGGCGCGTCCTCCCCTTAAAATAAATTGATCTCTTACTCACTGCCGCCATGCAACTTTCCACCTCAGTCATCCAGTCCGACTTGGCTAGCCTGCGTCAGTCGTTGCTCGATCTCTTTTGTCAGGTGGCCTACAAAGAAGGCGACTTCACGCTCTCCTCCGGGCAGCAGAGTCGCTACTACATCAACGGCAAGCAGGTGACGCTGCACCCGGAAGGCGGCGCGGCGGTGGGGCGACTGCTGCTCTCCATGCTGCCCGATGACACGATGGCGGTGGCGGGACTGACGCTAGGGGCTGACCCCATGGTGACAGCAACTAGCGTGGTGGCGCTCTATGCGGGGCGCTCGATTGCGCCTTTGATTATTCGCAAGGAGGCGAAAGGGCACGGCACGCAAGCTTATATTGAGGGGCTAACGCTCGCAGCCGATGCGCCCGTGGTGGTGCTGGAAGATGTGGTTACAACCGGGCAGTCTGCGCTGAAGGCGGTGGAGCGACTGCGGGCTGCGGGCTACCGGGTGACGCAAATTCTAGCGCTGGTGGATCGGCTTCAGGGAGGCGCTGAGCTATATGCCCAGGAGAATATTCCGTTCGAGGCCATCTTTTCTATCCAGGAGATCCAGGCGCGCTGGGCGGAGCTAAACGCCTAGCGGACGCAAACTTAAGTGACTAGAAAGTGACTAGAAAGCAACTAAAAAACTGCGCCCGACCCCAGCATCTCTGAAGGTTGAGCGCAGCCGCAGCTAATCTGAGATTGGCTGCAATTAGCTATTTCACAAACAGCATTTCTTGGTAGGTTGGCAGGGGCCAGAAATCGTCGGCGACTTCTCCTTCCAGCGTATCGGCATATTCCCGTACTTTATCCATCAGCGGACGCACCGTTTGCGCTTCGTACTGCATATGCTCCTCGACCGAGGCAAAATCATGCTGGGTCATGGCATCACTGAGCTTGCTGACGGTATCCATCATCAGCTGCATGAGCGAAGCCACGGTTTCGGCGCTGGTTTTGTCCATTTCAATCCCGATGGCTTTGGCGCTCGCAATCGCCCCAGACAGCTCTGAGAGGTAGCGAATTGCCGCCGGATAGATGATCGTTTTGGCCATGCTGATCACCAGCTTCGCCTCCACTTCAATCGCCAGGATATACTGCTCGGCATAGACCTCAAATCGGCTCTCCAGCTCCACTGGAGTCAGCACGCCCACTCTCGAAAACAGCTCTTCGATATAGTCGGCCTTCAGAACCGGCAGCGCGTCGGCTGTGGTTCGCAGGTTTGCCAAGCCCCGCTCCTCGACTGCCATCTTGTGCCAGTTCTCGGAATAGCCGTTGCCGCCAAAGACGACATTCCCATGCTTGTCCATCACCTCTTTGAGCACCGTATGCACTGCTGCATTCAGCTCGGCACCTTTGGCCATTTCAGCCTCTAAGCTGTCGGCCATCCAGGTCAGGGAGTCAGCCAGGATCGTGTTCATCGCCACCAGGGGACCCGAAACCGACTGCCCCGAACCCACAGCCCGAAACTCAAAGCGGTTGCCCGTGAAGGCGAACGGCGAGGTGCGGTTGCGGTCGCCCGGATCTTTCGGGAAGATCGGCAGCGTATCTACGCCTAGCTCCATCACCCCGGCATGGGCAGAACTCGTCGGCTCTCCCTTGCTAATCTGCTGATACACCTGCTCAAGCTGCGTGCCTAGATAGACCGAGATGATCGCGGGCGGCGCTTCGTTTGCCCCCAAGCGGTGGTCGTTGCTGGCCGTGGCGACGACCGCTCTCAGCAGCGGCCCATACTTATGCACCCCCCGAATTACCGCGCCGCAGAACACCAAGAACTGCATGTTGGCATGAGGGGTATCGCCTGGATCGAGCAGGTTGCCCTGAGTGGCGTTGCCGACTGACCAGTTGACATGCTTCCCAGAGCCGTTGATCCCAGCGAAGGGCTTCTCATGCAGCAGACAGACAAAGCCGTGCTTCTTGGCGGTGCTCTTGAGCAGCGTCATCGTCAGCTGCTGGTGGTCGCTCGCCACGTTAGCCGCTTCAAAAAACGGCGCAATTTCAAACTGGCCGGGAGCGACCTCGTTGTGCCGCGTTTTGGCTGGAATCCCCAGCCGATACATTTTTTCTTCCACATCCTGCATGAACACCTGGACGCGATCTGGAATCGCCCCGAAATAGTGATCATCAAACTGCTGCCCCTTGGCGGGCGGCTTGCCAAACAGGGTTCTGCCCGTGAGCAGCAGATCGGGACGGCTATGGGCAAAGTGGGCATCCACCAAGAAGTATTCTTGCTCTGCACCGCAGCTGGAGTTGACGGGCGCCACCTCTGAATATCCCAGCAGTTTCAGCATCCGGGTTGCCGCTTTGTTCATGGCAGCATTCGAGCGCAGCAGCGGCGTTTTTTTGTCGAGCGCTTCGCCTGTCCAGGAGATAAATACCGTGGGAATGCAAAGGGTAACGCCGTTGTCGGTTTCCATCACGTAGGCTGGGCTGGTAACATCCCAGGCCGTATAGCCACGCGCCTCGAAGGTGGAGCGCAGACCGCCGTTGGGGAAGGAAGAGCCGTCGGGTTCACCCTGCACCAACACCTTGCCCGTAAATTCTGTGATCACCGTGCCGTCACTCTGCACCGAGATGAAGCCATCATGCTTCTCGGCAGTGGCGTTGGTCATGGGATAGAAAACGTGCGCGTAGTAGAGTGCGCCCTTGGCGGTCGCCCAGTCTTTCATCGCGGCTGCGACCGTGCCCGCAACCGAAATATCCAGTTTACCGCCGGTCTGAATCGTATTTTTGACCGACTTGTAGACATCTTTGGGCAAGCTCGCCTGCATCTTGCTGAGCGTAAACACATCTGTGGCCCAGAGCGCTTCGAGTCGCTGCGGCACTTTCGGCGGCAGCGGCTGACGATCGGTGACTTGGGAAACAGCTTGAACGCGCAATTCGTGGGTCATAAGTAGTGATTCCTAGAGTAGTGATCCATAGAGAACATGGGGCATCTGTGAGTGTACGACACTCATAATCCTTTGTGGGGATTGATTTAATCCCAACGCAAATATTTAGCGTATGTTTGGGTCAGTACAATCTAATATACCTGCGGCACAAAGAACTGCTCATTGCGCGGGGGACGCACATAGTCATGGGGAGCGCTCCTACGCGGCGGCAGTTCCAGCGGTTCTGGGGTCATATCCACATAGGGGATTTTGCTTAAGAAATGGCTAATGCAGTTGAGCCTCGCCCGCTTTTTGTCATCCGCCTCAACGGTAAACCAGGGCGCTTCGGGGATGTTGGTATGGGCAAACATCACGTCTTTGGCCTGCGAATATTCCACCCAGCGATCGCGGGACTCAAGATCCATGGGGCTGAGCTTCCAGCGCCTAGCCGGATCGGTGGTGCGGGACTGAAACCGTCGCTCCTGCTCTTCGTCGCTCACCGAGAACCAGTACTTGAGCAAGACGATGCCAGATTTAACCAGCATCCGCTCAAACTCTGGACAGGTTTGCATGAACTCCTGATACTGCCGATCTGTGCAGAAGCCCATCACATGCTCGACCCCAGCTCGGTTGTACCAACTGCGGTCGAAGCAGACGATTTCGCCTGCCGCCGGAAGATGCGGCACGTAGCGCTGGAAGTACCATTCAGTTTTTTCGCGGTCGCTGGGTGTTCCTAGCGCCACCACGCGACAGCCACGCGGATTCAGCGGCTCGGTGATCCGCTTGATTGTGCCACCTTTACCGGCGGCATCGCGTCCCTCAAACAGGATCACAATCCGCGTTCCCGTATGTTTGACCCAATACTGCATCTTGACTAGCTCTACCTGTAGGTTGGCTAGCTTTTTCTCATATTTTTTGCCGGAGAGTTTAGAACTTCCCTCGCCCTCAGTCGTGTAGAGCAGCTTCAGCTCTGGCGCTTTGCTGAAGCTGTCTTTATGCTTCTCTTTTTTGGCCTCTTTGCGATGATGTTTTTTCTTCGCCTTCTTGCCTTCTTCAGCAAGAGGCTCCAGTGCTTCACTTTGCGGGCTGCTGCCGTTCATAGTTTCGGTATCCATAATATTGCCCTCAAAGTCACACTCGCAGTCAGTTTGAACAGCTCATTGGGCAGATACAATCAAGTCATCCAACCAGTCTCATGCTCCGCAGCGCACTGTAGAACTAATGAAAAATTGGACAGATCTCCAAAAATTCACTATGGGCGCTTTGCGCTCTACATATAATAAGAACAGTAAAAAAAGAAAGTTTGTATCCAAAGATACTTAAATTAGCAAAAAGAGAAAGTTTTCCTGTCTGGGTATTTGGGACAGCGGATTGAAAAATTAGCCAGTAGAACCAGTATCCTGCCGATCGCGCAGCCGTATGAGAGTCGGCTGTTGCCCGCGTGGAATGTTCTGCATGAGGTTCTCCATATATAGCAGGAAGGCATAGCATGAAGCAGAATGCAGGGCTATACTAGAAAAACAATTCAACAAAAGTTGATGCAAAATCTAACTGCTGCCTCAGTTCAGTCTGTGGCTCTCGGCTTTCACGCTTTGTCTGAGCCGCTGCGAATCAAAATCTTAGATCTGCTCCGCAGTCAAGAACTCTGTGTTTGCGACCTCTGCGATGCGCTAGAAACATCGCAGTCAAAGCTATCGTTTCATCTCAAGGTGCTCAGAGAAGCTGAGCTAGTCCGCGCTCGACAGGAAGGGCGTTGGATATACTACAGCATCAATTTGCCTCAATTTGTGGTTTTAGAGCAATATTTAGCAGAATATCGCCGCTTCAGCCCAATTCTGACCACCCGCTCTTGTCAAGAGTAGGCTGGATTATGTATTTCTGTAAACTTTATTAAATATTCCTCTGGAATGTGTTTTTCTGGCTTGACGTACCAAATTATTTTGATGTATCAATATTTTTGAATATGTAAGCAATATGTCAGCGCAGAGACTTGCCTTTAACTTGGTCGCAGCACTTTTGGTCGCAGCATTTCAATTCACAGCATTTCAATTCAAGGAGATTTTATGGTGGTTCAAGCAAAGGCGGTGTTCAGATCTTCGATCGTTTGGGCTACGGCTGCATTGGTTGTGTCTAGCTGTAGCGGCACGGTTCAAACTAGCAGCACTGAATCACCCACCCGCTCAACTGCAACTGCGGCATCTACCTCATCGATTAAAATTGATGGGTCTAGTACGGTGTATCCACTCACAGATGCAGCGGTTCAAGAATTTAAGCAGAAAAATCCAGAGGCCGAGATTACGGTTGACTTTTCGGGTACGACCGGCGGATTTCGGAAGTTCTGCGCTGGAGAAACGGATATCAGCAACGCCTCTCGTCCTATATCAACCGCAGAGGTTGAAGCCTGTCGTCAGGCCGGCCACCGCTATATCGAGCTGCCGGTCGCCTTTGATGCTTTAACCGTCGTGGTCAATCCCCAAAACACCTGGGCACAGACGCTGACTGTATCTGAACTCAAGAAGATTTGGGAACCCGCAGCAGCCGGTAAAATCACCAACTGGAACCAAGTCCGGCCTGATTTTCCCAATCGCCCGCTGAAGCTCTACGGGGCTGGGGGAGATTCTGGAACCTACGATTACTTTGCTGAGACCATTGCAGGTGGCACAGAAATCCGCTCAGACTATACGGGCAGCGAAGACGATAACGTGCTGGTGCAGGGGGTTGCTAATGATCCGGATGCGCTAGGATTCTTCGGCTTCTCGTACTATGAGGCCAACCAAGACAAACTCAAAGCGGTTGCCATTTCAGATGACAGTCAGGGGCAAACCCGGCAGGCAGTTGCACCTTCTCGTGAGGCGGTAGAAAACGCCACCTACGTGCCGCTGTCTCGGCCTCTGTTCATCTATGTCAACGGCAAAACGGCACAGCAGAACGAGAAGCTGCGTGATTTCATCGATTTTTACATGACCAACAGCCGTCAGATTGTTGAGTCGGTCAACTATATTCCCCTACCTCAAGATGCCTACGACATCAACAAAGTTCATGTCTTCAAGGGCGAATATGGCACCGCCTATGAAGGCAAGCCCCAGCCTTACTTGACGATCAAAGAGGTGCTGCAAAAAGATCAAGCGCTCTAGTCGGGTTTGAATTTTGCGTTTGCACTAGAACAATACAACAGGCGTTAGGGTAACCACTGATTTATGGCAAATTACAACCACTCAGAGCCGGTTCGGGCTGGCAGCAAACTGAGCTTTTTTGAGAAATATCTGACGGTCTGGGTGTTTCTCTGCATCATTGCTGGAGTCATTTTAGGGCGTTTGTTCCCTAACGTGGCTGTTACCCTTGACTCATTCAGCATCTATCAAGTCTCTATTCCGATTGCGATTTGTCTGTTCTTCATGATGTATCCCATCATGGTGAAAATCGACTTCTCGCAGGCCAAGCAAGCTGCTCAAACCCCTAAGCCTGTACTGCTGACGCTGGCGGTGAACTGGTTGATTAAACCCTTTACAATGGTCGCCTTCAGCCAGTTTTTTATTGGTTGGCTGTTTCGTCCGCTGATCACTGGCACCGAAATCATTCGTGGCGTTGAGGTGCCGCTGGCCGACTCCTATATTGCTGGAACCATTTTGTTGGGGATTGCTCCTTGTACGGCAATGGTGCTGATGTGGGGGTATTTATCCTACAGTAATCAAGGGCATACGCTGGTGATGGTTGCGGTCAACTCGTTAGCAATGCTGTTTCTCTATGCGCCGCTTGGGCGCTGGCTGCTGGCGGCTAATAGTCTGACAGTCCCTTGGCAAACTATCGTTCTCTCCGTGTTGATATATGTCGGGTTGCCATTAGTAACAGGCATGTATTCACGCCATTGGATTCTGAGGCATAAAGGTCGTGATTGGTTTGAGCAGCGGTTTGTGCAGTATCTCAACCCCGTGGCGATTAGCGCGATGTTGATTACGCTGGTGCTGCTGTTTGCGTTCAAAGGGGAGCTAATTGTTAGAAACCCACTGCATATCCTCTTGATTGCTGTTCCTTTGTTCATTCAGACCAACTTCATTTTCTTGATCAGCTACGTGGCAGCACTCAAGCTAAAGCTCACCTATGAAGATTCGGCTCCTGCGGCCCTAATTGGGGCTAGTAATCACTTTGAGGTAGCAATCGCCACAGCAATTACACTCTTTGGCCTCAATTCTGGAGCGGCACTAGCAACCGTAGTGGGCGTGCTGATTGAGGTGCCCTTGATGCTGATGCTCGTAGAAGTCTGCAAGCATACGGCATCTTGGTTTCCTCGCGAGCCTGAAAAAGCGACCCTGCCTGATCCGCGCTGTGTACCCAGTGGTTGGGACAAATAGCGTCGATGCATTAATTCACTACTTTATCTTCTACTCATTATCTTCTACTCATTCGTTATTTAGGAGTCATCATGAAGCGTGTAATGTTTGTCTGCAAGAAGAATTCGGCTCGTTCTCAAATGGCAGAGGGCTTTGCCAAAACGTTGGGACAAGGCAAAATTGCGGTGACAAGCTCCGGGCTAGAAGCTAGCCAGGTGAGGCCAGAGGCGATTGCCACCATGAAAGATGCGGGGATTGATATTTCTGATCAAACCTCGAAGGCTTTAAGCGAGTTCAAGGCTGAAGACTTCGATGCCGTAATCTCACTCTGCGGCTGCGGTGTCAACCTACCGCCAGCATGGTTGACGCGCGATCTATTTGAAGACTGGCAGCTAGATGATCCAGCCGAGCAGCCCGAAATCTTCCCGCGTGTGCGCGACGAGGTCAAAGAGCGCGTCGAAAAGCTCATTCAAACTTTAGCATCTGAGCCAGCAGCAGTTTGAGGTCAGCTATGCAACCCCAGGTTCAAACCTCTAGCGACTCGCCGATTCAGGTGGATTTTCTACCGTTGGCCGAACTGGGAATACCAGGACGCATTGGGCTGACTCTAGCTCCTGGGCAGCTATTCTTGGATTCAACTACCGTCTATGACCGAGATCTCGTCAGCGATCTGAATCGGTTGCGACAGGTCTACGGCATCGACCAGTTAGTTTGTCTATTAGAACCAGAGGAGTTAAAAGATCTTGGCATTCCGCATCTGCTCGCTGAGGCTGAAGCAATCGGCATGACCACTGCATGGCTGCCCATTTCAGATGAAGGTGTCCCTGCTTCTATGCCTGAGTTTGCGGCGCTGGTGGCGCGAGTTGTGCAGACAGCATCCAACGGCAAATCAGCTGTGATTCACTGTCGCGGTGGACGCGGGCGTACTGGCATGCTGGCAGCCTGCTGTCTGGTGCAGCTCGGCCATGACCCAGAACTTGCAATTCAAACCGTGCAGCAGATCCGCACTGGAGCGTTGCAAGCTGAAAATAAGCGTCACTATATCCATCAATTTGCGAGTATCTAAGTGGAAGACCAAACGGTTCAGCCCATTTCAGACAGCCTCTGGTGGGTAATCCCGCAAAAATTAGCGGGCGTTCGTAAACCAAATTCAGATGAATTAATTGAGCTGCTAACCCTGGGAATTGGCGCGATTGTCTCGGTGATGGATGATCCGTCAAACCTGGATCTATATAAAATAGCCAAGCTGCCCTATCTCTGGTTGCCGACCCAGGGCGGAACGGCTCCCAGCCCAGAGCAAGTTCAAGAGCTAGTTGCCTTTGTAGATCAGCAAAACAAACTGGCTACTGCGGTCGCTATTCACTGCACGAGCGGCAGGCGGCGCACTGGCACCATGCTGGCTGCTTATTTAATCAGTAGAGGTGCATCTGTAGATGCAGCGCTGCAGACGATCTTGACAGCAAATCCCCAAGTTGAACTACGGGAAGCTCAAATCAACTTTCTCAAAGATTTGGCCAGCGCCAGATAGAATGACGCAGATCCTAGTGCGCTACTCAACGTTAGTTTTTTCTCAACACTATGACATTTGACCACCCGCCCCGGATTCTATTTCTCTATGGCTCCCTGCGCGAGCGCTCCTACAGTCGCCTGCTGGCCGAAGAAGCTGCCCGGATTATTCAAGATTTTGGCGCGGAGGTAAAGTTCTTTGATCCGCGCGAGCTACCCATCTACGGCAGTGTTTCAGATACTCATCCCAAAGTGCAGGAATTACGCGAGTTAAGCCTCTGGTCAGAAGGGCAGGTCTGGTCTAGCCCGGAGATGCATGGGCAAATTACCGGCATTCTCAAAAACCAGATCGACTGGATTCCGCTCAGTATTGGGGCTGTTCGCCCGACACAAGGTCGGACGCTGGCGGTGATGCAGGTGAGCGGCGGCTCGCAGTCATTTAATGCCGTGAACACGATGCGGCTGCTGGGGCGCTGGATGCGGATGTTCACGATTCCCAATCAGTCCTCAGTGGCCAAAGCCTATCAGGAGTTTGAGGAAGATGGCCGAATGAAAGACTCGGCCTATCGGGATCGGGTGGTGGACGTGATGGAAGAACTCTATAAATTTACGCTGCTGCTGCGTGACAAAGTAGATCACCTCACCGATCGCTACAGCGAGCGCAAAGAAAAAGCCGCCCAGCAAACTGCTGAAGTTGCCCAGCAGGCCGTGAGCTGAACGATCGGTGAGATAACTGGCGAGATAGCTGAGGATATCAACTGGGAGATTTGGGCAGCCAATCAACGGCTAGCGCATCAGCAGCGTCATATATTTGCCCGGTACCAGCGGTGCCGGAATCATTGGGCTAAACTGGCTGCGGTCGGTGGCGACGCGCTTGACGTAGAACTCGTTGATGGTGTGCAGCACCTGCTCGCGGCTAGCCCCTAGAATCTCGACAGGGCAGACTCTGCGAGAGCAGGCCACAAGAAACGGGGATTGAGGGAGCTGAGAAGGCTTGTGTATACAAGAAGTGTCATTACTTTTGTTCGTGACTAGCGGCTAAAATCTGATGGAGAACGTCTTCTAAATTGGTGATCACGTCTTGATTGCTGAACCGCACGACTCGATATCCAAACTGGTTGAGTTTTATTGTACGTGCCATATCATATTCTGTCTGCTGATCGTGAATCTCTCCATCCACTTCAACAACCAATCGACATTTTGGGCAATAGAAATCCACAATAAACGCACCCACTGGATGCTGGCAGCGAAACCTCAATCCGCCGATCTGGCGGTTCTTGAGCGCTTGCCATAGCATCTGTTCAGCAGGTGTAAGATTCTGTCGAAGTCGTTGAGCAGCAGAAACAATATCAGAAGTAGTCCCCCGGATACGGTCAGGTTCCATCGTGAGTCTAACTATGGGTATATTATGGATAGACGTAGAATGCCCACTACCAGGGACTTTCGCCCCCTAAATCCCCCAATTCTGGGGGACTTCCGAACCATTCCGGATTAAAGTCCCCCAGAATTGGGGGATTTAGGGGGCAGATCAACAACTCACCACGCGCCGGAGAGGGTAAAGAAAAGAGCGTAGAGGGCTAAAGGGAAAAGGGCTACCGAGTCCAGGGGGAAAGACAGATTACTCGAAAACCGCTGACATGGTTCTGGCTGTACGGAGTATTCCGAAAGCGGAGAGCAGAGTGGCAGTAGTCTGGGGCAGGGAACCAGGAACCGCCCCGCAGCAGCCTATATCGATCATCTCCGTCCTTGATCCAAGCGCTCCCGTCAGTTGGTGCTCCTTCATAAGACGGATGCCAATGATCTAAGCACCACTCCCAAACATTGCCATGCATATCAAATAGACCAAAGGCATTTACTACGCCAAAACTACCAACCTCAGCAGTTTTGTTTAGATATTCTCCCTTCTCTCCATCCCCGCAGGTATAGTTACCATTGTAATTGGCAATCTCTGTAGAAAGCGTACCGCCAAAGTGAAACGGCGTTGTTGTGCCGCCCCGACAGGCATATTCCCACTCGGCTTCACTGGGAAGGCGATAGGTTTTACCCCTATGCTGAGACAATCGGGCACAAAACTCCATCGCGTCATACCAAGACACGGTTTCTACAGGTCGGTTGTCTCCTTTATGGCTGGCTGGATCAAGATTTAGCTCTCGCTCTACTTTGGGTAACGCCGCTACAAACCGCCATTGTGCTTGGGTAATCGGATGTTGACTTATGGAGAAAGCTGATACTTTTACTTGATGCTGCGCTTCTACATCCAGACCTTCGGTATCCGGATAAGAACGCGCATACCAGTCTCTGCTTGCCTCATCAGCAGGAGAACCCATCAGAAATTCTCCAGCTGGAATATTCACCAAGTCCAGCGTCAGGTTCTCGGTTAGTGATTCTCTCCAAACTGGGATAGATTTGATAATCTGAGGAGGTTCCCCGTTTAGCTTGACTAGCAACATCGGTACAGTTTCACCGCTGGCAGCTCCAATCAAGCTCAAGGCTCTGGCTGCACCCTGACGGATCGACAAAGGCTGATCATCACTTTCCAGGAGTTGGAGCAGTTCAGGTTGCTTAGCTTTCATCACCCCCAGCGATTCTGCTGCACTGCGTCGTAGCGCCAAATCTTCATCGGGGTTCATCAAGAGCGCCAGCAAATTATCAGCACCAATCCCCAGTTTTCCCAACGTTTGAACTGCTGCTTGTCTCGACTCCATCTCCTGATTGCGATTCTCCATCATCCCAATCAAGTTCCGCCCCGCTTCCCTAGCCGCCATGCCCCGCTTGCCCAATTTTTCAGCCGCCTCAATCCGAAACTCCAGCTCCGGAGCCGAAAGATCCGAAATCAGCAGGCGAATCCGGCGTTTCTCTTCATCTCGCCGCAATTCTTCAGGATCTAATCCAGCTCTGCGAGCGAGTTCTTCCGGTACTGCGTCAGGAATTCGCGCTTCCTTCTGATTCACCAGACAGCAATCCCGCACCGCCAGCAAAAATCCCTGAATCGCGGCAGGCGGATCATTGCTTTGCTGCAAAATTGGATCAATCGACTCCAAAAACCACAGCCAGAAGTCCTCTGAATCTGACGAATTCGTTTGGCTACGACTGCGATCAATCAACCAGGTGGCAGCCAAATATTCAGCCAACGGATCCAGCACAATCTTGATCTTGTTGTCTAGGGTTTGCAGCAACAGCAGTCGGTTCTCTAGATAGTCCAAACTGGCCGCGCTAGCCTTATCTTGAACGGTTAAATCTGCGGCGGGCTGAGTCGCTCGTAGAGCCTGGATTACCCCTTCCCGCAACGTCACAGTTGGACGATAGGTCTGCTTCAGGCATTCCCAGGCAATCACCAGCGCATCTTGCCGCACCTGTTGATAATCACGCCGATTCGCAGGTTCAATTTGATCGTTGAGCTGCTTCAGATAGCTGAGCATCAAGTCCTGCACAGAAGCCGGAGGCAAGTCTCCAGATCCCTGCTGTTGCCGAATCATCTCTTCCGTATAAAGTCGCGCCAGCAATACCGTAATGTTGCCTTGCCGAACCATCCGGCGCAGCCGATCGCAGGCAATCGCATATTCGTCATCTACAAACGGATCATCCTGTTTGTTTAGCTTCCAGCGTACATAGGCTTGCATAAACCCCAACAGCCGATCCGCTTCAATCCGCTGCGGTCGCAGGATTGTTTTGGGCACTCCGCCCAAGGACTCTTCCAAGCGAGAAGTAATCACCAAGGCTTTGGCTGGAAACGTCGCCAACTCTGGCGTCACTTGCTTACGAGTTGCCTCACCCGTTTCCGAGAAATGATCCACAATCACCAAAATGCGTTGGCGCTGCAAGAGTTTCTCCAGCAGATCAAGCGGCAGATCCTCCGGCTTACTGATCAAAGCATTCAGCTGTCCCCGAATCGCTTCCACCAGCGTCTTTTTGTCATCCAGTTCCGTCTCAACCAACACAGGCAATAGCCGATGCGAAGCCAGCTGTTTCTGCAAGCCCCACTGAGCAATCTGGCAAGCCAAACTGGTTTTCCCAGCTCCCCCCTCGCCCACAATCAGCAGCACCGCTGGATTCTTCTGAAAGGTGGCAACCAGATCGTCTCCGCTCAGCTCATTGATAAATCTCTTCTCCTGTCCCAACGTCACCGGCAGCGAAATATGAATCTGCCGATCCTTCACCGTGTCCAGCGCCAAGAAAGCCCGCTCCACCTGTTGCCAATGCTGCTCCACCCAAGCATCCAGCACCCGAGGATGATACTTCAATGGCACCAGCACCTTCAGCGCTCCACTCACAGGCGTTCCCACTGTCGGAAGCTTGGAGATCGCCTCAATACCCCCATCTGTTAAGTTCAGCAGGCATAGTGGACGAAACCACCACACTGCGCCATAGACAAGCACTACCACAATCACCCCAACAACAGTTACTACCAGCCAGGGATTGCTCTGACCCCAAGCCATCGGTTTGTAAACCCACTGATCGGTAATTAGCGCTAGCTGATTGCCCAGCCCATCGCGAGTTAACCCCAGAGAGATTAAATCTGCTTTTTTATTCGGCCAATCTTTGGCATCTTTCTCTAGTGCAGCCAGCGTCGCATCCAATTGCTGCTGATAGGCTTCGATCGCTTGAATTTCCCCGACATCCCAGCCCCGCAACTGGTCAGCCTGATCTCGAATATCCTGACCAATCTTGCTAAGCGCCTGAACCGCACTACTCCGGACTGCTAGATCATTATCTTTGGTTGCCCTGTCCTTGAGGGCTGTTGCTGCTGCTTTTGCATCTTGCCCCATTAGCCCCAATGCCTGAGCCGCATTACGCCGAATGGCTGTCTTGGGATTAGTCAGAGCAGAAACCAACGGCTGCACTGCTTCCTCACCACAGGTTTGCAGAGCCTTCTGGGCTTCTGGACGCTTTTGATTATCTTGAAGCTGTTCAACAGACTGCCGCAGAGCCTCAGGCACACAGGTTTGCCCAGAGCCAGCCATCGGTTGCAGCAGTGGTAAAGCCGTCAAAACTGTGACAGTCGTTAGCACAGACGGAACAGAGAGATGCATAGGCTTAACTCAGGGGAACAGCAAGCAATCAACCCATTTCAGATCAAAGCATACGTCAACTACCACGCTTCCATCGCGCCCCTTTTCGCAAAAGCCCAAGAATAACCAGTAACATACAGCTCTTTCAAGTTAGCCTTGAGTGGCATGAGTCATACTATATTGAATAGTATTTGGATACTATATTGGATAAACCAGGAATTTAAAACCGCAGGGGTAAAACCTCATGACCATATAAACTAAAGAGAAGAAAACTTATACAGTCAATGAGTATTTTGAGTTTGAGATAAATTTAGATGTACGCCATGAATATATTGATTGATCAATACGCCATTCATGTCGAGCCATATCCTAAAACTGACTCTCATCAGTGGATTTTTACTGAAGCCTCTAAGTTTGGCATCTAGGGCAAAAATGAGCCGAACGTCCGGCTAGCTTGGTGCGCTGAATCACAGTCTCGCAGACCCGACAGGGTTCGCCCCTGCGGTTGTAGACCCAGGCAATGTGGCCATAGTTGCCGTTGATGCCTGAGACATTGCGAAAGTCGCTGAAGGTTGTGCCCCTGGCATCAATGCTGTCCTGCAAAACCTTGAGCACTGAGCCATGCAGCCGCTCAACTTGAGTGACATCCAGCTGAGAGCTTAAAGTCTGGGGGGCAATGCCGCTCAAAAACAGCGCTTCGTCTGCATAGATATTGCCAACTCCGGCCACCAGCGCCTGGTCGAGCAGCGCAGTCTTGATGGCTCGCTGCCGTCCTTGCAGGCATTGGCACAGGTAGGCAACCGAAAATTCGGGCGAGAACGGCTCTGGCCCCAGCCGCATCAGGCCACTCATCACCTGCTCTGGCGGTATTCCAGACGGCACATACCAGAGTTGCCCAAAGGTACGCTGATCGACAAAGCGCAGCTCTTGTCCGTTGGGGAAGCTCAGCCTGACGCGACAGTGCTTCTGAACTGGCTCCGACTGGGACATCCAAAGCAGTTGCCCCGTCATCCGCAGATGCACGCCTAGCCAGCCGCCGCTCTGCCAGCCTGCTCCAGCTTTTACAGGTTCGTCGGACTTCGCAGGCTGGCTCAATTCTGCCAGCAGATATTTGCCGCGTCTATGCCACTGCTGAATCGACAGACCCACCAGAGCCGCCAGAAAACTGCCGGGATGCGGATGGGCGATGCTGCGATCTAGCAAGATCTCGCCGTCGCGGATCGGCTGAGCCAGCGTAACTTGATTAAGTCCCCGGCGCACAGTCTCAACTTCAGGCAGTTCGGGCATTGAGCGGTTTTTGATATCAGGTCGCAGGCACACCAGCAGTCGGTAAGGCAATCGTACCCGACTCTCCCACAGCCCGCACCACCTCGACCCCAGACTGCTCCAGAATCACGACTGGCTCAGCCCGGTTGAAGTCAATCCGTCTGACCAAGACTTGCCCGCCTGCTAGACGCTGACCTTCCTGAACATAGCGGCTCGTAGGCTCGTTCGGGGCATTGACAATCGCAAAAGCCTGATTGCCAATCTGCACCACGCCTGTCACCTCAACAGCTTTTGCCAGAACCGGGTCAGGTCGAGGCACAGGAGCAGTAATTGGGCTGCGAGGCGCGGGGGCTGGAGCTTTGGGTTTGGCCGCCGTGGAGCCGCCGCTAGCACCACCGCCCGCTCTAGAGGGGTTGGATGCGGTTGAGGTTGATGGGCGATTCGGGGTTCGACCGCCGCCCGTGCCGCCGCCTGCTCTAGCACCGCCGCCTACTGAACCTGGACTGCCACCGCCTACTGAACCCGGACTGACAGCACCGGGAGCAATACCGCCAGCCGTAGATGTATTAGGCGGTAGCTGAACAGAGGGCGTGGTAGGCAGCAGCGCAAACGGATCGTTGCGGGTTCCCTTCACTTGCTGGACGCGCTGATTTGGATCAGTCGAGCTGATCAGATCAGGGGGCAAAATGCCTTTGGGTTCGGCTGTAGCCGCATCCGGCTGACCAGGAGAGGGCTGACCAGCAACCGGACTGTCCCCCGGAGCTGGAACTGGAATTGCCGTAGCTGAAGGGTCAGTGGTAGTTGTAGTCGTAGTGCCGCCTCCCGTGAGACCCGAAATAAAGTCACAGCCGGTAACGCTGAGTCCCAAAGCTGCCGCAATTAGTAAAACCTGGCGCATATCCCCTCCCCGAAAATTCTTCTGCATGAGATCCAGCATAGTTGAGATTTTTCCGACTTGCTCTAACCCGTAGCTTGCCTCCTGTCGAGATGGCGCGAACCCTCTGATTTGACCCTGCTCAACTTCAAGACCAACTTCAAGACCAACTTCAAGACCGACTTCAAGACCTGATGTTTGATAATGACCGGCCACACAGATAGCCAGTAGATAGCTAAATGTGGCTAAACAATAGAACAGTAATAAAGAACAGCAATAAATCAGCGTTTTTAACGAACTGCTACTATTTTCCCACTTTCAAAGAAAAATGGAGCTATCTAGCTAATTTTTCTAGCTAAATCCATTAAGCAGCGCTTTTATCATGCCCTCAAACCCTTAAAACCTTAAAGAATTGGTGAAGCAAGCTCTAGATGGGCGAAGTTGGGAAGACTGAGGCGGTAATTACCGTTGCCAAACAAGTTTCAAGCTACTGCACACTATGAACCTCCTCACCCGCTGTCTGCTGACTGGTGTTTCGCTGACTGGTGTTTCGCTGGCTACACTACCGTTGCCTGCGGCTGCAACTCCGGCATTTGGCGAATCTTCTTACTCCCTCGTGGCCTATGGCGACTATGCCTATCTTGTCAGTTCTAGCGCGAATTCTCCGATTAACGTGCGCGATGATGCCAGCACCCGTGCCTATGCTCGGCACATTGGCTATGCAGGCGACCGGGTAGAAGTGCTAGAGCGCAGCATTGGAGAAGATGGCTATATGTGGTACTTCGTGCGATTCACGGTTTCTAATGCTACGGGCTGGGTGCGGGGCGATTTTATCTCGATCGATAGAGACGATTATTAGACGATTATTAAGATTAGCTCTGTAGCCATAACGCGCTCAGAGTCTAGTCTCTGCGTCTCAAAAATTCTCTGGGTCTCAAAAATGCCTAAAAAGCCAGCAGGGGCTATGCTCTCCCTACTGGCTTTTAGTTTCTATATGATCTCCTACGCTCAGGGCAGGATCTTAGGACGCTCTTAGGACATTGACTGGATCACATAGTCAAAGTAGGGCGCTGCGGCTGTCGCATCTTCATCGCTCATCAGCGCCAGGGAGGCCGCCTTGAGACAGCGAATTGACTCCACCATGCCTGGAACGGGCACGCCAAGCGAGTTGTACATTTCGCGTACGCCAATCAAGCCAATTTTTTCGATCGGCTCTTTGTCGCCAGCCAGCACGCCGTAAGAAATTAGCCGCAGATACCAGCCGTAGTCGCGTAGGCAGAGGGCGCGCTGCTTTTCACCGTAAGCATTGCCGCCAGGAGCAATAAAGTCCGGGCGCTTCTTCCAAAGAGACTTACTGGCCTCTTGAACAATTTTCTTTTCGTTGTCGGCCAGAGTTGCCGCAATCCGCGTCCGCTGGCTGCCTGTTTCTAAAAATTCTTGAATGCTCCTCAGCTCGCCGCTGCTGGGGTAGCGGAGTTCGTCGTCAGCGTTAAGAATAACTTGGGTAACTACGCTCATAATTAACAGGATGACTATTGCAGTGATTCAGCTATCGGTCGTATTTTAGCGAGTTTGGGGACATGAAAGAAAGAGTGTGCTTGGAAATAGCTACAAATCCGTACAATTCTCCTTACCCGTTTGATTCGCTGGTTTGCGCTGGTTCACGCCGTTTCGCTGAGCTGCTGCCCGCGCAGCAGTTCTAGCGCTTGAGATGCAGCAGATCCTTGAGAGCGGCTAGCAGCTTAATTTTGAGGCTGACGATTTCGGAACGCTCGTTGACTACAAACAGCCAGCCAACGTTGACTACAAACAGCGGAGCCTGCACCTGCCCAATCACCTGAATCTGAGTCATCATCTGAGTCGTCTCAGATAGTGGCTGAGCATCTACAGACTGGACAACCGCCTGCATTCCCTTCGCCTCGGCTTTGAGATACTCTGCAATCGCTGCCTGCCCCACGATGGCAGATTCAAAAGGGGGCAAAAGCTGACCATCCTCAGCAAACAGCTCGGCGCTAGCGAGAAAGTCGCCTGTATTCAACGCTGCAAAGTAGGCTAAAATTTGCTGTTTGGCGGCTTTTGACTGATGGCTCTCAGCTAGCTCGCGCTGGGTCAGTTGGCTATAAGCACTCGGTTGATTATAAGCACTATGAGCTAGAGGGTCAGCCAACAGATGGGCAGAAGTAGGAAAAGTAGGATGAGCAGAGGTGGATTGAATATCAGCTTTCATAGTCAATGCTTCCAGGGCAATCTGGCTCCAGTACTATTTAGCCAACGACTAGCCAACGAGTATCGAATCTAGCTAATCTGGCTAATGTTAATTTTTGTGTGTCTGAGGTTGCAAACTATTCGACTCTATCAGTCGGGTCAGACTTTTACCTACCCCCTCGGACAGAACTAACCTTGAGCCTTGCAGAACACCAGCTAACTCACGGCAGTTGGTCAGTTCATCAAGACTTTACGACGGGCTGATGGCAAACAACACGGGACAGGGAATGTTGCAAATAGCACACCATTCAATCAGTGCCCGGTTGTTAAAGACCGGGCTTTTCTATTTGCTGTTCTGGTTTCATTCCGGTTCCACTCTTGACTAGCCGATTGGTCAAACTCAGAGCCGCAAGCAATTTGCTAAGCTACTAAAGCGACTTGGACGCTGGGCTGCAAGATTCTGCCCTGAATATGACACTGTCTATGGCACCCTATGGCACTGAACACGGCTGATCACACCGATCACACCACTGACTGCGCAACTGACTGCATAGCCAATGCTCCGCGCCGCTATCACATCACCACCTTTGGCTGTCAGATGAATAAGGCTGACTCCGAACGTATGGCTGGCATTCTTGAAGAAATGGGGTTTCAGTGGACAGAGACAGCCGAGCAGGCAGACTTGGTGCTCTACAACACCTGCACGATCCGAGATAATGCTGAGCAGAAGGTCTATTCTTATCTGGGACGGCAGGCCAAGCGCAAGCATGAGCAGCCCAACCTGACGCTGGTTGTGGCGGGCTGTGTAGCTCAGCAAGAGGGCGAAGCACTGCTCAGGCGCGTCCCGGAGCTAGATTTAGTTATGGGGCCACAACATGCTAATCGGCTACGCGATTTGCTAGAGCAGGTCTTTGACGGCAATCAGGTTGTGGCGACCGAGGCTGCCCATATCTATGAAGATATTACTAAGCCGCGCCGAGACAGTCAGGTTTCGGCCTGGATCAACGTGATCTACGGCTGCAACGAGCGCTGCACCTACTGCGTCGTGCCCAACGTGCGTGGCGTAGAGCAGTCCCGCCGACCGGAGGCAATTCGCGCTGATTTGGAGGCGTTGGGGCAGCAGGGCTACAAAGAGGTGACGCTGCTGGGTCAAAATATCGATGCCTACGGGCGCGATTTACCGGGCGCAACGCCAGAAGGGCGGCATCTCTATACCCTGACCGACCTGCTCTACTTTCTGCATGACGTACCCGGCATCGACCGCATCCGGTTTGCCACCAGCCATCCTCGCTACTTCACTGAGCGCTTGATTCGCGCCTGCGCCGAGCTGCCCAAGCTCTGCGAGCATTTCCACATTCCGTTCCAGTCAGGCGACAGCGAGCTGCTGAAGGCGATGTCGCGCGGCTACAGTCGTGAGCGCTACCTGAGAATCATCGACATGGTGCGTCGTTATATGCCCGATGCCTCAATTAGCGCTGATGCAATTGTTGGCTTTCCGGGCGAAACCGAGCAGCAGTTTGAGAATACGCTCAGCTTGGTTGAGCAAGTCGGGTTTGATCTAGTCAATACCGCCGCCTACTCACCGCGTCCCGGGACGCCTGCGGCGCTCTGGCCGAATCAGCTGAGTGAAGTCGTCAAAGCCGATCGGCTCCAGCAACTCAATCATCTGGTGAATCTCAAGGCCGCAGAACGCTCGCAGCGCTATTTGGGCCGGGTAGAAGAAGTGCTCGTAGAAGACCAAAACCCTAAAGATCCGACTCAGGTGATGGGGCGAACGCGGGGGAATCGGCTGACTTTTTTCACGGGTGACATCGCTGCCCTCAAAGGCCAAACTGTTGCAGTTAAAATTACTACCATCCGGCCTTTTAGCCTGACTGGGGAGCCACTGTCCGTGCCGGAGCTCCGCCGCTAGAATTTGCCGCCCAAGTCAAAAGCCTGTGCTGATCGTGCTGATTGTCATTTTTGGGTTGGCTCCGCCGCTGCTGTCACTGCTCGTGATGCGGCAGCTCAATCAGCGCACGACTCAGCAGCTGCGAGTCGTAATGCAGCGGTCTGCGGAGCGCCGATTTGCGATTGGTTTGCCGTCAGGGCGATCGCCGGAGCGAGTGAGCAGCGGCGCGTCTCATCCGGCAGACCACCGCTATGTTGAAGGCATTGGCTACATGATTGGCGATTTAACCTGCCAATTCAACGCCCGCTCTAGCTATCTGCGCTGTGCCGTTAATCCGATGGGTGACTGCAACCTATGCGCTCAGTATCAGGCTCGGCCTATTGCAGATGACTAATTGCAGGCGACTAATTGCCCACTCGCAGCCGCTGCGTCACGGCTGTAATCCCGTCATAGCGCACAACTACCGCCGAAATCCACCGGTCTCCTGCTTCTGGGGGCGCTTCGCCAACCTTGAACAGCCCGCCAGAGGTTAGCAGCTCCAGCTCAATTGGGGCAGGGTTGAGGTAATTTTCAACCGTGACTGGCTCTTCAAGCGCGGTTCCTAGCAAGACTCGCTCGCCTAGTGGCTCGGTGACGACGGCATCAAAGTCAAAGCTCTGGCCGGGAGTGACCTGTTCGGGGAGACTAATCGACAGGCTCGGCGGCTTTTGACCAGAGGACAACTCGCTGCGCTCTGCCAAAATCTCCTGCTGGACAATCTGGTTATTTTGAATCTGCTGGCGGGATCGGATGGTTGCCGTCAGCTTCAAATCGCGCCGCTGGTCAGGGTAGCTACCGGTGATAGTGGTGGTTGTCACGGTGGAAAACCCATTCGCCTGCGCTTCCCAGCTCTCTAGCTGGGTGCTGTAGGTCAAATCGGGATAGCGCTGCCATAAATCAGAGAGGGTTTGCTCTAGGGTGCTGCGCGTCAGCCCGTCGCTGCTGGTAAAAGACCGATCGTAAAACCGCATCACCGCCCGCAAGTCGCTCTCTGAAGCAGCAGCATCAATTTGGCTCAAGGTATCTGTCAGTTCAGGGGGAGGCGGGCTGGTGGGCTGACTGTCTGGAGCCGGAGCCGCCGGAGCTGGAGTAGCCGGTGCCGGAGCTGACTGAGCCTGAACTTTGCCTGCCGCAAGAGCCAAGCAAAGCAGGGCTAAAATATTCAGCGAGATCTGGAGCGAACGCAGCCGGGGCAGCTTGCAGGCTGAGCCGATTTGCAGGAGGATGCGGTTATGCATTGCGGGGGTCTTGCGGTTAAGGATTGTGAAATTTAGCGAAAGAAGCTAAGGCGCAGATCTCTGAGGCTTACGGCATTTTACGGTAAATTAGTTGAGCTTTGAGCCAGATTGTGAGTCAAGACTTCAGACTATAGAGTAATCTGTTCAGGAATTCGTGGCAAAGATTGCGCTGATTCTTCATAGATGCTGGCACAAACTTGATTCACAAATTGGGTTTATGGATCAACCTCTCAAGTTAAATTTCAAGGCTGAATTTCAAGGCTGAATTTTACAAAGCTTAAAGCTTATGTTTTTCTCAAAGTCTGTTGAGCCGCTTCAGGATCAGGCTGCTCTATCTAACAATCCGGCTCTATCTAATCATCCGGCTGCTGCAAGCGGAGTAGCTACAGCAGGCCGAACCAACAAGGCTCGGCCTAAACTCCTGATCGCGGCGAGCGGCACAGGCGGACATCTCTTCCCGGCTCTGGCGACTGCCCAAGCGCTGAGTGACTGTCAAATTGAGTGGCTGGGCGTACCCGACCGTCTCGAAGTCCAGCTTGTGCCCGACTGCTACCCGCTGCATACCGTCCGCGCTGAGGGGTTTCAGCAGCAGCTCAGCCTGCAGAGCTTAAGCAGCACGGCTCGAACCGCAAGTCGCCTACTGCTCTCAATCTTTACAGTGCGAAAGCTGCTACGACAGGGACAGTTTCAGGCTGTGCTAACAACGGGCGGCTATATTGCGGCTCCGGCAGTTGTAGCTGCTCGGTCGCTGGGACTACCCGTGATTCTGCACGAGTCGAATGCGCTACCGGGCAAAGTGACACGCTGGCTGAGTCCCTGGTGTACGCAGGTGGCGCTAGGATTTGAGGTCGCCGCTCGCTATTTGCCCAATGCCCAAACGGTTACGGTGGGAACGCCAGTGCGCGCTCAGTTTCAGACTGATCTGGGTGCGGGTGCGGGTGCAAGTGCGGGTGCTGTGACCAACCTGCCGCCGCTAGATCTGCTGCAAGATCTAGATCTTCCGCCAGAGGTGCCGGTAATTTTGGTGGTGGGCGGCAGTCAGGGCGCGGTGGCGGTCAATCGGCTCGTGCGGCAGGCGGCGGCAGCTTGGTTTGCAGCCGGAGCCTGGGTGGTGCATTTGACGGGAGACAGCGACCCAGAAGCCAATCAGCTCAGCCATGCTCAGTATCGCGCTCTGCCGTTTTATGTCAACATGGCGGGACTGCTGCGGCGGGCAACGCTGGCGATTAGTCGGGCAGGCGCGGGCACGCTGACCGAGCTAGCCATCACCGCTACGCCCGCCATTTTGATTCCCTATCCCTATGCTGCCGAAGATCACCAGACCTACAACGCCAAGGTTTTTGAGGCCGCTGGAGCCGCGCTGCTGATGCCTCAATCTGACCTGACCGCAGAGCGTTTAGAGCAACAGGTGCTAACGCTGCTCGGCTCACCAGAGCTACAGCAGATGGCTACTGCTGCCCAGCAGCTGGCTACTCCGGACAGTGCAGAACTGCTGTCAGCTCTGGTGAGGCAGTCAATAACTGCAAAGAATTAGTAAGGCATTACGAACAGTCTTCTGTACTGACTTTATACTGAAAGCATAGCTTCAACTCACTCATGAACGGTTCAGTCTATGAACGGTCAAGTGACTGAAGCTAGCTAGTTCTCAGCGTTCAGTTCCAGAGCAGAGTCTAAGCGTAGAGCAGCTCTTGTCATCAGAGTTGGATCGGATCGATAAAAATTGGCTGTTCGGAAAGCTTAGCGTGGCTCATTCTCACCTAGTTTTATCACCGGAGGTCAGCATGAATATTTTGAAGCGGCTCAACGACGCAATCCTCTATCTCTCTGAAGGGGCAGCGATGCTGTTTAGCCCCAGCCAGGATGATTATCCCAACATTGGGTTGCAGCCCTACGATGGCGATCCTTATTCAGAGTGGGTATACCTCTCAAATCGCGATCTCCTCAATAGCCCGTGAGATCAGCCCGTGAGATGATGGCGCAGCGCAGCTACACGGCACGACGAGACGGCACGACGAGATAGAGCGCTGAGTAAAGGTATCGGATGGAAAGAGGGTGCTGGATGGAAAGAGATTCGGGGACGATCAAAAGCCGGGAACCGGATTGCGCTGGTCGCGCTCGGCCTTGCGGCGACTTTTCATCCAGACGACCTTGCTTTGATCGGCTAACGTCTTCCAGCCTGCCAGCTCCAGCTTGTCAGGGTCGGCAGTCGTCACCATTTCGTAGCGAGGGCAATAGATCACAACCATATGCTGGTTGCTCATCGTTACAAAGCAAGGTCCCCAGTCTAGACCTTCGCATTCAACACGCTGTCCTTCTTGCCAGTTCATAGCCTTACCTCCAACTCTGCCTGTAACTATAGGGGGAGATCAGCGGCCTCAACTTCCTTCTGCTATGTCAGCCATTCGGATGACCTAGAACCACTTCTCTGCCTATATCATCGCAAAAATTAGCAGTAAATCAAGAATTTGTGTTGCCCGATACAATGAAAATTGACATTCCGGCTGGTTGTCAAGGTTGGCTCTTAAGGCTGGCTGAAGGCTGACTCTTGAGGCTGTTTCGCGAGCTTTGGCGGCGCTAGATGAGACTGAATCCAGATGCAACCTGCGGTTTAGCTAGCCTGAATCGCCTGAGTGTGAATTGCCTGAGCCTGAATCGCGGTAATCGCTACCGTATTGACAATATCGGTGACGGTGCAGCCCCGGCTCAAATCGTTGACGGGCTTCCGCAAGCCTTGCAGCACCGGGCCAATCGCCACCGCGTTTGCCGAGCGCTGGACGGCCTTGTAGGTGTTGTTGCCTGTGTTTAAATCCGGGAAGATAAACACCGTTGCATGCCCTGCCACCTCGCTTCCCGGCAGCTTGGTCTGAGCCACACTTTCATCAACTGCCGCATCATACTGGATGGGGCCTTCGATTTTTAAGTCAGGCCGCATGGCTCTGGCCAGCCGAGTCGCTTCTTTGACCTTTTCCACCTCCGCTCCCTGCCCCGACTCGCCCGTGGAGTAGGACAAGATTGCCACCAGTGGCTCAATGCCAAACTGCTCTGCCGTCATAGCTGAGCTAATCGCAATGTCGGCTAGCTGCTGCGGGTTGGGGTTGGGATTCACGGCACAGTCGCCATAGACCAGCACCCGGTCTTCTAGCCCCATCAAAAACACGCTAGAGACAATTGAGACACCGGGCTGGGTGCGGACAAATTCCAGCGCGGGGCGAATCGTATGGGCGGTGGTATGGACTGCACCTGACACCATCCCGTCTGCTGCGCCTTTGTAGACCATCATCGTGCCAAAGTAGCTGGGGTCGAGCAGCAGGTCGTGGGCGTAGTCCTTGGTAATGCCTTTGTGCTTGCGGAGTTCAAAGTAGGTGGCGGCATAGTCTTCCTGCCAGGGAGAATGACGCGGATTGATGATCTGCGCCGGGTCGAGGTTGATGCCTAAGGCGGCAATCTGGCTGCGGATCTCTGACTCGTCGCCCAGCAGCGTCACGTCGGCTACGCCCCGGCGCAGCAAAATTTCGCTGGCTCGCAAAATCCGCTCCTCGCTGCCTTCTGGTAGGACAATATGCTGTCGGGACGCTTTGGCACGCTCCACCAGCTCATATTCAAACATCAGGGGTGTCATCCGAGTTGAACGCGAGACGGCAATCCGCTCGCCCAGCTTAGCGCTGTCTACATGCGTTTCAAATAGCCCTAGCGCCGAGGCGATTTTGCGTGGGTTGTCGGGCGTAATTTCGGCGCGCACGGCGCTGATTTTGGCGGCGGTTTCGTAGGTGTCGCTCTGCACGCTCAAAATCGGCACCGTCCAGCGCGAGCCGTCAATCACCGTCTGAATCCGCGTATCTAGCCCCAGTCCGCCCGTCAGCACCAGCCCTGAAACGCTGGGTGACTGGTCTGAGAGCGTCGCGGCTAAGCAGCCCAGCACCACGTCTGAGCGATCTCCCGGCGTGATGACCAGACTGCCTTCCTGCAAGCGCTCTAGAAAATTGGGTAGATGCATGGCGGCAACCTTGATGTTCAGCACCTCTCGACTCAGCCGCTCTGCATCCCCCCGAATCAGCTCGCCCTGGATTGCTTTAGCAATTTCCGCCACGGTCGGCTTCAGCAACAGCGCGTCATCAGGCAAGACAAAAACCGGATCGGGATAAGTCCAGACGGTTTGCAGCCCTGCCTTCACTTGCGCTAAGTGGTCAGGCGCGACCCGATTGACGATTGTTGCCACCAGCGCACAGCCCTCTTCGGTAAACGCTTCGCGCTCAGCTCGGACGGCATTCACGACTTCGTGGGGGGCTTTGCCGCCGCCGTTGGTTACTAGCAAAATCGGGGCGGCAAGATGGTTGGCCACCCGGCTGTCAAAATTATCGACAAAGGCTGGATCGATGTTGGTAGCATCAATGCCTTCGCAGACAATAAAATCACACTGCTGCTCTAGGGCTTTATATTTCTGAATAATTTGCTTCAGCAGCTCGCTGTACTGACCCGTGGCAATCAGATGATTGGCAGCCTCGTGGGTGAGGGCATATTGCGCCTCGTAGGGCAGATCCAGCTGATAGCGGCTGAGCACGAGCTGAATATCGTTATCGAGGTCGCTGCCGTCGTGAATCACCGGGCGAAAAAAGCCGAGCTTGCGAATCCGCTTTGAGAGCAGTTCCATGATGCCAAGCAGCACCAGCGATTTGCCGCTTCCTGGCTCAATCGCCACAATATACAGGTTCTTTAGCATCAGCAGTCTCCTCAATGCTTGGCGTTTAGGCTTGGCGTTTGGGCTTTCTCCTGAGCCTGCCAGTACCGTACCGCAGAACTGAGACTGACAAGTGTATAGAGCAGAGCAATTCCCGCCAAGGCTGAGGAAATCCCCCAGAGCTGCTTGAGCCAGCTCTATGCCAATGCCTCGTCAGAGGGCTGGGCAAATAGGTCAATGTTCGCATCACCCCAAGTTTTTAATGCCAGCAGCACGGGTTCCAAGCTACGTCCAAGCGGCGACAGGCTGTACTCCACTTTGGGGGGAACCTGCGGATAGACCTTGCGGATAATTAGCCCGTCTGCTTCCAACTCTCGGAGTTGGTTGGTCAGCATTCGCTGCGTCACGTCCGGTACGCGCCGCCGAATTTCGTTAAAGCGAGCCGTGCCGCCCAAAAGGTGGAACAAAACAACGCATTTCCACTTGCCGTCAATCAGGCTAATCGTGGCCTCGACCGAACAGCCCAGATTGCAATCGAGTCGGGACTGTCGAATTTTGGGTATTTGATTTCAGGTGTTTGATTTCAGGTATTTACAGCAGCTCTCTTGGCCGTACCTTTTTCGACACGATGTGCAAAATATGAGCGGACTTCACAAGCTTGATGATAGCTTCTACGATGCTGGCATAGCGAATTAGAGGTCTACATATGCAAGCCATTGGTTTTCAGCAGCCTGGAAGCATCGATCGCGATGAATCCCTGGTCAATATTGAACTGTCAACGCCAACCCCCACAGGCCGAGATCTGCTAGTCGAGGTCAAGGCGGTGTCGGTCAACCCGGTCGATGTCAAAGTTAGGCGGAGCGCCCAGCCTGACTCCGGAGAGTGGAAGGTACTGGGTTGGGATGCTGCGGGTGTTGTGGTTGGCGTTGGGGCTGAGGTGACGCTGTTCCAACCAGGCGATCCGGTATTTTATGCGGGGGCAATTGACCGCCCTGGCAGCAACGCTGAATATCATCTAGTTGATGAGCGGATCGTTGGCGCGAAGCCACAGAGCCTAGATTGGGCTGCTGCCGCCGCGCTGCCGCTGACTTCAATTACAGCTTGGGAGATGTTGTTGGATCGGCTGGATGTGAAGCAATCGGTGCCCGGAGCGGCTCCCGCTATCCTGATTATTGGTGGAGCCGGAGGGGTTGGCTCGATTGCAATCCAGATCGCGCGCGCCCTGAGCGATCTGACGGTGATCGCCACTGCTTCGCGACCAGAGACGGTGGCTTGGGTGCAAGATATGGGAGCGCATTATGTGATTGACCACAGCTTGCCCCTAGCCCAACAGGTTGCTGCGCTCGGATTAGGCGCACCTGCTTTCGTCTTTTCCACCACGCATACCGACCGTCATCTCGATCAAATTGCTGAATTGATTGCGCCACAAGGTCGCTTTGGCCTGATCGATGATCCTGAAATTCTCGATATCAAACCATTTAAGCGCAAGTCTGTATCGGCTCACTGGGAGCTGATGTTCACGCGCTCGCTTTTTAACACCGCCGATATCGACCAGCAGGGAAAACTTCTGAATCAAGTCTCGCGTCTTGTGGATGAGGGCATCCTGCGGGCAACTATCACAGAGCGATATGCGCCGATCAATGCGGCCAATCTCAAGCAGGTTCACAGGATAATTGAGAGCGGCAAGGCGCGGGGCAAAATCGTCCTAGAAGGCTTTGATACTGTGAGATCAAGAGCGCAAAAGAGAGTTTGAAATAAGAAATAAATGCTTATTTCGCTCAGTCAATTCCTGGTGCAGTCAATTCCTGGTGCAGTCAATTCCTAGTGCAGTTCCTTCGCGAGTAATTGTAGGGGTGATTCTGTGCGTAATTTTGTGAGTGATTGTGCGATTGATTGCCGAAGCCGCGAGACGGTGCTACTCTTTGCATGAAGATTGAGCTGGAATTGGGGACAAGCCATGAGCTATCGGATGAACCGCCGCGCCTATGCCGAAACCTTTGGCCCAACGGTGGGCGATCGCGTACGGCTGGCTGATACCAATTTGATCATCGAAGTCGAGCGTGACTACAGCAGCTACGGCGATGAGGTCAAGTTTGGTGGCGGCAAGGTGATTCGAGACGGCATGGGGCAGTCGCCAATTGCTAATGCAGATGGCGCAGTTGATGCGGTGATCACCAACGCGCTGATTCTCGACTGGTGGGGCATCGTCAAAGCTGACGTGGGCATCAAAGACGGCAAAATCGCGGCGATTGGCAAAGCGGGCAATCCCTATATCCAGAACGATATCGATATCATTATCGGCCCCGGCACGGAAGCGATCGCGGGCGAAGGCATGATTCTGACAGCCGGCGGCATTGACTCACATATTCACTTTATCTGTCCGCAGCAGATCGAAGTGGCGATCGCGTCCGGCATTACCACGATGATTGGGGGCGGTACTGGCCCCGCCGCAGGCACCTATGCCACCACCTGCACCCCCGGCCCCTGGAATATCTACCGAATGCTGCAAGCGGCTGACGCTTTCCCAATGAACATTGGCCTGATGGGTAAGGGCAACGCCGCTCAGCCGCAGGGTTTGGTCGAGCAGGTGGAAGCAGGCGCAATGGGCCTAAAGCTGCATGAAGACTGGGGCACCACCCCCGCTGCTATCGACACCTGCCTCTCAGTGGCAGACGACTACGACGTGCAGGTGGCCATCCATACCGACACGCTCAACGAAGCGGGCTTTGTCGAAGACACGATTGCTGCATTCAAAAACCGGGTAATTCACACCTACCACACCGAAGGCGCAGGTGGCGGACATGCCCCCGACATCATCAAAGTTTGCGGCGAGGCCAACGTGCTGCCTTCTTCCACGAACCCCACCCGACCCTATACAGTGAACACGCTGGAAGAGCATCTCGACATGCTGATGGTCTGCCATCACCTCAGCCGCAGCATCCCCGAAGACGTGGCCTTTGCCGAATCCCGCATTCGCCGCGAGACGATTGCCGCCGAGGATATTCTGCATGATCTGGGCGCGTTCAGCATGATCTCCTCTGACTCGCAGGCGATGGGGCGCATTGGCGAGGTGATTTTGCGAACCTGGCAGACGGCGCACAAAATGAAGGAGCAACGGGGCGCACTGAGCCAGGATAGCGACCGCAACGACAATACGCGCGCCAAACGCTACATTGCTAAGTACACGATCAATCCGGCGATCACCCACGGCATTGCTGACTATGTTGGATCAGTAGAAGTGGGCAAAATTGCCGATCTTTGTCTCTGGCGACCTGCTTTTTTTGGCGTGAAGCCGGAAACGGTGATCAAGAGTGGGCTGATTGCCTGGGCGCAGATGGGTGATGCCAACGCCAGCATTCCGACACCGCAACCCGTGCATATGCGCCCGATGTTTGGCAGCTTTGGCGGGGCGATGCAGTCTACCTCGTTTACCTTTATGTCGCAGGCGGGGATCAAGCAGGGCGTGCCAGAGCAGCTCAACCTGCAAAAAACGGTGCTGCCCGTGGCCAACATTCGCCAGCTCACTAAGCGCGATCTGAAGCTGAACGACGCGCTGCCGACGATTGAGGTAGACTCTGAAACCTACGAGGTGCGGGCGGATGGCGAGCTATTGACCTGTGAACCCGCCACGCTTTTACCAATGGCGCAGCGCTATTTTCTGTTTTGATTTTTATTCTGAACAGCTTACCTGACTTGATGCAGCCTTGATGCAAACTCTCGATGTAGCATAACCACCCCGCAAATCTGCTGTTTTGTGCGATCATCGTTCAGGGGTGTTCGTTGAGGCTAATTTCAAGCTGTTTTTAATTTTAGACAGCAAAAAGGCTTTAGAACTCCAACGTGAACGCCCTATTAGATGAATAGATGAGTTTAGTCACAAGTTGGGAGGGTAGGTGATTGTGGTAGAGCGTCCAATTAAAAAATCTGAGCGGCAGCAGGCCGAAGCTGCGTCCGCCGAGGCAACTCCACAGCCGACGAGTCAGCCGACTAATCAGCCGACGAGTCAGCCCACAGTCAATCGTGAGCGCCCTGCTCCTCCGACTCCCAAAAGCCAAAAAGAGCGGTCTGAAGGGTCAAGCGACGACCGGGGCGACCGGGGTAGCCGAGGTGGCGACCGAGACCGAGACGGAGATCGGGGCAAAGGGCGCGGCAAGGGCAGAGGCCGAGATGGCGATCGGGATACCGAGAAGAAGCCCGTTAACATGGCGCTGATGCGCGGCCCCAAACCCGTTCCACCCAAGCCTGTCGTTGAAGAACCTGTTGTAGAGGAAACGCTAGCAGAAGATTTGCAGCCGGAAGAAACGGCCGAGGAAGCTGTGGCCGAGGAAGCTGTAGTCGAGGAAGCCGTAGCCGAGGAAGCCGTGGCCGAGACTCTAGTCGAAACGCCAGCTGAAGAACCTGCACCCGTTCCGGAAGCGCTTGAGGAACCTGCACCCGAACCTGTGGCAGAAGCCCCTGAAGAAGCCACATCCGAACCCGCGAGCGAAGCAGCCGTGGCGGAACTTCCCGTCACCTACTCACCCGCCGTTACGCCGGTCGAAGCCGCGCTCGAAAACTCGATGCCAATGCCCGAAGAAGCCGCCGCAGAGCTGCATTCAGAGGACAACGAGCCGATTGCCACAGAGCCTGCTGCCACAGAACCTGTGGAAGATCCAGCAGTGGAGCCAGCCGAAGCGGAATCAACCGAAAAGGTCGCTTCAGCCGACAGCTAAGCAGCGTGATTTTCTAAAAGAGACGACGGCTGCAGCCGTCGCCTCTTTTGTATCTATGGGGTATCTATGGGCTGTATCTATGAGTCGGTTACTAGCCCACGGGCTGCACTTCATCATGCTGAGGATGCAGCACCTTACCGCTCTGTAAGCTATCCGAAAGCCGATTCAGCGCGTTCATGTAGGCCAGCGCTGAGGCCACAATAATGTCGGTATTGGCTGCGTGACCGGAGAAGATCCGGTCTTCGTGCTTCAGCCGAATCGTCACCTCGCCCAGCGCGTCGATGCCCACCGTCACTGACTGAACCGAATATTCGATTAGCTCGTTGGGCACGTTCACGACGCGATTGATGGCGCGGTAGACTGCATCAACTGGCCCCGTGCCAATGGCCGCATCGGTGAGCTCTGCTCCAGAAGGCGTGCGAATCGTCACGGTTGCGGTTGGGCGCGAGTGATCGCCACAGGACACCTGCACATGCTCCAGCTTAAATAGCTCTGGAGCCTGCTGCGTCTCGTCGTTGATGATCGCTTCGAGATCCCAGTCGGTAATCTCTTTTTTCTTGTCAGCCATTTCCTTAAAGCGCAGGAACGCTCGATTCAGCTCCTGATCTCCAGGTTCAAATCCTAGCTCTTTCAAGCGTGACCGGAAAGCGTTGCGCCCCGACAGTTTGCCCAAGACGATCTGGTTGTCATTCAGGCCAATTGACTGAGCATCCATGATTTCGTAGGTCAGTTTATGCTTCAGCACGCCGTCTTGATGAATTCCCGACTCATGCGCGAAGGCATTCGCCCCGACAATTGCCTTATTGGGCTGCACCAACATTCCGGTTAGGTTAGACACCAAGCGCGAGGTTTTGTAGAGCTGTCGCGTGTCGATGTTGGTCAGCGAAGCCTCGGATTCTGGGGCGCGTCCCAAAAACGGATTGTAATATTGACGGCGCACATGCAGCGCCATGACCAGCTCCTCAAGTGCCGCATTGCCAGCCCGCTCGCCAATGCCGTTAATCGTACATTCTAGCTGCCGCGCTCCGTTCTTTACAGCCTCCAGGAAGTTGGCCACAGCTAATCCTAAATCGTTGTGACCATGTACCGAAATAACTGCTTGATCAATATTTGGCACGTTCTCTTTAATGCCTTTAATCAAGCCGCCAAATTCCGCAGGCGTTGTGTAGCCAACGGTATCTGGAATATTTACCGTAGTTGCACCCGCAGCAATCGCTGCCTCCAACACCTGGTAAAGAAACTCTGGGTCAGAACGTCCGGCATCCTCTGGCGAAAACTCCACGTCGTTCACAAAGCTCTTGGCGTAGGCCACCATTTCTGGCGCAATGGCCAGCACCTCAGCCCGCGTCTTTTTCAGCTTGTACTCCAAATGAATATCAGAAGTCGCCAGAAAAGTATGAATCCGGGGCTTGGCGGCGGCAGAGAGCGCTTTGGCAGCAGCCTCAATATCTGGCCGAGTCGCACGCGCCAGTCCGCAAATCGTGGGGCCACCCGGACTGCCCACCTGCTGGGCAATTTTGCTTACTGCCTCAAAGTCGCCCGGACTGGCAAATGGGAAGCCTGCCTCAATCACGTCCACGCCCAGCCGCGCCAACTGCCGAGCAATCGTCAGCTTTTCTTCCACGTTCAGCGTCGCGCCCGGAGACTGCTCGCCGTCCCGCAGCGTTGTGTCAAAGATAATGATCCGGTCTTGGGCAGGAGCTTGGCCAGAAGCTTGAGCAGAGTCTTGGGCAGCGCTATTCATGACGGTTAAGGCGAAGTGAGTATGACTTACCAGAAATCATAGCAGGAATACCCCATTTTAGAATTTGGCTGGCGCAACTGGGTGCAACTGGGCGTAACTTTCTAGGCTCTCAGCTCAGGGTTTCCTGACTTGCGGCGAGAGAGCCAATCGTGCGATTTGTCTCTCAGCATATTCTCAAGCAAACAGGCAGAAAATATAATAGCCTGGATCTGGTAGTTTTTGCGGGGCATTACCTGTGCTGAAAACCGGGCTGGCGACGCTAAGAGACGACTTCAAAATTATTTTCGACCGCGATCCTGCTGCCCGCAACTGGCTAGAAGTGCTGGTTTGCTATCCCGGCTTGCAGGCGCTGATGCTCTATCGGGTTGCTCACCAGCTCCATGGTCTGAACTTGCCCTTCATTCCGCGCCTGATTTCCCATATCGCTCGCTTCCTGACGGGGATTGAAATCCATCCCGGCGCGACAATTGGCCGAGGCGTATTTATCGACCACGGCATGGGAGTTGTGATTGGCGAAACGGCAATTGTCGGCAACTATGCGCTGATCTACCAGGGCGTGACGCTGGGCGGGACGGGCAAGGAAACCGGGAAGCGCCACCCCACGCTGGGCGAAAACGTGATCGTTGGTGCAGGCGCAAAGGTGCTGGGCAATCTGACGCTGGGCAACAACGTGCGGATTGGTGCGGGTTCGGTGGTGCTGCGCGATGTGCCCTCTGACTGCACTGTCGTCGGCATTCCTGGCCGGATTGTCTATCGGGCGGGCGAGCGGGTGGAGCCGCTAGATCACGCGCAGCTGCCGGACTCAGAGGCGCAGGTGATCCGAGTCTTGCTCGATCGAATCGAGACGCTGGAGCGGCAGATGCAGGCGATTCAGCAGCAGACTCCTGTCGAACCGCGAGTGCTGGTGACAGCAAGCTGTCAGCTCAACGATAAGATTATTGAGCAGTTTTTGGATGGGGCAGGCATTTGATTCGCCTGTCTGGGGATTAATGCGAAAGCTCTACTTTCTGCTGCCGGGGACGACGGGAAAATTTGCCTGCGGCGGACTCTGGGCGGAGCTAAAAACGCTGAAGCTGACTCAGCAGCTCTGCGAGGCCGAAGTCGTCACCTATCGTCAGCGCGAGCCAGAGCATTTGTTCTTGGCAGACCTGCTGGCAGACCTGCTGGCGCTACCGCAGCCTGACCAGAGTGTTTTCGTGGTGAGCTGGGGGTTTGATGTTGCCAAGCTGGTGCCGCAGCTCCGCTCGAAGAACGTGCTCTACCACGCCCACAGCGCTGGCTACCGCCTCAAGCTGCCTGCCGATATCCCGATTGTTACCGTCAGCCGCAACACGCTGGGCTATTGGGGGCAGCAGGCGCCGCATTCGCCGATTTACTACCTGCCCAACCAGATTTCCGACGAGTTCTATAATCAGCAGCAGCCGCGCGAGATCGATGTGCTGGTGCAGGCGCGTAAGTCTTCGACCTATTTAATGCAGCAGCTCGTTCCGGCTCTGCAAACCCGCTGCAAGGTGACGGTGGTGAATCGCTATGTTGAAGATCTGCCGGGGCTATTTAACCGCGCCAAAGTCTATCTCTATGACTCTGCCGAATATTGGGCGATGCAGTCGGTGAGCGAAGGGTTTGGGCTACAGCCGCTGGAAGCGATGGCCTGCGGAGTGCGCGTCTTTTCTAGCGTCAATGGCGGCCTGTCAGACTATCTTGATCCCGGCTTCAATTGCGACAAAATTGCGGTCTACTCGCAGGCTTACGACCTTCAGCGGATTCTGGCGGCGCTGAATCACCCCGATCCGGCTCCCGTGATCGATCTGAGCGAATACCGCACTGCCCCTATCCTAGAGCGGCTTCAGGTGATTCTGAGCGAAGTCAACAGCTTCTTTGATCACAAAGCCCAGCAGCCTGCGGATATTGCGCCACTCGACCCACTGCGGCTGACCCAGCTGCGAGGCCAGAAACTCTGGCGCAAAGTCCAAAAGCGCTATCTCAGCCGTTCTTGACTGGCCTCAGCTGAAACTTTAGTCAATGTGACAAGATGGGGAACAGTAGCTACCGTCTTGTGAATCGATGACTTCTCCTTCTTCTCTCGATGCGTTTCAGCGTCTGCGCGATTTTCGGGCAGTACTGCTGCGGCTCCATCGCGCCCTGCTCAACTCGGAGCGCGTCGTGTACGAACAGTTTTATGGACGAATTCCCTCCAACGCCGAATTTTTTCGGCTGGCGCTGGAGCATGATTGGTTTAGCTGGCTGCGCCCGATGTCGCAGCTGATTGCTGAAATTGACGAAGCGCTCAGCCCCAAAGAGCCAGCTACGCTCGGGCAGGTTGAAGCCCTGCTCGCCAAAGCTAGCCAGATGCTTCAGCCCGCCGCCGAAGGCACAACCCTAGAAAAGCAGTATTACCGAGCCATCCAGCGCGAGCCAGAGATCGCCCTGATGCATTCTGAGGCCAAAAAGCTGCTGCATCAAGACTAGCGCTGCGCGCTGGCGGCTGGGTTTTCTGGGGCAATGCGGGAAATCTGATCTCATCCAGCCGTCTTCCATTACCGCCATGACTAAGCGACTGCTGTCCAACCCTGCTATCTGCCTTCCGCAGACTCGCCGCCAGCGATTGGGGCGCATGAGTCTGCGGAAGGTGTTAATCCTACCCTTCGTGTTGCAAATTGTCGGCACGGTCGGGCTGGTGGGCTACCTATCGTTTCGCAACGGTCAGCAAACGGTGAATCAGCTGGCCTATCAGCTGATGCAGAAATCTAGCAGCCTGGTGGAACAGCATCTAGATGAGTATTTGGGCGTACCGCATCAAATCAATCAGGTGAATTTGGATGCCGTGGAGCTAGGGCTGCTTGACCTGCAAAACTTTCAGAAGATGGGGCAGTTCTTCTTCCGGCAGATGCAGGTTTTCAATGTCGGCTATATCAACTTTGCCAACCCGACGGGCGAGTTTATTGGGGTTGAGCGGCTCGAAAACAGCCAGTATTTGATCAACGAAACCCTGCGGTCTGATCTAGGCCAGCTCTCGATTTACTCAACTGATCCAAAAGGCAATCGACTCAGTTCGACAATTGAGGAAGATCAACCTCCCATTCAAGACGAAGCCTGGTATGCCGATGCGGTCGCGGCCAAACGCCCTGTCTGGAGCCAGATCTACTCCTGGGATGACAAGCCAGAGGTGATGTCCATCTCGTCGAGCTACCCGGTTTATGGCCGCAATCAGCAGCTGTTGGGCGTGATGGGAGTGGATTTGCTGATCTCTAACATCGGCGAGTTTTTGCAAAGCATCAAGTCGAGTCCAGCGACCCGAATTTTTATTGTGGAGCGCAGCGGGGCAATTGTCGCAGCCAGCAGCGGAACGCCTTACGCAATTGTAAACGGTGAAGCCCAGCGGCTCAGCGCCACAGAGAGCGAGGATCCAATTGTTCAGATGATTGCTCGCCAGATTCAAGCCGATTTCGGTGGGTTTCAGGCCATTCAAAAGCCGCAGAAGCTCAGCTTGCAGCTAGAGGGCGAGCGTGAGTTTGTGCAAATTGCTCCCTGGCAGGATGATTTCGGCCTCAGCTGGCTGGTGGTAGTGGCCGTGCCCGAAGCTGATTTTATGGCGCAGATTAACCACAACACGCGCGTCACTATTTTGCTCTGTCTTGCCGCTCTGCTCTCGGCCATTTTGGTGGGGATTGCGACAGCGCGCTGGGTCAGCGATCCCATTTTGCGGCTGAATCGAGCCGCTAAAGAAATTACGGCAGGCAACTTAGACCAAACCATTCATCTGCGCCGAATTGACGAGCTGACCGATCTGGCCAACTCCTTCAACGGCATGGCTGCCCAGCTGCGCGCTTCCTTTGCCGAGTTGGCTGCCACCAACCGCCAGTTAGAGCAGCGCGTCGCCGAGCGCACCGCTGACCTTAACGCCAAAAACAGCCAGCTTACCCAAGCCCTCCAAGAGTTGCAAACCACCCAAACCGAGCTGATTCAGTCTGAAAAAATGGCGGCGCTGGGGCAGCTCGTCGCGGGCATCGCCCATGAGGTGAATACGCCGCTAGGAGCCATTCAAGCCTCAATTGGCAATATTAGCGCTGCGCTGGAAAGCTCGACTCAGCAGTTGCCCAAGCTGTTTCAGCTCTTGCCGCCGGAACGCTTGGCCGACTTTTTTGCCCTGCTAGAGTTGGCGCAGCAGCCGAGAGAGATGCTCTCCTTCCGCGAAGAGCGTCAGCTCAGACGGAGTCTCAAGCAGGCGTTGAGTGAGCGCTCCATCCAAAATGCAGAGGCGATTGCCGACAGCTTCAGCAAAATGGGGATCAGCCCAGATCTAGACGCGATGCTGCCGCTGCTAGCGCTAGCCGAGAACCGCTTTGTGATTGAAACGGCTTACCAGCTCTCGATTGTCCAGAACAACAGCCAGAACATTATGCTGGCGGTCGAACGAGCCACCAAGATTGTGTTTGCCCTGAAAAACTACGCCCGTCAAGACAGTTCTGGCCAAAAATTCGAGGCGGCTGTGACTGACGGGATTGACACCGTGCTGACGCTCTATCAAAATCAGCTTAAGCGCGGGGTTCAGCTCCAGAAGCGCTATGCTGCCGTCCCCAAAGTTCTCTGTTATGCCGAAGAGTTGACTCAGGTTTGGTCAAATCTGATTCACAACGCCCTGCAAGCTATGGACGGTCAAGGGCTTTTAGAGATCACGGTGACTCAGCAAGAGCAGCAAATCTTGGTGCAAATCACCGACTCCGGCGGCGGAATTCCCGCAGATATCCAGAACCGCATTTTTGATCCCTTTTTCACCACCAAACCAATGGGCGAGGGGACAGGGCTGGGTCTAGATATTGTGCGGCGGATCGTGGCCAAGCATCAAGGCCGGGTGGAGTTGCAAAGTCAGGCTGGGCATACTACGTTTAGCGTCTGGCTGCCGATTGAGTCTGCCCCCGCTGCTTCAGAGTTACCAATCAGCGCCGTTTGAAGTTCGAGAGTGATGTCTAACCAGGCTATTTTATGCGTCGATGATGAGCGAATTGTCCTGCTCAGCTTGCGGGATCAGATCACCAAATATTTTGGCGATCGGTATCGCTACGAATTGGCTGAAAGCGTGGATGAAGCCTGGGAAGTGATCGACGAGCTGTGCCTAGATGAGATTGATATTTTAATTATTGTCTCTGACTGGCTGATGCCCGGTATGCGCGGCGATCAGTTTTTGGCTCAGGTGCATCAGAGGTTCCCGAAAATCGTCACGGTTTTACTGTCAGGACAGGCAGATGAAACGGCTATTGACAACGCCCGTCAGGTCGCCAATCTCTATGCCTACATTCCAAAGCCGTGGGAAGAACAGACGTTAATTAACGTGATTCGCAGCGGATTGGAGCAGTTCGATGAGCAGTTTAATGAATAGAAAAACAATTGTCTGCGTAGACGATGAGCGAGTGGTTTTGCTTAGTCTACGCGATCAGCTGATGCGATCGCTTGATGATTACTATGAGATTGAACTGGTCGAGAGTGGAGAAGAGGCGTTAGAGCTCTTTGAGGAGCTGACTCAAGCTCAGTTGGAAATCCCGCTGATTATCTGCGACCAAATCATGCCGGGGATGACAGGCGATCAGCTGCTGATTCAAATTCACAGCCTCTATCCGCAAACTCTGAAAATTCTGCTGACTGGGCAAGCCCGCCTAGAAGCCGTCATTAACATCATCAATACCGCCAGCCTCTATCGCTACGTTGCCAAGCCCTGGGATGAAACCGACCTGTCGCTGACAGTGCGAGAAGCCCTACGCAGCTATGAGCAAACTCAGCAGCTGCAAGCCCAACATTTGGCTTTGACCCAGAGCGAAGCTCAGCTGCGGCAGTTTTTGGAAGCGATGCCGGTTGCGGTTGGCGTTCATGACCCGGCGGGCAACAGCTACTATGCCAATCGGCTGGCGCGCGAGCTGTTGGGCGACCAAGCAGCCAGTGCGCCGCTCCATGCCTCGGAATATTTGACTTATGTGGCTGGGACGCAACAGCAGTATCCCTCTGCACGGCTGCCGATTTTGCGGGCACTCCAGGGAGAGGCTTCGACCGTTGACGATCTGGAGCTGGAGCGCGGTCACCAGCGAATTCCGCTAGAGGTGTCGGGAGTGCCAATCTACGATGCATCTGGCGAAATTTCCTACGCCATTATTGCGTTTCAGGATATTACTGAGCGCAAGCAGTCCCAAGAGAGACTGCGCTACGGGGCGTTTCACGATACTTTAACGGGTCTGCCCAACCGAGCCGCTTTTATGGCGGCCTTAGAATCCTCCATTGCCCAGACGCGGTGGGATCAAAATCAGCGCTTTGCCGTTTTTCTGCTGGACTTAGACTCCTTCAAGCTAGTCAACGACAGCTTGGGGCATGAACAGGGCGATCATCTGCTAAAAATCGTGGCGCAGCGCCTCACAGACTGTCTGCCAGAGCAGGCGTTTTTAGCTCGCTTTGGCGGCGATGAGTTTACGATCTTGCTCAAGCATACGCCGGATCTGGAGTCGGCGACCCAGGTGGCTGACTCGATCTTAAGGACAATGGCGCAGACGTTTAATCTAGACGGCTATGAGGTCTTCTTGAATACGAGCATTGGGATTGTGCTCAGCAGCAACGGCAGACAGTCGGAAGATTTTTTGAGAAATGCCGATATTGCCATGTATCGCGCCAAAGCAGAAGGCAAATCGCGCTACTCGGTGTTTGACACCGTCATGCATTCACAGGTGTTGCAGAGGCTGCATCTAGAGACAGATCTGCGGCTAGCCATTGAGCACAACGAGCTACAGCTTTACTATCAGCCGATTCTGGAAATCAAGACCTATGAGATTGTTGGCTTTGAGGCGTTGCTGCGCTGGCAGCATCCCACGCAGGGCTTTATTTCGCCAGCTGATTTTATTCCAATTGCTGAAGAAACCGGGCTGATTATGCCGCTAGGCCGCTGGATTCTCTCAGAGGCTTGCCATCAGATGCAGCGCTGGAAAGCCCAGTTTCCGACCGGTAGCCTGCGCTATATGAGCGTGAATCTATCAGGCCGCGAGCTGCTTCAGCCGAATATTATCGACCAGATTACCCAAACACTGGCTGAAACCCAGCTCGACCCACAGCACCTGAAGCTAGAAGTCACCGAAAGCTCGCTGATTACCAACACCGAAGTCGCCGGCGACAGGCTCAAGCAGCTCAGCAATACCGGGATTCAGCTCAGCTTGGATGATTTTGGCACTGGCTACTCTTCGTTGAGCTATCTGCATCGGTTTCCGGTGAATCACCTCAAGGTCGATCGCTCGTTTGTTAGCGATATTTGCAACAACAAAGAGAGCTTGAAAATTACCGAGTCGATTATTGTCTTGGCGCATAGTCTGAGCATGAAGGTGATTGCTGAGGGGGTGGAAACTCACGCCCAGCTCAAACAGCTCTGTGAACTCAACTGCGAATATGTGCAGGGGTTTCTGTTCTCTCCGGCAGTTCCGGCTGATGTGGCTACGACACTGCTCAGAAACGGCATGATGGTGGCGCTCTGCGGCTAAGCTACTCCCTTAAATCGCGGTCACTATCTATTAGCATTACTAGTAGCATTACTAGACTATCAGCATTACAGACTCATCTACGCTCTGCCGTCTAGTCCTCCAGTGGGTACTGTTTGGCAGCTGATACGCGCGACATAAAAATTATCTGATTCAAAGCGCAGTTTTTCCGAATCAAGCCTTCAGATCCCTGAATCTGTAGTTACAGCTTGGTGCAGATCTGCGTGGTTTAAGAGTCCTGATTTACAAGTCCTGATTTAGCAAGTCGGGGCTGACTGAGCCTATCGTCACTTTATTGAATAACAACTCATGCGCCCTCGTCACAGCCCCACTGAGCTATTTTCTACGTTTTTAGAGTTTGATTGCGATCAGGTTCAAGGCTGGGCGGTTGACCCCAACCTGCGTCGCAGCATGGAGCAGGCAATCGCTCAAGCCGCTGGAGTGACTGATGGAATGACTGATTTAGGAGAGAGCTACTGGACGCTCTACTGGTACAAAATCTGGCAGGCCAACGCAACTGTACCGGGGGCAAGTTTAGCGCGGGGGCATCTGATGGCCTACATCCAGGAAACCTGCTACTGGATCGCGCAAAAGACCGCCAGCAGCTTTAGCAATCTGCACTACAGCCCTGCCGATCTGTTTCAGCTGGCCATTGCCCAGGTTGACAAGGTTTTGAAAGGCTTCGATGCCCAACAGGGCTTCAGCTTCAAGAGCTACGCCAGCGTCACGCTCCATAACCTGATCCGCGAAAGTCTGCGTCAGCGCCAAGAAGTCGATATCTGTACCGACTGGGCGCTACTCCGCAAGCTGAGCCAGAAGCGGCTGGTGGAGGCACTGCAAGCTGTGGGACTATCGGGCGAGCCGCACTACCTGCGGGCTTGGAACTGCTTCAAGATGCTCTATGTCCCCCAACAGGCCACCAACTCCCGTCAATTAGCCAAACCTGAGCCTGTGGTCTGGGAAGCCATGACTCAGATGTATCGGCAGATCTCTAGACAGCAAGACCCACAGCAAGATCCACAGCAAAACCCCGCCCACCCAACTAGCGTTGCCCAAATGGAGCAGTGGCTGACCACCTGTGCCAAAGCAGCGCGCGCCTATCTCTTTCCGAATCTCCTGTCGCTCAACAGTCCCAAACTGGGCTACAAGTCGGGGGAACTGCTAGATGATCTGTGCGAAACCTGCCTGAGCGAGACTTGCCAGACTGAGTCACTATTGAGCCAGTTGATTTCTGCTGAAGAAATGCAGGAGCGTCAGCAGCAGCAGCAGCAGCTCAGTGAGCTGTTAAGCAACGCCATCCAGCAGTTTGATCCGGAGTCACAGGAGCTGATGCAGCTTTACTACCAGGCAGGCTGGACGCAACAGCAGCTAGCAGAGCAGATGCAGCTGAAGCAATGTACGGTCTCACGGCGTTTGGCCAAGCTGCGCGAATCGCTGCTGCTAATTCTGGCAAAATGGAGCTGCCTGCATATTTCGCCTAGCATAGCCCTATTAGCTCACACCAGTTCAGCGCTGGACGAGTGGCTGCAAGCGTACTATGCTCAACCCAATTTTCAGCCTAATCAGCCCTACTGCACAAGCTGATGCGCTGGCCTAAAGCGACTCTGAGGCAATCATGATTCCAAATGCGGCTCTGTTCGACTCTATCTCGCTCTTACCGATTGAACCGCAGATTCAGGCTGCAGCATGGCAGCAGAGCCGCCGATTTTCGACCGCTGCCGCTCAGTGGAACGCCTATCTCAATCAGCTCTGTCTGCAAACGCTCCTGCCCTACCTGCGCGAGGATGCCCCCCAGGCCAATGTCGCGCCAACTGCCGCCCGGAACTGGGAGTTTGTCAACGGCTCGGCAGTGGTTTGGGAGCAGCAGGGCTATCAGCAGCGGCTAGTGCTGGTTCCCACTGAAACAATTGACCTGGACGAAATTCGGATTTCGCAAGAATGGGTGGACATTCCTCGCTGGGTCGCAGACTATTATTTAGCAGCACAGGTCAACCCTGACGAATCCTGGGTGCGCTTGGGCGGATTTGTGACGCATGATCAGCTGAAGCAGCGCGCGTCGCTCGATGCCATCGACCGCACCTATTGCTTGGACGGTGTAGATTTAATTCCTGATGTGAGCCTGCTCTGGCTGTCGCAGCGACTCGGCAGAGAGTCTGGACAGCGTGAGGTGACGCGGGCTGAGCTGCCTGAGCTGCCTCGGCTCTCGGTTGCTGAGCTGGATGATTTGGTGCAGCAGCTGAACGGTCTGGAGCCGAGCCATTTGCGGTTGGCCGTCGCGTTTGAGCGCTGGGCGGCGCTTTTGGAACATGATGACTGGCAGCAGCGGCTAAGCAGCTCTGAACCAAAGCAGCTCTGAAATAGGCAGCTTGAAAGAAACCAAAAATGTAATTGCTCATAAATCAGATCATTACCCTCAGCGTTCAAGCTCGCATTCGCCTTGTGTAAGTATCAAAGACGAAGTCTAGGGCAATGATGGCAAGTTCTGGTGGTGGTTGGAGCAGCAGGATCACCTGCTGAGACCAACTTGGAGGAGATGGTATTGGAGGATAATGGTATTCGTCGCGGGAGCGTCGTAGCCTATGCCTTGCAGCCCTGCACATACTGCCCTGGCGTTACGCCCACCAGTCGTTTGAAGTGGCGATTCAGGTGGCTTTGGTCGGTGAAGCCGGTATCAAAAGCAGCTTGGGCAATTGGCAGACCTGCGGCCAGCAGCTTTTTAGCCTGCTCGACCCGCATCTGCACCAGATAAGAATGCGGCGGCAGTCCTGTGGCTCGCTGGAAGACACGCAGAAACCGCAGCGGCTTGAGCTGAGCAATATTCGCCAAATCGTTGAGTGAAACTGCATGGGCGTAGTGGACGCTGAGATAGTCGAGAGCCTGCCGCACGGCCAGAGTCTCGAGACCGCTGCCGAAAGTCTGAGGCCGATGTTCGGCATAGCGCGACAGGAGCTTGGAAAATGTCCAGAGGAAGCGGCAGTCGGCTTCGAGCCTAGAGTCTGCCGATTCGAGCGCCAAATGCAGCCGCCGCAGCTCTTCAGCTAGCTCCTGATCCTGAATCACGGGCTGTGGAAAGTAGGGAACCGAGCGGCTCAGCTCACCCTGTAGCAGAGCCACCGAGGGATAAAACATCCGATATTTCCAGCCGTCCGGCACGCCTGCATGCCCTGTATGCACCTCACCCGGATGCACAATCACAATGTTGTTAGCGGTGGCCTGATGCGTTGCGCCCTGATAGGCAAACTCCTCAACGCCCGCGTCAATTACACCAATCGCATAGCCCTCATGCGTATGTCGCGCAAATGAGTGCGTGATGTAGGTAGCGCGCAACAGCTCCATCCGCAGGGCGGGGTCGCGCCAAAATTTGGTTTGTTCGGTGCTGCGCTGAGGCGCACTCCGGGTTGCCAGCATCATAGGCTCACATCATAGGCTCAAAGGAATTGCTGCTGTTCAGCTGACTGCATCAGCTTGCCAAATCTCAGCTTAGCGAACCTAGCGCTGCCTGTCTTGGATGTTTTTGCACTTTGTTGGTTGCCCCCGGCTAATCCAGCCCAGGCAGGTAAGGCAGATCACTCACGCCGGGATCATAGCCTAGCTGGCTGAGGATTGTGGTGAGCTGGCCGCGATGGTGTGTCTGGTGGTTGAATAGATGCGCCAGCAGCAGCCAAGCGGGTCGGGTCATGGCTTGCCCAAATGAGTTTGTATAGCTGAAGGGCTGCTCTAGCCAGTCTGGGGAGAGCGCTGTCACCCAGTCGAGCATAGCCTGATCGGTTTGCTGGCGGGCTTGCTGCAAATCAGCAAAATCTGAGTACAGCTCTTGATTAAGCTGGGCAGCAAACGGCTGATCCAGAAATCGCCCCATCCAAATCCGATCGGCGACTAGCAAGTGATTTAATGTTCCGTGAATCGACTTAAAGAATGCACCCCGATCTTCTCGCCGCTGCTCGTCGGAAATATCTTCACAAATCCCGTAGAGCTTCTGATTCATCCACTGGTTGTATCTTGCCATCGTCAGACAGTAGCTAAACTGCGACATTTCCGTGACATCCCTACGATACTTCCATTTCCCCTCAGCTCATCCTGCCGCTAGTCTTTCCAGAGGGCAATCCCGCCCAGCAGCCCGGTGACGTTGGGCACAATTTTGACATTGACCGGCAGCACAAAGTCAATCTTTTTGGTGTTGCCGCCGCCTAGATAGAGACTGTCATAGTTGAAAATCCGCTCTAGCAGGTCAACGGCGCGCTCTAGACGATTATTCCAGCGGCGTTTGCCAATCTCGTCTAGCGCTGCTCGTCCGAGCTGCTCTTCATAGGTTTCGCCCTTGCGAAACGGATGATGCCCCAGCTCCAGATTCGGAATCAGCCTGCCGTTGAGGAACATCGCCGCCCCAATGCCCGTACCCAGCGTGATCACTAGCTCAACCCCTTCACCGGCCACCGCCCCTAAACCCTGAATGTCAGCATCATTGGCCACTCGAACCGGCTTGCCCAGCTGTTGAATTAATGCGCCTGCTAGGTCGAAGCCGATCCAGTCTGGATGCAGGTTGGCAGCCGTTTCGGTGACGCCGCGCCGCACCACGCCTGGAAAACCCACCGAAACGCGGTCAAAGGTTTTTCCCGCTGCCAGCTGCTGCAAAATTTCTAGCACGGCTTCAGGAGTCGGCACTGCGGGTGTGTCAATGCGGTCGCGCTCGCTGAGTGGATTGCCCTGATGGTCTAGCACCATCACTTTGATGCCGCTGCCGCCAATATCCACCGCCAATGTGGCTATGGCTAACGTTTCGGTGGCCAACGTCTCGATTGCTTCACCCATTGCCTGATAGTCCTTATCCTAATAAACCCTTATTCTATGAACCTTGCTCTATTGCCCCTGCTCAAGTCTCTGCTTAAGACACCTGATTAGGAACATGAGCTTTAATCTCAACCTTTTGCTCTAAATCTAATTGCTCTAAATCTAATTGCTCTAAATCTAACGAGCCTCTTGAATTTTGAGCAAAATTGGATCGAATTCGTCACTCTGCTAAATTGAATCAGGTTTAGATGGATGCAAACAGGGCAGTCATGGTTCAATTTCCGCTCCGCTCCGCTCTTCTGCTTGGGGTTACGGTAGCATGGAGCCTGCCGCTCGCCAAGATAGTCGCCGCCCAGCCCGCCAGCTTTGCGGATCTCTGTAATCAGCGGGATGCCCTGTCGCGGCAAGCCAGAGCGACAGTTAAGGTGCTGTTGGAAAAAGTTAAGACCGAAGACTGCGCGGAGGCAGAGCAGATCCTGACTGATCGCAATATTCTCGATATCAGCAGCAGCGGCATCTCAGATCTCTCACCGCTCCAGTCTTTGCTACACCTAAAGCAACTCAACCTCTACGACAACAAGGTTGCAGATCTGACCCCGCTGCAAAGTCTGCCCAACCTGACGGTACTCAGCCTCAGCCTCAATCAGATCCGCGATCTACGCCCCCTGCAAAACCTCACCCAGCTGACCAGCCTGAACCTAGATGGCAACCAGATTACAGATGTCAGCCCTCTGCAGAGCCTCACGGGTCTGAACGCGCTGGACTTGAGCGACAATCGCGTCAGCGATGTCGCGCCGCTGAGCACCCTCACCCAGCTTGATTTACTCAGCCTCAACGCCAATCGCCTCACGGATATCACGCCGCTGCGTCCCTTAACCAATCTGTCGCTGCTGGGTCTGAGCGACAATCAGATTCGCGATCTCTCGCCGCTGCAAGACTTGACCAATCTAGCCGCCCTGAGCGCTATTAACAATCAGATCAGCGACCTCAGCCCGCTCCAGTCGTTGCCCCGCCTCACCATTCTGGGGCTAGATGGCAATCAAATTAGCAGCCTCAACGGACTCCAATCGCTGACCGAGATTGACACGCTCGGCCTCAGCGACAACAAAATTAGCGACCTGTCCCCCTTACAGTTGCTAACCAACTTGACTGCCCTCGACCTGAGCCGCAACGATGTCAGCGATTTAACGCCGCTTACCCCCCTGAAGAATTTGCAAATTCTCAACTTGCAGCGCAACAAAATCCGCGACAAGACTTGCCCGGTGAGTCCAGAGGTTTGTGAGTTTTAGCAGCTTGTGAGTTTTGGCGGCTTGAAATCCCAAATTGCTCTGGTCTAGCCGCAGTGGTACGCTGGGATGCAGCTACAGTAAGCTCAGCAGTTGGTCGCTGAGCTTTAGCGTCCTGTGCAGCAATATTCCAGTAGCCTATGCAGATCCAATTTGAGCCGTTTGCCGTCCATAAGCGCGTACCGCTGACCATTAGCCGAGGCACAACCGCCCAAACCGAAAACATCTGGCTGCGGATTCAGCAGGATGGCATTGAAGGCTGGGGGGAAGCTTCGCCGTTTTCCGTTGGCCAGCGTCAGTCTACCGAGGATATTCTAGGGGCGCTGCAAGCCTTAGCCCCCCAACTCGCAGCCTACTCGCCGCTCGATCGCCAGCAGATTGAACAGCTGATCGCGCCGCAGCCCTCAGCTGTTCGTACCGCTGTTGATTTGGCGCTGCATGACTGGCTGGGCAAACGGGCAGGCTTGCCGCTCTGGCAGCTCTGGGGGCTAGACCGGGCTAAAATCGTTCCCACCTCAGTTACAGTCGGGATCGGTACACCAGAGGCAGCTCAGCAGCGAATGCGCGACTGGATGCAGCAGGGTGAGGTGAAGGCGGTGAAAGTCAAGCTGGGCAGTTCGGCAGGGCTTGAGGCCGACCAGGCGATGCTGACAGCCGTGCAGCAGATTGCGCCCCCAAATGCCAAGTTTAGCGTCGATGCCAACGGCGGCTGGTCGCTAGCTGAGGCTCAGCAGATGAGCCACTGGCTCGCCGAACAAGGCGTAACCTATCTTGAACAGCCGCTGGCAGAAGGTCAGGAGGCGCTGTTGCCCGAACTCTATCGGCAGTCCCCCCTGCCAATTTTTGTAGACGAGAGCTGCTTTACGAGCCGCGATATTCCGCTGCTGGCAGATCGGGTGCATGGGATCAACATCAAGCTAATGAAGGCTGGCGGCTTGGGCGAGGCGCTGCGAATGGTGCATACCGCCAAAGCTCACGGCTTGCAAATCATGTTCGGCTGCTACTCTGACAGCGCACTTGCCAATACTGCGGCTGCTCAGCTCGCGCCCTTTGCCGACCATCTCGATCTCGATAGCCACCTCAACCTGCGCGACGATCCGTTCGTGGGAGCCAGCTTCGAGGCGGGTTGTCTAATCCCAAATCAACAGCCAGGACTGGGGGTGACGCTTGCTGAGTCCTAACGACCGCATTGCGATTTTGCTGCATCAGGGCACCCAAAGCTCGCGCGGCAAAACGGGACTCTCTCTGCTGCGCTACAGCGCGCTGCCGATTGTCGCCGTGATTGATCAAGACTGCGCGGGCGGAGAGTTGGCTAGCCTCACGGGCATTCAGCGCTCGGTGCCCATCGTCGCTTCGGTTGCAGCGGCGCTGGCCTACCAGCCTACGGCTCTAGCGATTGGCCTTGCGCCATCGGGCGGAGCCTTGCCGCAGCCCTGGCAGCAAGAAGTGCAGCAGGCGGTTGCCGCAGGGCTATCGGTCGTCAACGGTTTGCATACGCCGATGTCAGAAGATCCGGCGCTGACTGCGCTGCTGCATGATCAGGCCTGGATCTGGGACGTACGCCGCGAGCCAGCAGGTTTGACAGTCGGCAGCGCCCAGGCCCGATTGCTCAGCTGTCTGCGAGTCTTGACCGTCGGCACCGATATGAGCATTGGCAAAATGTCAACCAGCCTAGAGCTACACCGAGCGGCAAGAGCCAGAGGACTCAAATCGCGGTTTCTGGCGACCGGGCAGACCGGGCTGATGCTGGGCGAGGATGGCGTGCCGCTGGATGCCGTGCGGATTGATTTTGCGGCTGGAGCCGTTGAACAGCTGGTGATGCGCTATGGCTCCGACTACGATATTTTGCAGATCGAAGGGCAAGGTTCGCTGGTCAATCCGGCCTCTACCGCGACTCTGCCGCTGCTGCGTGGCAGTCAGCCGACGCACTTAATTCTGGTGCATCGCGCTGGACAAACTCAGATCCAGAGCTTTCCGCACATTACAATTCCGCCTCTGCCCCAGGTGATTGAGCTATACGAGACGGTGGCGGCAGCTGGCGGCGCGTTTGCGGCTGCCAAAATTACCGCGATTGCGCTGAATACGCATCATTTGAGTCAGGTCGCCGCCCGTCAGTCCATCGCGGCAGTAGAGCAGGAAACGCACCTGCCCTGCACCGACCCAATTCGGTTTGGCGCTGAGCCGCTGCTGGAGGCAATTTTGGCTGCTCCATCAGCTCGGCTTTGAGGGACTGCCGCCGTAAATCCGCTGTGCCTGCTCAGGAGAAAGCCAGAGCGGAGCCAGTTCTGGTAATGATTCTGGCAGGGGCGCGGGCGATGCAGCCAGTGGCTTGGCTTGGCCATTAGCGGCGGCTGGCTGAAGCGGCTGGACTGGCCGAGATGGCTGATAGATCGAACTACGACTCAGCTCCTCGGCATGGATTGCAGGCAGCTCACAGGCCACGGGCGGAGCCTGGGTTTTGGCATAGTGTCGGGGCTTTGGCACAATTCCATCGGCCTGCTCATGGTAGTCCAGCTGGCTTTGGGGCGGAATATAGGCATGTTTATCAATGTCATAGGCCAGCACTTCGCCCGTTTCTAGCAGATAAATCCAGCCGTAGAGCTTCAGCTTGCCCTGATAGATGCGTGAATGGACGACTGGATAGGTTTGGAGGTTCTTCATCTGGGTCAGCACGTTTTCCGCAATCGTGATTTCCAGCAGCTCTTCGCCCTGATAGTCGGGGTAGCTTTCAGTCACCAGACGGCGCGTGGCCTCGGCATGTTTGAGCCAGTCGTAGACGAGCGGCATCTGCGTCTCAAGCTTGCCAATCTGAAGCAGCCCCTTCATCGCGCCGCAGTGCGAATGACCGCAAACCACAACTTGCTCAATCCCTAGCGCTTGGATTGCATATTCAATTGCCGCGCCCTCGCCGCCGTTGGCTGCGCCGTAAGGTGGCACAATGTTGCCAGCATTCCGGATCACAAACAGCTCGCCAATATCGGTCTGGGTGATCAAATTTGGATCAATGCGGGAGTCAGAGCAGGTGATGAATAGCACACGCGGCGCTTGGCCATGTGCAAGCTGCTCAAGCTGTTCGCGGTGAGTCGAGACATAGTTAGAGCGAAAGCTCTGCAAGCCCGTAATCAGTTTTTTCATAGCCGATGGTTCACTCTCTGCTGCACTGTCTGATTTCACTCCCTGATTCACTCAGAGCCAGTTTCTCAAGTTTGACCTTGGACTCAAGCGATGGCAGGCAGATCTGGCAGGTTTAAAGATTTCAATGAACCATCTTGGCACAAATTAAGCGCCAATTTGTGCGTCCTAGAAAGCGCCCCAGACAGGACTCGAACCTGTGACCGACTGCTTAGAAGGCAGTTGCTCTATCCAACTGAGCTACTGGAGCAGGCTATTAGCCGAATCGCACTGACCAAATCGCACCGGCCAAGTTGCTTTAGCCAAGCTTTGCGTCAATCAAATCATGCCAAAGCGCTCTGAGACCGAGCAGGTTGGTTATGATTTGACTAATTCTTGGGCAATCTAAAGTCTGAATCAGAGCTTTATGAGTCCCTGCACCACTATAACATCAGTGCCCAAAGGCAGGAGTCGCGTGGTCGCACCATGTTCATTTTGAAACGGCAGGATGTTGAAATCTACAGCATTCAGCATCCCAAAAAAGACCAGCAGGTTCCGGTATTGCGCTACCAAACGCAGAATTTTCGGCTGATTAGCGTCTTTAGCGCCGCCCAAGAGGAAGAAGCCAAAGCGCTTTGGCGAGACTTAACCGACAACCGGGGCAAAGCCTGCGTGCTGCTCGAAGAGCCAGAGCGCTACAGCGTCTGGGGGAAAATTCGGCTAGAGCAGCTTGAGGAATCCGTCGCGCCGACTGCGGGGGAGCTGCCAGCTTGCTCTGTGCAGGCCAGCTTGCTGCTGCTCCAGGCTGTCTATCTTGATATTGAAGATATGTTGGGTGCAAGGCAGGTCGCTGCTTTTCGTAAAGAGCTATTCGAAGCTTTCCGTCAGCATCAGCTCCCTCAAGCGAACCTGCCGGAAGCCATTGAACAGCTGCTTGTCGTTAACCCGCTGGCGCTGGTGCAGGTTCCCAACTGGCAAGAGCATCAGCTCCAGGGGCTGCTTCAGGCGTTGCACCGCATCGGCAAACAGCATTTTGGCAACGCCAATTTTGTAGAGCGCGCCATGGAATCGCTTCAGGAATTACCCCACCAAGACCGAGAGGCTTTCTTAAAATGGCTGAAGCGCTCTCAGCTGGCGGAGCGGTGGCATTGAGTTCTGCAGGTTTCTGCTATGCCAAGTATTCTAGTGAGATCGAGTTCTAGCCAGATTGAGAAACCGGATTGAGAAACCGGATTGAGAAAACAGTCCAAGCCATTTCCCCGACTTTGGGCATAATAAATGAAGCCTCAGAAAGCTAGAGCGCTATTTAGGCAGTCATCACAGCTTCAGGAGCGGGCTATTGAATAAAAAAATTGCTCTGTCTGGTTCATCTCTACTCTCTGCCCGCAATGTTGTAATTGCCGCAGTGGCCTGGGCTGTGATCGCGCTGCTATTTTTCTTGACGTTCAGCGTTACGGCTCCAGGCACAGAGCGACCGGACTGGTATCAGAAAATTACCTATATCTTAGAAAATGGCGCTTTCTTGGCCGCTGCGTTTCTGTGCTTCCGTAACTGGCGCAGCGGCCAGATCGTCAGCGGCGGCACGGTTTGGTTAGCGTTAGGGCTGGGGATGCTGTCATATTTTATTGGCAACCTGCTGCTGGCCTACTGGGAGATCAATTTAGGGCAAGAGCCTGCTGTCTCACCCGGCGACTTCTTTTTTATCCTGACCTATCTCTTCATGGGCTGGGGCATGCTGCGAGCCGTGATCTCTAGAGAGCTAAACCTGACTGCGTTACAGTGGCTGCTGGTGGCAGTGATCGGGGTTTTTGGCATCGTCATCGCAGTTTTCTCTAGCATTCCGCCCGATGCGGCAGGTGAGCTGGCGGGTGAAGTGGCGGGTGAAGTGGTAGGAGCTGTCGAGGCTCTACCTGATGCTTTACCTGATGCCACCGCGACCGTTCCGGCTTGGGCGACGGCAGTTGAAGTCTGGCTGAGTCCAATTGCAGAGCCGATCAAGTGGCTCTATATCATGGGCGATGTGATTCTAGTCGGGATGGCTTCGATGCTGCTGTTAGCATTTTGGGGCGGGCGATTTTCGCTCTCCTGGCGGTTCATTGCCCTGTCGGCTTTCTCCTTTTACATTTCCGACATTTGGTTTAACTACGCTACAAACTACATTCCTGATTACCAAACGGGTGCATTGCCGGAAGTTTTCTGGATTTTCAGCGCTTGCTTCATGGCGATTGGAGCTGCGTTAGAATATGACCTCTCGACTCGGCGGCAGAGTCGGCGGAAGCGAGCTTGATAGCAACTGGGGCAGGCTGCATCGCGGGTTCGAGTCGAAAGATGCTAGAAAAGATCTCAAAGAATATTCCTCAAGAATATTTCGTTTGCCCAAACAGCGCATAAAATGCGAAAAGCCTGAGCGCACAGGCTGGGAAAAGCCGAAGGCAAGCTGTTGTGCTTGCTACAATTTGATAGCTGATGACCGTTTGGAACTTCCGGAATGCCTCCTAAAAAACTGTCTGACTCTGATAAGCAAGAAATCCTCAGCCAATACCGTAATTCAGATGAAACGACAGTCTCGCTGGCCGTGCAGTATGGCGTCAGCACCAGCACAGTTAGCCGTTTTTTGAAGCAGTATCTTGCCGAATCTGAATATGAGGCGCTGGTGCAGAAAAAGCGGAGCGGTGGCAGAAGCCCTGCTGAACCCGCCAAGAGCCAGGTTAGTCAGGCGACGCTGCCCGGTTTGGCTGACGCGGCGCGCCCGACCCGGAAATCAGCAGAGCGCGTGGCTTTTCCGTCGGCTTCTGAAGCAGCCGATCCAGAATTTCTCGCCGATCCAGACGCTGAGGATCTTGATAAACCTCAGCGTCGTCAGCGCCGTCGCGTCACCGCCGGCTTAATCTCAGCAGAACAGCTGGCGGCTTCAGTAGCGCATCTTTCTCAGCTGGAGCAGGCTCCCATCTCCAAAGGCTCGGCAGATGAAGCGTTGACACTGGAGCTAGATGCAGACGATGAGTTTGATCTAGACGAGCTGGAATCAACTCAACCTGAACACGAGCAGCTTGGCTCAACCGAGCGCAAATCAGTCAGTCCAAAACTCGTAATTCCTGCACCCACTCGTCCGCTGCCCGTGCCCAAGACAGCTGTGGTGCTGGAAATGAACGAGAGCGACGAGGGCGATGACCTTACGGATCTTGCCGACCTCGATGATGACGATCTCGATGATCTAGATGACGAGAACGATGACGATGACGATCAAGGAGATGAAGAGGGCTTCGATGAGGCTGACTCGCTCTCTGCCTTTGATGCAATGCAGCTTCAGTCCGGCGGCAATCTTCAGATCCTGCCGCTGCCAGACAACGCTTTGCCTCGAACCTGCTACGTCGTCGTTGATCGCTCTTCGGAGCTGATTACTCGCCCCCTCAAAGAATTTGCCGATCTAGGTCAGATTCAGAACCAGGAAACGCAGGACAAAACGCTGCCAATCTTCGACAACCATCGGGTCGCCAAACGTTTTTTGCGGCGGATGCAGCGGATTGTCAAAGTCCCAGATGGTCGCATCTTCCAGAAGGTAAAGCCCTATCTACAGGCCAAAGGCATCACGCATCTGCTGATTGACGGTCAGATCTATTCGCTGCAATAGGCTCGCTAACAGGTCTGCAGCGAGAGATGCGCTGCCAGCACAATCGCTGCTGGCTCTAAAACGTGCGAGTCGCCTGCCAGAATCCGATGGCCAAGGCTGCTCCTACCATCCCTACCGAAGCGCTAAAGGCCAAGACCAGCCCCAGCGGGATTGCCACTGACTGAACGGTGAGAAACTGCAAAACGACGGGTGTAGCGTTCTGAATCGCAATCAGCGCTACAGCGCTAATCCAAATGGCCAAAACGAGCGAGGTGATAAAGCGCGTCATAGGATGCGAGGGGCAGGGTGGGCTAATTACTGGCTAATTGCTCTAGTGTACTTAAGGGTTGGGAGATTCAGAGGAACAGTCTTCGGTGAGACAAACCACCAAGACCGACTGGATCACCGCATCTTCGCGGAACTGCTGGGTTTCGTTGTAGCTAGCTTGTGGAGTCGCGTAGATTCCGGCAGGCGAGGCGTTGCCGTTACCCGTGCCAAACGACAGAGCCGGGGGCTGCTTGGCAAACCGAGCATATTCTCTCGACTCGTTTTGGGTGTTGTAGGAGAGCGTTGCCTGTCCGTAGACTTGCTCTGCTTCAGAAATCGGAGTCTTCGTGCCGATATTTTCAGCAGTGCGAAATTTTGGGTTGTCGGTCAAAATGCCCTGAATTGGATCGCTGTCGCTCAGCGTTTGGCCGCTCAAATAGAGAATGTAGTACTGCACTTCGCCCGCTTGGCGAATGGCCACAGCGTCAAAGTCAGCAATGAAGGGTGACTTGACCGCAAGTTCAGCATCGGCTCCCAGCGTTCGCTTCAGGTCGCCGTAGGTCATACCGAGCCGTGCTGCGCCAATCCCCTGCGCCGAAATCAGGCTGGTTTCTGGACTGGGGCTAGGACTGGGCGTGGCGCTCACCTGCGGACTAGAGGTCACCGGTGACTGAGGGCTTGCTGAAGCCGCTGGACTAGGAGCTGAAATCTGGGAATCAGAGCTACCGTTACAGCCCGCCAGCGTCAGCAGCAGCAGCGCACCGGCGGCAAGAGAGGAGGGAGCAGAAAAGACCATGCAGGTTGCATATCCGTTGAACATCAACAGCGAGAGACAGGCTAAGGAACGCAAATTATGGCTAGACAGAGCCAGCCGACAGGTTGCTTCAGCCGCATGTCCAGCCTTAACGATTTTAATTGCTGAGTGGCTAGCCTGACTAGCTCTTCCAGTCCAGTGAACCCGATGCAGCTAGGCCAAGATCGCTGGCTGACAATCGGTCGCTAGCAGTAGGAGCCGATATCCTCACCGCATTCATCGACCAGATAGCAGAGCGCCCGAAATCGCAGCATCACTAGCTGATCGTAGAAGGGGTTGAGCTTGCAGAGCGGCGGAATATGCGCCAACGTGCGGCCTAAGAGCTTCACGTCACGCTCAAACGGGCAGTGGGCTGGAATCAGCTTGGCAATCCAGCGGGCGGTTTTGGGATTTCGCACGTTGAATTCATCTAGCCAGCGGCGAATGGGGCGCAGCGGGCTGTAGCTTGCGGGCTGAGTCGAGCTGCCTGTCGAGCTAGGTTGGGTAAAAGCTGCTGGGCTGGCTTGAGATGAGCTTGAGTTGGGTGAGCTTGAGTTGGGTGAACGGAGCGTTGATGAAGTGTCCATACTTTCGCGTTCTAGTTTATCGACCGAGTGACCACTTAACGATCACTCGGTAGTTATGAACTGGTCTTGCCTTCAGCATAGGCAGGGGATCATAAGAAGTTATTAAAGGAAGTAAAAATCCTGGGTAATTTCACGAAAGTTTCATGAAACTTCCAGGGCACTTTGAACAAATTTGGCGCATTCGGTGAATTGCCAAACTGTGAATTGATACCTGCTGCGAGTTGGTGATTATAGAGTCTATGACTGTCAACGATTTATAGATGTTCAGATTTGACCGTTTGACTCAGCAAGTTGTGGCGGACGAAAGTAACGTGTTGAGGAGATACGGCGCGCTGGTGTATTGCGCTAGGTCATTGGTCTGGGGCGTTTGGCGCAGCAGTCAAATTGGCTGGGTCGTCTGGGTTAGGGTGAACTGGGCTGCCAGGGAAGATCGGCAGGCGTATGCTGCCGTCGTAAGTATACCTCAAGTGCATGAGCAACGTCTCCTCTGGTCATTGGGTCAAGTGGGGCAATCTTCTGCGTGGGTTTGAGGTTGATAAAGCCTTCGTAGAGCGCGGTTGCCATGGATTTTCTTGCCCAGCCGGGAATGTCAGAGGCATCGCTGTAAGGCTGCAAAATCTGAGCGATGGTCGCATCGGGAAACTGAAATACGCCGTAGGCTTGGGCAATAATTGAAAAGGCTTCGGCACGGGTGACTCGCTGCTCTGGGAAAAAGCGACCGGCTCGATAGCCCGACATGATCTGATGGCGCAGCACCGTCTGGATGTCGGCATAAGCCCAGTGAGAGGGCGGTAGATCTTGGAGCTTTTGGGCTGATTGGCTGGCTGATTGATTAGGTGGCTGATTAGCTGGCTGGCGCTCGTTGAGCCGAAAAGCCTTGACCAGAATGCTGGCTAGCTCTGCTCGACTCAGCGCCCGCTCTTCCTGAAAACTGCCGTCTGACTCAAGACTCATCCAGCCCGCAGCGACAACGTCAGCAATCGCCTGGTTGGCCTGGTTGCGATCTGGCTCTGGGGGCTGGGAATCTGGATTGGGATCTGGACTTGGGAACTGGTTAATCAGCTGATTGGACAGCGAGTTGGAGGCTTGATCAGGAAACTGAACCTGCGCCACCGCGCTCAGGCTGGTTAGCAGCAGGGTTAGAGACAGCGCACTCAAAAATCGCTCTTTCTTCATATGGATCACTCCTGCGAACGGGCACAGCCGAACTTACCTGTAAATTTAACCGATAGCTGGCTTAACAACTAGCGGCCTCTAGACTCAAGCTCTCTGTGACTGAAAAGCCGCCTGTTTTGTTCGCCTCGTAGAACAAACATCTCAAAATTTTAGAAATTGTACAGAATTCTCAAAAAGGTGAGACGTATTCAGCGACGTATTCAGCGCTGATTCTGCTGTGATCCCCAACATTAAGTTGCGATCCCCAGTTAATCTCCGGTATTTCTAAGCTTGAGCGTGGCCTGTGAGTTCAATAATTTTCTCCAGATAGAATTCATCGACTAGCTGAGTCAGCGCCTGAGCCAGGGTTGGATGCTCAGCCGCAATCTGACTAATCAACTGCAAAATCAGCTCCTCATCCGCAATTTGAGCGGCTCGATGCAGTTGACTCAGCCAGTCTGCGGACAGCGTTTTTAGCGTCTGCCATAATTCAGACTCAGCCAGAGCGGGCTGCGGCTCAGCGTCCTCCAATTCAGCTGCGTAACAGTAGCGCACGCCCAGATAGCTAGCCATTTTCTCAAATAGCAGCTCTTCTGAAACAGGTTTTCGCATAAAGTCATCGCAGCCAGTTGCCAAAATAGCCAGCCGCTCTTCTTCAAAGACGCTAGCCGTCAGAGCAATGATCACGGGAGCTGAGTCAGATGCCGCCAGACTGCGGATTTGGCGCGTTGCCTCATAGCCATCCATCACCGGCATCCGGATATCCATCCAGATCAAATGCGGCGACCAGTCCTGCCAGCGCTCAACCGCTTCCTGGCCATTTTGAGCAATTTTGACCGCAAATCCGACAGTTTGCAGCAGCTGAACCAGCAGCTCTCGATTTGCCCAGTTGTCCTCGGCGATTAAGATCCGGTAGGTAGGCTGATTGGGCTGAAGTCCCACCACCCGCAGGTTTTGGCTCAGGTGCGGCGTAATCTCGCTCACGACTTGCACCGGCAGCGTGAAGCAGAACTGACTGCCTTCTCCCAAGCAGCTAGACAAGCTGAGTTCGCCGCCCATCAGCTGCACAAATTCGCGGCTAATCGGTAGCCCTAGCCCGGTGCCTTCTTGTGATTTCAGTCCGGTTTCGGTTTGGACGAATGGTTCAAATAGCAGTGCGAAGTCAGCTTCAGCGATGCCTGCACCTGTGTCGGTCACCGTAAACCAGAGCGTGATACAGGTATCTTGTGAGATTGGGTCTTGTGAGATTGGGTCTGGGGCAAGTTGGCAGCCAGCCTGAAGCGTCACCTGCCCCGATTCAGTAAATTTGATGGCGTTGCTGAGCAGATTTAGCAGCACTTGCTTGAGCTTGCTCTCGTCGGTGTAGACAAAGTGGGGCAGATTTTCCGTCTGATCAATCACGAGCCGCAGTCCTTTGGCGCTAGCCTTAAGTTGGAACATTTCGCCGATGCTCTGGATCAGCCGAGGCAGGTCAAACGCCGTTGGGTTAAGGGCGGCGCGTCCGGCTTCGATTTTTGACATCTCCAGAACAGTATTGATGAGATGCAGCAAATGCTCGCCGTTGCGGTTGATGATGCCAAGCTGCTGCTGCTGTTCGCGAGGGAGTGAGCTATCCCTGGCCATGAGCTGGCTGAAGCCCAAAATGGCGTTGAGTGGCGTTCGGAGTTCGTGACTCATGTTGGCTAAAAACAAACTCTTGGCACGATTGGCGGCTTCGGCGGCTTCTTTGGCCTGAATCAGTTCGGTGGTACGCTGCTGGACTCGCTGCTCTAGCTGACTGTTGGCCTGCTGAAGCGCAATTTCGGCCTGCTTGCGCTCGCTGATGTCGCGCATGATCGTTGAGAAGTAGCGGACGTTATGCTCAGGGTCGGTATGGCGCAAAATCAGCTGCGACATGGGAACTTCTTGACCTTCCGAGTCAAGCAGCGCTGTCTCGCCTAGCCAGACACCCTGAGCGCTGGCAGTCGGAAGTCCTTGCTGCATGATCAGATCAGCAGCCCACTGGGGGTGAAAGCTAGCAATTTGCAGATCTTGGTCTTCTACACCTGCGGCCAGATTTCGCAGGCGCTTTACCTGAGCATTGATCCAAAGGACTTGACCCTCAGGGTTGGCGATGCCGATATAGTCAGGAGAAGCTTCTAAAATTGACAGCAGCCTTGCCTGCTCCTGCTCTAGCTGCTTACGGTCGGTGATGTCTTGAGCAGAGCCAATCAGCTGCGTCACCTGTCCTGCCACGTCGCGCTTGAAGATGGTGTTGCGGCTGGAGAACCAGCGCCACTCGCCGTTAGCATGACGCAGGCGATACTCCAGCTCAATTATCTCTCGATCAGATATCGATTGAATATGATATTTTTTAGAGATATTTTCCAAATCTTCAGGGTGAATCAATTCTAAGATATTGAATTCCATCTCCTGATTGACTTGATTGCTGTATTCAAGTACGCTAAAAATATTACGATTTGTATAGATCAGACGCTGTTCTTGAATGTCATAGATATAGAGAAAATTGGGGATGCTGTCAGCGATGCTCTGGGTGAATTTCTGGCTGTCTTGCAGCGCTGTTTCTATCTGTCGCCGTTCGGTAATATCAAAGACTGTTCCAACAATCCGATAGATATTGTTCTGTTCATCTCGAAGTGGATGCAGCGTTGTAAAAAACCATCTTTCAACCTGATCGAAACTGCGGCGCTCTTCGTAGGAGATAGGCGCGCCTTGAACAATACAGCGCTGAAAGTAGCCCTGAATCTCTGTAATCTGGCTGGAATCAAATATCTCTTCCAGCGTTTTACCGATGATTTTAGCAGCGCTGATTCCGGTCACCCGCTCAGCAGCAGCGTTCCAACCTGAATAGCACAGCCTGTCTGTCTCGATCAGATCCGCGACAAAAATCGGATGCTGCACGCCGTCATAAATACTCCGCAGAAACTGCTCGCTCTGCTGGAGGGCTGCCTGAGCAGCCAGCAGATCTTGAGTGCGGACGACGACGCGCTCTTCTAACTCTTGATTGAGCTGATTCAAATTGAGATTGGACAGGGCTAGAGCTTCTTCTAGCTGCTTGCGTTCGCTAATGTCAAACGCAATACCTTCTAGAAGGCTGAAGGGAGTCGTCGAGACGGGCTGGCCTTTCTCGGAAATCCAGCGAATGCTCCCATCTGCATGAATCAAACGATATTCAACTTCGTAGAACTGACGGGCTGCAATCTGTCTGTGAATTTCGGCTGATACAACATCTTTGTCATCTGGGTGGACGTGATCTGCCATTGTTCGCAGCTTTGACTCTGCAAAGTCTGAGGCGGGATGGCCAACTAATTCCTTAATGCCATCGCTCAAAAATTCGACGAGCCATTTACGATTGCGTGTGCCGCGAAAGACTGCGCCGGGAATATTACTCACCAACGACCGATAGCGCTGTTCACTCATTTGCAGCGCCGCCTCGACCTGTTTGCGCTCCGTGATCGAGATGGTAGACGTGATGACTTGACGAATCGTGCCGTCAGGCTCAATCACAGGAGTCATGCGCGTCAGCCACCAAACTTCTTTGCCCTGCATCTGACTGCTTTCCTCAAACTGCACGGATTCGCCAGTCGCAAAGCAATGTCGGTAGCGAGCCTGGTTGGCGGCAATGCTTTCTGGTGACTGAAATGCTCCAAATTCGCTCAGCGTTTTGCCAATAATCAGGCGGCGCGGAATGCCAAACAGCCGCTCGCAGGCGGAGTTGACATCGACATGCAGAAAATCACCCTCTGCCGTTGGCTCCACGACCAAGATGATCACCCCAACGCCGTCATAAATAGTTTGCAAGAACGCCTCGCGCTCCTGAAGCTGAAGTTCTAGCTGCTTGCGCTCGGTAATATCGCTGTTGGTTCCTACCAGGCGAATCGGCTGACCAGAGGCATCTCGAATCGCTTCACCACAGGTCAAAATCCAGCGCAGCGAGCCGTCTTTATGCAGCATCCGGTGTTCGCAGGCATAGCTGGCAGTTTGGCCGTCTAGGTAAGCCTGAGCCTGCTCCCTGACGGCGGCCTGATCGTCAGGATGAATGTAGCCAGCCCAGAGGCTGAGATCGTTTGAAATCTCGTCGTCTCGATAGCCGAGGATTTGTTTCAGGTTTGGATCAATAAAGAATTGATTGGTTTGCAAATTCCAGTCCCAAACCCCTACTTTTGCGGCGCGGGTGGCCAGTCCATAGCGGGATTTGCTCTCTTGTAGCTCGGCCTCCGTGCGCTTTAGCTCGCTGATGTCAACCAGCACGCCATTCCAGAGAATCACGCCGTCTTCTAGCAGCATGGGCGTGGCGTTGCCTGCAATCCACTTAATCTCGCCTGCGGTCGTTTGAATTCGATATTCGGCCTGCCACAAACTCAGACTAGCTGCCGAACGCTGTACTGACTCAGAGACAGCTGCTAAATCTTCAGGGAGAATCAGATCCCACATCGACTGGGTGCTACGCTGGACTTGATCTGGGGTCAGCCCGCAGAGTGCCTCAATCCCGCGACTGATCATCGGGAACCAGTCTCGGTCAGCCGCCGCACAATATTGGTAGACCATGCCTGGAACGTTGTCGGTGATGTGGCGCAGCTGCAGCTCGCTGGCTTGTAGGGCTTCGGTTGTTAGCTTGCGCTCGGTGATATCTTGCCCCATGCCCTGGATTTCTAGCAGGTTTTGGTTGGCATCGTAGATTGCTCGATCCGTCCACTGCTGCCAGCGCTGTGAGCCGTCGGGCATGGTCACCCGATAGTCGCGCGTAATCACGTCTCGCTCAGGGCTAAGCTCGGCAATCACAGCCTGGATATTCTCCCAGGTTCCTGGCTCAACCAGTGACTGAAAATTCTGGCCAATGATGGCTTGCCGAGTCCAGCCAAAGTAATGGCAGTAGGCATCATTCACAAATGTCAGTGTGCCGTCGGGCAGAAACCGACAGAGCAGATTGGTCTGCTGCTCAACGATTTCCCAGTAGCGCAGCTCGCTCGCCCGCAGCGCTAGCTCCGTTTGCTTTTGCTGAGTGATATCGACGACGGCTCCCAGCATTTCGACAAGATTGCCTGCATTATCGTAGAGACCTCTACCGCCCGCTGAAAGCCAGTGTAGACTGCCGTCTGGCCAAATTACCCGATATTCGGCGCGGTAGTCTGCTCCGGTTGCCATTGCATGGTGCAGGGCTTGCTCCACCCGCTCCAAATCGTCAGGATGAATTCGCTCTCGCCAGACCTCGTGGGGAATAGATGTGGTAGGCGGCAGTCCTAGCAGGCGTGCCCCGCTCTCGCTACAGCTACCGGGCTGACCGGGAACCGAGCGCCAGGTGGCAATATCTGTCCAGTCGAGCGCTAGCCGCATTTGCAGTTCGCTAGCTATCACCTTGGCCTCTAGCCGCTGGCGCTCGGTCACGTCGCGGCCTTCTGCCAAAATCTGAAACACCTGACCTGCTGCATCCAACAGCGGCTTACAGGAGGCATCCAACAGCAGCAGTTCGCCCGTCTGGCCGCGTATCTGAATTTCAAACCGCCGCAGCTCACCGTTCGCCGCCTGCGCGATCTCAGCCTGGAGCTTGGCCTGAGCCTGGGGCAGATCTCTCAGCCAGGGCGCTTCCCAAACTAGACAGTTCAGCACCGCCTCCAGCTCGGTTCCCGCAAGGCTGAGCGCAGTTTGGTTCGCATTGACAATTCGCCCTGCGGGCGTGAACAGCCCCATGAATTGCTCGGAGGCATCAAAAATATTGCGAAAGCGGGTTTCTGATGCAGAGAGAGCCGTTTCCACCGTTTCCCTGGCTGTGATCAGGCGCTCTAGGTTGGCATATCGGGCTTGCTGTCGCTGCTCCTGCTGCTGTCGAGCTAGCGCGATTGCCGCCTGCTGTGCCAAAAACTGGATGGCCAAAACTGCTTCGGGGTTGTTAGAGTGCGGCTCTAGATACAGCAGCCCCAGCAGCTTGTTTTGGTGCAGCAGCGGCAGGCAAAGCGCGGCAGCAGGCTGATAGGTTTGGAAGTAAGGATCCTCTGCCCAGAAGGGATGCTGGGCGGGATGCTGGGTGCTCAGCTCAGTTTGGGTTTGAGTCACCTGATGTAGCCAGCTCAGTGGCAGCATCGGACGAGTCGGCGCGCCTGCTTCAGCTTCCACCGTCCAGTCTGCGTCCTGTCTGGATGCAAAAGCCGCATAGCTCGCCTCGCTGGAAATTGACGCAAGCAGACAAGTCAAGATATCCTGACGCTGGCCAGCCTCGGCGATAGTTTGGGCGGCTGTTGTGAGGCTGGCGAGATTGGACATAATCTAGCTTCTAGCAGGTGGAAATAATTCAGGCGATGATCCAAATGGCTGAGAAACAGCTGAGTCAAAGCGTTCTGTAAAGGCTCAGTCAATTCAATGTCAATATCAATTCAATAAAGGGTAGCCTGCCTCGCCAGTCTAAAATTTCCCAGATCGCGCTAGTGAATCAACCTGCTATCAGGCCACCATCAGGCTACTATCAGGTCACCATCAGGCCATTCAACTCAACTATCAGCGGTACAGCTCTATCCGTGGCGTGATCTGAAGCGTCAATCTACCGAGTTATTTTTATTTATAGCAGTGCAAGTTTATGGCAGTGCAAGCAAGTATTTTAGCTGTAGATGATAAGCCCGACAATCTGCGGCTGCTGGCCAAGATCTTGATGGGCGAAGCTTACAAGGTGCGGAAGGTGACGACAGGCAGGCAGGCGCTTGAGGCAGCCCGCCTGAACCCGCCTGACCTGATTTTGCTCGATATCATGATGCCAGAGCTAGATGGCTACCAGATTTGCCAAGCCCTGAAGCAGCAGCCCGAAACCTGCGATATTCCGATTATTTTCTTGAGTGCTCTCGACAACCAGACCGATAAAGTCAGAGCCTTCACTGTCGGCGGCGTAGACTACATTACTAAGCCATTTCAGCAGCAGGAGGTGCTGGCGCGCGTCAAAACGCACTTGCAGATTCAGCAGCTCACGCAGTCGCTGCGGCTGCAGAACTCGCGGCTCCAAGCTGAAGTGCAGCAGCGGCAGCAAACCGCGGCAGAGCTAACCGCGACGCTGCAAGAACTGCGTGACACGCAGGCGCAAATCATCGCCAAAGAAAAGCTGGCCTCGCTGGGGGGGCTAATGGCAGGCATTGCCCACGAGCTGCGGAATCCGCTTAACTTTGTCAATAACTATGCCGAGAGTTCTGCCGAGCTTATTGACGATCTGCTCAGCGAAATCCGCAGCGTTAGCCCAACAGATATCAGCCTCGCCGAACTGCAAGCCCAGCTCACCGAGATTCGTGAGAATGCGCTGTCGATCCATCAGCATGGCCAGCGCGCCGAGCGGATTATCACCAGCATGATGCAGCATGCCCGCAACCGCTCAGATGACCGTCAGCTGGTCGATCTCAATCAGCTAATGGAGGAATCCTTTAAGCTGGCCTATCACAGCCGCCGCTCCAATTTGCCTAACTTCAAGGTAACGCTAGAGACAGACTACGACCCCAGCATGGGCGAACTAGAGCTGTCAACCGATCTGCATCGGGCTTTCATCAACCTGATTGATAACGCCTGCTACGCGCTCTACAAAAAGCAGCAGCAGCATTCGGCTTTCGTGCCAACGCTCCGGATCGCAACCCGCCGACTGCCGAGCCAGGTCGAAATTCGGATTCGCGATAATGGCATTGGCATAGCGCCAGAGATACAGGCGCAGGTGTTCGATCCGTTTTTTACCACCAAAGCCAACGAGGGCAGCGGATTGGGGCTTTCAATCACCCACGATATTGTAGTGGGCCAACATCGTGGCAGCCTCAGCCTAGTTTCAGAACTCGATGATTACACGGAATTCACGCTGCTGCTACCGACTGCATTTCCATAGTTTCCCCCATGCCTGTACCGCGACTTAGAGCGTAAATAATGGAGTGCCTCACAAGGATACAGTCTCTAGTGCAGTCTCTTAGTGCAAGCTCCAACTCGCTTCTTTAATTTAGCATCCGCACGAACAGCGGCAGGCTCAAGACTGAACGTCACCGGAATCATTATCTAGAGCGTTACCTCAACCCTCACTTAACCCCTCATTCAAACCCCCAGCGAAGACTCGCACTACCTGCAAATGCCGATTTGGCCAGTCCTAGCCGGTCAAGTCCGGCGCTTTGCTGTGCCTGAGTCAGCCTCGGTTGCTTAATGTTTCGTCAAGAGTTCCTGATATGACAGCCAAAATTCTGGTCGTAGATGATGAAATCGATCTACAGCGTTTGATTCTACAGCGGTTTCGCAGACAGATTAAAGCCAAAGAATTTGACTTTGTATTTGCCACAGACGGTCTCGAAGCCATCGATCGACTGCAAGCCGACTCAGCCGAAATCGACATGATCCTGACGGATCTGTATATGCCAACCATGGACGGGCTGACGCTGCTCACCCGGCTCGCCGAAATTGATCAGGGACTCAAAGCTGTCGTGATCTCAGCCTATGGCGATATCCCGAACATTCGGCGGGCAATGAACTGGGGAGCGTTTGACTTTCTCACCAAGCCGATCGACTTTCGCGATCTCGAAATTACGATTGCCAAAACCCTGGAGTCGGTGCAGCAGGTGCGGCAAAAGCAGGCGCAAATTGAGCAGGTGCAGGCGCAGCTCTTACATGCCGCCTACCACGATGCCCTGACTGACTTACCCAACCGCAGCTGGTTTACCCGCCGCCTCACTGAGCTCATCGAGCAGCAGGCCGAAACCTACGCGGTGCTGTTTATCGATCTCGATCGCTTCAAGCTGATTAACGATAGTCTGGGACATCTGGCGGGTGATCAGCTCTTGCGCAGGGTGGCTGAGCGGCTGCAAGCTTGCCTAGATCTACCTGATCGGGTGGTGCGGCTGGGCGGGGACGAGTTTGCGATTTTGCTGGAAACTGCCGGAATTCACCAGGCGACTGCGGTGGCTAATCAGATTAAAGCGCAGCTGGCTCAGCCGTTTCAGCTTGATGAGGGCGAAGTCTACTCCGAGGCTAGCATTGGCATCACGCTGGGCAGCAGCAGCTATGAGCGCCCAGAAGAGCTGCTGCATGACGCAGATATTGCCATGTACTGCGCCAAGGCGCAGGGCAAAAACCGCTTTGAGGTGTTCAATCCGATGATGCAGGCGGAGGCCAAAGCCTTTTTGCAGCTCGAAACTGACCTGAGACATGCCCTAGAGCGCCATCAGCTCAGCTTGCACTATCAGCCCATTTTGACGGCGGCTGGAGTGCTGCATGGCTTTGAGACGCTGGTGCGCTGGCAGCATCCGACGCAGGGGTTGATCGCGCCCGATCGGTTCATTCCGCTGGCTGAAGAGACGCGCCTGGTCGTGCCGCTGGGCTGGTGGGTGTTTGCAACCGCCTGTCAGCAGCTCAGCCAGTGGCAGCAGCTGACCCCTGCTGGCGCAGCGCTAAAGCTGAACATTAATTTCTCGGCAATTCAGCTGCGGCAGGCTGATTTGGTCGAGCGGGTGAGCGCAACGCTGGCGGCAACTGGCGTGAGCGGCGAGCAGCTGAAGCTAGAGATCACCGAGAGCTATTTGCTCGAAAACACCGACGCGCAGATGCAGTCGCTGCACCGACTCAAGGCGCTGGGGATTCAGCTCTGCATTGATGACTTTGGGACGGGCTACTCGTCGCTGGGGCGGCTGCATGAGTTCCCCATTGACGTACTCAAAATTGACCGTTCGTTTATCCGGCGTGCTGACCTGGACTCAGGAGCGCATTTGGAAACGGTGAACATGATTGTGGTGCTGGCGCATAGCCTGGGGATGGATGTTGTGGCTGAGGGGGTCGAAACGCTGGAGCAGCTGCGAATGCTGCAAGCCCTCAACTGTGACTTCATGCAGGGCTATCTGTTTTCGCGTCCCGTAGACAGTCAGCAGGCGACTCGATTTTTGGAGGCTGGCTATCGGTTTGATTTGGTTTGATTCGATTTGATTGAGGCTGATTTGGCTGCCTGAAAGATCCGACTCTAGCGCCACGACATTGGCTAAACCGCTGCTTCTGACCGCCCAAGCTCTGTGCTACAGCGCTACGAATAGCGTTGTTTTTGGATAGATTTTAGTAATTTACGCAAATTATAGAGAAATGAGTTGAATTTTGGAAAACGCTATATATAATGTACGTCTAAAAATTGGCGGCTGGTTGCCCCTGACTTCTGCCCGTTTTTACTTCTGTGCATTTAGTGTCGAGGACGCATGGCTCATTCAAACGCGCTTTATCAGCCCTCTCTGTTGGAACTGGCTCAGGACGGCAACTGTCTTGCTCTGAGCTACTGGATGAACAGTCTGCTCAACTCCCAAGGCATCCAGATCCAGGTGCAGCCTGCCCCCGATCGGTTTTTCAAAATTTTGATCAATTTTCGCCGCCCACGCCGCCGCGATGCCTGCCTCAACCTACGCGAGCGCCTGACGCGATTTATCTGCTATCGCCTCTGGACGCTGAACTCTGACGCGATTCAGGGCGTGCGGCTGGTGGCGCGGATCGCTGGCGACTCGAAAGTGCTATGGCAGACCTCTGTGCGAATCAACTCGCCTGCGGCGGTTCAGCAGCAGGCCCAGCAGCAAGCTCAGCGACGACAACGTTCTCGACTGCGGCAGCAGCAAACGGCGCATCAGCTGCGGTTTCAGATTTTTCGGTCGCTGTTCATGAGCAGCATTACCCTAGCTGGCTTTTGGATTGGCTACTGGCTGTTTTATGTCGAGCTAGGACGGCTGTTGGCCAGCGGAGCGTCCGATACAGCAGCAGTCACCCAGAGCCTGAGCGGGGCAGAACTGCCGGGTGGGGGCGTGATTCGGATGCCGCTGCCGCCCAACCAGACTGACTTTACGGTTCCCAAGCAGGCTGCCGGGACGGTGATTTCGCAGGCTGACTTGTCTAACGGCGAGAAGCTGATTGCCCTGACGTTTGATAATGGCCCGGATCCAGAGATCACGCCGCAGATTCTCGATGTTTTGCAGCAGTACAACGTGCGGGCGACATTTTTTATGTCGGGAATCAATGTCGATCAGCAGCCTGATCTGGCGCGCCGCGTGGTGGCTGAAGGCCATGCCATCGGCAATCGAGGCTGGAACTGGCTGAGCGAGGCTGATCTAAATGTTGACCTAGAGCATGAAGTAGACGATACGGCCAAGCTAATCCAGGAAACCACCGGAGCCAAAACCGATCTGTTTCGCCCTTCAACCGGCCAGATCAGCAGTCCGTTGGTCGCCTATGCCAAGCGCCAAGATAATGCCGTGATCCTCTGGTCGATTGACTCCCAGGATCCGCTGGTGGCTGCGCCGATTCTGCTCGACAACGTGCTGCGAAACGCTCAGCCCGGTCGGATTGTGCTGCTGCATGATGGCCCAAGCGGCGCAGGTTCGGCCACCGTGCAGGCTTTGCCGCAGATGATTACCGCGCTGCAAAACCAGGGCTATCGGTTTGTGACGGTTCCAAAGCTGCTCCAGTATCAGCATCCGCTGCCGGAAGCTTCGCCAGAGCCAGCAGATCCAGATGCCAAAGATCCAGATACTCGCTCGAAGTCGAGTCCAGAAGTTAATCCGGGAGCCAGCCCAGAAGCTAATCCAAACCCAAATCTGAAGCCAACTGAACCTGCTGGAGAAAAGCCCAATAGCCCGGAAGTCAAGCCGCTTCAGCCCAAGCTAGAGAAGGTCAGCAACCCTGAGCGCAGTCCTGAGCGAGAACTCCCGACTCGCAAGCGAGCCGTAGCGCTGGCAGCAGAATCTGAGCTTTAGTCTACGCCGCTTCCTAGCACAAATAAACCAACCATCGTGACGCTATTCCACGCCGCTTCCTAGCACAAATAAACCAACCATCGTGACGCTATTCCAGAGGCTATGCAGCAGCATTGAGGCCAGCAGTCCGCGTGAACGGCTGTAGACAAAGCCCAGCATCACTCCCAGCGTCGCCAGCGGCAGCACCTCCGAGAAGCTGAGATGCGCCAGGGCGAAAATCAGGCCGCTGACCAGAATTGCCCCCCAAACTGGCAGATAGCGCGTCAGTGACGGCAGCAGAAAGCCGCGAAACAGAATCTCTTCAAACACAGGGGCAGCCACGGCTGCCGTCAAGAAGAAAATCAGCAGCGCCACCGGATCGCCTTCTTCGAGGACAATTTGCAGCAGCGGATTGCTGCCGCCCTGCCCCTGCCAGAACTGCTGATTCAGCAGCGAGACGGCAAACATTAAAGGCAGTGCCGCAAAATAGCCGCCCAGCCCCCAGAGCAGCCAGCGCTTGCCCGTGAGTCGAAACCAGCCTTCGGGCAAAGGCTGATAGGGCTTGACGGCGCGATAGAGCACAAACAGCCCCGTGCCCGCCATTAGCAGATAGTAAACCAGCGTGTAGAGCGCCTTGCTCTGTCCTGCCGCCCCTGCTAGAGAGATACTGATGCCGCCCTGCGCCAGCAACCGACTCCCGACAGCCAGCAGCCCCGGAATCGCAATCTGGCCGACAAACAAAAAGCCGACCATGAGCACCCAGGCAATCGTCTCCCAGTTCCAGGGAACCGTCCAGCCAACCAGCGGGCTAGACTCACCGCGCCGCAGCCGCCAAGTCAGCCAGCCAATCAGCAGCCCAACGCCCAGAACTGCGCCCAGTGCCGGGACCGTACTCACCAGCGCCAGCTTCACCAGCGTTGAACGAGCGGTGATCTGCTCTTGAGCTTGCAGGTCGGCCAGGGCATCGGTGCGCTGCTGAAGCTGGTAGAGCCGCGCCAGACTCACATATTTGAACCAGCCTTGCAGGGTTTGAAGCTGGGCTTCGGTGTCTGGCAAAATCTGGGAGGGTTCGCGCCAGAGGTTTGAGAGCACTGCAGCGAGCGAGCGAGTTTCAGCGGTAGCCTCGGCGATTGCTGGCGGACTGTCGCGTCCAGATGCCTGAACCTGCTGCCAGGTTGACTGCGCGGTTGAGAGCTGGTTTTGCTGAGCTTGCAGTAAGCCAATCCGCAGATCGAGCTGGTTGAGCAACACCTGCTGCTTTTGAAAATTGCTAGCGCTGGCGCTGGTGGCGTTGCTTTTAGCAGTGCTGGTGCTGGACTTTTCTGGGGCAGCTGGCAGGCCGTCTGAAGGGTCTAGAGCACTGGGCGGATTAGGTGCAGTAAGCGCATCAGCTTGCTCAACCTGCTTCTGAAATTTTTGCAGATTCGTCTGCGCTGTTTTTCGCACCTCTTGATACTGTTCAACTGCCGTTTTGAGCGGGTCGTCTCCCACAATTGCCTTGCGAGCTGCCAGCAGGTTGTTGGAGTCGCTGTCGCCAGGGTCGCCGGAGTCGGCAGCCAGCTCACTGACATGCAGCAGCAGATCGGTTTGGTAGAGCTGAAGCCTGTCGGTGATCTGCGGCTCAGTCAGGCTCGACCAGAGCGACAGCGTCACCAGCGGAATCACAATCAGGGTAATGGCGATCAAAAACAGGCGCTTGAGTGAGGCGGTCATTCCAGTGGCTCCAGTCGCGGATAGATAAAGCGGTGCGGCTTCTGGTCTAGTGTCGCATAGCTTGTTCGGCGGAACTGGCTCAAACAGGGTAGAATTTGGTGGACTTTTGGCAGGAGAAGCGCTCGTGACTCGCGTTGTTCTGGTTCGACATGGAGAAAGCTCGTATAACGTCGAGCGCCGGGTGCAGGGACATTGCGATCTGTCGCGGCTCACTGAAGCGGGCAGGCTGGGCGCTCAACAGGTGGGTGCCGCGCTCAAAGAGCTGAGCTTTGCCGCCGCCTACAGCAGCCCGTTGCAGCGCGCCAAAGAAACCGCAGAGCTGATTTTGGCGAGCCTAGAAACCGCCCCAACTCCTAGCTTCAGCGATGACCTCAAAGAGATCAACCTGGTGCAGTGGGAAGGACTGAGGTTTGACGAAGTAGAAACTCGTTTCCCCGAAGGCTTCCAATGCTGGCGCGACCGTCCGCAAGATCTGGTCATGCAGCTCGAAACGCCAGCGGGAGTCAAAGAGTTCTATCCCGTACCCGACCTCTATGAGCAGGCAAAGCGCTTCTGGCAGGCGATTCTACCGCATCACGCCAACGAGACGATTTTGGTGGTGGCGCATAGCGGCATCAATCGCTGCTTGATCAATACGGCGGTGGGGCTAGAACCCGCCAACTATCAGTCGTTTCAGCAGTCCAACTGCGGCATTTCGATTCTCAACTTTGTGGGCGGCTTGGGCGAACCTGTGCAGATCGAGTCGCTCAACCTGACGGCGCATCTGGGCGATCCGCTGCCCAAGTTTCGCAAAGGGCAGCGCGGGCCCAGATATTTGCTGGTGCGCCACGGCGAAACCGACTGGAACCGAGACAAGCGGTTTCAAGGCCAGATCGATGTGCCGCTAAATCCGCAGGGTCGGGTTCAGGCCGCGCAAGCTGCTGCATTCCTGAAGACCATCCCGATCGATCACGCCGTCAGCAGCCCGATGCTGCGCCCCAAAGAAACCGCCGAAATCATTCTGCAATCGCATCCCCAAGTCGATCTGACGCTGAATCCGCTGCTCTGTGAAATCAGCCACGGACTCTGGGAGGGCAAGCTAGAGGCCGAAATTGAAGCTGCCTATCCCGGCAAACTCCAGCAGTGGCAGCAAGCCCCCGAAACCGTGCAGATGCCAGAAGGCGAAAATCTTCAGCAGGTCTGGGAGCGGGCAGTGACAGCTTGGCAGCAGATTTTGGATAGTACCCCCAGCAAGCCCGCGAGCGAGCCAGAGCGTCCGGTGACAACGCTAGTCGTGGCGCATGATGCCGTCAATAAAGCGCTGCTCTGCTATCTGGCTGGCCTCAGCCCCGCCAATTTCTGGACGTTTAAGCAGGGCAACGGCTCAGTGACGGTGATCGACTATCCGCAGGGCGTTGACCGTCCGCCGCTGATTCAGGCCATGAACATTACGAGTCATTTGGGCGGCGTGCTGGACAAGACGGCGGCAGGAGCGCTGTAGATGAGCCTGGAGATGAGCCTGGAGATGAGCCTGGGCAATTCCGATCTGCTGCGTCAAGTTCGCCTGATCGATCCAGCTAGCCAGCGCGATCAGGTGATGGATATTTGGATCGAGGCCGGACAGATTCGGGCGATTGAACCGCAGCTTGAGATTCCAGATGCTCAGGTGCAGGACTGCCAGGGGCTAGTGCTGGCTCCCGGACTCGTTGATCTCTACAGCCATTCCGGTGAACCGGGCTTTGAGGAACGCGAAACGCTAGACTCGCTGGCGGCGGCGGCGTTGGCAGGCGGCTTTACGCGGCTCACCCTGCTGCCCGACACGCGCCCCGCGCTCGACGATCCGGCGCAGATTGCCCAGATCAAAGCCGCTCAGCGTCCCCGCAATCCCCAACTCAACTGCTGGGGAGCACTAACGTTGGGCACGAAGGGCGAACAAATGTGCGAGCTAGCCGAGCTGTCCACCGCCGGAATTGCTGGATTCACGGACGCTCAGCCACTCTCTGCGGCCTTGCTGCGGCGGGTGATGGACTATGGGCAGTCGCTCAATCAGCCGATGGCGTTTTGGTGCTGTGACCGGGCGCTAGCTGGCGCGGGCGTACTGCGGGAAGGCGGCGAGTCGATCCGGCTGGGGCTACCCGGCATTCCAACGATGGCCGAGACTGCGCCGCTGGCGGCTCTGCTGGAATGCGTGGCCGAAATTGGGATGCCCGTGCATCTGATGCGGATCTCGACGGCACGCTCGGTGGAGCTGATTGGCGCGGCCAAAGCTGCCGGACTGCCGATTACGGCCAGCGTCTCCTGGATGCATCTGCTGCTGGATGTCACTGCCGCTCAGTCTTACGATCCGAGTCTGCATCTGGATCCGCCGCTGGGCAACCCGACTGACCGCGCCGCGTTGGTACAGGGCTTGCAAACGGGCGTGCTGGACGCGATTGCCGTGGATCATAGCCCCTACAGCTACGAAGAAAAAACCGTCTCGTTCGCAGAGTCGCCGCCCGGTGCGATTGGACTAGAGCTGGTGCTGCCGCTGCTCTGGCAGGCGTTTGTTGAGCCGGAGATCTGGTCGGCGCTCGACCTCTGGCGCTGGCTCAGCCTGCGACCTGCTGAATGTTTGCGACAAGCACCGGCGCAGATTGCTGTTGGCGCAACTGCCGAGCTAGTTTTGTTTGACCCCAAGCAGCAGTGGCGGGTTAGCCCTCAAACGCTGAAGTCGCGCTCGGCCAATACGCCCTGGCTGGGGAAGGCGCTACAAGGGCGCGTGGTCAAAACCTGGTGCTAGGGAAAAAGTTGCTGCGCTTTGTTGCGGTTCGAGGCGGATGCAGTAGACTTAAAGCCCTGAAGCCGGAGCTAGAGACTGGGAGGGGGGTGATGCGCTTTGAAAAGCAAAATAAATCTTTGTATTCCAGGCTTTGGGTCGATTTAGCGATAAAGTTTGTGTCCTGTCTGGGCGGGTGCGTTGACTTGACTAATTGAGTTCGGTTACTTTTTTGATTTAATTGCGCTAGTCGATCATTTTGAGCACTTAGCTCCCAGTCACCGGAGGTTCAGATGGAGTTTTGGGAATTTCTGATCCAAAAGGAGGGCGACCGCTCGTGGTTGCCTTTGGAATCTCCCAGTGCTGAAATTTTGGCAGGGCGGTATCGGATTGTGGCGCGCTCCAGCCGTCCCAGCACCGCTGCCGAAATCTGCGTAACTCACTACGACGCTCAGGAAACGCCGCCCGTCCGCCGGGTTCGCAAGCGCTCCAGCCACACCAACCCGGATGGTCTAATTGTGATCATGCCGTTTACGCAGCTTCAGCCGGGACTCTGGGAACTCAGCGCCACCAGCGACCTGATGGCCGAGATGCTGGGCGAAAGCTGGCAGTATGCAATGCGGTTAGAGGTGCTCTCAGAAGCGCCTGATATTGCCGACGACTGGGAGCCAGATCGCTCTGATGATTTTGCCGCAGAGATGGCCGCAGAGATGGCCGCAGGTCGTACCGATCCGGTCAATGCGCTGATAGAGCAATCTACAGAGCAACTCACAGAGCAACCCACAGAGCAACCCGCTCCTGCACCCGAACCCGCTCTAGCCTCACAAGCCGCAGCTGCTGGGGAGCTAGTAGAGCTTTCGGCTGAACCTGTCGCTGAACCCGCTATGGCGATCGCACAGACAGTCACGCAGACAGAGGATGATTTTGAACTGGCTGAGTTTGACGAGCTAGCAGATGAGCCAGGCCCGCTCGACCAGCCGCAAGTCGCCGCCAACCTGCCTGCGCTTCAGGTGATTTTAGAGCGCGAAGTCTTTGTGATTCAGCGCGGCGAATCTTTGAGCCTGACGGGGCGCGTCGAGTTTCCAGCTGAATACCCCAGCGACTGGCAGCCTGCCATCTCCGAGCTGCGCGTCCGGCTCTACGACCCGCAGACCTCGCAGATGCTGATGGATGAGGTCTACCCTATCGACAACCGCATCCCGCCTTTCCCATTTTCCGGTACGGTTTCGCTGCCAGAGCATTACCAGACTTATCTGGTGCTGGGCGAACTGATGTTGCAGGGCATGACACCCAGCGGCCAGCCGCAGATTTTGGCGCAGCGCAGCTTCAACGTCACCACCGATCTGCATGAGCTGATCGAATCAGTCGCCAATGATTTTCCAGATCCAACGCTGCTGCCGTCCGAAGCGCAGATGCCCGCTCCCGAACCCATCCCGCCCGCTGAGCTGAATCGCATTGCCGCCAGCTTCCAGCGTTCGCCCCAGCAGCCGCTGCCGCCCCAGCTGCGCCCCCACAGCCAACCTCAGAATCCAACGCGCACCCACGCGAGTCTCGATCTGCCCTCCTTTACGTCAGTTCAGGCAGTGGCTCCGGTCGCGCCCAAAGAGCCAGTCTCAGCAGATCTGGCAAATCCCGCAGCTAGACCTGCCCCAGCCTCTGAACCCATCGAACCCACCGAGATCTCCACTTCCGCTGCCGATTTGCTGCTAGAGCCCGCAACTGCGCCCCAGCCGGAACCACAGTTAGCATCCCAATCAGAATTCCAACCAGAATCCCAGCCAGAATTCCAACCAGAATCCCAGCCGCAATTGCAACCTGCCGAGCTGTTCTCAGACTGGTCGGAGCTGGAGAATCGTCTGCCGCTCTGGAGACAGCCACTGACCCGTCCGGCTCCGGCTTCCAGCAAGCCCGAAGATGCCTCGTTTCGGGCGCTGAATATTCAGGGACGCTTTTGGTCACGGCTGCAAGTGCTGGCGGCCAACCCAGAACTCTCCGCCGAGCTGGCTGATGAGGAATTCTCAGCGCTTACCGCACCTGAAGCCCGTCAGCGAGGCCGAGATGCCAATCTGACCCTGCATGAGGTGGTGGTGGACGATGAGACATCTGCTCAAGCATCCGGCGAGCAGGCTACTGTGCCGAACCCGCCCTCTGCTGAGGCCGAGCCGCCTGTCGATTTTCTCAGCGAGTTTGTGCTGCCCGACAACGAGCCAATCCCAACGCCCCGGCTGCAGATCCCGCAGGGCGATCTGGTGGCCGGACAGCCAATCTCCCTAACGGTGAAACTACCCAACCTGAAAGCCCGCGTCTACGTCAAGCTCTGGCTGCGCGATCGCCAAACCCGCTCGATGCTGGGCGCAGCTCGCTGGCTGATTGACTTTCTGCCAGATGGCTTTGGCAACCAGATGGCGCGCACGGAGGTGATTGTGCCGCCGGGATATCTGAAGGTGCAGTTTGAGGCGATTGCTGTCGAGATTGCCACCCAGCGCGAGAGCGATAAAGTCACCACGACCCGGCCGATTATGCCGCCCGACCTCTCGCCGCTGTCGCTGGACAGGCTGGAGCTATGAGCCTAAGGCCTACCAAGGCTGTAGGCAAGCCCTCTATCTACCTGATGAGAGTTGCGATCAATAGCTATACAGTTGTTAAAATTTCTTAGCAGTCGAGCATTAGCGGCCAATTCGCAGTAAATTTGGCTCTAGCGTTCGTTATTTCAACGAGGATTACACTCATGGCAGCTTCGTTTTTGCCCTCGATTCTGGTTCCAATTGTCGGCTGGGTATTTCCGGCCGTCACAATGGCCTTTTTGTTCATCTATATTGAGCGCGACGACACCGTTCAATAGGTCTGTGCTAACAGTCTGTACAGGCAGCTAGTCCATGAACTATTCCAGCCTTTTCATCAATATTCATCAATAACTCGCTTTTGAGAGGAGACTCATTCAAGATGCAAAACTTGCCTTCAGGCGTTCAGTCCCAGGCCAATTCTGAGGTCGTCAAACCCGCAGGCGATCCGCAGGTGGGTAACCTGGCCACCCCAATCAACTCTTCCGACTTTAGCAAGACGCTGATCAACAATCTGCCTGCTTACCGAGCCGGTCTATCCCCCCAGCGGCGCGGCCTAGAAATCGGCATGGCGCATGGCTATCTGCTGTATGGTCCCTTTGCGCTTACCAGCCAGTTCCGCAATACGGGCGTTGCCGATATTGTTGGTCTGATTGAGGCCGTAATTTTGGTTGTGATTCTGACGGTCTGCCTGTCGCTCTATGCAGGCGCAAAGCCCAACAAGCCAATCAAAACCGTCACGACTCCCAATCCGCCCGCTGGCCTAGAAACTTCAGAGGGCTGGAGCGAATTTGCGGGCAGCTTCCTGGTCGGCGGCATCGGTGGCGCGGCGTTTGCCTACATCATTTACCAAATCTTTAAGTCAGGCGTGCTGCAAACCTTTGGCAACTAGGTTCGGTATCTAGGATTTTTGGCTAGAAGCAGGCAGGTTTTGATCCGCCTGCTTTTTTGTGTCTAGTTTTAACGACATTCCAACAAAGGTTCCGTATCCACTTCGTATCCCGACTTCGTATACCGAATTGTTCACCCTGTTTGCATCCCGGTCAGCTTCACCTCATCCTGAATCGAGCCTTCCTGATAAAAGTACCTGAAAAAGCCGTACTCATCTTTTTGCGGTGGCTGGATCGCAGACAGGCTGTCAAACGTTTTCAGGTGCCCTGCATTTATGCCAATATCAAAAAAAGTCTAGAGAAAATCTGACCGCCCACAACTGTCGTCTGTTAGGGGATTCAGGAAATGGATAAAGTCGAACTCAGCTGGTTGCCGCCTGAGAGTGCTCGCATTACTGCCGCAATCCGCCAGCGTTGGGACATTGGATTAGGAGCCTATATACGCCCTAAAAGCTAGATTTTTCAAAGGCGGCACCGTGATTCGAACACGGGGATGGAGGTTTTGCAAACCTCTGCCTTACCACTTGGCTATGCCGCCGCTTCATCACAGCTAGGGAATTATAGCATTTTTGAGTAATTCGGTCTACCGCTAATAACCACAAAGACTACAAGTCACGCACCTAACCTGTCAGTTCAATTGATTTACCCTGATCGATGATGATGATGATGAAAGTGTTAATGAAAGGGCGATCGGCTTAGACTCAGTGCATCTGCCAAACTGCCACTTTGCATTGCGATGGTCAATCCATATGTCTTCTACTTCTTTTCGAGTTGTCCAACTCTCTGACACGCACCTGTTCTCAGACTCAAATCGAGAGCTGTTGGGTGTGCCCACTGCAGATTCTCTAGTGACCGTATTGGATGCAGTTCGGCAGGTTCAACCTGAGCTGCTGCTGCTAACCGGCGATCTCTCCCAGGACGAGACGGCTCCCTCCTATGAGCGACTGCGCGATCTGGTGCTGCCGCTCAATATTCCAACCTACTGGCTGCCTGGGAATCACGACCAGCCAGATTTAATGGCGCAAATCCTGGAGAATAGCAGCATCTCTAGCCGGAAGCTATTTGATCATCACGGCTGGAATTTCGTTTTGCTCAACTCGGCGCAGCCTGGAAAAGTTGACGGCTATCTCTCACCAGAGATTCTCAGCAATCTAGAGCGTCAGCTTCAGAGCCTGCCCTCACAGCCAACGCTGATTGCGCTGCACCATCCCCCCTGTCCAATCGGCTCCGACTGGATGGATCAAATTAGCCTGCGCCAACCCGACGACTTCTGCTCAATTGTCGAGCGCCATCCGCAGGTGAAGCTGGTGTTGTTTGGGCATATTCACCAAGAGTTTAGCGCCACCAGAGCCGGGGTGCAGTATTTGGGCTGCCCTTCAACCTGCGTGCAGTTTAAGCCCCAGAACTCGGTATTTGCAATCGATGACCAGCAGCCCGGATTTCGGCTGTTGCAGCTCTATGCGGATGGGCGAGCAAAAACCAGCATCCAGCGCGTCAACTATTGTCCCACGCTAGATTTAGCGGCACATGGCTACTAGCTAAACGGCTCATGCTAACTGCGGTGCAGCAACCGCTCACGCCACTGCCGCACCGCAGCTTGCAGTCCCGGAGGTAGCCAAGGGTCATACTGCGGATAGATCGGCAAGCGCGGCTGGAGCAGAAATCTGGAGCCACTCAGCCAGTAGAGCAGCTGACGATTCTGGGGATGCGGGTAGCTAGGATTCACTTCGTCTTTGGGACCAATTCCACCCAGATCTGTTGCTCCGGCCTCCAGGCAGGCCAGCAGAGTTGGGGATGAGGGAATCAAATTGGGTGGGATTTGCAGCGCGATTCCGGCTGGCAAGATTTGACGAGCGGTTTGAATCAGCGCCACAAAATCATCCATTGGGAAGGCCGCACCGAGCCAAGCCTGCTGCTGCCCAGGGCTGTGCGGCTGCAAAATCACCTCCTGGATCTGCCCCCAGCGCTGGTGGGTTTGGGCAATAGCCGTGAGCGTGGCGATGCGGTCGGCCTGAGTTTCGCCCAGCCCCAGCAGCAGGCCAGTCGTGAACGGAATCTGGAGCTGGCCTGCCCATTCCAGCTGCTCTAGTCTCAGGGCGGGACGCTTGCTAGGTGCATGGCGGTGGACAGTTTCCAGCAGGCTGGGCGTAATCTGCTCTAGCATCAGGCCCATAGAGACATTCACCTGTCGGAGTTGAGCGAGTTCGCGGTAGCTGAGCGGCCCAGCGTTGGTATGGGGCAAAAAGCCTAGCTCTAGCGCCAGTTCGCAGAGCTGATAAATCCGCTCAAACCAAGCTGCCCGACGCGGATGTTCTGGGTGGACTTCGCCGCTGAGCAGCAAGATTTCGATAATGCCTTGAGACCGAAGCGCTCGCAGTCGGGATGCAGCAGCCTCTAGAGTCAGCCAGCGATCCTGGCCGGGATCAACCCGAAAGTTACAGTAGCTGCAGCGGTTGAAGCATTCGTAGGTGGGAACCAGCGTATAAGCAGGGCTGTAGGTGACGGGACTGGCAGCGGTTCGCGAAGCCTGACTCATAGATGTTCCATAACGTAGAGCTTGAATAACTCATCGCAATAGCTAAGCAATAGCTAAGCAACGGCTGTCGCTTTGGTAATTTGCAGGCAGTTGCGGCTGCCTGTACGGCGGTAGCTATAGCTGTCAGCCAAGCCAGCAATCAGCTGAATACCGCGCCCGCCTGTGGCCTCTGTTTGGGTCTGCCGAGGGCTAGTTTGAATCCGCTGCTCCAGGTCAAACTCAGGGCCGCAATCCCAGATGCGTAGCTCAATTTGATCTGCCAAAATGCTGACTTCGAGTTCGATGGGGGTGTGCATGGATTTGTCGCGGTGGGCATGTCGCACGGCATTCGTAAATCCCTCAGCCAATATAGTTTGGCACTGGATCAGCGTCTGACGCGAAAGCTGCGGCTGGCAGTGGCCATTAAACCAGCTGAGCACCGCTGCTAAATCCTCTAAGTTGGTTTCGACCTGTAGACGATGCTGCACCGCTCAGTTGCTCTTGCTTGGGTGAACTGCCAGATTCTGCCTGCTGCGCCTGCTGCCCTTAAAGTCTAGAATTTCGCTGGCTGCCTGTGCAATCCTATCCTAGCCCTGCCTGTGTACTCCTCTCTGTCTGATCCTTTTTGGATACTCATCCTTTTTGGATAACCAGACTCTCTATCCGCTACGATAATCCTGATAAAAGGCCTGAGCAACTGGCTAGCAGCGCATGTTCAAAATTCTGGTCGTGGATGACGATCCGGTGATTCAGCTCGTTTTGCAGAAGACTCTGCGACAGCAAGGCTACGAGGTGATCATGTCCAATAGCGGCCAGCAGGGGCTGGAGCTGGCCCGTCAAAGCAGTCCGGCGCTGATCATCTGCGACTGGTTGATGCCGGGGCTAGACGGCATTGAGGTCTGCCGCCAGATTAAGGCTGAACCGCGGCTCTCCAGCACTTTTTTCATCTTGCTGACCTCGCTCTCTGATGTCGACGACCGGGTGATGGGGCTAGATGCCGGGGCCGATGATATTTTGACCAAACCTGTCGAGGTAGGAGAGCTATTGGCAAGGGTGAGAGCTGGGCTGCGGCTCTATCAGGCCGCTCAGCAGCTGCAAGCGCTGGCGCAGGATTTGCAGAATCAGAAAGAGCGGCTTGAGGCCGAGCTGTTCGAGGCCGGCGACTATATCCGCTCGCTGCTGCCCGCGCCCCTCACCGGCAGCATCCGCAGTGAATCTCTGTTTATTCCCTGCAAGCAACTCGGCGGCGACTGCTTCGACTACTACTGGCTCGACCCCGACTATCTGATGGTCTATCTGCTGGATGTTTCCGGGCACGGGCTGGGCGCGGCGCTGCTGTCGGTTTCCATTCAAAACCTGATCCGCTCTCAGTCACTGCCCGATATTAATTTTTACCGCCCCGAAGATGTGCTGCGCGGTCTTAACGAAATTTTTCAGATGAGCGACCAGCACCCGCGCTACTTTAGCCTCTGGTATGGGGTCTATAACCGTGCCCAGCGGCGACTCACCTATGCCAGCGCTGGACATCCGCCTGCGGTACTGATTTCAGGCGACCACGCCACTGGCGATCTTCAGGTACAGCAACTCAAAACCCGCAGCGCCCCGATTGGGATGTTGAGCGACAGCAAATACAGCAGCGCCTTCTGTCAGATTGAGCAGCCCAGCCGCCTGCTGATTTTTAGCGACGGCGGCTATGAGCTAAAGCAGACCAACGGCGAGTTCTGGAGCCTAGATCAGTTTATTGACCTGCTGACTCAGCACGCTTGCGCCAATCGCGGGCTGGCAGCAATTCTGCCAGAGATCCAGGCGATTACGGGCAGTGAGACCTTTGAAGATGACTTTGCGCTGCTGGAGCTGATTGTGAGCTAGGGGTTATTGCCCAGATTTGCAGGGGCTAAACTTGCTGAAGCTAACTGAAGCTAAACCGTCTGTTCAAAGGCATTGCGGTCAGCAAAAATGTCAAAGACGCTTTCCATATCAGTCAGCTCTAGCAGCATTTTGATCTGATCATTAATCTGACAAAGCACCAGTCTACCGCCGCCTGCTTTGGCCTGCTTGAGCGCCATCACGAGCGCACCTAGCCCAGAGCTATCCATAAACTCAACTGCCGCACAGTCTAGCAGCACCACCTGACTGCCGGTCTGCATAGCTGCTTCCACTGCCCGCCGCAGCTGGAGACCCTTACCCGCGTCTAAGATGCCGGATAGTTGAATAACTTTGACGTTCGTAGAATTCATAGTTCAGTTAATCCGGCTTGTTGATGCGGCTTGTTGATATGGCCTACTGTTGAGCACTGTTTTAGCACCAATTTCAGTACCGATTGAGTTCAGCCTGCCTCTCATGTTTAGCCTACAGTTTGGCTTATCGTTTGACCTGTAGCGCCAGACCTCAGTATACTCGCATCTGGTGACTGATGGGCGGAACCGTAATGACACGAATCCGCTAGTTTTGGCAGATTCAGCCGCTGCCTGCCGCATTGAGTCGGGAATGCAGTAATCTTAATTATGCAGTTTTAGTCTCAGCAGATCAGATTGGCGATTAGGGTAGAGATCTAGAGGCCAAATTAGCCGCAGATTAGGCTCAGTTCATAGACTCAGGATTAAAGCTCTGGCGGGGTTAGGCAGTTTTGGGGTTAATGCAGCGTGGATGGTCAGTCAGGTCAGCAGCTAAAGCAGTTAGAGAGCGTTGTGTTGCAAATTGGCGAAGCGGTATTGGTCACGACTGAGGTGGTCGATCGGCTTGCAGCCCAGGTCGATACGCTGACTGCCCAGGTGCAGCAGCAGGGGTATCAGATTTTTGCGCTCAGTGACGCTGTACAGACCCTAGCCGAAAACCACGACGGTGCTTTAGCCCGGATCACTCAGCTCACCGAAGTGCTGCATCGACTGGTCGCGGCGATTGAAGATCCGGAATCATCAGGATGATGGGAGTATCCAAAAGCCAGCTTTACGCTCTGAAGCCCAGAGGGTGAAGAGCAAAACATGAGGAAGCCAAAAATTAAGGAAGTCGAAAATTAGACGGTCATTAAACAGCAGGCTGCATATTAAATAAGTATTAGGTAAGTATTAGGTAGATATCAGGCAGATTCAGTATCAGGCGAGGATCGCAATTCCAATGTCAATGGCTGAGGAACTCAGGCAAAACTGGCGCTCCAAACTTCAGGCCGAAACCAAGCTCTCCTCTACCGACCAAGAGAGCGTGATTGGCTGGCTGCTGGGTGAAAATTTAGAGCGCTACGCTGATTTGCCACCTGCTCAGCTCACCATTGCTCAGCAGGCCATGGACTACCGCTTTCGGATTTTACAGCAGCGATACCTGGGTGTACATCCCGATCGAGCCTATGGCCAGCTGATCCAGCGTCTGAGCAGCCTGTTTTTAATCCGCAGTCGGATTCGCACCTGGGTAGCGCTGTCACGGGATCGGCGGCGCAGCGTCATGGATGTGCTGCAAGAGGTGATCCAAGAGCTGATCCAAAGCGATAATTACATCCGGCAGCAGATTAGCTGGATTGGTCGCTGCACGCCCAACCCTCGGCTGCGGAACGCTCTGATGCTAGCCAGCATTGAAGAATACTGCCTGCGCCCCATCCGCAACCAGCCGCTGTTAGTCTACCGATTTGTCAACTATCTGCGGCGTTCGCAGCGCGGCGGCATGACCCAAGTGCCCACGGGCGAGCTGATTCGGCTGGTCTCTGATGAGATCACGCCCGACGAATCTGACAATCCGCTCAGCTTGCTCGACGCTGAGGCGATGGTGCAATATCAGGACGAGCAGGCTTGGCAAGAGCAGCAGGCGATGCGCGACCGGGTCATGCAGGAGTTTTCGGCCTATCTAGCCCAAGAGCTGGAGCCAGCCGCCGCCGACTGGCTGGCGCTGCATGTGCAGGGGCAGTCGCAGGAGGCAATCGCCCAGGCACTGAATCTGAGCATTACGCAGGTCTATCGACTGCGTGAGAAGATTAGCTACCACGCCGTCCGAGTATTCGGCTTTAAGCATCAGCCGGAGCTAGTCGGGTCATGGCTGGGGATCTCGCTGACTGAAAACAGGCTGGGTTTAACCAGCGAGCAGTGGCCGACCTTTCAGCAGAGTCTCTCGCCCGTCCAGCAAAAGATCCTCGAACAGCTGAAAGCAGGTCAGAGCCTCGAATCGCTAGCCAAAGAGCTGAATCTGAAATCCAACCAGGTCACTGGCGAATGGAGTAAGATTTACTTGGCAGCCCAGAAATTCCGCAATCAGTAGTTTAGGATAGCCAGCGGTGAAAATTGCAGTTACCTAGCGATGTTGGTCTGTTTCATTTCGGTATCGCAGCCGCCAATTTGGGTATCCTCCCGGATGACAGCCGACAGGAGTGAGCAGCTCTGAGCCAGCAGCTCTGGGTTTGAGTCAGGTGGTTTTATGCAGTTGAGGAATGGCCATATGCCTTCGGATGACCAGCCAGGGTCTCTGAGCGACTCAGTTTATCAGCGGATTTTGTCTCAGTTTCGCGGTGACTGGGCAACTCGGCTCAATGTTGATCAGATGTTTGTGCTGATTGATGGCGTGCTGCCGTTTGAAGCCTGCCTCTACTACCAGGTTTTGCCGTTGTTCCTAGAGGGAAATCGACTGCATTTGGGCATGGTCAGCCCTGATGACAGCTCGGCCAGCGACTATGTGCGGCGGATTATTTCGTATCTCAACTACTCGCTAGTTTCCCACAGCATTTCCTCTGAGGCGCTGCGCGTCGTGCTAACAGCCTATCTAAACCATGCTGGCAACCAGCCCGCCGCCCTACAGCGCGAGTCGGTCAGCTACGGTCACTATCGCCATTCTTCGCGCAAGTCAGGCCGCAGTGGTGACCCAAACGAGCGGCTGACGCTAGTTGTAGACAGTCCAGATGATTTGTACAACCCGGCAGAAAACGAACTGCCCATCAGCCCGTTGATGCCGCCGCCGCCGCTTGAGCGCGTTGAGATGCCGGAAGTTTTGCCTGTTAGCTCAGATGGGCCAGAGGGCTTTTCGGAAATCCTGCCCGAAACCCAAGGCTACACCGAAAGCGACGTAGACAGCGAGGTTTCAGCAGATGTCCTAGCTGGAGCTGCTGAAACTGCTGGCACTGCTAACACGATAGAACCGCTCAACCTACGAGCCAGACCAGAGACCAGGTCTCCTGTTCAGCCCATTGAGTCTGTTGAGTCTAAAGCAGCCAGTTCAACTGAACAGACTTTGGTGATGCTGAATCTGGAGGCCAAATACCTTGAGAGTCCGGTGGAGCTGCTGGCAACACTGCCACCTGCCGAGCTGCTCAATGAGCTACTGGCTCGCGTTCTGCTAGGTGGCATTGGCAGGCTTTATTTTGAGTCGCACCCCCAGACTGGACGAGTCGTCTGGAGTCAGAACGGTGTGTTGCAGTCGGTGCTAGATCAGCTGCCCAGCGATCTGTTTGAGGGGGTGATTCGTGAGCTTCAAGTCATGGCGAATTTGCCGCCTCTGCCCGTTAAGCAGCCCCAGCAGGCTGAAATCGAATATCTCTACCAGCGCCACTGCATCCTAATGCGCTTTCGGTTTATGCAGGGTACAAACGGTGAAGAGGCTACAGTACAGGTGCTGCGCGGTGCAGCGCTGAAGTTTCATCATCAGCAGCAGTTAACTAAGCTAGAGCGAGATGCAATGAGCATGGCGAAGCAGCTTCAGAACAAATTGACCGAGATTCGGACGCGCGCTTACTCTGACTCTAGCCTGCTCGAAGCCAGACCTGAGAAATTGCCTAAATTGCTAGAGCTACTGCGGAGCATTGAGCAACAGCTAGAGGAGGCTGGGGAATAGCAGCAGCTATTTTTTAGCTCGCTTGGCCTGCGCTCTAGCTTCTTGCCGCGCCTGCTCCCGCGTTTCCTTCCAGGCTGAACTCATCCGCCCCCAGTTGGTTTGCAGTTCGACTACGCCAAGCGCCGAGCCTGCGGATTCCTCATCCCACGAAGCTGACATCACACCATAGCTAACGCCCAACACACCTAACCCAAACCAACCCAAACTCACCAACAATACTGCGTAAGTTGGTAGCGGCACATCATGCGTAACGGCAATGTAGCTAACTACAAAGGTGGAGATTCCCAAGAGGCTGGGTACGCCCGAAAACCAGGCCACACGTCGGATCATCCGCCGACTCACCACTTCGGGAATGCCGCCTTCTTTAGAGCGTTTGGGCTTTGCGGCTGCTTTGGCCGAAGCTGCTGTGGGTTTTGGGGCTGCTTGCTTTGCGGGTATCGAGGCAGACTTAGCTGCATTAGAATTGCCCTGCCGCGTTTTGGGTTCAAACGGCAGCAATTTACGCTTGGCTGATGTTGATTCAGTAGAGTCTGGTTCAGCAGGCATTCGCGTTCTCCGATCCCGAAACGTCCCCAAAATTTGCTTGAACTCTCGCCCCAACTCTAGCCCCGGATGCCCAGTCGCGTGATCAAAGCCCGATACCGCTCTTGATCCTGCTTCATGATGTAGGCCAGCAGACGCTTGCGCTGACCAATCATTTTCAGCAGCCCACGACGGGAAGCATGGTCTTTCTTGTTGCCCTTCAGGTGGGCGCTGAGGCGGGTGATTCGCTCGGTCAAGATGGCCACCTGCACATCTGACGATCCGGTGTCCGTCTCGTGAACCTGGTAATCCGAGATAATTTCTTGTTTACGCTCTTGCAGCAGTGTCATGAAAGTAACTGATTCCTACTTCATATAAACCCAGCTATCCATGCTATCACATCAGTCCGAGTCTCGGCCAAGCCCGTTGTAACTTAGCCGCTAAGCCAACTGCTAAGCCAACTGGCGCAGTTGATGTTGATGCTGGTTGTGCTGCCGCTGCGCCGGAGTCAGCTCAGCAAACTCAACCGGAGGCCGCATGTCCCACTGCACCTCTGACAAAAACAGCAGGCTACCCGCCATAACTAGGCCAGTTACCAAAAGCTGCCATCTGCCGGTGTAGGGCAGCAGCGGAATACTGAACAGGTGCAATCCACAGGCGACGAGAAACGCCCGCGAATGCATCCCGATCGCCGTTAAAAGATAGCCCAAGGCGCTTAGCCCCAGCCAGAGCGGGCAGAGGTAGAGCAAGATCGACCACCAGCCGCCTAGAATTCCCAAATTGGTACAGACTAGGCCAAGCGTCATTAGGCCAGCCCAGGTGCAGATCACCCAGCGCAACCGCTCAACCGAAGCCCAAAACCAGGCCAAAATCACCATGCCCAAAATTCCTAGCCCAGTTAGGGTTGACCAAAGCCAAGCCTGTATCGTCCAGCTGATAGGGCAGAATTGCGCTACGCCGAAAATCGCGCCCGTAATTACGCCCCAGAGCACAAATATTTGATCAATCCGCGTGTAGAACCGGGAGAAAATGGTGCGCTCGCCCAGTCGCCACTGCATTTTTATCAGACCTACTTGATCTTGATAGTCTAATTCGGACTGCTTGGAGCGAAAAATTGGCTCAGCTGGATTAAAAAAATGCATTAAAACTTCTGCCTAGGGATAGAAATTTGGCGATACACTTTACACATCTTAACATTTTGTGATTGTTCTCAAGCTATGTAGACTGAGCCTGAAAGCAGAGCTATCTAAAGAGCCATCTAGCAGTTTTTTAGGTGCTTTCAGATACTGCGAAACGTCAGGGGGCGGGTTACGATCAGGAAATGAATCCTGCTACAGGTGATGCTTAGCTGCTCACCTGAGTCCGGTTAACTCAGTAGAGCAGTCGAACTTTAGTGGTATAGGATTTTGCGGATACAGTCTCCGTGGCGACGCATCACGATTGGGGTCACGCTGCTGACGATCACGCTGTTTGTTGCGGTCGTCGGCTATGTGATGATGGGCTGTGCGCCGCTCGATGCCCTCTATATGGTGATCATTACGATCTTTGGGGTCGGGTACGGCGAGTTTTGCCCCATCTCTAACCTTCAGCGCATCTTTACAATATTTGTGATTATTACGGGTTCTTCTGCCGCCGTTTATACCGTGGGAGGCTTTGTCCAAATGATCATTGACGGCGAGTTAAACGAAGCTTTGGATCACCGCCGCAAGGCCAAGGACTTGGCGAGTCTGAGCGGCCACACAATTGTCTGCGGGTATGGTCGGATTGGGCAAGTGCTCGCCCACAAGCTGAGCGATGCGGACGCCGATTTTGTGATTGTGGACAACAGCGATGAGCGCCTAATCTCAGCCGAAGAGCATGGTTATCGCGTCTATCAGGGCAACGCCACCAACGAAGATATCCTGCTGGCGGCAGGCATTGAGCGGGCGCGGGTGCTGGCGACCGTGCTGCCGGACGATGCGTCGAATGTATTTATCACGCTGACGGCGCGCGGCCTCAACCCACAGCTAGAAATTGTGGCGCGAGGTGAAATGCCCAGCACTGAGAAAAAGCTGAAGCTAGCCGGAGCAGATCACGTCGTCTCGCCTGCCAGCATTAGCGCGATGCGGATGGCGAATTTGATCACGCATCCCAGCACAATTCAGTTTCTTGACCAGAGCGATCAGCGCAGTCGGCTCAACGAGCTGCTCGCCCAAATCGACGTGCAGGTGGATGAACTGACGATTCCGTCTCAGTCGCAGCTGGTGGGCAAAACGGTGGGGGATCTGGAGGTGCGGGGCAAGGGCACGTTTATTGTGGTGGCGCTGCGAAAGGCCAATGGCGAGATTGTGACACATCCGGATCACGACCTGCCGTTGGTGGCCAATGACGTGGTGATTGTACTGGGGCATCGGGGCGATATTCCGCAGTTCAACCAGCTTTTTAAGGTCAAAACGCAGGTGCAGTATCGCGGAGCGCGCTCTTAAAACTTAGGAACTAGCTTAGGAACTAGCTTAGGAACTAGACTTTGCAGCCAGAATCGGAATCGTCAAAAACCGCAGCGTCAGCACCACCGCCGCCATCAGCAGCCCCAGGGCCAGCCCCCACCATAGCCCCACGCCGCCCCAGCCCAGCCTGATTCCCAGCCAGTAGCTGCTGCTCAAACCAACGCCCCAGTAAGCCAGCAGTCCAATTAGCAGCGGCACTCGCGTATCTGGGAGTCCGCGCAACGCGCCCGCTGCGCTCACCTGCACCCCGTCTGCAATTTGAAAGACTGCTGCAATCACCAAGAGCTGCCGAGCCAGCTGCACCAGATCGGCGTTGGCTGGATTTCCCAGATCGACATATAGCCCGATAATCGGCGCTGGAAATAGCCAAACCAGCAGCGCCGTCAAGCTCATAAACAGCGCCGAAATCGCAATGCCTACAACGCCCGCCCGCCGAGCACCGCGCCGATTTTGCTGCCCCAACTGCTGCCCAACCCGAATCGTGGTGGCAAACGAAATCCCCAGCGGTACCATAAAGGTAATCGAGGCTGTTTGCAGCACAATTTGATGCGCTGCCAGCGGCACCGCGCCAATCTGCCCCATCAGAACCGTAGTCAGCGCAAACATCCCCGTCTCGACCGCTGCCAGAACGCCAATAGGCAAACCGATTTGCAACAGCTCGCCTAGCAGATCTAGATCTGGCCAGAGCTGCCCCAGCAGATGATAGGGGCGATAGCGCGGCTGGCTGAACAGGTACAGCATTAGCGCCGCAAACATCCCCCAAAGCGAGATGGCGCTAGCCCAGCCAATACCAGCCAGTCCCAGCTTCGGCAGGCCGAATTTGCCAAACATCAGCAGATAGTTGCCTAAGACGTTGCAGAGGGTTCCGGCTAGCGTGATCACAATGATCGGGCGCGGATCAGAGAGGGCTGAAACCAGATTGCGAAGCACCGCGAAGCCCAGCAGGGCCGGCAGGCCCCAAACCACAGCGCGTATGTAAGGCAGGGCAATCGCAATAATGGCCGGATCCTGCCCCAGCATTCGCAACAAGGGCGCAGCATACCAGAGCAGCAGACCTAGCGGCAGAGCCAAGCCCGCCACCAGCCAGAAGCCCTGCCGCAAGATTTTGCCAACTGTCGTCTGCTGACCCGCGCCGTAAGCTGAGGCCACCAGCGGACTCACGGCTGAAATCACGTTGGTGCTGATAATCACCAAGATTTGAAACAGCGTTGCGCCCAGCCCGCCTGCAGCCAGCACCGACCCGCCTAGCAGCCCCATCATCACCGTGTCAACAAAAGCGGTGGCCGCTTGGGCAAGCTGAGCGCCTGCTAAGGGAGTCGCTAGCGCCAGACAGTCTTTCAGCTCCAGCCAGATTTTGTGGCCCGAGCCAGACTGGCATTTGGGTAAAAACATGCTCAGTAAGTAAGTCTCAGTAAAAACCTGTTAGCAAATCACATGCCGCTTCCTACAGTATCAAATCCCGAAAGCGCTTGATTTGGAGCGTAATCCCGACCGTCTAACCCGCTAACTAACCTGCTAATCAGAACAATTCTTGATTAGTTATTGACAGTAATTTGCAATAAAGCTAATATTTAAGTTGTTAAGTGTTCTCCTCTCAAAGGATGGGCAGGTGGGGTGGTCGTCAAGGCTGCTCCCCTTTTTTTATCTGGCTACACAGAGCTAGAGTCCCGGCTTTGGGCGCATAACTCGATAGACTAAAGGTTGAGTATTTTCTGCTGTCCCTATGCCTCTGTCATCTTCTCAAGTCCCTTTCGCACCCGGAAACCCGCCCGAAAACCTACCCGAAAACCGCCAGTTTGACGCAATCGTGATCGGCTCTGGAATTGGCGGTCTGGTGACGGCCACTCAGCTTGCAGCTAAGGGTGCGTCGGTGCTGGTGCTGGAGCGATATCTGATTCCAGGGGGCAGTGCTGGCTACTTTGAGCGATCCGGCTATCGGTTTGATGTCGGCGCTTCGATGATTTTTGGCTTTGGCGATCGGGGCACCACCAATCTGCTCACCCGCGCCCTAGATGCCGTGAATATGCAGATTGAAACTATCCCGGATGCGGTGCAGGTGGAGTATCACTTGCCCAATGGCGCGGTAAATGGCGCGGCAGGCGGGCTTAAAGTCCACCGCGACTACGAGCAGTTTTTGCGGGAGCTGATCGGTCGATTTCCGCACGAGGCGATTGGGATTCGTGGCTTCTATGATGAGTGCTGGCGCGTGTTCAACTGCCTCAACGCGATGGATCTACTCTCGCTGGAAGAGCCGCGCTACCTGACTCGCGTCTTTTTTCAGCATCCGCTGGCCTGTCTGGGGCTCGTGAAATATCTGCCCCAAAATGTCGGCGAAATTGCGCGGCGGCATATCAAAGACCCAGAGCTGCTGCAATTTATCGACCTAGAATGCTACATCTGGTCGGTGGTTCCGGCAGATCGCACGCCGATGATCAACGCAGGCATGGTGTTCAGCGATCGGCACTACGGCGGGATCAACTACCCCAAAGGCGGCGTGGGGCAAATTGCTCAGAAGCTTGTTGAAGGACTTGAAAAGGTGGGTGGCCAGATCCAGTACAAGGCGCGTGTTACCGAGATTCTCTGCCAACAGGGTCGAGCAGTGGGCGTGAAGCTGGCCTCCGGGCAATGCTGCTACGCCCGCCGGATTATCTCCAATGCGACGCGCTGGGATACCTTTAAGAAACTCTTGCCTGCGGCCAAGCTGCCCCGGCAAGAGCAAAAGTGGCAGCAGCGATACCAAAAATCCCCCAGCTTTTTTAGCCTGCATCTAGGCGTAAAGGCCGAAGTGCTGCCGCCCGACACCGAATGCCATCATGTGCTGCTAGAAGACTGGGCGCAGATGGAGGCTGCCTACGGCACAGTTTTTGTCTCGATTCCGACGCTGCTTGACCCCAGCTTGGCTCCAGCCGGATATCAGATCATTCACAGCTTCACGCCCTGCTGGATCGACGACTGGCAGAATCTCTCGCCCAGCGCCTACGCCGAGAAAAAAGAAGAAATCGCCGCGCAGATTATTGGTCGCTTAGAGGCGCTGTTTCCTGGACTGGCCGCTGGCTTGGATTATCAGGAAGTGGGCACGCCCCGCACCCACCGCCGCTTTTTGGGGCGCACTGACGGCACCTATGGCCCGATTCCTAGCCGCAAATTGCCGGGTCTGCTGGGAATGCCTTTCAACCGGACAGCGATATCTGGTCTGTACTGCGTTGGCGACAGCACCTTTCCGGGGCAGGGACTCAATGCAGTGGCCTTCTCTGGATTTGCCTGCGCCCATCGAGTCGCGGTAGATTTGGGGCTTTAGCTACTAGGCGGCAAGCCTCGGTCTATACCTAAATCTTTACCTAATCTGCACCTGAGGAGAATCTCGATTTCCGCATCACGGCTAAACAGTCTGGACAGCCAGCTAGAGCGGTAAGCTAGAGAGCAGTCCAAAAACTTTTGTACCTCAGCTATGAGTCATGCAGTATGAGTAGCGTTCTAGTTCTGTCCGATTCTGAGTTCTCTTCAGAAGTATTAGCGGCTTCGCAGCCCGTCTTGGTCTACTTCTGGGCGACTTGGTGTGGCCCTTGTCGGCTGATGTCGCCCGCGGTTGAAGCGGTGGCTCGCCAATATGCCGATCAGCTCAAGGTGGTCAAAATGGAAATTGACCCCAATCCCGAAACCGTTGCTCAGTATAAAGTTGAGGGCGTTCCGGCACTGCGTCTGTTCCAAAACGGCCAGGTAATTGAGTCCACCGAAGGCGCAATCAACAGGCAGAAGCTCGAAGGGTTGCTGGCCGCTCATTTGTAGCTGCTCATCAGCCGCTCATCTCTGAAAATAGGGAAGATTGTCATGCAGCTCTCTCGTCGCCTTCAGCCGCTCCAGACCAACGTATTTGCCGATATGGATCGCGCCAAAGCGACCGCAAAAGCCGCTGGACGCGAAATTATCGATCTGTCGCTTGGATCCTCCGATCTGCCGCCGCCAGCGGGAGCGCTGGAGAGCATCACGCGCTCCATCCCTGATACTAAAACCCACGGCTATCTGCTGTTTCACGGCACTCGGCCTTTTCGAGAAGCCGCCGCTCAGTGGTATGGCCAAAAGTTTGGGCTGGCAGTAGACCCTGAAACCGAAGTGCTGCCGCTGATTGGCTCCCAGGAAGGCACAGGACATCTGCCGCTGGCGGTGCTGAATCCGGGTGACTTTGCCCTGCTGCTTGATCCGGGCTATCCGTCCCATGCGGGCGGAGTCTATCTGGCAGGCGGTCAGGTCTACCGGATGCCGCTGCTGCCTGAAAATCACTATCTGCCCGTTTTTGCCGAGATTCCGGCTCCGGTGCTGGCTCAGGCCAAGCTGATGGTGTTGAGCTATCCGCATAACCCAACAGCAGCAGCGGCCTCGCTGGCCTTTTTCCAGGTGGCGGTACAATTTGCCCAGCAGCATGGCCTGGTGCTGGCGCATGACTTCCCCTATGTGGATCTTTACTTTGAGGGCGAGCCACCACCGTCGATTCTGCAAGCTGACCTGGGTAAGACCTGCTCAATCGAGTTTTTCACGCTATCTAAGTCCTACAATATGGGCGGCTTCCGAGTTGGCTATGCGATTGGCAATGCCGAGCTGATTCGCGCCCTGCGCCAGATCAAGGCCATTGTGGATTTCAACCAGTATCTCGGCATCTTGAATGGTGCGGCGGCGGCGCTGATGGGGTCGCAGGCCACGGTGCAAACTACGGTCGAAACCTTTCGGCAGCGGCGCGATGTCTTTGTCGCAGCCTTGAGTCAAATCGGCTGGTCAGTCCCTCTACCGTCCGCCACGATGTATATTTGGGCAGAGCTGCCCGCTGCCTGGGCGACAGATTCGGTCGGGTTCTGTAGGCAGCTCGTCGAGCAGACCGGCGTGGCCGCTTCGCCGGGAGCGGGGTTTGGCAAATCAGGCGAAGGCTACGTCCGGTTTGCGCTGGTACATGATCTCGATATTTTGCGACAGGCCGTGGCGCGAATCGCTGAGTTTTTGGCCAGATGAAGCTGCCTGTGAGTTTAGCGCTCCAATCTACAGCATTGCTCATGGGCTGGCTAACGCTAGGGGCTGCTCTGGGGACTGCTGGGCTGGGGGCTATGAGGCTATCTGCCGCTGTACCTGAGTCAACCTGCCGCGCTGAGCTGGGCCGCCAGATTCAGGCGATCACTTCAGCTCCAACAGAGCGCTGGGGCATTTCGGCGCAGAATTTGGAGCGGAGTTTGGGGGAGATGGGATCGTCCCGCCCCCTCTATGCCCAGAATGCTGACCAGCTATTGATTCCTGCCTCCAACGTTAAGCTCTTGACAACTGCGGCAGCTCTGACCAGACTGGGCGCAGAGTTTCGGATTCGCACCTCGGTCTATCAAACCACCGCAGCTGACGGTGCGATCTCGCTGCGCCTAGTTGGTCGCGGTGATCCCAGTCTGACAGATTTGCAGCTTCAGCAGCTCGCCCAGCAAATCTCAAGGCTCGGCATTCGCCAGGTCGATCGGTTAATAGCGGACGACCAGTATTTTCGGGGCGTATTTTTCAACCCGACTTGGGAGCAGGAAGACCTAGAATCTGGATATGGTGCGCCGTTCAATAGCCTGATCCTGAACCAGAATGCGATTGGCCTGACGCTAATGCCGCAGGCAGTCGGTCAGCCGCTGGGGATTCGCTGGGATGATCCGACTGAGGCCAATGGCTGGCAAATCGTCAATCGCTCCATAACAGTTGCGCCAGATGGCAGCGAGTTCTTGACGGTGGGACGCGACCTGAGTCAGCCAGTTCTGCGTTTGCAGGGGCAGCTGCGCGCTGGATCAGCTCCAGAGCCCGTCGCAGTTTCCATCCCTGACCCGGCTAGCTACTTCCTGACTCGGTTTCAGCAAGCTCTAGAAGCTGAGCAGATTCAGATCCAGCAGAGCGAAATTGCAGGTCAAGCGAGCGAAATTGCAGGTCAAGCGAGCGAAATTGCTGCCGTCGAATCTGCGCCCCTAAGTGACCTACTGATTGAAACCAACCAGCAGAGCAATAATCTCTATGCCGAAGCGCTGCTGCGCCAGATAGGCAGCCAGCAGACCATCCGCTCGACCTCTCAGTCGGCTCTAGATGCAGGTATCCAGCAGCTGCAAGCTAGCTTGAGTCAGCTTGGGGTTAGTGCAGAGTATCGGCTGGCAGATGGTTCAGGACTCTCGCGCCAGAATCAAGTCAGCCCGCAGGTGCTAGTTGAAACCTTGCAGGCGATGTACCGTTCCCGCTATGCCAGCTTCTACCGCGCCTCGCTTGCCAAAGCCGGCGTAAATGGCACGCTAACAGCTCGATTTAAGAATACGCCTGTACAGGGTCAGTTTTTGGGAAAGACAGGTTCGCTGCGCGGCGTGGCAGCACTCTCTGGATACCTTCAGCCTGAAGATGTGCAACCCGAACATCTAGAACAGCCCGGGCTGGCAGTCAGCATTTTAGTGAACGCTACAGTAGCAGAGAACCTTCAGCCTAAAGTTGATGCTGTTCTGCAAGCTCTAAAGCGGCTGGGATCATGCTAATTCGATAACCTTAGCCGCTTGACAGGCGAGAGATTTAGGCTGATAATCAGAATATCTTATATAACGTATCAGCTCAAACTGCTTCAGCGGCCAAGTTTTTTAGTTACGAGCTAAATACGTAAGCTAGGTGTTCAGTAGTTTTCCAAGGCTACTTACCTCGGCCTCTATCAATCTAGGAGAGCTGAGCTGCAACTGGACTATAGTCAGCTGGTCTGATTTGATATTTGACCAAGTTGCCCAGCTCTTGAAGCTGACTAATGGCTTCTGCGCCCTCTAGCTTCATCAGCTCACGGTCGTCCCGCATTTCAGTCCAGGTAATTCCATAGTCGGAAACCAGGAATCGGATTAAGTGATTTTCGCCTAAGCTCACCATGAAAGAGGCGCTGTTCATCTGCCCTCCACAGGTGTAGCAGGATGCCAGATACCCACGCTGCTCTAACACCGTCGCTAAAGCCTGAAGGTTCATGACCAGATCTTGAACAAACTGGCGGTGTTGCTCTGCAAGTCTGAGGAACATAACTACGACCTCCTTATCACCACACTGATGACACTATCTTAAATCTTTTCATGTTTTCTTAAACATTCGTCTGAAAACCCGATGCAGATACCAATGTCGATAGCGAACCCTGGGGCGTAAATTCAGGGGAGCAAAGTAGATCATCCTGATGCGTCAAACCCAATGCTCAGCATCAAGACTAACCGATGGGTCGGATTGATACCGTATCGACGGCAACAGTCGTAGATGGGGCGCAGTTAGGGGGCTGAGCGACTCTGTTGGATTGATCTCTGTTCTATTTCTGCTCTGCTTTTGTTTTATTTTAAGCTTCTCTTTAGGTGCTGCTTATCTCTCTGCAAGCTGATAGTTTATCTATCCACTAAACCCAACCGCTTCCTAGCGTAGCCTAAATATAGGCTACTTGGCCAGACTGCTAATCGAGTCGGGTTTCAAGCGAGCCTAAAGTTCAGTTCCAACGCTGGGCTAGCCTGCTCCGGAAAGTGCTGTGCCTCAGTTTACCTGCCACCAGCCCAGCGCTGGCCCCAAGAACCGTACCGTCACCCAATAGAGCACTAGCAGGCCAATCCCGACCCAGGCCCCTTTGGTGCTCCAGCCCACAAACTGCGCGGCCTGACTTTTTTTGATGGGAAGCCATGCCAAAATGTTTTCTTCCTGCCCGTACTTGTCACCTAGCGATTCTTTCCGCCGCTTGGAGTCGCCCATAATTCAGCCTGTTGTTAACTCTATTTAGTCTCGTTGGGTCTCGATACCTGAGCTTTATTTTATCGCGCTGTGCTCAAGGCCAATCGCAATCCTGTTGCAAATGTCGCAAAAGCTAAAATAGTCTGCCTATGCGCTAGTCCTCTGGCATCAGCCCCTCAAACTGCGTCACCTCAAATTGCGTAAACAGACTGGCATCTAGATAGTTAATCCGAGCCAGCGGACTCAGCGCCGTTAGCACCTGCTGTCCGTAGGTGCGGTGGTTCACCCGGTTGTCTAGCAGCGCCACCACGCCATGTCCGCGCACTGGAGCCACCGCCCGCTGTAGCTCAGCTAACGCCTGAGGCAGCAGATAGAGCCGGAACCAGTCTTGGCGCGATCGCTTGTAGACGGCTACCCGTCCAGCCACTAGCGGATCTTCCAGCGACGGCAGCGGCAGCGTGGCAATCACCAGCAGATGCGGCGCTGGCAACACGGCCTGATGATCCCGCCAAAACTCCCAGCCCGTGACCAAAATGCTGGTTTCCTCTAGGCAGGTCTTCTCCACCTGCACCCGCGATCCCAGCTCGCCCGCCAGAACCGAACCCACCTGCGCTTTCAGCGGCAGATCGCCGACTAGCAGCACAGTTAGCCCTTGATTGGCGGTCTGGCTAGCTGTCAAAAGAGCGCGGATCTCCTGGATTAGCATTGGCTGAAACTGGGGAGTGTTGGGCATGGGTAACCCATCTGGCAAGTAGAGCTGTACAAGCTCATGCTGACGATGCAGCGAAAATTTGATGCAGGTCAGATCCTCTAGCCCTAGCCGCTGTTTAAAAATTGCGGCATCTGCCTCCAGATCTAGCGCCCCGCCAATCAGCACCACAGGCTGCTGCTGCCAGACGGCCTGTAGCCTTGCCGCGACTTCGGCTGGCGCGAGATGCAGGCAGAACTGCCCTTGCGAGCGCACCACCTCTGCCCAACAAATCTGCTGTTCATCTAGCAGCCGCTCCTGTAGCTGCTGCCAGACAGGCGACCAGATGGGCGGACAATCTGGCTGAGCAATCTGCGCCATCATCTGGCTTAAGGCAGCTCGGTCTGAGGCCTCCAGCAGATAGCGCTCGTAGGGATTGGCCGGATGCTGAAAAATGGTGCGAGTCAGCTGGACGCGCTGATCTCGAATCAGATCAGCCTGCTGCGGAAACTGCTGCATTAGCTGATCCCAGTCTTGGCTCTCCAGCGTCAGCGTCAGCTGCTGCCGCGTCCAGTCTTCGAGCTGGTCTGCCCCGTCAATCACGGTCAAGATGCCCTGTGGAAATCGCCCCTGCGGATCGAGTCGATCGGCCAGCCAGACCTGAGGCGTGGTCAGCAGCAGACCAGGTTCGCGCCAGCAGTCAGCCATTTGCACGGGCTTATCGGTAGTGATCCACTGACGCAGACGCGGCAGTTCGACCATTAGCAGTCGCTGCAAAACTGGCTCTGGCGCAACCAAAATCGCCGACTCTTGCCAGAGCAACAGCGGCATCAGATAGCTGAGCCGATAGCGCCCGTGATGGCCTGAAGGGGCGCCTGCCTGAATTAAGGCACTCCGCCCCAAGCGCAATGCTCTGGCCACCAGCCTAGCCATGGTCAGGTGGTGTGGCCAGTCAGGCTCTCCTTGCTCTCTTAAAAAAGCGCGGAGCTGTTGGTGAACTTCAACCTCAATCACAGGCGTTACCGCATCTTAGATGAACATCATTTTGACATAAAGCCTGGGACTGCTTGAGTCCAGTCCATCGGATGCCAAGTGGTTCAGTGCCAATTGATCCAATGACAGAATGACAGTTAGTCACATACCAGCTAATCAAGCGCTAACCTAATCAAAATCAGGGCAGGCAACCATCGGCTCTCGATCCAGTCTAGAGTTTAACAAACCGGACTTGGAGAACTATGCGGATCGGCATTGTGGGATTGGGGTTAATTGGCGGCTCGCTGGCGATAGACCTGCGGCGGCAAGGGCATCACCTGCTGGGGGTGAGTCGGCGGCTGGAAACCTGCCAGCAGGCGGTACGTCAAGGCATCGTTGATCAAGCTGAGCCAGAAATGGGGCTGATGGCTGACGCTGAGGTTGTGTTTCTCTGTACGCCGCTTGGAGCATTGGCCGCAGCGGTGGCACAGCTCTTGCCGCAGCTCTCGCCCGCTGCAATTCTCACAGATGTTGGATCGGTCAAAGCGCCTGTGGTAGATCAGATGGCGGCTGTCGGCTGGTCTAATTTCGTGGGCGGACATCCGATGGCGGGCAAGGCAGAGAGTGGCTTAGAGGCCGCTGAGGCAGGGCTGTTTGTCGATCGTGCCTATGTGCTTACGCCTGTGGAGACGACACCGCCCGCAGCCGTTGAAACCGTAGCGGCTCTAGCGCAGTCGCTGCACAGCCAGATTTACTACTGCGATCCAGCCGCGCATGATCGAGCAGTAGCCTGGATTTCGCATCTGCCAGTCATGCTCAGCGCCAGTCTGATTGCCGCCTGTCTGGCTGAGCCGGATGCATCAGTGATTGAGTTAGCTCAAAGCTTGGCCAGCTCTGGCTTTCGAGATACTAGCCGGGTCGGCGGGGGCAATCCAGAACTCGGCGTGATGATGGCGCGCTATAACCAGTCAGCCCTGTTGGAATCGCTGTTGGCTTACCGCGAGCAGCTTGATCAGATGATTCAGTCAGTTCAGCAGCAGAACTGGCTAGAACTGGAGCAGAAGTTGATTCAAACCCAGCAGGGGCGCAGCAAATTCACGATTTGTAAATAGCCATGCCTATAAAACCTGCCAGCTATTCGGCAGCTTCCATCAGCTTGAGTCCTAGAGCCTGCTTCAGCTCGGCTAGCTCATCTCGATGTCCGGTGACGGTGACTAGGCTCTGGGCGGTTTCACCTGGCAGAAATTCGACCTGAAGCGAAACCTGTTCGGGACGAGCGGATTTCTGCCAGTAAAACCAGCCAGCCAGCGGAGCCAGCAGGATTAGCAATGGCCAGAGACGCGGCGCTGCCGGAAACAGCATGGAGAGCACTAGCGCCAGACAGCCGAACCCAACTGCGGCCAGCAGCGACAGGAAGCTCGCCATGAACCAGCTTGGCCGCACCATGCCCTCGTAGACCACCTGATTTTCAGCAGCACGCACCGCAGCTAGACGGTAGGAGCGTCCGACAAAATATTGCTGTAAGCGTTCGAGCAGCGGTTCACCCTGCTGCTCTGCCAAAAATTGACTCACCTCAATTCGATCTTTGGTGGAGGCGCGAATAAAAAACATCAGGCCTACTGCCAACAAGGCCGTGAGCAGAGCCGTCGAGGTTAAAACAGGAAGTTGCATCGGGCAAACATGAGAATTTCTGTAGTTTCAATCTTGAGCTTTTCGGTATTTGGCTGTATGCCTAGACATGCGTCTAGGAAGGGGCAGTCATTGCTTTACCCACGTAGCCCTGCCAGAGCTGAGCTAATTCCTCAGCCTGTGACTGCCAGTCTGGGCAAATTTGGTACATGCGGCGTGGACGACCTCGCCCCTCCACCTTTTTCCAGTAGCCCGTGATCACGCTGGCATCTTCCAAAAACTTGAGGGCGCTATAGAGCACCGTGTCAGAGAGCCGATAGTTAGAATATTCTTGTTCAAGTAAATTGATCAGCTCTGTGCCATAGGAATCCTGGCGCAGCAGTACTGCCAAGACGTAGCAGACGGCCAGCTCTTTATTTAAATAGAATGGGGGCGGATTGCGAAAAAACTGATAGATATCTTCAAAAGTTGTCATATCGCTTATCTAACCCAGTAGACAGACCAATCTGGCAGGCTCTTTTAGCTGGCTTGGCTGGCTTGCAAGCCCAGTTGCAGCAGATCTCAGAATTTTCTCAAGCTCCTGGAAGATCTGCCCAAATGGCGACTGCCTGTTATAACTGCCTGTCATAGCTCAAGGCTATTGGCGGTTTCCGGCGCAGTACAAACAACCTATGAGCAGATAGGACTCAAGCCGCACAATTCACTGCACAATTCCGCTCAATCGCAACCAATCGAGACAATTTGCGCTAAACCTAGACCCAGATTAAACCAGATTGCTTGCTGCCAGATAATAATAGATTGTAGTCAGTTGACGGCAAATTTGTCTGTTTATTTGAGCAACTCAATCAGCGGAAAACGGCACGAAAACGCCATTACAGCGGCTACGGCTCACCGGAGTTCTCTTGCTCTTTATAGATAAAAACTCTACAGGTAGCGTGTCGGATTCGACTGCTTGCTGTCTCTCGCTATCCACAGAGTCAAGTTTCAATTTCACAAAACTTAACAAATGTCGTTTGGTCTCTGGTTTGAGTGATCTACCTCAAACCAAGCCAGCTCTCAGCGCCACGACTGCTGCCTGCACCCGATCATCTACTGCCAGCTTGTTCATAATGCCGCGCACATGCGTTTTGACGGTGTTGGGGCTGAGGTAGAGCTGAGCTGCGATTTCGGGGTTGCTCATGCCTTCGACCATCAGCTTGAGCACCTCTAACTCGCGCTGGGAGAGCTGGCCAACGATTGTGGCCTCCGTGCTGTTGACGGCAGGCTTGAGGTGATCGAGCACCTGACGCGCTACCTGTGGGTCGAGATAGCTAGCGCCTTCGTAGGCGGCGTGAATGGCGGTCAGCAGGCGATCGACACTGGTGCCCTTGACGCAGTAGGCATCGGCTCCACTGGAGAGTGCTCCAATCACTTCGTTGTCGGTAATGTGGGAGGTCAGCATCACGACGCGCAAATCAGGCTGGGCGGCTTTGATCTGCTGGGTGGCGGCAATTCCATCTTGGCGCGGCAGACCAATATCCATCACGATTACGTCCGGCTGGAGCTGCTTGGCGCTTTCGACCGCTCTATAGCCATCGTCCACCTGCCCGATCACCAGAATGTCGGCAGCACTGGAGAGAGATTGCTCTAGACCCAGCTGCATCATGGGATCATCTTCTACGATTAAGACGCGAATTTTTACCTGAGGCGGCGTAGACATCGAGCTGGCTCCTTTAGGGTGAGTATCTGGGTGAGATTGAGGCTCTGGCTGCTGAGTAAGACTATTCACAACTCTGATCAACTGCTCTGAATTGTAAGGCTTTTCACTTGTTCAGCCGACTTGCCCAGCCGACTTGTTCAACCGACTTGCCCAGCCGACTTGCCCAGCCGACTTGCCAGATATCCCACACCGCCGGGATCAAAGTCGTGCCTAGCTCCACCATGCTGCCAGCCAGATGAGCACCGGAGCCAGCAGCAGCGCAGGCAGCAATGAGGCAACGCGGATCCGGGCGACTTCTAGCAGATTCAGCCCTAGCCCTAGAATCATCAGCCCGCCCACGCCCGTAACTAGCAGCACTCCAGGCGAAGTTGCGGGATCAGGCAAACTCTGCGCCAGTAGGCCAGCCGCTAGCGAGACTCCGCCCTGGTAGAACAGAATAATCAGCGCCGAGAACCCCACTCCAACGCCAAAGCTGCTGGTCAACGCCACGGCAGCCAGTCCGTCCATTACGGCTTTCAGCAGCAGCAGGGTGTTGTCTCCAGTCAGACCATTGTTGAGGCTGCCAATCAGCGTCAGCGGCCCGACGCAAAACAGCAGGCTAGCCGCCATAAAGCCTTCGGTAAAGCTGCCTTTGCCGCTGAATCGGCCTTTGAGCCAGTTGCCGACTGCCTCTAGCCGCAGCTCAATCTGCCACCATTCGCCCAGCAGTCCGCCCATCACAATAGCCAGCAGCGCCAAGATTACGCCGTCAATCTGGCTCTCGATTTTGTTGAGGCTGCCCGCCATGCTAAACCCGACAAACAGCGTGATCAGCCCCAGCCCTTGCGTCATGACGCGCTGCATATTCAGCGGCAAGCGCCCGCGTAGCAGTAGCCCTAGTCCGGTGCCGATCAAGACGGTCGCAACGTTGATCCAGGTGCCGCTCGTTTTTGTCCAGAAGTCAAATCCCATTGTCCAATCAGAAAAATCTAGGCATGAAACCAAGACATGAAACCAAGACATGAAACCAAGACATGAAAAAAGGGGGAACTCTCCCCCTTAAAAGCTCTGGATTTCCAGAACCAGTGATGAGCAAGGCTTAGTAAGCTAGCCCCATGCTGCGAGTCGTCTCTGCACCTAGATAGACCCGAATGCTGAGGAAATCTGTGGGGCAGGCTGTTTCACACCGCTTGCAGCCCACACAGTCTTCTGTGCGCGGCGACGATGCGATTTGACCTGCTCTACAGCCGTCCCAAGGAACCATCTCTAAAACATCAGTCGGACAAGCCCGAACGCACTGGGTGCATCCGATGCAGGTGTCGTAGATTTTAACTGCGTGAGACATTATCTAGCGGCTCCAAACTATTGGATTGAACGGCGCCTGTCTGAGTCAAAATTTCTAGGCCGAAATTCTTAAGCTGAACTCTCGAACTCCCACCTCGAACTCCTACAAACAGCCGAATTGTTTAGGTTTCTCTAATCGAAATCCAGTTTACAGCAGCGGTTTTACCCGATTCTGCAAAACCCTAAAAAACTTTAAACAACGTAATATCGCGGCTGCCATCACAACTGTCATCTCGTGTCATCTCGCCGCTCAGATCAGAGTCTCAGTCTCGGAGCTGCGGCTAAGTCCGAGTCGAATCACGGACAAGATCAAAATCAGCAGAAACATTACCAGCCCAATCGTGCAGGCATAGCTGATTTCCAGATTTTGGAAGGCGCTCTCATAGACGTAATACACCAGCGTTTTGGAGCTGCTGCGCGGCCCGCCCTGCGTCATGATAAACACTTCTTCAAAGACTTTGGTCGCCGAAATCGCCGAAATCACTGCCACTAACATCAGATAGGGACGCATCAGCGGTACGGTGATATCCCAATGCCTGCGCCAGCCGTCAGAGCCATCCATCGCGGCAGCTTCGTAAAGATCGGCGGGGATGGCTTGCAGTCCGGCCAGGTAGATCACCATGTAGTAGCCCAAGCCTTTCCAGATAGTCACCAGCATGACGCTGAACAGCGCAAATCGGGGGCTGGTCAACCAGGGAATGCCCTCTGAAGAGAGATGGAGCGCCTTCAGCAGCTGATTAAACAGCCCGGTTTCGGCATAGAGCCAGCGCCAAGCAATCCCGGCTACGACCATCGAAATCACGACTGGCACATAGTAAGCCGCCCGAAACCAGCGAATTCCAGGTAGGCGCTGATTAACCAGAATCGCTAACCCCAGTGGCAGCATCACCAGCAGCGGCACGACCCCAACGAGGTAGCTCACCGTATTGGTAAGCGTTTTCCAAAATAGCCGGTCGGCCAGCAGGCGGCTGAAATTCCCCAACCCAATCCAGACGGGCGGCTGGGTAATGTCGTACTCATATTGCGTGAAGCTGAGGTAGAAGGCTTGTAGCGCCGGATAAAATACTGTCAGGCTCAGCGCCAGCAGCGCAGGCAGCAGAAAAAGATAGGGGGTGAAGTCAGGCCAGGAGCGAGTTTTAGAGGTTTGATTCGTCAACGACATGAGCTATAAAAAGGACTAGAAGGATTGTTATTAAGGCTGCCTAAAAACCTGAAAGCCAAAGAATAGCTTATCGTGAGCCAGAATCAGCTGCAGGGCTGCTAGATTGTGAAAGATCTAAGAAAGCAAAGATCTGAAGTGAAATCGTCCGGTTTTGTAGAATAAAACCTCGTAAGTATTAGTAGATTTTACTGAGTGATTCAGGATACCTGAAAATCTATCAGTAACCCAATGCTGGTTGTCGAACCGCTTGCATAAATCTACAGTCCAACTCACAATAAGGGTGAATTCTGAAATCCGGATGGTTTCTCGGCAATTTTACTGAAGCAGGAGAAACTTATGGAACCTAGCGAGTTACTGACTTTGATTTTGATGCTTAGCCCCGGACTGTTGCTGTCTGTTTTGGTGATGGCACTGTTTGCGGCAGGCGGCTAGTTGAATTCACGCTCTAGCGATTCGATTCAAATGTTCCAATATCAGGGAGTTCAGGTGGTTGCAGGAGTGAGGCAAGACAGACGGAGCCGCAGCGTAATTTTTCACAGATTAGCTGGGATGTCTAGCTGGGATGTCTAAATGGCCATAATTGCAGCAGATGCTCAAGATGCCCGACTGGCAGTACATTCTGCCGGGGGTGCTAGCCGTGACTCTTCTCTCTCCAACCTCTCCATGCACTGTAGCGAGCCACCTCACCTGAAATACAACATCACTGCAATTGAGGGAGGCGTAATGCTCAGCATTTGGGAGCCTGCCCCCAAAAATGATGTGCGGGTGAAGCCGTTTCTGTTTATGTCGCGGCATCGCCTGCCCTCTGAGCTGGAGGCTAAAAAGCTGTTAGCGCATTACCTGTCGGTCTATCGTCAGGCGACACAGCGGAGTTGAGCTAATGCAGATTTAAAGCACGGAAAAAGAGGCGGGAGCTTTCCCGACCTCTTTTTTTGAGTTAACTTTTGAGTTAACTAATGAGTTGATTAACTAATGATCAACTCACCACCGAACTAGCGCTTCACCAGCTTCTTCGACAGCTTCCGCAGCCGGATTGACTCTGGTGTGACTTCTAGCAGCTCATCAGGGCCGATATATTCCAGCGCCCGCTCTAGGCTCATGTCGATTGGGGTCTGGAGCTGCACGAGTTCTTCACCGCCCGAAGCCCGGTGGTTGGTGAGCTGCTTGGTTTTGCAGACGTTGATCTCCAAATCCTGCTGGCGGTTATGCTCGCCGATGATCATACCTTTGTAGACTTTTGTGCCAGGTGTGATGAAGAACGCGCCCCGATCTTCGGCGTTTTTCATTGCATAGAAGGTGGAAGTGCCTTCCTCAAACGAGATCAGTACGCCGTTGCGGCGCGTTTCGACTTCACCAATAATCGGTCGGTAGTCGAGGAAGCTGTGGCTCATGATGCCGTCGCCCCGCGTCAGACGCATAAACTCACCCCGAAAGCCAATCAGCCCCCGTGCCGGGATCACGAACTCTAGCTGGGTGCGCCCGTTGCCGCCCATCTGCATATCCTGCATCTCGCCCTTGCGCTGACCGAGCCGCTCAATGCAGCCGCCCACGCCGTCTTCTGGCACATCCATCACGAGTTGCTCAAACGGTTCGCAAGGCCGACCGCTGACCTCGCGGTAGATCACCTGTGGCTGCGACACCTGAAACTCGTAGCCCTCGCGGCGCATGGTTTCGATCAAGATGCCGAGGTGCATTTCGCCGCGTCCGGCCACCGCAAACTTATCGGGCGAGTCGGTCTCTTCAACCCGCAACGCCACGTTGGTTTCTAGCTCGCGCATCAGCCGGTCGCGCACCTGCCGCGAGGTGACAAACTGACCTTCTTGACCCGCAAACGGCGAATCGTTGACCGAGAAGGTCATTTGCAGGGTTGGCTCATCCACCTTGATCAGCGGCAATGCCTGTGGCTGATTCGGGTCGGTGATGGTTTCGCCAATATTGGCATCGGCAAAGCCCGCCACCGCGACAATATTGCCCGCGCTAGCTTCTGGTAGCTCAACCCGCTTCAGCCCTTCAAAGCCGAGCAGCTTGCTGATTTTCGCCTTGACGATTGAGCCGTCTTCTTTGACTAGAGCGGCCTGCTGCCCCATGCGAATCTTGCCGTTGTGGATGCGACCAATCACGATCCGCCCCAGATATTCAGAGTAGTCAAGCGTCGTCACCTGAAGCTGAAGCTCTTTTTCGGGATCGCCAACGGGCGGCGGCACATGCCGCAGAATCGCCTCAAACATCGGCTTCATATCGGCTGATTCGTCTTCGAGCTTAGCTCTGGCGTAGCCTGCCAGCCCGGAGGCAAACAAATAGTGGAAATCACATTGGTCGTCGTCGGCTCCTAGCTCCAAAAACAGATCCAGCACTTTGTCGATTGCCCCAAACGGGTCAGCCTGCGGACGGTCGATTTTGTTGACCACCACAATCGGGCGCAGACCTTTCTCAAGGGCTTTTTTGAGCACGAAGCGAGTCTGAGGCATCGGACCTTCGTTGGCATCGACAATCAGGATGCAGCCGTCTACCATGCCTAGCACGCGCTCTACTTCGCCGCCAAAGTCCGCGTGACCGGGCGTATCGACGATGTTAATCAGAATATCTTTGTAGTGAACAGCGGTGTTTTTGGCCAGAATCGTGATGCCGCGCTCCCGCTCCAAGTCGTTGGAGTCCATGACGCAATCTGGAACCTCTTCCCCCTCGCGAAATGTGCCGGACTGTCTGAGCAGCGCATCGACTAGCGTTGTTTTGCCGTGGTCAACGTGAGCAATGATCGCAACATTGCGAATTGGCAGGGTCATACAAGGGTTCCAGTTATAAGGTTAAATCCGAAATTGAGTTTCAAAAGCAAATCTGGCTGGCCGCCAATCGGTCGGCATTCACAAGCCGCCTCAATCCGTTGACTGCGACCCATCTTTGCCGCACCCTCTTTACAGAAAGAGCCTTTCTTGGAAGAATAGCCCGTGTAAAGAGTCCGTAATGATCTTAACTTAATCTTTCCTAAATGGTTTGGCGGTGTCCAAGGTTTTTCAAATTGGTATAGTTTCAAATTGGTATAGACGGTGTGGCAGGTCGTTGGCAGTATGCCTGGAGCGAACTAGCTGCCCTGTCACAAATGCTGTCCTGTCACAAATTGACGCTAATATTTTCTTTTCTGAGTTACATAAACTAGCCGCCTTGCGAACCGTCTTGCCCTGACACCGACGTTTACGGCTATGGGTCTGCGGCTACGTACAAGTGGATTACCTGGGTGGACTATGAGGAGTGTTCGTTTCGGTTTGAGTTTCCGCAGGTTGCAGTTTGTTTTGCTGATCGGGTTGAGTTTGCTGCTAGTGCTCAGTCCTCGTCTGCCCGCTTTGGCTCAGGCCGCCGCAACGCGATCCCCTGGGTCTGAAGCGGCTGAAATCCGAGGCGTTTGGCTCACGAATGTAGATAGCGACGTGCTGTTTTCTAAAGACAGCTTGCGAGACGCGATTCGCCGACTAGAGCGGCTCAACTTCAACACGATTTACCCCACGGTTTGGAACGGTGGCTACACGCTCTACCCCAGCACGGTGGCACAGCAGACCTTTGGCATGTCGCTCGATCCAGAGCCGGGACTGCGCGACCGCGACATGCTCAAAGAGGCGATCGGCACCGCGCACAGCCGGGGTCTAGCGGTGATTCCCTGGTTTGAGTTTGGCCTAATGGCTCCGGCAGACTCCGAGCTGGTTGCCCGCCATCCCGACTGGGTGACAAGCCGCCAAGACGGCAGCAAGGTCTTCAACGTGCATGGCAAAGATCGCTCGGTCTGGCTGAATCCGGCGCATCCCGGTGTGCAGCAGTTCTTGGTCGCTCTCGTCAGCGAAGTCGTGGAAAAATACGACGTGGAAGGCATCCAGTTTGACGACCACCTGGGGATGCCCGTCGAGGTGGGCTACGACGACTACAGCATTCGGCTTTATCAGCAGGAGAATGGCGGTAGACGACCGCCCAACAGCCCAACGGACGCAGCCTGGATGCGCTGGCGTGCCAATAAGCTCAGCGCGCTGATGAGCCAGATTAGCCAAGCCGTCAAGGCCAGCAAGCCAGACTGTCTGATCTCGCTCTCGCCCAATCCCAAAGAGTTTGCCTACCAAAAGTATCTGCAAGACTGGGAGGGCTGGCAGCGCTCTGGGGCAATTGACGAGCTGATTGTCCAGGTTTACCGCACCGGACGCAGCAGTTTTTTGGGCGAGCTAGATCAGCCCGGTCTGCGGGCAATCAATAGCCGGATGCCGGTTGGAATCGGCATTTTGACAGGGCTGCTCAGTCGTAATGTCAGCACTCGCGAAATCGAGGATCAGGTGCGGTTGACCCGCGATCGGCAGTTTGCTGGGGTGTCGTTTTTCTTCTACGAAACCTTAGGCCGTCGCGATGCCGTATTTCAGGCTCTATTTCCGCGTCCAGTTGAGCGGCCTAATATTCGCAGCTATCGCAGGGCAGCGCAGGCAGGAGTCTAAAAGAATGAGTCTAAAAGAATGAACAGAATGATTACGAAGTTTGGGTCGGACTGCGAAAATTGAGCTATATATCTGTGTAGTAGATCACTAGATGTGGCGGTTGACCTCAAAAGTTATCCCGTAGAACTGTTTTTGTGTTCCTCAGATCTAGTGACTCTCCAGAGAGCTTGAGCCAACCCATCTGTTCCCCGCCGTGAGCCAACCTTCCTCCAACCGTCAGCTAACCCAGTTTGTTCTGCTGAGCCTGCTCCTGCCACTCAGCGCCACCGGGCTGTTGGGAGCGCTGCAATACTATTCCTGGGGCGGAGCCGTCACGCCAATTTCAGCAACGCTGCTCAACGAAGGGGCAAAAACGCTAGATATGGAGGCGCTAGATCAGCTCGTCAACCGGATGAACGGTAGACCGCAGCTCTCGCCGCTGCCTAGCCCCAAGCAGGTCTGGCAATGTGAGGTGGTGGTGGTTGGTGGTACGCTGGGCGGCGTTTCGGCGGCGGCAGAGGCAATGCAGGCGGGAGCGCAGACCTGCATGATTGAGCTGTCTCCCTGGATGGGCGGGCAAATCAGCTCCCAGGGCGTTTCGGCCATTGACGAATCGGGAGCGATGCAGGCGGCGCAAAATTTTGGTGAGAGCTGGCAAGATTTCAAACAGCTGATTAAGACCCAGACTGTTGCCCCGCCCAGTTGGACCGGCCTTGCCTCGCCCGAGTCCGTTGCCAATTTGAATAGCTGCTGGGTGGGCGGACTCTGCTTTTTGCCTAAAGCGGGTGAAACCGCCTCAGAGCAGCTTCTAGAGCAGGCAGCCTTGAGCGCTCCCAACAGCCGCTGGCAGAGTTCAACAGCATTTAAGGGCGCAGAGTTTGACCCGACAGGTCGCCAGATTACCGCGCTCTATGCAGTGCAGCGGATTCCTCGACAGCCTGACTATCTGCCGCTGGGGCGACCTTCCCAGGAGCTGCCAGCCTGGTATTCCTGGTCAGCCGACGCGCAGTTTGACAAGGTGCCGATGCGTCTGGAGCCGCCTGCGGGTAAGTCAATGATTGTGATTGATGCCACCGATACGGGCGAGGTGATTGGCTGGGCGGGTATTCCCTACCGTCTCGGCTCCGAGGCTCGCACCACCACCAGCGAATCGTTTGCCTCCAAGCAGGACAACCCCGACTGCACCCAAGCCTTCACCTATCCCTTTGCGCTGGCGGTGCTGGATGACCAAGGCGAGAGCTACAGCAAGCTCACCCAAATCCAGCCGGACTACTCGCGTGCCGAGCATCGCCAAGACTACGATCTGCAAGGCTTCCCAATGTTTGAGGGAGCCAGCGTATTCAACTATCGCCGGATTCTCAGCAGCAAGCCCAGCGATCCGCGAGTTGGGCTGCCGGCTGCGGGCGATATCAGCATGATCAACTGGAACCGGGGCAACGACTGGACGCTGATGGATCCGCCGCTGGTGCTGAACGAAAAGCAGATTGCGGCCTCTGGGCAACATGCCAACTGGTTGGGCGGGCTGTCATTGAGCGCGCTGCGGCATGCCGAAGAACATGCGCTGCTGTTTGGCGAATGGCTGATTGAAACGCAGTCTACGCCGCAGACTCCCCTCACCTTTCTGGCGGGTCAAGATTCGCCGATGGCCACGGCCTCCGGGCTGAGCATGATGCCCTATGTGCGCGAAGGTCGCCGGATTCTGGGGCGCGCTGCCTACGGTCAAGATCAGTTCATGATGCGCGAACCAGATCTACGCAACGACATGCGCGGCGGACGCGACTTTCAGCCGACTGCGATAGCCCTGACCCACTACAGCATTGATATGCATGGCTGCCGCTACCGCAACTGGACAGAATCCTGGGAAGCCAGCTCAGCTCCGGTACGAGACGAAAGTCTGATCAAGCCTATCTACATTCCGCTGGAGGCGCTGATCCCGCAGGGTGTGAGCAATCTGCTGATTGGCGGCAAGAGCATTGCGGCTTCGCATATTGTGAATGGCGCAACGCGGGTGCACTATGGCGAATGGGTGATTGGGGGCGCAGCGGGCGCGACCGCAGGCTGGCTGAGCCAACAGCATCCTGACAAGCTGCCAACCGATATTTCTGGTTCGCTGATAGCCGAGTTACAGGCCAACTTACAGCAGCAGGGGCTGCGGCTAGATTGGTAAACAACCTCCAAATTGCATGCTCAATCAGCACCCAATCTACTGCTCTTGCGGTGAGAATGAATTGACATGAGAGCTATTGACATGAGAGCTGATGAATTGATATGAGATCGATATGTTTCATCAGGTCAAAACCAGCTCAGTTTTAACCATCAAGAAAACTGATCTATTGAGCTAAAAACTGTTGATAATGGTGATGAACTGTAGCAGAAGGCGCTACTTTTATCGGCCTTGGAACAAATGAGCCACTTTGCTATCAGCGAAATTTAAAGGCCTGAGCAGCAAGCTGTGCAGCCTGTGACAGTTTCTCACAAAATCTTTTGCAGCTTTTGCAGCTCTCGTTAGCTTAATTAATTTGAATTTCTTATCAAGATTGCAAACGAATTACTGCTTTAGGTATATAGATTTACAGGAATAAAAAAGCTTATCCTGACTGAGAGAGCCATAGGGCGATTTCAGCAGTGGCTTTGAGCGATGCTGAGTTGAGAAGGCAAGGTCTGCAAGCTGCTGAGCTGGGTGAAAGCCAGCAGTTTTCAGAGAACTGTTGCCCTATAGACCTCATGATCTTAACTGCATTTACAAATAGGCAAGGAGCATATCAGCAATGTCATTTTTCAATCTTAAAGTCTTCACAGGTACCGCCGTCTTGTTAGCCGCTTGCTTCAGTGCTACTCCCAGCATGGCCCAAGAAAACGTTCCGCCCAGAGAAGGCGTACCCCAGCTAAACCGGGAGCAGCCATTTCAGCCTGATAACGGCAGCGGCACTCCCAGCATTAACAACGGCGATCAGATGAACGATGGCAGCAGCATGACTGAGGAAGTGCGCGGCAAAGTGACCCGAATTAATGGTGATCAGGTTGATGTTCGCACCTCAAGCGGTATTCGCACCTACGAAATCTCTGAGGCTGACCAAGAGCGCAACAACATTGATGTAGGCTCTGACGTGGTGCTGACCGTCAGAGGCGATAGCGTCGTGGCTATTAGCCCAGCTTCGACGGATAGCTCCAGCAGCTCTAGCTCTTCGAGTTCTTCAAGTTCCTCTACGGTGCGCCGAGAGACAACGGTTCAGCAAACTCGTCCGGCTCCAGCTCCAGCTCCGGCTGCCCGTCCGGAGCCAGCTCCGGAACCTCAGCCCGTGCGAGGTCTTTGGTAAGTTTTGTAGTGATCCTATAGAGCTTAGCGCTTGAGCATAGATTAAGACGTGGGGCAGCAGATAAATCTCTGCCCCACGTTTTGTATTGAGTTCTGTCTTGAGCTTTGCATGGCATTTCATCTTGAGCAATGCGGCTTTCGTACGGCTTTATGAAACCATCGCAGCTATCTCACATCACGATTATCTAGAGAAGGAGTGGGAAGATCACAATCTAACGCCAGCTGGAGCACCGCTAGATTTTACGTTAGATAGCGGCGTTGGAGATCACTAGCGGCATCGACGATCAGCGCTACGAAGTGCATGAGCTAGAAGACGGCAAGCTCATGGTCGAGCCTTGGCCGTTTCGTCCTGACCAATTTACGGTCAACGTCTCAGACGCATCCTTTCATCTTTCCCTCAATAGGGTGGATTCCACGGCAGTTCTGGAAGAGCCAAAAGTTTGCGGTCTGAGCTGAATGGGAACCTTGAAACTACTGAAATTCAAGATAGGTTTGTTCCTGAGATGAGAATGCAGCGGCTGTGGAAAGATCGGAAAGTCTCTCTACAAATGGTGTTGATTTTGCCTTTCGTTCTCCAGATTTTTGGAGCTGTGGGCTTAGTCGGCTATTTATCCTTTAAAAATGGGCAAAAAGCCGTTAAAGATTTGGCAGACCAGCTGATTGATAAAGCGAGTCAGCAGGTAGATAGCCATCTAGACAGCTATTTAGCGCTACCCGTTCAGCTGGTTCAAATGAACGTAGATGCGATTGCTCAAGGCGAAGTGGATCTAAATGATCCGATTGCCAGCGGACGCTATTTCTGGCGACAGGCTAAAGCTTTCCCTAGCTTGACCTATATCGGCATTGCGCGACCCGATGGGGCCGAAAGCGGTGCGGGTCGTTGGGTTAAAGGCATTGATCTACAGCTTTACGAAAACCAGCCTCAGAGCAAGGCTTCAGACTACGCAGCGGATTCTCAGGGCAATCGAGCCGCCTTGCTCCAGCAGTATGAGTATCAGCCATTAGAGAGCACTTGGTATCAAGCAGCAACCGTGACTAAAAAGCTGGCTTGGGGAGATATCGAGGTGATCGAAAATCAGGACATCGAATTCACGGCAGCCGGTAAAGCGTTGCAATCTCAAGCAGATGCTTTAGATGGCAGCATCTCCCAATATGTGGCTGCAGGGGCTACGGCTCCGATTTACGACAGTCAGCAAAACCTGCTTGCTGTCATGAACATCGACCTTACTTTGACAGGCATCAGCGACTTTCTCAGGAGCTTTCAGGTTAGCCCCGCAGGTCAGGTGTTTATCATAGAGCGAGATGGCATGTTGATTGGCAGTTCTAGTCCGTATCCGGTGCTGTTCGGCGCAGACGAGACGCTCAAGCGGGTCAGCAGCTTTGACAGCTCCGATCCACTGATTCAAACTGTGAGTCGGGCGATGCGGCAGCAGTTTGGCAATTTTCAAACTATTCAATCTGCTCAAGATTTAGCGGTGCAGCTGAACGGGCAGTGGCAGTTTGTGCAGGTGACTCCTTGGCGCGACGCACATGGGTTGGACTGGCTAGTGGTGGTGACCCTGCCCGAATCAGACTTTATGGGACAGATTAATGCCAACAGGCGCACTACCATTTTGCTCTGCTTCGGGGCGCTGGCAGTCTCCTCGCTCATGGGTCTATTCACCGCTCGCCGGATCGCACAGCCAGTTCTGCGCTTGAGTCAAGCCAGTGAAGCCGTAGCCTCTGGCAATTTAGATCAGACAGTAGAGCAGAGCGGCATCCAGGAACTCAATGTCTTATCCAATGCCTTTAATCATATGGCAGGTCAGCTCCGCAGCTCATTTACAGAACTGGAGCAAAGCAAGCAGGAGCTAGAAGATCGAGTCGAAGACCGCACGGCTGAGCTGAAGAATACATTGGCAGAACTACAGCGCACTCAGACCCAGGTAGTCCAAAGTGAAAAAATGTCGAGTCTGGGGCAGCTCGTGGCCGGAGTGGCGCATGAAATCAACAATCCAGTGAACTTCATTCATGGGAATCTGAGGCATGTTCAAGAGTATAGTCAAAGCATACTTTCCTTTATTCAACTCTATCAGCAGCACAGCCCCAATCCTAGCCCAGAGATTCAGGAAGCTGCCGAAGAGATAGATCTGGAGTTTTTGCAGCAGGATCTTCCTAAAATGCTGGCATCTATGCAATTTGGCACTGAGCGAATTCGCCAGATCGTCCTGTCGCTGCGAAATTTTTCTCGGATGGATGAGTCTGAATTTAAGGCCGTTGATATTCATGAAGGCATTGACAGCACGCTGCTTATTTTGCAGCATCGCCTCAAAGCTCGCCCCACTCGACCTGAGATTGAGATTGTCAAAGACTATGTGACGCTGCCGCTAGTAGAATGCTATGCCGGAATGCTAAATCAGGTATTTATGAATATCTTGGCAAACGCAATCGACGCAATTGACGAAAAGCATGAAGCCGGAACGCATGAAGCCAAAAACTGCCAAAATCAGATCCAAATCTCTACGCTAGCCGTCGAGCCAAATTCTGTCAAAATATCAATTCGCGACAGCGGCACTGGAATTCCTGAGGCTGTCAAAAACCGCATATTTGATCCCTTCTTTACAACCAAGGTTTTAGGGAAAGGTACGGGTATGGGAATGTCTATCAGCTATCAAATTATTACGGAGAAGCACAGTGGCAAAATAGAATGCTTCTCAACTCTAGGGGTGGGAACAGAATTTGTGCTTCAAATTCCGCTGCAGCAGATCTAGGTTGGATGGTCAAGCTCAGCGACACTCAACTAGGCCTGACTAGCGCAGTTGATTCTGAGCGATAAAGTTCAGCAGCGCGTTGTATCGTGGCGAACTCTCTTGATCAACATGCTCTAAGACCCCCCAGCTTCCCCATTTGCTAGGCTCGCCAATATCTGCAAAATTCATAAACAGCGTTCCGCCTGTCTCCTTCCAGTCATTCAGAAGCTGCTGATAGAATTTATACATCTCCGGTCTGCGGTTGAGTTTGATAAAAAACTCAGTCAGCTTCTCGCTATTTGGATTGGCAAGACTCTGCCCACCTTCATAGACGACCAGCTTCAGCTGCTTCTGCTGCGCTACCTGCTGATGATAAATAAACCCCTGTTTCGTATCAGCTAGGCTATCGCTCGTTTTGAGATTGCCTCCCTGCTCAATCTGAGCCAGGGCGCGCTTGACACCGCCATCTGGATCATTCAGCCAAGCTTCAACGGTCGCGCGCTCTTGGTCATCCCCTAGCCCACCGCTGAAGTAGCCCGTCACAGCGTAGGCATCCAGTCCATGCTGATAGCAAGGTTGATTGCCTTCTGCGACCCAGAGTGGGCAGTCCAGCGCACTAGTCTCTAGCCCCTTCCAAGCCGTTTGCGTTGAGATAATCGTGCGAACACGGCTGTGCTGATTGCCAAAGGCTCGCTTCCAAATATCTGACATTTGGGCGGTTCGCATACCGTACCACTGCATATAGGCATCGCCCTTGTCTTCGCCCCAGCGAGCTTTACCTTGCTTCAAGGCATACTGGGCCTGATCAAACATCCAGTTCCAGACTTCGTTGGATAGTTCAACATAGGCGGTGAGCTTTGGATCAAGCTTTGTTTTGACAAGCTGAGCAAAGTTGATCATGTACTCATCAGTTGCCTGATGCGGCATATTGAACCAGGGATTTGCCCGAAGCCGATTAGCTAGCTCAATCATGAGCTCTAGCGGCACGCCTTTCTCGGCATAGCTTTTATCTTCAATCTGCGGGCGATTCTGCCATTTGCTTTGCTGAGAATTATTGGTCGCCATCCAGTCCATAAACCGCAGCGTCCCAAATTGCTTGATCCGCTCTAGAAAGACTGGATTGAAAATTTCGCTCTCGTAGGTTTGCTCAAACTGAGTTGGGATAACCCGAATATTCCGAATATAGTTTCCTGTTTTTGCCGGGTCAGTTGCGCTAACGGTTAGCAAAATTCCAGAATCGCTAGGTGTAACGTCAATCAAATCGCGACCCGGCCTAGAGGCTCCAACATCTTTTTTGGCATCAAACTCATATTCAATCGCGCCTTCGCCGTCGTAGAGCACCACATATTGGCCGCCCGGATAGCGTCCGATCTCGCGGTAGAGCAGCGTCGAAACGCGACTGTACCGAGGCGGATCGGTTGGTGCAGGCAAAGATTTGACCCAGCCATGCGAGTCGAGATCTAGCTTGTCTGCCTCATCTGTACTCCACTCGGCGCTGCAAGCCTCTTCTGGAGCGCATCTGGTAAACCAACTCCTAGAAGATTTGAAGCCGTCAATAAACGGCAGCTGCGTCGACCAGTCGGCGATTCCAGTTAAGTTTGTGCCAAGTCCCAAACCATCTATTCCCGTCTGGGACGGTAGAGTTTTGGCTCGACCGAGAGACGAAATTGGCTGCGAGCAAGCTACGGCTAGCGTAAACATAAATAGAATTAGGAAAATTCCCATCCGAGATGTCCGAAACCTTCGCGCTGTGAACATGCTGTTCTCTCCTGAGAGCTAGGATGGCTAAAGATTCAAATACACCTCGGATTCAAACTTGCCTACGAATTTTCTGACTATCTGGCCGTTAGGCATACACCTTACGATAGTAAGCTTGATACTCTTCTGAGAGCAAGGGCTGCCACCAATCTGAATGGGTGAGATACCACTCCACGGTACGGCGCAAACCGCCCTCCACAGTTTCGGCGGGTGTCCAGCCTAGCTCAGTTTTGATTTTGGTGGCATCAATGGCATAGCGGCGGTCATGTCCGGCTCGATCTTTGACGTAGGTGATCAGGTTTTGTGCCGGACGCACGGGCAGGTCGGGGGCTAGCTCGTTCATGAGTTCGCAAAGCATCTGCACTAGGTCAATATTTTTAACTTCGTTGTTGCCGCCGATATTGTAGGTTTCACCGAGCCGACCGCGATGGATCACCACGTCCAGAGCGCTGCAATGATCGCCCACATATAGCCAGTCGCGGATGTTCTGGCCATCACCGTAGATAGGCAGCGGCTTGCCCATCAAAATATTGATGCAGCTGAGCGGAATCAGCTTTTCCGGAAAGTGGTAGGGGCCGTAGTTGTTGGAGCAGTTAGTGATCAGCGTCGGCATCCCGTAGGTGTGATAGTAGGCGCGCACCAGATGGTCGCTGCCGGCTTTGGAAGCCGAGTAGGGGCTGTTGGGTGCGTAGGGCGTGGTTTCGCTGAAGCCAGGATCGTCAGCTTCTAGGCTGCCGTACACCTCGTCGGTTGAGACATGGTGAAAGCGATACTGGACAGGTTGGCCAGCATTGTTCCAGTGCTGCCGGAAGGCTTCGAGCAGGGTAAACGTGCCGACGACGTTGGTTTGGACGAACGCACCTGGGCCTAGAATTGAGCGGTCAACATGCGACTCGGCAGCAAAGTGCGCCACGGTGTCAATGCTTTCGGCTTGCAGCAGGCTGTCGACCAAAGCTCGATCGCAGATATCGCCTTCGACAAAGCGCAGGTTTGCGCCTTCTAATCCGGCTAGATTGTTGCGGTTGCCCGCATAGGTAAGCGCATCGAGCACCACAACCCGATCGCCGGGGTAGGCTGCACACCAGTGATGCACAAAATTTGCGCCGATAAATCCGGCTCCGCCCGTGATCAAAATCTGGCGAGGCGCTCTGGTTTCTAGATTAGCCATAAAGGTGCGATGGTTGGGGTGAATAAAAATTGGGTGAATGACAGCGCTAGTTCAGCTCGATCTGACAGTCGTCGCCAATCATGAATCGTAGCGCTTTGGGACGGCGCGGTGCTTCCTTCAAATGCGCCCGTTGACCAATGACGCTATCGACAATTCGATGGTGGATATCTTCAATCTTCGCGCCCTTGAGAATCACGCTGTGCTCCAGATCAGTGTTAATTAAGCTCACCTGATCGGCAATGCTGCTGTAGGGGCCAACGAAGCAGTTTTCCAGGTGGCAGTCTTTGCCAATCGTGACGGGGCCGCGAATTGTGCAGTTGATGACCTTCGAGCCTGTGCCGATTTCGACTCGGCCAATGATCTGGCTAAGGTCGTCAACTTCGCCCTGCGAGTTGGTTTGGAGGCAGGTGTCTAGAATGATCCGGTTGGCTTCTAGCAGGTCATCTTTTTTGCCGGTATCCAGCCACCAGCCGCGAATCTGCCGCGCCTCAACAGACTTCTGCTGGTCGATCAGCATTTGAATTGCGTCGGTGATCTCAAGTTCTCCACGAGGCGAAGGCTGAATCGCAGCGATTGCGTCATGGATCACAGGCGAGAAGATGTAGATCCCGACTAGCGCCAGATTAGAAGGTGGGTCTTTAGGCTTTTCAATCAGCTGCAACAGCCGACCCTGCTCATCCACTTTTGCTACCCCAAAGGCGCTGGGGTTTGCGACCGGACAGAGCAGTGTCAGAGCATCTAGATTGGCAGCATGGAACTGCTCCAGGAATAAATCTAGGGGGTTTTGCACCAGGTTATCGCCCAGATACATCACAAACGGCGAGTTGCCCAGAAACGGCTGGGCAATTTTGACTGCATGAGCCAGTCCAGCTGGCGACTCTTGCAAAATGTAGGTGATTTTAGCGCCAAACTGCTCGCCATCCCCTGTTTTGGCCTGCACCTCTTGGCCTGTTTCCGGGCTGATAATGATTCCAATTTCGGTAATGCCTGCTGCCACAATTGACTCGATGCCATACCAGAGAATCGGCTTGTTAGCCACCGGCACGAGCTGTTTTGCGCCCGTATGGGTGAGCGGACGTAGCCTTGTACCCTTACCGCCAGAGAGAATGATTGCTTTCATGATTTTTGGGAATAGAGTTCACGGATCACCTGACGCAGACTTTGTCGCCACTGCGGCGGCGGTGCTTGTAAAATCGTCTGGATTTTTTGATTGGACAGCACCGAATAGGCCGGACGCCGGGTGGGCGTTGGATATTCGGCGGTGGTGATGGGCGTGATCTGCTGCACGGCTAGCGGCCAGTCCAGTGCTCGCGCCTCTTCGATAATTGCCACTGCAAAGTCGTACCAGCTCGCGGCACCGCTGTTGGTAAAGTGATAGAGGCCGCTAAGATTCTCTGGCCGAGTGGGCTGTAAAAACTGCTCTGCCAATGCCGCAATTGCTCGCGCAATCTCAGATGCTGAGGTGGGCGTGCCAATTTGATCTGAGACAACCCGCAGCTCTGGGCGTTCGGCTCCCACCCGCAGCATGGTCTTAGCAAAGTTACCTTTGCCGCCTGCGCCGTAAACCCAGGCTGTCCGCAAAATTGCATATTGCAAGTCTGGATAGGCCGCATGAACCTGCTGCACGGCGGTTTCGCCCGCCAGCTTCGATTCGCCATAAACGCCGAGGGGATGCGTCGGGTCGGTTTCCAGATAGGGACTGCTTTGACTGCCGTCAAACACGTAGTCAGTCGAGATGTGAATCAGCGCTGCCCCCAAAGCCTGGGCGCTTTTGGCCATCTGCTCTGGCGCGACGGCGTTGACGGCATGAGCCAAAGCTGGCTCCGACTCGGCTTTATCTACGGCAGTATAGGCTGCCGCATTCACAATCAGCCTAGGCGTAACTTGCTGAATCAACCGCTGAATCTGCTCAGGGGCGCTCAGATCGAGCTGTGATCGCCCAACGCTCATGACCTCTCCCAGCGGGGCTAGCGTTTTTTGCAGCTCTTGTCCCACTTGGCCGTCTTGGCCAATCAGCAAAATTCGCGTCATGCAAATACCTCAACTTCTTGCAGCGACAAGCCCTGCTGGTCTTTGCCTGAAACAGTCGGTTCCCCGCTCAATGGCCAAGCAATTGCCAAATCGGGGTCATCCCAGCGGATGCAGCGCTCGTGTGCCGGGGCGTAAAAGTCGGTGGCTTTGTAGAGGACTTCGGTGCGGTCTGCCAGCGAGACGAAGCCGTGGGCAAATCCTGCCGGAATCCAGAGCTGCTTTTTATTCTCAGCGCTCAGCTCATAGCCAACCCATTGACCAAACGTGGGAGAGCCGCGCCGGATATCAACCGCCACGTCAAAGATTGCGCCAGCCGTAACGCGCACCAGCTTGCCCTGCGCCTGCTGGATTTGATAGTGCAGGCCGCGCAGCACGTTGGCGGCTGAGCAAGAGTGATTGTCCTGTACAAACTGCACGGCGGCGGCTTTGTCTTGAAACACTTTTTGGTTAAAGCTTTCAAAAAAGAAACCCCGCTCATCGCCAAATACACGCGGCTCAATCACCATCACATCAGGAATTTCAGTCGGAATAATGTTCATCGCAACCTCTCTAGCAAATTTACAGGCGAAATCACAATCAGAATTTCAGTCGGAATTTTGGTCGGCTACGACTTCGATACAGCATCTCGTTCAGTCCGCACCCATTTTGTCTGAGGCCGCACGGCATAGGCCAGGTAGAGCGGAATCTTCCAGAGCAGATAGAAGGGCACGGCTAGCAATGTGAGCGCTGGCAGATCGGCACGTCCGAATTTTAGCCATGCCGATAGAATCGCCGTCAAGATCATTGCGCCTTCAACCGAGAGCAGTGCCATCGGTAGCCAGAGATTTGTGAGTAGCCCTACCGCAACTGCCAGCAGTAGTACCGCGCCCCAGAGTATCACCAGCAGCGACAGCGGCGGCACCGACAGATCTAAAGCAATCACCAGCAGGTCGAGCCGCTTCTGCCGCAGCGCCTCTTGGAACAAACGCGGCACCTCACGCAGCATCGTTTGCAGATGCCCATGCTCCCAGCGGGTGCGTTGACTTTTGGCGGCCTGCGCCTGCTGTGGCAGTAACCCAATGACTCTGCTGTCGGGGCAAAACAGCGTTGGGTAGCCAGCAATCGCCAGATCCATCGAGAGCTGCATATCTTCGACAATATTACCACTGGCCATCGAGACACTGCGAATGACGCTCCAGGGAAAGGCCATGCCCGTGCCGGTCAAAATGCCTGGAAAGCCGAGTCGGTCTAAACCCTGAGGCCGTACCCAGTTTTTGACCAAGAAAGCCAGCGCTGAAACTGCATCTTTAGGCTGCGGCTGTGCGGGACGCTCCATTAAATAAGTCGCCTGTACTGGACGACCTGTAGCTGCTGCTGTAGCTGCAATCTGCTCCAGCGTTCCGGGCTGCACTAGACAGTCGGCATCCACCACCACCACCACATCGGGCGGGTTGGCCTCTGCCAAAAACTGGAGGCCATAGTCGAGCGCATAGCCTTTGCCGCGCCGCTCGCTGTCATGCCGTTCAATCACGGTCGCGCCCGTAGCCCGCGCTGCTATAGCCGTTTCGTCGGTGCAGTTATCGGCAATTACGACGAGCCGATCATCGGACTTGAGTTCTGTCAAAATCTGGTTGAGCACGGGCTGAATGCCCAACACCTCGTTATGGGCTGGAACCAGTACTGCTAGACGGGGACGCACAGCGACAGCTTGCCTGCGGGCTGGCCAGAGAGCAGCCAGACATTCAGCGAGCAGCACCGTGGTCGGGATCAATAGCAGCCCCGCCGCTGCCCAAAGCGCAGCCTCAGTAAAAAGAACGGCAAATGAAGCAAGAGAAGCAGAGAAAATGGCAAACAAAGTCATGTACCCTGGCTTGTTTTTGCAAAGCTTCGCCCAATCTATCACTGTTACTATTTGGCCTGAATATAGCTAAGTCACCGAAATGTGAAATGTCTATGATGAAATGCGGTAAAGAAATACAAAAAAAACGGCAGGGGCTGCCGATTTAGGAGTATGAACGTCATTTATTCTACTGTAGGCTCTACTGTAGGTTTGAGCGGCAACGACCGGTGGAGTAGGATAAAAACCCTAAACCTAGTTTTAGTTTTTCTACCAAGACAACGAATCAAGCCTACAGCTAGCGGGGCAAAGGCTGCCCAAACGGAATGATCTGAATTGCGCCCGGTGCCGCTGGACTAAGAACAGGCTGGGCTTCAGGCTGCGTTTCAGGCTGGGTTTCAGCAGATTGAGCTGCCTGAGCCGCCCGACGCTGCCGCGCAGTTAATCTAGGCTGAGGAGCTGGGTTGGTTGGAACTTCCGCTTCAGCAGATTCAGTGACTTTGGGCAACTCAGCCGAGCTGGGTGAAGCTGAACTGGCTGCACTATCAGGATTGGCATCATCAGGATTGGCATCATCAGGATTGGCATCATCAGGATTAGCATCTTCTGCCGCATTAGCAATCACCGTGCTGAGATCCGGCACGCTAACTCCGTCGGCTGTAGGCAGAGGAAAAGACCGTGCGCCAGAAGCCATCGCTGACAGGGCGGCTGGCGAATTCGCTCTCAGTCTGGCTGCCTGCTGAGCGCTCGTAGACGACAGCCCTACCGCAGAGCTTGCAATCTCCAGTTCAGCCGAAGTTGCCGGGAGGGGCGTTGAGAAGTCTACCTGAATAGGAGCTGACGCAGCCGTCACCGGAATCGCGCTCGGTAAAGCGGGCGCAGCGGCAATCAGATCCGCAGGCACAGGCTGAGCCACGGTAGCGGCAGGCGCTTCAACCGGAATTTCGACTGCACCCGGCTCCAGCGGTGGCAGACTGTCCGCAGCAGGGCTGGGTGCTTGAGCTAGCGGGATGGCCGGAACCGGACTGGGGAGGATGGGAGCCTTAGAGTCAGGTGCAGCAGCAGCACCCGCCAGCAGAGGCCGCAGCGTCCAGCGCTGGATTGCAGTCCCGTCTCCCGGAATCTGCTTCAGCTCAACCTGCCCTGGAGCCAGCACGGTATTTGGTGACAGCTCTAGGACGATGCGCGTCATGCCAGGCTGAAACTGCGCTATGCGGATCTGCCGCACCGCACCGCCGTAAGACTGCTCTGTGGCCGTGCCAACTTCAGTGTTGGGCAGATCCAGCACGATACGAGCGGGTTCGGCCATCAGGTAATACTGTGGCGTCACGCCTTTGGGCACTGAGATTACCAGCTGCTCGTGGCCTGCATCAAACTGCCAGTTCTCCAGCGCCAGCGCCGACTCACACAGAGCCGCTACGCCCAAGCCAGCGATTGCTCCGACCATGCCCAGCCGCAGCCCAATTGCCATCAGTCCTGCTAGATTACTTCGCATTCTTGCCCTCCCGCTGTAGGTTCTGCTGCCGCAATTGCACCAGAAGTTATAGCACCTCCCTGGCAAATTGCCGCAAATTATCATGAGTAAATTTGGCAATATGCAAATTTGTCAGGTTTGTATAGTGCGATCCTGCCGAGCCTGCGCTGCCGCTTTGACCTGCACCATCCGCTCTCCCACGGTAACGTTGAGCTGATCGCCAATCAGCAGCACCAGCGAGCTGAGATAGAGCCAAAGCATCAGCACAATCACCGCTCCGACCGTGCCGTAAACCTGGTTGTAGTTGCCAAAATGCCGGACATAGAGCCGAAACAGTAGCGATAAACTGGCCCAGAGAATGGCGGCAATTACCGCTCCGGGCATAATCGGTTGCCCCGGATTCCAGCGGCTAGGCCCATAGCGATAGATAAAGCCAAAGGTGATCGACATGATAAACAGTACCAGCGGAAAGGTGAGCAGCCGCCAGAGCCGCAGCAGATCCAGCTCAAAGTCGCCGCTATGCCCTGCCAGATTCCGCACCACAATGTCACTGACAAACATCAGGCTGAGCGCCGAGAGCAGCAGCAAAATTGCGCCAATGGTTAAACCTACCGCCACCACTCGCGCCTGCCAAAATGGCCGCATCTGAGCGCGTGGAATCCGGTGAATTTGATCGAGCGCCGCCATGGCCGCTGTCAGCGCCGCCGAAGCCGTCCAGAGCGCCAGTCCAAAGCTCAGCGAAAACAGCCCCCGGTCGCTGCTGGCGCTGACGGCGTTCGCAAAGCTCTGGATCAGCCAAAGCGCATCCGTTGGCGTGACTTCGCTGAGTTGGCCTGTCAAAGCCTCAAAGGTGACTTTCAGCGGACGAAATAGGCCAATGGCAGTCAAAACCGCCAGAATCGCTGGAAATAGCGACAGCATGGCGTTATAGGCCATCTCAGAGGCCAGACCGGGCAGACGCTGTTCGCCCGCGGCCTGCACAGTCTGCCAGATGGTTTTAAGATTCAGATGACCGAAAAACTGCACGAAGCGAACTGCATCTGAGTGATATTGCGATACTGCTCGGGTCGCCTGTGACTCAAGCGACTTGGCGACAGGCGCGGAGCGGCGTCTTTTAATCGCCCGATCCATTCTCCGCATCGATTTTGCCCTCATTCTGGCTCCCTGATTTTAATCTCCTGGGGTGGGCGATACTGTGCTCAACGCAGGCAGCGTGACTTGAAACTGCGTCCAGCCCGCCTGACTCGTCACCTGGATCTCGCCCTGCAATCGCTCAACCAGCTTTTGCACTAGCGCCAGACCCAGACCAGTCCCCCCCTGTTTCCACGGGTCGGCGTTTGGACATCGATAAAATTTATCAAAGATTTTGGAAATTTCAACCTCTGGGATCACAGCTTGGTTGCGAATTGTAAACGAAATACGGGCAGACGTATCAGATTCTAATCGCACCGTCAGGTTAATTTCTCCACCGGGAGCCGTATATTTGCAGGCGTTGTTGAGCAGCTCAGCCAGAATCCGCCGCAGCGAAGCCACCTCTGAGGCCACAGCAGGCAGATTTGGAGCAACCTGCATTTGAAACTGATGCTGCCGTGCCGCAAACCGGGGCCCAAACGGCTCTAGCAGTTTGGGCAACCAGTCTTGCAGATCGATCTCCTCTAGCTCAATCGGGCGCGGAGCCGCCTGTAGCTGCTGAAGATCGAGCAGGTCGTTGATCAGTTCGGCCTCGCGGACTGCCTCTTGCTCCAAAATGCCAATATATTTGGCGCGCCGATCGTCGGTGGAGGAATTCCGCAGCATTTGGATCGCCATTTTGATATTGGTGATTGGAGTTCGCAGTTCATGCGACACCGTGCTGAGGAATTCGTCTTTGAGCCGGTTCAGTTCGGCTAGCTCGCGCACCTGCACCTGAGCCGCCTGATAGAGCCGCGCTTGCCGGATCGCAATCGCGCATTGGCTAGCTACCTGCTGCACCAGCCGGATCTCGGAGTCGCTAAACATATGGTCAGGCTGGTGAATTAGCCAGAGGTCGCCCAGCACCGACTGCGCGCCAGGTGGAGCCGCCTCAGATGCCTGAGAATCCACAAAAATCGGGCAGGCCAGCATCGCTACTCGTCCGCGTTCCGGGTTGGGCAAGAGCGAACAAAACTGAAAGCTCAGAGCCTGCTTCAGCTGCCGATAAATTTCTGAGAAGTTCTCCATCTGCGCCACCCGGCCTCGCAAGGTCGGGATCGATGCGGTGTAGTCATACTGGACGGTGGAGGTGCCCTGATTCAGGTCGTAGAGGGCAGCATTACAGCCTGCGAGCTGCAAAATTACCGTCAGCTCTTGCAGGGCGGCTTCCAAGATCACGCTCTCATCCAGCGAGTCCCGCACCCGTTCCGTAATTCGCTTCAGCGTGGACTCATACTTCAGCGAATTGAGCAATTCTTCGGTGCGTTGCTGCACCTGCTGCTCTAGATCGGCATTGAGCCGCTGCGACTGCTGATACAGCTCCGAATGCTGAAGCGCAATTGCTACTTCGGTAGAAAGCTGCTGGAGCAGCTCAATCTCTGCTAGCTGCCAGTTGCGTGAGCCAGAGCGTTGATGCGCCGAGATCAAGCCTAGCGTCTGATCGGCTTGCCGCACAGGAGCCGTCAGCAATGCTGTCGCCTGCTGATGTTCAACGAATGGCGCTAGTTCTGGCGCTAGTTCTGGGGCTAGATGGTCAACCTGATTCAGCACAATCGAGCCAACCGACTGACAAAACCGGATCAGCGCTGCTCCTGCCGTTTTTTCGAGCGCTGTATGCAGCAGTTCTTCGCCGCCTTCAGCCGCTTCTGCCACAATCGTCGCCTTGTCATCCGCCTGGAACTGATAGATTACGACTCGATCCACCTGTAACAGCTGCTTAACGGCAGCTACAGTCTGTTCCGCAATCTGATTCGGATCGAGAGACTGTCGCAGACGCTGAATCACCAGCATTAGGCTGCGCTCACGCTGGCACTGAGCCTGCAAGATTTGCTGCTGCTGCTGCTGCTCTGCCCAAGCGACTTGGAGCTGGACGAGTAAGTCGCTGAGGCTAGACTGCTCAAGATAGCTTGCACCATCTAAACTTGATCCTACAAGCTGGGTCAGCGACCTGAAGACAGCCTCTAGCTCTGTCTGGGCTGACTCTACCGAGAAATCTGTCAGGGAGTCCAGGGGAGAATCTAAAATGCCGTCACTCACGGTTATCCTAGCTTCCTCCGCTTAGTTGGCGCATATTTAGTGGGCTGTGGTTCGCGTATGGCTCGCTGTTGGCCTGCCAATATTTAGGCTTCCCACTCGCGCTAGCAGGTCTAACTGGCTGCGCTGTCAATTAAGTGCCACTGGCGATTTTCGGAGACTGCCTGATTCACTAAGTTAAACATTTCGCGACAGTGATTGTCACTCTGAAGCGGCAGCTCCTCGTTCTTGACCACAATGTTCATCTGCACTTCCGGCTCCTGGACGGCAAACCGATCAATTAGCACTTCAACCGTGACCAGCTTGCCAAACTTGACATGCCCCGGCAGCTCGCGGGCAACCAGATAATCTTCGGCCATATAAATTACATCCATGCGACAGGAGTGCAGGATGTCGGTTAATAGATGTCGCAGCCGTTCAAATGACACAGCAACGGTGACTAAACTGGTGTAGCGAGCCATAGGCATCTCCAGATCTCTAGCGGTTCTCTAGCTGTGTGACGCGCTCTGAGGCGCTGAGTCTTACTCAACTTTTATCTAGCTTTTTATCGACTTTTTTAACTTCAGCCCTAGCTCTTACCCAACCGGAATTTCAATCTGCTGTCAAGCCCCTTTGGAAGCGGAATGTGTCATTTGGCTAAGACCCTGCTAAAGTTCAATCGCACTCTGAATCGTGATTTCTGATCATGGCTTCATCTTAGCGGCTGTCTCGGCTCAGATAGACAGGGTTCTTCAAAATGATATCAAATCTGCTCCATGCTCTGCTCTGCTAAAAATGCTCTATTAGAAGCACATCATGTCAGGAAAGTTTATTGTGTTTGAGGGGGTTGAGGGTTCGGGTAAAACGACGCAGATTCAGCAGATCCAGAGCTGGCTTCAGCGCTGCCGCCTGCTTGATCCAGCAACTCGGATCGTCACCACTCGCGAACCGGGGGGGACGGCACTGGGACAGCAGCTGCGCCAAATCCTGCTGCAATCTACAGATGACCTAATTCAAGACCGGACGGAGCTATTGCTCTATGCTGCGGATCGGGCACAGCATGTCGAGGCTTATCTAAAGCCGTTGCTGGCAGCAGGCGCGATCGTTTTGTGCGACCGCTACACTGATTCTACAGTGGCTTACCAGGGCTATGGTCGCCAACTTGACCAAATCTTGATTGAACAGCTAAATCAGATTGCTACTGGGGGATTAGTCAGCGATCTGACGTTCTGGCTCGATGTTGAGGTCGAGCTAGGCTTGGAACGTGCCCAAGGCCGAGCAGCTCACGACCGGATTGAGCGTGCCGATTTGAGCTTTCATCGCCGAGTGCAGCAGGGCTTTACGCAGCTTGCTGCTGCCCATCCTCAGCGCATCGTCCGGATCGATGCCAGCCTATCTCCAGAGGCGGTCAGCCAGCAAATTCAGCAGGTCTTGCAGGCGCGGTTGCAGGACTGGTACGGCATAGAATTTGCTTAGTTGCGGCGTTTAGTTGCTAGATTGCTATGTCTCTTACGTTTCCTTCGCCCTTTGCGCCCCTCATCGGTCAAGATCAGGCTGTTGAGCTTCTCAGCCGCGCCGTCGGGCTAGACAGAATTGCCCCAGCCTATTTGTTTGCGGGGGCTGACGGTACAGGGCGTAGACTGGCGGCTCGCTGCTTTGCTGAGCTGCTGCTCGCCCACAAGCTCAATGCAGGTTTGAGACAGCGTATTCAGCAGGGCAACCATCCAGATCTGCTCTGGGTGGAGCCCACCTATAGCCACAGCGGCAGGTTGGTGAATGCGGCAGAGGCGGCGGAGCTGGGGATCAAACGCCGCGCTCAACCTGAAATCCGGCTGGCTCAGATCCGCGAGATTTCCCGGTTCTTGAGCCGTCCGCCGCTAGAAGCTCTGCGGTCGCTGGTGGTGATTGAGCAGGCCGAGAGCATGGCCGAAGCTGCCGCCAACGGACTGCTGAAAACGCTGGAAGAACCGGGTCGCGCCACGCTAATTTTGCTGGCTCCCAGCCCGGAATCGCTTTTGCCGACGCTGGTTTCGCGCTGCCAGCGGATTCCGTTTCGGCGGCTTGACCCAGCGGCGTTGGCGCAGGTGTTGGTGCAGGCTGGACAGGCTGAGATTTTACAGCATCCGGAAATTTTGGCGCTAGCGCAGGGCAGTCCCGGTGCGGCAATTAGCCAGTGGCAGTTTTCGCAGTCTGTTCCGCCTGAACTGTTGCAGCAGCTCGCAGCCCTGCCTAGCTCAGCTCGCGGCTTACTGGAGCTAGCCCGCCAAGTTGATCAAAGCCTCGAACCCGAAGCTCAGCTCTGGCTGTTGGACTATCTTCAGCAGATCTACTGGCAGCAGGGAAAATCAAATCGCCTGCTACCCATTGAGGCGGCTCGTCGCTATCTGAAGCAATATGTTCAGTCGCGTCTGGTCTGGGAGGTGACGCTGCTAGAGCTAGGAGCCGCTGTTTCAATGTGAGGGTACGCTGGAGTTGGGCGCTAGAGTCCGGTGATCAGTCTCAGCTGATCGAAAAGCACAGGCTTGACCAGATCAACGGCGAAGACGAGTGAAGATAACTGGGTTAAGCTGAAGCAATCTGGAGCGTTTAGGACAAACTGATGCTGCAAACCAAACCCCGCTTTCAGAATTTTGAGGACTATCTGGCTTACGACGACGGCACCGATAATCTCTATGAGCTATACAACGGAGAGTTGATTGCAGTGCCGCCAGAGTCAGGATTCAATGTTGGCATCGCTAACTTTCTGTTCGCAGTGTTTTTGCCGATCGTGGGGTATCTACGATTGAGAGGACATGGGCTAGAGCTAGAAGTACGCGGCGAACCCCGCAACCGCTTTCCAGATCTCACTATCATCCGCGAGGAGCATATCCAGCAAATCATCCGGCGCAACACGATTCGGATGTCAATGGCTCCGCCGCTGCTTGTGGTAGAAGTCGTCAGTCCGGGCGAGTTGCAGCAGAACCGCGACTATGTGGCTAAGCGCAGCCAATACCAAGATCTGGGCATTCCCGAATATTGGCTGATTGATCCGCAGCAGCAAACAGTAACCATCCTGACGCTGCAAGCTGCCGTTTATATTGAATCAATCTTTCGAGATTCAGAACCCATCGTCTCTACCCAGTTCCCTGACTTGAACCTGAGCGCTGAGCAGATTTTGCGCGCTGGAGCGTAGCTGCTGCTATGGAGATGCCCGCTTGAAGGTGAGTTTGATTGCGCCTTTGTCAGCCAGCTTGCCGCCGCTGCCAAAAATGCTGACCTGCCCTTCGGCGTTGATCTCCACCGATAGCTCCACTTCATCAAGCTGCAACTCGCTCACCTGCCCAGCTTGCTCAAACACTTCGCCCACGACCTGCAATAAGCCCTGCATCTGTGTTTTAAGGGCGGCAGCATCGAGCGGTACGCGCTGACGCACAATGGTTTTGACGGTTTCGGTGGGGCGCGGTGACCCAAAACTGCCGCCAATATCATTGCTGTTGCGTTCTCCTCGCTGGATCTGAACCGTTTCTGTGGTTTCGACTTCGGTGATTAACCAGAGCTGAGCGGCGGGATCGGTCATGCTGCTTGGATCTCCTTAAAAAAATCGAGCGCTTCGCGCAAAGACGGAAGGGAAAAGAAAAAAGTACAGAGGGCAAAAGGGCAAAAGAGCAAAGGGCTACAAAGTCCTCGACGCAGAACAAACAACCCGAAAACCGTAGAGGCCGACGTCGCGAGCCCCCGCATCATTGACGTCGCGAGTGGCAGAGCGACAATACCGAGGATAGTCGTTCCAGGAACCGCCCCGCAGGACGCGAGAACCTCTGCCAGACTGGGTTTCATCGATCCAAGCACTGCCGTCTTTTGGTGCGCCTTTATAGTTTTCATGCCAGTGATCCAAACACCATTCCCAGAGGTTGCCATGCATGTCGTATAGCCCAAAAGCATTTGGCGGAAAACTACCAACCTCGGTTGTTTGCTCTCGATACTCCCCCTTGGGAGCCGAGCCGTAAGTAGAGTTACCGTCGTAGTTTGCAAGATCTGTCGTGATCGTTTCACCGAAATGAAACGGCGTTGTGGTTCCAGCTCGACAGGCATATTCCCATTCTGCTTCGCTGGGCAGCCGATACTCAAGCTGAGTTTTGCGAGATAACCTTGCACAAAATTCCACCGCATCATGCCAGGAAACTTGTTCAACCGGACGGTTCTTGCCTTTAAACCAAGATGGATCATCCTCAAGATCTTGCTTAATTTTCGGCAGAGCCGCTACTGCTTTCCACTGCGCCTGCGTCACCAGATATTTGCCCATCCAGAAATCAGGAACGGTCACAAGATGCTGTGGGCTTTCGCTATCTCTACGCTCTAGTTCTTCCTCTGGTGATCCCATCTGAAAACTTCCGCCCGGAATCCACAGCATTTCCAGCTTGATTTGGTTGCCCAGATCCACTTCTCGAACCTGTGCTTCACCAGTCGGAGTTGCGTTGCGCTGTCCAGTCGGCTGAGGAACTGGAGCAACCGGGACAGGCGCTACGGGCACCGCCGAAACTCGCGCCAGCCGTTCAATGCCTTCAATTGCGTCAGAGTCAGCGCTAGAAACCGCCAGCACGCGAATCCAGAGCTGCTTTGCCAGCTTTACATCTTGCTGCACCTCCGCCCGCAGCGCATCATTTTTTAGCGTCACAATATCCGACAAATTCGCCTTGCGCGGCAGCAAAATCAAATGATATTTGGTTGGCGGTTCTACCACTCCGTAGGGCGTTTGCGGCTTGCGCTTATACTGCTGCACCAGCGGCGGCACCGTGCGACGCAACCGCTCATACAGCCGTTCGACCGTGGCGCAGTTGCCTTCGCCCTCTAGCCGCAGCCCTTGCAGCAGCGCATAAGTAAAGGCTCCCTGCTGGAGTTCCGCAATCTCATACGAAGACTCCCAGGGGCTGCAAGCAAACAGCGTAATCACCCCCGGCTGCTTCTCCTGCCCAAACCCAGCGTCGTTTCCCCGTCTGCCGCCGCCACTTCGGCAAGCATCAATCAGCAGCACCACATTATCTGCCCCGCTGCGCCGCAAGCGTTCCGTCACATAGTGCAGCGCAATCCCCGAATTTTCCACATCACCCGGGTCAGCGCCGCTCGGCAGCAGATAATCGCGCTCGTCATGCCGCTCGCCGTGCCCCGCAAAGAAAAACCAGAGATTGTCTCCCGGCCCAAGAAAGGGCAGGTCAAATCGCACCCGCAGAAAGCGGCGCAGATTGTCCAGATCAGGCGTCGCATCTAAGTTAGCCCCAAAATCTGCGGGAATTGGGGCGGCATCCTTCGCAAAATGATAGACCTGCTGCGCCTTCAGCTCCTGCTGAAAAAAATCGCGCATTGCCTCGCTGTCCCGCTGAGCATAGTCTAGCTGTGGCAGGAAGCGGTAATTATTAATGCCAATTGTGATTGCCCAGTTGCGTCCCATTTACTCCAGCCTGTTGCCCTCAGCCATCAGTATCGCCGACTCAGCGCCAATCTACCGCTGCCGCTTAGGCCGCCGATACTGGTGCCGCTCTGAGCGACCGCGCTCATATTCCACTAGCCTGCCGTAATACTCATGCCGATCGAGATCCAGCGACAGAAACACATGCTGACGCGGATTGCCAAAGCCTTTGCGCGTAAAAAACTTGATCGCAGCTTCATTGGACGGGTCAGTGTCCATCATCAAAGAACTCGCGCCTTCTTCGATCATCCGCTCCACAATTTTGTCTACTAGCTTGTCGGCAATGCCCCGCCGCTGAAAGTCAGGACTCACGCCCAGCCAGATAATATAGCCATAGGTCCAGGTCGGCTTGTCGATCATTGTCCCCAGAACAAAGCCCGCCACCTGTTTGTCTGCTTCGGCCACCAGGCAATATTCCGGGTCAGTGTTGTAAAGCCCAATCACCTCCCACTCTTCCCAAGTGCGGTAAAGCGAGGGATATTGTTCGCTGGTAAACAGCCGCTCGCCCAGATGATAGACCGGCGAAAGATCATCGATGCCCATTTCGCGGATCTCAAAATCTGGCTGAGGCAGCGCGATCTCCTCAGAGGGCACAGCCTCAAGCTTGATAGCGGGTAGCTGGATATTTGCGTCAGTCTTAGCGTCAGTCTTAGCGTCAGTCATAGGTGTTTGCATCACTCCCAGAGTCTACGTCTGGGCGCGCCATTGAGTCGGTCGTGGGTGTCACGCAGCAGATCCGGGATCGCCAGATTTTCGGGACAGCGCGGCAGGCAGTCGCCGCAGTCGGTGCAGCGATTCGCTTTGCGACCGGGAAACCAATGTCCAGCATTCTCAAACATCCGGTAGCGATACTGGCCAAAGCTAGTCATATCATATGCCACCGCCAGATTCCGCAGCCGCAGCACCTCCGGGATATTGATCTGTTCAGGGCAGGGTAGACAGGCAAAACACTGGCTGCATCGGTGAGCGAGCTGATTGAGCGGGGTTTGGAGCTGTTGGAGTGCAGCTAGCTCGGCAGCATTCAGCGGCTCCGTCCGCTCGGCCAACTGCATCGGCAGATCCAGCTCAGCCGGATTCGCGGCTCCAACGCTGAGCGTGGTGATCTGCGGGTTGCTGAGCAAAAAACGGTAAGTGAGTTCCAGCGGCGAGAACGGCTGACAGAGTTCGCTGAGCTGAGCGGGCGGCTCATACAGCATACCGCCCTTGTCGGCTGGCGAAATGATAAATACGCCCATATCTCGCGCTGCTGCCGCTTCAATCGCCGCCTGATTACGCTGATTGAAGTAGTAGTAGTGCAGATTCACAAACTCAAACAGTCCGCTGTCAATCGTTCGCAAAATCAGCTCTAGGGGTGCGTGAGTCGAAAAGCCGACATGCCGCACTTTGCCTGCCGCCACCGCCTGCTGCACCGCTTGCATACAGCCGTTTGGATCTTCCACCCAAGCTAGCTGCTCTGCGGTATTCAGGCCGTGGATCGCCAGACAGTCGATATATTCTGTGTCTAGCCGCTCCAGCGACCGCTGAATAGACTGTGCCATTGGCTCAGCCTCCGGCATTGGCGGCAGCTTGGTTGTGATATAGAGCGACTGGCGCGTTAGATTTTGGGGCAAATCATGCAGCGCTGCGCCCAGATATTTCTCGCTGTTGCCGTAGCCTAACGCCGTTTCCAGATGATTTATGCCCAGCTCTACTGCTCGCCGCACTGTCGCGATGGCCGTCTGCTCCGAGGCCAAATAGCGCATCGTGCCCAGCGACAGCACAGACAAATTCAGGTTGGTTTTACCGAAGCGGCGGTACTGCATTCGAGCAGCTAGCTCTCGTCACGTTTGCTGAAGCGTCCGCCCTGCTTGAAGTCGTCCGGATTGAGCTTGGCCAAGAAGTCGCGGAAGGCTTGGCGTTCAGCTTCGTCGGCATCACGGTCTACAGGCATGGAGGCGTCCGCCACCACTTCTTCCATCACCCAGATCGGGCTTTTGGTGCGGAGGGCGATGGCAATTGCATCACTGGGGCGGGAGTCGATCTCTTTTTTCACCTCGCCCTGCCGCATCATCATGATCGCGTAGAAGGTATTGTCTTGCAGCGAATGGATCACGATCCGCTCTAGCACCATGTCCCACTCTTCCATCATGTTCACCATCAGGTCGTGGGTGAGTGGACGCGGCGGGGTCTGATTTTCCAGGGCGCTGATGATTGCTCTCGCCTGATCCTGCCCGATATAGATCGGAAGCTGCCGCCGCTCGGAGGCATCTCTCAGCAGCACAATGGGGTTGCGGGACTGGGCGTCCAAGGCAATTCCAGCGACTCGCATTTCAATCATGGTTCAGCCCTAGAAACGGTGAGAAGAGTAGTGAGGTCGACAGCTTGCTGCATTTTGGATATACCGCCTAGTGAAGCAATCTAGTCCAGTTTAATGCACCATAATGCACCGATATAGCGTAGCACTCGTGTCCTTAAAGTTAGGCAGTACCCAGATTCTAGCCAACCTAGCAAGCCAACTGAACGTAATCTATATTTTCACCATCAATTTGCCAAACAGGTCTGGAAAAAAGGTAAAGGTTTTTAACTCGCGGTTAAAGATCTGTCTTAAATCGCAAACCTTGTGCAAACCTTGTTTGGTTTGTTCGCTACTGCTCAACCCCAACGTAAAACCCAACGTAAAACCCAACGTAAAACCCAGTGTGAAACTCCCGCTCAGCGACTCCAACTCACATAGGGCAGTTTTGCCGCTGTCTGCTGAATGGCTGCACCCTGCGCCACGAGCTGACCGCAGGCATCCCAAGTGCCGCCCAGAAACATATTCCGCGCCCCTTCGCCCATGCTAACTGGAATACAAGAGTCGCCAAACCGCACTTGCATAGCCTCTAGATCGAGCGTGATTGCCGCAGCCGGATGCGCCGCAATCCAGTCTTGCAGGGTTTGGAGAGCGTCTGAGGCAGCAGTGACGCAGGGAATCCCCATGGCCAAGCAGTTACCCAAGAAAATTTCGGCAAAGCTCTCGCCCACCAGCGCCTTGATGCCCCACTTGGCGATGGCTTGGGGGGCATGTTCGCGGCTCGACCCGCAGCCAAAGTTGCGGTTGACCACCAGAATTTCGGCTCCCTGATACTGCGGCTGGTCAAAAGCGTGCTGACCGCTGAGCTGGCTGCGGTCGTCGGCAAAGACCTGCGCCCCCAGCCCATCAAACGTGACGCAGCGCAAAAATCGCGCCGGAATGATGCGGTCGGTGTCGATGTCGTTGCCAATTAACGGCACAGCGCGACCAGATACAGATTGAACAATCGATTGAACTTGGCTCATGGAAATCCTCCTGGTAAAAAACTAGACTAACTCGCCCGCCTCAAGTGAGCGAAACTGGCCGGTTTCGAGCGCAATCATCGCCTGCTTGAGCCGCTTGATGCTTCTGGGAAGCAGCAGCTGCGCGGCTGTTTCTAGATTCACAAAGCGATGGGTCAGGAGCTCGTTGTCGGACGGCAGGGTGATTTTGGCAATCTGGTCAGCAGAGAGCACCCCGCCCCAGTAGACAAACTGAAGGCTTTCGCGACGGTCGCTGGGCGGCATATAGTCGAGGCAAAGCAGCGTTTCGATCGGCAAGCTCAGCCCCAGCTCTTCCTGTACCTCGCGCCGACAGGCCGCCAGCGGCGACTCTTGGGCTTCAACCATGCCGCCGGGAAGCAGCCAGTCTGGGCGATAGCTGGGCTGCACCAGCAGCACGTCCCCCTCAGCGTTGCGGATCAAGGCTGCTGCCGCCATTAGCTTACGGCGAGACTCCCGATGATGCTCGGCTTTCATGTTGCAAAACAGCACCCCATGCTCTTTGGCATCATCCAACGCGATGTGGCTGTGTGGCAGGTCGGGGGCAAACCAGCGCTGCGGCATCTGACGCTTGGTGCTGTCGTGGTAGGGTGTCTCCAGCATCGCCATCGCGTAAGTTTTGATATCTAGCCCGCCGTGCGAGAAGGGGCTTTCGCCCACGAACCGGATCAAGTACCAATAGACAAACATGAAGTCGAAGGTGGCTGGATAGGCGACGAACACGGGTTTTCCGGGCAGGGCTTTTAGCCAGCTAACATAGCGGCGCATCGCCTGCTCAGGCGGTTCGAGATCGGTGTGGCAAGCTGCCCAAGCTGCGGGCTGGGTCTGCCACCAGCGCATTGTGTCAGGGTGGGTGCTGGCTTCGGGCAGGGTTTCGAGATTGGCCGAAAACGTGGCGACGAGGGTTTTATCGCTCAAGTAGGCGGCTGAACCAAAGCTGAGCATGGAGTAGAGTCCGGGAATCGGGCCATCGGCCTCGATGTCGGTGCTGACGAAGATTTCGGGTGAGGGCATAGGACGTTAAGTGTCAGGTCAGGAGTCAGCCTACTACAGCTACTACAGCATTTCCCGCACGTCGGTCACTTTGCCCGTCACGGCAGCAGCAGCCACCATTGCCGGACTCATCAGCAGCGTCCGCCCCGACGAAGAACCCTGCCGCCCTTTGAAGTTGCGGTTAGAGGAGGAAGCGCTAATTTGACGGCCTTGCAGCTTGTCCGGGTTCATCGCCAGACACATTGAGCAGCCCGCCTCGCGCCATTCAAAGCCTGCCGCCTCAAAGATTTTGTCGAGTCCTTCCGCTTCAGCCTGCTGCTTTACCCGCTCAGAACCTGGCACCACAAAGGCTTTGATCCCGGCCACCACATGCCGTCCCTTCGCCACTTTCGCCGCCTCACGCAGATCGCTGATCCGCCCGTTGGTGCAGCTGCCAATGAAGCAAACGTCGATTTGGGTGCCCTGAATCGGCTGACCGGGAGCCAGATCCATATATTTGTAGGCTTCGCCAGCTAGCTCGCGGTCTTCGGCAGTGAGGCTGTCGGGAGTGGGCACGGTTTCGGTGACGGCAATACCCTGTCCCGGCGTGATGCCCCAAGTCACGGTCGGGGCAATTTCGGCAGCGTTGAACACCACCAGACCGTCATATTCAGCATCCGCGTCGCTCCGCAGGCTTGTCCACCAAGCCACCGCCTGCTCCCATTCATCAGCTTGCGGGGCGAAGTCGCGGCCTTGGAGATAATCAAACGTCACCTGATCCGGGTTGATGTAGCCGCAGCGCGCGCCGCCTTCGATCGCCATATTGCAGACGGTCATCCGCTCTTCCATGCTCATCTGCTCAAAGGTGCTGCCCGCGAATTCGTAGGCATAGCCCACGCCGCCCGTCACGCCCAGCTTACGGATGATATGCAGCACCACGTCTTTGGCATAGACTCCCGGCATGAGGCTGCCGTTGACCTCGACGCGGCGCACTTTGAGTTTGGAGAGGGCGAGCGTTTGAGAGGCTAGCACGTCGCGGACTTGGCTGGTGCCAATCCCGAAGGCAATCGCCCCAAACGCGCCATGGGTGGAGGTATGGCTGTCGCCGCAGGCAATGGTCATGCCGGGTTGGGTCAGCCCCTGTTCGGGCGCGATCACATGCACTACGCCCTGATTGCCGGAGCCGATGTCGTGGAAGGTGATGCCGTTGGTTTGGGTGTTTTGCTCAATCGCCTGCATCATCTCTTCGGCCATCGCGTCAGCAAAGGGACGCGCCTGATTTTCGGTGGGGACAATGTGATCGACTGTGGCCACCGTCCGCTCTGGAAACATGACGCTGAGGCCACGTTCGCGCAGCATAGCAAAGGCTTGGGGGCTGGTGACTTCGTGAATTAGATGTAGGCCAATGAACAGCTGCGTCTGGCCGGAAGGCAGCGTCCCCACCTTGTGCAAGTCCCAAACTTTGTCAAATAATGTGCCTTTGCTCATGGCTATTTCAAATGCTCTCAAATAAGTAGGTTCGGCTCGTTTTAGCTGCTGTCACACTGGCGCAGGACTCCAATTTTATCGATAAAGCGATTGTCCTGCATCCAGCCGCCAATCTCAGCGTAGAAGCAGCGGAATCGAATGTCCAATTTATTTTTAAGCATGTTGAGCGTGAATTAAGACCTTGAAAGCATTGCTTGAAAGCATGAAAGAAAATCAGCTAAAAAATATAATTTAGCTTATAAAAGAAAGTGTAAAACTCGAAAACTTATTTTTACAAACTAAATGAGCCTAGATGAAACGGATTCCAAGCTTGTCCAGCATCTCATGCGGCAAGGTCGCACCACCTGGTCGGAGCTAGCAAATCTACTAGGGCTTTCTGCGCCAGCAGCAGCAGATCGGGTGCGGCGACTAGAAGAGCGCGGTGTGATTCGCGGCTATGCGGCACAGATTTCTCCCGAAGCGGCAGGCTGCGAGCTATTGGCCTTTATTGCCGTCAGCTTGGAGCAGTCTCAGCAGCGGGCGGCCTTTCTGCAAAGAGTCGAGGCGCTGTCTGAGATCCAAGAGTGCCACCACGTCACGGGCGCAGACGACTATTTGCTGAAGGTGCGCTGCCGCAATACTCAGGCCTTGGAACGCCTGATCAGCCAGGAGCTAAAAAGCCTCGACGGACTGAAAACCCACACCACGATTGCCCTTTCGACGGTTAAAGAAACTTCGGCACTGCCCCTTTCAGCATCATGAATGACTTCTTTCTACGCGGATTGATTCTCGGCTTTTCAATTGCGGCTCCAGTCGGGCCAATTGGCGTATTAGCGATCCGGCGGACGCTAGCGGCAGGCTGGCGCATCGGGCTAGCCACCGGACTGGGAGCAGCCACCGCCGACGGGGTTTACGGCTGCATCGCGGGCTTTGGCCTGACGCTGGTTTCGGGCTTCTTGGTGGGGCAAGCGTTTTGGCTTAAGCTATTTGGCGGCTTGTTTCTCTGCTATCTCGGCATGCAGACCTTTCGCGCCAAACCTGCCGCTGAAGCGGCCAGCGTCAAGAGTCGCGGCTTACTTGAAGCTTACGGCTCAACTTTTCTACTCACGCTCACCAATCCCGCGACCATTCTCTCGTTTAGCGCCCTGTTTGCGGGGTTGGGCGTTGCGGACGGCAGTTATTTCAACGCCAGCCTGCTGGTGCTCGGCGTATTCTGTGGTTCGGCGCTCTGGTGGCTGACTTTGAGCAGCAGCGTCAGCCTGTTTCGCAGCCGAATTAGCAGCCAACTCAAATGGCTGAACCGAATTTCCGGTTTAATTCTGCTAGTCTTTGGCATAATTGCGCTCAGTTCGATTCCATATTAAGAACCGAGATGCTGGCGAAATTTTGGAAGTGGCTGGGGCTGACTCTTGCCTGCCTGCTGCTGATGCTAGGAGTCAAAACGGCCTGGGCAGTCGATGCAGTCCAGCCCTCTGGATCTCCTGGCACAGCCTCTCCTGGCACAGTTTCTCCTGGCACAGTCGAAGATCTGCAAAACCAGCAGCGCCAGATTGAGGCCGACCGCTTGCAGATTGACCAGCAGCAGCAGCGATTGCAACAGCAGGAAAAAGCGGCGCATCAGACTCTCAAGAACAGCCAGCAGCAAATCAAAAGCACCTCTGTCGAGATTGAGCAAAACCAACAGCGGCTTCAGCAAAAGAGCCAGCAGCTCAAGCTCTTGGTGCAGGCGCTCACCAAGGCCGAGCAAGACTACAACCTTCAGCAAACGGCCACCGTGGCGCGGCTGAGGTTTTTGCAGCGACAGGGCAGCAGCTATGGCTGGGCGGTGCTGCTGCAAAGCAAAGACCTGAACGAGTTTCTAGACAGGCGGCAGCAACTGCGGCGGCTCTATCTAGCCGATCAACAGATTCTCGCCCAGCTCAAAACCGAGGCTGACAGCATTGCTCAGCAGCGCCGCACGGTCGAAACCCAAAAAAACGAAATTGCGCTGCTCACTCAAGAACTGCTCGCCCAAAAGCTCGACTCACAAGAGTCCGCCAAGCAGCAGCAAGATTTAATCAGTCGGCTGCGGCTCGACAAAGGCGCACTCGAAGCTGCTGAAACCCAGTTGGCCAAAGACTCTGACAACATGACGATCTTGATCCAGCGGCGCAAAGGCATCTTCAACCCCAGCGTTATCCTAAAACCGGGCAAAGGCATCTTTAGCCAGCCCTGTGCCGGAGAAATCACCAGCGGCTTTGGCTACCGGATTCACCCCATTTTAGGCTACTCACGCTTTCACAGCGGCCTCGACTTTGGAGCCGACTACGGCACGCCAATCCGCGCTCCTGCTCCCGGCAAGGTGCTGTTTGCGGGCTGGTATGGCGGCTATGGGCAGGCGGTAATTTTGGATCATGGCAACAACGTCACGACGCTCTATGCCCACGCCAGCGAAATCTACATCAGTGAAGGCCAAGTTGTGCAGCGCGGTACGCCAATAGCGGCAGTAGGCTCCACTGGACTCTCGACGGGGCCACATCTGCACTTTGAAGTACGAGTCAGCGGTACGCCCGTTGATCCACAAAAATATCTCTAGGGCTGAACCAGATTATCTTGCAAGTCATACTCGTTATGAGTATGATGTAAGGGTAGCTTGATGATCTGGTTATGAAAGTTCAAGAAATCCCAATTCAGGCGATCCACCGTCCGCTCTATCGCCAAAACGACCCCGAAAAGGTGAAAGCTCTGATGGCCTCGATTCAGCAAATTGGCCTGCAAGAGCCGATTGATATTCTGGAAGTGGAAGGCACATACTACGGCTTTTCAGGTTGTCACCGCTATGAAGCCTGTCAGCGGCTGGGACTCGAAACGATCCGCTGCAACGTGCGCCGAGCGCCCAAATCTGTACTGCAAATGCACCTAGCCTAAAAGCCTAGCCCCAATCAAAACCGGCAGATTGAGCCAAACTACCCAGAGATCTGCCGATCGAAACCTCCCTAAAAAGGCTTTACACTTTCGGGTCTTCGCCGTCTACTTCAGGCACTACGTCAGGCCGCTCTTTATCTTCCCAACCGGGTGGGCGCTTCGAGTTATACCAGGCAATTGAGCCAATGGTGACGGCAGCGATAAAGCCAACGATATAAACCGCCGTAAACGCAGTTGGAAAGGCAGAACCTTCGCCCGTTGCCACTTGAAGTAGAGTCATACTTAAACCGTCTCCCGTTGTTTCCAGTGCAAATTTGATGTTGGAAATACTTTACCCTACTGCCGCAAACCCAAGCTCTCTCAGAATGCGTATTCTGACTCAGTTTTTTTTCAGTTTTTTTGCTAAGGCGCAGCTCAATAGCTCGCTCCAGCGCTACGGGCTAGCCGGAGCAAGCCCAGGCGGTGCAGGCTCTGCAACAGGCGGCGGTGGCGCAGAGATCGGTGGCGGCTCAGCAGGCAAGGAATCAATGGCCGCAGGCGGGGGTGCAGGCTCAGAGGGTGCCGATTCTGGGATAAGCGGCGCAGGCTCAGCCGCAGATTCGGCGGGCGCTTGAGATTCGGTAGGCGGCGGCGCCGGTTCAGGGGCTGGGGCTGGGTCGCTGCTAGAACCGCCGCTGTCGCTATCAGAACTATCAGAACTGTCGCTAGAGCTGCTGCCTTCGTTGGAATAAGACTCGCTGGAGGGGGCTGAATAGCTGTCGTCATCCCTCCATTCGCTGCTGCCGCTGTCGCTATCCTCGCTGTCCTGCAAGGGATTGGGGTCGCTGCTAGCAAAGACGCGACCGGGCTTAACGGGCTGCGCCTTGATGCTACCCTTGCGATTATCGACATCTGGAATATCGGGGAAATCCTCGGCCTCCATGCCTTCGGTCGCCTCAACCATATAGTTGTACCAAGTGAGGGCGGCGGTGCTGCTCTGGCCGCCTGTGGGACTGCTGTCGTCGTTGCCCATCCAGACCCCTGTTACCATCTGCGGAATATAGCCGACGAACCACAGGTCCCGCCGTTTTTCGGAGGTGCCCGTTTTACCCGCTACCTGTCGATCGGGCAAATAGGCGTTGCGTCCGGTGCCGTTGGCGACAACGCTCTCCAGCATCCAAGTAATAATCGAAGCGCTCTCGGCATCTAGCGCTTGCTCTGGCTTAAATTTTGCCTCGTAGATCAGCTGACCGAAGCGGTTGTAGATTTTGGTGATGCCATGGACCTCGACATGCTTGCCTGCGTTGGCTAGGGTGCCATAAGCGCTGGTCAGCTCCAGCAGATTCACCTCAGAGCTACCCAGCGCCAGCGAGTAGGCCGGCAGCAGCTTAGATTGGATGCCCATTTTCTCAGCGAGCTTAACCACTGGATCAAACCCTACGTCCACCAGCGCTTTCACCGCCACAATATTGATCGAAGAAGTGAGGGCATCCTTCATGGACACCGAGCCGCGATAGTTTTTGCCATAGTTGCGCGGCTCGTAGCCATCTACCACGTATTTGCCATCGATGTAGCTGCGATAGGGGGAAAACCCAGCCGCAATCGCTGCCGAATAGACAAACGCTTTGAAAGTCGAACCGGGCTGACGCTGGGCTTGCGTAGCGCGGTTAAACTGACTCTTGCCAAAATCGTCCCCGCCGATCATGGAGCGAATCTCGCCGTTACGCGGATCGACCGAAACCAGCGAAGCCTGCTCAAAGCCTTCGTAGGGGCCGTAATTGCGAATCGCATAGTTGATTTTTTCTTGGGCGAGCCTCTGCCACTTCAGATTCAGGGTGGTTTCAACTGTTAAGCCACCCAGCTCCAGCTCCTCTTTAGAAACCAGCTCTGGCAGCTGCTGCTGCACGTAGGAGGTGAAATAGGGCGCTTCGCTCTTGACATAGCGCTGGGCACCCGGCTTGACCGTAATCGGGGCGGCCATTTCAGCATCGCGCTCGGCAGGCGTAATGAAGCCGACATAGGCCATCCGCTCCAAGACAATATTGCGGCGCTGGCGGGCCAGATCTGGGTTGATCAACGGCGAATAGTCGCTGGGAGCTGGAGCCATCCCGGCAATCATCGCTATCTCGCCCAGCGTTAGCTTTTCGACGGGCTTGCTGAAGTAAATCCAGGCGGCATCCGCCACGCCATACGCACCCGACCCCAAATAGACCAGATTTAAGTAGCGCTCCAAGATCTGCTGCTTGGTAAGTTCAGCCTCCATTTTTTGCGCCAGCAGCGCCTCGCGAACTTTGCGCCCAAGGCTGCGCTCCTGTCCTAAAAATACAATCCGAGCCAGCTGCTGCGTAATTGTGCTGCCGCCTTCGACGACATCACGCGCCACCAGGTTTTTCAGCGTGGCGCGGCCAATTGCCCCATAGTCCACGCCGTTATGCTGATAAAAATCCTGATCCTCTGAGGCAATAAAGGCTTCAGGCAGCAGCAGCGGCATTTTGGTAATTTCCACCTTGTCGCGGGTGGCTGGGCCAATCTGCTGCAACACCGTACCGTCGCCCGATTTGATGGTCAGAGATCCCGTCCGCACATAGGTCAGCGCTCCAGCGCTCGCGGGCAAATCGCGCTGAATCACCTGAATCGTCTGCCAGCCTGCAACTGCCGACCCGCCTAACCCTAAGCTGAGACCGACCACCCCCCAAGCCCACCAGCGCTGATAGAGCGGTGGCGCTGCCAGGTTGGAAGAAGGCTCTGTGAACCGACGTGGAGGACGACGGCGACGTTTGGGAGGTGACTCTGGGTCTGAAATAGGGTCTGAAATAGGGTCTGAAATGGGGTCTGAAAGATTGGTGCTGGCCAGACTGGCTTTTACAGCATCGGAGTTGGCAGCATCGGCAGGCAGTCTAGCGCCTCGCTTCGAGTTAGAGATGGCCTTGAGCTTAGTCAAAAAGTCTGTCACTGCAATTCCTCACAAAGCACCACAGATTTAGAGTCGCGCCTGAGGCTGAGGGGAACCGCTCAGCAGATGACTCAAGGGAACTGGGTTTAATCGAGTCCGGGCATAACTTCACCCAAAATTAATCTCTTTTGCGACAAAATGCAACCGCAACCCCTTGATTTTAAGTGAGAAATGCGCCATTCAAATGCCTGCATGGCCGAGTGCCAGGGCGGTCGTCAGCATCCCAAACACCAAAAACGGCTGAGCGCTAGCCTGATATTTCACGTCGTTTTTTAAGGGGTCACGCAAAAAATACATATCCTGAAAGGTAATCTGCGGGATGATCAGCAGGATTAGCAGCACTGCGTAGAGGTTTTGGTGAATGCCGATCAGGTAAGCCGCCATGCCAGACTGAAAGACATCGATCATCAACACGCAGATCCAGGCGGCAGTCGTCACCCCAAACATCACGGGCAGCGACTTGAGGCCAAGCTGGCGGTCACCCTCGACGCTCTTGAAGTCGTTGACGACCGCAATCCCCAGTCCGGCAAAACTATAAAACAGCGTTAACAGCACAATCGTCCAGTTCAAATCGCCAAACAGGGCGTGACCTGTCCACCAGGGCAAGGCAATATAGCTGGCTCCCAGCGCAAAATTGCCCGCCCAACCGTTTTGCTTCAGCTTCAGGGGCGGCGCTGAGTAAATGTAGGCCAAAAACGCGCCGCCGATGGCCAGAAGCGTAATCGTGGGAAATTCATGCCCAGCCCAGCGGTCAAGGCCAAAGGCAATGGCCAAACCTGCGCCCAGCAGCAGCCAAACTTGCGTCATCACCTGCGGAATCGAGATCGCGCCAGAGGGAATCGGGCGGTAGGGTTCGTTGATGGCATCGATTTCGCGGTCGTAGAAATCATTCATCGTCTGGGTGTAGCCCGTCATGATTGGGCCAGAGAGCAGCATACAGGCGGCGGCGATCAGCGTATTTTCCAGCGTCCAGGTGAAGCGCCCTGAGGAGGCTGCGCCGCAAAGCACGCCCCAAATCAGCGGAATCCAGGTAATCGGCTTCATCAACTGGAGCCGAATCTTCCAAATCGAAGTCTCGCCGGTCTCTGCGCCTTTCATCCCTAAGAGCTGGCGAGTTCTGGCATTGCGATCGGCTGCATTACTAACCGCAGCGCTGGTTTCTGGCTGGACTTCTGGCTGGACTTCTGGCTGGACTTCTGGCGGTAGCGATTCAGACATAAAGATTGCCTAGAGGAGAGTTGCCTGGAATTGAGGTTGAGTCTGCCGAGCAGCAAAGCGTTCAGCTCTCTAGACTACCGCTCTCTAGACTACCTTAGATTAGATTGGTTCATGCTAGCTGGGCTCTTGACTCAGCGTTTGGGAGAGATAGTTGGCTGCCGCCTCGACAATCGCAATCGCGTTTTCGTAGACCATGCGGGTTGGCCCCAGCATGCCAACGCTGCCCACCGGAACAGAGCCACGCTGATAGGTGGCCGAAACCAAGGCGCAAGAGCGGAATGGCTCCAGTGGGTTTTCAGCGCCAATCCGCACGACGGCGCGACCTGTAGCGCGGCTAGGATCTTGACCGGGCAGCGCCGGAGCCGCATCAAAAATCAGCGACCAGAGCTGATCTGGCTCTGACTCTAAGATCTGGATAATCGTCTGCACCTGCTGCACTTCTGAAAATTCTGGGTGGCGGCGCAGCAGTTCCGCCACGCCGTTGATCAAAATTTGGGTGGAAACCGCGACCTGACTGCGCCGATGCAGCTCTCCCACCGAATGACGCAGCGACTCGCCGTAGCGCTCAAACTCGTGCCCCAGCTTGCCCCAGTCGAGTGTGGCAATTTCGCTGAGGCTGCGGCCTCTCAGCTGGCTGGTCAGGAAGTTGGACAAGATTTGCAGCTCGCGATCTAGCCGTTCGGCATCTGGCAGCTCGCGCTCGGTCGCGGTGCCGGGGAGCGGCATCAAAATCGACTGGGTTTCGTAGGTGTCTAGCACCACAACCAGCATGGCGCGAGTCGGGTCTAGCTGCACGAGCTGTAAATGGCGCAGCTGAGCCTGACTGGTTTTGGGCACGGTAATCAGGGCGATATAGCCGCTGATTGCTGAGAGGATCTGCGCCGCCTCGCGCAATAGTGCCTCGATGCTTAGATCTTCCCAGTGCAGCTGATCGGCCAGAATCTGCTCCACCTGCCGCGCCACCGTATCGCAAGGCGTGACCAGATGATCCACGTAGATCCGATAGCCCGAATCAGACGGCACTCGCCCCGCCGAAATATGCGGCTGATAGAGCAGCCCCGATTTTTCCAGATAGCCCATCGCGTTGCGAATCGTGGCGGGGCTAACTCTGGGGTTAAATCCCTCCACAATTGCCTCTGAGCCAACCGGGCGGGCGGTGGCAATATAGTGGCGAACTGTCGCTCCTAACACCTGCTGCTGACGAGCGCTGAGCTTGACTGGCGTAGACATGGCGTAAAGGCAAATTTGAACGGGTTAGACTTTGAACGTTAGACTTTGAGCGGGTTAATTTTGAGCGAGTGAGTACAGATAGCCAATCAGAACCGGGACGGCAAATCACAATCAATTCGGCAAACCGAGATGCAGCTCTGAATTGATCGAGTTTAATTGAGTGTAATCGAGGCTCTCAAATTTTGCTGGAGACTCCTGTTGCAGCGTCCTGAATGTCAGGCTCTCAATAGCAGGGGACAGATGGATCAACCTGCATGGAGTAGGCATCAATGCCGCCCGCAATGTTGCGAAGCTGGGTAAAGCCCTGTCCCTGAAGCCAAGCGCACATCTGGGCGGAGCGTACGCCGTGATGACAAAGCACCAGCGTTTCAATGTTGGGGTCGAACTGCACCAGAATCTGCTCTGACCAAGCCGCAAACTGACTCAGCGGCAGGTTGACGAATCCGGGAATTTGAGCAACGGCCAACTCTTCAGGTTCGCGCACGTCAATGAGCTGTAGCGACTGGGGTTGAGCCATGCGTTCGGCAAGCTGCTGGACTGTAATTTGGGGAATGGGCGGATTAGAGAGTGGCATAGCGGTCAGAGATTGATCCAGAGCGGATCAGTAAAATTCGGTAAGCCTGATTCCAGTTTGGCAGAAACTACCGCGACTGCTCAGAGTTTACCGCAGCCGACGCTCAGCAGATCTGCATAAATTTTGCATAAATGCGGAGACTACCCTGCCCGCTGCCTAGCAAACCAATTTAAAGATTCGGTGAATTTCGGATGCCGCTGCTGATTTTGATCCGCATCATATTGGGAGTGCCAGAGCGCTAGAGGAGTTCCTGACGATGTTTTCCCGCCTGCTGCAAGCCATACTGATTACCTCTGCTGCCTATTTAACGATGTTGATGAACACATCGCCGCAGCCGTCCCCTGCGCCTGCAATCGCGACTTGGCGACTGGCCAATGCTCAGATTAATTTTCGTCGCCCTAGCGCAGGCCAGTTTCAGCGGCCTCAGAGTCGCCAGCCCAGTCGCCAGCCGAGCCGCTAACAAAAACACCTGGCCAGCTTCTCTCAGCGCTAAACGAGTCCAATCCCAGCGCCACCCTGGTCTTCACGACCCGAAACCCTACAAAAAAACCCCCAGCTTTTGACCGGGGGCATCTCTGGAGTAAGGGTTACTCGCTTTATCTTGACCAATTACGCGCCTCTTTACAGTCTTGCTAAGGGCAGATTATTGGCTAGATTTCTGGCTAGATTATTGGCTGGATTACCGACCAATAGTGCAGCAGTTGATGCGGAAATCCGTTCAGCGCTTCTATTCAGCGATCGGTGCTGAGCCGAACCGCCGTACCAGCAGCCGTAATCAGCAGCAGCGTTCCAGTTTCCCCGACTTCAATCGAGCCAGTATCCATCTTGATTCCCACCACGGCATTTGCGCCAATCGCTTTGGCTCGCTGCTCCAGTTCCGCCAGCGCATCCCGATGGCCGCGCTCAAACACCCGTTCATAGCTGCCGGTGCGTCCGCCCACAATATCGCGGATGCCTGCGAAAAAGTCGCGAATCGCATTGGAACCATAGACGACTTCTGCCGTCACGACTCCGAGATGTGCCTCGACAACTGCACCTTGAATCACATCAGTTGTTGCTAGAATCATTTATTGTTCTCACCAGCGCTCCGCGCCAAGATAGCTTCAATGAGATTATCATCCCTGCGACTGACCGTGGGTATTGCCAGCTTACTGGTCAGTTTGCTGGGGCTAGCTGTTTGCGTCACGGCAGCTCCAGTCACGGCAGCTCCAGCCCAGTTGCCCGTTCAGCTGCCCGTTCGGCTGGCTCAAGCCTCCGCTATCGACGAAGATCGGCTCAACGAATTGCTCGATCAAGGCCGTGAGCAGGTGGAAGCTGGCCAAACTGACGAGGCGATTGCCACCTACGAAGCGGCTTTGCAGCTCGCATCTGACAATGCTCGCATCTACTCAGCCATTGGGTTTCTACAGGCCAAGCAGCGCAACTTTGAGTCAGCCATTGCGGCCTATCAGCAGGCAATTGCCCTGGATGCGAACAACCCCGACTTCTACTATGCGCTGGGCTTTTGCAAAGCCAATCTGCAAGACTATGAGGGTGCAGCCGCTGCCTACCGTCGCACCACCGAGCTGCGGCGCAACGACGTTGAGGCTTACCTGGGGCTGGGCGTGGTGCTATCGCGTCTGGGAGATTTTAGAGGTGCAATTGAAGCCTATAAGCAGGTGTTGGCCACCAACCCCAACAACGCTAGACTCTATGAGTCGACCGGCTCAGCCTATCTTCAGCAAGAGCAATATCCTGAGGCGCTGGAGATGTTTCAGCGAGCAGTGGCGCTTGATCCGCGCAGCAGCACTACACAGCTGAATTTGGGGGTGGCGCTGCTGAATCTGGGCGAAACGGCTGACGGCATGGTGGCATTGGAAAAAGCGGCAGCCTTAGAGCCTAAAAACGGCCTGATCTATTTGCAAATTGGCGATGTCTACCGGGCGCAAGGTGATTTTGAGCAAGCGCGCAGCAGCTACGAAAAGGCCGTGGCGGTGCAGCCCAGCCTCAGAGAAGCGCATCTGGAGCTAGGTGAACTCTATCTCGAAGCGCAAAACTATCTGCGGGCAATTGTCACCTATCGCAAGCTAGTCGAACTCCAGCCCGAAGATGCGGAAGCTCATTTTCAGCTCGGCGTAGCCTTGCAGGGTCGAGAGCGCAACGCCGAGGCAATCCGCGCCTATCAGCAGGCGGGCGATCTCTACAGGCAGCAAAACAATGCTGAGGGCGAACAGAAAGCTGAAGCCGCCGCAGAGGCGATCCAATAGTCCTGCCCGCCCGTCTGCTAGAAGGCTGCACAAAATTCTGGTCTATGGCATTCTGCTACTATCGCGCATTAGGTTGCTATGCTTCAGTTCGCCAAACTGCCTCGCTGGGTCAACCTAGGTCTGGCCTTTCCCATAATCTTTCTCAATGGCTGGCTGTTTCTGCTGTTGATTGAACAGCTAGAGCCGCTGGTCAGCATTCTGATTGCCGCGACGCTGATTGCCTTTTTGCTCGACTACCCGATTCGGTTTTTGCAGCAGCTTGGCTCTAGCCGAGGTTTGGCGATTGGGCTGGTGTTTTTAATCTTTGTGATGCTGCTGAGCTTGCTGGTGCTAGTGCTGGGGCCGCTGATCTTGCAGCAGGCCAACGAGCTGCTGACTGCTCTGCCGCAGTGGATTGAATCAGGCCGACAACAGCTCAACGAACTAGAAGCCTGGGCAGACACCCAGAACTTGCCTATTGACCTAAGCAGCGCCCTGTCGCAAATTATTGACCGACTGACCAGCAGCCTGCGGTCGCTGACCCGCCAAGCCGTCAATCTGCTGTTCAACGCCATTGACAGCGTCGTGAACGTGTTTTTGACTGTCGTGTTTGCGGTGTTTCTGACGCTGCGCGGCCAGACACTTTGGACAGGCTTGTTAGGCTGGCTGCCTGCGCTTTGGAATGAGCAGGTGCGCGAATATCTCCCTGATAACTTTGAGCGCTACATTGCCGGACAGGCGACGCTGGCGGCAATTTTGGCGAGCGTTCAGACGGTGGTGCTGTTTATCTTGGGTGTGCCGCTGGCGCTGCTGTTTGGCTTTGCGATTGGAGCCGGGAGCTTGGTGCCGCTGGGCGGGACGCTGGCGATTGCGGTTGTGAGCATTCTGGTGTCGCTGCAAGATGTCTGGCTAGGCGGCAAGGTACTGCTGATTACGCTCATTGTCAGTCAGGTGTGCGAAAACGTGATTGGCCCGCGGATTGTGGGCGAGCTGATTGGGCTTAATCCAGCTTGGATGCTGATTTCGGTATTCATTGGCTTCAAGCTGAAAGGGGCGCTGGGTCTATTTATTGCCGTACCCATTGCCAGCTTTATCAAAGGCACGGTCGATCGGATTCGGGCAAGCCGCTCGGCGCTGATCACGCTGCCTGAGATTCAGCCTGAAGCGCAAACTGAGCCGAGCCTGCCGGGATGAGCAACTGGATTGGCGCTAATGGCACCGTTGAATCGGGCTATGGAGTCGCGTCAGGGCAAGCCCAAGATCCGCGCTTTCCACAGGGGACGCTGGCGCTACAGTGGCCGATCTTCGAGCAGCAGAGCCTAGACCTCAGCCCCTATTTTCTGGGCACGATCAACCTATCGATTGCGCCCCGACGCTATCAAATCAACCAGGCCAAATATACGTTGAGGGCGATCAAATGGTCGCCCACCGAACCTGCCGAAGACTTTTCGTTTTTTGACTGCCGCCTGGGGGTTGGCTCAACCTGGTTTGAGGGTTTGGTCTACTATCCGCATCCTGAAACCAAGCCTGCCCACTTTCAGCCGCCCACGACGCTAGAGATTGTCACCAGCTGGATTAGCGGCCTCCAGTACGGCGACTCACTGAGGCTGGAGCTGAAGGCCGAGCAGATTAGCTTGATATGACTGACCTGCTGTGACTGGCCTGCTGTGACTGGCCTGCTGTGACTGGCCTAGCCCCGCACCCGCAACAGCCGCCCGTCCCGGATCTGCACGACGGGGTGATGCGACTGCCGCACCAGATGCTCGTCATGCGTCGTGACCAGCACCGTAATTCCCATTGCGTTGAGCCGCTGCAAGATCTTGATCACCTGGATGGAGTTATCAGGATCGAGGTTGCCCGTGGGTTCGTCTGCCAGCAAAATGGGCGGTGTGCCGACCACTGCCCGCGCAATGCTGACCCGCTGCTGCTCGCCGCCCGACAGCTCGCCCGGAAAGCATTCAGCCTTGTCTTGCAGCCCGACGAGCTTCAGCGTGGGCAGCAGGCGGCGGTGGATTTCTTTGCGGGTAAAGCTCTGGGCTTGCAGCACAAAGGCCACGTTTTCGGCTACGGTGCGGCTGGGAATCAGCTTGTAGTCCTGAAACACAATTCCAATTTGGCGGCGCAGCTTGGCGATTTGAGGCCGCTTGAGCTGCGAGAGCGCCATGCCGTTGACCGTGACTTCACCGGCGGCGGCCTGCTCTTCGCCGTAGAGCAACTTCAGCAGCGTTGATTTGCCTGAGCCAGAAGGCCCGGTCACGAACAAAAACTCACCGCGCTTCACCTGCAGGCTGACTTCGAGCAGGGCGCGACAGCCGTTGTCATAGATTTTGGTCACCCGCTCTAGCTGAATGCAGGCTCCAGCAGGCTGCTGGAAGGCGGTAGCGGAACGAGATGGCGCAGCTGAGTCGGTCACAGGCGGCACAAACGGCTGGCCAAACGGCGGAATCGGTGGGCGCTGCGGAGGATCAGAGGTGACAGACATAGCGGTGTAGTGACGGGCTAAACAGGAGGATTGAGCTGGCTAATTGGGATTGCCAGCCGCTGGCTCGACGCTTATTTTAATCTTTCTGTTCGGAAATGCTGCATTTTAGTTAACTGTTTTAACCGCAGCTCTGAATCACAGCTTGACTGCGGTTTCTACCGCTGATTCATAGCAGTCTGCCTCCATCATTCCAATTTCCAAACATTCTATTGTCAGCAGTTTTACTCACAAAATTTTGAAGTCGTCGATCGAACTCATTAGGATTTTTATGCATTTCTTCAATGTAGCCGATGCGTACTCGACGATACAGATCGGGAAACTCAAGGAAATTAGACCAAGCGCCAGGTTTAGCTCTAAGGGCTTCTATAATATCTTCAGCAACAATAAATTGCACATTTAGATCGGGAAGTGCCGCTCTCCCAGACTCTGTGATCAATCCCAGTCGCATTAGACGGCGAGCACGTTCCTTATTGAGTTCTGTCCAATTGCTCTTCTGCTTGCGAGGTGTAAATCTCTGAGCAAGCTCACATGTGGAAAATCGTTTCTGGATACCATCAATCCAACCGAAACAAATGGCTTCTTCTACTGCATCAAGATAGGTTACTGTTGGCGCTTCGGGACGGTCATCAGATAGCAACCAAATTTCCGTGAGCGTTTGGTGGTATTTGTCTAACCATTCTCGCCATGCACTTCTATCCTTCGGCTTGATCGTGTTGGCAATGTTCATTAAATTTCATCTATTCGCGGCATGACGACAGCTTTAGAAGCGGCTGAATCATATACTGATTCGAGCACCTTGGGCAATATGACAACAACTTGAGCCAATCTTGAGCCAATCTTTAGCAATCTTCTCCCATTTGCTCACAGGCTCCAATACTCACCCAGCTGCTAGAACCATCTAACCAGATCTCTTTTTTCCAGATCGGCGCATTATGCTTGAGCGTATCGATTGCATATTTACAGGCTGCAAATGCCTCGGTGCGGTGTGGACAGCCCACGGCCACCAACACGCTGATTTCGCCAATTTGCAGCTTGCCCGTGCGGTGATGGATCACCGTATGCGTCACCTCAGGCCAACGCTGCCGAATCTCGGCGGCAATTTGCTGAAACACGCGCAGCGCCATTGGCTCATAGGCTTGATAGTCAAGCGCCACGACGGGCTTACCATCTGTACTGTCGCGCACCATGCCGCTCATCAGCACAACCGCGCCGTTGGCTGGAGCCGTCGCCAGTTCGTAGGCGCGATCCACCGACAGCGGTGCGAAGCTGAAGGCTAGATGGTCGTTGGGGTGGGCGGCAACCATCGGAGCGGCTAAGTTGATCATGCTGGCAGGTAGATAAAGCTAAGTTTTAGATTGAGTCTTAGATGAAGCTAGAAACAAGTCTAGCCAGAAGCCTACCTCTATTGTGAAAGATTTGTTAAGAAAGAGGCAGCTTTTTATCCAGACCTGAGGTGAACCTTGCTTGAATCAGAACTCTGGCTGCGGCTGAGCTTATGGCCTGCTCTGTGGTCTGCTCTGAGCCATCCGGCACTCGTTGGCAGCATTCTCGATAGCGCCATCTGCCGCGCCACAACGGCTTCTGGACGGTGGGCAGCTTTTACTTGGGGAGTCTTGAGCTGGTTATTTTCGATTTCGACGAATCCGACAGTCGTGCTGCCGCTGCTGCTGGCGCTGATACTTCTGCCCTGGTTCGTCCGCGCCATTCCCAGAAAACGTCAGATTAGCGGCTTTGGAATGCTGCTGCTGCTGCTCTATGGCTTCACTTGCTCTGGCCTGGGAATGCGAGTTGGGAACCGCGTTTTGGTGATGCTGCTGCCCAGCGATTCCGGCCAGCCTGCGGATGCCATTGTGGTGCTGGGGCGCGGGCCAGAGCTGCGGCTAGAGCGCAGTGAGGTGGCAGTCCAGCTCTGGCAGGCTCAGCGAGCGCCGATTGTTTTTGCCAGCGGCAGAGGGGACGCTCAGCCCATTGGTGATCTGCTGGCGCAGTCCGGCGTTGCTCCAGAGGCAATTGAGGGTGAACCCTGCTCGCGCACCACCGAGGAAAACGCTCAGTTTACGGCAGCGCTCTTGCAGCCTCAGGGCGTGCAGAAAATTCTGCTGGTCACTGATCCGCCGCATATGCTGCGCTCTTGGCTTACCTTCCGCAGCTTCGGCTTTGAGGTGATACCGCATCCCAACCCGCTGCCGCCCAGCTTCAGCTCGCGCAAAAAAGCGTTTCTGCTAGTGCGAGAATATCTGGGGCTGGTCAGCTATAGCGCACTGGGGCGGTTTTTGCCGCGTGAAGCGCCGCCTGTCACAGAAGTCTCCTAGCTTGCCCGCTAGTCCTGTATCTATATTAGTTCTGCATTTATTAGTCCTGCATTTGGCCATGCAGCAGCGTCAGGTTTTGAATCAGCCGATGCAGCCGCATTTCTAAAGTTTGCTTGCGAGCCAGCAGAATGCGGAGCTTCTGGTAACGGGCAATTGCTAAGCCCACGTAAGGCATCTGCTGAGACAGACAGGGGCGTGACCAGAGCTGACCGTCGGCATCTAGGCCGCAGAGTCGATAGCTGATCTGAGCGGCAGCATCGGGTGTTGCGAGGACTTGAGCCGTGCGGCAAATTTCCTCTACAGAGTCCATCAGTCGCTCAATTTCAGCATGTCGCAGCGTCGTCGCGCCCATGATCTGCATCACCTGCGGCGAGCCAGCCGGATGGGACTCCAGCCAGCCGTCGATGATTGGCCCTTCGAGATAGAGCGCCTGAATCTCTAGTACCGTCTGCTCCAGCTGAAGCTGCCAGGAAATCACCACAGACTCGATTTCCTTGAGTAGCCCTACAGCCAGATTTGGGTTGAGCGCATGGTGATGGCTGCTAAAGCTAGCTGGCTTGGCTTTGGGCTGAGGCAATGAGTCTGGACGCGGAGGGCTAGATTTCTGAATCTTGTGGGATTTCTGAATCTTGCGGTTTTGGACAGGTATCTGGGGTACAGCAGGCGGCAGCAGCTGTGTGAGCTGGCTGAGCGGCTGGCTGAGCGGCTGAGCAGGCTGCGGCGGTGCGGCGGGCAGTGGAAAGCTTTGCAGCGCTTTGGCTGGCGCGGAAATATTCACCCAATCTTGCACCATCTCTTGCGCCATCTCCTCGGCAATCTGCGCCATAATCGGCGGTTCAATTAGCGGTTGAGTTGGCGGTTGAGTTGGCGGTTGAGTTGGCAGCAGCTGCTGAGGGCTGGCGAGTTGTCTCGCTGAATGGCTGAGCTGACCCAGAGTATCCTCAATGCGCTTTAGTCCAGATTTCATGCTGCTCCTCGCCGGGGTGAAATAATTGTGGTCTGCGTCATCCGCTTGATCGGGTATTCTATCGATTTCTGCTCAAATGGAACTCAAATGGAATCAGATGGATCAGATTCACAGGTTTAGAATTTACGGGTTTGAAGATGACTTTTTTGCTCAATCAAGAATTAACGCCGTCTCAAACGCAGCCTCAGCTGATTCTGGTGACGGGGCCAGCCCGCTCTGGCAAAAGCGAATGGGCAGAATATCTGGTGACTGAACTGGCGGCGGGCAACGCGATTACCTATGTCGCCACAGCTCAGCTCGATTTAACCGATCCCGACTGGCAGGCCAGAATCAGCCTGCATCAGCAGCGTCGCCCTGCCGACTGGCGCACCCTAGCTGTCCCCGTTGCGCTCGCCGACACGATTCGGGCCGCCGCAGGCTGTTTGCTGATTGACTCGCTGGGAACTTGGCTGGCCAATCTGCTGGAGCAAGATGCCGCTGCCTGGGCTGAAACCGCTGACGATCTGCTGCTGAGCCTGAGCCAGAGCGCCGCCCAAATCGTGATTGTGGCTGAAGAGACGGGCTGGGGGGTCGTGCCAGCTTATGAGACGGGACGCAGCTTTCGAGACAGGCTGGGCAAGCTTACCCGCCAGATCGGCGAACGGGCTAGCGCAGTCTACTTGGTAACGGGCGGTCATGCCTTGAATCTGAGTCAGCTGGGCAAGTCGCTCTCGGTGCTGGCTCAAGTTAGCTCTCATGCTGATTCTCAAGCTTAAGCTTAGCTCTAGGTTTTGAGCCGATCGAGACAGGCGGAACTCGGTAGCATGGAACTAGAGTAAAGAAATATATTGAGATTCAGCTTCATTTCAGCTTTTTGAGGTCAGCTTTTTGAGGTCAGCTTTTTGAGGACGGATCAATGGCAGCAGCACAGCAAGTCAAAGAATATCTCGCCTACTGGTTTCAGCTCGGCAAGCCGCTCCAGTTTGACCGAGGCGGAGCTATTTTGCCGCATCCTGTGATTGAGGGAAATGCCTACAGCCCTGCTTTTGAGGCTTGCTGGCAGCGGGTTTTGGCCAGTGGCGGGCAGGGTTGCTATCTGGCCGGAACCGAGCAGAGCATTGCAGAGCTGCTGAGCGGCGCCTGGGATATGGCCGACTGTGCCCGCTGCGAAATGCCCGTCCCGACGCGCAGCCTGGGCATCCAGTCGAGCGCCTGCCCCTGCGCTGATCTACCGGGCTGGCCGAACACCGAACTGCCGCAGCCCCGCTCGCCAATTGACAGCCGCAGTCAGCTAGAGCAGATTCGTCAGCGGCTTGCCCAAACCCAGAATTAGATCCAAAATCAGATCCAGAATCAAGCTTAGAGCCAGAAATCGCCCATCAGTCGGTCTGCATCCAGGCTCTAGTCCCAAACGACTGGCAGGCCAAGGCCGCAACTTGGGCAGCTTGGTCGAGAGCTTCAACAAAGCCGGAGTGCAGCAGAAAGTAGCAGAATGCGCCGTGGAAAATATCGCCTGCACCCAGCGTATCTACGGCCTGGATGCTGGGCACAGATAGCTCGGCCTGCCGAGATGCATCGCGGTACAGAATTGGCTGCTCGCCCCGTGTTATTGCAATCCGAGGAATTTGCAGCCCTTGCAGATAGTCCAGTACCTCAGTCTGAGTCTGGCAGCAGGGTGGCAGGAAGTTGGCTGAGCAGATTGCAGCATCGGCGCAGCGGAGAACAGCCTCAAATCCCGGCTTCCAGCTGCCTGCATCGATCACAACCGGAATGCTGGCTGCTCTGGCCTGTCGGGCAGTCTCTAGCCCTAGCGCCATCTGATGCCCGTCAATCAGCACGACCTGCACGCCCTGGAGCGCCGCTTGGACAACAGCCGTCGGGATCTGCTCAGGGCTGGCCTGGATACGGGTGGCGTTAATCGAAATCACGGCGCGTTCGCCCGTTGCCTGCGTCACCAGAATTGAAGAGGTAGGCGGTGGCTCCGGCGAATCCGGCTGCAAGTCAATGGGTTCAATCTGCTGCGCCAATAGATCTGCCAAGACAAAGCGACCGACAGGGTGGTTACCGATTACCCCCATCAGTCGCGCTATGTTGGGTTCTGCTGGATTGGCTGAAGCTGGATGAGCTGAGCCTGACAAAAACCGGAAGGCAATCGCGGCGTTGGTGGCTGGGCCGCCTGCGGCAATTGAGTAATCGAGCGCCACCTGCTTTTGATTCACCTGGGGCAGACTGGCGCTCAGGTAGATCAAGTCCAGCGTCACGAGGCCGACAAACAGCCCGACTGACATTTAGCAGGCACCCTTGCGGCGCAGCACGACCTGGATTGTTTTGAGAATTAGCTGGATGTCGTAGCCGATCGACCACTGCTGCATATAGTGCAGGTCGAGATCTACAATTTGCTCAAAGTCGCTGACGCTGGAGCGTCCGTTGGCCTGCCATTCGCCTGTCATACCGGGCTTGACTTCCAGCCGCCGCCAGTGGCGATTGTTGTAGCGGCTGACCTCATCCAGCGTCGGCGGACGAGTTCCCACTAAGCTCATATCGCCTTTCAGCACGTTCCAGAACTGAGGCAGCTCGTCTAGGCTAGTGCGGCGCAGAAACTTACCAACACGAGTAATGCGCGGGTCGCTGTCGTTTTTGAAGATATGACCGCTGGCCTGGTTTTGCACCGTATGCTTCAGCTGGTCAGCATTGGCTACCATCGAACGGAACTTCCAGATCCGGAACTGCTGACCTCTCCAGCCGCAGCGCACCTGGCTATACAAGATTGGCCCTGGACTGTCGAAGTAGAGCGCTAGCGCCAGCGGCAGGAAGATGACTGCGGTAATTCCTAGGCCGACAACTGCACCCAAAATATCAAGCGCTCGCTTGGCAGGACTATAAACTGAAGCATGAACCTGCGATGCTCTGGATTTGGGGGAGAATCCGGCAGCTGCGGAAGAGAGTAGTAAGTGAGCGTTGGAGTGCGTTGTCATAGTCTTGTCGAGTCGTCTACCTAATAGGTCGCAAGTGAGCATTGGGGGCGGCTGGCGTTACAATTCGCATTAAACCGCGCTGCATATCTAGCAGTATGGTGGCTGAACCCAGATAACTATAGGATTCTGTGGAGCCTTCATTAAGGCTTTACTCAAACGCAAGGATTTTGAAGAGCCGTATGGGATTTCCGTAATACAATGTTGTGATTTATACTGAAATGCTCTAAGTGGCAAACTGGATGCAGCGGTATTTGCCGACAGGACAGACTCGATCAGCATTCTCAGATGCCTCTAGCTGCGGGCATTTACGGATTTAGACTCTTGCGCTAGGCTAAACTCGCCATTAGCGCTATTGAATCTAGGTTTTAATCTGCCCTCAATTAATCCCTCAATTCATATGGATATTCAGGCTGGAACGCTCTATATTGTCGGCACGCCGATCGGGAACCTGGAAGACATCAGCTTCCGGGCGATCAGTGTCTTGCAGCAGGTGAGCCAGATTGCGGCTGAGGACACGCGGCATACAGGCAGACTGCTCCAGCATTTTCAAATCAGCACGCCGCAGCTCAGCTACCATGACCACAATCGCCAGCAGCGGTTGCCGGAGCTGTTGGCACGGCTGCAAGCAGGCAGCAGCATCGCGCTGGTCACAGATGCCGGAATGCCGGGAATTTCTGATCCGGGCTGTGAGCTGGTGCAGGCGGCGGTAGCGGCGAGTATTCCAGTTGTGCCAATTCCGGGAGCAACTGCGGTGATTACGGCACTGAGCGCGGCCGGACTGCCCACCGAGCGATTTGTGTTTGAGGGGTTTCTGCCCGTCAAGACGGCAGAGCGGCGGGAGCGACTAGAAGCCCTGCAAGCTGAAGCCCGGACGCTGGTGTTGTATGAAGCGCCTCATCGCCTGCGGCAAACGCTCCAGGATTTGCAAGACTGCTTTGGGGCGGAGCGGGCGGTGGTGCTAGCGCGCGAACTCACCAAGCTGCACGAACAGTTCTGGCGCGGCAGCTTGGCGGCAGCGCTGCTCTACTACCAGACACGAGAGCCGCAGGGCGAATTTACGCTGGTGCTGGCCGGACAGACTGCCGCTTTGCCGCAGCTTTCGGAGTCGGCGCTGCTGGCTGAGCTTCAGCAGTTGATCGATCAGGGAATTTCTCGCTCGCAGGCGAGCCGTCAGCTCGCGCAGCAGACTTCGCTCTCGCGCCGCCAACTCTATCAGCTGGCGCTCAGTCTCCCTGCCGTGGAGTCTTGAGGCGGCAGGGAGCAGTAGAATTCAGATCAATTGAGATATTCTATAATCGTTAGCCTGTGCATTCAACATTCTGTATCTTGTCCTGTCCAGGTAATCTGCGGCTAGCAAACCTATGGATTTTTCAACCAAGCTTGCGGCAGCGGTTGCCCAAAATCAGTCGTTGCTCTCAGTGGGGCTAGATCCCAATCCAGAGCTGTTGCCGCAGCAATTTCAGAGCTGTAGCCTGACTCAGCGTTTGTTTAACTGGCTAGAGTTCGTGATTGCCCAAACTGCTGATCAGGTCTGCGCCTACAAGCCGACTCTGGGCTTTTATCAGGCGTTGGGTGCGCCGGGACTGGAGCTGCTTCAGCAGGTGCTAGCCATCATTCCGCCGCAGATTCCGGTGATTTTGGATGCCAAGCATGGCGACTTGAACAGCAGCAGCCTGATTGCCAACATGCTGTTTGAGCAGTGGCGGGTCGATGCCGTGACGCTGAGCGCCTATGCGGGGCAGGATGGGGTAGCGCCGTTTTTGGTCTATCCCGGCAAGCTGGCCTTTGTGCTCTGCTGTACCTCCAATCCTTCGGCGGTCGCTTTACAGCAGTTTGGGCAGCAGTTTGGGGCGGAGCCGCTGTATTTACAAATCGCCAAAGCTGCCCAGACTTGGGGAACGCCGGAGCAGGTGGGCTTAGAAGTGGGGACTGGCTCGCCAGAATTGCTGCGGCAGATGCGGAAATTGGCTCCAGAGCGGCTGATTTTGGTTCGTAGCATTTGGCAGGCCGAGGTAGATCTGCCGGAGCTGATTGGTGCAGGGCTAGATGCCAATGGTGAGGGGCTGCTGATTCCGGTGCCGCAAGACTGGCTGAGTCAGGCCGATCTGGCGAGTTCGGTGCAAAAGCTGCGCGTCGAAGTGAATCAGATTCGGGCTGAGGCGGTTAGTCCAATAGCGCCGCAGATTCCCGTCGGGGCAGCTTGCGATCTGTGGTCGAGCAATCTTTGCACGCTGAATCCGCATCCCCATCTGGATTTAATTTTGCAACTCTATGACGTGGGCTGCATTTTGTTCGGTGAGTTTGTGCAGGCATCTGGCGCGACGTTTCCGTACTACATTGACCTGCGGAAAATCATTTCCAATCCGCAGCTGTTTCACCAGGTTTTGACCGCCTATGCTGAGATTCTGGCCGGACTGAAGTTCGACCGGATTGCGGGCATCCCCTACGGCTCGCTGCCAACCGCAACTGGGCTGTCGCTCCGGCTAAACCACCCGATGATCTTTCCGCGCAAGGAGGTGAAAGCGCACGGCACTCGGCGCTTGATTGAAGGGCATTTTCAGCCGGGAGAAACAGTGGTGGTGGTCGATGACGTGCTGATTAGCGGCAACAGCGCCATTGAAGGAGCCGAAAAGCTGAAGTCGGCGGGGCTGGAGGTGCAGGATATTGTCGTGCTGTTGGATCACGAGCAAGGAGTCAAGGATCGGCTACGACAGGCGGGTTTTAATGCCTATGCGGTGCTGACGCTCTCTGAGGTGATTGACACGCTCTACCAAGCAGGCCGAATGAACGAGACCCAGTATCAGGCGTTTGCGAGCGAAGACCCAGACTGAGTATGCTGTTGAGTCAGTTATGAGTTCAGTTAAAAGTACGCTAAATTCCGCGATTTTGAATTGAGATATGCAGCTTGCTAAACGGCACTGACCAGTTAATGCCCTCCGTGGGTAAATAGCGAGAGCTGACAATCAGCAGCAGCGCCACCGTTGCTGCCAGCAGCCAAAATGCCCAGGCTGGAAATTTCACCAGGCCGAGCAGACTGTTGGCGAGGTAGAGAATCACCAGCGACACGATGATCACCAGCAGCAGCCCCGGCAGTTGGCTAACCAAAAGGCCGATGATTCCAACTGCTACAATCGGCCAGATCAAGGCGGGCAAGCTGCCTAAAACCGACAGCACCCCAGATGTTTTGGGATTTCTGGAGCGCACCCAGAGATAGAAACTTTGCAGGGCGCGGTTCAGGACGCGAAACAAAGTGGTATTGCGAACGGCATTGCCTGTCGGCGGCGAATTTAGAATATCGCGCAGCACCAGCCCCGCTCTGGCCGCAATTTCTTCCAAGACAATCGTCGGTACATCTTCAGCCAGACTTTCGGAACCAACGCGGTAGACGTTGCGGAAATAGTCATCTACCTGCCGTGCATCTTTGAGCAGTTCGGCCACGGGCGCGGTCGCCAATTCTCTGACCGCAAATGGCGTGATGGCGCGATCAAAATAGCCGGAGACGGGCTGATATTTAGGCTTGAGCTTTTGCAGCATCAGCATCAGCTGCTGGTTGAGCTGCGTGATATCGCGCTCAGCTGCTTGATCTGCCAAGCGCGGTTTCTCAGCCTGTCCTGCGGCAACCAACCGCTTGAGGAAGTCGTAGAGCTGATCGATTGAGGGCGAGACGATCAGTTTGGCGAGCGAGTCGTTGAGATTTCTCCAGCCCTCTGGATCAGCGGCCTTAAATTGCTGAAAGGCTGCTTCGAGCAGCGCTTCGGGCGGATGCTGCTGCAAGAACTTCTGGAGCTGTCGCGGACTAGAGCCCAGCAGTTTGGCGACGAGTTGATCAACTTGGTGAATGGCTGGCGGCTGCTGACTCGAACTGCTGAAGATCTGCACTCCCGCAAAAGCTGACTGATAGCCCAAGCCAGCCACCGTTTTTTGAAAGCTGCGTTTTGAAGGCATCAACTGCTGGCTCCAGTCGATCTGCTCGGCCATTGCGTCTTCCAGCACGTTGCCCAAATCAGCCTTGAGGATAGTGCGATGGCCTGCGGTCACCATTGCATCCAAAAATTGCTCTCTAGAGGTCAGGGGTTTGCCTGCCGCCAGATGGCTGAGCTCTTTCAGCAGCAGTACTTTTTCGGTGGGCGTTGCGTCGGGCAGCGCTTCATCTACCAAGCGATCTAGATAAATTTGAGTTTTCTCGGCAGGGCTAGCATCACCTGGAATTTGAGCCAGCTGGCGGCGCACAAAGCCCTGAAAGTTCTGCATGGCCTCTGGCGTGAGCAAGGCTTCTACGACTCGGTTTAGGCCATCTAGCCGCCCCCACAAAATATCGTTCGAGCGCCAAGACTTTTTGAAGAAGCCGCCGAATGCGTTGAGCTGATCTCCAGCCAGCTTGTCGGTTAGCCCTTTGCCTTTACCAAAGCCGAACTGAGCCACATCTGGACTGATCCGAATAATTTCAATTTGCTCTTTAGCCTGAATATCTGAAAGATACTCGTAGGAATAAACCTCTTCTTCAATGTAGCGAAAGCAGCGAAATTTCGTCAGCAGTTCTTCAGAGAGTACAGAACCGCTGGCTGCAATGAGTTTCTCGGTCGCCTGCTCAATCTTAAACAGAATACTGCAATAGACTTCACTGTTATTTTCAAAATTCGGCTGCTGTTTGAACTGCTCTTCTAAGCGATAGAAGGACTGCTCTTGCAGCAAGGTCTCCGGCTGACTCAACTGCCCAGCCCGCTGCTTTAACTGCCCATAGACGCTGGAAAGCTTAGCCGAAACCTGCTGCTCGGCCTCGCTGAATGTCTGCGTTGACTCAGTGATCAGCGCTGCGGGAAGCTGGTTGAAAAAGTCGGCAGATACCTCAACCAGAGTCTCTTGCTGATCGAGTGCGTCTGGGTCAGTCGTGCGCCTTGATGACGGCTGAAACTCAGGTAGCTGCTGACTGTCAAACAAAAAGCGATGCAGCGCCAGCAGGTAGTCATAAATTTGCTTACGCGCCGTTTCTCGACTGCCCTCTGCCTGCGCCAGCAAGTCATAAAACGTTTGGCTCACGGGCTGCGATTGCAGCATTCCGGTCAACGCCGCCTGAACAATTTCGAGCAGCGAGATCTGCCAGCCGATTTTTTCAGCTAGATGCCTCAGCGTTGGGTGCAGGTCAGGATGCGCGACCTCGTTTTGGTACTGCGGCTCAGTCATACATTCACAGATCTTTTCGAGCAGAAAGAAATGTTTCCTCAACGCATAGTTGACATCTAGATTGCGGATCTCTTGCCCGACGCGATGTAGAAAATTCTCTCGCTCTTTTTGCTTCTCTTGATCGGTAATATATTTGGCGAGGATTTGAGCTGCTGTTTCTAACAGCGACTGATTTTTGGGGTCAACGCTAGTCTGGTCAATTCTTAGAATCAGGGGCAGAATTCGATCGCGCATTCCAACCAGGCGACAGCGAAGATAAACCTGTCGTCGTTGAATCATATCCAGCGACGGCTGATCTCCGCGCCGATTAGCTGCTAGCTTCGCTTCCCCGACCCGTTCAGCAGTCGCTCGCAGAAACTTATAGCGTAAGACACGCTCGTTGCGATCTTTGATTTCCTGCAAGTCGCTTGCAATACTCTCGTAGCGAGGCATTCCCACTAGCGAATCAGAAACCGTCTCCCAAATGTTCGGCCTCGGCATATTGTTGAACTTGGGACTCCCCAAAAACTGATCCGGGCTAGGATCAATATAAAATAGCCGCCGCTGCACTGGACGATAGGCAACGCGGTTATAGATTTCGCGAATTGTGTAGCTAAACGGACGGTTATCCAGCACACCGCCGTCTACAAAATGGAGCTTATACCCGTCTGGAGGCGATTTAAGCGGCAGCTCACGCTTAACCAGATCTCCCCAGCGGATCAAACGCTGATCACTTGGGTCGTCAACGACAGACTCTCCAGGCGGTGGCAGTTTAACACTGACGACCGGGAACGCGACCGGAAAACAGGAGGTAATGCGGCAGAGCTTAGCGAGCGACTGCTGGGTTTGGGGCAGCGGCTGAAACGGATGCTTGCGATAACGCCGATATTTCAGCAAAAATACAGTTTTGTGATCTTTAATCTCAATCACCGAACCCGTATTGTCAAACGCTTTAGAGACGCGGCCTAATGTATCCGTACCGGTCACAAATAGATCCAGCTCGCTAGAATCCGAGAACCATTCGCTGGCTGCCTTTTGTGGCTCAGTGTCCTGCTTATTAGAAGCCTGCTGGAACGCCTCTGCCAGACTGTCCTGGTAGTAGCCCTCGCCATCCAGCACCGAATTCGTCGGCTGGTGCGGATCAGACTGCTTCAGGTTGGTCTGCCGCAAAAGCTCGGCAATGTTGCCATTCTCACGCCAGATTTGGGCGAAGTTCTTGAAGTCAACCGCTACGTGCTGATTGCTGTTCGTCAAGGCATAGCTCAGCAGTACCCCGTTGATTCCGCCTGCGGACGTACCCGAAATCACGTCAACCACAATATCAGAATCAGTTAGTGCCTTCACTAGTTTATAGATGCCGCGCCCCCGCACCGCATTATAAAACTCTCGGCAAATGCCATTCATATAGATTGCCAGCGAAACGCCGCCGTATACGACTAACCCTAGCCGAAATTCCTGTCGGAATTCAGGCTGCTGTAGCGGCGGCAATTTGGCGCCTGCGTTACTATTGCTATTCATGACTCACCTCTTAAAATTTCCCGAATCATTATCCAGCATCGCATTTTGCGGTTCGCCGCACTCGCCCTACCGCAATCATCACGTCAATCAACATCTCCAGCGCCAGATCTTTGCCGGGGCAAATTCGGCCTGCATGCCGCTCCCCCACTGCATGAAACCCCATGTGATACGGGCAGAGATTTTCGCGTTCGGCATTAAACTCATAGGTCGTCTCACCCCAGAAACCCTTGTCCAGCAGCCCCAAACTCATCGGAATCAGCAGCTTTGTGCCTGCCGGAAACTGCCGCTCTTGACCCGCGATCTCGGCAGTAAACGGCTCGGTGGCGACTCGATGCGTAGCGCTGACGGGTGCCCAGAGGCGGGCGCACTCTAATAAAAACAGCCGCACTGCCTCCCGGTCTTGCAGATTGAGCGCGTCCCAATGTTGAGTCGGGTCAATGCTGGCGGTCTGCTGGTCTTTGTATGCGGGCAACGGACGGTAGCCCATAGCGGTGTAGCCCAGATGCAGCGGCCCTTGCAGCGCCGCAATTCCCATAATCGCAGTCATCAGCTTAGCCAGCTCGCGACGTGTCATGCCGTGATACTCAGGACTGTCTTCGACAAAGCTGCTCAGAGCGGGAGACTGCTCGTAAACTGTGGCGGCGCGCTCGATTAGATCAGGTAAATCGCCGTGCCCCATCAGATTATTTTTTTGCAGCAGACTGCCGATTTCCGCCAGGTAATGCGTTGGCAGCAGGCGACTGTAATGCAGGTCAGTCAAGAGCGCTATCGCTTCGACGTTGTCGGGATCAATGCCAAACATGACGTAATGCAGATAGCGCACTAGAAAGCCCATCCAGCCACGCTGGTCGTTGGTGAAAAACGCGCCGTCAGCATCATGTGGCATCTCGATGTAGTCAACCGCCAACTGGTCGAGTAGGCGATGCGCGGTCGCATCTTGCTGGCGGGCTGTAGTCGTTTCGTTGAGCAAGTAGCGCTGCATACAGGCGCGAAAGGCGGCGTGATCGCTGTCGTCGAGGTCATTAGACAACGCCAGCAAAAACAGGTTGCGGCCATTCACGTCCTGATTCGGCGCGTGATTTGCATCTAGAACTGAAGTGCCCAGTCGCCAACTCCGATGCTGAGGCGAGGTGAGCGCTGTTTCCAACTCGTCAAATTCGCCCATCACTACCTGTCCCGCACAGCAAAACGTTGAGCCAAGCGCCTGCCGCTTACTGTCTAGATAGGTCGGCTCGTTGGCCACCAGCCCTTCCACAAAGCTGATAATCGGCATCAGGGTTTGGCTCAGGTTCTCTTCTGGATGCTGCAAAGCCCAGGCTTGGAATTCATTCAAGGCTGGATTGAGTAGAGCAGAGAAAATACTTTCTAGATTGTCTGGATTCATGATTGAGATCTCAGTAATAGGATCGGCGACTCATATCTTCAAACTAAATGCAAACCAAACGCAAACTAAACACAAACTAAATATTAATGCTCTGAGGAATATTCACAGGCTTCAGGTGATCATAAGCCCAAGGACGCTCTGCGTTGCGCTGATCGATCGTTTGGGCGATTCCCTGCAATCGCTGCTGGAACATCCGTAGCGGCTCACTCACCTGAGGATCAGCAAACTGCTGCGGCTCGTACTCTCCCAGCCGGGTAAAGTAAACCGACCCCAGCAGATAGAGCAAATTAAGCTGCGCCTGCGCCTGCTCCAGCGGCGGCAGCAGATCGAGCCAGTCGCTGAAGCTGGCGGTTTCAATATCTGACTGCACGGGCGCGTAGCCAGCGGTCGGCATAATTGGCGCAAAGCTCATGACGCTGTTCTGGGGAAAGTTGACGGCAGCATGTTGGGCGCTAGCTGTAAAAATCACCATCGTCACGGCTTCAATCAAATAAGCCAGCGTCGTAATTTCGCCTGTTCCCGTATTGCCAAAGTCCGGCAAGCGCCCGCCGTCAAAGGCCACCAGCTCAGATGCCCAAGCTTGCAGCCGCGCGTCATGCTGCACCGCCGTATCAGAGCCGTAATATAGCCCCAGATAAGCCGTCACCCAGTCCTGAATCGCATTCCAAATCAGCAGCCCGTCGTCGCGATAAGGGTAAACTGGCAGGCTGGTTTGATCCGCTACGCCCCGATCTTTGAGCCGCTGCGGCAGCATATCCGCATTAAAGCCGCGCCCCAGAAAGCCTTTCACAATCAAAACGCGCGAGTTATCAATCGTGGCAGAGAGCAGCTGATTCACGCCGCCCAGTGGCGACACCAAAAAGCCCTTCGCCGCATTGTTAATGGCCAGCGTGCCCTGAAAATGCGGCAGCAGCAGGCGAGACAGCGGATGTTCGGCAGGCAGTCGCCGATGGGTTGCCATCACAAATGGCTCGATCAATAAATGCGTCCGGGCAAAGTGGGATACGCCCTCGTGAAAGTTGGCATCTGCAATTTGCACAATGGTTTTAGCAATTAGCCATGCGGCCTCTGGGGCTGCGGGCGTAACCACCGGATGCTCAGCAGGATTTTGCCCCGCCTGAATCGCCACCGGACGCATTAGCCCACCCGCTAGCGGCACCGCAAACAGCGCTAGCGGCGCATAGAGATACTTCTGCACTTGCGGCTGCGTGCCAAACGTACCGCCCAGCGCCCCATCCAAAATGCCGTAATCAGCCAGATACAGTCGCCCGTCTCGCAGAGCCAGCTCCAGCGAATCCGGCTCGCCCATCACCGTCTGATACTGCGCTTCGGTGACGGGAAAGCGTGGATCGGTGGTCGTCATCTGGGTAATCATCAGCGGATTTGGCCCCGCCACCCGCAGCCAAGCAAACATCTCGTCGGCGTACAGGCTAGCCGCCACCTGAGGTCGCTGAATGTAGGTAAACAGCTGCTCGTAGTCTGCAAGCTGCTGAGGCCGACCCGTGGGCGCTTTCTCCTTGAGACCATCTAGCAGGCGACTCGCAAATGGCCGAATCAAGTCTGAACCCAGCACTTTAACTAAATTAGAAGACATAAACTGCTCAATCTCTGACGGCTTGGCAGGCACATTTTGCATGAGCCGCTGGAGCGCTGTCTCCACCCCACTCGAAACTTGCGTCTTGACCGCCGCCGAGGGTGCGCTTCTGAGCATGACTGCCGCCTCGGCACCTCTGGCCGCCGCCGAGATTGCAGCCTGACTACTGGCCTGACCATCAGCCTGACCAATAGATGACTGAAGCAACACAGAAGCCTCAATCCCCTTGGCAACCTCAACCGCAGCCGCATTGGGCGGCAGTCCTTGCAAAATCTTCACCTCGGTTGTGGCGGCTGGCAAACCCTGCGACAACTGCTCGGCGGCAATATCTACGCCCTTAGCAGCTTCAAGATCAGCATTGGCGGGCAATGCGGCGGGCGCAACGGGCATAGCCGCAGGTGGCAACCCTTCCAGCAGCTGCTCAAGTGCAGTATCAATCCCCTCGGCAACCTGATCCGCCGAAGCCACACTCGTCGTCGTACTGGCTGGCGCATTGGACAGAGCCATGGGCTTGACTGCCAGATTCTCTGCCGCTGCCTTTTCCGCCAGCGCATCTCGAAGCAGCATCTCCGGTAAAAAGCCAATCAGCGCCCCTACCAGCTTTAGCTTCAGAGCTGGCCCCTGATCCTCCAGCGTTTGATACAGAGTCTGACGCAGAAAATCGCGCACATCATCTTCTACGCCTTGCTGGCCCTGATCACCCCGATTGGCGACTAGCGTATTGATCGCTAGATTGATCGCCTGCTTCGCAATCTCCACTAGCCACGGCTTAGAAAAACTTTCGCTCTGGGGCAGCTTGTCCACCATTGCAATCGGCTCAATATGGCTATAGTTGTACTCATAGACATTCACTGAGGTCTCTATAGCCTGCTCAATCTGTCCTGCGGAATTTGTCTCAACCATCACAATGCCTCAATTCTAGTGAATAGTGCTGCACTAAATACTCAGCAATAAATTTTGTAGAGCGCAATGGGGTCAGCCCCCTCTAGTTTGACGATTCAGATGCTTCTGATTATGCCAGCTTCTGCCTAGATCGCTTCGGTTTTTCTACTATCCTTAACAAGTGCTTCCAGAATATACGGCTTACTCCCCAAGCATCGTCTTCGTGACAGCTGTTCCCAGGTGGCGTTACGATTGCGTCAGCCTTGCCGCCTTTGGATCAGACTCGGAATTGCTCCATGGTTCCTGTTCGTCAGGATCGCTGGTGACTCTGTCGCACCACAGTTTGAGGATTTGGGTTAGGTAGAAATGAAACAGAGAAGAAGACTCAAGCAACCTGAAGAACGCTGGGCTCAGGAATTGACTCTCCCTCAGCTTTCCAGGCTTCTAAATACATTTCAATGACTTCTTCACCATGACGAATTGCTTCTTCACGAGTTTTTCCGTGAGTACAAGGCATGACAACTCGCTCAGCAAATTCTGGAATTGTTACGAGGAAAAGCTGATCGTCATCGGACCATTGAATAGTCATACTGTATCGGTTCATTTTTCCTCCCTTCTGAGTGCTTCAAGTTCGATGAGTAATCGTGCTAGCTGTTTTTCTAAATATAGTGGAACATCATCACCGTCTTTCCCTGAAATCGTCAAAGTTTGCTGAAGCAAAGGATGTCGCCATCTTTCATGACTTCCTTTTCCTCGTTTAGGCAAATAGACAAAACCTTCACGAGCAATTTGAGTTTTTAATTCTCGCAGTTTTCTGGGCATAGTTGTTTTCTAACAATCACCTCCGTTTCTTTGCAATTGGAATTCACTTAACCGCTCCCTCGCCCACTGTCGTAGCTGTTCGTCGGGATCGTTGGCAGCTCTGTCGCGCAGCAGTTCGAGGGTTTTGGGATAGGTGGGGTAGTGCGTGAGGAGAGTTCTAAGGGCTTCTTGACGAGGATTACCCTCCCAGTGCTTCTTACGCTCAAATGAATCATTAGTAGCAACTTGGCATAAAAATTCTGTAATTTCGGGAGCGCCTTTCCAGTATTCTGTAATGATACACAGTGAATTCCAGCGCAAATTTGAATTATCTTCTTTTTGAACTAAATCCTTTAGAATTAGCAGGGTGTCTGAATTATCGCTCCAATCACGAGATAGTTCGCGCAATGCTTCTATCTGAACCCCCCTAGTTTCTTCTTGATGAGATAAATTTCTAAGAATTGGTAGAGTGTCTGGATCGTCTTTCCAATGTCTTACTAGTTCCCTTACAGATGCTCTTCTGACATCTGTATTTTCATTACTTTGAGTTAGAAGATTTTTGAGAATTGGTAGGATGTCTGGATCATTTCTCCAATGTCTTGCCAGTTCTTCTACAGCAGCTTGTGCCGCCATTGAATCATCCTTTCGTTGAGCGATTGATTTTAGAAAAGGGAGAACATCAATACTATTTCTCCAACCTCGAACGATTGAAGTCACCGCAAAGTATGAAATCCACCATGATGAAGTTTCAGATGATGCATTAAGGCACGTCTGCAACCAACTCAACACGTGCTTATCTTCGCTCCAAGCTATGGCAACTATCTGAGCCATTTGTATGGCCGCTTCAAAAGTAATTCTCTCAATGGACTGATCCTCTATTTTTCGTTTAATAGTTTCTAGTAATCGAGCTGATGTTGTAGTTACTGAATTAGGGTTCTTTACTTCGATCAGACATTGAGTAGCAAGCAGTAAACCTCTAATTTCTCGCTCTGAAAAAAGGTCATTTTCTGCATCATCGGCTTTCCTCACCATCAGAAACTCAATCAGTTGCCCCGCAAACTTTGCATCAATCATTCCGCAAATCAGCCGCAACACCTCATGCCAAGTCTCATCCTGCCAATTCTGACCAAACACTTCATCCCGCAACTGCTCAAACGTCAGCGTCCGGGATTTCTCGAAACGATGTACGATTTCCGTTGCACAGAAATATTCTAGGAAGGTGCGGTGGACGAAGCCGTAGGTGTCAGCTCCTCGGTCGCAGAGAATCCAGTTGCGGTGGCGGAGTTGGCCAATCAAGCCGTTCGCTTTTTCGCGTGGTTCACTAAAGCCCTGCTCGCGGAGATAGTCGGTTAGGATGCGGGTGAGGCGTTCGGCGCTGATCAGATTGCCCTGCAAGCCTTGCTCACCTGCCTGCATTTCGTAGGCAATCAGCCGCAGCATTTCCTGCTTTTCGCGTCGCCCGATTGTGTCCATCGGTAGCTGCAAGCGCTTATGATCCACGTCCCAGTGGTAGAGCAATACCCGCGAAGCGTGATCGTACAGATCAGCCCGATCACGCGGCAACTCCTGCCGTCGATTTAGGATTGCCATCATCGTCAGCAGCAGTGGATTATCGGCCAGATTTTGGATCGCGTTGGAGTTAGCGATTGCCTCTTTTAGTCTTGTCACCAGTCGCGGCTTGTCGGGGTCATTGCCCAATGCCAACCTGTACCAGCGGTCGATAAATTCATGGATCTCGTCGGTGTTAAGCGGCTGGATCGTGAAGTGACGAAAATTGGCGTGCTGCAAGCGTTCTGGGTTATAGCCAATAATCCGCGAGGTGATGATAATTTGTGCTTTCGGGTACTGCTGCGCGAAGCGAATCATATCGTCAATGATCGCCAATTGAGTCGAGCGCTCAAACACTTCGTCCAAACCGTCGAACATTACCAGCGTCGAGTCTGACTGCAAATACTGATGAAGCTGCTGCTGATCAAACTGCCAGTCCGCTCCCCGCCCCCGATGCAAAAACTCCAAAAACCCGTCAACCTGCGCTAGCGCATAGTCTCGTAGCTCAATCAACAGCGGCAGAGTTGCTGTCTTACCTTCCGCCCATTCCAGCGCCAGATATTGCAGCAGCGTCGATTTCCCCGCTCCCGGATCGCCTAGTATTACAGCCAGTTTGCCCCCTGAATCACCCATAAATGGGGCACTTTGAATTCCGGTTCCCCCTTTTTCAAGGGCTAGGGGGGATCTCGCTAACACCTCCAGCACCTTACGAGACGGTTGCTGAAAATACTCGCTGCGATATTGCGCCAGCGCATCAGCAGATAGATCGGCTTCGAGCTGTCCCTGCGCTTGCAACTGACGCTTCAAATCTAGCGGTAGCTCATAGCGCGTTGGCGGCAGAGCTTCCCGCACCGTCTGCTCAATAAACATATTCCAGAGCTTGATTACATCCCCCCGATCCGTGCTGTCAATGGCATACAGCTTTAAGTGTCCATAGCTGCACTGCAAGCTCTCTCGGTATTTGGCAACATCAAAGCCGGGTGAAATTTGAGCGGTGTTTTGGGCGATCTGCTCCAACAGATTAGTTTCCAGCAAGGCTCGCAGTTCCGGCGTTTCGCGCAGAATTCGCCGCACTTTTTTAAGATATTTGCTGCCCACCTGCTGCCAGTCAAACTCGGCTGGCAGCACCGGAAACGGCCTGCCTCTCCGGCAAGAGCGCTGCCAAACTGTGGCCAGAGCCTCGGCATCAATCGCGGCGCAGTCCGGCTCAAACGCTTTGCCCAGCAGGGGCTTCACCGCCTCATCCTGCACAAACTGAATCAGCGCCGGATCGTAGCGGTCGCGGATCTCAGCTTTGGAGAGATCTTGATCCTCCAGCTCATCCGCCACAACCACCAGAAAGGCTTTCAGAGCGCCCGCCACCGCCCGTTTTGTCACCTCTGGCTGGGCTGAAGTAATTCCTGCTTTGAGGCAACCCTTGAAGAAATCTTTCACATAGTCTTCGGCGGCAGTCTGCCCCAGCTTCAGGATCTGCTCAAAGATCACCTTGCCCAGTTCAGAGCCCAGTTCTGCTGCGCCAATTGTCACCAACCATTCCAGCATAGAGAAACCCCAGAAGTGGCTCTCCTTTACTATCGCATTTACTATCGCATTTAGAGCCTGAAGCCAGCTACTCTCGCAGCACGTAGCCCACGCCGCGCACCGTTTGAATCAGGCGTTTTTCCTGGTTTTCTTCCAGCTTCAGGCGCAGGTAGCGGACGTAGACCTCAATGATATTGGAGTCGCCCATAAAGTCGTAGCCCCAGACCTTTTCGAGAATCTGATCGCGGGTGATTACCTGACGCGGATGGCTGATCAAATAGTCGAGCAGCTCAAATTCTTTGGCGGTCAGCTCAATTGAGCGTCCGCTGCGATGCACTTCGCGACTGCTGCGATTGAGCGTTAGGTCGTCAAATTGCAGCAGGTCGGGGTTGTCTTCGTGGTTGCGGCGTAGATGTGCCCGGACGCGCGCGAGCAGCTCCTCAATGCTGAAGGGCTTCACCACATAGTCATCGGCTCCGGCATCTAGTCCGGCCACGCGGTCGCTGACTTCATCTTTGGCGGTGAGCAAAATCACCGGCACCTTGCTGCCCGTGGCTCTCAGGCGACGACAAACTTCCAAACCTGTCATTCCTGGCATCATCCAGTCTAAAATCAGCAGATCTGGAGGCGATTCCCGCGCCATTGTCAAACCCGTGAAGCCATCGTGCGCCACGCTGATGCTGTAGCCTTCACTCGTTAGCTCTAGCTCAATAAACCGAGCTAATCTTTCTTCATCCTCAACCAGCAGAATTGTTGCGCTCATGATGTCTACCTGAAAGTAACTAGGGCTAAAAGTAAGGGCTAAAAGTAACTAGGGGCTATCTAAAACGAGATCTGCCTGCAATTCAACAGTAAACGTACTGCCTGCTCCGGGTTGCGACAGAACGCTGACTGTCCCCTCCATTGCTTCAACCAGCGACTTGACAATTGCTAAGCCCAGCCCCATGCCGCCCGTCGCTCGACAGCGAGACTGCTCAACCCGGTAAAATGGCTCAAACAGCCGCGCCTGATCAGCCGCCGCAATGCCGCAGCCCTGATCGCTGACCTGAATCAGCGCTCGATTTCCCGTCTGGGTTAATTGCACCACAACTGGCTGATCCGGCTCAGAAAACTGTACAGCGTTTTTGAGCAGATGCAGTATCACCCGATGCAGCGCCTTGGCCTCAGCCTGCACCACGACAAGCGTTTTGGCCTCCAGCTTGACCCGATTGCCCTGCGGATCAGCAACTCGTAAGGCAGTTTCAACTAAGTCGTTTAGCATCACGGGCTTGAGGCTGTAGGCTGTCTCACCGCTGTAGCTGCGGCCTAGATCCAGCAAATCCTGCAATAGCTCCACCATTCGATCCACCTCAGAGGCCGCTATTTCTAACGCCTCTCGCTGAGCCGGAGTGAGGTTATCGCCACGTCGCAGGGTGCTTTTGAGATAGCCCTGCACCAGACAAAAAGAGGTGCGTAGCTCATGCGAGAGGCTGTTGGTGAAGTCGCGCTGCTTCTCGCCCGTTTCTGATAAATGGGCAGAGAGCGAACTCATGACCTGCACCAGCCCTGCTACCTCTCTGGGCACTTCTAGCGAAACGGGAGAAGCCACTGCGCCAAGAGGCATTTGCTCAGCCTGCGCCACCGCCAGTTGGTTGACTCGCCGCAGTGGGCTAAGCACCTGGCGAATATACATCGCCATCAGGGCGGCAATTGGCAAGAGCGCCAGCACCGTGCCAAACAGCAGCTGATTCACCAGCATGGAGAGCACGTCGTAGTCATGCGTAATGTCGCGCGCCAGATAGAGTTCGCCCACCAGTTGCCCAGACTGCCGCAGCAATTGTCGATCGCAGACGAGCTGCCGTCCGTTGACGCGCTGTACCGTGGTGCCAATGGGCAGCATTGACAAGGCATCTGGCGTCATTTCGATTGATGTTTCGCCTGCTATCACCGCAGCCTGACTAGTATTTTTCGCAAAACTCGTGAGCTTGCCTGCCTGCATTAGCTTGCCGTTAGGCTGCTTGACTCCGACCCAGAGGTTGGGCGATGCCCATTCGGCAATGTGGCTTTGCCACTGGGCTGGCGCAGTTGTAACCAGCTGGCGGCTCAGATGTCCCGTGATTTGCTGCATTTCCTGCTGATGATCCACCACCAGCATTTTCCGCATTTTCCAGGTTGTCCAGCTGCCAATTGTCCCAATGCTCAACAGCGCAATCGTGGTAATGCCTGCCGTCAACCGGAGCTGAAGTGAACTACGACCAATTGGCTCAATTGTCCAACCCTTGCGCTTAGTTTGCCGCTTAGTCTGCATGAAACACCATTCGACTGGAAAGAGCGCTTGTGAACAACATCTGCTTCACTTTGTAGTGTAGCCGAGCCATCCTTGGCCTAGATGATTTTTCCCTGAGTGCTGGCTCAAAAGCTGCTGAGGGTTTGGCAGCAATTTAGTCTAGATCCAGACTGGCTCCAGACTGGATCTAGACTGGATCTAGTCCAGATCCTCAAATTTCTATCCAGACCGAAACTGAACCGCTGCGGCAGTAAAACTCCCCCCAGCCTTCTGCGTTAGTCCGAACCGTTCCCTGGATATGCTCAGTCAAATCGTAATAGGCTGCGTCCGGTTGCCCAGTTTCCATCCACTTGCTGCCGCCCCAGCCGTCGCTCATGATCACCGCCATCGTTTTAGGATGCATCGCATTGCCCCAGCGCGTCCAGCCAACTACGCAGGGTTGGTCGAAGTAATCCATTTGCTGTCCGTAGGCGTGGTGTCGACGGGCTTGCAGAAATCTGTCCAGCAGCCAGCGGTGTGAGTCGAGCCAAATTTCTGACTCTTTGCCCTCTGAGTTTGGGGTGCAATTCGGGGTGCAATTCGGGGTGCAGCGAGCGCCATAGTAATCGGGGTAGAACAGACAGGGATAGCCCTCACGACGCAACAGAATAATTGCATAGGCTAGCGGCTTGAACCAGGATTCGACGGCCGAATTGGGCACCGAATTGGGCGCAGAATTGGGCGCCGAATTGGGCGATGGCGAGCGGTGGTTCTCGATGAAGGTGATGGCCAGAGCGGGCTGCTGCTGGACTAGCGTATTGGAGAGCAGCTGACTCATGTCGTAGTAGCCACTGGCACGACTGGCGCGGTGGAAGTTAAAATGCAGCGGCACGTCTAGGAGCAAGACTCGCCCTGCCGTATCGCTAATGTACTGATGCAGATTCTCAATCTGTTCTGTCCAATACTCGCTCATCATAAACAGCTGTGGCTCCGAGGTCTGCTGTAAGATTGACTCTCGTAAGCTGGGTGGCAGATCTGCATCTAGACAGAACCCGTCGGCGTTCATCTGATCCGGCGGCTCGGCAGATCGCTGGAGATAAATCTGCATCCCGGCAGCCTGGAAGGCAGCAGCCGTTTGCTGGTATTGCTGTAGCGCTACTTCTGCGGTAATTTTTGGCAGCCAGATTGCCGTTACTCCAGCTTGGAATAGCTCGCTTGCCTGCGCTTGCAGCGTCTGTAGATGCAGGTTGAAATCGAGAATATGGGCGTGAAACGCCTGCAAAAGTACGCCGTTGGGTTCTGACATCAAGCTGCTGGCTGCGTAAGAATAAGACTCTATATTCTCGCCGTTCTTTGACCTTTCCGACAAGATTCCCTTTCCGACCAGATGCCAATGGCCTTTATCTCAGATCAGCTGACTAGCCAGCCGTTTGACATTGACCAAGCCATCTTGCTCCTGCGTCAAGCGGTGCGGCCATTTCCGAAAGCGGCCATGTTTGAGCTGGCCGACTTAGGCTACGGTTCGCCCTTTGAGCAGCTGGTTGCCTGCATCATCTCCATTCGCACCTATGACGAGGTGAGCCTGTTGGTGGCGCAACGCCTGTTTGCACAAGCGCGTCGGCCTGCTGAACTGCTGAACCTCACGCCAGATCGGATCAGGCAGCTGATTCAAGACTGCACCTATGCTGACACCAAAGCTGACCAAATCTGGCAGATTGCAGAACGCATTGTGCGAGACTATGACGGCGAACTGCCCTGCGACGTGGAGATTCTCAAGTCGTTTAGAGGCGTTGGCCCTAAATGTGCTCATCTGACGCTGGGGGTAGGCTGCGGGCTGCCTTACATCAGCGTCGATTCGCATGTGCATCAGGTGACAAATCGCTGGGGCTATGTACAAACCAAAACCCCCGAAAAGACGCTAGCGGCTCTAGAAGCCAAGCTGCCTCAGGTTTATTGGATCGAAATCAATCGGCTTTTGGTACCGTTTGGCAAGCATATCTGCCGGAGCCTCCCCCAATGCTCACGCTGTCCGCTGCAAGCCATCTGCCCGCAGGTGGGGGTCACAGGACGCGCTGTCAAAAATCGGTAGGTTAGATGCTACTTTGAAGCTACTTTCAGGCTGATTTAAGCGCTGCTAAAACGCCTGAATCCATTCTTTGATCTGGTATTCTGTCCAGATACCGTGCTGCCAGTATGGGTCAGCCTCCACAAGCTGCTGCGCTGCCGCCTCGGTTTCGGCTTCATAGACTCCGAAGACCTGGGTTAAATCCTGGGTTGGCCCCAGCGTAATCAGCGCACCGTCAGCCTGAAGCTGCTTCAAGCGATCTAGATGAGCCTGACGGTGAGGTGCTCGCTTCTCCAGGACATCTTCACAGTATCGACCAAACAGGACATATTTTGGCATGGTGATCTAGAGTGATTACTTTAATGACTATATCTCGATTACTGTGATTACTTTAATGATGATTTTGCCGAGGGTATTTATCTTAAGAAAATAAGATTTATAAATATTCTCTTTTATACTCCATAACGTATTATTATTCAGCTTTCAACTCAGAATCTACCCCATGTCAACCTCAGCCCAGCCTGCCCTCCAGCGCCCCGTCACTCAGTTTTATGACTGGCGGAGCTATCGCTGTGCCTATGAACTCTGGCCTGCCTCAGAGAGCGGGCAACAGAGCGAGCAACAGAGCGAACAACAGAGCGAACAGCCGCCTATCCTGCTAGTTCATCCGATTGGTGTTGGGCTATCACGCCGCTTCTGGGATCGGTGGATTGCGGCTTGGCGCAAGGCTCACCCCAACCAGGCGATCTACAATCCCGACCTGCTGGGCTGCGGGGAAAGCCCGATGCCGCGACTGGCCTATCAGTCTCAAGACTGGGCTGAACAGCTGGCGCATTTAATCGGCCTTATTCAGCAGCCGGTGATTTTGCTGGTGCAGGGGGCTTCGCTGCCAATCGCGATTGAGCTAATTCAGGCTCACCCCAAGCTGGTGAAAGCGCTGGTGCTCTCAGGGCCACCCGCCTGGAAGCTGATCACGCAGGCAACGCCCGTCTGGCAGCAGCAGCTGGCCTGGAAGCTGTTTGACTCGCCGCTGGGTCTGGGCTTTTATCAATATGCAAAACGCCGTCAGTTTATTCAGAGCTTTTCGGTGCGGCAGCTCTTTGCCAGCGCTGCCGATGTCGATGCAGAATGGCTCGATCAGCTCACTACAGACGGGCAGGTGAATGCGAGCCGTCACGCGGTGTTCTCTTTCCTGGCAGGATTTTGGCGGCGAGACTACAGCCCAATCTTGGCTCAGCTGACAGTTCCGACGCTGGTTGTGCTGGGCGATACTGCTTCTAGCATCAGCCGCACCAGCGCTGCCGAAACGCCCAGTCAGCGTATGGCAGACTACTTGCAACACTGGCCACAGGCGGAGGGCAAACAAATTCCGGGTCGCAATCTGCTGCCCTACGAATCGACGCAGGCGTTTGTGGCAGCAATGCTGCCATTTGTGCAGGCTCTCTAAAGCGCGCATTTAAGAAATCTATTTAAGAAATCTACTGAGGGAGAACTATCTGAGTCAGCCACTGCCTTTTCAGCCGCCTGTTCAATCGCCCTCACTGCGCGAACAGTTTGTCCGTCTCGCCGCAGTCAACGTGCTGTCCAATCTGCTGGTGCCGCTGGCGGGGCTAATCGATATCGCTTTTTTGGGACATTTGAGCGAGGTGCGGCATCTGGCGGGTGTGGCGCTGGCCACGGTGCTGTTCAACTACATCTACTGGTCATTTGGCTTTTTGCGGATGGGTACGACGGGCATCACAGCGCAGGCGATGGGGCGCGAGGAACCCGACGAAGTACTGCTGATTGGCCTACGGCATGGGATGATTGCCCTGCTGATTGGGCTGGGCATTTTGCTGTTGCAGTGGCCGCTCAAGGTCGTGGGGTTTTGGCTGCTGAGCGCCAGCCCAGAGGTGAAGCGCTCAGGCGAGGCATTCTACGATGCGCTGATCTGGGGTGCGCCTGCGACTCTGCTGGGATTTGTGCTAATTGGCTGGTTTTTGGGGCGGGCAGAGGGCGGCAAAGTGCTGGTGCTGACGGCGGTTTCCAGCAGTACCAACGTGATTTTAGACTACTGGCTAATTGTGCGGCTGGGCTGGGGCAGCGCTGGCGCGGGAGCCGCAACGGCAATCAGTCAATATCTGGTGGTGCTGGTCGGGATGGGGCTGCTGCTGCGGGAGCTGCGACCTGCCCATTGGCGAGGGATGAGTCGTCGGGGCTGGGATCGGCTCTGGGATCGGCTCTGGGATCGGGTGGCGCTGCGGCAGCTGCTGCGGCTCAACGGCGAGATATTTTTGCGAACGCTGACCCTGGTGACGACATTTGCGCTGTTCACCAATCTCAGCTCCGGCTTTGGCACGAATGTTTTGGCTGCCAATACGCTGCTGCTGCAAGCGATCACCTTTGCCGCCTACTTTATTGACGGCCTAGCCTTCGCGACTGAGAGTTTGGCAGGGCTGCTGTCGGGCCGGGGCAGAGGCGGACTGCAGCAGCTGCTGTGGCTAGCGGGCAGCCTGAGCCTGGGTCTGGGGCTGCTGTTTGGCTGCCTCTATATCAGCCAGTCAGCGCTGCTGTTTGGCCGACTGACCCGCCATGCAGAACTACTGAGCCTAGTGCAGCGCTATGTGATCTGGCTGCTGCCCATACTGGGATTTGGCTCGATAGCCTATATGCTAGACGGCTATTTTCTAGGCTTGGCTCAAGGTCGCATCCTGCGTCAGTCGTCGATTTTGGCGACGCTGCTGGGGTTTGTGCCGGCAGCAGTTCTGGCTTGGCATCTGCACAATTTGGATCTGCTCTGGCTGGCGCTGACGCTGTTTATGCTGATGCGCGCCCTGACGCTGGGGCTAAACCTGGCCGGGACGCTGCGGATGGCTTGCCCAGATAGGCTTGACTCGGATGCTCCCAGTCTAGGCGCTCCCAGCGCAAATAAAGGCATCCCATTAGAATAGAGAAGCACTCCATTACGCTTCTCTCACCCATGAATCTTCTCACGCAAACTCTCCACTTGCTAGGTTCAGGTGCCGCCGCCTATATCACCGCCAGCAGCCTGCGCGACCCCAAAACCCGGCCTGACGTGCTGGCAGGCTTTCAGATGGCTGAAGCGGGAGCCGTGCCCTTTATCGAAGCGCTGTCGGAGCGTGCCGCTGCCGAAGCAGACGACTGGTTGGCCGAACGGCTGCTGCGTCATGCCAACGACGAACGCCGCCACAGCCAGATTTTTGCTCACGCTCTGAAGCAGCTCAACAAGCAGCTGATTGATTTCAGTCAGATTCCCCAACAGACTGCTGACGGCAAACCCGACGAGCGGCGACGCAGTCCGTTTTTTGAGGCTTACTTTACGGGCTATTCCAAGGCCGACATGGCTCCCGACCAGATTGACTGGGTGATGTTTATGATTAGCACGCATATTCTGGAGCTAGATGCCAGCAAAGACTTTCTGCGGATGGCCGCAGTTTTGCCGACTAGCGACATGGCCAGCGTCAATCTCAAAAAAGCGCTGCTCAGCATAGCCGATGACGAAAAGCGCCATGCGGCCTACCTGCTCGAAGCCGCCCAGCGTCGCTTGCCCTATGCCGAAGTAACCGGGTTAGTAGACGAATGGCGCGAGCGTAAGGTGAATGCGCTGGTGGCGATGGTGGGCGGTATGCTGAACCGCAAAGGAGGGGCAATTCCCTCTCTAGCGCGGGATGGCGTACCTGTCGAAATGAGCGAAAGTGAAAACCGCGAACTGATTGCCGCCTAGTCGATTTGCTGCCTAGTCGCTAGATCAATGCCGATGCATCTGAATCGAATCCCGCTGCTGTTGGTCGGACTGCTGGTGAGCTGCACTTTAGCGCCACAAGCAGATCCAGAAGCCTCTCAAACCCCAGTTGCTGCTAAAGCTCCAGCATCGCCAGAGCGCGGAACCGCTTCTCAGACTGTGCCTGAGTCTGCCCGGATTGCCACAAAGCCGCTGAACTCAGCGCCGATTCAGATCACGCTAGCTGACTTGCCCCAGCCCTTTGCCACCGACAGCGCCTCAAAATCGCCCAACGTGATTGACATTCCGGCGAATCCATCGCTGAACGTTCCCGCAGGCTTTGAGGTCAACGTTTTTGCAGAAGGGCTGGAGCGACCTCGCTGGCTAGCGCTCACGCCAACGGGGGAGGTGCTGGTTACAGAGACCCCCCAGAACCGGATCACGCTCCTGAGCGATCCAAATCAAGACGGCGTGGCCGAGCAAAAGCAGCAGTTTGCCACAGCCGACAACGGACTGAACCAGCCGCTGGGCATGGCGTTTGCCGATAATTATTTCTTTCTGGGCAACACCAACGCTGTGCTGCGCTTCCCCTATCAGTCTGGGCAGATACAGCTGAGCGGACGAGGCGAGCAGATTGCCGCACTGCCAGCCGACGGCTATAACAACCACTGGACGCGCAACGTGGTGGTTTCGCCAGACCAGCAGCGGCTCTACGTTTCGATTGGTTCTGCCTCTAACGTGGATGTCGAACCTGCTCCCCGCGCTTCGGTGCAGGTGATGGATTTCAACGGCCAGAGCAGCAGTTTTGCTACAGGACTCCGCAATCCGGTGGGGCTAGACTTTCATCCGGTCACGGGCGAACTCTACACCACGGTCAACGAACGCGACGGGCTAGGCGACAACCTGGTGCCTGACTATTTCACCCGCATCCAGCAAGGCGAGTTCTACGGCTGGCCTTACGCCTACTTGAGTGCCGACCGCCTCGATCCGCGTCAGGTTCGGGGCGACCAGAGCATTAACCCAGAGCTAGCGGCTCGCACCCAAACGCCCGACCTGTTGTTTCAGGCACATTCGGCGGCGCTGGGGCTGCAATTCTATGACGGTCAGACTTTCCCAGAGCGCTATCGCAATGGCGCATTTGTAGCCTTTCGCGGCTCCTGGAATCGCAATCAGGGCACAGGCTACAAAATTGTGTTTGTGCCGTTTGGCTCTGACAACCGTCCAACTGGTGCATACGAAGATTTTGTCACCGGATTTCTGGTTGATCCCGCTGGCCCAACAACCTGGGGGCGTCCAGTCGGGCTGCTGACCTTGCCTGATGGCAGCCTGCTGTTCACCGAAGAAGCCAATGGCCGTATCTACCGCGTCCAGTATCGCGGCTGAAGTTCCAAAGCTAGGCTTCTGACCTGCTAATCTGGCTTGCCAATCTGCTGATTTTTGCCCTTAACTGGCGGCAGGCTATCCACCAATCCCAGCTCGAAAGCAATATCAGGCAGATCGCCCGCGATATATTTGCCCGGTTCAAACAGTCGCCCCGGCGTGAGGCAGACCTGACGCAGCTCAACTAGCTCAGTTGGTAAAAAGCTGCGGCGAAACTGACGGTGTTCGATGCTCATTGGTAGCTTACTTCTGAGGTGGCTAGAGGGCTGAGATCGTGACTCAGGCGCATTCGCTGCTCTGTGTAGGCGGTGTCGCTCAAGGCAGGGGTAGCGCGGGCAGCCAGATCTGTGGCCAGATCTACAGCCAGATCTGCGGCCAAATCGATCCAGGATTTACAGCCGCTATACGCCTCGCGATACGGGATCATTTGGGGGTGATCCAGCCTGTAGACCCGCAGCAGCAAAGCCGTGAGCGGCAGCTTGGGCTTCCACCTTAGCCGCTCGGTGACAAAGCGCTCGTTCCAAATATGGTGAGGCAGCAGTGCTGCGATATCTGCGGCTGACTCCAGCTCTAGCCCGTCTGTGACTTTTGCCCAGGCCTGAATCTCGACTGTTTCTGGATGCCAGCCCGACTCGACGGGCTGCACCTGACAAGCATAGTCGGGCTTGAGCAGCTCTGGCTTTTGGTGTTCGTAGGTGGGATAGAGCCAAAACTGAGCTGGCTGAGCGGCTTGGGGCAGCACAAACCGCTGCTCATGAATGCCACCTTTGCGGAGCAACAAGATAGTTTCGCCGTGAGCCAATGCCGCAACTGCAACCGCCCATTCTTTCAGCGCTAGCCCCTGGATTGCTGGTTGGGAAGTGGAACTGTGGATGCTTTCCAAAGCTGTCTCCTACTAGCGGATGCTGCTTCTAGATTCTAGTCAAAAATACATATTTAAAAAAATACATATTTAAAACATATTAAAAAAGACTAGCTCCTCCCAGAACCAGTCTTTAGCAGTTTACAGACCTGTTGCTGTCAGGAACTTCTGCTGACAGCCGTTATCAATCAACCCCATCTACAAGACTGTGCGTTTATATGAGCACTCATGTAGAGGCAGCTCACACCGCAGCTTCCCAGGCAGCAGATGAACTTAAGGATATCTACAACTTCGCGATATCCAATTCCAGAAGCTATAGTAACAAAATACACAGACACTTTTCATAAAACTTTACAGGTGATTGAAGGGCAGGCCATAACTTGAGCTAATCAGTGCTAACCAGCTCTGCCTCCCGCCTCAGTGCCTGCAAGTGTCTCTAATAGTCCCTAATAAATTGCGGCGACGAGTCGGGTTGATAAATTGCTAGCCCAACCTGACACTTTTACCTGGCAGTCTGCGTCTGATCTCTTATTCGCACAGGTATATGGTGCGGCTCAATTTACGCTTTAGGTTTACTCTTTTAGACTCTTCAACAAGGATTTTGCTATGAATTCATCGGCGTCTCAGGTTCGGTCTTCTGTACGGCTGGCAGTCGGCCTGCTCCTGCTGGGCAGCAACTTGGCATTTGCTAACTCGGCTCAGGCGCTGCCCGACTGGGTGAATCAAATTCTCTCGAACTCAGCCTCCAGCTCCGCTTCAAATCAAAGCATCTCTCAAGGCTCAACCTCACGTCCGGCTCCGCGCTCCGCTCCTGTAGCTGGCGAGCGTTCTGCCCCTGCCAGCTCAACGAATGCTCCGAATAGCGCTCCGGCTAACTCTCAACTAGACGAGGTTCGATTTAGCTGTCAGGTTGCTAACGGCGAGCCTACCGTGATGTACAGCCCCCAAAGTCAGCCCGGAAAGTACTATGCTTGGGCAACTCCAACAGCGTTGGGCGGCGGCTGGAGTTCAGAACGACGCTGCAACGAAATCAGCCGTCGGCTAGAATTCTATCGGCCAGATGGACTGCTGGAGCTGCAAACTGGTCTAGAAAACGGCTACAACACCGTCTGTGTGACGACTGAAGCCCTGTCTGCCTGCCGAATTGTGCTAACGGTTCCTCCTGGCCAAAATCCAGTTGCAATCCGAGACCGAATCTTTAACAACCTGCTGGTGGCGGATAGCGGCCAGCAAACTACGGCGGTGACGGCCTATCAAGATAGCGGCAGCGGCATCCTCAATCAGATTGGGCAGGCGCTGGGCGTAGATTTGGGAGCGAGCGGCGGTTCAGCCAGACGCAGCCCCAGCAGCATTAACCTGCGGCCTTTCCTAGATACGGCAGATGGTGGCACGGGCGCTAGGCTAAGCGGTGCTGCTGCGGGACAGGCTGGTGATCAATCTGGCGGTCAATCTGGAACTCGACTTAATCCAGGTAACTTCCGCTAGCGTCGGGCTGGATATTCAGGCAACAGGTTCAGAACAGGTTAGAACCGCATGGGGCATGGGGCAAATATAGGCAGAACAGCGCTAATCTGAACAGCAGTTAGCCCAAGACTCGCTGCAAAAAAGCTGTGATTTCGCCCCAGGCCGCATCGGTAGCCGCCGGATCAAAGCGAGGGCCATCATCGCGCATAAAGGTATGGTCAGCGCCTTCGTACAGCACCGTTTTATGGCGGACTCCAGTCTGTGCCAGCCCCGCCTCAATGGCCTGCCGACCTTCAGCCGGAATATGTGGATCGAGCCTGCCGAAAATTAGCAGCAGTTCGCTCTGCAAGTCAGCTAGCCGTGAGAGCGTATCGGCGGTTCCGCGCCCTAGCTTGCCGCTGTGGATGCCGGTTGGGTAGCAGCAGACTGCGGCCTTGATGTCAGGCTGGAAAGCTGCTCGACAAGCCAGATGGCCACCAATGCAAAAGCCCATTGTGCCAAGCCGATCGGGGTTGACACTGGGTTCAGCCTTGAGCCAGTCCAGCACCGCCAGCGCGTCGGCATCAAACCCAGAAATTTCGCTGCGGCGGGCAGCATCGTTTCCCTGCATTCGCCCAATATCATTGGGTTCAATCACCCTGCCGACTGGCTCTAGGCGGTGAAAGATTTCGGGGGCTGCGACAAGATAGCCATAGCCCGCCAAGTGATCGGCTAACCGCAGCATTGGGCCGCCCAGCTGATAGATATCTGAGTAGAACAGAATGCCGGGATAGCGGCCAGCAGGCTTAGGAGCTGCGACGTAGAGTCGCATTAGGCTATCTTCGACGACTAGAGAGAGGTTGCGCTGGGTAATTTGCACGGGATGGCTGTTGGGGGTGACTGCTAGGGATGGCTGTTAGGGGCAGATATTGGGGGCAGATATTGGGGGCAGATATTAGAGATCGCTAAAGAATATCTGCCTGCATCAACCTGTACCAATACCGGAGTTTGGTATCCCTGAGTGAGCCTATGGAATACAGAGCGGCTTAAGAATTCCTAAAATTTTTCGTCTGACTAGACCTATCCGAATGTAAGCAATCATCAAGAAATATGTCGTTTCGATCGTGCCAAGATATGGAGCCAGATTGCTGTAGGCTTTGCTAGCCAAAAGTTTCGAGCTTTTGACCAGCAAGGTTTCTGTTAATCTTTGCAGAGGTTTGGCGCAGTCAGCCCCTATCTTTGCGACAATCATCAACAGTCTGCTGGTTTGGCGCAGCTTCGCCCCTGATGGGACATTAGCTAAGCAATTAGCGCCCGGTAGATTGGTATCCGGTAGATTAGCGCCCAGAAACACAGCGCGGCAAAACAGCACAGGAGATCTCGGTTTATGAAATTGGCTTACTGGATGTACGCTGGCCCTGCCCATATTGGCACGCTGCGTGTTGCGACCTCGTTCAAAAACGTCCATGCCATTATGCACGCGCCGTTGGGCGATGACTACTTTAACGTCATGCGCTCCATGCTCTCCCGCGAACGCGACTTCACGCCCGTCACCACTAGCGTCGTCGATCGCAACGTGCTGGCTCGCGGTTCGCAAGAGAAGGTGGTGGATAATATCGTCCGCAAAGACCAAGAGGAGCATCCAGATTTGATTGTGCTCACGCCGACCTGCACCTCCAGCATTTTGCAAGAGGATCTGCATAACTTTGTTGAGCGAGCGCAGCTTGAATCTCAGGGCGACGTGCTGCTCGCAGATGTCAACCACTATCGCTACAACGAGCTGCAAGCTGCCGACCGGACGCTCCAGCAGATTGTGCAGTACTACATTGCCAAAGCTCGCAAGCGCGATGAGCTGCCAGCTGGCAAAACCGAGCAGCCCAGCGTGAACATTTTGGGGATTTCAACGCTGGGCTTCCACAACAACCACGACTGCACCGAGCTGAAGCGCCTGATGCAGGATTTAGGGATTGCGGTGAACCTGGTTATTCCCGAAGACGCATCGGTATATGAGCTAAAAAATCTGCCCAAAGCCTGGTTTAACCTGGTGCCGTACCGAGAGCTAGGCTTGCCGACCGCGACCTACCTGCAAGCAGAGTTTGGTACACCCTATGTCGAGATTACGCCAATGGGAGTGGTGGAGACCGCTCGCTGCATTCGCGCTATTCAAAAAACGCTAAACGAGCAGGGAGCTGAGGTTAACTACGAGTCATATATCGATGAGCAGACGCGGTTCGTCTCGCAGGCAGCCTGGTTCTCGCGCTCAATCGACTGCCAGAACCTGACGGGCAAAAAGGCGGTCGTGTTTGGCGACAACACCCACGCTGCCGCTATGACCAAGATTTTATCCCGCGAGATGGGCATCCGGGTTGTGCTAGCGGGAACCTACTGCAAATACGATTCAGATTGGTTCCGTGAACAGGTGAGTGACTATTGCGATGAAGTGCTGATTAGCGAAGATAACGCCGAAATTGCCAACGCAATTGCCCGTCTTGAACCTGCGGCAATTTTTGGTACGCAGATGGAGCGCCATGTCGGCAAGCGGCTAGATATTCCCTGCGGAGTGATTGCCTCACCGATTCATATCCAAAACTTCCCGGTCGGCTATAAGCCGTTCTTGGGCTATGAGGGCGCGAACCAGATGGTGGACTTGATCTATAACTCGTTTACGCTGGGCATGGAAGATCACCTGCTAGAAATCTTTGGCGGTCATGATACCAAAGAAGTGATCACCAAAGATATGTCGGCCAACTCTGATCTCAACTGGAACAAAGAAGCCAACAGCGAACTGAACAAAGTTCCTGGATTTGTGCGGGGTAAAGTCAAGCGCAATACCGAAAAGTTTGCTCGCGAGCGCGGCTTCTCAGAAATTACGCTAGAGGTCATGTATGCCGCGAAAGAGGCAGTAGGAGCCTAAAGCGGCGAGCAGCGGCATAGGTCAATTAGCATGAAAACAGCGTGGAGCCTTTCTAGAAATATCTCCACGCTTGTTGCTTGCGTTTTTCTTGCACTGCACCTGAGTAAGTTCTTTGATCAAGCTTAGCTGTCAATCGCCTTCTCGGAACTGCCGAGCAACCCAAATCCCCTCTCGCCAAAATACTTGTTAAGTAGCGTGCTAATCAGCGACAAGATCACTGGCCCTAGAATAATTGCTACGACACCCTGCACTATGAATCCGGGTGCAAGCACTGAGGCCAGCCAAAAGCAAATGCCGTTGACAACAAACGAAAACAGCCCTAGCGTCAGGAACGTGACGGGCAATGACAGCAGCGACAGGACGGGCTTAATCAGCGCATTCACCAACCCAATGGCCACACCTGCAATCAAGGCAGACGGGAAAGAGGTAATATCGACACCGGGTACCGTCAAGTCAACAATTAATAGGCTAAGCGCTGTTACCAGCGTAGTTAGAAAATATCCCAACATGGCTTTAATCTCCAGTTCAATAACAACTTAACAGCAACAATTCAACAGCTTGATTTCTTTAGAAAGCTAATAGAACAAGCATCTGCGGAAAACCTGCGACAGTAATCTGCCCAGAGATAGGTTTGTTAACTCCAAGGTTTTGATTAGATTGGTAGAGCAAGAATCGTTTTGCGATTAAACATTATTAGTTTGACAGGCAGGTTGTCACATGAAAGATATGAAAATTGCTCGGATCATCCTTGGTGTTCTGCTGCCGCCTGTAGGAGTCTTTCTCACCTTTGGGTTTAGCACGACCCTGATCATCAACGTGCTGCTGACGCTGCTAGGTTGGCTACCAGGAAGCATCCATGCGCTCTGGGCGATCTTAAAGCATGAAGAGCAGCTCAAGAACCGAGAGCTTGAAATTTAGACAGAACCTATTCGGTAGATGGATCTAGAAGCATCGCTAGCCATGTTCGCCAATCACCTGAAACAGCAGAGCTAAATTCAGGGCAAACGGTACAATGGGGAAAACCTCTAAACCCCATTTGACGGCACAGGCAGCGCGATGCGTATCTCTTTAAATTGGCTGAAAGATCTCGTAGATATTACCCTCACCCCTGAAGCCCTGGCTGAAGCGCTGACAATGGCAGGGTTTGAAGTCGAAGAGATCGAAGACCGACGAAGCTGGGCAGATGGTGTCGTAATCGGCAAGGTCTTGAGCTGCGAAAAACATCCTAACGCCGACAAGCTGAGCCTCTGTACCGTCGATATTGGAACTGAGCAGCCTGCCAGTATTATCTGCGGTGCCGCCAATGTCCGAGCCGATATCTTTGTTGCAGTCGCCACGCTGGGCACCTATCTCCCCAAAATCGACCTGAAGATTAAGCCGCGCAAGCTGCGGGACGTGCCCTCAGAGGGGATGATCTGCTCGCTGACTGAAGTTGGCCTTGCCAAAGACTCTGAGGGTATTCACATCTTTGAGCAGCCAGACCTCCAGCCTGGGAGTGATGCCAGACCCTATCTGGGCTTAGACGACGTGATTTTAGACCTGACCTCGACCGCCAACCGCGCCGACGCGCTTAGTATGGTTGGGATCGCCCGTGAGGTGGCAGCCATTACCGGAGTCCAGCTGCATCTGCCTGAAATTCCAGAGCTAACGGCAGAGTCAAGCGACGCGCTGAGCGTCAAAATTGAGCAGGGCAGCTCAAGCTATCGGGCGACACTTATTGCCGTGCAGCTTGCCCCCTCGCCTGACTGGCTCCAGCGGCGGCTAGTCGCGGCTGGTAGCCGCCCGATCAACAACATTGTCGATGTCACCAACTACATCATGCTGGAATGGGGGCAGCCGTTACATGCCTTTGACTATGACCGCTTGCAGGCTGTGGCCGGTATTGCGGCAGACAAACCCCTGAATATTGGCGTGCGGCAGGCGCGTTCAGGTGAGAAGCTGACAACGCTAGACGGACAGCAGCGCAGCCTCCAAGATCTGGCCTTGCTGATCACGGCCAACGACCAGCCGGTAGCGCTAGCAGGCGTGATGGGCGGCGAGAGCACTGAAGTTCATGCCGCTAGTCAAACCATTTTGCTAGAAGCAGCTGTCTTTGATCCGGCAGCCATCCGGCGCTCGGCGCGGGCGCAGGGAATGCGGACGGAAGCCTCGGCACGCTATGAGCGAGGTGTGAATCCAGCAGAGCTTATGCTGGCCAATCGGCGAGCTGTAGATCTCTTGCAGCAGCTTGCAGAGGGGCAGGTGATCGCCCAAGCAGCCGAGCTACGAACCCAGCCTACCGAGCGCCAAATCCAGCTGCGATTAGAACGGGTCAATCAAGTGTTGGGACCAGTGCTGGGAGCCGAGATGAAGGCTGAATTGGGACGACCTGAAGCCAGCTCAAGATCGGAGCGTGAGCTAACTGCCGAAGATATGACTGAGCTGAAGCCTGCTGACGTAGAGCGTACGCTGAGGGCATTGGGCTGTGAGGTGACTGCCTTGCAGCCAGACGTTTGGAACGTCACCGTACCGCCGTACCGCTACCGCGATCTGGAGCGCGAGATCGACCTGATCGAAGAAGTGGCGCGGCTCTATGGCTACAACAACTTTTGCGATACGCTGCCCAGCAAAACCGAAGCGGGCTTCCTGCCCGACGAGCAGCTAGCAATTCGTCAAATTCATGCGGCGCTGCGGGCAGCTGGACTCACCGAAGTCATTCACTACACGCTGGGCAAGCCGGATCTCGATAGCCAGGTGGTGCTGGCCAACCCGCTGTTTGCCGAGTATTCTGCTTTGCGAATAGAGCTAATCTCTGGGCTGGTCGATGCCTTTCAGCGCAACCTGGAGCAGGGTAACGGGGCGCTGAACGCCTTTGAGATTGGGCGGGTTTTCTGGCGCGACGAGGTGGGTCTCGCTGAAGAAGACCGGGTAGCCGGAATTCTGGGCGGCGATCCCAGGCAGGGGCGCTGGGTGACAGGTGGGCGGCCAGAACCGCTGACTTGGTATGAAGCCAAAGGCTGTCTGGAAAGCTTGTTTTTGCGGCTGGGGCTGGCAGTCGAATATCAGCCTGATCGGCGGAATCCGATGCTGCATCCGGGGCGCACGGCTTCACTCTGGCTGAATGGTGATCGACTGGGGACGTTTGGGCAACTCCACCCGCAGCTCCGCCAGCAGCGCGATCTCCCTGACGAGCTGTATAGCTTTGAGCTAAGTCTGGATACATTGCTGGATCACATGCTCCAAGAAGAGCGACTGGTGCCAATCTTTCAGCCCTATTCTAGCTATCCGGCCTCCGACCGCGATATTGCCTTCTTTGCGCCCGTCAAGTTTTCGGTGGCGGAGATTGAGCGGGCGATTCGGCAGGCGGCAGGGGCGCTGCTGGGTTCGGTGGAGCTATTTGACGAATATCGCGGCTCAAACGTGCCGGATCATCAGCGCAGTCTTGCGTTTCGGCTGCTCTATCGGGCTAGCGACCGCACCTTAACTGAAGCTGAAATTGAGCCAATTCATCAGCAGGTGCGTGAGGCGCTGGAAGAGCGGTTTCAGGCGGTGCTGCGGAGCTAGCAGATCTGGTGGCTCAAGCCTTTAAGCAAGCTTGCCTTTCCCAATTTGCGAATCTAGCGGTTGATAGACTTGCCCGCTGATTTACCAAGCTGATTTACCAAGCTGATTTACCAAGCTGATTTACCAATATGATCACTGCCGTTCTCCCGCCTCGAATTCTGCTAGATCGCTGGCTGCGAGACTGGCTGCTGGAAGATATTGGCCGGGGTGACCAGACGACAGCAGCGCTATTTTTAGACTCACCGCCAGTCGGACAAGCCCAGTGGGTGGTTAAAGAAGCTGGCGTGATAGCCGGACTGCCCGTTGCGGCGCTTGTCTTTGAGCTGCTCAATCCGGCAGTTTGCTTCACGGCGGTGGTGCCTGAAGGAAGCTGCTGTGAGCCTGGACAAATCGTAGCTAAAATTCAGGGCAGTCTGGATGCGCTCCTGACTGGCGAGCGCTTGGCGCTGAATTTGGCGATGCGACTGAGCGGCATCGCCAGCCTGACGCGCCAATACACTGCCCAGATTGCCGATTTGCCTGCTCAGCTGGTGGATACGCGCAAGACTACGCCCGGTCTGCGAAGCTTAGAGAAATATGCTGTGCAGGTTGGCGGTGCTGCCAATCATCGGCTGGGTTTGGATGATGGCGTAATGATCAAAGATAATCATATTGCCGCAGCTGGCGGAATTACTCAGGCAGTCCAAAATATCCGGGCTTGTATTCCCTATCCGCTGACCGTTGAGGTCGAAACTGAGAGCCTAGAGCAAGTCAATGAAGCCCTAGCCTCTGGAGCCGATATCATCATGCTGGACAATATGCCAGCTGAGTTGATGCGACAGGCCGTGACGCAGATTCGGCAGACAAATTCGCGCATCAAAATTGAAGCCTCTGGCAACATTACCTTAGAGACAATTCGCGCAGTCGCTGAAACGGGTGTAGACTACATCTCCAGTAGCGCTCCAATCACCCGATCAACCTGGCTAGATTTGAGCATGAGAATGTTGAAGTAATTACTTCAATAATCACTTTAATAATTACTAAAGTGATTATTAAAGTGATCGGCGACACATTGCTTCAACGTTCAAATTCTCCAGCGCCCAAATAATACTGATACCGAATCTGAAGCTGTTCTGCTGCCTGTTCTGCTGCCTGTTCATCAGCAGATTTCGCCCAGTATTCCACCAATGCCTGACCCAGTGCCCAGATGCTGCGATCCGCAGGCTGATCATTCCTGAGCGCCAGCGGCCCCAGCCGCCGCAGATCAAAGCCCTCCGCCGGCTTCAGCAGCTTAGCCAGGTCGTAAGCCATTTGCAGCTTGCCGATCACCGCTGGAGCCTGCTCAACGGGGATCTGAGCCGCAAATGCCGAAACCGCAGGCTGCTTCAAGCCTTTAGCAATTAGCCCCAGCACGGGACTCTTGAGCCAGAGCGTTAGCCCTTGTGCAGTGCTAATTTGCAGCGCGTAGCGGTCAATAATTTTGGTGCAGGCGAGGCTGCGTGCCTCCAAATTACGCAGGAAGCGAGCCAGCCGAAACTGCTTGGCTGGCGCAATCCTCTCGACGAGCGCTACTGAGAGCGCCTCTGTTCCCCAAGCCTCGCGCTGAGCCGCCGAGTCAGCCGCCACAATCGGCAGCAGACGGTCACAAAACTCCCCCAGCAGTTGGGATCGATAGGTCACCGCCTCACGGATTGCGATCTCTTTGGGACGCTCACCCCACTGCCAGTCGTAGGGCGGCTGCCATTCGCGCAGAGGGCGCAGCCGATCCACCTGCGTCACCAGCGTCAGAGCGGGCAGTCCCGGCAGGGCAGCTTTGATCGCCCTCAAAAAATCGAGATCCATTTGCAGCGCTGGATCAAGCGCAGGCGTGAGCAGCAGCAGCAGATCGGCAGTTTTGGCGTAGTCTAGCACCTGCTGGCGGAACTCAGAGCGGTCGGCCTGCTCATAGCCTGGACTATCCCAAAGAATCAGCGTTTCGCTGTCGCTCTGCCACCGATAGCTCTCGATTTTGTCGGTGCTGGGCAGCAGATCTACCTGCGCTAGCTCAGTCTCAAACAGGCTGTTGATCAAGCTGCTCTTGCCTGCGCCCGTCCGCCCCACTAGCAAAATATTTACAGGCGGCTGCTCTACCTGCTCCACCGAATCTGCCTCGGCCAAAATCTCGCGCAGGGTTTGCGTTTGGGGCAGCGCCGCTAGCATCTGCTGGTTGCTGTAGAGCAGCACCGCCTGTCGCGCCAGGTTTCGCAAAGCTGCCTCGCGCAAGGACTGACCGAGATTGACCAACAGCTGCTGGTTGGCTTGATTGGCGTAAGGCTGGCTGATCTGATTGGCCAGAGCCGCCGCCGGATTCAGTAGCCAGCTTGTCAGGCTCCAAGTCTGCCAGAGCTTTCGGGCTGACGGCTCCAGCTTCCGGTAAACCTCGTAAGCCTGATACCCTTGGCCAATAGTCACCTGTCCCAGCACGGGCGACAGCTTCCGCATCCAGAGATCTAGGTCATCCACCGTGCCGCGAATCAGCCCGTAGGCCTGCGGAACATAGATATTCAGCAGCGGATACTTCACGTCTGGATAGTAAATCTGCGCCACGGCTGCCACCAAACTCTGACAGCGCTGCCAAAACGTCGGCCAGTCTTCCCAAATCGCCAAATCTGCCTCAGATGCCTGCAAGACGCTCTGCAAAGCCGCCTCAACCCGCCCGTCAGAACTCGCGCCGACATCCGTTTGGCTTGCCTCTAGATCTGCCGCCAACTCTGCGTTCACCTGAGTCAGTGCTGCTCCTAGCTGAGTTGAGGGCTGCGTCCAGTGCACCAGCAGCCAGCGCCAGCCCAGCAGCAGCAGCGTCACTACCGCCCAGATCCAGTTGATGCCCCAGGCGTGAATCTGCCAGCCCGCCGCCAAGAGCAAAAAACCAGCAATCAGCAAAATCGGCAGCGCCAGGATGAGCAACTGCCATCGAGTTAAACGCAGCATAGAAGTCTTGTCGAAGAGGACTCACGGATCCGCTAGCTCAATCATCCCCGATCCGGCGCTGAATTCTGCTTAAACCGCGCCTTTGCCCGCCCAAATGACTCGCGCATCACTGTCTGAATCCGCTCTGGGTCTGGTTTCTTGCCGCCAATCAAATCCCCAAAGTAGAGGCAGGCCGCTTCGCCCAGCGCCCAGGTGTAGGCAGCAGCCCAGGATGCCGCAATCACGCTGCCTAATCCCGGCAAAAACTTGATCAGCTCTCGGCCAATGGCCTGCGCCAAAAAACCGCCCGCCAGAGCGCTGACTAACCCCCCTGCCTGCGATGGCGTGAGCTGCTGGCCGTAGAGCTTGCCCAACAGCACCACCATCGAAATTTGCAGCGCCGTCAGCACCGGCATTGTGGCGAACGGCAAAGGCACTGCTGCCAAAGCCGCTGCCATCACTGCAAAGGCCGAGATGTAATGTCGCCCCACGTCGCGGTAGAGTGTCCCTAGCTGTTCCCCAGCCTCAGTTTCCAAAAGCTGATGAATCGCCTGCGCTTCGGCATCAGGCAGCAGTTCGGCTAGGGCATCTTGCAGGGCATCTAGGCCATAAAACACCGGGTCGTAGCCGTCATCTTCTAGCGTAAAGTCCAGCAGCACTGCCCGGTCATAGAGGCCAGCAAAAGCCCGCTGCTGTTCGCCATAGGCGCGCTGAACGGCCTCATACTGAGGCGGGTAGTCCGGGTGGTCGGCGCTGGCCTTATAGAGCTCATGCAGAGAGGTCACGGCTAGCAGGCAGGGGATTTGGGGATATTGCTGGCGCAATGCCTGGGCAATTTGCCGCAGCGAGTCGATGGCAAAATCGCTAATTTTGACGGTCAGCACCAGCAGGCGGGCGCACTGGGTTTCTTGCTGAAGCTCAGCCTCTAGCTCCTGCAAGATTTCCGGTCGATTCACATCGCCTAGACCCACGGTGTCGGTAAAAATCAGCAGGGGCAGCTCGCTGGAGGGGTAGGAGTAGCGCTGGGTATGCTGGGTATGGGGACGAAAGCCCTGCCCGACGATCTCTGCTGAAACGCCAGTCAAGCCGCGAATCAGCGAGCTTTTGCCAGCCTGGGGCTTGCCAATCAGCAGCGCTTCGGTCGTGGGCAGCTTGGCTCTGACGCTCTGCAAAATTTCCGCAATCTGCGCCTCATCAATGCTCAGCCAGCGGCTCAGGCTCTGCTTAATCGAGTCAATCTTGCTCAGATCAAGCGGCACGGCTCGCCGGAGCTGATTTGAAACCTGCCGCAGATTGACGGCTGGAATGCGGCTGCGGCGGACAGGTGGATCTGGTAGTTCTGAGGGGCTGTGAGGCTCGGACATGGCTCTAATCTCGATGCAAGAGCTGGATCTGCTCGGACTCTAATCGCGATTTGAGAAGCTGCGTCTTAGCTCAGCCGCGCCACCGCATTGCAGAACTATCGCAGATTAATCACACATATGAATTTAGCATTGGCGGATTATGCGGTACAACCTGGCAGCCGGGTAGATTGATGTGATACATTGATAAAGCTGGAAAATTTAGCGCAGGCTGTCTAGCAGACTGTTTTGGCTCTGTAGCTCAGTGGTTAGAGCAGGGGACTCATAAGCCCAAGGTCGCAGGTTCAAATCCCGCCAGAGCCATTCTCGAAATCAAAGCTACACAAGGCTTTCTACCTTTATTGTAGGGGATACAATTTACCCTACAATAGGTGGGAATATGCCACAATATGACCTAAATTTAGGGCAAATTTAGGTCAGTGATTGAACAGCTCAATACTCGACTTCAGGCAGCAAAGCTTGGGATAACGGTTCGTCAGCGCGGTAATCGCTTGTCCTTGCAATCTTGTCAAAGCTGCCGATGGATCGCACACCTACGGCTGAACTACTGACTGACCTAATCTGCACAACTACGCCAGACAGCCGGACTCGCCGCCGAACCTGCTATGCGGCGGCAGCGCTGGCAGAAATTACGGGAATCGAGCTGAATACTACTCGGCTGATTGGCCATTACTCACCCAGACGAACTTCTCTCAGAGACTTACCTAACGATGAGCTGATTGCTCAGTGCTATGGACAGATCCCAAATGCATCCTGGCAGTGGGCTTATGGAATTATGGCTACATACGGTTTACGAAATCATGAGATTGGATATATCGATCTAGAAAGTCTGAAGCAGGCTCCTGGCATCATTAGTATTCTAGATGGCGGCAGAACAGGGGCGCGGCGCGTCTGGCCTTGCTATCCCGAATGGTGGGAACGCTGGCAGCTCTGGGATGTGAAACCGCCTGAGATTGGTGGTAAAAATAATTCTGATCTGGGGCATCGGATGTATGTGCAATTTGGGCGCTACGGAATTCCCTTCAATCCCTACGATTTGCGCCATGCCTGGGCAGTTCGCACGATCTACTTTGGCTGGGATGTCTCGCTCTCTGCGGCTCAGATGGGGCATTTGGTTCAGGTGCATTGTGATGTCTACCATCATTGGCTGACCGATCAGCATCACCAACGGGCGTTTGATGTCTTGATGAACCGTAGTGATCGTCCTCTGCCCCCATAAGCTAACGGCGACGTTCCGGCTTCTCAGACAGCCGCTTCTGACACTTCTCAATATGAAACTGATAGCGGGGCAGCTTTCCCTGTGGCTTGCGTCGCCCGTACCTCTTGTCCGACACGCAGCAGCCCAGAACGCACGGCATCATGAAGCTGTTCGGCATCATCTAAACCCAATAGGGAATAGGCTGAGCTGGTGTCATACCACTGCCGCGACGCGGCGATAGACTTCTCAATGCCAACCCCCAGCATCTCAGCCAGCACTTCGCGGACTGCCTGCTTCAACTGCTGTTCAGAGATGAATCGCTCGCTCAAGGGGCTTCTCCTGCAATGTCCCATGTTTATTGTTATACGATGATATAATTAATTCTATTTTTATGTAATTTTAATATGCTGAATTGAGCGATTATGCCTGAAGCTGTGAAGTAGCTGCTCTAGAATTGAAGCATTCAGACCTATTCTCTAGCCGCTCTATGCTCTGCCAGCATCTCAATGGCCTGACGCTAGAAAACCTGATCCCAAAGGCGAACTATCCGACGTTCCGCTGTGAGGAATGCTTACTGATCAACGGGCGCTGGGTGCATCTGCGGATCTGCCAGACCTGCGGCAAGATGCTCTGCTGTGATTCGTCCGAGCACCAGCACGCTCGCTATCACTATGAGGAAACCGGCCATGCGGTAGTCAGCTCGGCAGAACTGGGAGAAGACTGGCTCTGGTGCTACCCCGATGAGCAGCAAAAGGTTTATTGAGATGAGCGACTTGCAGCAGCCAATAGCGTTAGTGACTGGAGCCAATCGCGGCATTGGCCTGGAAGTCGTCCGCCAGCTCGCGCAGCAGGGCATGACGGTAGTGCTGGGTAGCCGCGATTTGACAAAAGGGCAGGCTGCCGCAGAACTGCTCTCAGGTGAAGGGCTAACCGTCTTACCTCAAGCGCTTGATGTGACTGATGCTCAGAGCATTCAGCAGGTGGCGGACTGGGTAGAGCAGGAGTTTGGCTATCTCAATGTCCTCGTCAACAATGCAGGCATTCTCTATGACACCTGGCAAACTGCATCTACGGCAGATCTAACTGTGGTGCAGGAGGTATTCGACACGAACACGCTGGGAGCTTGGCGGATGGCTCAAGCCTTTCTGCCTCTAATCCAGCGCGCCGAATGGGGACGGATTGTGAATGTTTCGAGCGAGGCTGGCTCACTGTTTAGTATGAGTGGTATGCCTGCCTACAGCACCTCCAAAGCGGCGCTTAATGCCCTGACCCGACTGCTGGCAGCAGAGCTGAGCGGTACGAACATTCTCGTCAATTCAGTCTGTCCGGGTTGGGTAGCGACCGATATGGGCGGGGCAGGCGGTAGACCAGTTGAGGATGGGGCAGCTAGCGTGATCTGGGCAGCGACATTGCCAGCGACGGGGGCAACAGGGGGATTCTTTCGAGACGGGAAACCTCTGCCCTGGTGAGCGCCTAGAAAATCGGTCATGACTTCCCTGCTCGATACCCATCTCTGCGGCGAGTCAGTGCCATCCGTTCAGCTTCTTCTTTCGTCCACTGCGGCATCGACTTGAGATCAGGAATGTCCTGGCTCCCAGTCAGAATCATCGGCTTGCCAGTCAGCTCGGCCACGACCTTAGCCACCAGCTTGCAGCAGCCCTGAGCATTTTTGACCACCTGCTCCTCGCTGAACCGGATCACAATCCAGCCGCGTTCTAGAAAGAAGTCATTGCGGCGGTCATCTTTACCGACATAGTGAATCGGTTTCCAATCGTCGTAAGTATAGGGTTCGTCCACCTCTATATCTATGTGGAGTCCTGATGCTTCGTCGATATAGGCAAAGTCAGGGCAGTAGTCCCATTTTTCTTCAGGAATCGCTAGCGTCAGCCTGTGCCGGATCTTCTTGGCAAAATATCGCTTGAGCTGAGCCGCTAAAATTTTCTCTGAATGTCCATTTCCAATGTTGCCCTTGTCGCTGTCATACGAAACAGTCTGCTTCAAAATCTGCTTCAACCGCTCGCGTCGAAACTCAGCGATTTTCTCTGGCCTGTGATGCTCGGCCTGGATCTGAGCCAGTTTCGCCTCATACTGCTCTAGCGCCTTCTGGTACTCTACTTTCCTCGCAGGCAGAGCCTTGAGCTGTTGCTGATAGCGCAGTTTCTGCTGCTCATAATCTTGCTGCTGGTGCTGGTACTCGCTACGCAGACGAGGCAGCTTAGCGTAGTTGAACCAGAGTCCATAACCCAACCCACCGACCAGGGCAAGCAGCGCCAGCATACCCCAGACCAGATTGGCTGACAGCAGGGAGAGAGTCACAACCGCTCCTAGCCCTCCCAATCCTCCCAGAAGTTTGATATCGATTGCTTTAGGCGGTGGTGTAGGAGATTGAGGCGAGCGCGGCTGGACTGGGGCAGACGGTCGGGGCAGATCCGGTAAGGGTGGCAGCTCGGACTGAACCTGCTCGATGCTGGGTGGATATTTGATGATTGGAAAGGAATCCATTGGAAATTTCTATCGACGGCATGGAAGCTGGCGGACAGGTGCTTCAAACCTACTGCATTGCTGCATTCTGATGTCCAGATCATCAGTAGATCGCAAATAGGGCAAGAAAGGGGTAGTGTCAGGCTAAACACATTGAAAATCAGCCATGACAACCTACCCCTCTCCATTATCTACAACACCGGCCTTGACTGACGAAGCCACCTTGGAAGCTAAGTACCGGACAAAAGTTGTAAAGCCTGCTGGAACTGGGGTTGATGCTGCTCAATATTCAATAGCACCCTCCGCAGATAGTCAAACCCATACCGAAAGATACTCTTGGCTTTCCTCCCATGCTTTTTGATGACAATCGGCTGCTGCTCGGCTAACCATTCCCCAGCTAGAAACGCCCAGCATAAGCCAATACTGA